>PVML01018237.1_pt1 | contig 414488 bp, 388 predicted proteins | sample 1853371 | NCBI WGS metagenome assembly PVML01 (sample SAMN08533508, study PRJNA380276) | Human gut metagenome, whole genome shotgun sequencing project. | isolation source: participant 1, chromium library | host: Homo sapiens | collected 2017 | reverse complement strand
TTATGCGACAACCTCAAACCGAATAGGTTCTTATAAACCGAACGAAAACGCTTTGCAAGAGCCTTGCATCCGCAGGGCTCTTTATTTTCACGAAGGAATGATGTCTATGAATCTTTTACAGCAATCTGCTTTGGCATGGAAGGAAATAACTGAGTATCGGTATTCACTTATATACGGTTACAAAAAGCAGTTATTTTCTTTGTTGCTCCATCTTTGAAAAAGACGATCAACGTAATTATGAAACAAATCAACGTTCTCGTACTCTGTTAAGAAAAGAGCGAATACATATTCCGTCTGGCACATCGACCATCTTATTATCCCTTCAATAATAATGTTTCTTTTCTATATAGATTCTATTGTACCAAGTCGCTAACGCGACGGCTAGCCCAGGCACAATAAATTTACTAATTTTTCAAATATTTTTCAAATACTTTCCTTAGATATTATAACATGGAACGGAGAGAAAGATGGTTGTCGTTAGCCATCTTTTTTTCTTTTTTGAAAATAATTTAGGGGCCGATGTGACTCATTCGAGTCACATCGGCCTCTGCTTAGAGCTGTCTATTTCCCGACACCCCCCCGGCAGAAAAAGCTCTTTCTTATGGAAATGCAAAAGGTAGTCTTTCTTCCTGTCATGCAGGAAGGATCAAGAGGACCTTGTTCTTTCCTATCCCTGTGACTACGAGCTGATGTACGAGATTCTTCACGCTGCGGACTGTATCAGGCGAGGGCTTCTTGTAAGTCCGGTGATGACGGAAGAAATGACCGTGCGGACGATTGAAACCCTGTCCGGGCTCCATGCTCTCTTTGAAAAAGCTTAGCGCGTGCAATAAAAATAACCCGGGCAAAGGGCATAAAAAATCGGTGTGAAAATCGGTATAAAAAACTTTAGGACAGCGCCCACGAAAGGTACCGTCCTTTTATTGCCATGTCAACCTATTTTATCACAATCAACTCATACGCCCGGCTTCCAAGCCCGATTTTCTCTCCATGCTCCAGGCAGGTCTTATACTCGGAATCCACTGTCGTGTTCTCAAAGTGATCGTGATGATCGCAGAAATCCTCGCTCCTCATATTCTCTCCCAGTATGCTGTCCGGCAGCGGCTGCTGCTTCAGACAGGCATCGGCACAGGCCTGATCAAGAGCCAGCGGATCAAAGGAAGCAAACATCCCGATATTCGGCAGAATCGGCGCATCATTGTACTCGTGGCAGTCGCAATGCGGCGACACATCCACAACTAAAGACACATGGAAGTTCGGACGTCCGTCCACAACGGCTTTTGCATACTCAGCCATACGTCCGTTCAGCACCTTCACAGCGGCATCGTTTTCAAATTCAATGGCGTCAAAATTGCAGGCTCCGATACAGCGGCCGCAGCCTACGCAATTCTCGGTGTTCACATGCATCTTTTTCGTCTTTTCATCGAATTCCAAGCCCTGATTTGCACACTCCCGCATACAGCGCCTGCAGCCGCGGCATGTATCTGCATCGATCGTCGGCTTTCCGTTGGAATGCTGATCCTTCTTTCCGGCCCGGGAGCCGCAGCCCATGCCGATGTTTTTGATGGTTCCTCCAAAGCCTGTCATTTCATGTCCTTTAAAATGAGTCAGACTGATAAAGATATCCGCGTCCATAATTGCCCGGCCAATCTTTGCCTCTTTTATGTACTCTCCGCCTTCTACCGGCACCGCAATATCATCGGTACCCTTAAGACCGTCCCCAATGATGACAGGGCAGCCGACGGTCAGCGGCGTAAAGCCGTTTTCCCAGGCGCAATACATATGCTCAATGGCATTTTTACGGCTGCCGGGATAAAGGGTATTGCAGTCCGTCAAAAACGGAATCCCGCCCAGCTCCTTCACCACATCCGCCACCGCTTTTGCATAGTTCGGACGCAGAAAACTCACGTTTCCAAGCTCTCCAAAATGCATTTTGATGGCTGCAAACTTACCGTCCATATCAATCTCGCCGATCCCGGCCTGCCTCATCAAGCGCTTCAGCTTCGAAGGAAGTCCCTCTCCTGCATGAATGCGAAAATCCGTAAAATATACTTTTGATTTTTCCATCGTTCGTTCTCCTTTCGGCTACTCTGCCTGTTTTTCTTCTTTGCAGATATTCAAAGCGGTGCCAAGTCCCACGCCAAGACGGGAAGCTCCCATTTCGACATACTTCTTCGCAGCAGCATAATCCCGGATTCCTCCCGAGGGCTTCACTTTAATTCTTCCCTGCACCGCATCGAGCATCGTGCGAACCGCTTCTTCACTGACTCCGGAAGCCGCAAAACCCGTAGAGGTCTTTACAAACGCAGCACCTGCCTCGATGCAGATTTCCGTTGCCTTTCGAATCTCTTCCTCTGTCAGCTCACAGGTCTCAAAGATCACCTTTACATCCACATGGTGCCCCTGCCGCCCTGACTACACCTTCTATCCCTTTCTTTACCTCGTCCCACTTTCCGGAACGGGCATAGCCGTAGTTCATCACCATGTCAATTTCCGCCACCCCTTTGAAAACTTTGTTATGCCCTATTTTTACGGATAACCTCTACTTCTTTGTTTCAAACTTATCCTCCTGGATTCTATTATAATCTCTCGGAATCTTTAACCCTTGATTTGTAAGGCTTTCTGATTCCTTTTTTATTAAAATCCCCCACTTTTTTGTCAAAAACACTTGACAAGTTCATCGAAAAATGCGGCGCTCCGCGCCCTTGTTTAATGAGACATATTTTTCGATTGGAGGCGATTTTATTTGTTACCTGTTAACTGCGGCAGTCATGCCGACTACCAAAACTTTGTTGTTGAAAATCTTCGTAAATAAATATTCTGTCTTTGGTCCCGCTCCCAGGACTCCCTCCTGTATGCAGCGTTCTTATCTACTATCACTTGATTTTAAAGTTACTTTCCTGACTGAATGGACTGCACAACTAAAAATCAATCCTCTCTATGCCCTGCTCAGTGGTTTTGATTTCGGAGATACTCCAGGTGTTGGCACTTTTTATGATTTCTTAGCCCGCCTTTGGGATTCTGATGAAGATAATCTGAATCCTCATATACATTCGGTGAAAGCATCCGTAAAAAAAACCTTCTGTAAAAGGGGACAAAGCTAAATCTGTTGAAAAAGTATCTGTTGCGCAGCTTCTCGCAGAATTGGAAGAAAACTCTTTCTCCATTTCCGAACAACCTTACGGCTCTTTGTTTCACCTTTACAATCAGGAATTCCTGCAAAAGTCAGTATCTAAAAAACTTATTAATCCTGATTCGCTGGCACTTGCCGGAGATGGTACTCCGGTTGTGACTTCTGCCAGAGAACGGAAACATCGTGTCTGTGACTGTGCTTCTAAAGGGATTAACGATTGTTGCTGCGACCGCTACTTTTCCCGGCCCGACTGTGACATCGGATGGGATTCATCCCGTTCCTGCTTCTATCATGGATACGATTTATATATGCTGGTCGCTTCTGATTCCGAAAGCGACCTTCCTGTTTTTCCTTTGCTAAATCCTGCCTCCCGGCATGATTCACATGGATTTCTGCATACATTTTTCAGAATGAAAAGCTTTCTGCCGGAATTCAACATATCCAAGCTGCTTCTTGATTCTGCGCATGATGCCATGCCTGTTTATCAATACTGTAAACGCAACAGTATTACACCCTTTATTGATCTCAATGAAAAACGTGGCATTAAGGTTAAATATAAAGATGACTTTACCATCGGTAAGGACGGGGTTCCTGTCTGTAAAGAAGGGCGTCGCATGAATCACGACGGTTCTGAGCCTTCTAAAAACAGAATTAAATACCGCCGTCCTCTTGCAAGTAGAAAATATGGCTGTTCCTGTGAGCATCCCTGCTCTGATTCCAAGTATGGAAGAACCGTTCACCTTGCCATAAAAGACAATCCAAGATTAATTAACATGCCGCCCCGTGACAGCGATGAATGGAAAGCGGAATTTAATGCAAGAACTTCTGCAGAACATTCTAATAAACGTGAGAAATATGACTTTCTATTAGAAAGCGGAAGACACCACTCTACTAAGATGTGGTACTGCCGCCTTTATCACATCATGATGCCACAGCATCTTGATGCATGAGATTTGCCCTATGAATCCGCCCTGAGAAAGTTGATTCTACAAACGGCATAATCCTAGTTCGATTATACACTCTTTCCCGGCACAGTAACCGACCGTTGTGTCTATTTCTCATATCTTTTCGGATAATTTTTACTTTTCAAGGTACATTTCCAGCTATGCTGGCTATAATCACTCAGGATTCCGAGAGATTATGATCTTGCAACCATTCCTGTTTTATTTGATCCATCAATTTTAAAACTGCCAATGTTTCCGAATGCGGCATTTCCGGGCATTCTAATTTTCCATTTTTTATTGCCTGAAAACATGCCTGAACTTCATATTCATACCCCGTATCCATATTTTCATCAAAAAATTCTTCTATCGGCTGTCTGTTCCGGTTATATCTAACAATATGCTTCAAACGGCTAAGGCCCTGGATTTCCAGCATCCCGTCATCGCCGCAGACATACCACTTATTTCCTGTCGGTGCAATAAGGCTGCTGCACAGCATTGCCATCTTTCCGTCTTCATATTTAAGAATCATGGAATTTGCTCCATCCACACCATTATCCAGAAAAATCGCCTGAGTTTTTATTTGCTTTACACGATTTCCAAAAACAAGGAAAGCATTGTTAATTGCATAAACTCCCATTCCCATTAAAGCGCTTCCGCCAAATGCCGGATCAAGACCGTCTATCCCCGGCACGTCCAATTCTCCCTTACTGGCAATCAGAAGTCTCGGTACTCCAATGGCTCCTTTCTCGACCAATTCAACTACTTTTTGAGCCAGAGGCTGATACCGCATCCACATAGCCTCTGCCAAAAACACATTGTTTTCCTCCGCCATTCTAATCATAGTTTCAGCCTCTTCATAATTCATTGCAAAAGGCTTTTCGCATAATACTGCTTTTTTATACTTCAGGCACTGCATCACATTTTCGTAATGAGCATTATTGGGCGTTGCTATATAGACAAGATCCACCTGTGGATCCTGCAATAAATCTTCATAGCTTCCGTAAGCTTTCTCAAACCCAAATTTTTCCGCAAAGCCCTCCGCCTTTTTCTCTGTTCTTGATGCGCAGGCGTATAACCTTATTCCCTTCATTCGCGAAATTGTATCCGCCATTTGAGACGCGATATTGCCTGTTCCCAGAATTCCAACCTTCATCCTCTGTCACTCTCCTTCCCATCGTCTAAATTTCCAGGAACTTCCATCTTCAGAAAAGGGACATTTCTCCTGCATTCCTGAATCTGTATTCTGTCCGGAGCCGCACAAATCGCCCCTTTCAAAGAAGCGCAAACAGCTCCCGCTGCATTGGCAAAATCCATAATCTGCTTCATATCTTCAAAAGGAATTTTATCAATAACGCAGTTTTTTTCCAGAAGCTTTACCAGCATTGCCGCTGTAAATACATCTCCCGATGCATTCGTATCCACTACCTTTGTATTATATGTAAATAAATGGGCGCGACCTCCAGCATAATTAAAATAACTGCCTGCCGCTCCCAGAGTAACACAGACTAACCGGATTCCCAATTCCCGAAGTTTTTGACTTCCCACCTCTAAATCCCAAGTATTTGTCAGCAGCTCCAGTTCCTCATGAGAAATTTTTAAGATATCAAGTCCTTCCAGATACCGCGGAAATACCCGCTGAGCGTAGCTACGTCCATACATATGTGGCCGCCAGTTTAAATCACAGCACGTCAACCTTCCGAATTTTTTCGCATGGCATTTTGCCTTTTCGTATACGGGCAGTCCATTTTTCAGGCTCAGCAAAGAACCCGCCAGATGTAAAATTCTGCTGGACTTAATCATTTCCAGGTCCAGATTCTCAACAGAGATTTGATTCAGCGCCGTATCTGTCTGCAAAGAATGAAAAGAACGGTCTCCATTCTCATCATACACTACAAGAGTAACGGGAGTTGGCGCCAGTTCTGTCTGCCGAAGTCCCTTATCATCAATGCCGTACTTCTTTGTAACCGTACACAGAAAATCTCCGAGAGGATCTTTTCCCACCACTCCCATAAGTCCTGTTTTTGCCCCCAGTCTGGAGGCTGCTGCCAGCAAATTACTGGGAGCACCTCCAGGCTGCGCTTCATACACAGGATTTCCGTTTTTTGACAAGAAAAGAGGTGAAAAATCAATTACAATCTCTCCGATTGCCAGTATATCCAGCATCCTGTTCCTCCTTTCTAGTTTTTAATCTCACGATATGCCTCTGCTACCCGGATAACCAGTTCATGGTCCTCCGGCAAACTGCAGACTTTACTTATAGCCTTTTCAATTCCAAAATCGCGGATATATCTCTGGATTTCCATAGCTTTTTCATCCTTCGGTTCATCATAAGCCATCGCGTTAGCCATCGACCGGATCAGTGCCTTGGGATCAATCCCATGCTTCATGCAGAATAATGCACTTCCGGTAAGTCTGTCATTATGGCCCAGTTTTCTTACCGGATCCAACGCAACCCGATAAACCTGATCGGCAATATCATTTTTAGGTGATTTCAATGAGCAAAAGTTCCATATATCTTCTTCCGGCACCTGAAATTCCCTACTGAGCCCAGGTACCGCTTCGGCCAGCACATCTTGCATTAGCTTTGCAATTTCCGGATCTTCGGAAGCCTCTAATATTGTTTTATAGCCCTTTAAATATCCAGCATACGCACAGGTTGCGTGAGGCCCATTTATCGTATACAGCTTGATGTCTTTCAGCTGTTCAATATGGTCACACAACTCAACCCAATGCACATTACTGAAATCCGCATAAACAGGCTGCTGTAAAAGCAAAGTATTCGCCACAGTGGTATCCAGTTCCAGAGAATATACCGCATCTGCGCTGCAGCTCCGCCGTATAATGGCATCGCGTAAAGCAACGTTTTCTCTGAACCAGTCTCTGGCCTCTGCATTTTCCAATGCCTCCAAAAATGCCCTTTCAATCTCCGGCATCAAATGATTTTTATTGGTACAGCTCATAATCGTCAGCTTTTTTCCTCCAGATCTGACCCGGGCAGAAAGTCCTTTTCCCAGATAAGCGGCGGCTTCTGGAATATCTTCCGGATACAATGCCAGAGCTATAACATCACATTCTATAATTGCTTTCATGCAGTCATATTTTTCATCCGCCAGATATACATCATAATCCCGGATAACTCTTGTAAAATCGCCATTTTCCTGATGAGCATTTACTATATAGCTCCCCTGTTTTAACGCCTCCGTCACTCTAGGGTCTTTATCCAGAAATGATACCTTCCAACCATCTGTCGAAAAAGTCTCGCCGATAAACCCTTTTCCTTCTTTTCCTGCACCCACAACTAAAATTGAATACATATAATTTTTTCCTTCCTTCTGTATTGTTCTGTCATCTGTTCATTTGAGCAATTGCTTGCTCCAATACCATCTGTTTTTTAGGAACCGACCGCATAATCTGCTGCACTTTTTGCAGATCTGGCATAACCAAAAGGGAACCGCGCTGCATGGTCGAAGCCGAAGAACATGCATTACAAAAATCAGCTATCTGTATTACCTGTTCTGCACTGAGCTGGTCAATATCTGTCTCCTTCCTTGTCAGAGAATAAACCAATGCCCCCATAAAAGAATCTCCCGCTCCTGTTGTATCCACTACCGCCACATCATATGTCGGCTGGTAAAAGCAGCCGCACTGCGTGCAAAGCATACATCCTCCTGCTCCCATAGTAAAAGCTACTATCTTAGCACGATTAGCCAGCAATCTTTCAGCTGCCCGGAATATATTTTCCTCCCGAAGGAAATACCGCATCTCTTCCAACGTCAGTTTTAAAATTTGCGCATCCAAAATTGCCATCTGCACCGCTTCAAACATCTTTTTGTTTTCATAAGGGAATCGATAATTGGCGTCAAAAGCTATCAGCGCTCCATGAGCTTTCGCCGTTTCCAAAGAAGATTGCGCCGCCTCTGCAATCGGATAATCATATTCAAAAGCCAGCGGCGTATAATTAAATACTTTGCAGCATTCTAGTTGGTTTTTGTCAATTTCTTCCTCCCGAATCATTAAATCCGACCGTGATCCTTTATAGTTTGTAAACATCCGATCATTGTTTTCGTCAAAATAAGCAAAGAGGAAGCGGGTTCCTACCTTTTCCGTATATTGTAGGTTTGTCACATCAAATTCCAGTACCTCACGAGCGAGGTCATACAGATATTCTCCATGTTCATCTTTTCCTACACAGCTGATAATTCCAGCTGTTCCTCCAAGCTTTTTCAGTTGTGACGCCACATTCATTGGTGCGCCGCCCGGATTCCGTTCAAAAATCAACTGGCCAGCTCTGCTTTTCCCTATACAGGAAAAATCAATCATCAAATCTCCCATAGATATAAGATCCAATTTTTCTGGCATCTTTTTCACCGCCTTCATTTTTACTCCAGATTCGCATGATAATACCGGATCGTACCGCCATCCTGTCCACTTTCTTTCATCATTGCCCCAATTACTCCATCCAAAGTAAGTGTAATAGCTGCTTCTCCAAAATTTCCTGCAAGATTCTTTTTGGCAAAGGCAGCAGCTTCTTCATCTGTTTCCGTTATTTTCGGAATTTCCGGAATAACAACAACACAGTCGCAGGTCCGGGCGATCGGAGCATCTGCATGCATTGTCAATACAGCTGTGCGGGCGCCATGGTCCTTTGCTTTGTTGACGACATCTAATGTCACCTGTGTCTTTCCTGATCCAGATCCTACAATCAGCAAATCCCCCGGCTGTATACTGGGCGTACATACCTCTCCTACCAGATAAGTTTCATGGGCTGTCTGCATCAGACGCATGGCAAATCCCTTCATAGAAAGCAGGCTCCGTCCGGCCCCTCCCACAAAAATTCTTTTCGCTGCTTTAATTTCCTCGACCAGCTCCCTCAATTGCTGTTCATCCACTCCATCAACCATAAACTGTAAAACCGAAAGTTCTGCCCCGGCAATCTGCTTTGCCGTCACACACTTTTTTTTATCCATTATTTTTCTCCATAATTTTTCTCATTTGTTCTGCGGTTTTTCTCGGATTTTCAGCATTAACAATAGCCCCTCCGATAATGACCAGATCTGGTCCGCAAGCCGTTACCGCCGACAGTGTTTCCAAATTGATACCACCGGCCACTGCTACTTTGGCATGCTTTGCCACTTTTCGAAGAGATCGCAGCGGTGCCTCAGGGCTGGAGCTGGCACTTACAGAAACCGCTCTATGAATACATATGTAATCCGGCTCCATAGCATCCAGCTGTGCCCCTCGCTCTTCGATCTGCTCATCCGGTACCCCCATCATATCTACCAGAATCTGTTTTCCATGATCCCTTGCGGACTGGATTGCCTGACGGATCGTATCATCCCAAGTTCGCCCAGAAACCGTAGTAATATCAGCACCTGCATCATACGCAATTTTTGCGATACCATATCCTCCATCCATAATTTTAAAATCGGATAGGATTTTTACTCCCGGTGCCGCTTTCTTAAACTCTGCCACTGTATCAATTGAATGTATAAATGAAAATGGCGTTCCAAGTTCAACAATATCCACCAGCTCCTGCAGATCCTTCACAATTTCCAGAGCTTTGTCTTTTTCAACCATATCAAATGCAAGTTGTAATTCCATTGTCGCTTCCTCCAAATTTTTTATTTTTCTTTTTTTCGGGTACGCAAGGTGTCCGCATAAACTACCAACACCACCAATACACCTAAAATTACCTGCTGCCAAAAGGAGTTGACACCGTTCAAATTCAATCCATTCCTAATCACTGCAACAATCAGCGCACCCACAAGCGCGCCCAGTACGTTGCCTTCACCGCCAGCCATACTGACGCCTCCTACCACAGAAGCAAAAATTCCTTCAAATTCATAACCTTCACCGGTATTGACCTGTGCTGAAATCATTCTTGCAATCATAATGACGCCAGCCAGTCCAGCCATTGTTCCTGCCAGAGAAAAGACCAGTAATTTCACTCTCTGCACATTGATTCCAGACATGCGTGCCGCCTCCGCATTGCTTCCTACAGCATATACATTTCTTCCAAATACTGTTTTCTTCAACAGAAAGGTCAGTACTACAGCCAATACAGCAACCGTATATACCGGAATGGGTATTCCAAAAATCCGCCCATTCCCCAGAAAAAACATCCGCTCCATCGTTTCGTTGCTCACATTTCCTCTTATCGTGACAGTTGCCCCATTATTAAGCAGTTTTAAAACGCCACGGTAAACCCACTGACCTCCCAAAGTGGCAATAAATGGAATTAAACCGAGCTTTGTCACCAACAACCCATTAATGAAACCACATACAACTCCTGTAAGAACTCCACACAATAATGCAGCCAAAAGAGGCAGGCCTGCACTTACCATTGCCATACATGTCACACCGCTAGCCAGTCCTACGATAGATCCGACAGACAAATCAATTCCACCAATAATAATGGCAAACGTCATTCCCATAGAAAGCATCATATAAACAGATGCACTCAGCAGAATCTGAGTAAAATTATTGGCGTTGCGGAACGCTGGTGTCGTCACGAATAATACAGCTATAATTAACACCAGAATTCCTATCGGTCCAAGGCTCTCCAATTTTTTTGCTGCCCCGTATTTTTTCCATGTTTCCTTCATAATCATTCTTCCTATTCTGTCAAGCCTAAATCTATTGATTTTACAGGCTTTGACGTATTTTATTTACCTCTGAAACAGAGCCTATGGTGATGAATATCGTAGTATCAGGTACCGAATATCTTAAAATTGGGTATAGCTTTAAAAGAATCCCTTCTTTTTGCTTTATAAAGGCCATTTTCCCTCTGTTAAACTATGATGATGAACCTTCCGTGTCTAAGGGGATCGTGTCCCAACTTCCTTCGTCCCATCTATTCATACACCGAGTGCCAGCCAAGCTCCTAGGCGGGGTCATGCCCCATGGTGAAAACCGACGCCGGCTACAGCTCTTGTTTTTGTTTGATTAGTTACCGACCCGACTTCGTTCATTGCGGTACTGATTTACTCAGTGGACGCGATACCGCTATTTACTCCGTTTGGTCTTGATGTAGATGCAGTTTTCTCTCAAACTCCATCGTTTACGGGTTTCTTATCCAGGAAGCTCCTTTTCACAGCTTTTAGAAGCTTCCTGTGGCATATTTCATAATGGTTTCCGAAGCAGAAGCAACTTCTGCAATGTCTAAGGTCCCTGCGATACGCCCGTTACGAAATACCGCAACCCGGTCACTCATCCCTAAAATTTCCGAAAGATCCGATGAAATCATAATAATTCCAATCCCCTGATCCGATAGTTGATTCATAAGATTGTAAATCTCAAATTTAGCCCCCACATCAATTCCCCGGGTCGGCTCATCAAGTACCAGCACCTTCGCCTGCCGTGTCAGCCATTTGGCCAGTATGACCTTCTGCTGATTTCCGCCTGAAAGATTGCGTACTGCCTGCCTCAGCCCCGGAGTCCTGATATTCAGCTTTTCACAAAATTCCAACGCGTTTTTATCAGCCTCTTTATCTTTCATCACACCCATCTTAGAAAATTTTTTCAGAGAAGCCAGTGTAATATTGGATTCCACATCCAACCCCAACACCGCTCCGTCATATTTCCGATCTTCTGTCATATACACAAAGCCTGAATTAATCGACTGAGCAGGTGTCCGAAATTCTATGTCTTTCCCTTCCAGACGAATCCATTTTTCATCAACGGGATCTGCCCCAAACAAGGCCCGCATAGTCTCTGTGCGCCCTGCCCCTACAAGGCCTGCAATTCCCAGGATTTCTCCTCGCCGTACTTCAATATGATCCACATCCAGCTTGCCTTTTCGCCGGATATTGCCAGCCTCAAAAATTACATCTCCAATCTTCCGCTTATATTTCGGATAGATATCCGCGATTTCACGGCCTACCATCAGACTAATAATTTCATCATTACTGGTATCCTTATAGTTCATCGTTTTCACATACCTGCCATCCCGCATTACTGTTACCCGGTCCGCGATCTGTGCCAGTTCTTCCATACGATGAGAAATATAAATAATGCCAATTCCTTTCTGTTTCAGCCCTCTGATAATTTCAAATAAATGGGCAATTTCATTTTCTGTCAAAGAGGAAGTCGGTTCATCAAATACCATAATACGACTTCCCTTTGATACTGCTTTTGCAATTTCCACCATCTGCTGGTCTGCGATCGACAAATTCTTAATCAGAACATCTGATCCTATTTCCATCCCTACCGTTTCTTTTAAAATCCGTTCAGCCTCCCGGTGAATCCATTTATCATCAATCACTCCAAAACGCCTTCTGGCACACCCCAGAAATATATTATTTGCAATATCCAAATGAGGGCAGACATTCAGTTCCTGAAAAGCGACGCCAATTCCCTTACTCAATGCTTCCATCGCATTTTTAATCGTTACTATTTCTCCATCAATTAAAATTTCTCCTTCATCCGGCTGATAAACACCATACAAAATTTTAATTAATGTGGACTTTCCTGCTCCATTTTCCCCCACCAGCGCATGTACCTCACCTGCGCGGACATCCAACGAAAAATCCTGAAGCGCCGTTACGCCAGGAAAACGTTTTGTAATATGTCTCATGCTAAGCAACCATTCTGTCACAGTTTCCTCCTTTTCAGACAAAGGGGGCATCAAAGTCTCTCTGCAGGCTTCAATGCCCCGTAATCATATGCAAATTCTATTATTCGCCAATGAACTTCAGGGGAAACAGCATCTTCTGCATTTCTTCCTTATCCATCTCTTCCCTCCGGACGATGGTACAACCGGTATCTACGATCTCATGTTCCGGGATAGTTCCTTTCACAGTTTCCAATGCGGCATTAAATGCCTGATAGCCCATCTGGTAAGGCTGCTGTACCGTAAGGAAATTCACTACCCCCTGCTCCATCAGCGCCACTGTATCGTCATTTGCATCAAAACCGCCGACAATAATATCTCCTGCTTTTCCCTGCTGAAGCAATGCCATCCCCACTCCTGATGTACGCATTTCATCCACTGCAAAAACTGCTTTCAAATCGGGATTTGCTGCCATAACATCTGTCGCCTGTGTAGTACAAAGATTAACATCTGCCTCACTGTATAAAGTACCGATGATCTCAATATCCGGGCAATTTGCTTCCATATAGTCTGTAAATCCCTTCAATCGGTCTACATTAGCTGTGCTGGCTGCAGAACCAGCAAAAAGATGGACTTTTCCTTCATTTTCCATTAATTTTGCCATCTCTTCAGCTGCCAGAGCGCCTGCCGTCACATTATCTGTCATAAACGCATTGACATAATCTTCTGTTGAGATCAAAGTATCCACAAGAACAACAGGAATCCCTGCCTTCTCTGCTTCCTGACAGGGCGCAACCAGAGGATCTGCATTCACCGGTGAAAGAACAATTGCATCCGGTTTGGAATTAATCACATCATACATCGTATCTGTCTGAATGCCCGCATCTTCTTTGGATGGATAAATCACACTGCATTCCATTCCCATATCTGCTGCTGCCTGTTCAAAGCCTCCGGAAACAATACTCCAGAAATCCCCGACACCCTTGGGAATAAAAACAATATTATACTCCCCGTCTTCTTTATTCTCTGTACTTTCTGTTTCTACATTTTTTGTCGTTTCTTCCGCTTTTTGGGTGTTTTCTTCACCTGGCGCAGTTTTGGAATTTCCGCATCCAACAATTCCCGTCACCATAAAAATTGCTACTAATGAAACCAATACCTTTTTCATAAAAATTCTCCTTTTGTCTTTGTTTCGTTTTTAGGTATTTGCGAAACACCACAAGCCGCATAAATACGGCATATTTACTTGCATAAAACAAAACATCTCCTCAATGGTTTATGGTAAAATAGAGTTGTCGAAAAACCATTTAACCAACCACCAAAAGTTTCTATCTCTTCTCGATGAAACCATTGACTTTGATGAAATTGTTCCTGTTTCTTTTATTACTCATTTTTACGCTTCTACAGGAATACCCCACAGGCATCATCTCTATCCTATGCTAAAGATCCTTCTTATTCAGCGTATTTTCTCAATTCCGACTGATACTCTTCTGATTATATTTTTAAAATACTCTCAGGAGCTACGGGATTTCTGTGGTTTCAGTGTTGTCCCTGATGCCTCAAAATTCACCCGTTTTAAACAGGATTTTCTTATGGACTTACAATCGATGTTTGACAACTTAGTTGATATCACGGAACCGATATGCCAACGTATTGATTCTAGGCTTGCTTCCATGACTATCTTTGATTGAGGTTTATTTGTTGTGCCAGTAAACAAGCGATTTCCACTTCTCACCTCAAGAATCCTGCATGGCAAGATTCTTACCCTGTTTTCAATCAGAATTGCGAACTTGTTTCGCAATTACCTATTGTTTCGTTTTCTGTGTTTCCAAAGCAACTACCCCTCTTTTTCTTCTTCCTCCTTTCTTTATTTTACAATGTTTATTATTTAGTTTTGTAAAACAATAATACAGCTAAGGTTAGACTCTGTCAACCGGTTTGTATCTTTTCTCTAATTTGCATAAATATCTTTTATTTTTTTGTGCATAAAGATCATTATTTTGAAAAACATTTGACTTTTTTTCTTTTTTTAGTATAATGAATTTAAACTTTTATTTTTCTTAATTAATTAAAAGGAAGTATATTCTATGAAACCTGGAAGAAATTTATCTGATCTCTTAAATGAAAATAAATCGCAGATATTGCGCTATTTAATCCATCACAAGGGAATTTCACGTATTGACCTTTCCACTGCCGTGGGACTTAAGCCAGCCTCTATCACAAAAATAGTACAACAGCTTCTGGATCAGGGGCTCATTATTGAAACCGGATTTTCAGAGGGTGCAAAAGGCCGGCGTTCCATCAGTCTTTCCTTTAATTATTCCCATTATTATATTCTGGCTATTAAATTAAACTGGAATCGTTTAAAAATCGATCTTCTGGATTTTCAGGGGATTTCCCAAAAGGAAGAGTTTTCCATGTCATTTGATATGCTCACCATCAACCACATGGACAATATAATTGATTTAATCGCAGAAAAAGCCAACTCTATTATAGAAAAATATTCTAATATTATTGCTGTAGGAGTCTCTTCATTTGGCCCTTATTCCTACAGTAATGGAAGCATTGTATTTATGGATTCAAAAACAAATGCCCCGAAATCCTATCCTTTCAAACAAACCCTGCAAAGGAAACTTCCTCTTCCGGTATTTGTTGAACTGGATGCTATCGCCGGGGCCCTTTCCTACTGGTGGTTTCGCTTTAATTGCGATCTCAGTCAGCGGCTTATGCATATTTTTGCAGGTGAAGGAATCGGCGGCGGCTTTGTCATCAATGGACAGCCCTTGTCCCATTTTCTTGGCAATGCTTTTGAATTTGGACATATTATTATTGATATGAATGGAGAACAATGCAAATATGGCTGTACCGGGTGTCTGGAGACCTTTTGTGATCTTCCGTCTTTCCTGAACCACATCCGAGAGGTGCTTCCTGCCCATCCCGACAGTCTGCTGACTACGCAAAAAGATACTTTTACAATTTATGATTTACTGGATGCAACACATATGGGAGATGCTTTTGCAATTTCTATGCTGGAAGACTGGGGGCGTTATCTTGGCTGCGGCATCGCCTCTATTCTCCCGTTGTTTTCTCCTGATATCATCATTATCAGCGATATTATGATTGGCGGAGGCCAGTGCCTTTTGGAAGCAATAGAACATTCCATGCATTTTTATCAACATTGCTGTTACCGATCTCCAAAGCTAATCTTTGCCGACCCTCAGGATGACCTTGTATTGTTAGGAGCCGCAACTGTAGCAATTGATAAAGTTTTAAGCGATCCCAACCGGTATTTTCCTTCTGGTTCAGAACCTTGATCTATTTCCTACAGCATAAAAAAGCCATACCCTGCTGTCTGATGGGGCACAGCTTTATTCGTCATTTGTATGTTCTTCTATCAGCTTCTCAAGAAATTCATCTGGAGAAAAAACAGGAATGGCAGCAGGCTTATAATCTTTTAAATTTCTGGTTACAATACAGTCTGCGCCAACCCGAACGGCAGTCTGTACCATGATGGCATCCTCGTAGTCATTCATGGAAGAGTCGAGAACAAGCTGACAGTCTGTGGAGAAAGTATCTTCCACATCAAAAAGTATAAACAGAATACGAAGCAGCTTCCGTACTTCTTCCTCATTATGGATACTGCGGCGCAGGATATAATAAATGTCCGAGACAGATTTGGCAGTAAGAATCCCCAGGCACCGTCTGTTGGAAACAGCAAGGACAATATCCATGGCAGATTTATAAAATGGTTCCCGTTTTTGCAAAACATCCACAATGACACAGGTGTCGATCAGTGTTTTCATAGCTTATCCGCCCTTTCCGCACGCGCCTCTTTCAGCGTAATATCGGCCGGAACTACGCCGAGAAGTGATTTTGCCATTTCAACACGGTCGGCATTGGGATTTGACAGCTTGGTGATAATCTTTCCATTTTTTGTAATAAAAATATCTTCGCTTTCTGCAAGCCGCAGATATTTTCCAAGATTCATTTTTAACTCTGTAGCGGTAATCGACATACATAGCACCTCCTTACATAGCTATATAGTCTCCATGCTCTATAATTATAGAGCCAAAATTGAACGAAAGGTGCAAGAAAATCGTTCGTTTTTTAGGTGAACGTCTTTATGCAAGTATCTGCTTTTCTCTCTTTCCTTCATCTGTATTATTTTATCCCAACGTATCTTTAATCACACGGCAGGCGTTTTCCCTCATCACCAGCTCAAGCTGCCGCTCTGTAAACCCTTTCTTCTTAAGCGCATCCCAGAGAAGCTCCATTTTATCCGGAGAATCAATTTCCAGATTCCCCGTTTCTGTCATCATTTCCATCCTTGTCAAACTGCATTTCAATCTGCTTGTAGATAACAAGGACATCATGCATTTTTGCATCAAACTCAGGATCCCGTCTTTCGCAGTAATAGGACACCTGAAACGGTTTGATCCTTGCATTGCTCAGAATTTTCCGAAGCGTTGTTTCAGCTACTGTTGCCATACGAGGATGTCCTTCCGTTTCTGCTATAGAGTTGATGAATTTCCTGAAACTCATGGGATACCAGAATTCAGCAGAATAGCCGTAATCCTTCGGTTTTTGGCAGGCTTTACTGATTCCCCAGGTGATATCGTCATCGGTGATTTCCGTTTTTCTTCCACGGCCGTTGTTATCATGTAAAGAAGCTTCAACACCGTTCTCTTTAGATTTATTAAGACAACGTTTTACCACACCGATTCCAATATCCAGTTTGTCAGCAATTGCTTCGTTAGATGCACCCTCAGATTTGAGCAGAAGGATCCTAGCACGTTGATAAACGCGAATTTCCAAAGTGCTCTGAGTCAGCAGTTTATTTAAGTAAGATTTATCATCATCTGTTAAAGAAATAGTTTTAATTGAGTGGATTATACTAGTAAGTGTTACCTTGACAATAGCATCCCGTTCATGTATAAGTACCGGTTTTGGTTTTTCTACCAGTTCAAATTTTCTTCAACATCACATAGGCGTAGACCATCTGATCATCAAAATCGATCATCTGCAGTTCTTTCAGTTTGCTGCAATATTCCCGGTAGATCACAGAGATCTTGCACTCTGCCTCTTCATTCAAAGCCTCGATCTCGTCCTCGCCGAGCATCATATTTTTAATATAAGTAATCAGGGTGCGGATATTTTTCAGATCTCCGTCTGTGGGATACACCCGTTCTACCCGCTGATAGATCTCCGCCAGGATACCTGCGATCCGCTTTTCATCGTTCAGAAGCTGATGTGGTGTCTTCCCAGTCCGGTAGCCATAATATTGCAGCACTTTGGCACAGATGCCGTTGATGGTCCGAAATTCCAACTGTCCTGCCAGCTCTGATCCAAATTTCGCCGCAACCCGTGCGGCCATATCTTTCGTAGCTGCCACGGTATAGGTCACGGTCAGGATTCGCCTTGGATCAATGCCTTTGCAGTGGATCATATATCCAAGCCTTGTTACCAGCACCGTTGTCTTGCCCGATCCCGGCACCGCCAGTAAGAGGACTGGCCCTTCCACGGTCTGCACCGCTTGCTTCTGCTGTTCATTTAATTGGATAGAAAATCGCTGTTCAAATTCCTGCCAGGTCATTATGTATTTCTCCTGTTTTTACATATAATGATGTCGGGGTCAAAAGCCCCCGACTTTGATGCCTACGGATTGCTTCGTGCTACGCAGTTAATTGTGGAACCTGATCTTGGGTTATGCGACAACCTCAAACCGAATAGGTTCTTATGAATGTATCTGGGAAACGGAAGATTCCTGTCACCACTTCTACCGTATCACGACCATGCGGATGGAATGGCAGGGTGAACCCGCCTATGCACATATTCTGCTGGATGTGACAGAGGAAAAATTAAAACAGGGAAAACTGGAACAGGAAGCATATTTTGACCGACTGACCAGTATCGGCAACCGGTATTATTTCCATAAGAAAATGAACGAACTCCTGGAAACCAACACGCAACTTGTCTTCTGCTACTGTGATCTGGATCCTCTGAAACATGTCAATGATACCTATGGGCACGCAGAAGGCGACTGGTATCTCTGCCATTTTGTAAAGACTGTAAAAAAACAGATCCGCGATCAGGATCTGTTTGCGCGTCTGGGTGGTGATGAATTCTGCCTGATTCTGAAAAACTGTCCGCTGGAGACCGCCAGAAAAAAAATATATCAGATCCAGACTCTCTTCTCCGAAGAGAGCACACAAGCAGATGCGCTCTTACCGAATCTTCCCGCTGTTCTTCTCTTCCAGGCACTTGATGGCATGGTAGGCAAATTCATTGAACGGAGTATCCACATGAAGTTCTTTGCCCATGCGGACCAGAGTTCCGGAGAACATGTCGATCTCGGTGGGACGTTTGGCATCCAGATCCTGCAGAGTAGAAAATCTGCTGTCCGGTGCAAAAGTGGCATTCTTTGCCTGAGTTCCGCTGGTATCACTGATGTCAATGCCAAGGGCTGCAGCCACATCAGATACTTCTTTCCGCATACGGGCACTGATATAAGCCAGATGCTCACTGTCGGTGTAAGCACCCAGTCCACAGTTGATGATGGCCTGTGGGAGATTCTTACTGATATTCAACGCATATTTGTACCAGATATCCTGCTGGATATTGGCACTTAAGTGATGGTGGATCGGTGTGTCTTTCAGAAGGTCTTCGATGGCTTCTGTGCGCTCACTTGGCTCACCATTATCCTCTCCAAAGTAAAGGCCCATGGTCACTTCTGGATCGTAGACGATCTGATTGTCGATCCTGCGAGATGCAATCTTCATAAAGGATGGCAGCATATGCTCCATGCCGATCTTCTCTCCAATCACTTTTTCACTATCCACACCGTTCATGGGACTGATTACTAATGTATGAGCATCCACGATCTTCTCGATCATTGGCAATATACCCTGCAATGCTCCGTATTTTACAGAAATGATCAGAAGGTCAACACCTTTTGCCTCCTCCGGTGTCTTTACATGAAGATCATATTTCTGATCATTGATCACGATTCCATTTTTCTCCAGACGCTCTTTGCGCTCTCCTTCTGCCACGATCCACAGATCATCTCCCAGCTTTTCAGTTAAACCGGCGATAAAATAACTGCCAATGGCACCTGCACCAATGATAGCAACTGTCTTGATTTTCATTTCTCAATCCTCCTGAAAAATACAGCCGCTGATTGGAATGACATTCCTGTCAGCGGCTGTACAATAATTCTAAATGTTCTGACTATTATGCATGAATTCCGCGGTTCTCATCACCGGCAGGATTCACACCGAACTCATAATCATTACCCGGCAGGATAATGTTCAGCAGGATTCCTGCAATTGCTGCAATTGCAAGGGCAGTCAGAGTGATGGAAGTTCCTGCAATCGTAAAGGTCAGACCACCACTGAAACCAAGACCGCATACAAAGATCACGCCTGCAATGATCAGGTTTCTGGATTTGGTCAGATCTACTTTATTTTCAACCACATTACGAACTCCGATGGCAGAGATCATACCATAGAGCATGAAGCTGACACCACCGATAATAGCTGACGGCATGGTACTGATAATGGCAGATACTTTCGGAATAAAGCTGATGATGATAGCAAAGCAAGCTGCGATTCTGATCACCAGCGGATCATATACATGACTCAGCTCCAGAACACCGGTATTCTCACCATAGGTGGTATTGGCAGGTCCGCCAAGGAATCCGGCAAGAGCAGTTGCAAGTCCGTCACCAAGAAGAGTTCTGTGAAGTCCTGGATCAGCCAGATAATTTTCTCCAACGGTTGCAGAGATGGCAGACATATCACCTACATGTTCCATCATGGTTGCGATGGCGATCGGAGCCATAACAAGGATTGCTGTTACATCGAATTTACAGATCTGGATCGGTGGGATACCTACCAGTCCTGCGGATGCGACAGATGTAAAATCAAGAATCGCAGATCCATCCGGATTAGTCAGACCAACTGCATTCATGATCACAGCCACTGCATAAGAGATCACAACTCCCATGAGGATCGGAATGATCTTGAACATGCCTTTACCCCAGATATTAAATACGATAATCACGGCCAAGGCTACAAATGCAAGGAACCAGTTGGTGGAAGCATTTCCGATGGCAGAAGATGCAAGGCTTAAACCGATACAGATAATCACTGGACCGGTAACAACCGGCGGCAGGTATCTCATAACACGTTTCACGCCAACCATACGGATGATCAGAGACAGAACCAGATACAGCAGACCGGCAACAACAACACCGCCGCATGCATACGCTGCTTTGTCATTGACACTCATTCCAGCATAAATTCCGGTATCCAGATGTGCAACTGTGGAAAATCCGCCTAAGAATGCAAAGGAAGAACCTAAGAAAGCCGGAACTTTCATCTTGGAACACACATGGAATAACAGGGTTCCAAATCCGGCACAGAACAGGGTCACTGCTACCGTAAGACCACGGGTCGGTCCTTCTCCGCAAGCATCTACGAAATAACTGTTGACCAGGATCGGCACAAGAATCGTTGCACCAAACATGGCAAACATGTGCTGCAGACCAAGGATCAGCATCTTGGGCAGACCCAGTTTACGGGCATCGCGAATTACTTCATTTGACTCACTCATAACTACTCCTTTTCTTATGTGGTTTTTAATTTTCTATGTTATTATAGAAGTATTTTTCTGCAAATACAACCCTGGTTTTTGCTCACCCTTCACTTCGATTGTCAATGAGCAGCATATTAAGCCGCTCCCACCGGCGCAGTTCTTCTCTGGAAAAAAGGAGTCTCTGCCGAAATTCTTCTGTCAGTTCCTGGGGACTTAAGGTTACCAGACACTTGAATGCACAGGGCATCAGATCTGCGCTGGAGATGCCGCACAACAGCCCGTCCGTAAAATCCCGCATTTCCAGCGGATTGAAAATATAGAGCAGATCTTCCTCCAACGGATTGTACTGATTCACAAAAGAAAAGCGGATCAGCATATCACTGTAAATGACACGTCCAGTATAGAAGATCTCACTGCTTCTTCCGTTTCCAGAGACAGAGCAGATGGACAGGGTTGCCTCATAAGTTCCTGGCTGCTCCGCCCGCTCAGAGATGTCGATGATGCCATCTTTCATACGATGATATCGTCCGTCATAAAAATAAAAATATAGCCGCTTGGCCTGAAAAAAAGGACTCTTTCTTCCAAATGGAGCTTCTATCGTATCCTTCTCTTCCACTGTCGGCAGGTAAGAACTCAGCTGCGAAAAGGACACCTGCAGCACCTGGCTGATCTCATACAATGTCTCGATATCAATGGAAATGGTCCCATTTTCATATTTACAGACGGTTGCCCTGCTCTTATGGATAGCATCTGCCAGCTCCTGAATGGTCAGTTTGCAGGCTTTCCGGTATTTACGTATCTGTGCGCCCACATAAACATTGATTTCGCTCATTTTGTTTCCTCAAAATATCTATTTTTGCTATTTTTATTTCATTTAGATAGATTATAGCAAATTCTTGCATAAAATGTAATCTTATACGAACATTTTTGCTCAAAAAGTTTCTTTTAGAGAACATTTGTAAAAATCGAATTTTTTTCAATCTGATACAATAGAAACTAAAAATATTTCATTATTAAAAGGGGATTTTGTTATGAAAAAGAAAGAACATGGATTCAGCAGTTCCATCGGATTTGTTCTTGCAGCCGCCGGAAGTGCCGTTGGTGTGGGAAATATATGGAGATTTCCGTATCTCTGCGCCAAAGACGGAGGCGGACTGTTCCTGCTGGTCTATCTGGTACTGGTGCTGACCTTTGGATTTGTCCTGCTGACCACCGATGTGGCAATCGGACGAAAAACCAAGTTAAATGCACTGAATGCGTATGGCACACTTCGTAAGAAATGGAAATTTCTTGGATACCTTACCTTTCTGGTGCCGACGCTGATCATGACTTACTACTCTGTCATCGGCGGCTGGATCTTAAAATATCTGTCTGCCTATGTGGTTTCCAGTGGAAATGAAGCAGCACAGGATGGCTACTTTACTTCCTTTATTACGGCTCCGGTGGCTCCCATTGTATTTATGCTGATTTTCCTTGCATTTACGGCATGGGTAGTATACTGCGGAGTGGAAAAAGGAATTGAGAGATTTTCCCGTATCATTATGCCGGGACTTTTGCTGTTGATCATTGGCATCTCTATTTTCTCCCTGACTCTTTCCCATACGGACAGTGACGGAACCGTCCGTACCGGACTGCAGGGACTTGCGATCTATCTGCTGCCGGATTTTCACGGGCTGACCTTTGGACGTTTCTTGAATGTACTTCTGGATGCCATGAGCCAGCTGTTTTTCTCCTTAAGCGTATCCATGGGTATCATGATCACCTATGGTTCCTATGTAAAGGATGATGTAAATCTGTCTCAGGCCACCAATCAGATCGAACTGTTTGACACAGGTGTTGCCTTCCTGTCCGGTATGATGATCATCCCGGCGGTATTTGTATTCCTCGGAACAGAGGGTATGGCTTCCGGTCCCAGCCTTACCTTTATCTCCCTTCCAAAAGTATTTGAAGCTATGGGCGGATTGGGACGGATCATCGGCATCGCATTCTTTCTGATGCTTGCTTTCGCAGCACTCACCTCCTGCGTCTCCGTCATGGAAACACTGGTGGCAAACTGCATGGAGATCTTCCATAAGACCAGACAGCAGATGTGTATCATGGTAGGCATCTATTCTCTGGTTACTGCAATATTGATCTGTCTGGGCTACAACGTGCTGTACTTTGACCTGACACTGCCAAACGGCACATCCGCACAGCTTCTGGATCTGATGGATTACATCAGCAACAGCTTCCTGATGCCATTTATCTCCCTGCTGACCAGTATTCTGATCGGTTGGATCGTCGGACCGAAATGGATCACCGACGAAGTGGTTAAAAATGGTGAATCCTTCCCGCGGGCGGGTCTTTACTCCTTCATGATCCGTTATGTCGTCCCGGTTATTATGCTGGTACTGTTCCTGGTATCTACAGGTTTCATGAAACTGAACTTCTAATAGAGTTTTTAATACAATCAGAATCGGGGGATTTTTATGAAGAATAAAATATTGATCGGTATTACTTTATTTTCCATGTTTTTCGGAGCCGGCAACCTGATCTTCCCACCCTTCCTGGGTGCGGAAGCCGGAACCTCCGGATGGCTGGCTTTTGTGGGGCTTTCCTTCAGTGCTGTCTGTTTTCCAATTCTTGGAGTAGTTGCAGTAACTCTTAGCGGCGGCGCCGACCGCATAGCGGATCGGGTACATCCCATGTTCTCTGTGGTCTTCATCTCCGCCCTTTATCTGGCCATTGGTCCTTGTCTCGCCATTCCAAGGACCTCCGGCACTTCCTTTTCCATGGCAGTACAGCCATTTCTGCCAGAGGGGATGCCTGTTGGTCTTGTGCAGTTCATCTACTCTATTATATTTTTTACAGTAGCTGCACGTATCGCCCTGCATCCAGAACGACTGACAGAATATTTAGGCAAACGACTGACGCCGATCCTGCTGACTCTGATCGTAATCATCTTCGTGGTTTCTCTGATCCATCCGACTGGATCTGCTGCCGCACCCGTTGGCATGTATGCTTCTGCCCCTGTGATCCATGGATTCCAATATGGATATCAGACCATGGACGCACTGGCAGCACTTACTTTTGGAACGGTTATTGCGTTAAATATTCGGGAACAGGGAATCACCGAAGAAAAAGCAGTGGTAAAAGAAACGATTTCGGCTGGCTGGATCGCAGGCGGATGTCTGATCCTGGTCTATGCCATGTTAAATTATGTGGGAATGCTGGCTGGCGGCGCATTTACCGGCATGGAGAATGGAACAGATGTGCTTCTCCTGACAGTTCATGCTCTCTTTGGAAATACCGGAACCCTTGTGCTTGCACTGGTATTTCTTATTGCATGCTTCAACACCTGTGTAAGTCTCTTAAGCTGCTGCGGAAAATATTTTAATGAACTGTTTCCACAGATCAGTTTTCCACACTGGGTCTTTTTATTTGCGGGATTATCCATGCTGATCTCCAATGTAGGATTGAACACCATCCTGAAAATATCCGTTCCGGTGTTAAATGCCATCTATCCACCGGCATTGCTGCTGATCTTCTTAACCTGCATAAACAGGTGGATCAAAAGATATCCGAAGATCTATCCCTGGTCCGCATTCCTTTGCTGCGCAAGCAGTATCACGCTCATGCTGGAGCAGCAGGGAATCCTTGTTCCCTTACTGCTTCCATTGCTGCATCAGATACCAGGCTATACCGGCGGATTTGCATGGTTTGTGCCAACGATTGTAGGGATTCTGGTTGGCTGGATTGCATCTTACTTCAATAACTCACACACCATCTGAGAGTTAAATGTCACAGACTTCACATGGTTGACCTCGATCTGGTACAGTGCATTGGCTGCAATATGCTCAGCTGCCTGTTCCAGATCGCGGATGCCGGAAGTTCCTTCAAAAATATCTACGATCGTATCCAGTGCTTCATCTGTGATCACACACTCTTCTTCCCTCAGTGCCATTCTCTTCAACACTTTTTTCAACGCAAATCTGGAGAAGATCACTTTCTTCTCTTCTTTGGTATAATCCGGAATCTCGATCACTGCAAAACGAGACAGGATTGGTGCGCTGATCTGGGATTTGTCATTGGCAGTCGCAATAGGATATACACCCACCGTCGGCACCATGCATTCCATATAGTTGTCCGTAAATCCAAGGTTATCAAGCAGAGTCAGCAGTACATCTGCCGGGTTACCATTGCCTTTTCCTGCCGCTGCTTTGTCAAGCTCATTGATGATAAACACCAGGTTGGACTGGCCAGATACGGAAAATGCTTCCATAATAATACCGGGTTTTGCATTGGAGTAGATTCTTGAACTTCCGGTCAACTGTTCCGGGTCATTGATGGAGCTCATGTCCAGCGTGGTCCACGGCAATTTCAGGATTCTTGCCACCGCATAGGCAATCTGGGATTTACCGGTTCCTGCCGGACCCACGAGTAAAAGTCCGTAAGCAGGAAGGGTATGGGTACGGTTGATCTGGATAATGGTCTCGATGATCCGTTGCTTAACCCTCTCCATGCCATAAAGTTCTTCGTCCAGGATTCGCCTTGCTTCTACCGGATCAATTGATTCAAAATACTCGCTCTTCCACTGTACATTCATCATAAGAGACAGCGCCCGCTGTGCATGACGGCGCTCCTCCGGGGAAACTTCATGAGAACGGGCAACCGCCAGGTTTCTTCTGGCCCACAGACGGATATTTTCCGGCATGGTATTGCCAGCACAAGTCATGAAATCTGTGATGCTCTGAATACTGGTCAGACGCATATCGTCACCGGTCTCTTCTCTGTCCTCATCCTCGTCAATCTCCACTGGCGGATCACTTGCCAGCAATCTCTCGATCATAAACTGTAAAAAGCCATCTTCCGCAGACAGTTTCGTTCCTCCGCCAAATGCAATCTCACGGATCTTGTAAACTGCATATCCAGCTTCACTATTTTTACCAGACAGACACACATTAATATGATTCTCGCCCAGCCAACGAAGAAGACTTACAAATCGGGAATCAATCTTTAAAATATCTGCACTCACCTTTCCACCGTCTTCCTCAAACTCGAAAGAACTGCGCTTCACAGGATTGGTGAACACACCGCAGGAATGGTGCTTCCATTGGCACTTCTGATTATCCAGAAGCAGGATTGGCTTCTCCGGTGTGGGCATGCTCTCCCTGGAATTAAATGTGGTATATGTACACTCTGCGTGATTTCTCGCGTCTTTTACATCATTAAAATCAAATACTGGCATTTGATGGTTCTCCCCTCGTATGTATTTCGGCTTCTATTATCACATATCACTTTTGTTTTCTCAAGTGGATTTTCGTACAAAGCTATGCTCTCAAAAAAGGATGCCAATCCATCAGGACAGCATCCTTTTCACGCATAAGTTGGCGGCACAGCTATTGCGCTTACCGCAGGTCTGCTTGTTCAGGGGACGTCCGCAGTCCCGGTACTTGCTTTCGATCAAGCCCACTGGCGAAGATCGAAGCTTAGTACCGCTGGGCGAGGAATTAGCGAGAGCGGTCCCTTTGAACATGCAGCCTGTGGTGAGTACGATGGCTGTGCCTCAAGCCCAACTCACTCCCGGATTGCGTCTTTCACACTCTTCACGAATTCAGCCACATAAGGCACTGCATCTTTGCCGTATTTCTCCACCAGTTTCACGATGGCGGATCCTACGATGACACCATCTGAGACAGCGGCCATTTTCTTCGCCTGCTCCGGTCCGGAGATACCGAATCCAATGGCTGCCGGAATATCAGAGGATTTTTTCACCAGCTCTACCATAGCTCCTACATCGGTAGTGATCTGGCTTCTCATACCGGTCACACCCAGGGAAGATACACAATATACAAATCCTTCTGCCTCTTTGGCGATCATACTGATGCGATCATGGGAGGTCGGTGCGATCAATGAAATAAGATCCATCCCTTCTTTACGGAATACAGAGGCAAATTCTTCTTTTTCCTCGAACGGAACATCCGGCAGGATCACGCCATCCATGCCTACGGCTGCGGCTTTCTTCGCAAATCGCTCAATGCCGTAGGAAAATACCACATTGGCATAGGTCATGAACACCATGGGCACTTTCACGTCTTTGCGCAGATCTTCCACCATGTCAAAAATCTTGTCGGTCGTCACACCGCCGGTCAGGGCACGCAAGTTTGCGGCCTGGATCACCGGGCCTTCTGCGGTCGGGTCTGAAAATGGAATGCCAAGTTCAATAAGATCTGCACCATTTTTCTCCATAGCTCCGACGATCTCTTTTGTGGTATCCAGATCTGGATCCCCGCAGGTAATAAATGGAATAAATGCCTTGCCACCAGCAAAGGCTTCTTTGATTCTACTCATGGATATCCTCCCCTCTGTAGCGGGCGATGGCTGCACAGTCTTTATCGCCTCTTCCGGAAATATTGATGACCATGACCTGATCTTTGCTCATGGTCGGAGCCAGTTTTTTCGCATAAGCTACCGCATGGGCACTTTCGATAGCCGGAATAATGCCCTCGGTCTTGCTTAAATATTCAAATGCATCTACCGCTTCATCATCAGTAACGGCTACATATTCAGCCCGACCAGTGTCATGAAGCCATGCATGTTCCGGTCCGATGCCCGGATAATCAAGTCCGGCAGAAATGGAATAGACCGGTGCGATCTGTCCATACTGATCCTGACAGAAATAAGATTTCATCCCATGAAAAATACCAAGCTTTCCGGTTGCGATGGTTGCAGCCGTCTCGAAAGTATCAACACCTCTTCCCGCAGCCTCACAGCCAATAAGACGGACACTCTTGTCCTCAATAAAATGATAAAACGCGCCAATGGCATTGGATCCGCCGCCCACACATGCCAGCACAGCATCTGGCAGTTTTCCTTCTGCTGCCATACACTGCTCCTTGATCTCCTTGGAGATCACTGCCTGAAAATCACGGACAATGGTTGGAAATGGATGTGGTCCCATGACTGATCCCAGCACATAATGGGTGTCTGCGATTCGATTTGTCCATTCTCTCATGGTCTCAGATACAGCATCCTTCAAAGTGCCGGTACCAGAGGAAACCGGATGGACTGTAGCTCCCAGCAGACGCATTTTGTACACATTCAGTACCTGGCGCTCAGTATCTTCTTTTCCCATAAATACTTCGCATTCCATTCCCATCAAAGCTGCAACTGTGGCCGTTGCCACACCATGCTGGCCTGCTCCGGTCTCTGCAATCACACGGGTCTTACCCATTTTCTTTGCCAGCAGCACCTGTCCAAGCACATTGTTGATCTTATGAGCACCGGTATGGTTCAAATCTTCACGTTTCAGATAAATCTTTGCTCCACCCAGATCCTCTGTCATTTTCTTTGCAAAATACAGTCTGGACGGACGACCTGCATAATTGTTAAATAAATCCTGCAGTTCCGCATTAAATTCTGGATCATTTTTATAATGGTTATATGCCTCTTCCAGTTCGATCACTGCGTTCATCAGCGTTTCTGGAATATACTGTCCGCCATGTACGCCGAACCGGCCTTTGGATCTGTTCTCTGCCATCTTACTTACTCCTCACTTGTTCTATGATTTTTCTGATCTTATCAGGATCTTTTTTCTTATCTGTCTCCACACCGGAGCTGATGTCCACACCCCATGGTGCAAAATTGTTTATTGCTTCTTTGATATTTTTCGACTGAAGCCCGCCTGCCAGCAGAAATGAATGCTTTGTCGACCAGTCTTTCAACAGCCGCCAGTCAAAACAATTACCGGTTCCATATCCATTATCCAATAAGATCCGGTCTGCACTGCTGTTCTCGATCTTCTGTAAATCTTCTGCAGATCTTATTTTACATGCTTTCCAGATCTCGCATCCAGGTACCAGGCTCCGCAGCATCTCCATATATGCTTCATCTTCCGTTCCATGAAGCTGAGCAATCTGGATAAGACCTTCCTTCAGGTGCGCTGCCACCTCCTCCACCGGCAAGTTTACACATACACCCACTGCCGGGATCTCTGGCCGCAACTTTTCCCGAAAGGTCTTCATCTGCTCCCATGTCACATATCGGTGGCTGGGTGGATAGAATACAAAACCTGCATAATCGGGCTGGTATTGATTGACTGCGTCGATATCTGCATCCCGATACAGGCCGCAGATCTTGATTTTCGTCTGTCCACTATCTACCATCTGGTTAGCGTTCTGGCTTCTCATGCCTTGCCTCCGTCAGATGCCTGACTCTGTGCGTCCGATGTCTGCACCTGCTCTGCAGCCTTCTCTCGTCCCTGTGCCGCTGCCTGTTTAAATTCAGCCAGCCGTTCCGTCTTGTCTTCCGCACGCATAAGCGCCTCACCGATCAGCACCGCATCGGCTCCGATCTCTGCCAGAACACCCACATCCTGCGACTCCTTCACTCCAGATTCTGCCACAAAGATCACATTCGTGGGGATCTGCTCCCGAAGGTTCGCTGCATTAGAAAAATCCACAGTAAAATTTTTCAAATTCCGGTTATTAACACCGATCACTCTGGCTCCTGCCTTCAGTGCTGACCGGATCTCATTTTCATCATGAGTCTCTACCAGTGCAGTCAATCCCAGATCATCACAGATCTTCAGATATTCCCGAATGGTCTCGGTTGGAAGCAAGGCACAGATCAGAAGTACTGCATCTGCTCCCATGCATTTTGCCTCATAGATCTGATAGGCATCCACCGTGAAATCCTTACGGATCATAGGAAGGGTAATGGCCGCCCGAATCTCTTTGAAGATCTCATCAGAACCTAAGAACCATTTTGGCTCTGTCAGTACCGATACACAGTCTGCACCGGCCTGCTCATATTCCCTGGCAATCTCCACATAAGGAAAATCCTCGGCAATCAACCCTTTGGAAGGTGATGCTCGTTTTACTTCGCAGATAAAGGATACTCCTGTGTTACAAAGAGCATGCTCAAACCGAAAATCTCCTTTTGGAAGGCTGCGGGCTTTTCGTTCCATTTCGTCCGCTGCTATCTTTTTCTTCGCCTCCGCCACCCGGAAGGATGCATAAGCTGCCAACTCATCTAATATCATATCTGTCTCCTTCGCCTGTCTGCTTTTATGCCACTAAGATGCCACCGATTCCTGCTTATTTGATTCACGGATAAAAGCATTCAACGTCTGCTGTGCCATGCCCTCGTCGATCAGAGTAGCTGCCAGCTTCACACCATCTGCCAGACTATCCGCCTTGCCGCCCACATAGAGACCGGCTCCTGCATTTAACAGGACCGCATCTCTTCTGACTCCTTTTTCACCCGCCAGAATAGCTCTTGTAATGGTTGCATTTTCTTCTGGAGTACCGCCTTTGAGTGCATCCTTCTGAGCAGTCTTCATACCAAAATCTTCCGGCCGGATCACATAGGTCTTGTACTCACCATTGCCAAATTCACAGACCGTTGTAGGTGCACACATGGAGATTTCATCCAGCTTGTCCTGTCCGTAGACTACCATGCCCCGTTTTACCCCCAGCTGATAAAGCACCTTTGCCATCGGCTCCACCAGATGCTCAGCATATACTCCCAGCACCTGAAGATTGGCATGTCCCGGATTGGTCAGCGGTCCCAACAGATTGAAGACCGTTCTCACACCCAGCTCTTTTCTGACTGGTCCTACATATTTCATAGAAGTGTGATATTTCTGTGCAAAGAAGAAACAGATACCAATCTTTTTCAGAAGTTTTACACATTGTTCCGGGGCAAGCTGAATATTTACTCCCAATACCTCCAGACAGTCCGCTGCACCACTCTTTGAAGAAGCTGCCCGATTGCCGTGTTTCGCCACTGGAACGCCTCCGGCAGCGATCACTATCGAAGATGTGGTAGAAATATTAAAGGAGCCAGCTCCGTCTCCACCTGTTCCTACGATCTCCAGCAGATCTCCGTCATATTGTACCGGAAGTGCATGGGATCTCATAGCTGCTGCGCAGGCGGTAATTTCCTCAATGGTCTCACCCTTGGTGGACAAAGCAGTAAGAAATGCGGCTGTCTGTACCTGTGAAGTCTCTCCGTTCATGATCTCATTGATTACTGCATTTGCCTGCTCATAAGTCAGGTCTTTTCCATCGATCAATGCTGCTGTTGCTTCTTTAATCATTTTCTTATCCTCCTCATATATTTTATGTGTTTGCTGTATGTTTGCGTTATTTATATTTCTTTTAAGAAATTACTCAATATGATTTTTCCATCTGGTGTCAGGATGGATTCTGGATGGAACTGTACACCGTAAATGGGATACTCCCGATGCATAACTGCCATAACTTCGCCGTCTTTGGTCTTGGCAGTCACCTTTAATGTTTCTGGAATAGTCTCTTTCACAGCTGCCAGCGAATGATATCTGGCTGCTTTCATGGTATTTTCCATACCCTGAAAGATGGGGCAGGTCTCATCAATGGTTATCGTGGATTGCTTGCCGTGCATCAGCTCTTTTGCATAAGAAACAGTAGCTCCATAGGCTTCGCAGATAGCCTGATGTCCCAGGCAGACACCCAATGTCGGTATCTCTTTTCCCAGTGTCTTTGCCGCTTCGATACAGATGCCCGCATCCTTTGGAAAGCCCGGTCCCGGTGAAAGAATGATCTGTGATGGTTTCAGTGCCCGGATCTCATCCACGGTCAGTTCATCATTCCGGATCACTTTGATATCCGGGTCAATGGTTCCGACCAGCTGATACAGGTTATAAGAAAAACTGTCGTAATTGTCGATAAGTATGATCATTGGTCGATGCCTCCCTGTGCGGTAGCCAGTGCATTCATCACTGCCTTTGCCTTGTTGATACACTCCTGATATTCTTTCTGTGGCACGCTGTCAGCCACGATGCCTGCACCGCTTCTGACAAATACCTTGCCATTTTTCTTATATGCAATGCGGATCGCAATACAGGTATCCAGGTTTCCGGTGAAATCCAGATAACCAATGGCTCCTCCGTAGATGCCCCGCTTATTATTTTCCAGCTCATTGATGATCTCGCAGGCCCGGATCTTCGGTGCTCCCGATAAGGTTCCAGCCGGCAGAATGGAATCCACCGCATCGATGGCATCCAACCCTTTCCTGATGGTTCCTTTCACAGTAGAACCTATGTGCATCACGTGTGAAAACCGCTGAATGCTCATGTATTTTTCCACTTCCACGGTTCCGAACTCACTGATCTTACCGATATCATTTCGTCCCAGATCCACCAGCATGTTGTGCTCAGAACATTCTTTTTCATCTGCCAGCAGTTCCTGTTCCAGCCTCTGGTCTTCCGCCTCAGTGGCCCCTCTTGGTCTGGTACCTGCCAGTGGGAACGTATGGAGCGTCTTATTTTCCAGCTTTACCAACGTCTCCGGGGAAGCACCCGCAATCTCCATATCGTCACTGGAAAAATAAAACATATATGGGGAAGGATTCACCGTCCGCAGTACCCGGTAGGTATCCAGAAGGCTTCCTTCATAATCCGCTTCCATTCGATTGGAAAGCACCACCTGAAAAATATCTCCCTCCCGAATGTAATGCTTTGCTTTCTCGACCATGCTGCAATACTGCTTCTGATCAAACAATGCCCGGAATTCAGAAGTACATCTGCCCGGTATTTCTTCCGCCATCTCGCCGCTCTGGATCAGCTGCTTCATGGTAGAAAGTTCCAGTTCTGCCCGGTGATACTCGGTCTTCAGATCCTCACATCGGATATTTACGATCAGGATGATCTTCTGACGGAAATGGTCAAATGCGATGACCTTGTCAAACAACATCAGATCCACATCCTTAAACCCTTCCTTGTCTTCTGCATCCAGCACCAGAGACGGCTCTGCATATTTCATGTAATCGTAGGAAAAATATCCTACCAGTCCACCGGTAAATGTAGGAAAATCTTCAATCTTCGGACTTTTATTTTCATCAAGTATCTGTCGGATATACTCACCTGGATGCTTTGTCTCCATAGTCACGGATGTTCCGTTTTTGATCGTGAGTTTTCCGTTTGTACAGGTGATCTCAAGCCGCGGGTCATATCCCAGAAATGTGTAGCGCCCCCATTTCTGATTATCCTCCGCTGATTCCAGCATGTAGCAATGTCTGCTTACATTTTTCAGCTTTCTGAGTACCATCAGCGGTGTGTACTGGTCTGCATATAATTCCAGACTGACTGGAATGCACTTATACTCTCCTGTTGCTGCGATCTTAACTGCTTCTTTGAATTCCGGTCTCATGTTGTCTCCTTTTCTGGCATAAAAAAATCGCCCTTGATAAGTCTGTCTAACTTACCAAGGACGAGTCATTACATTTCCCGCGGTGCCACCTTGATTTGTGAAGGTATCTCTGCCTTCACACCCTTACGAAATACTAACATATCTCTGACAACTGACGTATGTCCTCACGTCACAGAATACTCGGCTTTTCATCTCTGCCTTTGACTGTGCCCTCAGCGGTCCATTTGATATTCTGGGTTCCATCCGGCTCTCAGCTCCCCGGACTCTCTGTGCGACCATAAATACCGTTATCTCCGCTTCATCGGTTTAAAGTGATGCTCAATTCAATTTTTTACATCATAGCAAAGCCGATTTTATTTGTCAAGAAAAAATTTAATATGCTATAATTTGTGAGTATTCAAATGCAAAGTTATTTTACTCGAGGAGAATAGAATCTATGAACACCGAATTATCCACCAGAGAGTCTTTTTTCACGAAAGATACTCTCTTTTATAAGACGTTATTTGGTCTGATCCTGACCATCACCCTTCAGAATCTGATTGCCTACAGTGTGAACATGCTGGACAATATTATGCTGGGAAGTTACAGTCAGAATGCTCTGTCTGGAGCAGCCACTGTGAACCAGGTCTTCTTCATGGTACAGCAGACTGCCCTTCCCATTGGAAATGCACTGGTAGCTCTTGCTTCTCAGTACTGGGGCCAGAAGCAGACACAGCCGATCCGGGAACTGACTGGAATTGCTCTGAAGTTCTGTCTGCTGGTCTCTGTGTTGGTTATGGTGGTGTGCACTGTCTTTCCTGTGCAGCTATTGAGAATTTTTACCACTTCCGATGAGATTATTGCAGAAGGACTGGTCTATCTCTCTATCCTGAAATGGACCTTCGTGCTTTTTATTTTCAGCAATCTGCTCATCGCCATGCTGCGAAGTGTGGGAACAGTGCGAATCTCGTTTATCGTGTCCGTAGTGTCCCTGATCGTCAACGGCTGCATCAACTATACATTGATCTTCGGCCACTTTGGATTTCCGGAAATGGGTATCAAGGGTGCTGCGATCGGAACACTGATTTCCCGTATCGCAGAACTTCTGATCCTGCTGTTCTATGTGGCAAAAATGGACACAAAGATCCGCCTGTTCTCCAGCTCTCTGTTCTCCGGAAGCAGAGAACAAGTGCGATCCTTTTTGAAAGTCGGCATTCCGATTATGATCACGTCCTTGTTGTGGGCGGTCTCCGTCCCCATGCAGACTGCGATTCTAGGACATCTGTCCTCTGATGCAATTGCAGCTAACTCCGTGTCTTCTACTTTCTATCAGTATCTGAAAGTGGTAGTGATTGCGCTGTCTTCTGCCTCTGCAGTTATGATTGGCAACAGTATCGGAGCCGGAGACCTGAAAAGGGTGCGGTCTGATGCCCGCACCCTGTCTGTCATTGATATTCTGATTGGATTGATTCTCGCAGCTATTTTGTTTGTGTGCCGCACCCCATTGCTGTCTATGTACCGGCTCAGCAACGAAGCCATGATCCTGGCTGATCACTTTATGATCATCATGAGTGTTATCATGGTGGGCATGTCTTACCAGATGCCAGTCTCCATGGGCATCATTCAGAGTTCCGGCGATACGAAATTTACTCTTCGCCTGAATCTGATCTCCACCTGGCTCATCGTTATGCCGCTGTCCTTCCTGGCTGCTTTCGTCTGGAAATGGCCGGTGGAACTGGTAGTCGTAGCAGTACAATGTGACCAGATTTTCAAGGGGCTTCCAATCTTCCTTCGGTTCCGAAGTTATCGCTGGATCCACAAACTGACGGCTTAATTTTTATCGTTACTCAGCTTCTGTAGACTGCCCCTCAACGTCTGTAGACTGACTTTGGGAGTCTGCAGAAGCAAAATATTTCACAAAGTATCCATCGATCTCTTCTGCACAGTAGCTTAAGTCTCCCATGCGGCCTTCAGCTTCTTCCATATCTGCCTTTGCAATTGCCGCTTTTGCTGCATTTCCGATATTTTCATAAGCATAATACAGAGATGCTGCCTCATAGTAATCAGCCACTGCATAACATTCCAGCATCTGCGCATCTGCTTTCACATGCTCCATCTCATTGCGGTTCTTTTTCTCCGGCAGTTCAGAATATTGTCCATCTTGAATAGAATAGAGAAAAGTGTCTTCATCATAGTGATAATGGTACTGATCTCCGTAGAGCTGAAATCCAAATCTTATGATCTGTCCGATGGTCAGAACGACCAGCACGATTACAACTGCCCGATATATGTTACGATTCATTCTGCCGATAGCTCCCTTCCAATAATACGATCAGTCTGGTCTTTGACATGGTACGGATCTCACCACTTTCAATCACCTGTGGATCCACACCTGCATATGCCTGTACCAGCTCTTCTGCCTGTGTCAGCACCGTGTCACACCAGTCACTGTGATTCTGGTAAACCTCATAGTATGTGGAATACTCGTCTGCCTTCACAAAGTCATACATATCCTTCAGGTTGTCCGCAATCTCTTCCATACAACGATCCGGCGTGTAGTACATATATTCATTGTCGATATTTTCATGATCCACCAGATGCATGCAGGCGTCATAAATATAATTATAACCTGTCACCATTCTCTGGAAATACCGGTAATCATCAAACTCATTGATGCCCGAATAGTAAAGTTCATTCACATCTATATATGCAGCATATGATTTCCAATCTTCATTTGCAATATATTTGTCCAGATTTTCTATGTGAGTCGACAGATTTTTCTGCGCTTTCTGAACCAGCAATGCCCGTTCAATCGTCCAGATACTGTTGTTCATCACAATGCTTCCCAGAAACAGCAGTCCCAGCACAGCCAGTACTGCGATCTGCGTCGCTTTTTTACTGGTCTTTCCAGCCGTCTCATACACTTCTGTCTTCGTACTCTGATAGTCCTGCTCGTAGCGGTGCATATCCTCCCGATGCTTCACATAATGAGTATTGGGAGTATGGCAGTATGGGCATACTTCATCATCGATCGTCAGATTTGCCCCGCAAAAATCACATTTCACTTTTTGTTTCCCCCTGTTCGTTTAATCTGTAACCGGAACCCGGTCTTTGTGTTCTTCCACATATTTATAGATCACTTTGTAATCCAGAAAATGATCCTTTTCTGCCTGATGTTCCAGATCCTTAATCTCTGAATCGCCCATCTGATAGGTGTCTTTGACAAACCTCATAGTCTCTTCAATCCAGCCATCCACCAGACTTTCATCTTTGTCATCCACCTGATGGAACAATTCCTTATCATAATTCATGGTCAACGCATCATAGAGTGCTGCCTGATATTCATAGAGATAGGTCTCCTCCCCCTGCTGGATGTATTTCTTCAGCTCCATGCACTCCTGATAAGTGTCATAAAAAGGAAGAATATTCCAGTGCTCCCAGTTAGTATAACTGTAAGAAATACCGCCTGTTGCCGCATCAATTTCATTGCAGAACGCAAGGATCGAGTCATAGTCACCTTCCTCATACCAGGCATCCAGCTTGGGGAAATTCTCCCTTTCCCACTGCATCTGTTCCCGGGTATCTGCCATATGAGTATCGGTCATTTTATTGTACACGGAATAAATAATATCCCCTGAATACCGCAAAAACAGAAACACCGCTGCAAGGATCAGAACCAGTGCCAGCAGTACTGCGACTGCCTTTCCTGTAAAATGGACATTCGACTTCACTTCTGCTTTGATCTCTTCGCTGGGGATATTTCCCACCTCTTTCAGATCATCCTTCAGGTCATACATATCCTGCATGTATTTATGTTCTGCACCAAGCTCATTGATGGCGCCGCAATAAGGGCATCGTTCTGCCAGTTCTTCTATCGGTGCACCGCATTCTCTGCACATGATCATATTTTTTATCCTCCCGGACTCTGCTGGTTTCATTATACGAAATACTCCGAGAGATGACAACATTTTCTGTCGTCCACGCCAGAAAATATTTTGTCAAAAAAATCCCGCGAGTCCTGACTGTTTGCCAGCCCCCCGCGGGATCCCATATGCATTTATTTATTCTGCACTTTTCTCTTCTTTTTTCAGGTCTTCCTTGATGATCTGAATATGAACATCGCGAAGCTGTTTTTCTTCAACCTCAGCCGGTGCTCCCATCATCACATCCTGTGCATTCTTGTTCATCGGGAACGGAATGATCTCACGGATGCTCTCCTCACCTGCGATCAGCATAACCATACGGTCTACGCCAGGAGCGATACCAGCATGTGGCGGTGCTCCGTAGCAGAATGCATTGTACATTGCTGGGAATTTTGCTTTCACATCATCCTCCCCAAGACCAACGATATTGAATGCTTTGACCATGATCTCCGGATCATGGTTACGAACAGCACCTGAAGACAGTTCCACACCATTACATACCAGATCGTACTGATATGCAAGGATCTCCAGCGGATCCTGATTCTCAAGAGCACTGAGTCCGCCCTGCGGCATGGAGAACGGGTTATGGCAGAACTCCAGCTCGCCAGACTCCTCACCGATCTCATACATCGGGAAGTCTACGATCCAGCAGAATTCGTAGCAGTCCTTCTTCATGTAAGCATCAGAGGAAGCACCCAGCATCTTTCTGAGCACGCCTGCAGTCTTCTGAGCAGTCTTTAAGTCGCCTGCAGTCAGTCCAACGAAATCTCCAGCCTTCAGTCCAAGAGCTGCTACTACTGCATCTTTCTTATCCTGCAGGAACTTGGAGATGCCTCCAACCAGCTCCATCTTGTCATCCAGACGGAACCAGTATGCTTTCTGTCCGCTCTGCACTTCTACATCAGCACACAGTTTATCAATCAGTTTTCTGGTGCCGGTAAATGCCGGTGCCACGATTGCTTTTACTTTCTTTCCTTCAAACGGTCCGAAGCCACAGTCAGCCAGTACATCGGTTGCATCCTGTACTAACAGGTTGATACGCAGATCCGGCTTATCGGAACCATATTTATCCATAGCCTCAAGATATGGAATTCTCTTAAATGGCGGCTTGGAAGCCTCATTGTAAATGCCGTATTTTGAGAAGATCGGCGGAAGCACATTTTCCAGCACTGCAAATACATCCTCCTGGCTTGCGAAAGCCATCTCCATATCCAGCTGGTAGAACTCTCCCGGAGAACGGTCAGCTCTGGCATCCTCATCACGGAAACACGGAGCGATCTGGAAATAACGGTCAAATCCAGAAGCCATCAGAAGCTGTTTGAACTGCTGCGGTGCCTGCGGAAGTGCATAAAATTTTCCAGGATGATTTCTGGACGGCACCAGATAATCTCTCGCTCCCTCCGGTGAAGAACAGGTCAGGATCGGGGTAGTGATCTCCATAAAATCATGAGCAGTCATGCTCTGACGAAGATCAGCCACGATCTTGCTTCTCAGCACGATCTTGCTCTTTACTTCCGGATTACGCAGATCCAGATAACGATATTTCAGACGGATATTCTCGTCTGCATCTTTAGAATGGTTGATCTGGAACGGCAGCTCATTATAACGGCACTTTCCAAGCACTTCTACTTTGCTCGGAACAACCTCGATATCACCAGTTGGAATCTTGTTATTTTTGCTGCTTCTCTCGCGAACGACTCCATCTACCTGAATCGTGGACTCATAGTTAAGCTCTGACAGCTGCTCCATGATCTCCTCGGTCTCCACAACGATCTGCGTAGTTCCGTAGAAATCTCTTAAGATCAGAAATCCTAAATTTTTACTGACTTTACGGATGTTTTCATACCATCCTACCAGACGGACCTGCTCACCTGCATTGGAAAGACGAAGTTCGCCGCAGTTATGGGTTCTTCCCTGCATGTTATATACCTCTCTTATCTGTTAAAAAATTCTTTGAACTCTGTATAGCCTTCTTTGGAAAGCTGCTCTTTCTGGAATTTTTTATTTTTGTTCATCAGTGCCACCTGTACTGTTGCACCGTTCTCGCGCTCTGCTCTTGCCTCTTTGAGCACCTCACACAGCTTGTCAGCCGGCATATTTTTCTCGATCAGGAATGCTTTCTTACCTGCTGCACCCGGCACCTGGAAATTGTTCTCCAGAAGGATCGTAACGATTCTCTCAAATCCGATGGAAAATCCACAGGCCGGCGTATCATTTCCGGTAAATTTACCGATCATCTTGTCATAGCGGCCGCCGCCTGCCACAGAGCTTCCGAACTCCGGCATCTCGATCTCGAAGATGGTTCCTGTATAATAGGACATTCCACGAACCAGCGTCGGGTCAAATACCAGTTCAAACTCTGCTGCCTTGGTTGCTTCCACACTCTGACGGATGGTACGCAGGTTCCCGATCACATCTGCTACCAGTACACCGGTCAGCTTGTTCTCCAGATATCCAAGCGGATCTTCGCTTGCTTCCATCTCGCCAAACATATCTACATATTTTGCTACGCTGTCAGCGGAAAATCCAGCTTCTACCAGCTCTGCTTTCACACCGTCCCATCCAATCTTATCCATCTTGTCCAGAATGATGAATACCAGATCAAACTGATCCTCCGGGAATCCGCAGTACTCAGCCATTGCCTTTAAGATCCGGCGCTCATTGATGCGAACCTTGAATCCCTTGAAATTCAGTTTTCCAAGCAATGTAGTCGTTGCCAGGATCAGCTCGATCTCTGCCAGGCAGCTTGCCTCTCCTAAAATATCAATATCACACTGTACGAACTGACGGAAACGTCCTCTCTGTGGTCTGTCTGCTCTCCATACGCTTCCAATCTGCAGTGCTTTGAACGGAGTCGGCAGATTATTTGCATTATTGGAATAAAATCTGGACAGCGGCAGAGTCAGGTCATAGCGCAGACCACTGTCTGTCAGATCTGCTTCGCTCTGTGCAGTCTCCAGATTCAGCTTCTCGCCTCTCTTCATGATCTTGAAGATCAGCTTCTCATTGTCTCCGCCCTGCTTGCTGCACAGGTTCTCGATATGTTCTACACACGGAGTCTCAATGGGTGAAAATCCAAAACTTTTATATGTCTCTTTGATCAGACCGGTCACGTAATCTCTGATCTGCATCTCTGCAGGCAGGATGTCTTTCATACCAGTCACTGGTTTCTTCTTCAAAGGCATGGTGTTGATTCCTTTCTTGTTCCTTAGTCTCCTCTATAATCATGCAGACAAGCATTTGTCTGCGATATAGGCATACATTAGATATTATAAAGTTTGCGGTTCGGCGTGTCAAGATTTGTGCTGTAAAAAAGAGCAGTTATGCAAAGAAGAAGCTGTTCATGAAATAAAAGCTTGTATGACATGTATTGGACTAAAGATTCATAAGCTCAGGGTTTTGATTCGCTCATGAACCAACTGACTCACCTGTTCTTTCTGCTCCTTAGATAAATATGCTCCCTCTACCTGATCAAGAAGTTTATTTTCCATTCGGCAGATTTTCTTCAACATATTTTCCGCAGCTTTTGGTGAAATTTCGTAAGACTCCGCCAGTTTTCGAAATTCTTTTTTATGAATATTACATTTTTTCCCATTGATTGTCAGTGCCATCTGTTCTTTATCCTCTGGCATAATCACATTTACAGGAAGCATATCATATGCTTTTGATAGCTGAAATATCCTACTTCCAGGCATATTTTCTATCAACGAGAAGTTCTTCAAATGCATATCAGAATTTCCTATCACAAAAGCAGCAGCCACTCGCAGATACATTTCTGTCAGATCCAGACCAGGCATACTGGAATATCTCTTTACAATACGTCCACAGTTTTCATATGACCCCTTATATTTATCCTGTGTTAGACGTCTGGATAGCTGGCAAAAATCTTCCATTGCGTATAAATTCACATTTTCTTCTGTAATCTCTCTGTCAATTCTTTTTGTAATATATGCATATTCATGATCCAACTTTATCAATGCATGCGGTACAGTTTGAATTCCCATAATTTCTATAAGCCGCATAGCAAGATCCTCGTACTCTGGCATATTTTCAAAGTCTTCTGTCTGTGGCTTCAAAATATATCCTGTTGGATAGTCAACGATTGTGAGGCGTGATTGCATATCTGTCGACAAATGTAATGACAGTTTTTTCTGTACACCAGGCACAGTCAGTCCTTCATTTACAGTTTCATCTGCCAGTATTTCCAGTTGTTCCTTTGTAATATCCAGAACCGGCAATTCATCTGTATGAAAAAATTTTTTTACACACTTCTTATGCCAGCACCATTCTTTTTCTCTTGTGGACGCATTTTCTGTTATCGTTTTCCCACAACACAGACATCTCATATTTTTTCTCCTCTGATGCACACATCTCCGATGCAATCTTTACATGCCAGCAATAACAACCCAAATCTGTCTTTCTGATTTATTTTCCAGTTACGACTGACAACTCCCAAAAGCCATCCTTCTGGTATTAATCCATCAAAAAAGGGTAAAAATATCGTTGTCTCATATGGTTCGTCTCTCAAAGGTAAAGTCAAACTGACTGCTACTGCATCCTCTCTTGACAAATATTCCTTATCATAGGAAAAGATATATCCCTCTTCTGTCTCAGCAATGATTCCGGCAAAATGATTTTGAATATATACATAACCTCTTCTATATTCTGACTCCACCTGTTATTCCTCCTTTTTTCCCGGTACAGCTTCTTTTCCGAACATTGCCAATGCCTGATTTACTTTATCCAGACGCACAGTCTCCTTTCCCTGTTCCAGTTCACGAACAAACCGAAGTCCCAGCCCTGAACGCATTGCAAATTCTTCCTGGGTCAACCCTGCCTTTTTTCTCTCCTGTTTTATATATTCACCAATTCTATTCATACTATCTATAATAGTCCCGTTCGGGTATATTTTCAAGTGTCCAAGTGTTTTTTAGTCCCGTTCGGGTATATTTTTTTGCTTATTTCTATAATTATACCCTTTCAGGTATAGTTTATTCCCTTCCCATCACTTTCAAAATCATTTTCTCAAAGGATTCCCTGAAATATTCATCGTCTTCTGCAGTTCTTTTCTTCGGACCTTTCAGGTGATTTTTCTGTGAGGCTCTTCTGGCTTTTTTATTCAGATGGCGTTCCATGAGCATCTGGTCAATATTTTCGTTGGTGTACCATTTTCCAGACTGATGGATCGCATAAGCACCCTTCCCAAGTGCCATGGCTGCCACTCCATAGTCCTGCGAGACCACCATATCTCCTTTGTGACAAATGCTGATCAGCTTATAATCCACCGCATCTGCACCTGCTCCCACCACAATAACTTCGCTGTAATCGGAGGAAATCACATGGTTGGTGTCACATAACAAGGTCACCGGAATCGTATATTTTTTTGCAAGCTCTTCTACGATGCCCACCACCGGGCAGGCATCTGCATCTACAAATATTTTCATAATTATTCACTGTAAAATAACTGTTTCGGGCTCTTTGGTTTTTCGGGAATGCTCATCTTAATCTGTCCAGTCTCCACTAACGGAAGCACTCTGCTTTGTATTGCATAAGTAACGGAGGTCAAGCCAAGATACTCACAGCTTTCCTTTCTTGTGCGTGGTATCCGGCTGAACCTTTCCAAGTTGATCAATACGGATACGTCCATAAATACCACCTGGGTTATGAATTTCCAGCCTGTCTTCAAACATGATAAGTTGAATGGGCATTCCTTCTGAATGAATACTATAATCTCTGTGTGCCAAAGCATTGATAATTACATGAATCTTATAATCTGTAACAAATTTTCTGAAATTCTCCGCACATCGGTAAAATCCAGCAATTCATGCAGACTCTCGGATGCATCCCACGGTTTTTCTCTTCATAATATGCTACCATTGGTTCTTCTTTGCTTCCCATATTCCTCTCCTCTTGCGAAGCTGGATATAGAAGATCCTTCATCTGCTGCTCATGCTATCCAACTCGCCTTATTCAGTTCTCACTTCTGAAAATTCGGCGAAATGCCGGATATGCTCATGCATAGAAATCTCAGATGTTAGTATTATTTTATGATACTTTTTGTTGTCTGTCAATCAAAGTTTTATTAAAAAGGCATAAACGCTCCAAGATTTATGAACAGTCCTCATCTCTCATTTTTTTAATTCGGCTGTATTATTTTCAATGTGCGAATCACATGTTCATATTTATCCGAATCAGCAGATATGAAATAATTCCCTCCCGGAAACACCGGCTCATTATTTTCATAGACAGATACCTGATAGCAGACCGTTCCGTCCTTATTTTCTGAAATGCCTATTTCCCACCGATAGGGTGTTTCTTCAAAAAACACATATTCCAACGGACTGTATTCCATCACATAATTTGTCTTTTTCCAGCTTTCCATATCAATAATCTCAAATAGCTCAGCAATCTTTTCTTCGTCTGTAATGCGATAAATTGGATCTTTGTCCGAGATTCCATAGCTGATTTCTGCATATTCTACTGTTTCTTCCTCTGGAAGCGAAAGCAAATTCATTTTCTTATAATAGGTAACGCCGGAAACTACGATTAAGCAAAGAAAAATCACAAGAGAAATATATTTTTTCATTCTTATCACACCCAAATTGCAATACCAATGCATACCAGAATCGGCACTGCTCCAATCAGTCCAAATACAATGGTCAGAATCTTATAAACTTTATTATCATATCCCGGAATATAGGACTGCTTCGGCTTGTCCGGATTGTATTTGATCCAGATAGTTTCTCCCACTTCCGGAACACGACCGCTGAGATATGCACCTTCCGAAGTATAATACTCACCCTCCGCATAATATTCGTACACTGGATGATATTGCAGTCCGCTGTCACTGGAATTATGTACATTGATCCGCATCACCTTTGCCTGTGCATCCGCCGTACATTTCTGTGTCCGGTTTTTCAAAATTATGCCCAATATGATTGCCGGAATCCAAAATGCGACCCCAAGTCCACACAATGTCAATGCCAGTCCTACTTCCATCCGTCTGTCCTCCTCTTATTATCCACCTGCATACCCACTTTTTATGTTGCTTCTTTATCATTTTACAATAGCTGCCATTAAAATGATAGGTTCTATACATATTTTCTTTTATTATATAATTCATGTATGAACAGCCCCTGATGATAGAATAAACTGTCACAAACTACAACAGTTCAGAGAGACAACAATAAACTGCGCTGCTATGACTTGGAGCGAACGAAGTGAGCTTTCGTGTGTCGGCTGGTGCGTACACTGTAAGTGTACGTATTCAGACGATGCACGAAACTTACTTTGTCCGATACACGTCATACGAGCGTTTATTCTATCGTTCAGGGCTTTTATAGATTCATACGAGCTTTTATGTTGTCTCTCTGAGCTGTTATATGTTCATACGAGCTTTTATGCTATCTCACTCCACCTTGATGGCATTGGGATAGATCTTCTCCATTCTTTCATCAGGAAACCGTTCATCCATGGTCTGCTGCCAGCTCTGTGTGGCTGGAATTCCCTGGCTCCGCTCATTGCTGCGGATCAGAGCCATAGTCGATACAGCCATATTACAGCACATAAAGACCACGATCACCCATGTCAGGATCCGTCCTGCACAGATGGGTAATTTTTCGATCCATCCAGAGATCACTGGATAGAAAATCTTGAACCAGGCCACTGCTGCAAATCCCCAGAAAAAACAGTACAGAAGATTGATTCTTCCGCCCAGATTGAACGGGATCTCACTGTAATCCCAGAAAACGGTTCCAAATACCATCTCTGACAACACACTGCACAGATATTCGTAAGCGCCACCCAGCGCTGTCCCCATTAAAAACAGGAAACGGTCAGACCGGTCTTTGTATTTATAAAGAAGATCCGTCACCGCTGCAATAGCAAATCCCCACACAATGCTGAAGGGTCCCCATACCAGACTGCTCCGGCTCATCCACACGCCCGCAGTGATCCTGCAGAAGATCGTCTCTGTGATATCGCCAAGCAGACACCCGATAAAGAACAGCCACACCAGCTTCTGCATGCAGCAGCCTGCTGCAAATACGGTCTTATCCCGCTGCGGCTTCTCAACCCGCACAGTCTTTGGATATGCTCTGTGAATTCTTCGATCCACATGTCCGTACAACCACTGACCAATCCGCAGACTAATGCTGGTAAACCATGAATCTACTGCCTCCCACTTCTGCGTGCTTCGGCCAATACCCGACAAAGCAACTATGGTAGCTGTCACATCCAGCACCAGCATTCCTGACAGTATCCACACCAGCAGATGTCCGATTCCCTCAGGCAGGAATCCATAGAGCCGGATCAACAGACCATTTCCCCAGCGCATGCTGATCGTCCCCAGAACACCCCAGACTAAGGATGCCGGAAGACAGATATAACCGTCCAGATTCCATTTTACGTTGGAATAGTCCCACCATCTCTCATGGTAAAACCGTTCGATCATATGGCCACTGATCCATTCCGTGACTGTCGCCACGATCATGGCTCCCAGGAACAGCCAGAACAGCGGCAATTCCTGTCCGAATATGGTCAGTATTACGATTGGAACACCATAGATCGTACATAATGGACCATTGATCAATCCTCTGTTTACAAAGCGTCTTTGTTCTGTCGCAGCCAGTATTGTCTCCAGCATCCAGCCCAGAAACGAATAGATCAGAAACAGCCATATCAGTTCATACGTTTTATAAATCATTCCGTCATCCTCCGTATGTCAAGATTATCTTATTCCATTGTAACTGATATCCTCGGAAGAATCATCAACTGATATTCATATTTTTCTCAACACAAACGCAACTCAGAACAATTGTCATATACTTTCATACTTCTTCAACAGCTGATTTGTGACCTCCCGGCTTTCAGACTTCCACTCTCCTAACTGATTAACCGGCATGATCCCCATCAGAGAATTCGTTACAAAACATTCCTCATACTGCCCTAACTCTGCTGGATAAATGACTGCCTCCTCCACATTCTCCGTCTCGCACAGATACTCCCGCAGAATTCCAGGAAGCAATCCGCAGGACAGATCCGGTGTATACAGCTTCCAGCTTCTCACAAAGAATATATTGCTGACGGTTCCCTCGCTGATCTGCCCTTTCGTATTCAGAAAGATCCTCTCATTCATTCCCAATCCATGAGCCTGTCTGTTTTCCAGAATGCAGTCCCCGTAATTCAGCGTCTTATAAGCTGTCAACGGTGAGGTCTCATTTCTTCGAACCGAGCTGAAATCCATCACAAATCCTGTTCTACGAATGTCATCAGTATATGGATTCTGTCTTTGTTGAAATACTACATTTTCTTTAGAAACTGTCAACTTACATGCGCCATCTGTAAGTTTTTGCTGTTTCACATAATCTATCACCTGTTTTTCCGTGATTCCACGCTCATCCAGTGTTCCGATCTTCAGAAAATGCAGTGCCCGATCAAGCCGCCTAAGGTGTCGGTCAAGAAAGATCAGCTTTCCATCTTTCACTGCAATCGTCTCAAATGCCCCCAAACCAAAACTGTAGCCTTCATCCAGTGTAATCTCCATCATGTTCTCCTTTTATTTCAATGCCTCCAGAACTGCTTTCGCTTTCTGCAGTGTCTCCTCATACTCAAATTCCAGATCAGATTCTGCGGTGATGCCACCGCCCACTCCCAGATAATAGCGTCCATTTTTATGGACCGCTGTCCGGATTACAATATTGAAGTCACAGGCTCCATCCAATGTCAGATATCCGATAGAACCCGTATAGAGTCCCCGTTTTCCATGCTCAAGCTCATCAATGATCTCCATGGCGCGATATTTTGGTGCTCCGGTAATAGATCCTCCCGGGAATGCAGCTTCCATCAGATCCATCACATCTCTGTCTTCTGTAAGTTCTCCTTCAACATTGGAAACCAGATGAAATACGGTAGCATATGCCTCCACGGTAAATAGCTCCGTCACTTTCACACTGCCTGGCCTGCATACCCGGTTCAGATCATTTCGCTCCAGATCCACGATCATCAGAAGCTCACTTTTGTCCTTCCCGGACTGCTCCAGTTCCTTCCGAAGCATCTGATCTTCTTCCGGTGTCGCTCCACGTTTTCTGGTTCCTTTAATAGGTCTGGTCTGTACCTTTTTATCCCGCATCTGTAAAAAACGTTCTGGTGAAGCACTGATGATCTGATACGTTCCACAATCCAGATAGCCGCCAAAAGGAGACGGATTATTTTTTCGAAGAGCAACAAATACATCAAGCGGTGCCTTTTCGCTCTCCACTTCCAGCCGCTGCGTCATATTTGCAATGTAAATATCTCCCTCCCGGATGTATTGGATCATCTGGTTCACCGCCTGCTTATACTCTTCCTTTTCAAAATTCGGAGTCACCTTGATCTTGTACGGCATCTGTACCGCCTTCCATGCGGTATCTTCCTCTCCCTGTAATTCTGTCTGTTCCTTTACCTGCAGCCTCAGAATCTCCTGCCTGGTTCTATCCAGCAACTCCTGTGCATCCTCTGTCATGCCGCAGGCACTTAGATAGATTTCTTTCTTCTTACAGTCTTCCACAATCAGCAGATCATAAAATGTAAATAACGCCTCCGGGATTGGACAAGGATCTTTTTCCATGGAATCTATACCCATCAGTTCCCGTCCGTATTCATAGGAAAGATATCCGATAGCCCCGGACACCATTGGGATATCCAGTTCATTTTCATCCACATGATCCTGAAGATACCGTTTCAGATATGCTTCAAATGTCGTATCTGTACGCAGTGATCCATTCTGAAAAAACTGTCCTTGTTCTTTCTTCAATATCTCGTAAGGTTTTCTGCCGATGATAGAATACTGCCCCAGCTCATTGATCAGGGATGAATCCAGAAATGCAATCCCTGCTTCCTGTGAAAATTTTTCAAAAATCTTTGCTGCTGGAATATACTGCTCCAGTTTTTTGGTGATCCGTCTATTATGATACATATTTATTTTCTTCTCTCCCCTCTGCAATTTTACAGAAATTTTCCAACAATTCGTGTCCATACTCCGTCAATACCGCTTCCGGATGAAATTGTACCCCATACAGCATATGCTCCTTCTGAGAAATGCCCATGACTGCGCCATCCTCGGAGATGCAGTCCACCTCATAATCTTCTGGAAGCGTATCCTGCCTCACGATCAGAGAATGATACCGGGTCACACGAAATCTCTCCGGAAGACCGGCAAACAGCCCCGTACCTTTGTGATGCACCTCCGTCACCTTTCCATGCATAGGCCGTTCCCCTTTCTCCACAGTAGCGCCGGAACAATATCCAAGTACCTGATGTCCAAGACATACTCCCAGAATAGGAATCCGCTTCTGAAATCTGCGCACCGTCTCTACACAGAGTGCGGCATCCATGGGCCGCTTTGGGCCGGGCGACAGAATGATTCCCTCTGGCTTCAGATCCTCAATCTCGTCCAGCGTGATCTCATCTGAACGCTTCACCAGAATTTCACGCCCCAACTCTTCAAAATAAGCTTTCAGGTTATACACAAACGAATCGTAATTATCAATCATTAAATACATAAATTTCCCCTCTCTCTACAAAAAAAGGGATAACGAATGCGCACACTTTCATGCACAGTCGTTATCCCTTTCGGTCCGTAATCTGTAAAATTCAGATTATCATAGATAATTTTTCCCGTCAAGGAATTTTCCCTAAAATCTTCTTTCCTGTTTCCACAAACTGTGCTATACTGGGCTATGAAATGAATGATATGCAAAATAGGATTTTATGCGTCAAGTGTTCGGCGAATGGGGAGTTGTCGCCGAAACGAAAAGCTCGTCTTACGGTATAGGATCCGCACCCGTTGCAACAATATAAGAAGATATCTCATATTGTGAAGGGAATTAGCGACATACGTTCTATCACAATTGGAGATATCCTTTTTTTATTCCGGTAAAACCTTACCTCAGAAAAAAGGAAGATCTCCGCAGAATTTTTACAGTGGAGGTTGCTTTTATGGTAGATAAAGCAAAAGTTGAACAGGCGATCCGTCTTCTTCTGGAAGGAATCGGAGAAGATGTGGAGCGCGAAGGGTTGAAAGAAACACCGAATCGAATTGCACGGATGTGCGAAGAGATTTATGGCGGTCTCGATCAGGAGGCCGATGAGCATCTGTTAAAGCAGTTTGAAGTAGAAAATAATGAAATGGTGCTGGAGAAGGACATCACTTTCTATTCCATGTGTGAGCATCATCTGATGCCATTTTATGGAAAAGCCCATATTGCTTATATTCCAGACGGCAAGGTCACAGGCCTCAGCAAACTGGCACGTACCGTTGATGTCTACGCACGACGTCCTCAGATTCAGGAACGTCTGACCGTTCAGATTGCCGATGCACTGGAACGTGCGTTATCTCCAAAGGGCGTCATGGTAATGCTGGAGGCCGAACATACCTGTATGACCATGCGCGGCATCAAAAAACCGGGCAGCAAAACCATCACTACTATTACCAGAGGACAGTTCAAGGAAGACCGTGAACTTCAGAAGATGTTCCTCTCCATGGTAAAAGACTGATGGATACCATGATCCGGGTCAATCAGATCTGGAAGCACCCGATCTATCAGGAACAGTTGCAGGCACTGCAGATGCTGGAAGCAGATCGTAAGTTCTGCCGCCATACACCGGAGCATTTTCTGGATGTAGCCCGGCTTGCTTACATCCATGCTTTGGAATCCCATGCATCTGCCAGCAAGGAACTGATCTACTGCACCGCCCTGCTCCATGATATCGGACGCGCAGAGCAATACCGGTCTGGTATCCCACATGATGAGGCAGGTGCACAGATTGCAGAACAGATTTTACGAGAGCTGTCCTTTGATCCATCAGAGATTCAGGAGATCACTTCTGCCATTCGGGAACATCGCAATGCCGCTCGTTCCGATACGTTAAGTTCCCTGATCTACGATGCGGACAAGGCATCCCGGAACTGTTTTTCCTGTCCGGCAGAAAAAGAATGTTACTGGTCTGCTGAAAAGAAAAATTTAACCATTACATATTAAAAAGGAGGCTGTTACGGCCATGAAAATAAGAAACCGCGAATTTGACGTTGCCAATAGAACTTATATTATGGGAATCCTCAATGTCACTCCTGATTCTTTCTCTGACGGTGGAAAATGGAACAGTATGGACAATGCTCTGCGACATGCCGAGGCCATGATTGCGGAAGGTGCTGACATCCTGGATGTAGGCGGCGAGTCCACCAGACCAGGCCACACACCAGTCAGTGCAGAAGAAGAAGCTGCCCGTGTACTTCCTGTTATTGAAGCACTCAACAGCCACTTTGATGTTCCGATTTCCGTAGACACCTTCAAAGCATCCGTTGCGGAAGTTTCTCTTCAGGCTGGTGCTGATCTGGTCAACGATGTCTGGGGACTGAAATATGATCCGCAGATGGCATCTGTCATTGCAAAACACAACGCAGCCTGCTGCCTGATGCACAACAAAGAAAAAGCAGAGTACAATAATTTCCTGGTAGATATGCTGGCCGAGACCCAGGAATGTGTCAATATTGCAAGACGCGCCGGTATTTCAGACGAAAAGATCATCCTTGATCCGGGAATCGGATTTGGAAAAACCTATGAAATGAACCTGGAGGCCATGAATCATCTGGAGCTGTTCCAGCATCTGGGATTTCCAGTGCTTCTTGGAACTTCCCGTAAATCTATGATCGGACTGGCGCTGGATCTGCCGGTTGATCAGCGTGTGGAGGGAACGATCGCCACTTCCGTTATCGGTGTTATGAAAGGCTGTGCTTTCGTCCGCGTTCACGATGTCAAAGAAAATAAACGCGCTGTCCAGATGACCGAAGCCATCCTTGGACGCCATATGGAGTAATTTATGGATAAAATTGAGATCAAAGAGCTGGAGATCTTCGCCAACCATGGCGTATTTCCAGAAGAAAATGTATTAGGGCAGAAGTTTATCATCTCTGCGACTCTGTACACCAACACCCGTACGGCTGGTCTGACTGATGACCTGACCACTTCCATCCATTATGGAGAAGTCAGCCAGATGATCACCAGATTCGTACAGGAACACACTTACAAGCTGTTAGAGACCGTTGTGGAAAATCTGGCGCGGATGCTTCTGCTGACTCTTCCTTCCCTTCAGAAAGTAACACTGAAGATTGAAAAGCCTTGGGCTCCTGTAGGTCTTCCCCTGAAAACTGTCTCCGTAGAGATTACCCGTGAATGGCATACGGCTTATATTGCTCTTGGTTCCAACTTAGGAGACAAACAGAAATATCTGGATGATGCAGTGCAAGGACTTGCTGATACAGAGGATTGTATTGTAGAACAGGTATCCGATTATCTGGTAACCGAGCCTTATGGCGGTGTAGAACAGGACGTATTCTTGAACGGTGCATTAAAACTCCGCACACTTCTGACCCCGGAGGAACTGCTGGATCGCCTGCATGAACTGGAGCAGGCTGCTCACAGAGAACGGATCGTCCACTGGGGACCGCGTACGCTGGATCTTGATATTCTGTTATACGACCAGATGATCATTGATACACCAGATCTTCATGTTCCTCATATCGATATGGAAAACCGGGATTTTGTATTGATTCCACTGACTGAGCTGGCGCCTTACTATCGCCATCCAGTACTCAATAAAACCATTTCGCAGCTTCTCAAAGAACTGCAGGCGAAGTAAACTTATAACAGCCCAGACTGACAAAATAAAAGCTTTTATTCTGTCAGCCTGGGCTGTCGCAAGTTTATTCCCCATGTTTGAACACACGAATCATTTCCCTTGTAAGGCTGATTCCATCATCTTCAACTGGAATATTCTCCCTCGCAAACCACTCTGCCAGTGCCAGTTCATTGGTATCCAGTGTAATCGATGTATCTCCATCCACATCGCAGAAGAATCCGCAAAGTAAAGTGGAGCTGAAGGACCATGGCTGGCTCTTATAGTAGCGGATATTTTTCACTTTCAGGCCAACTTCTTCCATGACTTCTCTCTGTACGGTTTCTTCCAGCGTTTCACCAATCTCCGTAAATCCAGCCACCAGTGCATAGTTGACGGAGCCTGGGCGGTTAGCATATTTTGTGAGCAGCAGTCTGTCACCATCTGTCACTGCCACAATAACGCCCGGACAGATCTTCGGATACACAGTATTTCCACAATGTTCACAATGAACCATACGTTCTTTGTGATCTGGTACCATAAGTTTTCCACATTGGCCGCAGAACCGGTTGGATCGATACCAGCTATCCAGCTGCTGACCGGTGATTCCGGCAAACCCACGATACTGAGGTCTTGCATTTCGGAAAATCACTGGTTTTTCCCACTGATACCCGGGTAACACTTCTTCCAGTCCTTCCTTTAATAAAAAGAACCGCTCTCCACTGATGGTAAACAGATAGGTTACATCCTTGCCTTTCCAGCCCGTTTCCTTTACCTTTGGAAAATAAATCTTCTCCTGATCAAACCGACACAGAATCTGCCCGTCTTTGTAGACCAGCATCCAGTCCTCATCAGCAGGATTCTGCTCTTCATAGTGATTGTCATATTTCTTTGGTGCAATATCCTGAATCATTCCTGTCCCCTCTTTTCTTTCATTTCCTGACGGATCTCCCAATGGATCAAAAAAGTAAGTGCAGCTCGAAGTACAATGATTCCTGCAACAATTCCGATCTCTTGCCAGCTTCGCAGGATCACTGTACGCAGGATCTCGCTTCCCAGCTTAAATTCCAGGCCCATGGCAAGTCCTTTAGCCAGTGCCAGCTTTGTATCCGGTGATTTTTTCAGATACAGATAAAATCCATGAATACCGGAAACAATGATAATTCCTACACCGATAAATTCAAAAATCAGAATGGAAAATTCTACCAGATGATCCCTGAATACTTCCAAAATATCTATCAGTTCCATGCACCTACTCCTTTCTTCCCTCCATCAGATCACGTACTTCATCCATCTCTTCCAGAATGCCTTTCTGACGTTCCCGGAACAGAAGTCCTTTGTTGTATTTATAATAACGGTCACAGCCATTTTCACCGATAAACCATGCACTGTAACGATTAACCGTCAGCTCCGTAACAAATACGACCAGTTCCTGACCTTCCCCAAATGCCGTCTCGCAGAAATCGAACGCACACTCCAGATTCTCGGCAGCCTCGCTGATCCGCTGTTCCCGTTCTTCCACGGAAGTCTGAAAGGCTGCTCGGATCTGCTCATCCAGCTCTCCTTCTTCTGCTTTTTTCCTCTTCAGTTCCTCGTAGCGTGCAGTCACCTGCTCATCCAGTGTCTGTACCTCCGAGAATATCTCACCCAGACGGCTGATCAGAAGTCCGATCACACTGAGACGCTCATCAAACTGTGCATATCGTAATTTTTCAATCGCTGATGGCTTCCAGATTCCCTTCAGGATGCCATCCACCTGATAATCTGTCCTGTATTTCGCATACAGATCCAGATATGCCGCAAAGTCCTTGGCAACTCTGGCGTTCTGCAGATACTGTCCAACCACTTCCTGATCTATGGTAATCCCCAGCTCTTCGTAAACATAGAGCATTTCCGACAGATCCTGCCAGCCTCTTGGTGTCACAAATCGTTTTCCATCTACGGTAGTCTCAATCCTGCAGAAATTCTCCTGGCGGATCTCCAGATAAGAAATGATGGCTCCGTGGATCTTCTGCTCATAGGCAAATTCTTTCCACACTGGAAAATCTGCTTCTACACTGATCTTCTTCACACGGTCCAAGGTCACAATATCAAACTCACGGACCGACTTATTGTACTCCGGCGGATTGCCTGCCGCCACAATGACCCAGCCTGCTGGAACCTTCTGATTTCCAAAGGTCTTACATTGCAGAAACTGCAGCATGGTCGGTGCCAGTGTCTCTGACACACAGTTGATCTCATCAATAAACAGAATACCTTCCTGCTTGCCCGTCTCTTCCATCCGGTCATAGACAGATGCAATGATCTCGCTCATGGTATATTCCGTTACAGAATAGGTCTTCCCACCATATTCTTTTTGCTGGATAAATGGAAGACCAATGGCGCTCTGTCTCGTATGATGGGTGATCGTATACGACACTAATGGCAGATCGCATTCTTCCGCAATCTGTTCCATGATCTGAGTCTTACCCACACCAGGCGGTCCCATGAGCAGCACCGGACGCTGCCGGATCGATGGAATCCGATAAGTACCATCTGCATTCTTCAGCTGATAGGCCCGGATCGTATTTTTGATCTCCTGTTTTGCACGTTTGATATTCATAAGTCCTCCTCGTCCAGAACCAGCCGGATCGCCCATGCTGGAACTGTCACTTCCTTGTAGTCCTCCCGGAACAGAATAAATGCCGTCTCATAGGGCGGACGTTTTCCCGGAAATGTTCCTTTTCCATCTGTAAAATACAAAAGTCCTTTCAAATTCTGAAATTCACCAGCGGCCAGAAGCTGATTCACATAGGTAAATGCCGGACGGAAATCTGTTCCACCATTGCCGTACAGCTTCAGATGTTCCATATAGGCTTTCAGTTCTTCCGCTGAGGTGATCAGCTGATCCGAACGCACCTGATCATCGCACTGAAGGATCCGAATATGTACTTTCTTAAAATAACTACCAGAATCACTCAGGACCTGTCTGGTCTCCTCCAGAAACTTCCGCACCAGTTCACCGCTGCAGGACATGGATGTATCGATCACGATCACAAATTCCTCGATCTTCTTGACTTCTCTCCATTCCTGCGGTTCGATCAACGGCATATTTCCATAAACTCTTAGTCCGTAGCTGTAAAATACATAATCAAAAGAATCTGGATCGATCTCTGTCTCTTCCTTAAGTACTGCAAATTTCCGCAGAAACTCTTTGTAGTCATATCGTTCCCGGTTTTCCACTGCCAGCTCGTCCACCAGATCACCGTCTTCCTGACCGCTCTCCCGACCCATGGTCAGCTCTGTCTGCATTCGGGAACTGACGTCATCCCACTTCTTCTGAATAGTCCTCATCATGGCATTGGGTGGGATGGGCTGTTTATCATTCCGCTCAGGCGGAGCCGGCCAGTACGTATGGTCATCCAAAGAAAATTCTTCTGCAAGCCGCTGCAGACGAACCTCATTTAAATCCATTTTTCCAAGGATCCGGTAAATACCCTCTGCTGTCAACACCTTCAGTTCCTTTCGCAGTTCCTGATAAAGGGATCTGCGAAGAGGTGATACACTCATTCGAATGCTTCGGTGATGCATGCCATCAATCAACGATTCCACTGCCACATCACAGGCCAGATGCCATCGTTTCTGATTCTTTGGACAAGGGCGCAGAATATGCCGGAACACACAATGAAAAATAATATGAAGATACACCCGGTTGACCAGCATCGGATGCTTTCGATACAGATCTGCCAGATAATGAGGCTCATACAAAAGTCTCAGCCCGTCAGTTCCGATTCTCGAAATATCTGTAGTCATCTCCCATGCAAGGCCTGAAAGTGCCACATCCAGATACCGCATATTGATATAGAGCGCATTTCTGGAAGCTTCCAGGATTTCTGTTCCAATATGTTCAAACCGTTGTTCAATCTCATATGCCATATTATTTGTTCCTTTTTGTCGATTCTACAAGTCGAATGTCTTCTTCACCGGTCGGAATCTCTTCCGCTTTTCTTCCAGCAGATAACTGCCCAGTTCCGCAGCCCCCTGCCCGGCGGCAAGCTTTGCTGCCTGGCTCATATTCTCTTCACTGAGCAACTCCTGCTCACACAGAAGTTCCAGTGTTTCCAGATCCTGCTCCTTGATCGTCCTTTCAAGCAGGTGCTGCATCTGTCCTCCAAGGTAATCCAGATACTGTTCTCTCGCCTTTTCTGACAGCTGTACCGGTGTCCGCAGACGGTTCAATGCCAGATTCATACAGGTATCACCAAATTCATTGGCAACTGCATACGGAAATAATTCATCGTATAACCTCAGATTTAATTTCGTCTCTGGAAAACACTGGCGATATTTGTAACCAGAACCATGCCAGTGCGTGTCAATGATCCTGGCCGGTGTATTCTCCACCGCTTCCTCATAGTATTCAGGAAATGTCAGCCGCACCTGCATGCCATCTGTATAAAATATCTCTGTCTCCAGCTCCTGGGTCAGCTCTCCAAGCACCTTTGACACACCATTCTCCGCAGGTGTGACCTCATGGAAGGTGATCTGTTCCACTGCCCGACACCACATGAAGGCTCCGCCACCCACCTCTTCTATATTTCCATGAAAATGAATGACTTTCAGATTCCTGCAGAAATAAAATGCATAATCCCCGATCAGACGAAGGCCTGATGGAAGGTATACTTCTGTCAGCTGCTTTCCACACAACTCAGAAGGCTCCCCAAAACCCTTCTCTTCCGGTTTCAGCACTACATGCTTTATGACAGACGGATCTGGCTCCTCAGCTGGTCTGGAAGAGGATAACGCATAAGGTGCCAATTCTGTCACCATTTTTCCTTCGAGCATCTCCGGCACTTTCAGAACTTCTCCATATCCGCGGCATCTCCAGATCCGAATTCCCGCATTCCGTTCCTCATAGTCAATTTCCAGATACATTTCTATTCTTCTCCGATCAGGTTTCTGATTTCTCGATAAAAATCAATGGCAATATAGAATAATGAAGACCAACGAATAGAGCGAGGATCATAGCCTGTTCTTTCATAGATTCTTCGTAATTTATATTGAAGGGTGTTCTTATGCATATGAAGTTTTTCTGCAGCGGCCGTGATCGACCCTTCCAGATCATATAATGTCTCCAGCAATCCGACTGTTTCCGCCAGTTCTTCCCTTTCATATCCAGAAAATAGTTTCTGAACATATTCTTTCTTGGACATATCCGAGATCTCATCCGTAAAGATTTCCATATTAATATCACTATAAAAACGGATTCCCTCTCCCTTGGTCCGCAGGCAAGACTGCAATGCTTTATAAGCTTTGGAATAGGAAATGTGCATCATGGTATATGGACGACATTTATCATCTATTCCAATAACCACCTTCATATCCGGCTGTTCTTCCACTGTACTGCGCAGCATTTCACTGATTTTACCAATCTCCGAATCCTTCCGATTGGTAATCGCAAATACCAGATTAGACGAAGATTTCATATAAATGCTATCTGGATCCAGTCTTCGAATCACATTTTTGACCCTCTCTTCCACACGTTCCACTTTTCGCATTTCATCCAGCGAATCAGAACCTGTACCATTGTCAAAAACAGAAATAATGATAACACGCCGTGGATTCGTAATCTCCAGTCCCATCCTTCGACCACGTTCCACAAAATTTGTATTGATAATGACATTTTCATTCTGAAGCCATTCTCCCACAAAACGGCTTCTAAGATTTTCATCCATACTCTTCTGTTCTTTGATGGAAATCTCCTGGATCAGGATCTCCGTCATTTTTTTCGTGATCTGTCCATATTTTGCCACTTTATTATATGGGCCTGTGATACCTACCACACCAATAATCTCATTGGATATGATAATGGGATAGTTCACCCCTTCAAGACTTCCCTCATATCTATCATGAGAATGGATGATCAATTCCTCCAGCCGGTCGTTAATGATCCGCTTTGCTCCTTCATGCTCCTGACCGATACGCTCCTGATCAGTACTGGCGATAATAACCCCTTTTTCATTCATCATATTAATTTTGTCATTGATGATCGTGTTCAATTCCTTTACGATTATCTCAGCATTATGTCTCGAAAGCTGCATATTATCCTCCCACCTCAGGTAGTCTGTATATCTTTAAGAAACTCTCTCTGCAAGTTTTTCAAGTTCTCGCTGCAGTCGCCAAGATCCTGTGCAGACACAGACTTTGGCTCGTTGCTCACGTAAAATAAGGGCGCCGCAGGAGAGACCTCTCCATGTCGGCGCCCTGCGCTGTTTGTTTAACTCCAGAACCACATTCGCAAAACAGCCTCTGACGAGGCTTATATTTTGCTCATGTATGGCTTCTCGTCATATACATGCTCCGAAATATGTGCCTTCATGCAAGCATGAGTTCCATATTTACGGGCATGTGCATGGTTCTGAAGAATTACAGATTTTCTTTGAAGAATTTCTCAACAGTCTCGAAATCAGCTTCTTCGTTGTCACCCTCAACAGTAACAGTAACAGTATGACCTTTTTTAACGCCCATGCTCATGATTGCCATCAGTCTTTTAGCGTCTGCTTTTTTGGTTCCGTTATCAATAGTAATGGTGCTGGTGCAGCCTGCTGCCAGTTTTGCAAGAAGTCCTGCCGGTCTTGCGTGAAGTCCAAGTTCATCCTGTACAGTGTAAGTAAATGATTTCATAATTCTAATCTCCTTTTATCTTATTATCTATTAGCACTCGCGAATGCGTTTGCGAAGCTCCAGTGTATATCCCGGGGAAACAGACAGCTCATCGATTCCCATCTGAATGAATTTTGCAGTCAGCTCCATATCTGCGCCAAGCTCTCCACAGATACCACACCATGCACCGTATTTGTGTGCATTCTCAATGGTCAGCTGGATCAGGCGCAGGATTGCCTCATGATGCGGATCAAAGAAGGTATCCAGAGACTGATTCTGACGGTCAATTGCCAATGTATACTGGCTTAAGTCATTGGTTCCGATACTGAAGAAATCTACATGCGGAGCAAGCAGATCACTGATCACTGCTGCTGCAGGAGTCTCGATCATAATACCAAGCTCAACCTCGCCCATCGGCTGCTCTTCTCTGGCCAGCTCCAGTTTAACTTCTTCCACGATCTCTTTAATTCTGGTAATCTCTTTGACAGAGATGATCATCGGGAACATGATGGACAGGGTTCCGTAAGCAGATGCACGATACAGTGCACGAAGCTGTGTACGGAAGATATCCTCTCTGGTCAGACAGATACGGATCGCACGATATCCAAGTGCCGGGTTGTCCTCTTTCGGAAGATTGAAGTAATCAATCTGTTTATCTGCACCGATATCCATGGTACGGATGATAACTTTCTTACCGTTCATACGGGAAAGAACTGTCTTATATGCCTCAAACTGTACTTCCTCACTTGGATAATCATCACATCCAAGATACAGGAACTCACTTCTGAACAGGCCGATACCTTCTGCATCGTTCTCAAGAACAGCATCCACATCCTGGATTCCACCGATATTGGAATACAGATGAATATGTTTTCCACTTAAGGTAACTGTCTCTTTTCCTTTCATTTCCTGAAGAAGTGCGCGCTGCTCATCTGCACGTGCTTTTTTCTCCTTCATCTTCTCCATGGTCTCTTCGTCCGGATCAATATAGATCAGACCTGTAAAGCCATCCACGATTGCTGTACGTCCATCATAAGCGGTATCGATCTCGATATTTGTTGTTACCAGGGACGGAATATTCATGGTTCTTGCCAGAATTGCAGTATGAGAGTTGGAAGATCCTTTCTGGGTAACCAGCGCAAGGAGCTTGTCTTTTTCAAACTGAACAGTCTCGCTTGGAGCAAGATCCTCTGCCACAATGATCACCGGCTCCGGCATAGCCTCCGGGCTTACCTGGCTTCCGTTCAGGATAGAGATCACACGCTCAGAGATATCTTTGATATCTGCAGCACGTCCTCTCATATAATCATCATCCATGCTCAGGAACATGGCAGCAAACTGCTCAGAAGTCATGAATACAGCGTACTCTGCATTCATTTTCTCATTTTCTATGATATCTTTGATGGAATCATTATAATCCGGATCATCAAGAAGCATCTGATGAACATCAAAGATCATAGCCTCTTCTTCTCCTACATCCTTCAGGGCTTTCTCATAAAGTCCTTTAAGCTGTCCTAAAGCTTTCTCCTTTGCTGCTTCAAAACGAGCCATCTCAGCTGCGGTATCTGCAACTGTCTCCTTTTTTACTGCGTTGTCAGCTTTTTTGTAAACAAAGATCTTGCCAATGGCAACGCCTTTAAATACGCTTTTTCCTTCTCTTACGATCATGTCGTTCCTCCAGAAATATTTATTTACATGAACCGTCTACTCCGTCTGCCCCTCGTTTTCATCTGTTGTTTCCGGTTCGATTGTAACAAATCCTTTGCTGATCTCTTCAACAGCAATAGACAACGGTTTTTTGCCTTTTGCATTTACATAAGCTTCCTCACCTGCGATCAGCTGTCTTGCCCTCTTTGCAGTTGCAAGCACGATAGAATAACGGCTGTTAACTACCGGGGTATCGCCCTCGGTCTCGCTGTTGATAGTTTCCATTAAGTCTGTATAAGACGGATGTAACATAATTATTCTCCTTTCATCAGACCCTGAAGGTCTTCTCTGATATTAGTAACAAATTCCAGACGGCGTCTCATCTTCAGATGTTCGCTCGTAATAATTCCATGCACCTCATTAACACAAGTATCCAGATCATCATTTACTACCAGATAGTCATACTCTTCGATGCCTTCTGCCTCCTGTGCAGCTCTTAACAATCTGTTGCGGATAACTTCCTCTGATTCCGTTCCTCTTCCAGTCAGTCGATCTTTCAATGTCTGTGCATCATTGGTCGTCACAAACAAAAGCACCGCATCCGGATACTGCTCTTTGATCTTTCTTGCTCCCTGGATCTCAATTTCCAAAATCACATCATGACCTGCTGCCAGCTGCTCTTCCACATAGCTTCTCGGTGTTCCATAATAATTAGAAACATAACGTGCATATTCGATCAGCGCACCATCAGCGATCATCTGCTCAAATTCTTCCACGCTCTTGAAAAAATATGCTTTTCCATCTTCCTCTCCAGGTCTTGGTGAACGGGTCGTTGCTGAAACCGATAACGCATATCCCTCATAACGTTCGGTAAGTGCCTTCATGATCGTACCCTTGCCTGCACCGGAGAAACCGGATACAACGATCAGTATTCCCTGTCTGTTCATAAAAACAGCTCCCTTTCTTATTCTACTCTAAGTTCTGAATCTGTTCTCTGATTTTCTCAATACCTGTCTTGATCTCAATGGCACAGTCAGAGATCTGAATATCATTGGACTTTGATAATGTAGTATTGGCTTCCCTGTTCATCTCCTGCGCGATGAAGTCCAGTTTTCTACCTACATTACCACCTGCCTTAAGGGCTGCCTTAGTTGCATCAATATGACTGCGCAGACGAACCAGCTCTTCATCCACACAGATCTTATCTGCAAACATGGACACTTCTGCCACGATCCGGCTTTCATCAAATGCTGCTTCTGCCAGAAGTTCTTTGACACGGGTCTCCAGCTTGGCACGATATTCTGCAACGATCTGCGGAGAACGCTGCTCCACAAAATCTACCAGTGAGCTCATCTCATCAAGCTTTGCAAGAAGATCTGTCTTCAGGCTCTCACCTTCACGGATCCGTGCTGCCACAAACTGCTCACTTGCTCCGCGGACTGCCTTTTCCACCAGATGCCAGATCTCATCCTCATCTTCCTGCTGGTCTTCCATCACCAGCACCTCCGGACAACGCGCCAGAACAGACGCGGACAGATCATTTCTCAGATTGAACTTCTCAGCCATCTTCTGGAAATATTCTACATACTGAGCTGCCACATCCTCATGATAACAAAGCGTCTCATCGCTGCCGCTTAAATCTTCATAAGTGATGTAAACATCCACTTTTCCTCTCTGAATATACTCTTTCAGAAGCGCACGAATATCCGCCTCGAAGGCATTCAGCTTTTTAGGCATCTTAATGCCAAGATCCAGATAGCGATGATTGACAGACTTCATCTCCACTGTGATCTTTTTACTGTCCTCCGACACTTCACACCGGCCAAACCCAGTCATACTTTTTATCATCTTATCGTCCCCATACAAAATGCGAAGAAGCTTCCTCGCCATAGTCTAATTTATTATAGTTGATTTCACAATTTGCGTCAAGTATAATAGATGGCGATAAAGGAGAACAATTTTATGGCTTTTGATGGTATAACTGTTGCCTGTATGGCGCATGAACTTCATAAAAATCTGTCCGGCGGCCGTATTTCCAAGATTGCACAGCCGGAAACAGATGAACTTTTATTGACAATAAAATCTCAGGAAGGAAATTTCCGGCTGCTTTTATCTGCCAGTGCCAGTCTTCCACTGGTCTATCTGACCCAGACCAATAAGCCGAGTCCTCTGACTGCCCCGAATTTCTGTATGCTTCTCCGTAAGCACATCAGCGGCGGCCGTATCATTGCAGTGACTCAGCCTTCCATGGAGCGTATTCTCCGTTTTGAGATTGAGCATCTGGATGAAATGGGTGATCAGTGCCGTAAATTTCTGATCGTCGAGCTCATGGGAAAATACAGCAATATTATTTTCTGCAATGAGCAGGATCAGATCATCGACAGTATCAAGCATATTTCCGCCCAGGTAAGCTCGGTCCGGGAAGTTCTTCCGGGCCGTCCGTATTTTATTCCTGATACTCAGGACAAAGCAGATCCGTTCACTTTGACAGAAGAAGATTTTGTCAGACGAGTGGCGGAAAAATCCTGCAAATTATCCAAGGCACTTTACACGTCGATCACCGGTTTAAGCCCCATCGCATCCGAGGAGATCTGTCATCTGGCATCTCTGGATTCTGACCGGCCAGCCACTTCCTACGAGCCAGAAGAACTGATTCATCTGTATCGTACATTTGGAAGATATCTGGATCCTGTCCGCGAAGGAGGCTATGAACCTTCCATTTATTATGAAGGAAAGGTTCCTGTGGAATTTTCCTGTCTGCCTTTAAGTATCTATGACAACTGCAGATGTGAGCATTTTCCAACAGTTTCCTCCATGCTGGAGCAGTATTATGCCGAACGGAATACGGTCACCCGTATCCGCCAGAAATCCACAGATCTTCGCCGGATCGTGCAGACAGCTCTGGAGCGAAATATCAAAAAATACGATCTGCAGGCCAAGCAGCTGAAGGATACGGAAAAACGTGAAAAATACCGGATCTATGGGGAACTGATCAACACCTATGGATATGATGTACCTCAGGGAAGTAAGAGTTTTCAGGCACTTAACTACTACACCGGCGAGGAGATCACGATCCCTCTGGATCCACAGATCCCGGTGCAGGAAAATGCCACAAAATATTTTGATAAATATGGAAAATTAAAGAGAACCTTTGAAGCGGTTACCGCTCTTTTGAAAGAAACCGATGAAGAGATCCAGCATCTGCGCTCCATCCAGACAGCTCTTGATATTGCGCTTCAGGAGGAGGATCTGACCCAGATCCGCGAAGAACTGATGGAATCCGGTTATATCCGCAAACGTCCTTCCGGCAGCAAACGCCCAAAGATCACTTCCAAACCGTTCCACTATATTTCTTCGGATGGTTTCCATATGTATGTGGGAAAAAATAATCTTCAAAATGATGAACTGACCTTCCAGTTTGCCAAAGGAAATGACTGGTGGTTCCATGCAAAAGGAGCTCCCGGCTCCCATGTGATCGTAAAGGCTGACGGTGTCGAACTTCCGGACCGTACGTTTGAAGAAGCTGCCAGACTGGCCGCCTATTACTCCAGTCTCCGGGACAGTGAGAAAGTAGAGATCGATTACGTGGAGAAAAAGCAGGTGAAGAAGCCCAATGGTTCCAAGCCGGGATTCGTGGTATATTATACCAATTACTCTATGATGATCGAACCTGATATCAGTGGAATCCAGTTAGTCAATTAAAAAATTCATTAGCTTCAAAATAGCTGCGGCTGTCGAAACAAACGCTTCATTAGCTTCAAAATAGTTGCGGCCGTCGAATAAAAGCTCGTATGACGTGTATCGGACAAAGCAATCTTTGTGTATCGTCTGGATACGTACACGAAACGTGTACGCACCAGATGATACACGGAGCTCACTTATGTTCGCTCCAAGTCATACAGTGCAGTTTATTTCGACAGCCGCAACTATTTTGTATTCCAGAGCTTATATTCGACAGCCGTGGCTATTTTCGGTTATGACCGTTTTAATTAACTATATATTTCAGTTTCTTCTGCATCAATCTGGATTTTCTTATTCTCCTGTATATTTCGCTGTACTTTCCCGGATGATAAGCTCCGGCTCAAAGATAACAGCTCCTTTTTCATACTCTTCCTGATTAATCTGACGCATAAGCTGCTGGACAGCTTCCACACCCATCTCATAGATTGGCTGATGAATGGTGGTCAACGGCACTTTCAGAAGACTGGCAAACATGATATCATCGTAACCAACCACAGAAATATCCTCTGGTACACGTACTTTCTGTTCTTCCAGATACTGCATGACACCAAGCGCTGACATATCATTACTTGCAAAAATCGCTGTTGCCTGTCTGTCCAACAATATTTTTGCCGCTTCGTATCCGCCTTTTCGGGAATAATCTCCGTGGATCACCAGCTCAGGATCCACATCCACACCTGCTTCCTTCATGGTTTTTACATAACCTTCATATCGCTGTCTTGCATCAAGCAGATGCTCCGGACCTACTACACAGCCAATCCGTCTGTGTCCCAGTCCAAGAAGATGTCTGGTCACCAGTTCTCCTCCCTTTACATGATCCACAATAATGCTCGGGCAGCCTTTCTTGATAATAAACCGATCCAGCATAACAAAAGGCAGTTTCAGATCATGTAACATCTGCAAGGATTCCTTACAGGCTGCATCATCACTGTCATTTGCCATGATAAATATGACTCCGTCACATCCCTGTCCTGCAAGACGCGTAATATATTCCAGATCCAGCTTGTGTTGATCTCCTGAATTGCAGAGCATCAATGCATTTCCATATTTTCGACAGGCCTCGTCTACCCCCAGCGCCATAGTAGCAAAATAGGTATTACTGATATTGGGTACAATCAGGCCGATGGTCTGGGAGCGCTTTTTCACCAGCCCTACAGCCATCTGATTCGGCGTATAGTTAAGTTCTCTCGCAGTCTCCAATACAATTTTTTTTGTCTGATCCGGTATTTTATACGCTTTCCCATTCAGAACCAGTGATACTGTTGTAATGGAAACCCCCGCCTGTTTTGCTATATCCTTAATTGTAGCCCTCACGTTATCCCCCCTAAACTACTATTCTTCTGTCCAGAATACCCGTTTTAATATTTTAATCGCATCTTCATAAAATTCCAGATTCACGCATTCATTTGGCTGATGCGCAAGCGTCGGATCTCCTGGTCCAAACAGCAGTACCGGCACAACAGGATTTACTTTTCTAAAAATCGATGCATCTGTAAAATAATTGATTCCGATATTCTCCGGTTCATATCCATCACGCCGGAGTTCTCTTCGAAATCGTTCCACCAGACTATGATTTTCCGGAATTTCTATCGCACCTCTATTATTACAGATTTTCACAGAATATTCAAATTTTCCATTAGAAATTTTTTCTATTTCCGAGCCTGATTTTCCAGCCTGTTCCAGAATTTCTTCAACAGTCATTCCCGGAACCATGCGAATATCCATCAGAAGCCTGCAGCTGTCAGGGGTCATATTGGGTGCAACACCTCCGGTGATCTGAGTCACCTGCGCCGTTGCTGTTCCTAATATAGGATGAGTTGTCTGCTGTACTCTTTTCCTGATTGCATCTGCAATCTCCATACAGCTTGCAATGGCATTCCAGCCTTTCTCAGGATAAGCACCATGGCTTGTTTTCCCTTTTCCGCTGATCTCTAACCACAGACAGCCTTTCTGGGCAATTCCAAGATTTTTACCTGTAGGTTCGCCAACTACAATCTCATCCACATGATTCAGAATATCTTTATGTAAGAATGCGGAGGCTCCAAGTCCTCCGCACTCTTCATCACAGGTAGCCGCGAAAACAATATTGCAGGAAGGCACCTTATTCTGTCTCTTCATCTCGCCTAACAGCCATGCCATAGCCGCCAGACCACTTTTCATGTCACTTGCGCCTCTGCCATACAACATATTTTCTTTCAAAGTCGGGACGGATGGGTCGCTGTCCCATGCCTTCAGCTCTCCATACGGAACTGTATCCACATGTCCGTTCCATAGAACTGTTTGTTCCGCATCCGTTCCATCCATCCATGCCACCACATTGGCATGGAGGCTGTCGATCCGGTCAAGCTCACATCGCAATCCGCAGGATTTCAAATAAGCATACAGATATTCTGAAACCTTTCCTTCATCATCTCTGCCGTTGACACTGGGAATCGACATAATTTCCTTTAGAAATGTAATTGCCTCCATCTGTTAACTCCTGTTTATTTCTGTACAGTCCAGTCTATGATCTGCTGCCACAGTTTATTATAATATTCCCACTCGCAGAATTCAGGCGGAGCCCAGTGAGGTGCACAATCAGTTGTTATAACTGCACTGCGTCCTTTTCCGTAAGATCCAAATGCGATAAACGGGTCACTTTCTACTGTTGCCACTACGCATGCCTCTGGTTTTGCAATGGTCTTGTTGTATCCAAGTACATCCGGCCACTCAGTCGGAATGCCTTTCAGCGCCTCATGTTCTGCTATTGTTACAGGTTTAACACCCTCGCAGTGCTCCATACGGTCATCCACGGTCAGCACTTCAACCGGAAGAACTTCCTGTACTGCTGTGTCGTGCCATTTTCCCTTGGCATCCACACCAGAGAATGTCAGGTAACCGCCGACCATCACCAGACCGCCACCTTCTTTAACGTAATCTCTGATCAGATTACAACGATTTGGCATTTTTTTGCTTGTATCAAAGGTCGGATTAGGAAGAAGCAGCGTATTTGCACCAATATCCGATAAAATCACGCAGTCATACTGTTTCAGTTCTTCCATGGTAAACGGAAACTGATCCGTTGCCAGATGATTCGGAAGAAACTCTACTTCATAGCCGCCCTCTTCCAGTGCTGCTTTGAGCCATTTCTCGCCTGTCTCATATTTGGATGTGTAAAAAGCGTCAAAGCCCTTTACATGTGTGGTATACATCATCCATGACTCACCTGCTAATAAAACCTTTTTACCCATTTTGTTAACCCCTTTCTGTCCTATACATTGCGACATCTCCAACTCCCAACCATCCGCTTCCATATTTACTTACCCAGCGACCTGCTTTTCCATGAGATCTAAGATATCTGTTTTCAAAAGATGTCAGATTTCCACCTGTCATCACATACGTTGCTAATTGATCCTCCGGATCTACCACTGTTATATTTGCCCAGGATCCTGATTTCAGATTTCCAAATTTTTCTTTCCACTCTGTACATCCAGTGATTTTACTAATGTATTCTGCCGGATTGCAGGTCATCATAGCAACTGCATCCATGATTCCCACTACACCTTCTTTTGCCAGTTCCAGAATACATGGAATATTATCTCTTGTATCCCCAAATCCCTTCATAGTAGAATGGTTTTCACCATCTGAAACAAGCATATTCACTGTTCCATCTGCCAATGCATCCAGAGCCACCTGTCTGGATGATGCTGTCATCTGTAGACCTTCCCGACTGCCCAATCCTTTTCTCAGCATAGTTGTCACAAATTCTCCTGTCACATTGGGCAGCCTGCAAAGATCTATGATCTGTTGCATTCCATCAACTGCATCTGCATGCGTCCCACATCCTGCGGCATTCGCATGTCCCAGATGAAGCGGTCTGCCTTTGCTCAATTCCACCATGTGAGCTGTATGTTTCGGGTCCTGCGTATGAGACATCAGCAACAATCCCGCTTCTGCAGTAATATGATAAATACGTTCGATCCATTCATCAGGAAGAATAAAATGACCCATATGCTCTTTGATACCAATACAATATTTTGCTGTCATATTGGTAAACGCATTTCTCGTCATCTTTTCCTTCATAACTTGTTCCGGAAGTTCTCCCCGGAACATATCAATCAGTTCTTGATCAGTAAGTCTCGTTGCCAGTACGTTGGCTGCTCCTAGATATGCACCTACGTTTATAGGAAGTCCCCGATCGACCTCTGCGCCAAGAAGTGCTGGAGTCATAAAAGTGTTTCCTGCTCCAGGTGACAGTGCTGTCGTTACACCATCTTCCACCGCACAATATGGTGTTCCCGTACTGACTTCATATAGATCAGCTACATGAAGATGCATATCAATAAGCCCAGGCCATATCTCCAGCCCATCGCAGTTGACTACTTTATCTCCGTGCTCCGGAATTATATGATCCGATACTTCTGCAATTTGTCCATCTGTCACAGCAAGATCTTTTATTTTCCGTAGATTCTGTGATGGATCTGTCACCAGTCCACCTTGGAAAATATATCTATTACTCATCCGTCTTTGCCCATTCCATGATCAGGTTTGCATAAATTTTGATTGCATCCAGATACTGTTCCACCGTTACATACTCATTCACGGCATGACACTGTTCCAGTGAACCTGGACCGTACTGCAATGTCGGGCATTTTACAATGTTATGCCAGGTTCTGGAATCACAGCCAGCCGGTGAACCAACAATTTTCACATCCTGATTCCTTGCATTTTTGTATGCTTGTTTGAACGCTCCCACAAATGGATGCGTGGTATCCATCTCAAAAGGATTACCCGTCTGATAGATAGAAATCTTAGGTTTATGCTCCCGAAGCCATTCATCCCCTTCGCATCTTGTAAGAATTGCATTGGTATACTCTTCTACCACCTGTTCATGGCTCATCAATCTTGGGAGATAATGTACACAGGTCTTAAAGCAACAATAATCCGGAATCGTTGATCCTGCCTCGCCTCCACAAATCACACCTACATTACTGGATGGAGGTGGAAGCAGCGGATGTTTATATTTCAGGAGCCATTTATGTTCCAGTTCATTAATAGCATCCATCAGAAGGTAAGCTTTTTCAATCGCATTCACACCTGCCAGTTTAAGGCCGGAATGAACAGCAATACCTTCCACTTCAACCTGGAAGAATACCCAGCCCATATGCGCAGCAATCAGCTCATAGTTTGTTGGCTCGCAAACAACTACTGCATCTGCTTTCACACCACTCATGGCTGCACACAGCGATCCATTTCCACCGCCTTCTTCATCACATACGGATGCATATTTTACAGTTACTGGCGGTTCGATTCCTGCATCTTTCAAAACCATCCCAGCCATAATACCTGCCATCAGTCCAGCTTTCATATCAGCCACACCAAGACCAACAATCTTATCTTCCATGACTCTTGGCTCCAGCGGTGGAATCTTCCATGCGCCTAAGTTATCTGCAGGCATATGGTCAATATGTCCGTTAAATAAAATGGATTTATCTGATTTTCCCTTCAGTGTCGCATATACATTGAAACGATTATCGTAATTATGCCCGGTGTTTCCTTCCCGATAAAGTTCTTTGCATTTCACAATACTTTCTTCCTTCAGCGGATCTTTTTCTATCTTCTGCGCACCCATTTCTTCAAACACAGAGACTAAATACTCCTGTCCGGCTCCTTCCAGTCCGCCTTCGATTCCATGACCGATATCATGAGTATCGATACTTACAAGTTTCAACAAATGATCAATATATTTTTGCCTGTTTTTTTCTACAGTGCTGGCAATCAGTTCTTTGTAATTTTCCATTTGCCTGTCCCTCCTATTTTTCTGACAATACATTACTTACAGTTTCTGATAATTCCTCTGCATTTAAGATGCTCTTTCCAAATCCGAGTTCATCTCCAACAATTCCCATCTGTGTCCTCTTGATTTTACTTTCTTCAATGATCTCATCTCTGGAAAAAATATCTCTTGGCGTACCATCTGCAATAATATGTTTATGAGCCATCGCTACCACTCTCTGAAAATTATCTGCCACAAATTCCATATCATGAGTGATTGTGATTACCCCAATTCCTTTTTCCTGTAAAATATCAAGCAACCGTGAAAGTACGGAAATTCCTTTCAGATCCTGTCCTGCTGTTGGTTCATCAAGAATCATATATTCCGGCTCTGTTGCCATGATGGCTGCAATCGTTACGAACTTGCGGGTTGTATAAGGAATCTCAAAAGGATTACATTGCAAAAATTCCTCAATTTCCAACATTCTGGCTGATTCTTCAACCCGTTTTTTTACTTCGGCTTCTGAAAGCTTGTAATACTTCGGCATATATGCGATCTCATCCCATACCGTCTGGTTAAAAATCTGGTCATCCGGATTCTGAAAGACATAGCCTACGTGTTTTGCAATCTGCGCTGTTGTATAGTTCTTGGTGTTCATGTCATTTACAAGTACATTGCCTTCTGTTGGCTTGTTAAGACCATTCATCAGTTTTACGGCTGTTGTTTTTCCTGCACCATTCTGTCCAACAATTGCAACTCTCTCATTCTGTGAAATCGTCAGATTCAGGTTCTCATTTGCAAGGAATCCGTTCGGATATCGAAAACTTACATTTTCCAGTACGATCTGATTCATTTTATCTATCCTCTCTCTATGCGTTTTCTTAAAGCTGAAACACAATCATCCTTGGTAACCGGCACATGATCAAGTGTGATTCCCTTTTCTGTAAGTTTCTGATTTAACATAACTGTCCGCGGGAGAAGAACCCCTTTCTCAGATAAACTTACATCCGACAGCACTTCTTTGGTTGCACCCTTTGCAATCAATTCCCCTTTGTATAGCACCAGAATCTCATCTGCATACTCTGCCAGCAGATCCACTTTATGTTCTACCAGAATAATGGTCTTTCCCTGCTCTTTTAGTGTGTGTATGATCTCAAATATTCCTTCGGTTCCTTCCGGGTCCAACTGAGATGTTGGCTCATCAATAACAAATGTATCGGTGTCCATTGCAATAATCGACGCAAATGCAACTCGCTGTCTCTGTCCTCCGGAAAGTGCATTGGGATTGTTCTGAAGAAGATTTTCAATATGAACCAGTTTTGCAATATGTAGTACTTTTTCAATCATCTCTTCCCTTGGCATTCCCAGGTTTTCCAAGCCCAGTGCAATTTCTTCAAAAACTGTTTTTCTGACACCACTGATCTGTGTAAATGGATTCTGAAAGATATATCCAATCTTCGTTGACAGCAGATCAATATCCAGCGTTCTGATATCTTCGCCCTCAATCAATGCCTGTCCTTCCAGTTTTCCTTTATAAAAATGTGGAATCAAACCTCTGATCAAATTACAAAGTGTTGTTTTTCCACCTGCATTCTCACCTATGACTCCATAAAATTTTCCATGTTCAAAAGATGCCGTGATGTTTTTCAACGCCGGCTGTTTCATCAACGGATATGTATAAGTCACATTCTTTAACTCTATATAAGCCATGACACAATCCTCCAGACAATTGTTGCTATAAACCACGCATCTACTAATACTACCAGTATTTTTTCTGTCATTCCCGGTTTGGGCAGATCCCATAGGAAAGAATGCTCTACCGGTGCCGAAAATGCTCTTGCATCCATTGCAATTGATTTTTCTTCTACACTGGTGATTGCATTTAACACCAACGGTCCCATAACCGGAATATATGCCTTTGCTCTGCGGATCAAATTTCCGTCTGTCTCAATTCCTCTCGCCTTCTGTGAATCCATAATAACCTTTGCACTAACTCCCAGATCACTGATCGTCTGAAATGAAGATAAAATCACAAATGAAACCATATGGGAAACACCTTTCTTTTCAAGCGCATACGTAAAATCTTCCCATTCAGTCGTTTGTACAAACATGATTACTGCACCACTGAAGGCTAATACATTTGAAATCAACTGTAATGCTGCCTGAATACTCTCTGTTGAAACATGGATTCCCCACATCTGCCAGATGATATGCTCTCCCGGAGAAAAAGCAGCTTTTACCACAAATAAGAAAACGCCAAATAATAAAAGGACTTTCCAGTAAACCGATAAGTAGGACTTTAATTTTCCTGCAGCCAGAGCAACCAAAAACAAAATGCCCACAAGAGCAAATCCGTACCAGTAATTTCCTACAAAGAAGACGCTCAGCCCCATCACCAAAAACATGTTCAATTTACTTAAAGGATTCAGATCTCTTACAAAATTCCCATATGTTTTAGGTTTTAGAAACTGTTGTGCAAATACAATGTTGTCCATAAAAACCTCCTCAATATTAACAAACAGGCTGTTACCAAAGTAACAGCCTGTCTTTGTCAAAATCCGTTACTCTTCCACATCCTTAATAAAGAACTTCGCATTCGGAAGTTTTACTACCAGTCTGGACGGTATCGATTTCAAAATAAAGAAAACAATAATTAAGCAAATGATTTTATCCATTGTCTCTGTACTAAGCTCACTGACAAAAGTAGCCGGAAGAACGCCCCATCCTGCTGTCATCAATGCTGTCACGATTGCAGATGCTCCGGTTCCAACAAATCCACCAAGGAAAAAGGCTGTGGTCGGAACTGCAAGACCTGCACTGACACAGGCTATGATAATTCCACATCCGATTGACTTCGGCAAAGATTTGAATACACCCCATTTTGCAAAAAAGTTTGCAAGAATAGCAAACAAAACGCCAATTTCTGTGTAAGCAAGTACTGTCGGGAGAGTGATCGCATTGATTAACTGTGTTCCAACAGCCACAATAATTCCTGGAAGAATACCACATAAAGCACCCACAACAAGTGTTCCTATACTATCCAGGTATACCGGTAATTTCAGCATGATTGCCAACTGACCACCAACTACATTAACAGCAATTCCAATCGGGATCAGAAAAATAGTAAGTTTGTTCCATTTCTTCATTTTGACATCCTTCCTTTCATCCAAAGCACATTTTCCCATTCATTAGTGCTTCATTTCACAATTGCATCATTTGTTAATTGTTTCTCATATGAAGTTTTAAATCACTCAAATTAACGGACCTGCATCTTTCTTACTTTTCTTCTCCTTTCCTTCTTTTTTATCCGATTTTGAGTAAAACGTTTTATCTTTTTTCAAAAAAAAATTTATTATTGTGAGTTTTCTCTAAATAAATTTTTGATAAAACGTTTTTCCATATGCACATACTACAATGCTCATTTTATTTTGTCAATATATTTTTTCATCTTTTTACTTTTTTCTGATTTTTTCATCATAAAACTTATATATTTTTTGCATTCGGCATTTTTCAAAATATATACCAAAAGCAGCCGTAACATAAAAAATAGCCGCAGCTGTCTAATAAAAATCTCACGAACTAAAATAGCCACGGCTGTCGAAATAAACTGCGCTGTATGACTTGGAGCGGACGGAGAAGTTCTGCTGTACTGACTGATGCGTACACAGCATGTGTACATACTCAGGCAGTATTGCAGGTTTTCTCTGTCCGATACACGTCATACGAGCTTTTATTCGACAGTCGTGGCTATTCCATATTCCAAAACTTTTATTCTTCTGTATTCAACACAATCGTAGTGTTGTCTGTCTGAATTTCCTGACTGATTCCTTCTGTAACATACAGTGTTCCGTCTTCAGTCTCCAGTATCATGTCAAACTCATCTGCATGAGTTCGCCAGTATCCCGCTGCCTGCTCTTCTCCCATCAGATAGAGGGATGTGGACAGTGCATCTGCAAGCATGCCATTTTCTGATATAACTGACACGGACACAAGTCCACTGTCTGCCGGATAACCGGTCTTCGGATTCAGAATATGAATGTACGTATTTCCATCTTCTTCAAAATATCGCTCGTAACCACCGGACGTGATGACTGCTTTATTTTCCACAGATAGGACTGCCAGGAGAGATCCCTGCTGCCCATTGGGATTCTGGATTCCGATCTGCCATGGTTTTCCATCCGGCCGTGTGTTCAATGTCTGCACATTTCCACCTAAAGACACCATTCCTGATGTAATACCATATTCCCGAAAGATTTCCATGACCCGTGCAGATGTATATCCCTTGGCAATTCCTCCCAGATCCATCTCCTGATTGGTTCCAAGAGACACCTGATTTCCATCTATCACAACCTGAGATGCGTCTACTTTCGCCAGTGCTTCCTGAAGCTCTGACTCCGCAGGCACATGATATTTCTGTGTCGGGAAACCCCACAGCTGCATCAGCGGATAGATCGTCACATCAAAGAGTCCGTCCGTCTCCTTATAGATCTCCATGGCTTCTGTCAGAATCGCCTCCGTGTCTTTTGACAGTGTTCCGTTCCCCCTGGTATTGATCTGAGATACTTCGCTGTCTGGATTACCAGTGGACAACAGATCATCCAGTCTCTGGACTTCTTTCATGGCTGCATCTACAGCCTGCTCACTGTTCTTTCCATAAGCAGTGAAAGACATGACCGTATCCATGGCAAATAGCTGCCTGGTACATTCTTTATTTGTTGTTTCATTCCGGTACTGAAGGAAACAGCCGGCAATGATGCCGGCTGTCACAATTCCCAGTCCGAATAATATCGGTCTTCGATCCATAATTACTGTCTGACAATATTTTTTGCAGGGCATTTCTCTGCGCATTTACCGCAGCCCACGCATTTGTCATAATCGATATATGCCAGATTTCCTTCCAAATGAATTGCATCATGCTCACACTGTTTTACACAGGCTCCGCATCCTAAACATCCTGCTGAACAAACTTTTTTCACTGCAGGACCTCTGTCCTTATTAGAACACTGAACTACAAATGTTCTGTCAGCACGCAGCACCTCAATGAGACCTTTCGGGCAGGCTTTTGCACACATGCCGCAGCCAACACATTTGGATGTATCCACTTTCGCCACGCCGTTTACTACATGGATTGCATCATAGGTACAGGCTTTTACACAGGAACCATAACCCAGGCATCCGAAAGTACAGGATCCCGTGTTCAATCCTGCCAGTGCTGCTGCACGACAGTCCTCGATTCCCACATAATTACATTTTGCAGAAGTATGCTCACAATCACCAGAACATTTAACCTGTGCGGTCTTTCTCTCGGCTGCTTCTGCCTCTACACCCATAACTCCACCGATCTTAGCTACTGCATCTGCAGAACAGACCGGGCAGGCGTTGACCGGAGCATCTCCTGCTGCAATCGCTGCTGCTACTGCATCGCAGCCTGCATAACCACAGGCACCGCAGTTGTTTCCCGGGAGACACTCTCTGACTGCAATGGCTTTCTCATCCACTGCCACATAAAATTTCTTTCCTGCAGCTACCAGTGCAATACCGATAATAAGACCGATCACACCGATCACTACAGTCGTAATGATAATTTCCTGCATATTCTTATCCCCCTGTTACAGACCACTAAAGCCCATGAATGCAATTGACATCAGAGCTGCGCACAGAAGCACGATCGGAGCTCCGCGGAACGGTGCCGGGATGGCTTCTTCATCCAGTCTGCCTCTGATACCTGCCAGAAGTACAATAGCGATGGTATAACCAAGTGCTGTACCAAATCCACACAGAACACTCTCAAGCAGGTTGTAACCATTCTGTACATTGGTCAGTGCCACACCGAGAACTGCACAGTTGGTAGTGATCAGCGGAAGATAGATTCCCAGCGCCTCATAGATAGCACGGGAGGTCTTTTTCAGGAACATTTCTACTAACTGTACCAGAGCTGCAATAACCAGAATGAACACGATAGTCTTCAGATAATCAAGGTTCAGCGGAACCAGTACATAATCATATAAAAGGCTTGCCACTGCAGAAGCAATGGTAATAACGAAGATAACTGCGCCTCCAAGGCTGGCTGATGTCTTGATCTGCCGGGATACACCTAAGAATGAGCAGATTCCAAGGAACTGGCTGAGCACTACGTTGCTGACCAGAGCACTGCTCACCACGATCATAATCAAGGATGTCATGCTTTTTCCTCCTTCTTATCCGTGCAGGACTGAGAGCAGGCAGCACAGCAGCCGTCACAGCCTTCCACCACTTTATTGGCGCGGGTTTTCATGCCTACTGCATTCATGATCGCAACCAGAAATGCCAGTACCAGAAATGCACCCGGAGCTTTTACAAAGATACCGACTGGATTATAGGCTTCCGGAGTTACCTGCATACCAAACAGAGTTCCTGCTCCCACAAGTTCTCTTACCATACCGATCAGAAGCAGGGCGATCGTGAATCCCAGACCCATACCGACACCATCCATTACAGACAGGAACGGGGGATTCTTGGATGCATATGCCTCTGCACGTCCAAGGATGATACAGTTTACAACGATCAGTGGAATGTAGATTCCAAGAGCGCTGTAAATGGACGGGGTGTAGGCTTCCATCAGAAGCTCAACCACTGTTACCAGTGAAGCCACGATTACGATGTATGCCGGGAGACGTACATCATCCGGAACGATCTTACGAACCAGTGAAATGATCAGGTTGGATACGATCAGTACCGCCATCGTGGAAAGTCCCATACCGATACCATTGGAAGCCGACGTGGTAACTGCCAGCGTCGGACACATACCAAGCATCAGTACAAAGGACGGATTTTCTTTTACAATACCATTATAGATACGTTCTACCCACGGTTTCATATTCCAGACCTCCTACTTCACATTTGCTGCATAGAAATCCAGTGCAGCATTGACTGCGTTGACAATAGCTCCTGAAGAGGTGGATGCACCGGATACAGAATTGATATCTGTCTCAGATGTAGAATCTCCTGCCTTGTTCAATGTGAACTGATCGGTCTGTACGCCGTTGAACTGATCCTTGAATTCCGGCTCTGCACAGAGCATACCCATACCTGCAGTCTCATTCAGTTCAGTGAAGGAGATGCCATTGACCGTACCGTCTGCAGAGATTCCAACAGAGATCGTGATATTTCCTGCATATCCATCTGCGCTGGTCACACTGAATACATAACCTGCGGTGTTTCCAGATGCATCTTTTCCTACGATAATATCATTAATATATACCTTTCCATAGGAAGTACCATATACCTCTCCATCAAGTGCTTCTACTGCTGCACTCAATGTATCATCATGCTCAAAGGTCTCAGCCTCCGGGCATACTTCCTTATAGGAAGCTGCGCTTGCTGCCAGCTGCTGTTCTTCAATGGTCTCTGCTGTCATCTCATGTACACCACTTAAGCAGACACCTGCGATCAGGGTGATCACACAAAGGACCACAGCTGCTTGCGGAATCGGGAATCTCTTCTCTCCCTCTTCCTTCTGCTTTCTGCAGCCATACGGAACCGGTACGGAGATCTCATCAATCAGCGGAGTTACCATATTGCCAATGACAACTGCATAGCTGACAGAGTCTGCAGAACTTCCAAATACACGGAACACGCCGCTTAAGATACCAATCAGAATACCATAAAGTAACTGGCCGGTGGATGTTACCGGACTGGTTACGGGATCGGTTGCCATAAAGAAAGCTGCCATCATGGTTCCGCCGCCTGCCAGATGTGCCAGCAGGAAATTCAAATTGAATCCCTGTCCGCCGAACAGTACGACAAATGCGGTAAAGCTTACCAGGATCGCTGCAGGGATCTCAAAGGTGATGCCACCCATTGCCCATAGAATCATACCGCCGATAAATAAAGCAATCGCAGAGTTTCCGATAACACCACTGGTATTTCCAACAAACATCTGAGTGATGCTTATTGTCTCGCCTGCTGCCATCTGAGCCAGCGGAGTTGCTGAACTGTATCCGTCCACTGCATAATTTGCAACAATGCCGCTGAAGGAGATCAGCAGAAAACAACGTCCGGCCAGTGCCGGGTTCATAAAGTTATGTCCAAGGCCTCCGAACAGGTTCTTTGCAACGATAATCGCAAATACTGCACCAAGACACGGAATATAGATCGGCACACTTGCCGGAAGGCACAGCGCCAGAAGAAGTCCTGTTACGATGGCACTGCCATCTCTCAGTGTATTCTCTCTGTGTGCTATGTAATCAAATACAAATTCTGCCAGCATGGCTGATACGATTGAAGCAGCGATCACCAGTAACGCCTGCAGTTTAAAATGCCAGATACCCATGACGGTTGCAGGCAGAAGACACAGGATCACATCATACATAACGATTCCGGTCGTCAGCTTGCTTCTTACATGCGGGCTGGAAGAAACATTGTATAATTTACTCATCTTTTTCCTCCCCCTTATCTTCTCTTAGCCGCCATGATCTCGGCTTTTGTCTGCTTGAACAGCTGCATCAGCGGACGTTTTGCCGGACAGGTGAATGTACAGGAACCGCAGGCAATACACTCCAGGCCATACAGTTTCTTCTCATAACGTGCATAATCTTTTTTCTCGGCAGCTGCCGCCATCATCTGCGGCACCAGACCGATCGGACAGACCTGACCACAGCGTCCACAGCGTAAGCATGCGGTCTGTTGCTTCTCTGCCTCAGCCACCGGATCTTTTTTCAGAACAGTCAGAGCATTGTTATTCTTATTCACTGCTGCTGACAGCCACGGCATTGCAAATCCCATCATCGGACCGCCGCACAGGATCTTCTCCGGCTCCTCACCATCCTTGAATCCACCTGCTGCTTCCAACATCTCTTCAAATCTGGTACCGATCTTTACGATCAGATTACAAGGTTTGTTGACACCGTCACCGGATACTGTAAATCCTCTTTCCATTAACGGCTCTGTTTTCGCAACTGCACGATAGATGGCGCGAACCGTTGCCACGTTGTCTACCACACATCCAACATCTGCCGGGAGCATTCCTAACTTAATATGCTTGCCTGCAACCACATCCATAATGGCGCGCTCACCACCTTGCGGATACTTTACATGTACCGGGTGAACATGGATCTTGTTTTCATTGGCGCATACTTTCTGAACTGCTGCGATTGCTTCTGGTTTGTTCTCTTCGATCAACACCACACCTTCTGCATTCGGAAAGAGCTGAAGCATGATCTTCAGACCCCCAACGATCTCGTCAGCATAGTTTCGCATCAGCTGATCATCACAGGTAATATAGGGCTCGCACTCAGCGCCGTTGGCAATCACATATTTGATTGCTGCCGGATCCTTTGGTGCCAGCTTTACATGAGTTGGAAATCCTGCTCCGCCAAGTCCTACGATGCCTGCTGCTTTGACTTTTGCCAGAATCTCCTGTGTGGTCAGAGTGGTCGGGTCCACTTCTTTTCCTACGCCTTCAGCCAGCGTATACTGCCCGTCGTTCACAACCACGATGGAAAGATCTGTCGTACCAAGTACATTCTCCCGTTTCTCGATTGCCTTTACGGTTCCGGAAACAGAACTGATAATGTTAGCTGATACAAAGCCATCCGCTTCTGCGATGATCTGTCCCGCCAGTACACTGTCTCCTTTTTGAACCAGTGGTTTTGCCGGCTTTCCAATATGCTGATTCAGGTGAAAAACCAGATCGCCTTTGGGAAGCCAGGTCTGAAACGGAATATCACGCGCAAATTCTTTTCCGTCATACGGATGCACGCCGCCATGAAATGTTTTCTTATACATATGGCTTTTCCTCCTTCTATACCTCACACAGCCTGCACGCAATACATTGCTGCGATACGGCTGTTAAGTATGCAAAAATTTGATCTTATTTTGCTGCCACGAGCTTAGCTGCATGACGGCCAAAGGTCATGGTACGTCCGCAGGCAAGTCCTGTGAACAGGTTCGGATAAGTGGTAGCAAACATACCGCCGGTGCAGTCTCCGGTTGCATAGAGTCCCTCGATCGGTTCTCCATTGGTATCAAGTACCTGCATATCTGTGTTGATACGGCATCCATTCAGAGTGGTCAGATGCCATGCACCGGTACGGATTCCATAGAATGGTGCAGTGTCTACCGGAGTCAGACGATGTTTTTCTTTTCCATAATCTTCGTCCACTCCTGCTGCACACAGTTCGTTGTAACGGTTTACGGTTGCCACAAAATTGTCAACCGGAATATTTAATTTTTCAGCAAGTTCTTCCAGCGTATCTGCTTTCTGAAGATATCCTGCCTCGATCAGTTCTTCATTTTTACTCCATACATAGTCGTAACCCATGTTGCTGGCTGCGCCGTTCGGGAACGGGAACAGACGGCAGCATCCTACCTCATTAAACTGCTCCGCATACTGCTTGTTGTTTGCATCAAAGATGTCACAGTAGGTGTGATACGGCTGCATCTCCATAGAGTGAAGCATGAACTCGTAAGGGCCGGACTCGTTGCAGAAACGTTTTCCATTCAGATTTACTTTCAGGAACGGCTGCTCACCAAACCAGAACCATTTGCCATTGGTCTTATAGCCTGCAGTCTCTGTCGGCAGACAGCAGCAACGGTTAAACATCATGGATGCATGGGTCGGATCCAGTCCTGCTCCTGCCCACATCATGGCTTTAATACCAGATCCGTCACAGGTGGAACCCAGAGAGTAGTTGATCTTCATCTCCAGGGTCTGCGGCTGCAGTGCCTGCATCATCTCAGTGTTACATGCATATCCGCCTGCACAGATGATCACACCCTTAGAAGCATTGATGCGGATGTAATGCTGGTCATTCTCATCCTGCGCGATGATACCGGTTACTTTGCCGTTCTCATCCTGCTCCAGTTTTACAAGAGAAGTGGAAAGCTTCCACTCTACTCCCAGTTCATCACAATGCTGCTGGAAGGTGCTGTTCAGAGTGATCGCATCATCCTTAGCTGCAGCTTCTGTCTTATGCGGGCTGTGTCCGGTGGCATATGCCTTGTCTCTTCCCGGATCAGAGGTATCTCCGATACCTGCCTCCAGGCTCATGTAATAATTTCCGGATTTTTCCAGAAGGTCTGTCAGCCAGTCCACCATCTCTCCGGACTCATTGATCCATACACGGATCAGATTGCTGTCCACATAACCGGCACCGTAACGTACCAGTTCCTGCATCGCCTCGATCTTGTCAATGGCAAGCTCCGGATTCTCCTGGATCGCTTCCAGCTGAAGTCTGGAGTTGATCGCTCCGATATCTTCACGAATACCGGTTGCTGTCTCTCTCTTCTCCACAACCAGAACCTTTGCACCTTCTTCAGCAGCAGTCATGGCGGTGATCCATCCACCGGTTCCACATCCGACTACCAGTACCTCAGTGTCAACGGTCTCTGTAATATCTGCCTCAGCGATCTCCGGTGCGGTTCCCAGCCAGTCGGAAGATTCCGGCTTCTGTGTCTCTTCTACAGTAACGGTCTGACCACTTGCCTGGGAAATACAGTCAGCAGCTGCCGCTTTAATGGCATCTGCAGTTACGGTTGCACCTGATACACCGTCCACGTTGCAGGACTGTGCTGTCAAGATCTTCTGACTCATCTCATCGCCGATCTTTCCACCGATATCCGGTGTTTCGCCGGATACATCGATCTGTACATCTGTGATGCTAGTCTCATTAAAAGTCATGGTGACAGTTACGTCACTGGCAATTCCCTTTGCACTTGCAGAATAGGTTCCCGGTGTATAAGACATATTTCCTGCTGGTACCGGAATGGTTCCTGCTCCGGATCCGGCATCTGAACCTTCTGCGGAATATTTCATCTCCACGCTGCCAAGCACTCCCAGTGCAGCTACACTGGCTGCTCCTGCTGCCAGACCTTTTACAAATGTTCTTCTTGAAATTTTGTTTGCCATAGTTTACTCTCTTTCGTTCTCATTTTCTTCTGGATCTTCTTTCCTATGTCCGATCTTCTCACAGACCGAGCAAAGGAAAATACTCAGTTCGTACAACAGGATCACGGGCACCGCCACTGTGATCTGCGATATAATATCCGGTGGAGTGATCAGTGCCGCAATTACAAAAATCACCACGATCACCACCCTGCGTCCTGCTTTCATCCAGGACACCTTTAAAAGTCCCAGCCGGTTTAATACGACTGATACCATCGGAAGTTCAAATACAATTCCAAATATAATCAGTACCATCAGTAAAAAAGACAGATAGTTTTGTACGCTGATATAAGCACTGACTCCGCTTCCAATACTTAAAGTGTTGAAAAAATAAAGCATAAATGGAAGCATGATCTTATATGCAAAACATGCACCTGCTCCAAAACACAACAATCCAAATATCATTGCGATCAGAAACAGAAAATTTTCGCTTTTTTTCAAACCCGGCCGGATGAATGCCCATGCCTGATAGAGCAGTACCGGAATCGTCACACAGATTCCGAACAGGAATGACACATAAAAATACTGAAGCATCAGCTCCTGCGGTGCGATGTATACGAACTCATAATCCAGACCTTCTCCCATCTGAAGGAAAACCTGTACAATCTGCGGTGCATAGTGAAGTCCCGCCAGGATAGCCACCACAAGCACGATCACACAGACCAGGATTCGGTTCCGCAATTCCCGCAGATGCCCGGACAGACTCATCTCCCCATCCTGTTCCTGCTCTTTGGAGTGCTTATTTGTCCTCTCTGTCGGCACTCTCTTTCTCCTTTTCTTCCGCATCTTCCATTCCATTACGGAATTCCTTTACACTTTTACCAAACATGTGGGTCAGCTTCGGGATCTGTGTAGGTCCAAATACGATCACTACAACAGCTAAAATAATCAAAAGTTCTGTTGTTCCAATTTTCATAGTTCTCCTCTTTTCTGCTTCTCGTCCTTATTTTCTTCTGCATCTGTCGTTGGTTCTTCTTCCACAGACTCTGCTTCTTCCGTACACTCTTTCTGCACTTCTTTTTCCGGTTTTTCCGGCGTCACTTTTCCGATATCAGCCAGCGATTTCTGTACATCCTTTACATTTGAACGTACTGCTTTATCCAGTTCATTCAATGGCTCCACTGCTTCCCGAAGCGGTCTTTGTGCTTCCTGCAGCGGCTCTACCACACTTTCTCTGATCTCTTTTGTAGCTTCATCTGAATATTTACGGAACTGAGCCAGCGCTTCTCCCATTTTTTTTGCATAGACTGGAAGTTTATCCGGTCCCAGTACAAACAGAGCAACAACCAGGATCACGACCAGCTCAGACATTCCGATCCTCATAATCTTTCACCTCCCGGCGGAATCTTATGCCGCTTGTTATTTGCCAAAAGTACCATGTATGCCTTTTCCTGTCAATGGATGTTATTCCCATATAGCATAACCATACGGAATATCATTGCCATTTTTTTAACATAAAGAATTGCATAAAAATATCCCCGCATTTGCGGAGATACATCACTGTCATCCTTTGTGTTTTTAGCAACTTTTAACTTTACTTTTATAATCTTACTATATTTTTTAGTATTTTTCAACAGGAAACATATAATTAAACCATATTTCATAAAAACCAAACTATGAGAAACACGCTTCGCGAGTTTCTCAAGTTATCGCGGCAGTCGCCAAGGTCTCGTGCAAGCACGGACTTTGGCTCGTTGCTCGCGTAAATAAAATAACCAGCAGTAAAACACACACTGCTGGCTACTTCTGGCAGCGGAGACGGTGGGATTCGAACCCACGTGCCGGTTGCCCGACAACTTGATTTCGAGTCAAGCTCGTTATGGCCACTTCGATACGTCTCCAAAAAGGTGAGTGCATCTGCACTCACCTTTATTATTCTATCATAGGTAAAACTATTGTGCAAGTTTTTCTATTATTTGAAATATTTCACACCGGATTCGAAGATCTTCAGATCCTGTTCACCGTAGATGTTTATGGCAACCGCGGTGTCACGACGCTCGGAGTGTGCCATCTTACCAAACACACGACCATCCGGACTTGTGATACCTTCAATGGCTGCATAAGAACCATTGACATTCCACTCTTCATCCATGCTTGCATTTCCTTCCGGATCCACATACTGGGTTGCCACCTGTCCATTGGCAAAGAGACGGTCGATCCATTCTTTCGGAGCCACGAAACGTCCTTCTCCATGGGAAGCCGGGTTCACATATACGCCGCCAAGCTCAGCTTCTGCAAGCCACGGGGACTTGTTGCTGACTACCTTGGTGTATACCATCTTGGAGATATGACGGTTGATAGTGTTGAAGGTCAGAGTCGGTGCATCCGGATTCTGTCCAACGATCTCGCCACCCGGTACCAGACCAAGCTTGATCAGTGCCTGGAAACCATTACAGATACCAAGAGCCAGTCCATCACGCTCGTTCAGAAGCTTCATTACTGCTTCCTTGATCTTCTCATTCTGGAAAGCAGTTGCGAAGAATTTTGCAGATCCATCCGGCTCATCTCCTGCGGAGAATCCACCCGGGAACATGATGATCTGTGCATCACTGATAGCTTTTTCAAATGCATCCACGGATTCACGGATATCATTTCCGCTTAAGTTCTTGAATACCTTTGTCACAACATCTGCACCGGCACGCTCAAATGCCTTTGTGCTGTCGTACTCGCAGTTTGTACCTGGGAATACCGGGATAAACACCTTCGGTCTTGCCACTTTATGACGGCATACATAGATGCTGTCTGCTTTGTAGATCGGAGTCTCAATCTTAGTTGTATCTTTAACTGCCACGGTCGGGAATACTTTCTCAAGAGTGCCCTTCCATGCAGTCAGCGCCTCATCGGAACTGATGGATACATTTCCATAGGAGAAATCCTTCTCGGTCACTTCACCGATCACAGTGTAAGTGATAGACAGCTCGCCCACTTTGTCAGCCGGAACTTCTGCAACAATAGAACCAAATCCCGGTGCAAATGCATCTCTCGGATCCAGGTTGTGCTCCAGCTTCACACCAAGCTTATTACCAAATGCCATCTTGCTCACTGCCGGAACGATTCCATTTCCATCCAGTGCATAAGCGGACACAATCTTGCCTGCTTTTACATCTTCGAAGAATTTTCCATACTGATCACTTGCTTCCTTGTAATCCGGCAGATCATACTCGTCACGGCCAAGCTTCATCAGAACGATCTTATTGCCTGCTTTCTTGAACTCAGGTGTAATGATATGTTTATAGCTTGCAATATCTACTGCAAAGGATACCAGAGTCGGCGGTACGTCAATATCATTGAATGTACCGGACATACTGTCCTTTCCTCCGATGGACGGCAGTCCGAATCCAAGCTGTGCACTGTATGCACCAAGAAGTGCTGCAAACGGCTGACTCCAACGATGAGGATCTTCTGTCATTCTGCGGAAGTATTCCTGGAAGGTAAAACGGATCTTGCTGTAATCTCCACCGGTCGCCACGATTCTTGCCACAGACTCCAATACAGCATAAACTGCGCCGTGATACGGTGACCAGCTGGACAGATATGGATCAAATCCATAGCTCATCATGGTTACGGTATCCGTCTTTCCTTTGAGTACCGGCAGTTTTGCAACCATTGCCTGGGTCTCAGTCAGCTGATATTTTCCACCGTAAGGCATCAGTACACTTCCTGCTCCAATGGATCCGTCGAACATCTCAACCAGACCTTTCTGGGAGCATACGTTCAGATCTTTCAGTACAGCCAGCCATTTCTCACGGATATCACCGACTTCTTTTCTTTCAAAATAACGCTCGTCCTCAGACGGCATATCAACTGCCACGCTTGTTTCCTGATGAGCACCGTTGGTATCCAGGAATGCACGGGAAATATTTACGATCTCTTTGCCTCTCCACTTGAGAACCAGTCTCGGATCTTCGGTCACTTCTGCCACGCAGACAGCCTCCAGGTTCTCCTCAGAAGCATATTTCATAAATTCATCAACGTCTTTCGGGTCTACAACCACTGCCATACGCTCCTGAGATTCGGAAATGGCAAGCTCGGTTCCGTCAAGACCTTCGTATTTCTTCGGTACTTTATCAAGATCTACTACCAGTCCGTCTGCCAGCTCACCGATGGCAACAGACACACCGCCTGCACCAAAGTCGTTACATTTGCGGATCAGTCTGGTCACTTCCGGACGGCGGAACAATCTCTGGATCTTTCGCTCAGTTGGTGCATTTCCTTTCTGAACCTCAGCTCCACAGGTCTCGATGGAAGCCTCCGTATGAACCTTGGAAGAGCCGGTTGCACCGCCACAGCCGTCACGTCCGGTTCTGCCTCCCAGCAGAATGATAATATCACCCGGATCAGAAGTCTCGCGGATCACGTCTTTTCTCGGAGCTGCACCCATGACAGCACCGATCTCCATACGTTTTGCCACGTAGTTCGGATGATAGATTTCTTTTACATAGCCGGTTGCAAGTCCGATCTGATTACCATAAGAACTATAACCGCTGGCAGCACCACGCACCAGTTTTTTCTGCGGAAGCTTTCCTTTCAGTGTCTCAGATACCGGAACCGTTGGATCAGCAGCGCCAGTCACACGCATTGCCTGATATACATACGTACGTCCTGACAACGGATCTCTGATGGCTCCTCCAAGACAGGTAGCAGCACCACCGAACGGCTCGATCTCTGTCGGGTGGTTGTGAGTCTCATTTTTAAAGTTGACCAGCCACTCTTCTACTTCTCCATCAATCTCTACCGGAACCACAATAGAGCATGCATTGATCTCATCAGATTCCTCCTGATCCTGAAGTTTTCCTTCTTTTTTCAGCTTTCTCATAGCCATCAGCGCCAGATCCATCAGACAGATGAACTTGTCATCACGGCCCTTAAAAATCTCCTTATGATCAGCCACATACTGCTCATAAGTCTTCTCGATCGGTGTACGATAGTAGCCATCCTCAAAGGTTACATCCTTAAGTTCGGTAGAGAAGGTGGTATGACGGCAGTGGTCAGACCAGTAGGTATCCAGCACACGGATCTCTGTCATAGACGGATCTCTGTGTTCTTCCTTCTTAAAATAGTTCTGAATATGTAAGAAATCCTTGAATGTCATCGCAAGATTCAGAGATTTGTAAAGTGCCTCCAGATCAGCTTCTGTCATGTCTTTGAAGCCATCAAAGATCTTAACATCTGCCGGTTCTTCAAATACAGTCACCAATGTCTCTGGTTTCACCATGCCGGTCTCTCTGGAATCCACCGGGTTGATGCAGAAGGATTTGATAGCAGACAACTCTTCTGCCGTCACATTTCCTTCGATCACATAGACCGTTGCAGTACGGATCACCGGTTTTTCTGCAGCATTCAGGAACTGTACACACTGCACAGCAGAATCTGCTCTCTGATCGAACTGTCCTGGAAGGAACTCCACACCAAAGACGCTTGCACCCGGTGCAGTCTCAAACTCTTCCCGATACAGTACATCTACCGGTGGCTCTGAAAATACCGTCTGGCATGCTTTCTCGAAGGTCTCATCACCAATATTTTCCACATCGTAGCGAATCAGCACACGGACTCCTGTCACGGTCTGAATGCCCAGATAGCTTCTGATCTCTTCTTCCAGTTCCTTTGCTTTTACTGCAAATGCCTGTTTCTTCTCAACAAAGACGCGTCTTACCATGCTATTTCCCTCCATTGTATGTATGCGTACCTTTTTGAAGCTATCATACCACACTTTTTTAGATTAGTAAATTTAATATATATAATTTATTTTATTACTTATTCTTATAAACCTATTTTTATTTTGGCTCTGAGGTCATCATGATTCCCAGCTTCTGGAAGGTCTTCTCATCAGCTGCACTGAGCATACGGGAACTGTGTACCTGACTGCCCCGCAGACGCGGAAGCTGCTTCAGAGCCAGATCTGCCAGTGGATTCGTTTCCGTACTTGCAGACAGAGCGATCAACACTTCCTCCATGTGAAGACGCGGATTCTTGCTACCAAGGTAGTCTACCTTCAGTCTCTGGATCGGACGGATCACGTTCGGAGTGATCAAAAGCACGTCTTCTCCGATGCCTGCCAGATGCTTCAGTGCTTTGATGAGCAAAGCTGCGCATGCTCCAAGCAGCTCCCCGGTCTTGCCTGTAATGATCGTTCCGTCATCCAGCTCCATGGCAACTGCAGTATATCCGGTCTCTTCTGCACGTTTAAGAGCTGCCGGAACTACCTTACGGTCTTTTACCGATACGCCTGCTGTATTCATCAGAAGCTCGATCTTATAAGCTTCCTCTTCTTTTGATTTACCTCTGGCAATATTTACCAGCGTCTGATAGTAACGGCGGATGATCTCCTGACCAGATGCCTCCCTGCATGCCTCATCATCCACAATGCAGTTTCCGGCCATGTTCACACCCATATCTGTAGGGGATTTGTACGGACACTCACCGTAGATCTCCATAAACATTGCTTTCAATACCGGGAAGATCTCCACATCACGGTTGTAGTTGACAGTTGTCTTTCCATAGGCTTCCAGATGATACGGATCGATCATGTTCACATCGTTCAGATCTGCGGTTGCCGCCTCATAAGCCAGGTTCACCGGATGAGACAGAGGCAGATTCCAGATTGGGAAAGTCTCGTATTTTGCATAACCAGCACGAACTCCGCGTTTATGTTCGTGGTAGAGCTGGGACAGACAGGTTGCCATCTTTCCGCTTCCCGGTCCAGGTGCTGTTACAACAACCAACGGCTTGGTTGTCTCAATATATTCATTATGGCCATATCCATCCTCGCTCACGATCAGCGGAATATTGTTCGGATACCCTGGGATCAGGTAATGACGATATACTTTCACGCCCATCTTTTCCAGACGGTTCTGGAACATCTGTGCGCTGTACTGTCCTGCATAATGCGTAATGCAGACACTTCCCACGTACAGATTCTTAGACTCAAAGATGCCCTTCAGACGCAGCAGATCCGAATCATAAGTGATACCCAGATCCCCACGAACTTTATTTTTCTCAATATCTTCTGCGCTGATCACAATAACGATCTCCACCTGATCTGCAAGCTGCATCAGCATACGAAGTTTACTGTCCGGCTCAAATCCCGGCAGTACGCGGGATGCATGATAATCATCATAAAGCTTGCCGCCAAACTCCAGATACAGTTTATTGTCAAACTGCTGAATCCGTTCCCGAATATGTTCTGACTGCATCGCCAGATACTTGTCATTATCAAAGCCTTTTCTCATGATCTCCTCCTTGTTGTCTGCTGTTCATTTCCGAATAAAACTCCGGATTTTCTTTCTATTTAACTCACGGATGCAAAGCATGACAGAATACAAAATGTTTGTCCGAAACATTTTTCAGGCAGTAAAAACAAAAAAGAGATTCCGCAATACACGAAACCTCTTTATTTTAGAGCACGAGACGGGATTCGAACCCGCGACCCTCGCCTTGGCAAGGCGATACTCCACCACTGAGCCACTCGTGCAAACTGCCTGTTCTGTCACTGCATCAGCGACAATCAGTATTCTACCCGAACATGGCAGATTTGTCAATATAAAATCCATGATTTTATGTCAGATTTTTTCACTGTCATTGAGAATCAGCAAAGAACCCACATAAACATAGTTCTGAAACTCTTTTTCCAGAATGCTGTCCAGCTTCTGATACTCCAGATCAAACCATTGCTCCTCCGCCGTCACCAGCATATGGGACAGAGCCACACCTGCATCAAACAGATTAAAATCCTGCTGGGTCTGATATCCCAGTTTCCCCGGTTTTTTAACAAACAGATGGATCCGATCTTCAGAAGACACAAATCTCCATGGCTGACGGTTCATGGCCGACGGTGCCAGTCTGGCTGCTTCCAGAAGCTTTCTCTGAACTTTTCCAAAAGCTCCCCGGATCGTTACCAGCTTCTTCAGTTCAATCCTCCGAAAATCCTCATAAGAGCGCTCCAGAGGTTCTGCCGGATACCCAAATGCCATGATCATGACCAGCTCCAGATCTTTCTCCTGGTCTTTTTTAAGCTTTGCACCTCCCTGATAACAGCTTCCAATGCCTTTGGTAAAGAGATACAAGGACAACTGCTCCATAAGGCATCCGGCATTCTTCCGGTAATCTTCGCAGATTTCCGAATAAAGCACAACATAATAAGGAGCATCCACACGGAACAGTCCTTTTAACTGATGCTCTTCCTTACGGAAAATCTTCCATTTCACCTGAATATCCGGGCGGATGCCGATTGCATCCTCACCGAATCTTTCAATTTTCTCCAGCATTGCCGGAGAAATCTCATCGTTTTTGTATTTCCGAATGGATCTTCTTCGGAAAATTGCTTCGTATGATGTCATGCTTTATGCCAGCCTTTCCATCTCATCCAGATATTCAGAGAACACTAAAAGCGCATCCTCCACCGGTTTTTTCTGTTCCATATCCACTCCTGCCAGTCTGAGAAGCTCCAGCGGATACATAGAGCTTCCTCCTTTCAGGAATTTCTTATACTGCTCTACTGCTGCTTCTCCTTCTCTCAGGATCTTCCCTGAAAGTGCAATTGCTGCGGAAAATCCAGTTGCATACTGGTACACATAAAATGGCGTATAGAAATGGGGTATCCTTGCCCATTCCATCTCAATTGGCCGGTCAATACAGATATCTTCACCAAAATATGCTTTGTTAAGATCATAATAAATGCTGCACAGACGTTCAGCCGTCAGTGCTTCGCCCGCCTCCTGCAGTCCGTGGGTGATCTTTTCAAATTCCGCAAACATGGTCTGTCGATACAGTGTTGTACGGAACTGCTCCAGAAAATAATTGATCAGATATGCTTTTGTCTTCGGATCTTTGGCCTTTTTCAGCAAATGATGGATCAACAGTGCCTCATTGCAGGTAGATGCTACTTCTGCAACAAAGATCCGGTAACCGGCATAAATATACGGCTGTGTCTCGTCAGAATACCAGGAGTGAAGTGCATGCCCCATCTCATGTGCCAGGGTAAATACATCATTTAATGTTCCCTGATAATTCAGCAGCACATATGGATGCGTGCCATATGCTCCCCAGGAATAGGCTCCGCTTCTCTTTCCCTGATTCTCATACACATCAATCCAGCCATGTTCAAATCCATCTTTCAAATGGGACAGATACTCTTCTCCCATGGGTGCCAGCCCTTCCAGAACTGTTTTCTTTGCATCTTCAAAAGAAAAATGTTCTCCGCTGTTCTCTGTCATAGGTGTATAGAGATCATACATATGCAATTCATCAAGACCCAGCAGTTTTTTACGTATTTTCACATACCGATGCATCAGCGGCAGATGCTCATGCACCACATGGATCAGATTGTCATAGACAGACACCGGAATATGGCTTCCATCCAGTGCCCCCTCCAGGTCTGATCCATATCTTCTCGCTCTCGCAAAGAATACTTCCTGCTTCACGTTCGCACGATACGTTGCTGCCAGAGTATTGCGGAATTTCTCATAAACTCCATACAATGCCTCAAATGCATCCTTTCTCACCCTCTGATCCTTGCTCTGCAACAGAGAAATAAAACGTCCATGGGTCACTTCCACGTCCGTGCCATCTTCCCCTGTGATCTTCGGAAAACGGATATCTGCATTGTTGAACATGGAAAAAATATCTTTTGGACTTTCTGCCAGTTCACCGGCAGATGCCAGAAGCTTTTCCATCTCTCCGGGCAGAACATGTGCCTTTTGTCTGATCATATTTTCAAAATACTGCCCATATACCCGAAGTTCACCGTTTTCCTGTAAATATTTCTCAATGGTTCCTTCTGGCAGCTCCATGATCTCCGGCTCAATATAAGAAGTCCGCTCGGACATCTCCACCAGAAGACTCTGTGCGCGGCTTGCCAGATTCTGATAGACGGCATTATCTGTATTTTCATGTAGTCGCTGATTGGCATAAACATACACTTTTTCTGCGAGCATATTCATTTTGTCACATAATCTTTGCATGGAAAGGAGGGTCTGCGCACTCTCGCCCAGCCGACCTTCATAAACAGACAATTCCGGCAGGTGCTCCTTCAATCGGGCAAAATCCGCCTCCCATTCATCGTTATTTTTATATAAATCTTCAATCGCCCACTTTGCCTCTGCGGGGATCTCCTCTCTTGTACACAATCCTCTATCTGCCATCGTATTCTTCCTTTCACCGTTTCTTATTTTAACGCAAAGCTCCTAGAAGTCAATGCAAGATAGAAAAAAAGACACTGTAAAATCTGCTTTTCAAAACAGGTTTCACAATGTCCCTCCTTCTTTTTACTCATTACGGATCGCTGCAAGCGGACTCAGCTTCATTGCCCGAAGTGCCGGGAAAAATCCTGCCACCATGCCTACCAGCACCGCAAATGCCAGCGATATTACCACCAGCCAGATTGGAATGTAAGAGATCCCTTCGTAGTATCCTCCTGCTGCAGATCCGGCAATCATATTGATCACGATTGATATGATGCCGCTCAGTATCAAACCGATCAGACCTCCGAAAAATCCAATAAATCCAGCTTCCAGCAGAAACATAGTTCTGATATTTCCAAGATCACAGCCCAGCACTTTGATGATACCGATCTCCTTCGTCCGTTCATAGATAGACATCATCATGGTATTTGCAATACCGATCGCCGCAACAAACAAGGATACCGCACCGATTCCTCCAAGCACCAGCTGGATCATCTTCATCTGTTCCTGGGTCTGCTCCATCCATTCCGCATTGCTGTTGGCGCCATAGCCCATTTCCTGTATGGTCTTCTGTACTTCTGTTACATTTTCCATCTTATCAACCCGTACATAGACCTGTTCATAATAGAGTTCTTTATAAGGTTTCCCGGATTTTGTCGTAGGCTGTCCCGGGATCACTTTATTTTTGAAGATTTTCTTCAGCTCTGCTTTCAGTGCATCAATATCAGCATAAACACTATAGCTGTTTTCACTATATTCATCAGTCCCTCCAGCCAGCATTCCGCAAGTAGGAATAATGTATTTCTTCGGAGGAGTTGTAGGCTTACTGCCGTCTCCACTTCCACCATTCTGTGACTGATAATAGGCATCCGTATCAAAGATCACAAACACCGGCTGATTCATCAGATCCACATCTATGGCTTCACTGTTTTCCCAATAGCCTTCATTGGTCTTTGAATTATAAAAATTGGTGATCACCTGATTACCATAGAAGAACGAAAGTGGAGCACCTGCTTCCGGAAGTGTACCTTCACCAACTTTCATATCCATATTCTGAAGTGCTTCCTGTGTCATTCCCTGAACTGTCAGGCTGCCTTCGTAAACTCCCTGCTTCAGCAGCACATAGGTACTCAGTATCGGAGAAGCAAATTCCACATGAGGAATCTTGGAGATCGTCTCCACAACGCCATCGTCGATCCTCAGTTCTTCCTGTGATGAATCAGAATTATAATTTCCCCAGGTATTTACATTGATGGTCGTCAAACCTCCATACTGCTCGATCTGCTCCAGGGAGCTTTTCTGAAGTCCCAGACCGAGGGAAATCATAACCACGATCGACGCAGTTCCTATGACCACTCCCAGTACCGTCAGAGCTGTACGAAGCTTTCGTCTGAGCAGATTGGAACCGCTCATGCGAAGCAAATCTGAAAATTTCATAAGCTGCCCCTTCTATTCCTGATCATCTGTATCTTCTGTCTCATCCGATGTGATATTATCTCCATCTTCTTCATCCAGATCCATAATATCGTCTTCCAGATTCTGCTGTTCTCTTTTCTTTTTCCGTTTCATCACGATGACTGCACCTGCCACACCTGCTGCTATAAGAATCACTACCACAACAGCAATCTTTCCACCGATTCCCATGCCATTTCCAGTGTCACCATCAGGCATCGCGGTGTCATCATGCATACCATCATCATAAGCCGGTTCTGTTACAAAAAGCGAAATCTCTTTCTCAACGGTAGTTGGTGCTCCGGTCTCATCCTCATAAGTGATCTGCAGCTTTACTGTTCCATCGTCAGTAGTCGCTGCTTCTCCGGTCAGATACATATCCACAGAACCGGTAGCTCCAGAATCCAGGTTACCAACAAAGCTGTCTCCACCAGAGAAGAACTCACTGTCAGTCTTCACAGACACATTGTAAAGCTTGGTCTTTCCAAGATTGTAGATACTAAACATCACATTGGCTTCACTGCCCACATCAATGCTGGACGGTGTCACCTCTGGCTGGCTCATGTCGATTCTTGCTTCCTGCTTCACCGGAATGGACACACTGGCCTTATTTGTATAAGCATTCACATGCTCATCCTCATAACTCATATTCACATTAATAGCATACGGCTTCTGTGCCAGATCAGACCTGGCTTCCATCTCGATCTGAATATCTCTGGTCCCATTTTTTGCCATCTTATCTACAAAAATAGTATTGGAACCTGCAGTCGGAAGGAAGGATTCATAGGTTGTCTCCGAATCTTTTCCCTCTACTGCCGCATCAAACTCAAAAAGCATATTGTTGACACTGGTAGCTGTAGATGTATTTTTCAGATGAAGTGTCAGCATAAAGCTGTCACCTGCATGTACCACTTCTGGATTTGTCTCAAAACCAGTCACGATCACCCGCGGGGTGGATGCTTTTCCATCTGTACTCACACCTGCGGTACCGCTGGTCTGAATATACGTATCCAGGGTAGTGGTCTGACTGCTTCCGTCAGATGCAAAATATCTTACATTAAAGGAAATCTTCTGATATCCATTCCCCACATCGCTTCTGGTCTGAAGATTCCAGGTCAGTTCCCGACGGCGGTCCATATCAGACATACCCGTATCGGTTCCCGGAAGATCCTCAATGGTCTGAGAATATCCTGACTGGGTGATCTCAAACGGCCAGGTAGCAGTGTCCGTACTGAGCACCGGAGTCACCACAGCCTTCGTTACATTGGTCTTTCCCATATTCACGATCGGAAGTACGATGCTCACCGGTTGTCCTGCATTGGCCACCGGTGTCACCCAGTTGCCGCCGACGGTCAGAAAATGATCTGCATTAACCGGAACGGTCGTGTTATCGTCTTTGTCATCTTTGTCATCTTTGCTGTCATCCTTGGGGGGATTAACGATGTTGTTCATCTCGTCTTTTACTACTGCGATGTAGGCTGCCAGTTCCTGCTTGGATTTGTAATTGTTTTTACAATCGCTTACTGATATAGTCTCATCATTAGTATATCCGATTGCTTTGTATGCTTCTTTCAATAACGCATCTATTCTGGCTGTCTGATTTGCATTTGGCTTCAAAGAAATCTTATATGCTCTTAAGTCTGCTGCTTTTTCTTTAATATCAGCTTTTAATTCATCATCTGCTGCAGCCTCCACACTCATTCCCGGCACCATAGCTACTGTCATCGGAGCCATCATGCTCAGGCACAGTCCCAGCACAATTCCTTTCATTCCCCACTTATTCATTGCTCATCCTCCTTGTATTCACTTCTGTCCTCGATCTTCACGATCTTACCATCTATGATATGAAAGATGCGGTCTGCAAATCCCGCCAGATGGTTGTCATGGGTTACCATGACCATTGTCTGATTCTTCTCTGTCACAACTTTTCTCATCAATCCCAGCACCTCTGCTGATGTTTTGGAATCCAGATTACCAGTGGGCTCATCCGCAAAAATGATCTCCGGATCCAATACCAGGGCACGTGCCACACCCACACGTTGCTGCTGTCCTCCCGACATCTCATTTGGCCGGTGCTTCATGTGTTTAGGAAGTCCTACCAGCTTCAGCATCTCCACTGCCTTGGCTTCCCTTATCTTCTTATCCACTCCCCGGAATGTCAGCGGCAATGCTACATTTTCGATAGCATTCATGGTTCCCAGCAGATTAAAAGACTGAAAAATAAATCCCACATGTTCCCTCCGGAACTTGACAAGCTGATTTTCATTCATTTTTTCCAGATGCTCGCCAGCCACGATCACTTCGCCTTTGGTCGGCTTTTCCAGCCCGGCAAGCATGTTCAGCATGGTAGATTTTCCAGAACCGGATGTACCGACAATCGCACAGAACTCACCTTTGTAGATAGTCAGATCCACACCGTTGAGCGCACGGACTTTTTCATTGCCCACCCGGAATATTTTATAGAGGTTCTTCACCTGAATCGCAGGTTCCCGTGTCTTTTCCACGCTTCTCCTCCTGTATTTATAGAATATTAGGGCATGGTTCCGGTTCAAAGGGAACCATGCCCTATATAAAGTATATCATAGATTAATCTATATAATTCTTAATTAATCTTAATTTTATTGTAACTATTCAGAGCCATGCACATATTTAATAAATATGCGAGCCATGCTTGCATGATCGAGCATATTTTTAAATATGTATATGGCGAGAAGCCATCATGAGCAAAAGAAAAGCCTCTCAGAGGCGATTTTGCGAATGTGGCTCTGAATAGACATTTTTCTCAAATGCCAATTTTCCTTAGTATTATAGGAAAGCTCACTTTTGAAAAAAATGCAAAATCATGTCAAAATATAAGATTTAGTAACAATTTAGTAACACGATTTATGCCTGAACAATAGTCGCATCAAATCCTGCTTTCTTCAGCTTCTCTGCCTGTGCTTCCGCATTGTATCTGGCGCTGTAAGCTCCTACCTGGACACGATACAGAGCTTTTCTGTCACCCGTGAAAGTTTCCTCGCCCTGCTCTGCTTTATCCATTTCCGGTGCAATCTGCACGTGCTCTCCGGTGATTCCATACACGATAGCATCCGCCATCTCCTCATAGGAGTATAACTGTACATCGTCCTTGTCGTCCACAAAGCAGCACTCCAACAGCAGTGCCGGTGCTTTACTTTTTTTAAGCACATACAGTTTCTGACTGATCTTCACACCACGGTTCTTGAATCCCAGATTGCTGATCGCCTGGCAGATCTTTTCAGCAAATGCCTTTGCCTTACTTGCAGCAGAATAGACATAACACTCCACACCAGTGGTCTTGCCGTTTCCACCTTTATCGCCCGCTCCAGAGTTGAAGTGAATGGAAACATCCAGATCTACTGCATGGGCATTGCATTTCGCAATGATCTTTTTCAGCACATCGGCCTGTCCGGTACCGTTATCAACCGTACAGTCATAAACGGTATGACCAAGCTGACGAAGCTTACTGATCACCTCATCTTTTACTCTTCTGGCCTCGATTGATTCATTGATAAGTCCAACTGCTCCGCAAGCTACTTTTCCAGCTGGATTATGTCCAGCATGCACGTTGATTTTCATATAGTTCTCCTTCCTTCCGGTTTGTGCCGGCGCAAAAGGGGCGGCTCATGCCGCCTCCACAATTTATACTATTCTTCCTGGTCCGTTCCGCCCATCTTATCCACCGTAGTTTTCAATTTTCTCACCAACGGAAGCAAAAATGCAGGCAATTCAATTCCAATATCGACCATATTTTCCAGAATACTGATCAGCTCATTGCAGATGATCCAAATTGCTACCACACATGCCACCAGAAAAGTAAACGGCAGCTGATATCCTATCGTCTGAGCTGCATATGCCAGAAGCTGATCAATGATAGCACCTACAAATACCAATAGCCACATGGTCACCTTTTTAATGATCCCGCACATGCTACAATAAGAACTGACACCTCCATCCTGTCGATACCCAGCTGCCCAGATGCCTGTGACATAATCGATCACGTTGCAGGCAACCATCAAAAGCACAGGAATGTATAACACTCCCAGCATCGATGCCACCAGACTCATAACTGTAGTAACAAAAGCTTTCATATAATTCAAATTCATATGTCCTCTCCTTGTCATTTTTATACCCGACTCTATCCAGATATCCACGTACTCCATTATATGATGTACTCTCCTTTCTTGGCATAATAAAAGCCATTCATATGATTCCGATGGATTCGGAGTCATGTGAATGACCTTTTGTAGGACAAAATAAAAATTTCGCTGAACTGAATGAAGCGTTGGGCAGCAAACACGGCGAAGTGGGGGGGGCTGCCCAAAATCTAGCCCGCAGGTTGCTAATTGAATGTTGTATTGGGCAGCAAACGCGGCAAACTGGGAGCGGCTGCCCAAAATCTAGCTCGCGGGTTGCTAATTGGATGATGTATTGGGCAGCAAACGCGGCAAACTGGGAGCGGCTGCCCAAAATCTAGCCCGCGGGTTGCTAATTGGATGAAGTTTTGGGCAGCATGCGCGGTGTAATGAAGGTGGCTGCCCAAAATCTAGCCCGCGGGTTGCTAATTGGATGAAGTATTGGGCAGCAAACGCGGCAAACTGGAAGCAGCTGCCCAAAATCTAGCCCGCGGGTTGCTAATTGAATAATGTTTTGGGCAGCAAACGCGGCGTAGTGGGAGTGGCTGCCCAAAATCTAGCCCACGGGTTGCTAATTGGATGAAGTATTGGGCAGCAATCGCGGCAAACTGGGAGCGGCTGCCCAAAATCTAGCCCGCGGGTTGCTAATTTGAATAATGTTTTGGGCAGCAAACGCGGCAAACTGGGAGCGGCTGCCCAAAATCTAGCCCGTGGGTTGCTAATTGAATGATGTATTGGGCAGCAAACGCGGCGTAGTGGGAGCAACTGCCCAAAATCTAGTCCGCGGGTTGCTAATTGAATGATGTATTGGGCAGCAAACGCGGCATAGTGGGAGCGGCTGCCCAAAATCTAGCTCGCGGGTTGCTAATTGAATGATGTTTTGGGCAGCAAACGCGGTGCAGCGGAGGTATTCACAGTTTTTCACCGCTTCTCCCACTTTCCAGTTCGATACCTAAGGTATGAGATCAGCCAGTTAGCAGTCCAGCCTACGGGCACTGCCGCCCACACCATGAAGATACCGAATCTCGGAGCCATAGTCACCGCTACGATCACACGGATTCCAAGGTTTACCAGATTTGCCACAGTAAAGAGTTTCATATCACCAGCTCCTCTGAGCACACCGTCTGCAGTCATCTTAAAACCGATCAGACAGTAAAACCAGCCCATGAACATCATGCAGTTCACAGCTGTCTGCATAGCTGCTGGCGTGCCATCTGCTCCCAGGAACAGATAAGCAAGGCTGTCTCCTGACAGTTCCAGGGCCAGACAGATCACTGCTGCAAAGCCAAGGACCATAATGGTCACCGCACGATATCCCTCTCTGACCCGGCCTTTCTGTTCTGCTCCGATATTCTGTGCCGTATAAGAAGAAATGGCATTTCCCATGGCAGACATGGGAACAACACATATGGATTCCACACGCATAGCAGCCGAATAACCTGCCAGCATCTGAGAACCAAAGCTGTTGACCACGGATTGCACCAGCATCATACCGATGGACACGGTAGACTGCTGCAGGATCGACGGAAGTGCAATGCCTGTCATAGTACGAAGTTCCGTCATACTGAAAATATGTTTCCAGCCGCTGCCCGTCCCTGTTTTCAGCGCAACATCCTGGTTTTCTTTTATTCCCCGTAAAGTCAGCAACAGCACGCTGAAAGACAGTACTGCTGAGATTCCCTGTGCAATCAGCGTGGCCCAGGCTACACCGGAAACTCCCATATGAAGAGACTTTACCATAAAAATATCCAGTCCCACATTGAAGATTGACGAAAAGACCAGAAAATACAGTGGAATCCGGGATTTGCCAAGGGCATTGAACATAGCGGACAACACATTGTACATAAACAGAAATGGCAGTCCCAGAAAATAAATATTCAGATACACCACAGACAGATCCAGCACGTCTGACGGTGTCTGCAACAGATTCATGATCCATTTTCCGCAGAGCAGCCCCACACTTCCTAGCAGGATACTGATGACAAGAAAAGTAAGCAGTGCCGTATAGACTGCTGTCTTCATACGATCATAAGCTTTCGCACCAAAATGACGGCTCACCACTACCGATGCCCCCATGCCGCCGCCGATGGCCACACAGATAAATACATTTGTCAGCGAATAAGAAGCCCCCACCGCCGCCAGTGCCTGCTCACTCACATAACGGCCGACAATGGCTGAATCCACCATCGTATAGGTCTGCTGAAACAGATTTCCGATGATCATAGGCAGCGCAAACAACGCCAGCGCATACATAGGCTTCTTTTTTATCAAATAATCTTGATTCATATTTTCACACTCTTTCTATTCCTGTGTTATATGATGTAACTATTCAGAGCCACATTCGCAAAACCGCCTCTACGAGGCTGTCTCCGTTTCACTACGGTCCTCGCTAAGCAGATGTCCCCCGGACATCTAGCGACTTTTGCTCATGTATGGCTTCTCGCCATATACATGTTCATAAATATGCTCTGTCATGCAAGCATGAACCGCATATTTATTGAACATGCGCATGGCTCTGAATAGTTACCATATGATAATATACCGGCACAAGCAGTGAACACGCACCCAGCCATGCCAGTGGACTCGCCAGACAGACACCCAGGTATCCGGCTACTGCGCAGAGTCCGATGGTACTTCCAAGTCTCATGACCAGTTCAATAATACAAGCCGTAAAAGGCGCAATGGTATTTCCCATGCTTTGAACTGCACAACGATAGATAGCCAGAAATCCAAGAAGCAGATAGCACGGAGCCACCCAGTTCAGATACCCGTTGGAATATACTATGATCTTTTTTGTCGGATGTTCAATAAACAATGCCACTATAGGTTCCCGCAGCAACAGGATTTCCACACCCATCAGCACATTCAATGCCTGTGTCTGAATCAGTCCCACACGGACTCCCTGACGGATCCGCTTTCTGTTCCCTGCACCATAATTCTGGGATACAAATGCGGAGACAGCTGAGATCATAGCATTGTTGACCAGTACAGATACCTGATCTACTTTGGTTGCTACCGTATATCCTGCCACTGCCACTGAACCCAGCGCATTGACTGCACTCTGCATGGAAAGCTGTCCAATACACATCACTGACATCTGAAAACCCATGGTAAATCCGATTTTCAGATGAGATGCGGATGTACGCATCAGATCTGAAAAGTCTTCTCTGCGAAGATGAAATTCATCAAACTTGTGCCATCCAGTCCACATGCAAAGAACCACATAAAAAGAACGGCTGCAATGAACCGTTCTTTTCTATATATTTTTCAGTTATTTACAGTCTCGCAATATCAATCAGGGTCAGATTTTTGTGATCAGTATCTTCCAGAGAAGTAACCAGTGCTTTTGCCGTATCAATGGCAGTCAGCACATTTACACCTGTCTCGATGGCATGACGGCGGATCACAAATCCATCATGGCTGTGCTCCACGCCCTGAGACGGGGTATCGATGACAAGATCGATCTCATGTCCAAGGATCAGGTCCAGAATGTTCGGAGACTCCTGCTCTACTTTTCTGGTCAGACGAACCTGTACATCTGCATCCATCAACGCACGGGCAGTTCCTTTGGTTGCGTAGATGTTGTATCCCAGAGCTTCAAATCTCTTGGCGATCTCCACAGCCTCCGGCTTGTCCTCATCACGGACGGTCATGATCATGTTCTTGTATTTCGGCAGGCAGATACCAGCACCGAGGAATGCTTTGTAGAGAGCCTCATTGAAGGTCTTGGCAATTCCCAGACACTCACCGGTAGACTTCATCTCCGGTCCAAGGCTGATATCAGCGTCACGAATCTTCTCGAAGGAGAATACCGGCATCTTCACTGCATAATAATCAGCTTCCGGCTGCAGTCCCGGTGTATAACCAAGATCTTTGATCTTATGACCAAGGATCACTTTGGTTGCCAGCGGAACGATCGGAATTCCGGTTACTTTACTGATATATGGCACGGTACGGCTGGAACGCGGGTTCACCTCGATCACATATACATCCTCGCCCACTGCGATAAACTGAATGTTGATCAGTCCGATGACATGCAGAGAACGCGCCAGTCGTTTGGTATATTCTTCAATAGTTGCTTTCACATGGTCACTGATGCTCTTTGCCGGGTAAACAGAGATACTGTCTCCTGAATGGATACCGGCACGCTCAATGTGCTCCATAATACCCGGGATCAGGATGTCGTCGCCATCACATACTGCATCGACCTCGATCTCCTTACCCTGCAGATATTTATCTACCAGGATCGGATGATCCTGTGCGATCCGGTTGATGATGCCGATAAATTCTTCCACATCTTCATCATTGATAGCGATCTGCATACCCTGGCCGCCAAGTACATAAGACGGACGAACCAGTACCGGGTAACCAAGACGGTTGGCAACCTCTTTTGCTTCCTCTGCAGTATATACGGTTCCTCCCTTTGGTCTCGGGATCTGGCACTGCTCCAGGATCTCATCAAACAGCTCTCTGTCCTCAGCCGCATCTACATTTTCTGCGGAAGTACCAAGGATCGGAACACCCATCTTCATCAGAGCTTCGGTCAGTTTGATAGCGGTCTGTCCACCAAACTGTACTACCGCTCCATCCGGTTTTTCCAGACGGACAATGCTCTCCACATCTTCCGGTGTCAGCGGCTCAAAATACAGTTTATCTGCAATATCGAAGTCTGTACTTACGGTCTCCGGGTTGTTATTGATAATGATGGTCTCATATCCTTCTTTGGAGAATGCCCAGGTACAATGTACAGAACAGAAGTCAAACTCGATACCCTGTCCGATACGGATCGGACCGGAACCAAGCACCAGGACCTTCTTGCGGTCTTTGGTCTCAACTGCTTCATTCTCACTTCCGAATACAGAATAGTAATACGGTGTGGATGCTTCAAACTCAGCTGCACAGGTATCTACCATCTTGAATGCTGCCACGATACCATTGTCATAACGCATCTGTTTGATCTCATCCTCGGTCTTACCAGTCAGACGTGCGATCACGTTATCCGGGAATTCGATCCGTTTTGCTTCTTTCAGAAGATCAACGGTCAGTTCCTGTGTCTTCAGAGCCTGCTCCATCTCTACCAGGATTGCGATCTTGTCAATGAACCAGATATCAATCTTTGTAATATCATGGATCTCTTCATAAGAAATTCCCTGGCGGAGTGCCTCTGCAATTACCCAGATTCTACGGTCATCTACAACTGCCAGCTGCTCTAATAGTCCTTCTCTGTCCAGATGACTGAAATCATAAGACATAAGGCTGTCCACATGCTGCTCCAGAGAACGGATGGCTTTCATAAGGCCACCCTCAAAGCTGTCACAGATACTCATGACCTCTCCGGTCGCTTTCATCTGTGTGGTCAGTGTTCTTTTTGCGCTGATGAATTTATCAAATGGCAGACGCGGCATCTTAACGACACAATAGTCCAGCATCGGCTCAAAGCTTGCCATAGTCTGTCCGGTAATTGCATTTTTGATCTCATCCAGTGTATATCCAATGGCGATCTTTGCAGCCACCTTTGCAATCGGATAACCAGTTGCCTTAGAAGCCAGTGCAGAAGAACGGCTTACACGCGGGTTTACCTCGATCACACAGTACTCAAAGCTCTCCGGATGAAGAGCAAACTGTACGTTACATCCTCCGGTGATCTTCAGCTCACTGATGATATTCAGTGCAGAAGTACGGAGCATCTGATATTCTTTATCCCCCAGAGTCTGGGAAGGTGCTACAACGATACTGTCACCGGTATGCACGCCGACAGGGTCGATATTTTCCATGTTGCAGACGGTGATCACATTTCCTGCTCCGTCACGCATTACCTCGTACTCGATCTCTTTCCAGCCTGCGATACAACGCTCAACCAACACCTGGCCTACACGGGAAAGACGAAGTCCATTTGCGAGGATCTCCTCCAGTTCTTCCTGATTGTGTGCGATTCCACCGCCACTTCCACCAAGCGTATACGCCGGACGAAGCACTACCGGATAACCGATCTTATTGGAAAATGCGATACCATCCTCCAGATTCTCAACAACCAAAGACGGAGCTACCGGCTCGCCGATCTTCTCCATGGTTGCCTTGAATTCCAGACGGTCCTCTGCTTTTTTGATGGTCTGGGAAGTCGTACCGATCAGTTTTACACCAGTCTTCTCGAAGAATCCTCTCTCATCCAGCTCCATTGCAAGATTCAGTCCCGCCTGTCCTCCAAGAGTCGGCAGCACGCTGTCCGGCTTTTCTTTCAGGATCAGCTGTTCAACCACATCTACTGTCAATGGTTCAATATAAACACGGTCTGCAATGTCTTTATCCGTCATGATCGTAGCCGGGTTAGAGTTGAGAAGAACAACCTCAAGTCCCTCTTCCTTCAGAGAACGGCAGGCCTGTGTACCTGCATAGTCAAACTCGGCAGCCTGTCCGATGACAATAGGGCCAGAACCAATCACCAGTACTTTTTTAATATCCGGATTCTTAGGCATTCTTCTTTTCCTCCATCATTTTCAAAAATCTGTCAAACAGGTAACTGGAATCCTGCGGTCCGGGGCATGCCTCCGGGTGGTACTGAACTGTGAAAATATTTTTTCCTACATATTTCAGACCTTCGTTGGTTCCATCATTCACATTGGTAAATGCCGGCACAGCAACCTGTGGGTCAAGACTCTCAGGATCGACCGCATAACCATGGTTCTGAGAAGAGATATAAACTCTTCCAGTCTCCATATCTTTCACCGGGTGATTGCCGCCGCGGTGTCCATATTTCAATTTAAAAGTATCTGCACCTGTAGCAAGTGCCATGAGCTGATGTCCCAGACAGATTGCAAAGATCGGGATCTCTGTCTCATAGAGCTTGCGGATTTCTTTGATCACCTGCACACAGGCCTTCGGATCTCCAGGGCCGTTGGATAACATGATTCCATCCGGTCTGGATGCAATAATCTCTTCTGCAGTTGTGGAAGATGGATAGATCGTCACCTCACAGCCACGCTCATTTAATGATCTGGCAATATTTTTCTTTGCACCAAGATCAAGAAGTGCTACTTTATAGCCGTCACCTGGCAGCACCTTTTTCTCACGGCAGCTCACCTTGGAAACTTCATCCCCGGTTGAATAAGCCTTCAGCTTCTTCATGACTTCATCCATATTATAATTTTCATCAGTGGTAATCATACCGTTCATGGTACCAGACTCACGTAAGATTTTGGTAAGTGCACGCGTATCTATGCCGCAGATACCAGGAATGTCATTTTTTTCAAGAAAATTCTGAATTGTATCCTCAGACCGGAAATTACTCGGCATTCTGGATAACTCACGGACAATAAAACCATCAACCCATGGTCTTTCTGACTCCATATCCTCATAACAGATTCCATAGTTGCCAATTAAAGGATAAGTCATTACGACTGCCTGCCCTGCATAAGAGGGGTCCGTCAAGACTTCCAGATATCCCGTCATAGACGTATTGAACACGATCTCACTGACCGCTTCGCGGGTGGAACCGATGCTTCTGCCTGTAAAGACATGGCCATCTTCCAGAATAAGAAATGCTTTCATCTTTTCACCTTTGTCCTTTCCTGTCTTAAAAATACCCAAATTGTCGTTATTATACACAAAAAGGGGGAAGTTGGCAAGCCCCTCCCCCAATGTTTTTCAAAAAACTTTCCGTTGCTACATCTTGCTGTATCCAAATCCATTGACGATCGCATCAATTTTCTGTTTTGCCTTACACATAGGACACACTCTTGCATCATAAGAAGCATAACCCTTCATATCTTTGGCACCGAAAATGCTGTTGACCTCAACGCCTCTTGCTTTGCTGATAAAACTGAAGACAGAAGCGATTCCCTGCACATGCCCTCCGTAATATTCAACACTGTCAATTGCCTTGTCAAGTGTCACGCCAGTCGTGATGGAGGTGGACAGGATCAATACATTCTTTCCCTGCACCATCAGCTTCGTGTTGTCGCGGAAGATCATCTGACCGTTGATGTCCTGTTCCGGAGCAGTCACATAAATTGTTTCATGAGCATTCATACACCGGATACCAGAACGGCTCAGCTCCTGTGCCAGGTATGCACCGATCACTTCACATCCGTTCAGACAGATGATCGTATCTACCATCGTTGTATTGGCATATTTTGCTGCCAACAGTCTTGCTGCCGCTTCTGCCTCATTCTGACGGGCTCTTAATGTAGTCATATCTATATAATGAGTGATATGAGAATGAGAAGTCACAAAGTGTCCCGGGATAACCTTCAGGGCTACTTTTTTGTCAGCAGGTGAAATAATTTTTAACATACGATCTTCCATATATCTGATCCCCCTTTATTCGGCTGGTTACGAATCCCCTCCCCCGCCGTTTTATATAGGAATATTGTACATAAAATATGGTTTTTCCGCAAGTGTTTTGTGAATTTCATTCAGAGATATGCAAATATTCAAAAAATATGTGTCAATAATTCACCGGCAGACGTGGGATATTGTCGATCCGCAGGTACTGACTGATGCATGCTACTGCAAAATCATGATCTGCCATATGATCAAGTCCCGATACGATCACACTTCCGATCACTCCCACACCTTCCACACGGATCGGGAATGCGCCGCCTCTGGCTACGTAATCTTTTCCATTTAACCCCCTGTCTTCCAGTGTTTCCTGCTTCAGCTTAAGAAGCATATATAAACGCAGGGAACTCATCTCCATCATGCGGACGGTATTTTCTTTTCTCTTCATCCACAATTCATTACTGCAGTTGGTCCCACTGAATCCATACTGAAACACTGTGTAACCATTATTCAGACGGATGCTGACCGCCACAGGCAGATCATTTCTGGCTGCTTCTTCAACCATATAGCTGCCAAGCTCCCATGCATCCTCATTCGTAAAATGAGAAAACTGAAGTATTTCCTCCTGCATGGTCAAAACTTTAACCGACTCTTCCAACATCATACGAATTTCCTCCTTCTGACTTTGGGTCAATCACCCTTTATGCCTACCAGTATAGCACTTTTCAGTGTAAAAATCCATGCGTCTGTGCCCATAGATTATAATATCTGCAAAGACTGCTCACCGGAAGCACACAAAGAAGGGTGTAGAGCACTGCTCCTGTCAGAATGCTGATTCTCGCCAGAGGAAATGTCCTCCACTGACGGATGATCCATCCCACAAATATAATCGTCAGCCACAGCATAAAGGTAAGTGACAGAATCCGGTAAGCAGTCAGCCCATAGGCACTGATGTACAGGAACATTTTTCCAATCGCTGTGGTGATCAGAAGCAGTGTCAGCACCGACAAACAGACATTCATTCCTTTCAGACACATGAACTGTTTGTCTTTCCGGCTGGTGAACAGATCTGACATGATCAAAATACAAAGGTTCCACACCGATACCTGACACAATTCAAAAAATCCCCTTCTGGCATATTCTGCATAGGTAAATGCCTCCGGCAGCTTTCCAGCCAGTGCCGAGAACAGGTATGACCCCTGCAGTCCGATAAATAATAGATACACACCACAGATTAGCACAAAAGTTGTGACCGCTGCCGGTGCCGGCAGGATCTGAATCTGGTTTTTTGTCTTTTTCAGCATATCTTCCTTGATATAGTCTGTATGCCGTCCAGTCAGTCCTCCAAAAGTCAGACCAAACAGATAAAATGACACAGGTATTGCAAAGCACATACGAAGGGCAAATCCCAGCAGATGCGCCGTGATCCAGTCTGCCACATCTCCTGTCAGCATCTCAAATCCGGCGTCCGCACCAGACAGAAGCGGCAGCAGGATACACAGGAGAACTGCTGCTATCCCCAAACCCAGAGCCACCGCTTTCATTTCTGGCAGGGATGTTTTGTCCTGCTCCCCGTCACCGCTCTTCTGGTGAAACAACACCCGGATCAGGGCATCCATATTGGTAAATGGTACCATTCCCAATGCATTCCATCCATCGAATAAGATCCAGCCGGATGTTCGTCCCTGATCCAGCAGTCTCCCTGATACTGCGAATGTCCAGTAAGCAGCCACCAGCAGTAATGCCAGAAACCGTCCGACCATCATGCCATTGTCTATTTCCTGAGAAATTCCGAGTATCAGCAAAATCACAAACCAGAACCAACTTTCCTTCACAGGACGGATTCCCAAAGTCCTGGCATACAACAGCACCACTGCTGCATAAAAAACGGTGTAGACAGGCAGGCACCATGCAGAAGTACTGTTCGTGAACATCCAAATAAATCCATAGCCAAGCAGCAGATACAGTCCGCAGAAAATCCGATCCATTCCCTTTACACGATCAAATGCATTCATCGTCCTCATCCTCCACATATTCCAGAATATCTCCTGGCTGACAGTTAAGTGCTTTGCAGATGCTGTTTAAGGTACTCAGCTTGATTGCCTTGGCCTTTCCATTTTTTAATATAGAAATATTCGCCATGGTGATCCCAACCCGTTCAGATAACTCCGTAACGCTCATTTTCCGCTTTGCAAGCATGACATCTATATTGATAATGATCGACATATGTTCGCCCTCCTAGATGGTCCAGTCGCTCTGATCCTGCAGATCAGCCGCTTTCCAAATGAGATGAGACAATGCTGCTGCCGCTACAGAAAATCCAATACCGATCAGCGTGACCACAAAGCACAAAAGCAATATTCCTGGATGATTCATACCAATCAGCCAGAACAACACATTTCCCACCAAGAGCACCACAGCATCCGCTACCGCCAGAAAGGAAATACGTCCCATGTACTCTGCATTTTCCGTAGTAAATGCATGATCCTTTTCAATATTTCCAAATATCTTCCACGCCAAATACAGAGCCCAAAAGCAAGGAATCGACAAAACCCACAGAAAGATGAGCCACGGCCAGAAGCAATAGGAAAATTCCGGATAGCTCTCCACCAGCCACTGTCCTGCCAGTGGCAGCACACCTCCTGCCAGTCCCAGTCCACAGACCGCTGCAAATAATACCAGTATCTTCAACCATTTTACCAATGTACGCTGTTCCATTTTTCTTCTCCTTTTTCCTTATTGTGGCTTCAGTATACTTGTGCTTATTTTATTTGTCAATATATTTTTATTGTTTTACGATAAATAATAACCGTACAGCAATGTAGTGCGCATAAAAAAAGGGCAGCCACAAGGCTGCCCTGAAAGGAGGACTTAAAGCCGCCACCTGCATTGGCATTGGCTTCTATGTCAGCATTTTACTCTGTAACTACCGTCGTCTGAATCTCACCGTCTGCACAGTCAAAGATCACAGCATCAGAATATGCGTAATTATCCATGGCGTCACGCATCTCATATACCATGGAATAACTTCCATCCGGAAGTTCCATCTCATCAAAGCTGGTATCTGCCGTCACTGTGAAGGTATCTGCGGTGTAAGCTTCAAAATCATCATCACCGGTTGCGGTTGCTGCATACCAGATGGTTGTGATCTCATCACCTTCCTCCAGAAGCCGCAGTTCCTTGTCAGCCATACCCGTATCATCAATGCCCTGACGTGCGCCAAGGATGCTCCACTCTTCAGTAGTGAAATCATAGACAACCTGCAGATTATATTCCTCTCCATTCAGGAGAATCGGAACAGAAAACATCGTATAATCTTCGCTTTCGTCGCTCAGCTCCATGAAAACCATGTTGCCATCAATGCTTCCCCAGACTCCGCGGAAATTGTCATAGAAGACTCCATTTTCCCAGTCTGCGTTCATATCATTATCGGTTCCCAGCCAGAGCATCAGGTCATCTTCCTCATCCACATAATAAAGGCTAAATCCAATTCCAGCCAGAATATCATTGGCTTCCGGTCCCAATGTCAGATAGGAGATACCATCATCCGTCACATCCAGCGGTGCTCCGTCCCAGTCCACAGACAGAAGATTCTTCACCTCCGGCAGCTCCTCAAACTGCATATTTTTAATATATTCCATACCCGAATCATCCAGTTCACCGGTCAGCTCATAGGCATAGAAATATTTGAACGCAGCTCCTGTGCCAATATTGGCATAGCCCCAGAAATCATCCACATCACCATTGTAGGAATAATAGCAGGAAAGTCCGGTCGCTTCTGTCCGATACTGACCTCCTACCTGATACAGAACGCAGTCCTCCAGTGCATCCAGCACGTCCTTGGCAGACCCCAACATATCAGAACTCTGTCTTGCCATATGACCAAGATCCACCATGTTGGTATAACCCTGCTCTCTGGTATTACCTCCATAGTTCTCACTCTTTGCCGCCACACGGCCGAACTGTGAGAAGAATCCAGGATCTTCGCAGGCTGCCGCCAGTGCTTCTGAGCCAAAGGTATCATAAGCCGTCAGAAGCGGTCCCACTTTTGTCAGATCTGTAAGAGAAAGAGTGGTGTTGTCCTGAGTTCCCACTTCCTCACAGCCTGCATAATAAGCATCACAGATCACACGCCCCAGCTCTTCTCCATCCATAGAAGGATCATCCGCAAGGGCACCAACCCACTGGGAATAATACCATCCATTGGCAGGCTCTGTCTCCTCGGATGCAACCAGATAATGTGCCAGATCAGAAAACGTATATGCCACATCCACTGTTGCCATCAGACAGGTGTCAAATCCTACCAGCTCCAAAGGCTGTTCTTCTTCCGAAGGCTCCCACACACTGGCAAATGCTGTGTACATTTCATCCAGGGTCAATGAATCAAATCCATACAGTTCATCAAACGAAGCCCCCGACACAGAACCGCCTCCATGGTTCCAGAATACCACAGCTGTCTTTTCAGCCGGATAATTGTTCTTTGCAAACTGCAGGAAATCTGCCAGAGTCTCTGCTTCTCCCATACTTGCAGAAGGCTGCTCATCCACCAGTTCCAGCCCTTCACTGCTGTACAGCCATCTTTGCAGGTGGTCTGCATCGACCACATCATTCTGCCACTCGGAAGATCCCCCCGTCTCAATGACCACATTTACATTTTCCGGAAGCTCCACCTCCATAAGCTCACTCAGATCATAGGTGGCAAATCCACCACCAGATTCCAGATCACTTCCACAGAGATACCAGTAGATTGACCAGCTTCCCTCTTCTGCTTCGGAAGCAGTATCCGCAGTCTGTCCGTCTGCCGCCTCCTCTTCGTCACAGGCTGTCAAAGCACACCCCATGACCAGAATCATGAATACTGCCAGAAATCTCTTTTTCATTCGCATCCCTCCCATGTAAACTCAGATTCCCATCAGCTGCTTTTTCTTTGCTGAAAATTCTTCTTGTGTGATAACTCCTGCATCCAGAAGTTCTTTGTATTTCTTGATCTCCTCCACGGCGCTTGTTCCTGTAGCAGCAGCTGGTTTCTTATTGCCGAGCACGCTCTTGACCGGCTGAGCGGCTGCCGCACCTGCACTTCCTGCCGCAGACATCTGAATCTCTTTTGCCCCCGGGCTTACCATCTGGATCAGATTGACCACCAGTGTATGAAGCTGATCCACCTTATCCTCATACTCCTGCAGATAGGTATTCACACTTGGATAGTACCTGTCAAATTCCGGTGCAGCCAGTGGCCAGCGGATCGAACCCCAGTACGGATGTTTCATGGCAAGTTCCACATAAAAGTAGCGGAATGGGCCTTTCACATCAAAAGTCGGTTCACTGCGGTAAGTTCTCGTGGAACGCTCGTCAAATCGCCGATCATCCATCCGACGGTCTCGCTCATCCAGTCTTCTGCCGCCAAGCCGACGGTCTCGCTCATCATAAAGGCGGTCCCGTTCATCCCGCATCCGTTCCATCTGTTCTACCATCTCATATTCCCGTCTCTGCGCCTCATACTGCGTGATCTGGGTGGACATGGCTCTGATCTTTGATGGCATCACACTCTTATAACATTTGATCGTGCCGCCCTGGCTTTCATACAGAGGCTTGTCATCCTCCAGCACCCTCAGACTCTTGAAATTGGATATTTCCATGATCAGTGCATTTTCGTCATCCTTCAGTTTGAAGAATCCATGGGATGCATCCATCACAAATGTTCCTTTTCCGAACCCAAAATCAAAGCGGTATGTCTCTGTAAATTTGTCCCTCAGAGGCTGTTGCTGATCATGATAGGAAATGTATTTGCTGAATTTATCCAGTGTCATCTTATCCACCAGCCCCTTAGGCAGGTCGATCTTCCGGTCACAGTCCTTACAGATGGGCATATCCTCCACCTTGGTTGCCAGAAGCCTTGGAGTCGGCTTTCCACAGACCGGACATAATTTTTTATTATTGCTGAATAATCCCATATTCATATCCTCCTAATATTCTCCCGATTCCAGATATTCTCTTTTATGAAAACCAAGGATGCCAGCGACCAGACAGGTGGGAACCATACGAATCGCCTGGTTGTATTTTGTCACAATATCATTATAGATCAATCTGCTGGTCCGCACCATTTTTTTATAACTCTCCACCGCATCCAGGCATTTTACATATCCTCTGTCTTCTTTCAGTTCCGGATATTTTCCGGAAATATCAGAAATTTCATCCATGACCTTCTGGATCACACACTCCTGTTTCAACACATCCGAAGGCATTGATCTGGCTGTAAGGATCCGATATTCTGTCTGAATCATTTTCTTCAGCCGACTGCCATCTTTCTCTGTATAAGATTCCACCAGATTCACCAACAGCATTGCAGCATCAAACTGGGAGGAAACCTGCACACCAAGCTGTCCCATGGCAAGGTTCACGTTCTCATCCATTACCACCAGTTTTTTCTTTGTCATAAGGATCCAGATCATCAGCAGGATCAGAAGTAAAATTACGATCACCAGGCTTTTCATCAAAGACTCCTCCATATAAAAACAGCGGATGCGGATCACCCCGCATCCGCTGTCGCGATTCAATTTTATCTGTGGATCTTACTGCATGAAATAGATTCCGTTATATCCAGTATCATCATTCATAAGTACCATGGTCACTCCGTCCTCGTCCTCAGCAAATGCACATGCATAATTCAGTGTGCTTCCGCTGTTGTCCAGAGATACCAGTAAGGTGTACTCATCTACATACTCATAAGTACCAGTGAGGTTTCCGCCGCCCTGCTCCATGGTTGCATTGCCATCTTCATCAAATACCATATCAAGAGTTCCGCCATAATTCTGATCCAGAACGCCGGTTGCAGTCTCTGCATCAAGCTCCTCACCGTCAAGCATAGCGCCTACGAAATGCCAGGTAGTTCCTGCAACATCCGGTGCCACTGCTGCTTCGATAGAGTACAACGGTCCAAGATCCTCTTCTGTTTCTTCAGTTGCATCCTCTGCTGCTACGTCCTCTGCTTCTGCCTCATCTGCTTCTGCAGTATCATCAACAGTTTCTTCCACTGCTGTATCTGCAGCATCAGTCTCCGTATCAGATCCTCCACATGCAGTTACTGCCATCGCCAGTGTCAGGCTCATCATCATTGCAAGTACTTTTCTCTTCATATTCTTTCTCCTTCGTCACATTGTTTTGTGGTTATTAAGTTCCACCTGTTGTTTCCAGTGTACAGGAGAAAAGCAAAAAAATGGCCGGTTCGACACAAACCGACCAAAAAATGCATTGAATCGACCATCAGGCAAGCACCACCTGATCTTTACTGAATGCATATTCCAGATATTGATTTTTGATCTCTGAACATTTTCCATGGGGAACCGGAATCTCGTCCTGATTTACCATGAGGATTGCTTTGGAAGAAATAGTTTTAATGTATTCCATATTAACAAGATAAGACCTGTGTGCCCGAAGAAAGTTGTTGTATTTTGCAAGCTGTCCGCTTAGATCATCCATACTTCCCACACTCTCCAGCTGTTCGCCGTTCTGCATATGAAAGACCAGTGTCCGTCCCTGGACCTCGCAGTACATAAGCCTGTCCAGACTGATCTGGGTGATCCCGCTTTTGCATCTGAGGATCAAACTTCTTCTCTGCTCCTGCGCGCATTCCTTGAGCACAGAATCCATCAGCCTGTAAAAACTCTCCGGCCAGATAGGCTTCAACTGATAAAAATATGCATTGACCGTATAAGATTCCACTGCATACTCCGCAGAAGAGGTAAGGAAAATAATCTTCATGGCACTGTCATATTCCCGGATCTCCTGTGCCGTCTCAATTCCGTTGACCCCTGGCATCAGAACATCCAGAAACAGAATATCAAACCGCATTCCCTTCTCGATCTGCGCTATCAGCTCCAGCGGACTGTGAAATGCAGTATATGTAATTTCCTGATTTCGTTCTACCCGATAGTTATCCATCAGAACATGCAGCTCGTTCAATACAGACAAATCATCATCGCAAAACGCCGCTTTTATCATCTCTGTAATCTCTTTCTTCTGAATTTTCTAGACTTTGATTCATCATAGCATACTTTTTTCGACAATTCCACCGTTTCAATCGAACAGGATCTCTTCCACCGTTACAAATTCATACCCCTGCTTCTTCATCTCATCTACGATCATCAGAGCCGCCGTCACCGATGTGTCATAATAATCATGAAGCAGAATGATGTCCCCGTCCTCCACCTGCTGCAATACTCTTGACATCACAAGCCCCGCATCTGGTGTGCACCAGTCCAGAGGGTCCACATTCCACAACACCGGAAACATGTTCAGGTCCTGTTCCAGACTCTTATCCCAGCTTCCGTAAGGCGGCCGGATATAGGTCACATTCTCCCCGGTGATAGCTTTCAGGATCTCGTTAGTCTTCACAAGCTCTTCCCGAAATACCTCTTTATTATCAGAAGTCAGCTGGATATGACTGTAGGTATGATTGCCGATCAGATGTCCATCCGCCTTCTCCCGCCGGATCAGATCCGGGCAGGATTCCGCATTTTCACCAGTCACAAAGAACGTCGCCACTACACCCCGCTCTTTCAGCCCGTCAAGCAGCCGTTCTGTATACAGGGGGCTGGGACCGTCATCAAAGGTCAGTGCTGCCTTTTTCGTCTCCACAAAAGCAGTACTGACAGACAGCACCTTCTCTTCCTGCCACAGAGCTATCCACCCTGCCATCAGACAGATTATGATCAGTGCAGTACACCATCGCCTCATATGCCATTCTCCAGATCCTGCATCATTCCATCTTATGTCAGAGTTCATTAAGAAATGCTTCAAGGTTTCTTTATTTATTTTATAATTCTTTTAGAACATTGCCATAATTTGGACATATTTCCCTGATATGATAGTACTTGTAAGAACGACATATCCGTATTTCATTCATAACACTTGGGGGATTCGTAAGAGTCCTCCACTCCCTCAAAAAATCAAAGCCTTTCGGGGCTTTTTCTTTTGTCTGGAAGTTCCATTTTGAGGTGTTTTACGACACATTTACGACATTTCACAAAAAATAGGGGTTTTCATACCGATGAATATAGCTGCCTGCTCCAGTATATAGTGGCTCAGTTGTCAAGACAAAAATCTAAGATTTTTATAATGAACTGATATGGTTGATAAGTAACAAGGAACATGGGGAGGATAGTGGAACACTCCCCAGATCCATATATGCATTAAGCTGCATACGGCAAAAGCATTGCCGGGTAGTAGCATTCAGCCGGTGTTTTGTAATCAAGGGCAGAATGGCATCTTTCAAAGTTATAGGTGTGGACATATCGTCCAATAGCAACTCTGGCTTCCTTGATGTTGTTATACAGCGTCAGATAAGCTTCTTCATACTTGAAGCTGCGGAACCATCGCTCAATCATGATGTTGTCAGCCCAACGGCTTTTTCCATCCATACTCTGACGGATACCGTTTTCTTTTACAAATTCAATGTATTGCTGACTTGTGAACTGACAACCCTGATCAGAGTTCAAAATCTGTGGTTTTGACACAGCAAATGCTTTTTTTAGAGCATTGATAACCATTCTGGTATCAAGGGTATCATCGACTTCCCAGCCTACGATACAGCGGCTGTACCAGTCGATTACAGCTGTCAGATACAGAAATCCGTGTCTGATTGGAATATATGTAATGTCAATAGACCACGCCTGATTTGGCGCATCTATGACGGCATTTCGAAGAAGATAAGGACATACCTTTGCCTGTTGCATCCGCTTGGAAAGATTCATCTTAGGATAGATTGGGTAAATATCCATCTCATTCATATAGCGGCGTGCTTTACGACGCCCAACATGATAACCTCTGTTTTTGAGTTGTGCAGACATTTGCCTTGCACCCCAGGTTGGATTATCCGTATGAAGATGGTCGATAATCTCTTTACAAGCCAGTTCTTCGTCTGATACAGGTGAAGTCTTGGAATAGATGCTTGTACGGTTGATATCAAGCAGTTTTGCTCCTACAGATGCCGGGATTTCTTTAGTCATCAAAAGGTTTTGGACTAAACTTACTCTCGTAGTCAGGTCCACAAATTTCTTCAGATTTTTTTTTGAGCCAGTCAACCTGCATGGTTAACTGACCAACCTTTTTCGCATACTCCGCCTTTTCCTTGCGTTCTTCAGCAAGCTTGTCTTTGAGGTTTTCCTCACGCTTGTCATCGAATACTGCAGAGGCTTTGTTAAGGAATTCTTTCTTCCAATTGCGGAGCAGATTTGGTTGGATGTTATTCTCGGTTGCAAGGGTGTTGAGATCTTTCTCGCCCTTAAGCAGCTCGATTACCAGGTCTGATTTAAATTTGGCACTAAAGTTTCTTCTTTGTCTGGACATAATGATGAATCCTCACTTTCATACTGATTTTAGTATATCAGATTCATTAATATTTGTCCGAAAAAGTGTCTTAATTTATGAGACCATTATAGTAAATTGCCGATGTGATTCGGGCTTTCAGGCATAAAAATACCAACCATCGAAATTGACGGTTGGTTATTTGTTTTTATCAACATTTGCTATTTCAAAATGTGATATTTGATCAAAATAAATTAAAACTTTTTCTTTCTCATCACCGGAATAATCTGCTAATTTCTTCTTTTTACCTTTATCCAACAAATAATATTTTCTATACTTGCTAAGACAAAAAAATTTGGTTCTACATGCTTCTAATTCTTTTTCTGTTAATGAACCTTCATACATTATATTACTATCTTTCATATATACATAAATCCAGATAGTATCTTTGTACTTTTTCTGAATTACTTCAATTTCATTTTTTGCAAATGACGTGCTTATTTTCAATACTTTTTTTATTTTTTTCGTTATTTTATCAAAGTTATCACTTTTTTCAAGCAAATTTAGTATACATGGAACTGCAATAGAAAAGAATACCAGGAAAATATTAAATAACACACCATCAACTTCATCTACAATATTAATAAATGAAATACGATTCGCCAACCCAAACATCCATTTAATAATTACGACGTAAAAATAACTAACAGCAATACTTTTTAGTAATTTCCCCGTTGTATCTTCCAAAGTAAGTGACTGAAAATAATAATATAGATACAATGTTATATATCCAGGATATATATAACATATATATCTAGGGATTTCATTAATTATTTTAATGATATCATCTGGACTCACTACCGCTCCTCCGGTGGGTTCTTAGTAGAATCGGTTTCCTCCACCCTCTCATTAATATATGTATATTCTCTATACTCTCCTTGCTCATGAGTCGGACGTTGCTGATTATCATTTCTTTGACTATTATTTTTATTATTTCTTTTATTATCACACATAGCAATTCTCCTTTGTACGATGATAATTAATTATATCACTCTCATTTCAACCGTCAATATTCAACTGGAAATGTTTTCCAACAAAAACACCCACTCAGTCCAAACAAAAGTTTTTCTTACACTTTACATTGATGAAGAATAATGAACACAACTGTTGCTAATGAATTAACCATATATCACAAGGCAATTACGCAGAGTAAAGTCTTTACTAAACTATCAATATTATCATCTACTAAACCACAAATTTTTCGTTTAAAAATATAGCGTTGAATGTTCCTTCAGAAGTGGAGCTTTCTATGGTAAAATTAGAGAGTGTCCGGTAATTGTTATTACAATCATTGTTACTTGATGATGTGACTTTTGATGATGGTAAGATGTATGCAGAGTTATATAATATTTTATTGATTAAATAAAGTGGAATATAGTGTGTTGCATAAATTCAGTTGTAATTTAAAGAAGAGCAAAGGAGAAGTATTGTTTTATGACCTTGAATTTTCATAGAAAAGAAATAATAAAACGAATTATAAAAGGGGAGATTTATGATATTTATAGTTTTTTAGAGTCATTTGACTATTTAGAAGAATATAAATTAGATGAAGAAATTTTGATGAAAAAATTCGAAGAGGATGAGAGAGATAAAAAATATAAGATTCCTAATCTTGAAGGTGATTTTGAAAAGAAACGATTTAAAAGTATATTAAGTCATAAAAATCCCAATTTTACCGAAGAAGATTTCATATATGTTAAAGCTTTTCCTCTTATAAATACTCCAGGCTATAGAGTAACATTTAATGGTAAAGAATATAATTTTTCGTTTACAAATAAAGGAATAAAGGTTGCAAAGGACTATTCACATATATTAGAATTTGTTACATTATGGCAACAACTACAAAAACAAGGACTTATTTTCGAAATTACGAAAGAGATACGTGCAGAAGATATAGCACTTTTCTACGAAATATTTCCGGTTAAAGAGACTGATTACTACAAAGCATTAATTTTAGATAGAGAAAAAGCAACTTCTTTTTCTGAAAAATTTTTAGAAAAATATAAAAGAACACCAACATATGATAATTATGAAGATTTAAAAGAGTATGGTGTATCAAAAGAATATTTCTGGAGTACAAGAGGAAGCATAGAAAAAAATTTACTTCCATATTACGAAAAATATCCTGTACTTAATGAGTTGCATCTTACAACCTGTAAAGAATTTATTGGCAAAAAGATTGTGGCGACTCCTTTACTTGGAGAATATGTATCTAATAATTATCAAACAGAAGAAGAGAAAAAAAGTAAATGGGCTTTAATAGGAACATGGGTTGCAATTGGAATTTCATTTTTAATGGCTGGATTTTCTATTTTTGCTACATTTAAAGTTGATCCATCTAATAATAATTTAGTTAATATTCAGTCTCAACTAGAACAGATTAGGGAAACTATAAATAGTTCAAATGAACAACAGTTAAATGAGATTCTATCAAAGTTAGATGAACTGAATTTGTCGCAGTATGATGATCAAGAATTACAAGATAAATTAGATTCAATTATAAATGAACTTAAGCAAATGAACAACTTAATAGATAATTAAAAATGCCACAGCGTTAAGACAGATATGAAATCGAAAGATTTTGTATCTGCTTTTTTATTGCAACAACTTCTGGTTACAATGTCCAGAAGTGGAAAGTGACAAAAATGAGTAGATAAAATGGAAAGAGGTTGTTGACTGCGATTGCAGTATTTGTAGTTGTCGTAAATGCAATGAGGGATGTCATAAATGCAAAAAAGCAAGAGGAAGCACTTAATTTTTATGAGAAAGGAGCGGATTTGTAGATATGGGAATGAAAATATAGCTCCACAGGTTGTTGGTTTCACCCTGATAAAAAAGGGGAAAATCAGGAAGAAAGTAATATAAATTTGCTAACTTGAAATTTTAAATTCCTTGATTTTAGTAAATTATAATGAGTAAAATCTCTAAATAACTGGTATAATTAAACTGATTTTCCATAAAATATCTGAATTTATGACATGGAAAAGAGACCTCTGGATAGGGCATACGGACAGTGGAGTTTACTTTTGAAAATTTCACACAAATTTTTCTTTTGCAAAAGTTCTTGTATCGCGAAACTAGATATGCTATATTGAGAATATAAAAGAGGAAAAACAACCGCCCACAAGGGGTTGACCTCGATTGGTAAATGAATTATAGAAATTCCACCCCGCACTCGGCCAAAGTTTTGGGGTGGTTTTTCTATGCCAAAAACACTATCTGATAAACGTAAAAACGAATGTCAGTAATGCCAGAATGAACATTCCAAAGGCCATAAGGTCTTTAAAATCAAAATGTTTCATCAGCACCACCCCCATTCTATGTAGAATAGAGGTCAGCCACCCTGTAACACGGTTGTTTTCCTTTTACAGAATATCATATACATTTTCGTTTTACAATAACAACATTCTGTTTAGTATATATTTTAATATCCTGTAAGTTTTATTTCTTTAATATTTTCAGCACAACAGATTGGCCCTCAGATCTCCGTGAAGGTATATTTCTGCGCGATTCCGGAAGTCTCCACATGATAGACAATGGTTCCATCCTCCAGGTCTTCCCGCTCGATCTTCAGTTCTCTGTCTTTGTGACGGCTCCGGATATACTGCTCCGGATCATCCAGCGCTACTTCCTCAAAAAATACATCCCGCATCTGATTGTTGGCGCATTCATTGAAGATCTCATGTACCACTTCATATTCTTTCATACTCATTTCCCCCTTAGTCCTGTTCATCCAGCTGTTTTCTCAAATACCGTCCTACCACATGGGCAAAAGTGGATAACTCCCTGATATAAGCAAAATCCTTGCCAAAGATCTTACGTTCTGCCTGCAGATCCTGTTCTTCTCCTGCAAAGACACCCAGCACAGAGATTCCCTGACTTCTGAGACGCCGCACTTCTGATGCCGTATCCTTCACCGCATAGTCGCCGGTATAGACTGCCGGATTCTTCGCATTTGGCCGGTTCACCACCAGATCATTGGGGCGTCCATCGCTTAACACGATCAATACCTTGTTCTCCTCCGGTCTTGCCAGCAGCCCATCTGCTGCCGCCCGTAATGCCAGCCCGTCCCTGTTATTGGACGAAGAGGTAAATTCCATCAGATTCCAGTCTGCTTCTGCCGGATCATTATATTCCCGGAATCTCCGCATGACTGTATAGTCCCAGAAAGAGCAGAAACTCAAGACCCGATGTGGGATCCCTGCCCGGGTAAGTGCCGCTGACAAAATATACCCCTGCAGAGCGATCATATGCTGGCGGCTTCGCTGGGAACCGCTGGCATCGATCAGCACATCCACTACAAAATCCGAATTATTTTTCTTAAACTGCTTTAAGAATAATTTTGTATCACTGGTCCGTCCCACTTTCCACAGCTTCTGTGGAATCACTGTTCCATAGTCAGATATCTGCGTATCGTCTTCATTCCGTGCCTGCAGGGACCGCTTCAGAATATCTCCCAGTGCAGCAATATTATGCCGAGAGATCCTTTGATTCTGCCGGTAAAACCGTTCATTCATCTCACTGGTCCGTTTCGCCAGCACATACGTATTATTTTCCCTGACACAGCCCTTTAGAATGCCCTCCGTAAAATACAGCTTACAGTCCGCATGAATTCCACGGCAGATCCGTCGATTCAGCCGTTCCTGTTCCCTTGCATCCATATAGGATGTACCAAAATGCAGTTCTATATAGGAATACATCTTTTTAATGTCTTCCTCAGTGATCAGGATCTTTCCGGCGCGATGCTTTTTCTCCTCCGCCTCTTCTTCATCCTCCGGCAATGTACTGCTGTTTGCCTGTCGCATCATCTCTTCCAATGAGGCTTCTGTGGCATTTTCATCCAGGAAATCCTGCCAGTCGAATTTTTTCAGATCTGCTTCCCTGACGGAGAGAACCTGTTCCAGCGTTCCATGTTCCTTTTCAAAATGCGGGTCTACCAGACGATTGTAAAATCCGTCCACTTTTCGGATCACATCCATCGTATCCTCTGCATTCTGGAGAGAAAATAACTCTTCCACCTGCTCCCGGACCATTTTACCAGCTGTATAGGTCCCATCAAGTCCTTGCTGGAGCATAGCGATCTTCATCCGTGCTACCGGGTCATTCCGTCTTGCCAGCCGGTCAAAATCCCGATCCAGAATATCTCCAAAAGCTTTTTTCCGAAGAGTTGACACACCCTTACGCTCAGCTGTGATCTTCTGTAATACCGCCTGATCCACACACATCTGTGCCAATCCTGCAAGGGATGGCTCATCCGCACCCATATAAAGCTTTTTCACCAGATACATGCCAAACTCGTCCTTGGAAAAATAACGCGCAAATGCCCCTTGTTTGACCGCATCATAGAGAGTAATATACTGAGATTCCCGAAAGGAATCAAGATCCAGGTTCACATCCAGATCATAGTCCCCACTCACTGTCCACAGCAGATTCTTCATACGGTTTTCCAGTTCGTAACGATATTCTTCCTCGCTGTATATCTGCGATCTGTCCTGCATTAAAATACATTCTCCCTTGTCCAGTCCTCGGGGATTCTGGTCATTGCCATATCTGACACGATCTCCCGCTCAAAAATATCAAATGCTTTGTTAATAATGCCCATCTGCACAGCCTGCCAGGGCGTAAGCCCGATCTTTACTGCTCCCAGTGCGGATAACAGGCCTCGCAGATCCATACATTTGGTAGAGATCTCACTATTATCTGCCTTTTCCTGCAGATCCAGGAACAGTCCGCCAAATGCATCCAGAGCCTCTTCCTTGATCTTTGGATAGTCATGACGAATGATCCGGTAAAGATTTTCTTTGGTAAGTGCGGGCATATCGATCACCAGGAACCGGGATACCAATGCTTCATTCAACTCTCTGGTTCCCGCATATCCATAATTCATAGTTCCTATAAAACGAGTAGCCGGATGCAGATCGATCCGTTCATAGCCTGGCACATCGATCATCCGTCGATGATCCAGTGTGGCATGAAGAACACTGGCTGCATCATTTTTTGCCATATTGATCTCATCAAAGATGCCAAACCCGCCCTCTTCCGCACAGCGGTATACGCTTCCTTTCCGGAGTTCCACCTGATTATTGCGGAACGTGTCAGTTCCTATCAACGTACTGCTGTCCGTATTGATATTGAAGGAAATATTATAAGAAGGTCTGCCGAAGATCCATGCCAGATTCTCCGCCAGAATATTTTTACCGGTCGCCTTGGCTCCTGACAGCAGCAGGTTCGATCCCTGAAGCAGAGCTGCCATGGCCATCTCCAGGATCTCTTTTCCATAAAACGGAATGTTTGGGCGGTTCACTCTCTGCAATGCTGCCTCATCCGCCGGATATTCCTGCCGAAATGCTTCCACCTGTGCCAGAAGGGTTGGACTTATATCCTGCTCCTCCAAAAACTGTAATTCTTTCTGCATATAAACTCCTCTTATTGTACTCTCAATCCTCCAGGAACTGCGCCAGCACATAATTGCTGATATCAATTCCATACTCTGTTAAACTGATTCTGCCATTTTTCTCTTCCAAAAGCTGTTGCATTTGCAACTTTTCCAATAATTTTTCATAATGTGCCCGATATGGACCCGGATCAATTCCTTCCATCTTCCGCAAGCCTAAGAAAAATGTTTCTTCCCGGATATCCTGCTCTGAAAGTTCTTCTTCTGTTCCTCTGATCCGTCCCTGTAGATACTGCTTCAGTTCACAGGTATTGGTATAACGCCTGTTTTCCAGAAGAGATGCACTTCCCAGTCCAAATCCTTTATATTCCGTCCGCTCCCAATAGCCAAGGTTATGTCTGCATGCATAGCCCGCCCGGGCATAATTGGAGATCTCATATCGTTCATAACCATGTTCATGAAGGATCTTCTTCGTATCATGATACATCTGCCGCTCTTCTTCCTCCGGCGGCAGCAGCTCCGGGTGATCCTCATATTTCTCATAAAAAGGTGTACCTTCCTCAATGATCAGACTGTATGCCGAAATGTGTTCCGGCTTAAGTTCCAGCACTTTTTCAAGGGTCTTTCTCCAGCTGTCCACTGTCTGACCTGGAAGTGCCGACATAAGATCCACATTGATATTAGTAAATCCGGCAATCCTGGCCTGATGAAAACTATCCAGGAATTCCTCCCAGGTATGGATCCGTCCTAACTTTCGCAGTTCTTCATTGTCAGCAGACTGAAGACCAAAACTGATCCGATTGATACCACAATCCAGATAGTTCCGCAGTTTTTCCGCATCCACGGTTCCCGGATTGGCCTCAATAGTCACCTCCGCATCTGAATTCCAGCAGAAGACTTCCTTCAATGCCGTCATGATCCGGCGGATCTGGTCAGGCTTCAGAATACTTGGCGTACCACCTCCAAAAAATGCAGATACCACCTCATAGTTTTCGGGATCACAGGGTGCCCACTTATTATCAGGATCCCCAACCCCTGCATGTTTGCAATGACAGATTTCCTCGATCAGACAGTTGACATAGGCCTCCCGCACCTCAAGTGTGGAAGGCCCTGAAAGGAAGTCACAATATGCACATTTTTTTACGCAAAAAGGAATGTGAATGTATAATTCCAATGGTTTTTTTGTCATGTTATTTATCATCCAATTTCAGAACACTCATGAAGGCTTTCTGCGGGATCTCTACATTACCGATCTGACGCATTCTCTTCTTACCTTCCTTCTGTTTTTCCAGAAGCTTCTTCTTACGGGAAATATCACCGCCGTAACATTTTGCAAGCACATCTTTTCTCATGGCTCTGACCGTCTCTCTGGCAATGATCTTGCCTCCTACAGCCGCCTGGATCGGAATCTCGAACAGATGACGCGGGATCTCATCTTTGAGCTTCTCACACATCTTCCGTCCGCGCTCATAAGCGGAATCCTTGTGCACGATGAAGGAAAGTGCATCCACCTCTTCCTTGTTGATCAGGATGTCCAGCTTCACCAGCTCTGACTGTACATAGCCCTTGAACTCATAGTCAAAGGACGCATAGCCTCTGGAACGGGATTTCAGTGCATCAAAGAAATCGTAGATGATCTCGTTGAGCGGAAGGTCGTATTTCAGAAGCGCACGGGTCTCCTCAATATAGTCCATACCATTGTAAATGCCGCGGCGCTCCTGGCAAAGATCCATGATTGCACCGATAAACTCTGTCGTTACCATGATCTCTGCGCTGACCATAGGTTCTTCCATATATTCGATCTCTGACGGATCCGGCAGATTGGACGGATTGGTCAGCTCGATCATATCACCATTGGTCTTGTGTACCCGGTAAATAACGCCCGGTGCCGTTGTTACCAGATCCAGATTGTACTCTCTCTCCAGACGTTCCTGAATAATCTCCAGATGAAGCAGTCCTAAGAATCCGCAGCGGAAACCAAATCCCAGTGCAATAGAAGTCTCCGGTTCAAACTGCAGAGACGCATCGTTAAGCTGCAGCTTCTCCAGCGCATCTCTCAGATCCGGATATTTAGCTCCATCTGCCGGATAGAGTCCGCAATATACCATGGACTGTACCTTCTTATATCCCGGCAACGGCTCTGCACAAGGATTGTTCCGGTCAGTGACCGTATCACCCACACGGGTGTCTTTTACATTTTTAATACTTCCGGTAATATAACCTACCATGCCGGCGCTCAGTTCCTCACAGGGAATAAACTGACCTGCTCCAAAATAACCAACCTCTACCACATCCGCATCTGCCCCGGTCGCCATCATATGGATCGGCATGCCTTTGCGGACCGTTCCTTCTTTGATTCTGCAGAAAATAATAACTCCCTTGTAGGAATCATAGACAGAGTCAAAGATCAATGCCTGCAGAGGTGCCTTCGGATCACCCTTTGGTGCCGGGATCTTCTTTACGATCTGTTCCAGTACCTGATCCACATTCTGTCCGGTCTTTGCAGAGATCCGTGGTGCGTCATGTGCCTCTATTCCGATCACATCCTCAATTTCTTCGATCACTCGCTCCGGCTCTGCACTGGGAAGATCGATCTTGTTGATGACCGGCATCACATCCAGATCATGATCCAGCGCCAGATATACATTGGCTAAAGTCTGTGCTTCGATTCCCTGCGCCGCATCTACTACCAGGATTGCTCCGTCACAGGCTGCCAGACTGCGGGATACCTCATAGTTAAAGTCCACGTGACCTGGTGTATCGATCAGGTTGAAAATATACTCCTCGCCGTCTTCTGCTTTATATACGGTACGAACTGCCTGCGCTTTGATGGTGATTCCACGCTCTCGCTCCAGTTCCATGTTGTCAAGAACCTGCGCCTGCATCTCTCTGCTGGTCAGCAGTCCTGTCATCTCAATAATACGGTCCGCCAGTGTCGACTTTCCGTGGTCAATATGCGCCACAATACAAAAATTGCGGATCTTGCTCTGATCTATTTCTGCCATTCCTTATCCTCCGTTGTGTCTCTTCAAAACGCGGTGTACTGCGTATATGCCTCTTACGCAGTGCATAAGCTCGATTTCGCTGACGCTCCATCTCGCTATGGGGCATTCGCCCCATATGGATGCACTGCTCATTGCTTGTAATATATCACATTAAAAATACCTTCGCAAGTAATGCTGATGGCACCTCTGCCTTGCCTTTTTATATTTATCATCACACTCTTTCTTCCTGTGTTAATAAAAAAGTCCACATATCGCATTTTCAAGTGCGATATGTGGACTTTTTTGTAATTATATCCTATCTTTTACCAGCTGTGCCGCATCCTCATCCAGGATTACTGTAACATCCGGATGTAACTGGAAGATTGATACCGGAAAATCCGGTGTGATCGGATCAAAGAATGCTTTTTTTGCTACTTCTGCCTTATTCTCACCTGACAGTATAAATACAATACTTTTTGCATTCATGACCGTTCTTGGTCCCATAGTAATATAGTGATTCGGAATTCTGCTTTCATCTTCTGACTCCAGATCATCATGAAGAAGCTCCAGCAACAAATCTTCTACCACTTGTGTTTTGTGCCGATCAATCGTATGGATTCCCTCATTCCAATTTTCAAAAGTACCCGGTTGATTTCCACAGAAATGACCGTTGGTTCCTATTCCCATAATGACCATATCCAGACCGCCATCCTGCGCCAATTGTGCTTCCGCATTCTCATAAGTATCTTCTTCCAAATTATGGATATGAGACTCATCGACCTCTGCATCCTTAAAATATTTAATATCCAGAGCCCTCCTGCAAATACCTACAGGATCATCTTTATACCAGAATTCGTCAAAAACATAGTAATGCACGTTGTCAAAACATTTTTTTCCTTTTACAAAACGGGATAACAACTTGTATCCTTTTACAGGTGTAGAACCAGTCGTTATAGCCATATTGACGCGACTCTTCTGACTGTACATATGTTTTAACATCTGCTGTTCAAATGCTTCCGATAATTCGTCCATATCTTTCACTAAAACAAACTTCATTTTCCATCGTTCTCCTGCTTCTGTCTTTGTTTTTTAACTCATTTTGTTCATATATATTATCTGATCCTTGGCTTCCTCCACAATTGACATAATCTCCTCATCACTGAGGTTTTCATTTCTGAAAACCAGTTCCATAATGAGAGGAAGATTCACACCGGTTATCACATGAAAGTGCGGTCTCTCCAGAAATCTGCAGATCTCCTGATTTACACTTCCTGAGACAATATCTGTAAAAACATAGATACCTTCGCCATCGCACGTAGCCAATAATTTTTCAAACTCTTTTCTCAATTCCTGAGTTTCAACATACGCATCCAATGCGTATATATCTTCTTTCTTCCCTGTTAGCATTTCAATCGTATTTTTGATACCGGAAGCCATTTTTCCATGCGTTGCAATTATATATTTCATATTTCTACCCTGCTATATGCGTATTTAATTTTTCACTTGCTCCATCATTGTCAGCTGTTATAACGCTCTGATGAAGATCTTCACATAAATAATACGCCAGGGCTTCAAACACTGCAATATATTCCATAACCGAAAAATATGGAGCATCTATACCAGAAATTTTTAGTGCATTAAAATCTGAAATTCCGTTTTCCCGAGATGTAATCAAAAACACATTATCGCTATACTCTTCCGCCCAGTTTTTCAAATCCAGATTTCTTTTATAACCACTTCCCAACGGTGCCAAAATAAAGATAACAGAATTTTTCGTTATCTGCGTTGTGGAACGGTGCATAAATTCCTCTGTTTCATAGAACACACAGGCTATATGTGCCGTCTCTGCAATCTTCAGTCCGCCTTCCAATGCAGCTCCTTCATATTCGCCATTTGCAACATAACGGGCAACTTCTGCTCTCAATAGCGGTGTTTTATGCATTTCATACCATCCTTTTGCCTCATCCAGAATGACTGGTATGTTTTGGGAAATCGTCCATAACTGTTTCAGATATTTATCATAAGTATCCTTTGAAAAAATTCCCGCCTTCAACCCGTACTCCAAAAAGCAAACAAAGATACAAGTAAGTGATGCAAAATGTCCTTTTGTTTCAATATAGCTTTCTTCCTCATCAGAGTATTTATAGATTGCCACATCTGACAACTCAGCCAGCTTTGACTGCAGATTATAAGTTGTACAAATCACAGAAATTCCTTGTTCTTTACAAAGCTTCGCCATCTCAACAGGACCTGTTGTAGAACCGGAATGAGCCGGACAAATCATACATAATTCATCCGCATCATACTTCCCATTTACATTAAACCGTTCATTCTGTAAAAACGCTGCAGGGTTGGTTACCTGTACCTCTATTGCAAAATGATCCTCGATAAATTTTTTCAAAATTATTCCAAGATAAATACCTGAAGCCTGACCACTGAAGTATATTTTTTTTATACGCTTTGATTGGAAAAGAGAGATAAACTCTCTCGAGATATCTTCTCTCTTCCTCAAAATCGTTATCATAACATCTTCGATTTCTTCCAAGGTATTCAATAACGCTCTGTTTTCTTCCATCATATAATCCCTAATGTACCAAGGACAACACCGACTACGACGACTATTACCATAAGAATAGGTGCTTTCACATTCTTCTTTCTCATCAGCCAGGAGCAAAACAGTGTTAAGACAATCGGTAAAAGATTAGGGCAAATACCATCCAGAATCGTCTGTAAATCAACAGATGCCTTGTCATACGTAATCGCCAAGTTTGTTGACAGAAAGACATATGATGCCGTCAGTGCACCAAGCACCGTCAGTCCTACCGTCAGCGCAACATCTGTTACCTTTTTCAGCAATCCGGAAGCCATTACCTTCTCAATAAATCCACTTCCCAGCTTATATCCTGCATGAATACCATAATAATGACAGATAAAGTTCGGCACATTAAAAATCAGGAAGTATAAAAGAATTCCAATCGGATTTCCAGCCAGACAAAGTGCTGCACCAACGGAAGCCGCAATTACCCGGAAACCGCTTGTGAAAAACAGGGTATCTCCAATAACCGAGATAGGCCCCATAATTCCTGCCTTGATTGCGGTAACTGTATCGCCCATTTGATCACCATTCTCAGCATTCTGTACTTCCAGACCTGCTGTAATTCCAACTACCCATGGTTCAATCTGTGGAGTCGTATTATAGAATTCCATATGTCTCTGCAGAGCCGCCACCATGCCATCTTTATCATCCTTATAGATTTTCTTCAAAATCGGAGTCAAGGAATAAATAAAGAACAGATTATGCATTCTCTCGCTGTTATAAGAAATCTCAATCGGCATGGAACGCCAGAACATCTTATTTAAATCTTTCTTTGTGATATCGAATTTTTTATTTTCACTCATTGTTCAGCTCTTCCTCCCTCATGAATAATCTGTACAAAGCCATGCCAAGTGCCAGAATCGTAATTGCCATCACATTCAGTTCCAGATAAGTGCTCAGTGCAAATCCCACAAAATAAAGTGGAATGAAACGCTTATCCCACATAACATTAAGCAGCATTGCAAAACCGACCGCCGGAAGGAGATCACTTGCTTTTCCAAGTCCGTTCATAAGTGCCTCAGGAATTGCGTTGATCAGTGCCTGAATTGCTTCACTTCCAATTAATACCGTAGCAATTACTACCACTGTCATAAATACGCATTTAATTACACCGTACATAATGTGGAAGCGATTGATCTTATCTATCTCGCCTTCTTTGGCCCAATTGTCACATCTGTGCATAACATAAGATCCTACAGTATTAAAGGTTGTGGAAATATATGCGCCCAGAACTGCTGCAGGCAATGCAATCGTAATTGCCACTTCAAAAGAATTTCCAGTAGAAATCGCAAAATAAGTACCTAAAATTGCACCAATTCTTTCTTCACCTGTAATCATTCCCGCGTAGGGCAGGAATCCCATCCATGCAAGTTCCATTGTGGCACCAATGATCATACCTTCCTGAAAATGTCCCATAACAAGTCCGGTCAGCGCACCCACTACGATAGGACGATGCATATAAGAAGCACCTGCCACATTATCCGCACACCATGCGAAAACATATACTAATCCTAATAACAATGCAATAGTCATATTTTTCCTTCCTCTATAAGTATTTTGAAACAGGAACTTTCTTATCGTCAGGAGCAACATAAGACTCTGCCTTTACTCCCAATGCGATCAGCTTCTTCAGAAATTCCTCATCTTCCGGAGAAAAGTTCAGGGAAGGAGAAACCATTCTTTTTCCTTCTCCACCTTTCAACAATGCAACATTCAATTCATTTAATGCGGTAACTTGCTCCCGTATCCGGTAAGCATCTTTTGGCGATTCAACAATTACCTCTATTTTATCTTTTTTACTTTTTTCACTTAAAAGATAGGTAACCGCATCCTCAATACTGCAAATCTTTAAGTTTGCACCTGCGGGTGCACTCATTTTCATAAGGCTTGTCCTCAGAGTATCCTTGATTATAGCATCATTTGCAACTACAATCACATTACATCCCAGCTTCTTCGGCCATGTCTGCGATGTCTGAAAATGTAACAATCTGAAATCTACACGAAATAAACTTACCATGCTTATCCCCCTTTTCTTGATTTGAAGAGCTCTTTCTTTGCATTATTGTACAGGATTATTTTCATTTTTCACTTTTATCAATCTGTTTTAACAGAACTTCTACCATTCTTAACATTTTTCTGCGGATTATAAAAAATCAAGGAACAGTGTCGAATGTTTTCAACACTGTTCCCTGGTTTCAGAAATATAAGATTGAATGATGGAATACAGATATTCGATTTCCTTCATAGGAAATTCGATATTATAATAATTCTTCACTTCGCTGAAACAATCCTGAAAGACTTTCACAAATCTACGGATATTTCTTTTATCACTACCTGTATACCCCTCCTTCTCTTTGTCATGGATAACCAACCGTTCTATCAAGCAGCTGATATGAATATAGAGCCCTACCTTGATTTTATTAGGGATCATACAGGTATATGACTTTTCAAGCTGCTCTATTGCCCTGGATATTTTTTCATACAGTTTCGTTGCATTCAAAATCGTAACATTGTCCAATATGCTGGTCAGCGAAAAGTTTTTCAGCATATTTCCATTGAATACTTCTATTTCATGTTTATCCATATATGGTTTCAAAGCATTTGTGATAAGTTCAAAATCAGAAAATGCAATGATATCCTCCAGCGAAATAAATGGGATATTTATACTGGCAATCGAAGACATTCCAACAACAAGGACAATATTATTTATCTTAAAGATCTCATCACTGCTTCCATTCTGCAGCAGTTTGTTGTATGAATATGGAAGAATAGATAATTCAATGCTTTTTGGAATACTTTTCTTAAATAGTTCGATCACCCGTTCAGTCGCTTTTTCTCCCACTTCTGTGGTAAAAATAATAGCATTCGGTTTTTTCGGTACCCTGTAAAGTCGATAGGAAGAAATATTCTCCTGCGTACATTCCTGCAGAATCTGTTCAATTTTCTTGCCCTGTTGAACCCTTTCGGCCACATCCAGCGCAAGATGAGTATTCACATTATTAATAATCCCCAGGTTCACATCAGAAAAACCGATTCGTGTATTATCCAACTGTTCCAATGATCCCATATCTACCAAAAGAAGGATATCCTTTTTTACAGAAAATGTCCGGATGTAGTTTTTTATATATAACAGGATATCCTGAACAGATGTATCCAATGGCATGTCGATACCATCCAGAATATGGCTTCCAAGAATCTTGTTCACTGTATCTGCCATAGAGGAAGCTGTCGAATATCCATGTGCCACAATCAGGCAATGATATCGCATATGCTCCAGATCCCGATTATAGGAATGTACATTCAGAACAATAAACAACAAATTGGCAATATCCAACTCCACATCAAGCTCCTGTTTTACCAGTTTTGAAATTTCCTTTGCAAGTGTATAAGAGAAATTAAACTCCTTTTTCAGATAATGCTTCAGCTCAAGAAGTTCATCCCAATGCCGGTTCTGCCAGGCAACAATATATCCATTGTTATATGCCAGGTTATAAAGAACTTTTGCCAGAACATAGGTAAAGGATGCAGGCAAAAACAGCTGATACTTATCAAAAACATAGTCCACAATTCTGCTTACCATATTTTGGAAAGCATTCAGATAACTGTTACTATACTGCTTATCGAAAACCACATAATTATAATAATCCTCCATTCGCGAAAAACATTCTTCCTGAAAATCCTTTTCCAAAAGCCTGCCATCGCAATATGTCTGATATAATCCGAGCATCAATTCGAAATATACAATCGTTGAATCTGTCGGATACTCTACCGTATATTCATCTGCAATGATATAAGAATCATCATTAACCGAAATCATGTATTCATTTCCGTCTGAAAAAAAATCAGAAGGAAGATGATAGGATTTGATAATAACATTTTCTTCATAATTTTTAAGCGAATTTGCACAAATAGAAGTAATCACGCCCTGCAACTCTTTTATATTGTTTTTATACCGATGATGAATTAACGCATAAAAAACACGATTTGAAATATAAATACGTTTCTGAATCTGTTTTTGTTCCAGCAGGAACTGCTTGATCACCAGACTTTCTCTCTCTGCAAATGGACGTTCCTTTAACGAGGGAATACTGCAACAAATAGATATCTCATTTCTCAGAGTATTCACTGCAGCCCCATCCTGATTTGCAGTAATAATAATTTTCGCGGAGGATGAAAAACGCTTATCGCCCAGGACATAATAACCTGTTTTAAAATAACTGATTAGACAATTAGTGAACACTTCATCCGCACGCTGAAAATTTTCAATGATCAGCACACCGTTATCGCTCTTCTCAAGTAACCCGGTAAACACCTTTTTGCTTCCATCACGATATCCGAATACCCGGCTGATTGCTGTTGTGCCATTTTCATTTTTGGATAATCCGTAATGATAAATATTTCCTTCCTGCGCAATTTTCTCATTTACACAATATTTACTCAATAATTCGGCAAGATATGTCTTGCCGGTTCCCTCTTCCCCCAGTAGGAGTACCGGAATGCCATGAGGTGGGTAAGAAACCGCTGCCAACATCTGATGGATACAATAATTCAACGATCCATCATTTCCGACTGCATTGATAAAGGCCCCTTTATCCAGAAGTCTGCTGTCTAATACTTCCAGAAGTTCTTCCGGATTGTCGAATGTTTTCTCCCGAAGCACAACCTTGAATGTTTTTTCTATGATATTTTTTTTCAAGAAAAAGACAGGTCGAGTATTAATTTTAATTAGAATATTGCTTTTAAACATCTCATTTAAATACTGGCTTACCAATGAACGAGACACAAAATTTTCATCAGCAATCGCCTGTGTACTTCCTGACAGTTTTCTTGTTATACAAAACTTTTCCGTGCAGTCATCTATATATTTTGTTATAATTATTTTCATTTTATCTGACATAATGTTCTTCCTTATATGATAAGCGTTAAAGTTTATTAACCAGAGTATAGCACATACACACTGGTATTGCACTTACCATATTGCTTTTGTTCCTATATTCTTTCCAGAAATTCATCCAAACGAAACCACACAAAACAAACTCAGATTGACACAAAATCCAAGACCGCTGCCCCACCTTTTTACATTTTCAGTACAGGTTCATACTGATCTTCTCATTTCGATATTTAAATGCATTCAAATCTTTCTTTTTGATATCTCCGATTCATAGTCCGAAGTTCTTCTTCTCGACAGTAAAACATTTTCTTCTTATTGCAAATAATAGACTTACGAGTTGGTATATTATGAGTCTATTATAATGGATCTGTTAAAAAACAAATCTGTATCGTTCAATTTATTCGTCCGCCAAATACCTTCGCAAGTAACACTGACAATGGTTCCATCGTATTCAGGATCTCCTGAAGGGTATTGGTCTGCGCGCCCACCTCGATCAACAATGCCTTATCGGACAGATGCAGATTATATCGGAGGCTCTTCAGATAAATATTTCTGGAGAGGCCCGGATAATACTGATCGCACAGCAGCTTCAACTGAAGGGTCAATGCCAGATTATCTTCAATATAAGGATTGTACAGATAATCAATAGGACCATTTTTCTTCGTGCGGCTCAGACCATTAAAAAACATAAACCGAGCCATGGGCTTGCCATTGATCTCCGTCACCAGATGAGTATTTTCATTGACTCCGTCCCTGTGCAAGTCGATCACTGCCTGAATAGACGGATATTCTTCCAAAATTTGGCTGATCTCCTTCTCTGCCCGGCTGTATGCCTCATTTCTGTCCAGTTCCCCATCCACCAGATCATAGACACTGGTCACATGCATCACTTCAAAGCCCTTCTCCCGCAGGAGCTCCGACAAATACTCCCCGGCTCCCATAATGGTGGTGGAATTATCCCCCGGCACGGAATCCACAAAACCTTCCTGGGAATGGGTGTGATAGATCAGAATCTGCGGTCCATCCACATCACAGTCAATGGTCATATCCTTATCCAGCAACTTTTCCGCATGAAGCTCTGCCGCTGAAATACTGGTGTTAGATTCCACCGTGTAAAAATGACTGAGTAGAAAATCAAAATCTGACAGTTCTTCCAGATTATAAATCGTTCCGCCTTCTATAAGATCTGGCTTCGGTTCTGCCTGTGCGATATCTTCCGTCTCCTGCGGAACTTCTTCGGGTACGTACACATCTGCCTCGCTTGCTGCCTGCTCATTTTCCTTTTCAGCCAGTGTTTCCAGATCGTAAGCCTCCCCGGAAGCATCGGTCTCATTTTCATCATGCACACCGCCACTGACCAGCATCTCATAGGTAGCTGCACTCTCCAGTGCCTGACTGTTTCCTGCCGCTTTTGACAATTTTGTAAGCGGATGCATCCACAACGCCCACTCTATGTACCAGTCCTCCAAAGACTGCGTATCCGTCTCCTCATATCCCATAAAGAGCCCCGGATACAGACTGCGTGCCGCCCCTTGCCAGGCAGCACGCTCCAGTGCCTGACAGCCTTTCACCAGCAGTTCCTGCACACTCCCGGTCCAGAAACGGCTGCTCCCTGCCGCTAGCAAATAAGTTCCCATTCCCAGAAATATAACCCATAACAGTCGATTTACAACCTTCATGAAACGATCCATCTTCGCATCTCCACCGTTGATATTATATGCGAGACAGTTCAAAGCCATGCACATACCCATAAATATGTGAAATATGCCTGCTCACATAAAGAATCGTAACCCTCAACATTCTCCATGTGCAAACACCATATTCAATGCCTCGGATAATGTAAAACTCAACTGTTTGATCAGTTCATCGATATTTTTCGGTGTGACAAACATTCCATTCAGATGGGGCGGCATCTGTTCACAGTTTCCCTGCGCATCATAAATAATCGCTGCTGCCTCTACGACCGTCGGTACACCAATGGCTATCACCGGTATACCAAGTGTCTCTTTCGTCAGTGCCGCCCGATGATTACCCACACCAGAACCTGGCTGAATCCCCGTGTCTGTCAGCTGGATCGTCCGGCAAAGCCTGCGAGTGCTTCTGGCTGCCAGCGCATCGATCACGATCAGCAGATCCGGAGATATCTCCTGCACCACGCCTTTGATGATCTCCGACGTTTCCATACCTGTCTGTGCCATGACTCCTGGTGCCAGACCGCTGATCTCACAACAGTCTCCCACACCCATGACTTCCCGACCATACTCCCGGATCAGATGTCTTGTGATCAACAGGTTGGAAACCATCTTCGGTCCCAGCGCATCCGGCGTCACGTCCCGGTTGCCAAGTCCCACCACCAGAACAGACGGATTCTTCTGTCCACCCATCAATTCTTTCAAATACTCTGCCAGCTTTTCCGAGATTTCCCGATGATAATCCTCATCAGGGGAAGCCATACCAGGAGCTTCTAATGTCAGATAGGTACCGATGGGTTTTCCCATTTCCCGCGCTCCCCGCTCTGACTCGATCCTCACTCTGGTCAGACGAAGATTCTGTTCCTTGTCATACTCTTCTTCCACAACAACCCCATGTACCTCCACATCGCTTCCCGAAAAACTCTCCTTCGCCTCCAGCGCCAGATCTGTCCTTACTCTCATGCGCTCCATGTCATCTGCTCCCTTCCAAATATCATGGTATATTTCGGTATATTTTCCCCTAAAAAAGTGAAAATATGTATTGACAGAAGTCATACTTTCGATTACTATAATATCTGTGTGTTTCCACGAAAAGCCACCGTGTCTCGCTTTTAGGAACCACGACTTAAGAGAAACGATATCATAGATTCCCGGCATATTTGTCTGGGATGTAAAGTAATTTTGGAGGTGCACGAAATTGGCTAATATCAAATCCGCAAAAAAAAGAATCCTGGTAACTGAGACCAGAACTGCAAGAAACAAAGCAATCAAATCTGAAGTAAAGACCATGGTTAAGAAAGTATACGCAGCAATCGATTCCAAAGATCAGGAAGCTGCAAAAGCTGCTCTGAAAGCTGCTATCTCTACCCTGGATAAAGCTACTACCAAGGGAGTATATCACAAAAATACTACTTCCAGAAAGATCTCCCGTCTGCAGACTGCTGTTAACAAAATGGCATAAGGCTGGAATCAAAATAGCATAAATATATGAAATATAAAACGACTGGTACCGTCATGCCAGTCGTTTTTTTGTATATTTATATATCACACAGATTACAAAAGGCTAACTGAAGATCAGTGCCCTGAGTTCTTTTCCGTATACTTCATAATCAGCAGTTCTACCCCCAGCTGGTCGCCCATGCGGCCGGTCTTGACCTGTTCTTCGGTATCCACACAGTCTTCTACTGCCTGGCGAAGATCCGCCAAAGTAAATTTTCGGCACTGCGCCTGATATTTGCCAAGGGCAAAGGGCGGAATCGAAGCTTTTTTTGCCAGTTCTGAACGATCCAGTCCTTCCGCTGACATCTGCTTCAGCAGCATAAGCTGCTGGAACTGCCGGGTGATCAGGAACAGGATCCGCATAGGCGGCTCCTTCATGGCCAGCAGATCTGCATAGAGATCCATGGCCTTCTTGCGATTCTTTTCCGTGATCGACTGGATCATCTCGAAGATCCGGTTTTCGGTCTGTTCCGTGCAGACCGCATATACATCCTCCGTGGTGATGGTATCCTGACCCATGGTATAACAGATCAGTTTTTCCAGCTCTTTGGAAATATTTTCCATATCTGCGCCGGTTCGTCCCAGAAATGCTTTCATGGTATCTTCCGTAATATTTCTTCCTTCTTTTTTGAGCACGGTCAGTACCCAGCGCATAAGTGTCCGCTCATCCTGTCTCTCGAACTCCACCACGCGGCCTTTACTCTTGATGGCCTTATAAAGCTTTCCACGCTTGTCCACCTCCGCCTCATTTAAAATGATGCAGGTGCTCTCCGGGATCTGCGCCACATAATCCGCCAGCTCCGGGCAGGCATTTTTGGTAAATCCACTATCATCAATGAGGATCACTCTGTGCTCTGCAAAGAAAGGCATCGTCTCTGCCAGATCAATGATCTCCTTGGGATCTGTGCCCTTCCCGGAGAAGATGGCTACATTCATGGTGTCGCCATCCTCCACCAGCGCTTCTTTCAGTTTCTTTCGGTACTGCATGCGCAGGTAGACTTCCTCTCCGGTCAGAAGATAAATATTTTTAAACTGCTTGTTCTTGATGTCTTCCATCAACATTTTCATAGCATGTATCCTATTTCAGAAGTTCCAGAGTACGCACGATCAGGTTCCATGTACGCAATGTAGAAGAGATGGATAATCTCTCCTCTGTAGTATGGATATGATGCATCTGCGGTCCTATGGACACAGCATCCAGTCCTTCCAGTTTGGAAGCGAACAGTCCACACTCCAGACCAGCATGGATTCCTTCTACTACCGGCTCCTCTCCATACTGCTCCTTGTATGCTTCGATCATGATCTTGCGAAGTCTGGAATCCTCCAGATAATCCCATCCCGGATATGCACCCTGTGTAGTAACACTGCCGCCCAGCAGCTTTGCCAGGGAAATGATCTTATCCAGAACATACTGCTTCTCATCTCCGGAAGAACTTCTTACTGCCCAGGAAAAGTCCACATGATCTTCCACCGTCTGCAGGACCCCAAGGTTCAGAGAAGTCTGCACCAGCCCTTCAATCTCCGGGCTCATTCTCTGAATTCCATTCGGCATATGCACCAGTGCAAGGATCACACGATTGGTACTTTCTACATCAAATACCTGAGCCGCTGTCTCTGCTGTTTCCAGCTCCATCAATGCATCCGGATCTGTCACATGACACTCTTTGCTGATGATTGCAAAGGTCTCTTTCAGGCAGTCACACACCTGCTGCTCCTGCTCTTTTACCACAAGAATCTTTGCCTCGCAGAAATTTGCAATGGCATTGTCCTTCTCACCGCCGTTGATCGTCACCAGACGCACATCTGCCTTCTTCTGTACAGTCATCAGCAGTCTGCCCATGACTACATTTGCATTATATCTTCCTTTATTGATCTCCACACCGGAATGTCCGCCGCGGAAATCTTTGAGAGAAATGCGAATCACACTGCCCTCTGCATCTTCCTTCTTTCCCGGAATCGTGCAGACTGCCATCACACCACCTGCACAGCTTACAGTAAACACACCTTCATCCTCAGAGTCAATGTTCAGGAACAGACGTCCCTTCAGATCAGAAGCATCCATATAATCAGCACCAAGCATGCCAATCTCCTCATCTACGGTAAATACAGCTTCAATGGGCGGATGTGCCAGACTGTCATCATCCAGGATCGCCAGCGCATAAGCAACAGCGATTCCGTCGTCACCGCCAAGAGAAGTTCCCTTTGCCTGCAGATAATCTCCATCTATCTCCAGATCCAGTCCATCGGTCTCCAGATTCTTTTCGCAATCTGCGGTCTTCACTGCCACCATATCCATATGTCCCTGAATGATCAGCGGCGCAGATTGCTCATACCCTGTGGAACCATCTTTCCAGATGATCACATTATATTTTTCATCCTGACGATATTTAAGACCATGCTCTTTTGCAAATGATACCAGATAATTGCTGATCTTCTCTACATTTCTGGAACCATGTGGAATCGAACAGATCTTTTCAAAATACTGAAATACTTTTTCGGGTTTCTGTATAGATACCATACTCATCGTAAGTCCTCCTGTCATATAATCCTGTCTATGTTGATGGTACTCGTTTTCCGGCTTCTGGTCAATCCCTTGTTTTCCAGAATATTTCCCCAGAAAATTTCAGAGCCCATTTACATGGGCTCTGAACAATCAGTGAAACTGAATATAATGCAGTCTCCGAAGCGTCTCAAAATATGCAGACAGCCGCTCATATAGCTGATTGGAAGCCCCCTCATGGGTCTGTTCCAGGATCTGTCCGATCTCATAGATGCTCTTCTCCCCGTCGATCTGCTGAAATACGCAGCTTCCATATTCATCCAGCTTAATGTAGCTGGTTCGCGGGCGGTGAAAACATTTCTGTGCGATCACATTGAAAAATCCTTTATTTTCCACCGTCACTTCCACCAGACCATCCTCCAGGACCTCCCATTTGGGGACGGAGATCCTTGGAATCTGATCCAGATAATTTACTGACTCTTTTTTCTTTTTAGGCATTCTGTTTTTTCTTTCCTTTACAGAAATACATCATACTTCCCAGTAATGCTGCAAATGCGATCACTCCAACAATTGCACCTACTGTCTCAAAGCTTCCACCATAGATACCAGAGAAGTCAAAGTTCAGTCCCACAACAGCAAATACTGCCAGAAGGATTCCAACCAGACCCTCACCTGCGATCATACCAGAAGTATACAGAACTCCACGGTCAATGAAATCTTTTCTGCTTGCATCATCTGCAAATTTCTTTTTATTCTCCAGGAACCATCTGATCACACCGCCGATGAAGATCGGGGTACTCAGGTAGATCGGCAGATACAGACCAACTGCAAATGCCATAACCGGGATTCCAAGGATCTCAACGATCACTGCTGCAAACACACCGATCAGTACCAGTGTCCACGGAAGAGTTCCTCCCATAACGCCCTCAACAACCATCTTCATCAGAGAAGCCTGCGGAGCCGGGATTGCTTCAGAACCAAATCCCCATGCTGCATGAAGCAGGTACATAACACCACCGATTGCAAATGCAGCTACAACTGCACCAAGGATCTCACCGATCTGCTGCTTTTTCGGAGTTGCACCTACGATATATCCCGTCTTCAGGTCCTGAGATGCATCACCTGCGATTGCTGCGATAATACAGATAACAGTTCCCACACTGATTGCTGCAACCATTCCTTCTACACCAGTTACACCCATTGCTTTGAAAATAATGGTTGTTGCGATCAAGGTTGCAATAGCCATACCGGATACCGGATTATTACTGCTTCCTACCAGACCAACCATACGAGAAGAAACAGATGCAAAGAAGAAACCAAATACTACAACGATCAATGCACCGGAAAGGCTGATTGGGATCTCCGGAAGAAGCCACATTACAACTGCTACTGCGATCACACCGATCAATACTGTTTTTGTGGAAATATTTACCTCAGTTCTGCTTCCGCTTTCTGCGTTTTTACCAAATCCCTTCATTGCTTTTACGAAGGTTTTGATCATAACCGGAAGAGATTTTACAAGGCTTAAAATACCGCCTGCCGCAACAGCACCTGCACCGATGTAACGAATGTAGTTGCTCCAGATCGCTCCCGGGCTCAGTGCATTGAACGCGATGGCATTTCCAGCACTGTCCATAACTACAGAGAGGCTTTCACCGCCAAAGTATACAATAGCCGGAATAAGCACCAGATAAGAAAGAACGCCACCTGCAAACATGTAGCTTGAAATCTTGATTCCACAGATATATCCAACACTGGCCAGTGCCGGAAGTACATCCATTCCAACTCCTCCGGTGTAGATAGGTGTTTTGATGTCAAATGCCACCTCACTCGGGAACAGTTTCAGTCCGTCTGTGATGAATTTATAGAGAGCTGCAATTCCAAGTCCGCTGAACACAACGGTAGATTTTTCGCCACCCTCTTCTCCTGCCAGAAGTACCTCTGCACATGCCATTCCCTCCGGATACGGCAGGGTTCCATGCTCGTCTACAATCAGTGCCTGACGAAGCGGGATCATGAAAAGTACACCCAGGATTCCTCCGCACAGTGCGATCAGTGCGATAGAAAGGATACCAGGAGCATCACATTTTCCCTCTACTGCCCACATGAAAATAGCCGGCAGAGTAAAGATTGCTCCAGCTGCCAAGGACTCACCTGCAGAACCGATGGTCTGTACCATGTTGTTCTCCAGAATGGAATCCTTTTTCAGGATAATGCGGATCACTCCCATGGAGATTACAGCTGCCGGGATCGATGCAGATACGGTCATACCTACACGCAGTCCCAGATACGCGTTTGCTGCTCCAAAGAGAATTGCCAGAAGGCATCCCAGCACTGCAGCCGTCACCGAAAATTCAGGCATCACTTTGTCTGCCGGAATATACGGTTTAAAGTCTGTTTTGTTTTCCATTTGTCTTTCCTCAATTCTTCTTTTTTCTCCTGATCTTTTTCAGACCAGTGTAACATCCCCCATTATACTAAAAATTTTTCACAAATGGAAGTCTTAAATTGAAATTATTTCACAATTATTTCACAGTTTTCAATTTAATTACACTTCCGTCGGTCCATAAACAGATCGCACCACAATTTTTTGTTATTCTGACTGCACTTTTTTCAGTTTGCAGACGTTCCAGGGTCTCCTGCCCTGGGTGCCCATATCGGTTGGTGGCACTGCAGGAGATAAGGCTGACCGCCGGTGTGGCCTGCGCCAGAAATTCCGAGCTGCTGGAATAACGTGACCCGTGATGCGCTACCTTTAAAATGTCCACTGTTTTCAGTTGTCCCGTTGCCGCCAGCTGACGCTCCGCCTGTTCATCAATGTCTCCGGTCAGCAGCATACGAAATGCTCCGTATTCCACCTCCATGACCAATGACATTTTATTCCGGTCATCCATCTGTCCTTCCGCAGGCGGCCACAGACACCGCATGGAATAATCTCCCTGCGCCGCCAGAGCTCCACTGTTCAGACAGAGCTTCTCCACATTTGCATTTTTCAGAAGTGCTTCCATCTCCAGATAAGCATCATCTTTCCTCTGTAGTCCCGGCAGCAGTGCCTGCCCCACCTGAATGCTTCCATCCTCCAGCATTTCCTTAATACCGTTAATGTGATCCTGGTCCATATGGGAGATGAGAAGATAATCAATCTTGTGCACTCCTCTGGCTTTCAAAAATGGTACAATCCGATAGGTTCCTACATCTGATACACTGGTACTGCCTCCATCTGACAAGAACGTCGTTCCATCCGGAAGTTCCCAGAACAGGCAGTCTCCCTGCCCCACATCAAGCATACAGATCTCCATTCCACTCTGATAATGCACGCACAACAGCAGCAATGTAAAAAGTATGCTTCCCTGGCACCAGCAAAGGATCCTCCTGGAGATCCTGAATGGTTCTTGCTTTCTCCAGTATTTCTTACGCTGTTTCTCTCTATATAATAGAAAAAGTGCCAGTGCCAAAGTCAGGTAATAGATAAGCACTTTCCATGGATCAGGGATTCCAATAGTCAACACTGAACCCGGCAATCGCAGGCACAGGTTCCCCATCCATTGATAGACCGACAGGATTCCATGACAGACCAGTCCCGGCAGTCTTGCCGCCTGAAGATTTAAAAGTCCTGCCACACCACAGAGGATCCCTGCAGCCATCAACACACTCATCAGCGGAATCACCAACAGATTCAAAAGAGTTGAATACAAAGCATATTCATTGAAAAACTGCAGCAATACAGGAAATGTCATCAACAGCACAGACAGACTGGTTTGAAGCCCTTCCCTCCACTTTTGTTTTTTCTTCTTTTTCTCTTCCAGTGTCCATAACGGACCAAACCATGCAATTCCCAGCACCGCACCAAAGGACAGCAAGAATGCACTCTGCTTCACTGCCAGAGGATTGGTTCTGGCGATCACCAGAAGCATCACGCCCATGGCAGTCAGCATATCATAGGTCCTTCCCACCAAATCTGCCAGGATCGCAATGGCGCACATGCCGACAGCACGCACCGAGGATAAAGAACCACCTGTCATCCAACCATATGCCATGAGCAAAGCCATCGTTGGGATTGCCGATATCATCCCATATCCTGTAATCCTCTTCAGCATTTTATAAAGTCCCATACCAATCAGTGAAATATGAAGTCCTGAGATCGCCAGCACATGAGAGATGCCATTTTGCTGATAAAGCTTCTGCACCTCGCTGTCCAGTTCCGTCTTATCTCCCAGCACCATAGCTTTCAGAATGCCGTCTTCCGGCTCCTCCAGCACTGTCTCATAGATCTGCCCGATCTGCTTCTGAAGCCGCAGCAGTTGTTCTTTCACAGGATGCACCGTTCCGCCCATATGATTCACTTGATCTGCGTACAATGTATAGGATATCCCTTTTCCCGCATAATATAGTCTGCTGTTAAATTGTCCTGGGTTGGTTGGTTCTTCTATTGGGTAAATAGTTCCCGAAAAGGAAAGAATACTTCCCACCTCATATTCTGTGGGATCTTTTGTATAGACAAGCAGCCGATCCTCCTGAAACTCGTCTTCCCCTGTACGGATCTGACAATCTTCCAGCAATAGCTGCATCTTTTCATTTTTCCATGTGCGGCGTTCCACATAACCGAGCACTTCTGCCTTACACTTTTCTGTCAGCCGCGGAGTCCTGTAAAAAAACTCCGCAGGCATCAGAAGCAGGATCAGGAACAGCAAAAACGCCGCGCACGCTACTGGTCGTTGTCTCACTGTTCGATCAGCCCCTCGTTCTTTTCAAAAATCGTATCAAAATTAATGCTCTCCCGGAACATCCGGTTGGTCTCACCGTTAATACTGATCTGTACTTTCTGTGCATCTGTATTTTCAATCAAAGAATTAACGATGGAATAGACCGGAATACTCTCAATCACATTGTAACCGGTTCCAAGAAATCCCTCATCCAGATTCACATAGCAGATATTGTCCTTGATGGAAATATTTAAAAGCTTGGTCTCTGATGGAATGGTCGGATAAGCACCCTCAAATGGCGGCCCTGCGATCAGCTGCTCCACGATCAGTTTTTCCAGCGAAATGTTGCTGTTATACTCCATAGCGACCCTCTGTCCTACCAGCTTATCCCCTGCTTTATTGGCAAAATAAAGGGTCAGATCCGCTGTCTTATAAGCATTGATCTCCTCACCTGCATTTTCAATAAACTGATCTTCATTCATAAGGCCGATCTCTTTTCCCTCAAGATCGGTCAGTGGCTCTCCGTTGACCTGAAAGTCCACGTATTCCACACCATCGATCTGCCCCATGGTACGTACGATCGCCGCCCGGCAAAGCACTTCATAGACCTTCGGCATCTTCTTGTATTCCGGCGAGAAATCCAGATACAGCTGATTATGCTCAAAGTCAAAATCCAGAAGCTCAACATCCTCCGGGATCACTGGCTTCAGCTCATCATCTGTCGGCGTCTCCCGCATGACTTCCATCATTTCCCGGAGCAGTCCCTCTTCATTCTTGGACTGCAGTTCTTTATTTTCATATTTCAGGCAGGTCTCATCCTGGTTGATATACCAGATTCGATACCCACTCTCATCCACCTGCTGCTGTTTTCTGCATCCCGCCATAAGCAGCGGAATTGTCAGCAGAAGAATCCATAACCATTTTCTCATAAATGATCCTTCCTATACAATATATCGAAGTGGAATACGCACCGTAAAGGTTGTTCCCTCTCCCAGTTTGCTCTGCACTTTGATAGCTCCCCTGTGGGCAACAACTGCACTCTTTGTGATCGCCAGTCCCAGTCCTGTACCGCCGATCTCTCTGGAATGAGACTTATCTACCCGGTAAAAACGCTCAAAAATATAATCCAGTGACTCCTGTGGGATTCCCATGCCAGAATCACTCACTTTCACATAGAAGAACTTGTGGTCGGCATCCAGAGTCACCCGAACCCATCCATTTTCATTGTTGTATTTGATGGCATTCTCCACCAGATTGGAAAATGCCAGCGATAGTCTGGACGCATCGATCTCTGCACTGACACTTCGATTACTCTCAAAGACCACTTCCACATTGGCTTTTTCCGCAATGGGACGCAGGCGCTTCAGGATCGTCTCCATAAATTCGTTCACATCTGTAACTGCTATGTTCAGTTCCTGGGTCTTTCGATCCATCTTTACCAGAGTCAGCAGATCCGAGATGATCGTATTCTCCCGGTCAATTTCTTCCGCAATATCCTGCATAAACTCCCGGTACAGCTCATTGGGCACTTCTTCCTGCATGAGAAGAGAATCCGCCAGCACCTTCATGGAAGTCAGCGGTGTCTTCAGCTCATGGGACACGTTGGATACAAATTCCTGCCTGGATTCCTCCACAAGTCTCAGCTTCGCAAGCATCAGATTGAATGTATCAGAAATATTTTCCGTCTCCGTACAATCATGAATATCCAGATCCCCATCCAATGATCCTTCTACCAGTCCTCCGATAGACCGGTTCATATGCTGCAGCGGACGCACCAGCCAATTGGCAAGAATGATCGAGAGTGCCAGCGCACAGATGATCACTACTACGATCCACATCTGTACAGAAGCCGTCAATCCCTCCATCTGCGCATGGATCGCATCTGTAGAAGCGCTTGCCAGGATCACGCCGATCACGGTCTTGGTATCCTTGTTTTCCACAATGATCGGAACGGTCATCTCAATAAAACGACCGCTCACATAATGGCTTGTATTCTCACCCTTAAAACAACGCACCACTTCTTCCGCCACCATGGTCCGTCCTTCTTCCAGCTGAGATGTATCCTCAATGATCTGAAAATTCTGGTCAATAATAATGATCCTTCCATCATAAAGAGAAGCCAGCTGGGTCAGTTCTCCCTGCAGCACCTCATCTTCTGTCTTCAGCAGATTCTCTCCATCCCTGAGCTGGGTGGACAGGATCTGACACTGATTTTTCACATCATTGCTCAGCTGCGCCATGGCCTTCCGCTCATAGGACATAAGAAATACTCCGCCGATGATCAACGCCGGAACTGTTCCCATGAGCAGAAGAAAAAGCATAATGCGAAAATTCAGACTTTTGAAAAATTTTCCCTGAAACTTTATCTTATGCATTGAAATAATATCCTACTCCCCATTTAGTATGTACATATTTCGGCTCGCTTGGATTGCTCTCGATCTTCTCGCGCAGTCTACGAATATGCACATCAACGGTCCTTACATCACCCGGGTAGTCATAGCCCCATACTGCATTGAGCAGATGGTCTCTGCTGTATACTTTATTGGGGTTCAGCGCCATCAGCTCCAGCAGGTCAAACTCCTTGGCTGTCAGATTGATCTCTTTTCCACCAATGTAGAGTCTGCGGCTGTCACAATCCAGGTGAAGATCTCCCTTCTCCACCACGCGGCTTGGCTGCTTCTCCGGCTCTTTCTTCTTCGTCCGGCGGATGATCGCTTTGATCCGCGCTTTTACTTCCAGAATATTGAATGGTTTGGTAATATAATCGTCTGCTCCATACTCCAGACCCATGATCTTGTCCATATCATCGCCTTTGGCGGTCAGCATGATCACCGGCACATTGGAAAATTCCCGGAGCTGCTGACATACTTCAAGGCCGGTCAGTTTGGGAAGCATAATATCAAGAAGCACCATATCATACGCATTTGCTCTGAGCTTTTCCAATGCCTCTTCTCCGTCATAAGCACAATCCACTTCCATATTGTCCTGCTCCAGACTGAACCGGATTCCTTTGACGATCAGCTTTTCATCATCTACTACTAATACTCTCTGTCCCATACTCCTCACCTCAACGCACAGCAATCTGATCTTTTATCTTTGAAAACACGCCTTCCTTGATACCGGAAATATTCATAATATCCTCCGGTGTCTCAAAAGCCCCTTGTTGTTCCCGATATTCTATGATGGCCCTTGCTCTGCTCTCACCTACGCCCTTCAATGTCATCAGTTCCTCCAGCCCGGCGGTGTTGATGTTGACTTTTCCATCGGAGCACAAGGTATCTGACTGTGTTGACGTGGCAGATGTATCCGCAGAAGCGATCCCATCCCGGACTGTCTCCGATGCATCTGTCCTCTGCACCTCTGTACCATCCTGCTCAGATAGTTTTCCACCATCCGCTTCTTCATCCGCCTGCATTTCCACATTCTTCTCCCCACAGACAAACGTAAGCGGTTCCCTTTTTCCCAGCGGAATTCCACAAAAAGACAGGCCGCAACCAGACAGGCTGCCGCACAGCACACAGATCAATGCCATCATTTTCCATTTTTTCATCGAACTTTCCTTCTCCTTTTCCGAAGAAAAGTCCTGTCCATATCCATTTCTTATTGTATCGGACTTGCGCCGGAAACACAAGCACAAACTTTATTCCCATTCAAAGAGGACTACGCCTGCAATCGCCACCAGAAGTCCCATAAGTTTTCGCATGGAAAAATCCGCTTTTTCTACCCCGAACATCCCGCAAAGCTCAATGAGCCAGGAGATCGTCAGCTGGGCAATCACGATCAGCATCGTTGCCTTTGCCGGTCCCAGTGCCGACATTCCCTGAATCACTGTATATGTGATAAATGCGCCGATCACACCTCCAAGCAGCATGTACACAGGCGAGACTCTGGTGATCAGCATCAGATTTTTCCGGTCAAAGATTCCCCATATCACCAGGCAGGTAATGAGAGCAGAAAACTGCACCCAGGATGCGGACACCCATACGCTGCTCTGCCTGGTCACTTCTGTATTAAATACGCCCTGAATGCTCATCAGTGCACCCGATAAAAGGGCAACAAAAATTCCAATCATATGAAAACCTCCTTTTCGGTAAGTATTTCCACAGGATTGGAATCTTATTCTGATATCTTTAGTTCAACCGCTCTGTCATAAGATCTGAAAATGCCTGCATCTTGGTCGCTGCGTCTTCCCCTCGCCAGATATCTGCCATGGTTGCTTCCAGATGAAGCCACATATCAGACAGTTCCATGATCTTTGGAACCTCTGCAGCCTTGTCATAAGCCTCACATACTGCATCCCATGCCGGAGTCGTGGCTTCTGCCAGAGACTGACATGCCGGAATCTTGCTGGTCATCTCGTAGAGACTGCCCACATTTTTCTCCGTCAGATAACGGGCTATGGCTGCAGCTGCATCACGGTTTACAGAATAGGGATTCACTGCAATTGCATTGGTCACAGACAATCCTCCTGTCTCCAGATCATTGGTCAGATCCGGCAGCGGTGCTGCTGCATAAAATGGATCAAAGTTCAGTTCTTCGGTCTGTTCTTCTCCGTTTTCATCGGTTACTGTGCGTTCCGTCGGATACTCCGGAATCTCCCCATTTGCAATGGCTTCATCCAGCTTTCCGATCATACTTGCATTGGCAATGGCGAATACAGTCTTACCATCAATGAAATCCTGAATGATCTCATCAGAGGTGATGGTATCCGCATCCAATGCAAAGAAGCTGTTGAGACTCTGATAATACATCATGCATTCCACAGCTTTATCAAGATCCATGGATACCTGACTCTTGTCATCTCCGTCCTCTCCGCCAAGATCTGTATAGCCACCCAGAAACATATAGTTTTCAATCACGTCAGCCACGTTCCACTCAAACATATTCTCAACTTTGGCTGTCACTTCGCTGGCTTCATAATTTTCTGAATAGTCCAGGATCGCATCAATAGTAGCTGGAGCCTCATCTGCATAATACCGGTTATAGAGAAGTACACTGGTCTCCACATAGAACGGATATGCCATGACTTTTCCATCATAGGTTACTGCATGGACCGCCTTTTCTGAATAGGTGTCCGCCATCTGTTTGTCGTCCATCTGATCGGTCAGACCTGCCAGAGCAGTCTTCTCCATCTGAGAACTGCCAAGCACGTAGAGATCTGGTCCTGTCATGGTCTCTGCCACAGAACGTTCACTGATATTTTCAATGTAGTCTACTTCCGATACCAGCTCCGTCTCCACCTGAACCCCATACTGGGCAGCCGCCGCTTCTGCACTTTGCTGCATATATTCCTGTATATCCGGATCTGTATACCAAATCAGCAGCGGACGCTCCTCCGCCAGTGTCACACTTTCTTTCTGATTCAGTTTACTGGCATGAATGATCTCTGCCACCAGTAATACAACTACCAGCACTGCCAGTATTTTCTGAACTGTTAATTTCATTTATTCCTCTTTCTTCACTAAAAGCAACTTTCTAATTTCTCAATCATCTCGTCTACATCTGCATTGGTGATTACAAGCGGCGGAACAAAACGAAGCACGTTGCTTCCTGCGGTGATGATGATCAGTCCATGCTCCAGTGCTCGGTTCACAATCTCTCCCACCGGTCTTCCTTCCACTTCCAGTCCCTGGATCAGACCTTTTCCTCTGCGTTCTTTCAGGAAATCATACTTATCCACAAGGGCATTCAATTTTTCTTCCAGATATGCACCGACCTTCTGTACATGATCCACAATCTGTTCTTTTTCATAGAGATCAAATACCTTGCTGACCGCTGCGCATACGAACGGGTTGCCTCCATAAGTAGTTCCGTGATCTCCAGGTGCCAGAGAAGTCTCTGCCACTTTTTTACCAAGTACAAATGCGCCCACCGGCACTCCACAGCCCAGTGCTTTTGCACAGGTCATCACATCCGGCATCACACCGTACTCCTGCCATGCGAACATGGAACCAGTTCGTCCCATACCACACTGAATCTCATCCAGGATCAATACCAGATCATGTTCTTCACAAAGTGCCTGGACTCCTTTTAAAAATTCTTCGGTTGCCGGATAGATACCGCCCTCACCCTGCACGGTTTCCAGAATAATACCACAGGTCTTATCTGTCAACTGACTTTTTACACTTTCCAGATCATTGTAATCTGCAAAACGCACACCGCCGATCAACGGTTCAAAGGGTTTTCTGTATTTTTCATTGCCAGTCACAGACAGAGCCCCCATACTTCTTCCATGAAATGAATGATTCATGGCAATGATCTCATAACGGTTCTCGCCATATTTTGCATAGGAATATTTTCTGGCAACCTTCAGTGCACCTTCGATCGCTTCTGTGCCGCTGTTGGTGAAAAATACTTTCTCCATACCACTGGCTTTCTTTACTTTCTCAGCCGCTTCTGCCATAGGAACAGAATAATAGAGGTTGGAAATATGGGTCAGCTTGTCAATCTGGTCTTTCAGTGCCTGGGTATACTCCTTGTTGTTGTAGCCCAGAGATTGTACTGCAATACCTGCTGCAAAATCCAGATATTCTTTTCCATTGACGTCGTAAAGATGCACGCCCTCACCTTTATCCAGAACAATCTGATAGCGATTATATGTATGGAGGATCGCGTCCTCGGCTTCTTCAATATATGGATTACTCATGATAATATTTTTCCTCCGTATCTCCCAGAATAGCGGTTCCAACACCACGGTCAGAGAAGATCTCCATCAGAATACTGTGGGGAATCCGGCCGTCAATAATATGAACTCTGGATACACCTGCCTCAATGGCATCAATACAATTGGACAACTTCGGCAGCATTCCTCCGCCTATGGTTCCTCCGGCGATCAGTTCTTTTGCTTCCTTAACCTTGATCTCAGAGATCAGGGAACTCTTATCTTCAAAATCTCTGTACAGGCCTTCAATGTCAGTCAGAAATGCCAGCTTGTTGGCACCCACTGCACGGGCAATGGCGCAGGCTGCATCATCTGCATTGATATTGTAGGTATTAAATTCATCATCCAGTCCGACCGGACAGATGATCGGAAGGAAATCCTTCTCCATCAGGTCATAGAGAATATTGGGATCTACATCTGTGATCTCGCCTACATAACCGATATCCTTGCCGTCTGCATACTTTTTCTTTACTTTCAGAAGGCCGCCGTCTTTACCGCTGATGCCGACTGCCTTGACTCCCAGCTCTTCCACCATAGTGACCAGGCTCTTGTTTACACGACCCAGAACCATCTCCGCGATCTCCATGGTCTCTTCATCAGTCACACGCAGTCCATTGATAAACTGTGCTTCCTTACCGACTTTGCCGACCCATTTACTGATCTCCTTACCGCCTCCATGTACGATGATCGGCTTGAATCCAACCAGCTTCAGAAGGGTCACATCACTGATCACACTTTTCTTCAGCTGTTCATCTACCATGGCGCTTCCGCCGTATTTTACAACGATCACTTTCCGGTTAAATTTCTGAATATAGGGAAGGGCCTCCACCAGGACGGCCGCTTTCTCCAGATATTTTTCATCATCTTTTCTCATTTTTCCACTCCTCTTCCCTGTAAATACAGGTTTTTCCACCTTAGCTTCTGTAATCTGCGTTGATATTTACATATTCATGGGTCAGATCACAGCCCCATGCGGTGGCAGTGGCCGTTCCCATCTTCACGTCTGCAATGGCCGTCACATAGTCCTCGGAAAGGATCTTTGTTGCCTCGTCCTCACTGTATCCCGTGGACACACCATTCTCGATGATCTTCAGCTTCCCTGCTTTACTCTCAAAATACAGATCCACTTTCTCCGGATCAAACTGTGCTCCGGAATATCCCATGGCACACAGGATCCGCCCCCAGTTGGCATCATGTCCGTAGATGGCTGCCTTGGTAAGGGTGGACATCACGACGGACTGGCTTAAGGTCACGGCCTGTTCCTTGCTCTCGGCTCCCATCACCTTTACCTCAAACAGACAGGTTGCTCCTTCTCCATCTCCGGCGATCTTCTTCGCCAGCTCTGTATTTACATAATTCAGTGCTTTCTTAAATTCTGTATATTCCGGACTGTCTTCTTTGTCGATGACCGGATTACCCGCCATTCCATTTGCCAGCAAAAGTACTGTATCATTAGTAGAAGTATCTCCATCCACCGACACCATATTGTAGGTATCTTTCACATCATCAGACAGTGCTTTCTGCAGAAGCTCCTTGGTGATCGCTGCATCGGTGGTCACAAATCCAAGCATGGTACACATATTCGGATGGATCATGCCAGAGCCTTTACACATACCGCCGATGGTCACGGTCTTACCGCCAATCTCAATCTCCACACCCACATATTTCGGTTTGGTATCGGTGGTCATGATAGCTTTTGCTGCATCAAGACCTGCCTCTTCGGTATCCTCTTTTCCCTTTGCCAGCAGTTCCACACCCGCTGCGATCCGATCCATGGGAAGCTGCATACCGATCACTCCGGTGGATGCTACCAGCACGGAACTCTCCGGTACATTCAGGGCTTTCGCTGCCGCCTCAGCGGTCTGCTTACAATATCCGTATCCTTCCGCACCTGTGCAGGCATTGGCGATACCGGAATTGATGATCACTGCCTGTGCGGATTCAGAATGATAGACCACTTCCTGATCCCATTTGACCGGAGCTGCTTTTACCACATTGGTAGTAAATGTTCCCGCTGCCACGCAGGGAACCTGGCTGTACACCAGCGCCATATCCTTCCGGTTCTGATATTTGATGCGGGCTTCCACCGAAGCTGCCTCAAATCCTTTTGCTGCGGTCACACCGCCTGTAATGATCTTCATCCTCAGTCCTCCTCAATAAATGCAGTAATATTTTTCTCATTTAACGTAAAATCATAATAATTCAGATCTTCCCGCTCTGTCCAGCCGATCTTGTTCCAGAATGCATTTCCAATATCATTTATGGTAAATGCGATCAGGGAAACTTTGTTGATCTGCTCTTTTTGCAGAGCTTCCATACATGCCACAACCATGGCCTTACCTACGCCCTGACGTCGGTAGCCTTTCCGCACACACACATGATAGAGACATCCTCGTCTTCCGTCATGTCCGCACAGGATCGCACCGATCAGTGTATCCCCGTCCCAGGCAGTAATACTGGTGGTGGGATTCCGTTTCAGAAATCTGGTCACACCCTCCCGGGAATCATCGATACTTCGGATGCCAAACCCCTTGATCGTCATCCACAACTCATAGAGCTTGTCATAATCTTCACTTTTCATCACCCGGATATCCATGGTGTTTCCTCCTTGTCTTATCGTCTATTTCCGTAAATATCTCAGACACTTACGGGAACAGCGGTGCCATCTGAAGACCTGTCTTCTCATCTAATCCAAATAACAGATTCATATTCTGTACTGCCTGTCCGGCTGCACCTTTTACCAGATTATCCATGGCACCCATCATAATGATCCGCTTTGTTCTCGGATCGATCTTGAAGTTCACATCCACGAAGTTGCTTCCTTCTACCCAACGGGTCTGCGGGCATACATCTTTGTTAAGTACACGAACAAAATACTCTTTGTCATAGTATTTATCATAAACTGCTTTTACTTCTTCGTATGTCACATCTTTTTTGAGAGATGCATAGGCAGTTACCAGAATACCTCTCTGCATGGGCACCAGATGCGGGGTGAAATTGATCAGTACCGGCTCTCCTGCCGCATAACTTAACTGTTCTTCGATCTCTGGTGTATGTCTGTGTCCTGCCACACCGTAGGCTTTGATATTTTCATTGACCTCACAGAACAGATTATCAACCTTGGCTCCTCTTCCTGCCCCGGAAGTACCGGATTTGGCATCAATGATGATGGTGTTTGGATCGATCAGTCCTTCCTTCACGCAAGGATAGATAGAGAGGAAGCTGCAGGTCGGATAGCAGCCTGGATTAGCAATAAGCCTTGCCTGTTTGATCTTCTCTCTGTTGACTTCACAAAGTCCATACACTGCTTCTCCAATGTACCGGGGTGCTTTATGCTCAATGCCATACCATTTCTCATAGACGTTGACATCTTTAATACGAAAGTCCGCACTCAGATCGATGATCTTTACCTTACTTAATACATTCTCATTGACCAGAGAGGCACACAGTCCTTGCGGAGTAGCAGTAAAGATCACATCCACCTGATCTGCCATAGCTTCCATATTGTCATCCAGACATTTCTCATCCACCAGCTGGAACATATTCTGATAGACGGATGCATACGCCTGATCCACATAGCTTCTGGATCCATACCATTTGATCTCTACCTCTTTATGTCCGAGAAGAAGTCTGACCAGCTCTGCTCCTGCATAACCGGTTGCTCCGATAATACCTGCTTTTATCATACTCTCTACCTCACAAATTTCACTATTTTTCTGTCGAATGGGAATATTGTAAACCTCTTTGGTTGAGTTTGCAAGTACCTTTCCATATTTTTTGCATTTTTATACACTTAAAATCCATTTATCTTCTATATTTATGCATTATATTCAATTTTTATGTATATTTCGTTGCTATCATGTATATTTTTACACTTGCAGTTTCCTGTCGGATGTTGTATATTTATTTTCAGCGAAACCACGTTACATTAGGAGGATTTTTAATATGAAAGAAAAAGTAGTTCTTGCCTATTCAGGTGGACTGGACACCACTGCTATTATCCCATGGCTCAAAGAGCATTTCGGTTATGACGTTATCTGCTGCTGCGTAGACTGCGGACAGGGTAACGAGCTGGACGGTCTGGAAGAGCGTGCAAAAGCTTCCGGCGCAGCAAAATTATATATTGAAGATATTGTTGATGAATTTGCAGAAGATTACATCATGCCGTGTGTACAGGCTGGTGCTGTATATGAGAACAAATATCTTCTGGGAACTTCCATGGCTCGTCCGGTCATTGCTAAGAAGCTGGTTGAGATTGCAAGAAAAGAAGGTGCTTCCGCTATCTGTCACGGTGCTACCGGTAAAGGAAATGACCAGATCCGTTTTGAGCTGGCGATCAAAGCTCTGGCTCCTGACCTGAAGATCATTGCTCCGTGGAGAATGACTGATGTATGGACCATGCAGTCCCGTGATGACGAGATCGAGTATTGCAAGAAACATGGTATCGACCTTCCGTTTGACCACAGCCACAGCTACAGCCGTGACCGCAACCTGTGGCACATCAGCCATGAGGGGCTGGAGCTTGAGGATCCGGCAAATGAGCCGAACTACGAGCATATGCTGGTTCTTGGCGTTACTCCGGAAAAAGCACCGGATCAGGCTGAGTACGTGACTATGACCTTTGAAAAAGGAGTTCCGACTTCTGTAAATGGCAAGAAGATGAAAGTGGCTGATGTGATCAGAGAGCTGAACAAGCTTGGCGGAAAACATGGTATCGGTATTGTAGATATCGTCGAGAACCGTGTAGTTGGTATGAAATCCCGTGGAGTATATGAGACTCCTGGCGGAACCATCCTGATGGAAGCTCACAAACAGCTGGAAGAGCTGGTTCTTGACCGCGCTACCATGGAAGCCAAGAAAGACATGGGTAACAAGATGTCCCAGGTTGTATACGAAGGAAAATGGTTCACTCCGCTGTGCGATGCTATCCGCGCATTCGTAGCAAGCACTCAGGAATATGTGACCGGCGAAGTGAAATTCAAGCTTTACAAAGGAAATATCATCAAAGCCGGAACCACTTCTCCGTATAGCCTCTACAATGAGTCCCTGGCTTCCTTCACCACTGGTGATATGTATGATCATCACGATGCAAGCGGATTCATCACACTGTTCGGACTGCCGCTGAAGGTTCGTGCAATGAAGCTGATGGAAGCTAAGAAGAATGAAAATGAGAAATAAATAGACTAAAAAAAGAACTGCCTGTGAAATAAAATGCATTCCATAGGCAGCTCTTTCTTTTTTTAATTCTTCTGCTGTTACTTTCCGGTAAAGATTCTTGCGATTGGTGAATCTGCCGGAAGAATCAGTGTCTTATCTTTGCTGTTTTTCAGACTTTCTTTTGCAGCATCCAGGCTGCGCACAAAAGAATAGAATTCACTTCTGCTGTCATCCGCATAGGCATCAGACAAAATCTTCATATATTCTGCCTCGCCTTCTGCGATGGTCTGTTCTGCTTGTGCATTCGCCTCTGACAGCATGATCGACACTTCTTTGTCAGTTGTATTCTGTATAATCTGAGCCTGAGACGCTCCTTCTGCTGTATACTGGGCTGCTATATTTTCACGTTCCGAGATCATTCGTGTATAAACAGCCTGTTTATTGTCATCCGGCAGATCCAGTTTTTTCACTTCCACAGCCAGAATATCAATTCCATACTGTTCATAATCTCCCAGCTGCTCCATGATTTCTTCTGTGAGAGATTTTATAACAACTTCTTCTGTTTTTTCCTCCAGCACCAGATCATTGGATTCCACATCAGATTCTGTTCCTGCGGTGGTGACTGTCATTTTTCCATCTCTGCTCTTGATCACTTCGTCCTGAGTCATGCTGGATACTGTATTCTTAGTCGCATTGTATACCAGTGCATTGATCCTGTTCTCAGCATTATAGATAGAATTGGCCAGTGTCTGTGTGAATTTCAGCGGATCCGTCACTTTCCAGAGTACATAACTGTCCACGATCATCGATTTTTTATCGGATGAAATAACATCTGATGCCGGCAGATCATAAAGCAGTAATTCCTTCGGTACCGTATCTGTCGACTGGATCAATGGAATTTTAAAAGATAATCCCGATGTACTGATCACACGCTGCACTTTTCCAAACTGACGGACCAGCTTATACTCATCTTCTCTGCAAATTACCAGACTATTGCCAAGGATGACCAGAACCGCCAGAACCAAAATATATTTAAAAACACCAAACTTTTTCTTTTCTTTATCCATCTGATCATTCCTCCGTAGCTTCTGCTGTATTAAAAGAATCCAGTGGAAGAAGCTGCTGAATCTGGCTTCCATCTGCTCCTTCAATGATAACCTTCATATCAGGCAGAATATCTTCCATGGTTTCATAAAACATTCTTTGTTTTGTGATTGATGGATATTTGATATATTCCTCATACATGGAATTAAATCTGGATGCCTGTCCCTGTGCCTCGTTAATACGACTCTCTTTCTGTGCCTCTGCATCCTGCAGAATCTTATCAGCCTCTGCCTTTGCCTGAGGGATCTGCTCATTCCGGTACTTATTTGCATTATTCAAAGCCGTTTCTTTTCCCTGCTTGGCTGTTTCAACTGCTTTGAACGCTGTCATAACCTCTGTTGTAGGGGGCTGTGCATCTTGTATGGATATACTGACCAGTTGGATACCAATGTCGTATTTTTCCAGTTTATCCATGATCATCTGCTTAATATTTGCCTGAATCTCATTCTTTCCAGTTGTCAATACTGCATCTACACTATACGAACCAATCGTAGTACGGATACAGTTCTGAGCAATATTGTCCAGAACATCAACCGGATCTTCCGATGCATATAACGCTTTCACCGGATCTGAAATCCTATATTCTGCATAAAAATCCACCTGAATAAAATTATAGTCTGAAGTGATCATCATCGCCTCATCTGTATATTCCTCGTCTGAATCATATCCGACAGCGATTCCCTGAATTGTAGTATTTACCTTTGTCACTGTCTGGATCAGGGGAAGCTTAAAATGAAGTCCCGGATCTGTCACTGCCTTCGGTGTTCCAAATGTACAGACGACCGCCTGTTCTTCCTCCTGAATCGTAAACCAGCAGGAATTCGCAAGCAACAACACCAGAACACCCCCGAGCACGACTAATCCTGTCTTTTTCGTCTTCTGAAACCAATGTTTTCTCTCCGGTTTCGACTTCCGTCCATTCATCCCTTGTTCTTCCGGATTCACTTCCCTGTAATTTTTTCTAAAATGTAAATTAATCATCGCCTTCTCCATTGTATAAAAGTATAAGCTCTTTCATTCCTCAATAAAGACCTCACACCTTAGGTTTCATTATTTAGTTACTAATCAGTCCTGAAGACTCTCACGTACCCGTTTCAGGTCACGTTCAAGTTTTTTCTTTAACTTATCATATTCTTTGTTTTCAAGCAGCTCAAGTTCATTTTCAATCCGTATCTCTTCTTTTCTCAGATCATCCTTAAACTGAATATCTGTCGGCATATTGTACTCTTCACCTCTCATATATTTCACCGCCCTTTCAGGCAATATTATACCATAGCGTAAAGCCTTTATTCAATTATCAAAGTCCGTTCTCTCATGGTATTTTCGCGGAAAATCGCGTAGAAATTCGATGTAAGAGATTGTTGTATTTATCTTAGCAGATACTTCTATAAAATACAAAGTATATATGACATAAAATGTGATCAAAGGATCTGTGTATGAAACAAAAGCTCTCATAACCTGCAGCAGCCCCGGGCGATAGAATAAACTATCACGAACTACAACAGCCCATGAGGTCAGCAATAAACTGCGCTGTATGACTTGGCGCGGACTGGAATGTGGTGGCGTATTGACTGACACGAACACAGTATGTGTACGTGTTCAGGCAGTACGTCAGTGCATTTCTGTCCGATACACGTCATACGAGCTTTTATGCTGACCTCACGGGCTGTTGCATATACAGGCTTTTATTTCATTCCCAGATATGCTTTCAGCTGCTCCATCTGGTCTTTGGCATCTTTATAGCCTCTGGCATAGAGATGCCCCAGCTTCTCCATATCTTTTTCCAGACGGCTGATCCTCATAGGTACAGACGGGCTGACAAGATAGATCCGTCCTTCTTTTGCCAGCTGTTCCAGTTCATCACACTGGTGATTGTAGGCCGCATCACTCTGCTCCAGCACGTGGGCAAACTCGGGATGAGTGTGATAGATCCGATGTGCCAGAGAGGTCTCTGAGGCTTTCTTCAGATTTTTTCTATAATCTGCATGACGAGTCTTGATCACCACGATTTTCTCAAAACCCTGGTCAATCGCCCATTGATAAGGAATCTTACAGCTGCATCCACCATCCAGATAAGGCTTGCCATCAATGTCCACCATCTTGGAAATATATGGCATGGATGCCGATGCACGGATTGCATGAAAGATATTGGTGCAATGACCTTTTTCAAAATATTCAGCCTCTCCGGTCAGGCAGTTCGTTGCCACTGCCACAAACCTCCGTTCTGGCTCAAAGAACCGTTTTCCATCAAATGGATCGGATTCTTTAAGACCGTCAAACACAAAATCAAATCCGATCAGTCCTTTGTTATGGCGAACCGCCTGGATTCCCACATAACGGCTGTCATGACGATACCTCAGGTTCACTCTGGCAGACCGGCCAATCTGACCAGCCACATAATTCATCCCGGCCATAGCTCCTGCTGATACGCCGATAGTACACTGTATATTGATGCCTGCTTTCATCATGGCATCCATGAAGCCCTGACTGTACAGACCGCGAAATGCGCCGCCTTCCAGTACCAGGCATCCTTCTGTCACCTTCCGGGACGCACTGCCCGAAGGAATCTTATCAATATGTGAATAAATTTTTCCACTCATTCTGTCAATACCTCCCATGTCATGTCTATTCACAGATTTTATCTACTAACTATTTTCTTCATGCCAGACGGCGACAATCTCCTGATAAATCTCCTGATAAGACTTTCCGCTTGCTCGACATAACTGTACAACGCTTTCATATTCTGGATAACAGCGCTGTATTGACTTTACACCATCTCTGCCAGGCACCTGACATAATTTTACTTTTGCCTCTCCCTCAGAAATCTGCACAGTGTCAAAAGTTCTCTTTAACACGCTTCTCTCCACGCGGTTTTTACGAATACCAATGGTGGTCGTCTCCTCAAAAATAATCTGCTCCAGCTTCGGAATGCTCTCCTCTGCGCAGATTACATTAAGCTGCCATGCCGGACGATTTTTCTTCATATAGACTGCACTGTAATGTACATCTCTGGCTCCGGCTTCCATCAGCCGTTCCATTACATAGCCCAGATTTTCTCCGGTACAGTCATCTATATTGCTCTCAAGCTTCCAGATCTTCTCTTTCTCCTGCTCCTTCTCCTCTTCTCGGATCAGAATTGCCCGCAGGATTCCTGGTCGTTTATATTCCCGCTTTCCTCCGCCAAGACCAATCCTTTCCATCACAAAGCTCTCCGGCAGCTTATCAGATGTCCGGACAGCTGCCACGATCGCTGCACCGGTTGGTGTTACATACTCTCCATTCTCACCAGTCAGTGCCAGACGGATTCCGTGAGCAGCCACAATATTAGATACCGCCGGTACCGGTACCGGAAGGATGCCATGCTGACAATGAATGGTTCCACCGCCTTCATACAGTACTGGAACGATCACGTTATCAATATTCAGATTATCAAGGCAGACTGCTACGGATACGATATCCACGATAGAATCCACAGCTCCCACCTCATGAAAGTGCACCTGCTCCAGCGTGGTTCCATGAGCCTTCGCCTCCGCTTCTCCAAGCACTGTGAAAATGCGAAGGGCCGTCTCATAAGCCCGCGGTGTCAGGTCTGCCTGTGTCAGGATCTCACGGATCTCTTTCATACCACGATGAGTGTGCGGATGCATATGTTCTCCACCACCATGCGTGTGTGTATGCACATGTTCCATATGATCATCTCCGTGCAGATATGCCATATCATGGTCATGATTCTCATGCTCTTCATCCAGCAACACATCAAAATCGCACACATCCAGCCCAGATTTTTTCACCCGGCTGATCTTAATGTCAAAGCCCTTCACCGGCAGGCTTGCAAGAGCATGTCGTAATACCTGCTCATCTGCCCCCAGATCCAACAGAGCCGCCACTGTCATATCTCCGCTGATACCGGAGTAACATTCCAGATATAATGTTTTCATCATCTCTCCTCCTGCTGTCCATCCACGCGCTTTGCATGGGTAGTGTCAAAACATAGCTCACAGCGCTCCCGTACCTGCATCTTTGAAAAATAATTCTCTTCCATAGGAATCCATTTTGTCCGAAAGGTCTCCGCACAGGTCATTTTTCCCAACCGATTCTGAATCCGGTACATCTGTTCTTTCGGATCAACAGTCAGAAACACATGAAGATCATAGTAGTCATATAACTCTGGATGACAAGAATAAGACCCTTCCACAATATTGATCTTCCTTGCTTCCACCTCCACCGGCTGATCCAGTTCCCATTTCCGACAGTTAAATGGTCGATACGTAAATTTCGTTCCTTTATGAAGAGGCAGCAGTACTTCTTCCAGGAACCGTTCCCGATCTACATTTCCTCCAGGTTCCTCCTGCCGCTTAGGCGTCCGCTGTTCCGGCCGCAGATAAAAATCATCCATATGCAGCAGATTACCATGCATTTTCTGCTGAAGATATGCTCCCAATGTGGATTTTCCAGAGCCGCAGCGCCCATCAACGGCAATCAGCAGATGATCTTTTTTCGTCTTTAATTTACCTGTCTCTGTTATAATCGCCGCCGCGATCTCCTTCATACGTTTCTCTGCCTCCTATACGTTCTGACGCACATGCTCATTCTTCTTAAAGGGAACAATCTTCGCTTTGTTCAAAGCTACCATGATCATCGGGATCAGGATCAGCTGCAGCACAATACCCGGAATGGCATTGATCAGCGCGCCTGCCATAAACAGTTCCCATGAAAATGCGATACCACTCACGCCAAGAAGTACCACACGTACTGCTCCCCAGACCAGTCTTCCGGCGATCATTGCCACAATGAGACAACGGTACAAGGATTTGATACATTGCCAACGGGAATGACTGTACAGATATCCGATCACCAATCCATACGTTGCCATCTCAAATGCCATGCCGATTCCATTAGGAAAAAGTGCCGGCATTCCAAAGAGCATACCACGTACCAGTGGAAGGAAGAAACCTGCTGCCAGGCCATACTGCCAGCCAACGATCAATCCGCACAGCAGGACCGGGATATGCATCGGAAGAAGCATCTGTCCAATCAACGGAATCTGCCCGATAAAAAACGGAAGAATTATACCAATGGCAAAAAACATTGCCGCCAATGTCAGTTTTTTCGTTCCAGTCTGTATCATATTTTTATCCTCTCTTTGCTGTTTTCTTTATTATAACATTAAACCCGGCTTCAGGGTCAAGACCGAATTTGACACAAAAAGGCTGCTTTCCTTTTTTTCAGGAAAACAGCCCCTTATTCCTATGATCTACTCTGCTGTTACTGTGCTGGTATATTCATCCAATGCTGTCACATCTGCATATACAGTCTCGCTGTTTGCCTTGGCATAATAGGAATCCACTGCTGAATATCCAAGCCATGCTGCCAGCAATACAACGACCAGTCCGCAGCCACATTTTGTAAGAAATGCATTTCTCTTTTTCTTTGCTAAAATAGCCTTGCGATTCTTTTTCTGCTCTTTATAACGATCTACTTTTTCCTGACTCATGAAACGTTCTCCTTGCTGTTTCTCGCGCTGCACCTCACAACGCTTAATAGAATAAGTATATCACATTTTTCCTAAACCGCAATAATAATTCCGCCCTGTGCCGCATAAAGTGTGCTGACTCCGGAACTCTCCAGCACAATAATGTCCTTTACCTTTACAAGCTTCATTAATTCCTGTTTCACATATTCCGCACGCTCCGGATTATTGCAGTGAACCAGTCCCAGCACCTTCTCTTCCGGATGCTCCAGCTCTGCTGCTATCGTCTCCGCCATCAGACGAAGTGCTTTCTGCATGCCTCTTGCCTGACCGAGCTGAGTGATCACACCCTGATCAGTGGCTCCCATAACCGGCTTAATATTCAATGCCGTAGCCACCAGAGCTTTCACTGCGCTGAGACGTCCGTTCTTTCTTAAATTGTCCAGGCTCTCCAGCACAAAATACGTATGCATATGAAGGATGAATTCATCCACCTTCTCAATAATTGCTTCAAAATCAAGACCTGCCTCTTCGTACTCAGCAATCTTCTTTGCAATCAGCGTCTCTCCCACAGATGCCGAACAGGAATTAAATACATGTACCTTTGCATCTGGATGATTTTCCAGAAAAAGGTTCATGCCAAGCACTGCACTGTTGTAAGAACCACTCAGTTCTGCGGACAGCGTGATTGCATAGAGATGCTCAGCCCCACAGTCAAATGCCGCTCTGTACACTTCCGGTGACGGACAGCTGGACTTCGGACAGTTTGGACTTGCTTTCATCTTCGCCAGAAAGTCAAGACGGTCAAATGTCTCATCATCCACAAACTGTTCTCCATCTATAGAAAGATGCAATGCCGCATGTGCAAAATGAGGATCCTTTTTCATATCCTCCGTAAATTCCCCACAACTGTCAACAACGATCCTGTAATTTATCATATGATCCGGTCCTTTCCTTTTCATCTCTTATTATTTATCTAAAAAGATTCAAAAACGTTCTTTCGTAGTTTTTAATACCAGATAATATTACCACAAGACTGTCACATATGCAACTGCTTCTTGCCGTCAAATAGCCTGCAAATCATTTGCGTTAATCTGATATATCTTCTATAATGGTTTTATTATCAAATGATGAAAGGATCTTTTCATGTTACTTCAGATATTGTCTTATACCCACCATCTCACTACCTTGCTGTTCGGCGTCTTTTTGTCGGCATTTTTTTTAGGAGTGAATCGAGATTGGAAAAATACCGGAATCCTGCTGCTGTCGGCACTTGCCTCCGGACTTCTGTATTTAATCAGCATTTCCTTGATCGGTACAGAATTTTCTGATGAAATCTATCCGTTTGTTGTACATCTGCCTTTGTTGTTGATTCTGGTATTTTACTACAAATTCCGCTGGCTTCAGTCACTGACTTCCATTCTGACGGCTTACCTTTGCTGTCAATACAGCAACTGGGCTGGAATCCTTGTATTCACGCTCACCCATCAGGAATGGTGTTATTACCTCTGCAGAATCCTGGTAACACTTATCGTATTTTTCCTGCTCTGCAGATATCTGTGTCCGACCACCGCACTGCTCTTCGAGAAATCTGACCGGGAGCTGAGCATTATCTGCAGTATGCCTTTTGTCTATTACCTGTTTGATTATGCTACAACCAAATTTTCAACCCTGCTGTATTCCGGCAGCAAGGTTGTATCCGAATTCATGGGCTTTGCCCTGTGCCTGTCCTATCTTCTGTTTCTGATTATTTATTTTCGGGAATATGAATTGAAAAGCCGGACTGAACAATACAATGAACTGATCAACATGCAGCTTCGTTCGCTGCGTTCCGAGATTGAGCAGGCAAAGAAAAGTGAGCACAATATGTCGATCCTGCGGCATGACATGCGACACCATTTAATGATTTTACAGACTTATGTGCAAAACCAGGAGACCGACAAAGCTCTGGACTATATCCAGCAGATACACCAGACTTATGAAAATACCATCATCAGCACATTTTCACAAAATGAACTGCTCAATTCGATTCTGTCTATATACAGTTCCCGACTGCAGGAGCTTGGAATTGCATTTCATGCACAGGTCGCTGCCCCCAAAGATCTTCCCTGCTCAGAGATGATCTTCTGTGCAATCCTGTCTAATATTCTGGAAAATGCCATGAATGCAGTAAAAAATCTCTCTCAGGAAAACAGACGCATTGAACTGCATATTTTTGAAAAAATGAATCATCTGATGCTGCTGGAAAAAAATCCGGCCCCTGTACCGCCTGTTTTTTCAGATGGGATTCCCGTCACCAGGAGGTCAGGGCACGGACTGGGTGTTAAAAGCATCATCTACTACGTAGAAAGTCAACAAGGACAATATCAGTTCTTCATGGAAGGCACTGATTTTGCTGTAAGGATCATTCTATAAACATTTCATTTTACAGCGTATAGTAAGCACGGATCATATCTGAAAGAGCATGCTCATCCTGTCTGCCCATCAGTTCCCGCGCAGAATGCATGGCAAGGATCGGAATCCCCACATCCACTGTCGGTACCGGCACCATACTGGAGGCAATGGAACCAAGAGTGCTTCCGCAGCTTCCATCTGAACGATTGAAAAACTTGCTGTAAGGAATCTCTTCCTGTCTGCAGATCTGCTCGATCACAGCAACAGCCTGACTGTCCGTAGCATATGACTGACTGCTGGCTTCTTTGATACAGAATCCCTGGTTCAGAATGCTGTGGTTGGTAGGATCCATCTTATCCCCATGATTCGGGTGATACGCATGTCCCACATCCACCGACAGAAACATGCTGTCGGCCAGATAATGAAGGAATTGCAGACGCTCCTGTCCAAGGCCGATGCTGATCTGCTCCAGTACCATGGATAAGAACATGGAGCCTGCCCCTTGCTTCGTGCGGCTTCCCACTTCCTCATGATCAAAAAATGCTGCCACATTGATGCCGCCTTCCCGGCTTCCTTCCGTGATACCAGTGAGGATCGCCTGTACACCCGACAGATTATCGATCCGCGGCGCACTTAAGAATTCTTCATGAATCCCCACATATTCCGGCTGATCTGCATTATACAGCCCCATCTCATAATCCAGGATCTCTTCTGGCTGCACATGCAGCTCCTTCGCCAGTAATTCTCTGAAAAAATCTCTGGATATCAGTTCTCCACCCATACCAGCCAAAGGAAGCATATCTTTCTGGCGATTCAGTTCCACACCTTTGTTCACATCACGGTTCAGATGGATCGCCAGATTGGGAATGATAAATATCGGCCGTTTCAAATCTACCAGACGCATCTGTGGATGAAACACATCATCACTTTTCAGCGCCACCCGTCCGGCAGCAGACAAAGGTCTGTCCAACCAGGTATTAAGGATCGCACCTCCATATACTTCCACATTCAACTGCGCATAGGTCTCTCTTAAGATCTCCGCTTGCTGCTTCACCCTGAGTCCCGGAAAATCTGTATGAGCTGCTGCAATCCTGAATCCTTCCGCCTGCACCTGGTCTCCAACCGTAAATGCAACAACAGCAGAGCCATATTGCTCCACATAATATTTTCCGCCTGCTTCCAGCTGCCATGGTCGGTTCATGACCAATGGCTCAAAGCCCGCTGTCCGAAGCTCCTTTACAATTGCCGCTGCTGTGTGAAATGGAGAAGTTGCCGCCTTGATAAGCGTTGTTAACTTCTCTGTGCTGTCTGTCTTTCTCATGCTAATGTGCCTCCAGTTCTTCGATGATGCAAATCTACTAATTGTTATCTTACCATAACTCAGATGGATTTCCAACGGAAAAACAGGAGACGCATCTGACCAGCCAGTCACTTTCTCGCGCAAAGCCTTTCTACTGGCGATTGGATAATTGGGAACTCTGACAGACAGTAATTGTCCGTTTTTCTCTTGATTTACTGGTTTTTGCAAGTTTGTTGGAGAATTCTGACGCTGTATTGAGGATAATTGTCCATTCCAGCTTCACAGATTGCTGTTTTGCACCTTCTTTGGATAATTCCTGCGTTCTGCAAGCCCTTATTCTCCAATCAACTTCCCGCGAGAACATTTTCCGGCACTCATTGGACAATCACCGCGCATTCAGGGCAACTATTCTCCAAACGCGCCATGACCTAGACTTCATCTACAGAAGAATTGGCTAACTCAACTGTTTGGCACATGTGAATTGTCCACCAAGAAACATAAACACATAAAACAACGGCTCCACAGATATACTAAGCAATCTGTGGAGCCGCCACTTTCAAGTCTCTATTCTTCCTTCTTCTTGCCTTTCTTCACAAACACAATGCCTGCGCCTGCAAGGATCACTGCGATCACCAGCAGAACGATCCAGATCATGGTTCCGGAGTTCTGACTAGAAGCAGCCGCTACGGCACCAACCTGCTGTGCATCCTCTGTGTCATCGGAAGCATCCACGGCTGTCGTATCTGCGTTTGCCACATCCATCGGCTGTGCATCGATCACGACTACATAATCAGATGCATGACTGAAGGTCAGGTCCACATTTCCATCAGTGCCGATCTCACCGGCGCAGATGAATTCCAGTTCGCCGGAATCTTCATTGTAATAGAAGAGATTTGCATAAAGTCCGGCATTCTTCTGATCCATATTGACCGTCAGCACCGCCCGGAAGCCGAACTCTCCGTCGTATGCCAGTGACAGATTCATGGAGTAACGTTCACCGGTCACATTATTGATCACGTCTACCGGAATGCTCTGTCCGGCATCCGCTCCTGTGGTCACACCAAGGTCAATATCCCTCATCTGATCTGCGGTAATATCCATACCGTTAACCGTCCAGGTGATGCCATCGCCCATGTCGAAGACAACGTTAATGTCCTGTCCTTTGATGCTGTCAAAAATGTCGCCCGGCACGACAGTCGCACCATTCATATTGACAGTAACGGTTGCCGAACCATCTGTCTAATCCTGATTCTCCTGCATTGCATCCTTCCATGCATCCTGCAGTTCATTTTTAATCAGATCCCAGCCACTCTTGCCTGTATCGCCTGCTACATACGGTTCTTTTACGCCAGTCTCGTCTGCAGGTTTCTGTGCTTCCGTCTTCGTGCCCGGAAGTTTCACCGTGGACGGATTGGTCTTCGGCGTCTCTGCCGGAGCCGCTGGCAAGGTCAGTGTGGTTGAAGCTGTGGTACCAGCACTGCTTTCTGAACTACCAGAACTGCTGTGGTGATGCTTCGAACCGGAACCGCCAGATCCAGTGCCCGTATGATTATTGCCACCCGGAAGCTTGGCAATGGTCTTCGTCTCCTTATAGCCACAAGCGGTACACTCATATTGCATGAGCCCCTCTTCCATGGTCGTTGCTACTTTGATCACTTTCGTAGTCAATGAGGTATGGTTGGTCGGATCCTTCGGGATCGGATAACCGCTGCTCACGGTCTTTTTGCAGATCACACAAACTACATTTCCTGTTGTTCCTGTTGCAACACAGGTCGCCTCTCTCGCCCCTTCAATGGTTGTCTGGACATGATTGCAATTTGAACGGTATACCGTCAGGCTTACTTTTGTCACTTCATAATTTGCAGCATCTGCTCCCGTATATTCCGCATGCACATCTGACTGAGGCTCGTCCACTACAAGACCTTTCTCTTTATCTTCATCAGACCATTTCCAACCCTGTGGCAGTTCTACATTTCCAACCTTTTCGCAGGAATTCGGCGCATAAATAACACCATTTCCACCTGCGGGATTCAGTGGCGGATATTGTGCCTGATTGACTGTTATTGTAATCTTACCTGTCACTGTCTCATAAGAGGTCGTATCCCTCGGTGTGAAAATATACTCGAATTCCTTACCATTGTCTCCCGTGTGTGTGAGCTGGCCGGAGGTCGACTTCCAGGTGAAGGTTCCCGGTACGTTTGTAGTCGTTCCTGACTCACCTGGCTCACCACCTTTTCCATCTTCCCAGATGGCTTTTCCGCCGACTGGCTGCTGATTATACAGGCAATCGCCATGGGTATAGGTTGCTGTTGGCTGTTCACTGATATAAGGAATTGCTTTTACCACCGTTACATTCACAAATGCGGTTACTTCGTTGTAATCAGTCGATTCTGGCTCAAAATAAATCTCTTGCGAACTGGTTCCAACAGATAATTTCACTGTCTGATCCTTAAACTTCCATTTGCCGTTGATCTGTTTGCCATCAATGCCAGTTACAACACCCCGACTCTCCGCCGCAGCACCTAAAAGTTCCTTGTCATATGACAGATCCGGATGATAAATACACTCTCCCGGCACCGGAAGTTGTTCAATGGTCGGCGTTGCTTTATTTACCGTAACAGAAATGCTTCCTGCATAAGGTTCATAATTCTGTGCCACGGTACTGTCCGGTGTAAATACATATTTTGTTCGCTGCGCCCCTGCATTCAGTATCGCATCCGGCTCTTTCCACGCAATCGTTCCCGGCACTTCGACCGTCGATCCCGCTCTGTAAAATACAGTGTCTGTCAGATTCAGTTTTGATAAAGGCTCCCCATAATTCAGTGTACCAGCAACCTGTACTTCTGTTGCCGGTGAAACCGTGGCTTTTGCAATATTGACATTGACGGTTACGGAACCTTCCGCTCCTGTATAATTTGCCTTTATGTAGTCAGGCACGGAGATCCTGATTGTAGCACTTCCTGCACCTTTGACTGTCACCTTACCATCATCAGAAATGTGGAGAAGTTTCTCCTTAATCTCGCCGGAAGGAATCTCAACTCCATCGGCATCCTTCGCATCTTCTACGGTGTAGGTAAGTCTGTTCTCTCCCATTTTTCCTTCCACAGCCAGTGAGAATGGATCTGTTCCATAGGTAACATCCCATGTATCCTGGTAGCCTTCAGCTTTTACAAATTTCCACGGTGCATTTGCAATATGAAGGATACCACCACCTGTCTGTTCATTCGTCGTATCTGACAGGTCCTCATAATATTTCACAGTCACATCATAATTCGCACTATTCGATGAAACTGCAAATCCCCAATTGCCTGCAGACGGATATTGTTCCTGTCCCCAATTACCTGTAAGCTGCAATGTCTTCTGAATCGTCTCTTTCGTGTCGAGGTTTACCAGTGGTGTAGTATCATCAATTTTAAATAGAATCTCATTGATTCCCGGCAGCGGATTCCCATATGTGCTCTTCATGTTCTCGACTTGAATCGTAATCTTACGCTTTTGAAGCGTTGGAACTACGTTTACCTTGATACTTTCATATTGATCCTGAAGGCTTTCATCTGGTGTAAATGTCACTTCGACAGTCTCGGGTGTGCCCACCGGTAATACGGTATCCCTTGTATCGGTCAGTTGCCATGTGCCAGGAACAACTGTATCACCATACTTTGCAACACCAGGTGTCAACTCCAGATTCTTAATCGCATCTCCATATGTACCATTCAGTTCCGGTGCCTTCTCTACCTTTGGCATGGCTTTGGTGGTGGTGTATTCAAGGGGCTGCACCGGTGCTGTTATATTGCCCGCCTTATCAATGGCTGCGATCCAGACTGCAATTTTTTTATTTGGATAGGGCGTAAAATAATAATCTGTCTTTCCAAAATCGCTTATTTTAACAGTATTTTCACCTTTTTTGCCTTCTATTTTAAAGATAGCAGGTCTGTAGCTGGCAATAAATTCTTTATTTGAAGAACTATTATCAGGTCCCTTTTCACGAATCTTCCACACATCATAAGAAAATCCATTGTCATTATCCGTGTATCCAGTAACTCGCGGCATCCATTTTCCATCCTCCTGAGTTGCAAACTGTGGATACTTCGGATCACTATTCATATAGTCTTCGATATCTTTTTTGCATTGCTCATAAGTGTAGTTATCACCCTCCTGAAACACACCTTCAGATACGAAGAACCACATGAGTGTCGCGTCCTCATCCAAAGTAACCTTCAGAGTCACCTCTATATCCTTCAAGGTTCCGTCCGCTTTCGAAGGTTCCTTTACATTCACAACCGGCGCATCTTTATCAAAAATCACGCCATCACTACTGATGTAATTACTCTGATTTCCCGCCTTGTCTACTGCATATGCATACACTACAAAGTTGGCACTGTCACTCACAGTGAAAGATACAATCCCGTCACCATTAGCTTCCGCTTCGGTAAATTTTCTACCATTACGCAGTGCATCCAGTTCTTCAACTGTTTTCGCATTAATCTCGCCTGACGGATCCGTGATTTTGTCAATATAGTAGTAATACTTGTCCACACCGCTGGTCTCAATACCTGCTTTGGCATCGTTGGCACGTATCTTCACTTCCAGATTCGTGTCATTGTAGATATGTCCAAAGCTGACCTTGTTAAGAAGCGTCTGGAACCAGTTGTTCTTGATCTGGATACCATAGTCTCCGGGATTGCCCTCTGTATCTGTCCAGTAAGGTGCTGTCCGGTCTACGTGTAATGTGAGTTCTACGGGTGCTCCGATGTAGCCGGTAGACCATTCCTTAACATAAATCGTTTTCTTGTTGATTCCTTCTTCTACATTCAGACTGGAAACATCATTCCAGATCTCACTACCATCGCCCTGAATTTTTTTGCAAAATCCATAGCTATTTTCCGACCAGCTCAATCCTATGCCAAATTCTGCTGAATCTCTGTATAATATAGTGGAATCGTCACCTTCACCATTCAATGAGAATCTTTGTAGATTGATACTTTCTCCATTATACCAATGTTCGGCTGATGCCGTAGTCTGCTTCGGTACAAACGCATATTTGATTTCAAAATTTTTACTTACAGTTCCTTTATAATTACCTGTTCCGGTGCAGATTATCGTTGCCGTTCCCGGATCAATATTGTCTTTATAAGACAGTGTATAATCGGTATCCTTCTGAAGCATCTCCTCATTAGTTTTTCCGTCAGTCGTCACTTCATATTGAATCTCAAGATCTGGAGTTATCCCATTTCCTTTATAATAGGCTGTCTGATTTTTATCATTTATTTTCACTGTAATACCTGGGTCTGACAGATCCACAGGCTGTATCACTGCTGTATATTTCTGAATAAAATCTACATTGTTTCCACTCTCTATTTTCAAATAAAATGGATAACTGCCGGCATTTTTTACAAAATAACCGTTTCTGTCCCAACGATCCGTAGCCAGCTGTACAACATCTGTCCAGGTTTTCTGTTCATCTAAGCTGTAGTACAATGTATAGCTGCCCCCGAATCTTTTTCCCTGAGCAGATCCTATTCCATAACCACTAGTATTCCATTGTCGAATACTTGTCCCATCTAATATGCCAGCAGACGCATACTGCTTTTTGTCCGTTTCATCAGCTAAGAATCGAACAGGAAAAGCATTAAATGAATTTTGCCAGGCCATATGTGACATGCCATCATAATATTTTGGCTCTGTTCCTTCCGCTCCATAAATACGTGGTTCTATTTCCACAATCGTACCTTTACCAATCGTATAGTAAATCTCTATGGTGCCAAAACAGTCATTCAATCCAGTGATCGTCGCTTTTGGTGCTTTGGCCGGATCAAATTCGGCATCATTCGTGCTATAAGGATAAGCCTCTGTACAATTATTATAATCTACATAATATTGTGCATCACCTTTATTCGTCACTCTGTCACTTCCAGATCCGTAATAAAGATTGTTATATCGGGGTTTGGTCAGTTCCTGTTCCTCTCCATCTTCGGTCAACACTACTCTGGTCAGCATCTGTGGCCAGGTATCGAAGGTACGTTCTTCCAGTCCTTCCACTCTGAGACCGCCATTGGCATAAGCCTGTGCCAGATCGATTTTCCCACATTTTTCACACTTCCATGAGTCATTTGTCTGATGTCCCTGAAGAGTCACTGCTGTGGAAGGCATGGTAAATGTGCTGTTTTCCAAAGTGATCGCTTTATGATCTGCAGTCTGATAGCCGGTACAGATCTCATTTCCCACCGTGATAGTTTTTTTAGATAAGCCATACCAGTTTCTATCATTTTCCTTAACACAATTCGCATTCACTCCACCCTCTTCTGTGCCGGGCAGCGTAACGTTCTTCGGTAGAGTCAGTGAGTACCAGTGGTTCAGTGTTCCATCTGAACCTTTTGCTAACGCAAAACTCGTTGTTTCTGCTCCATAATAGATATTTACCGTTGAATGTGCAAATACCTCTGCAGGACTTACCGTTGCTCCTTCTTCCAGATAAACATTGTATGTGCCTCCTGAAGACGCATTTAGGTTAATCATATAGCTATCTTTATTCTCAAGCATTGCATCTCTGAGAATCAGATCACTGCTGGCAAGCATATAGAACACGCCATTTTTCAGATTGATATTCTTTATGGCCAATCTGCTGGAGCTATTCACCATCAGGAACTTACCATTTTCAGAAGGTCCCGCTAATGTATAGCACTTCCCATCATCAGATCTCAAGACCACTTCTTTCGGTAATGTTACCGGCTGATCATTTGCAATGGCTTCCGTAAGCGTTATATCTTTCAGTAAGATAATTTCCAGCTTTTTGCTGTTCTGCACATTCGCTTTATCATTGATCAGATAGTTGATTGCATTTCCCCAGCTATCGTAATAACTGGTCTTTTCATCCAGCACAAGTTTCACAACCGCCTGAGACAGATCTTCTTTTGTATCCGCCGAAAGGACCCTGACATTGCTCAATTCCGTCTGTGTTCTTGGCACAATCACTTTCCTGCCTGATGCAAAATATGCCCGATTCTCTGCCAGCATATCCATAATGGCATAACCGGCTGTCTGATTATTCAGATCATTTACCCCAGGCTTTGTCGCAATTGAAATGTTTCCATAAGTTCCACCAGACAGTTTTATCTTTGCCCGATTTGCCTGTACGGATCCAATCGTTCCACTGTAATGTATTGCATATAACTTTGTTACCTGCGTGTCTGCACCTGTGATCTTTAACCGAGAACCACCATAAGCATTAAGCGCTGCATAAGAACCTGCCTTAATCTCACAATCAGACCATATATTGATTTGCTCATATTTTCCGCTTTCTACAGTCAATTTTGCATCATTGCTTACCTGAACAATACCAAACAAATTGCCATTGTCAGATGTTCCATTTCCCCCTGCCGCAGAGTCCTTCAACATACAACTGACATTCATACCAGAAAATGTTAACTTCAGATCCTTCAAATAGGATATGCTATTCTGCACGGTACTTGTCTTTTTCCCGTTCAGATCCAATGTAACATTGATCCGTTTTGCATTTTCGCTGCTTAATGTCCAGTCGATGGAATCTCCATTGTTGTCATGGATATTGATGTCATTCTGCAGTGTCAGCGTAATATCCAACGTTTCCGCATCTTTTACTGCTGCGTCTATGGCTGCCAATGCTTCCTGCATGGACAGATATCCCGCTGTCATTCCATCGATCGTTGTCTGCACATATCCGGCAGTAACCGTGAACATAACATGATTGGAGGTTGCTGTATCATTCCCTTTGAATGCAATACAATAATACTCATAGGTTCCGACTGTAAGTCCTGAAGGAATCTGGTAAGTCTGGGAATTTGCACCAAAAATGGCCTCATCTGTTGCTTCTGCTCCTTCCAATGTCTTCACATGCCACTTATAGGTAATCCCATCCGTAGACTCTCCATCTGTGGCCTGGACTGTCAGTTCTGGTGCTTTTTTATATCCGACCAATGCCTGCGCATTTGTCGTGTCGATTGCAGGCTGTTCTTTGAAATACAGCGGATATTTCACAACCTCTACATCTTCTGTAATTGCGTCCTTGCTTTCCAGATTCACATAACTGCCACCTAATAATTTTATACCGTAACCTGTTTTTATGATTCCGCTGAGTTTTTCATTACCTTTCTGATTGCAGATGGCTCCAAAATTTGTATTGGAATTATATCTGAAAGTTCCACCGCTGATCTCAACATCCCCTGCACTGGATCGAACAACGATTCCTCCATTAAAATCACCACCTGTGATTTTTGCAGTACCACCCCTGATCTCTATGGAAGGATTTCTAGTGTATGCGGAAGTTGCTGCACCTGCTTCAATTGCAAGGTTTCCGCCAGTATTGTAGATGGCTCTGCTATAAGTATTACTGCTATTGTTCACTGATACATCATTCTTTATGGTACAACTTCCACCGCTCTCTATTTTAACTGTGCCATAAGGTTCCCATGTTCCAGCCTTTCCGGTAAGTGTTCCTTTACCGCCAGTCGATGTAATCGTCACATTACTACCCGATGTAATTTTCACATTAACAGTATCTCCATCACCCGTGCTCAAGGTCTTTCCATTCAGATCCAGAGTGATCGTTCCATTTACAAAGGTAAGCGTCCGAGTAAGGGTAATATCAGACAACAATTTAATTGTGTAGTCACCGCTGATCGTGCCATTGCTTGCCCAATCATCAAAACTTGCATACTTCTCGGTTGACTCCCCATCTTTTGTCACTTCAAGTGCTGCTTCGCCCGCCTGTGCTGCTACTTCGTAAGAGTCTGATAATTCATATGTCTCCAGCGCAGAATCTGCTCCTGTCTGTTCGCTATCCAGAACTGCTTCATCTGTGATTTCTTCTTCATTATCTGCATCTTCTCCGGCAATTTGCTCAGAATTTGCATTTTCAGACACTTCGCCTGTTTCTTCGCCGTTGCCATCTACATTGGAAGTTTCCTCCTTCTGAGGTTCGGATTCATTTGCGAATTCTTCCGTTGAACCACCTTCCATCGAGGTATCTTCTGTTTCCTGTGCCAGAACCGGCAGCACTGACAGATCCACTGTATTTCCTATCATCACCGCAGCGATCCCCAGCGCCAACAGTCGTTTCCTCAGTTCTCTCCACCCAGTCTTTTTCATATGCATGTCTCCCTTTCCATGTTCTATATCTATGTCTGATTCTTTTTCTTTTCGTATGAGACTGCACGTCTCACCAGTATTTTATAAAAAATGAGACTGGGTGTCAATCTATTCGCGTTTATACTTTATATTTTTGCGGAATCTATGCAAAGAAGCTGCCGCAATACATCTTTCGTATTACGGAAGCTTCGTACTTTTTATTGAATATCCACTTGTTTTTTGCTATACTATTTGCATAATTGAACAGAAAGTCAGGATGTGATTTTCCGATGTCAGATGCCCTCTAGTAACAAAGGAGGGTGATGCCCTATGAACACAATGGAAGTTTTAACTTTATTGCTAGTAGTTTTTGCGGCTCTATCGTACATAGATAATCATTTTGACAAAAAGAAATAGCATCCCGTACCCTCGCAAAAGTCAGGATGCTATCTCTTTATTAGTTTTCTAACTGAGGGCAAATCGGACTCACATCCGATTCACTTTCTAAGTAGATTATAACTAAAGGCATTTGAGAAATCAAGTGCCTTTTTATACCTTTACATAATTCAATATCATTTCTTTGATCCGCAGCAGTTCTGGCGTATAATCTCTGTCTTTCTGAGATCCCCAGATAAAACCACCCGCATAGTAAGCACAGGCTGTCATCATGGAATGCACGGTCACCCGCATAAATTCTTCTTCTGGAATATCAGTCCGGAAGGTCTTGTCTTCTTTCGCTTTCGCATACATCATATGAAGGCGGGTATCCACAGAATACAATGCTGCATGGAATTCCTCCAGCTGCTCTTCTTCGCATCCTTCATGGCTTACATAATGGTTAAAATTATCATTAAAGCAAAGCAATGCCTTATGGGACTGGTACATTTCAATATAACTGTCCAGTGTAAAAATCAATCTTCCGATTGCCGGAATCTCTCCCACAGAATTGATCGGACGCACCTGATCCAGCGCATCCAGATATGCTTTCCATTCTCTGGTACAGACCGCAATCACCAGCTCCAGTTTGCTGGAATAATACCGGAACAGAGTCGCTCTTCCGATACCTGCCGCCTCTGCAATCTCTCCCATGCTCACCGGCTCGATCTTCTTCTCCACAAAGATCCGATAGGCTTCCGTTAATATTTTCTCTCTCCGTTCGTCCTTCTTGGTCTGCATAATCCCCTTTGTCCTCATAATCCCTTCTTTTTACACTCTTCTGATTTTTTGCATAATTCTGTTTTGATTATAGCATACTCTTTATTCTGGCACAAGATTTGGACAATTCAAGCGCGGCGAGCGGCAAAGTAACTGGCCCGCCAAATACATCCTCGCGTGAAGTTTTTCGCACCGATATTGGAGAATTTGCAACCTGATTTCATGGCAATTATCCAATGAATAACAGAAAAGCCCCATATATGAAAATAAATGGATAATCAGTGTCTGGCAAGTGCAGTAATTATCCAACGTGCATGAAAATCCCCTTCTTCTGACAAGATTTTGGAGCATTCACATTGTTAACAACTGAAAATTGTCCAATCGCAGGCACAACACAGAATAGAACCACATGCCTTCAAGCACAACACCAATCGAGTAGGAGGCGGTGACTAACCGCCGTCCTCTCACACCACCGTGCGTACCGTTCGGTACACGGCGGTTTCAATAGTTGACGTGCATAGACTGATAGGCTGTGGCTAAATCATAAAAGCCCCATTTTATCAGTCTTTCTTTTGTTAGGGCTCTGTTTAATACACCGCTCCCTGCCATTCTCCAATAAGCTTTTCGACTATAGGCTCCTTCACAGGCTACCCATTCCGGCATTCCCAGTCCTATCAGCTTTCGTTTTCGGGTCTTCGGCAGTTTCCATTGTTTCCAAATGCACATCCGTATCCTTCGATACAGCCAGCCATTCAGTCCCTCGATGTTGTTTTTCATGTCTGCCATACTGTAATAGTTCAACCATCCACGCATATATTCTTTTATTCGTTTCATGGTCTTTACTATACTTCCGCACTTGCTCCGGGAAGTGAGCCTGCGAAGGTTGTCCTTGGCTTTCTTCCATGACTTTCCATGGACACGGATATAAATTCCTTTTCCGTTCTTCCCAAAACAAAAACCAAGGTACTTAAAATTTCGTATCGCAAACACACTGACCATACGACTTTTCTCTCGGTTCACTTTTAGTTTTAGTGTCTCTTCCAGATATTTCGTACTGCTTTCCAACAATCTCTCAGACGCCCGTTCACTTCTCGCTAACAATACGATATCGTCTGCATAGCGGATGCACGGTACTCCTCTTTTGTTGAATTCCTGGTCAAACTCGTTAAGGTAGACGTTCGCTAACAATGGGGATAGATTTCCTCCTTGTGGTGAACCTTCTTCTGTCTTAACGACTACACCGTTTTCCATCACTCCACTTCTCAGATACCTCTTTATTAACGTTTTGATAACAAGAAAAGCCCAGAAATAGGGGATTTGTGTATGACAGTGTTGCATATATGTTGTATGCAGTTAACTGTCCACACATTCCCAGAACTACTCATTACTTTAACAAAGAAAGGACTAATACTATGAAAATACATTTTGCTTACTATAACCAGTACAAGAACGGAATTGATATTGCTTTTGCTGATAATACACTTCTATTCTTATCCTGTGCAGAAGCTGAAAAGAATCTCCATACTACACCTAACTCTCAAAGGCTTATTGATAACCTTGCAATTGATAATCCGCTTATGTATGCTGCACTTGCTCTTGATTGTGAGTTGCAGGATTGGGCTGATGCTATGGATGAGGATTGGAGTCCTTAATCCAAAACATCTTTAACTATATTACTCCAAAATATTTTTCAAAGAATACCTTTAACTTATCAATTACTGTTTGTTTTTTCAAAGCCCTATTTGAGCCACCAGAGAATCTTGAAATTGGAGGTAATATTTTATCAATATCTGTTCCTGTGGTTTTTATTCCTCCATCTCTAAATGAATTCTCTATAAATTTTTGAGCTTCATCATGTTTTAGTTTTTCATCTTGAATAATTTTTTCTAAATCTTTCTCTTTTTGTTTTTTTACAAAATCTTGCCAATCCTTTTCAACATCCGTTTTTACTGTCATTTGGGCAACAAAACCTTCAATTAAAGCTTTTTTGCTACGTAACTCAACGCTTGCATCTATTGATTTGTTAATATTAGCAATAATTGTTTTATCTTCACAGTTCGATTCATGATATTTTACAACAAGCATCAAGATATAATCTATATTGACCTCAACCTGCTTAATAAGTTCTATTTCAAAAACTATATCATCATTAATTCGTTCTTTTTCAATGTCACTTTTTTTAGCATAATCTTGATATAAGTCAATGTAAATACTCTGATAATCTTGTAAATCTATAGCTAATACAGAACTATCATTTTCGAAATCATCAAAACATCTTAAAATATTTCTCAATTTCAAAATACTACCAAATAGTTTGATAAAATTTTTTTCGTTATCCTCGCCGATGATTTGACTGCCTATCGGAAATTCATTTACCAGTCTGGTTACAAGCTCGTTATAACCTTCAATATGCTTTCCGTGCTCATCTTCATAGCCTTTCATATACTCATTGTAAGTTTTTAGAATAACCATACCTCTTGCGTTTTTATCCCCAAAAAGTGCTAAGGCATTATTAGTGGCTGTTTCAAGGTTTCTAAAACAAACAATGTTTCCAAATGTTTTAACTGAGTTCAAAATACGATTAGTACGGGAAAACGCTTGTATCAAACCATGATCCTTTAAATTCTTATCTACCCATAAGGTATTGAGAGTTGTAGCATCAAATCCCGTTAGAAACATATTGACTACGATCAGCAAATCAATCTCACGATTTTTCATTCTCAATGATACATCTTTATAATAGTTGGGAAATTTATCGGCAGATGTATCATAGCTAACCTTAAACAGCTTATTATAATCATCAATCGCACTGTCAAGAAAATCCCGTGAAGTCTGATCAAGACCACTTGTGTCAAAATTCTCATCTTGCAAGATATCATCCGGATCTTCTTCGTTTGGATTAAAACTGAATATCGTAGCAATATTTAATTTGTGACCCGTTTCCTCCATTTGCTTTTTAAATTCATTGTAGTATGCAATCGCTGCCGGAATAGATGCAACTGCAAAAATCGAATTAAAACCATTTACTTTTGCAGTTGATTTTTGCTCTGATACAGTATTATTCTTTGACATCGCCATTTTTTCTACATTCGTAATCACTTTATGGTCATAATAGGAACGACTTTGATTGCGATAAGTTTTCTGCTCAAAATGTTCAAGAATGTATTGTGTAATCTCAGATACTCTTTTAGGGTCAAGTAAAGCTTTTTCACGGTCAATTGCCTTTACTTGCTTATCGTATAAAAGCTCAGGGTTTTTGATCGTGTTGATATAATCAATTCTAAAAGGCAATACATTACCATCATGGATAGCATCAACAATGGTGTATGCGTGCAGTGGTCTTACTTTATTTCCGTTTTCATCCGGTTCACCGCCGAAAACCTGTGCTGTGGTACGCATATTCGGAGCGTTGGAACTGTTCGAGTTTATTGCAAAAATAGGGGTGCCTGTAAACCCGAAGATATGATAATTTTTAAAGTGCTTTGTAATAGACTTGTGCATATCTCCAAACTGAGAACGATGGCATTCATCAAAAATCATAACAATGTGTTTTTTATAAACTTCATGTTCTTTGTTCTTGGATATGAATTTATCTAACTTTTGAATGGTTGTGATGATGATTCTTGCATTATCATCTTCCATTTGTTTTTGCAGAATTTTAGTAGAGGTGTTGCTGTTGGCAGCACCTTCTTCAAATCTGTCGTATTCTTTCATTGTTTGGTAGTCAAGATCTTTTCTATCGACAACAAATAATACTTTATCAATGAAATTCAATCCTTGAGCAAGCTGTGCGGTTTTAAAGCTGGTTAAAGTCTTGCCGCTTCCGGTGGTATGCCAAATGTAACCGCCTGCCTCTTTTCTGCCGGTTTTTTTGAGATTAGTAGAAACGATAATGCGGTTTAGGATTTTTTCAGTTGCCGCAATTTGATAAGGACGCATTACCAATAGTAAATCATCTGAAGTAAACACACAGTAACGAGTCAAAATATTAAGCAGCGTATGTTTTGCCAAAAAGGTTTTTGTAAAGTCCACAAGGTCCGGGATGGTACGGTTTTTTTCATCCGCCCAATAACTTGTAAATTCAAAGCTATTAGAAGTCTTTTTCTTTTTTGCTGCGTTTTTTTCTGCATTATCTTTGATATGCTGAAATCTTGTTGTATTAGAATAATACTTTGTGTGTGTACCATTGGAGATTACAAACAGCTGTACATACTGATACAATCCGCTGCCTGCCCAAAAGCTGTCACGCTGGTATCGATTGATTTGGTTAAACGCTTCTCGAATTGCGTTTCCTCGTTTTTTAAGCTCAATATGCACCAATGGCAATCCGTTTACCAAAATCGTCACATCATAACGAGTATCATGCTTTCCGCCATCTTCTTCATACTGGTTTATTACCTGCAAATGATTGTTATGAATGTTGGTTTTGTCGATCAGTTTGATGTTTTTTACATATCCGTTATCAAGGGTAAGGTTTTGCAGATAATCTTCCTGTATTTTGCGGGTTTTCTCTACAATTCCATCATTACCGTTTGAAATAACGCTGTTGTAAAAGTCGTTCCACTCTTTATCGAAAAAGGTGTAGTTATTCAGTTTTTCAAGCTGTGTACGGAGGTTGTCAATTAAGTCCTGTTCGCTTTTTATAGTAATGTATTCGTAGCCTTGACTGACAAGGCGATTTATAAAATCTTGTTCAAGCGCCGCTTCGCTTTGATAGTCGGTGCTTTTCCTTTTTTCGGGTGTGTACTCAGCCACTACTGTACTTTCAGTAGAGCTTGCCACAATTTCAAAGCTATTCATTTTCCGCCGCCTCCTTTTTCTTAAAAGTTAAGAGCTTATCTCGGTAATATTCATATTGTTTTTGTCTTGCTTCGATTTCGACAGGCAATCCCTCGCTGATATCGTTGCAAAGCTTATCGAAACGGTCAAGAATATCAACAATGCGCTGTTGTTCTGCAAGCGATTTTTTCTCATCTTCCGGATATGGAATTGGAATAGTTAATTTTTCAAAATCGGTTTTATTAAATTTACTCTGTCCCATATTTGAAGTGACTTTTTTCAATTTCTTTTGAAATTCAAAAGATTCAAATGTGTATTTTAAATATAGCAAATTAACTTTACTGCTACGAATTAGCAACGCGTTTTTAGCAAGAGCATTGTATTTATACGGTAGCTTTATTGGATCGATATAGTATACTTCTCCACAATTTCCTACACTAGGTAAAACAATACATGGGGTATCTAATTGAACTCTCCACAAATAATCATATGAATCTTTAGATATATAAATTGGTGAGTTATTGGTATAATTGCACTTAATATCAACTGTTCTTATTAGCTGGGCATAATCTGGTTTTGATAAATAAGGCACTTTTTTTGAAACTTCAGCAAAAGAACCCGCTGCTGCAAAGTTAGTTATTGTGTCACAAACTTCTTTTATCGGATATAATTTACTCTGCTTAATTGAATTTAAAACAGTGTCCCTATAATACTCATATTGCTGTTTTCTCGCAGTGAGTTCCGTAGTGAGTTCCGTAGTGAGTTCCGTAAATTTATCCAATATACGAACGATTTCTTCTTGTACCGGTAAAGGTGGAAGAGGAATTATGAAGTCTTCAGTTACTCGCAAAGAAATTTGAGGTAATGATCCCATTCCTGAAGCTGCTTCTCTGAAGTGTTCAATATTATTTTTCAGAACATAATATAAATATTTTACTTTGATTGGATTATCTGCTGTATATGCCCACATTTCATTTTTAAAAGTAAATGGTTTATCATAATAAACAGCATCAATTACCCCTCTGGACTGCACTAAAACAGCAGGTACTCTCGTAATATTTGCATTAGGTATATCAGCCTCATGAGCAGTGATGACAGTTTTTCCTCCTGCAAAGATTTTGATTTCACCGTCATCAGATGCAATTTCCTTCATTTTGCCCGCAGTAATAGGAGTACCTTTTATTCTTGTATAACTATTTTTTATTTTCTTAAATTCTACCCCATTTGAGCAAAGCTCATTTATAAGTTGTTCTAATTTACTCATTCTCCTCACCTCCGGTATGCCAACCTAAGGTACCTATCGCATCCATTAGTTCTCTGTTAGTTTTTATTTTTTCCAGTACACCTGTAACTAATCGATAAAAAGCATCAAATTTTTGTAATGCCTCATCTTCGTCATAATCTCCATGAACTACATCACTAAGCTCACCAAATAGTTTATAGCCATCTTCAGCAAATTCCGAAGGAATGATATTACACTGATCTTTTACCGGTGTAAGAATCTGAAGAAACGGTTTAAGATTGCCGTTTGCTTTCCTCGTTTCAATGGGCGGATTTGCAGCCTCTGCTGTTTGGGTAATAATTCTTTCAAAAACCTTTCTCAAATAAACAATAGACCCTGCTCCAAATCCTTCTCTGGCTGCCTTTCTGGCTTTTTCCAAAGCATCTGTGAAATCACCGTAAGTTTCAGTATTTAGCGAAACTGCTTCCGAAAATTTCTCACTTCTTTTTACAATACGCACATAAGGATATTGACTATGTATATTATCTTCTCCTCTGCACTCAAGCAAAAACCACATTTGCACAGAAGCACCGCAACGAGGGCATTCAAGAACACAGTCAATGCTGACAGTCTTTTCGTTTACACCAATGCAGAACAAGTCTTCCCCAGAATAAAATGTACGTTGATCGCCGCAATTATTACAATAATAATTTAATGCAACTTTACCGACCGCTATTTTTTTAGAATTTCCGGTTTTAAGCTTCCTACTGCCCAAAAAGCCTTCTATTTGTACATAATCTGTTGTTATTGGTTTTGATAACACATCTGATAATCTCATACATTACGCCTCCTCAATTTCAGCTATAATCGCATCAATTTCGGCACGCAATGTATTTTCACGCTGAACAATTACAGATATTTGCTTGTTAAGGACAGCTATATCGATAGCTTCTCTTGTATCCTCGCTTTCTACATAAGTTGACACAGAAAGATTGTAATCTGCATTTTCAATATCTTCCTGTTTAACAAGAGCAGTAAAATGCTTTTCCGTCTTTCGGTTGATATAAGCGTTTAATATATTCTGAATGTTATCAGGCTCGTTGCTTGATGTTCCATCCCCCAATTTATTGCTGTTGGTAGACTTAACAAATTCTTTTGAAGCATCAATAAACAGAGTTTGGTTGTCAACTTTAGATTTTTTGAGAACCATAATACAAGTCGCAATGCTTGTTCCGTAAAAAAGATTATCGGGCAGCTGAATGATACATTCGATATAGTTATTATCAATCAGATATTTTCTGATTTTCTGTTCTGCACCTCCACGATACATAATACCGGGAAAACAAACAATAGCCGCCGTTCCGTCTGTAGCAAGCCAATGCAGGCAATGCATAATAAAAGCAAAGTCCGCTTTTGATTTAGGAGCCAATACACCGGCAGGAGAAAAACGAGGATCGTTTATCAGTGTTCCGTTGTCAGAGCCTTCCCATTTTATAGAGTACGGGGGATTTGAAACGATGGCTTCAAACGGTTCTTCGTCCCAATGCTTAGGATCAGTCAAAGTGTCGCCATGTTCAATGCTGAATTTATCGTAACCTATGTCGTGTAAGAACATATTGATGCGGCAAAGGTTATAAGTTGTAATGTTAATTTCCTGACCAAAGAATCCATTACGGACATTGTCTTTACCAAGAATTTTTGCAAACTTCAAAAGTAACGAACCGCTTCCCACAGCAGGATCGTATACTTTATTTACTTCTGTTTTCATTTTACCGTTATTATCAAGAAGTGAAATTTTTGTCAGAAGCTCAGATACCTCTTGTGGGGTAAAAAATTCGCCGCCGCTTTTTCCGGCGTTAGAAGCGTACATTCCCATCAGATACTCATAAGTATCCCCAAATGCATCAATGGAATTATCTTGATAATTACCAAGATCCATATCCCCGATAACAGTAATTAATCTTTTAAGCCTTTTGTTTCTTTTAATAACTGTTGGTCCGAGCTTATTGCTGTTCACATCTATATCATCAAACAGTCCTTTAAAATTTTCTTCGCTTGGACTTCCAATGGCAGAGGCTTCGATGTTCTTAAAAATCTCTTGTAGTTTTTCATTTAGATTTTCGTCCAAGTCACTAATTTCAATTTCCTTACCAATTTTTTCAGACTTTTCTTTAACTTCTTTATCTTCTTTTCTAATTTTCAATAATAAATTATTAAACAATTCAGTTGGCTTGATAAAGAATCCCTTTTCTTGCACCATTTCATCTCTAATGCTTTCTGCTACATCATCATCAATCTTGGCATAATCAAACTCATTATTTCCTGCATCCCATTCCCCTTTATTTATGTAACTTGTAAGATTTTCAGATATGTATCTATAAAACAGTATACCTAAAACATACTGTTTAAAATCCCAGCCATCAACGCTGCCCCTAAGTTCATTAGCAAGTGTCCATATTGTACGATAAAGTTCATTTCTTTCTTGTTCTCTTTTATTATCACTCATTTTTGCAATCTCCATTCTTAAGTATTTTTTTGTAATTTATGTTTTTTCGCAATTCACTGCACAACTCTTTATCTTTTAATATTTCAGCAATATCAGCAGGCACTTCATTTCGCTCTTGTGCAGCCAAGTCAAAAAATAAATTTCTTTGCTCTTCTGTTGGATTCAACAACTTTAGCATTGCAAATTGTCTTTCTGGAGGAGGTGGATTAACTTTACCACTTAAAATGTCATAAAAATACGGTTTTTTTATACCGAGTGTGGTGTAAAACTTGATATTTGATAAGTTTGCCTCTTTTATCATTTGTGCAAGTAAATTGCAAAATTTAATAGAATTATCATTATCCAAGTAATCACCACCATTTCTAATTTAGTATGTAAGTATACATACTTACATACTATCATTTTTCTAATAAAAAATCAACAAGAATCAATCGTGTATTTATTGATTCTTGCTGGTTTTTATAGACGATAGATTTCTTATCTATTATATCTCTATGTGTATTTATATTTTATTCATCCTTTTACTTTTCCCTCATATATCTCCCACAATCTCTTCTGCTCTGCTCCTATCCTCAATATCTCCTGCAAATCCCTCACCATCGCCTCAACATTAGCATCCATCTGCTCAACAGTACCAGTGCGATTACCTGCCGAAATCTCCCATTGAACACTCTCTTTAGAGTAATATTCTTTAGTCTCCACATTCATATATCCATACAACGAATATGAATAGCCACTGCTTTTCTCTAGGAATATCGGTGCTACTTCCCCTTTAGAAGTTTTCCATCTCATCAGCCTTGGAAACCAACACAAGCCTTCTTTTATCAGTTCCTTGAATGCCTCAAGCAGCTTGCCCAGCTCATTCAATATTCCACGGAATGAGTTTCCTGCCTCTATTGTCTTATCCGCTTCTACCTGATTGGCATATTCTTCTATCGTAGGTGCAAATAATCTGAATGACGATACAAAATTCTTGATTCTATCAAGCAATTTTGCAGCATCTTCTGCTTTTTCAATAGCACTTGCCAGCTCTTCATTTACTGATTGAAGTTTTGCCCTCTTTTCGTCAAGTTCCATTGATATCTGTTTTGATTCTCTACTATCCATTTCTGATAGTGACTTAGTAATCCGCCGCATACTTTCCAGGCATGAAATATCAGATTCCAGTTTTTCTTTTTTATCCATATATTCTTTTTCAAAGGCTTTGTTTGTCTTAACTGCCCTATCCGATTCTTCCACCTGCTTTTGTAATTGTGTCAAATGCTTTGTCTCCTGAGCCACCTTATACTCCGCAACGGATAAATCGTGATTTCGACCTTTTGACTTTTCTTTTATCTGTTCTCCAAACCAGTCATCGACCTCTTTATTAGCCACATCACGAAGCTCATCCTGTAGCACTCGAGATAAAACTTCTTTAGTGAATACCTTTCTTTTTGATACCTGCTTGTTAAGACCTTTCTTATATCCACCTGCCACCGGAACTCCGACAATGTGCATATGCGGACTGTCCTCATCAAGATGAACCACAGCATTTGCAACTACAAACTGTGGAAGCCTCTTTCTAAGCTCGTCCAGTATTATCTGATATGACAATTTCATATATGACTTCATATCATCAAATTGCTTCCAAAACTCCCTGTCACCTATCTGAATGATTATTTCAACTGCCATATCCTGTTCCTTACCTGCAACATGTTCAAAATAATCTTCTATTTTTCGGTCTGGTCGTATCTGCTTTTTATTATATTCTTCTAATGCCTCATCGAATTCTTTATGGTATACTGTTTTTACATCATCAATCAGATTTGATGTACCATATATGATACAAATGTTGTCTTTGCTATAATCTGATGATTTATATTTTCTCAGGTTATGCTTTGCAACAGCTGCAAGCTTAGATTTCGATGTAATGGCACTTTTCTTATTGCTCACATGAGCTGTATATGAAATATTTCCCATTCGCATCTCCTTATCTGTACTACCTTTTTATCTGTTAAATCTATCGGAGCAGTGCAGTTATCATCTTGGCTCTGCCACAGATGATAACCCCCTAACAGTTTTGGCAAGCCAAAATTGCAGTGGGCTCTCCGAGGGTTTTATATATTATCTTTACCATTACCAAGAGTTTAATAATCTGTACTTTTTATGATTACAGACTCTAAACTCTTTCCTAGAATTTAGAATCTGCTTTTTCAAACATCCAGATTGTTAAACTCTTTATTCCGGCATTACCCAAGTCCAGTAAATTGTTCCATCTTCTGCTTTTTCTTTATCTGATGTTATACCCAGCTTTTTCTTTGCCGATAAAAGAGTATTTCTCTTAATGCTCCTCTTTGCAGCTTCCATCATTATTTCATTAGATGGAATTACCTTGTTTGAACCAAAGTATTCTTTGATAAAATTCTCCGCAATGTCGAGCTTCTTTTTTCCTCTTCCTTCATTGCCGGATAACAGCTCATCTATGGTGATGTCATATGGTCCTATGCATACCATTCCATTATCCTCAGTCATTTCAAATCCTATCGCATCCCCTGCCGGAGCTAATGAAGATTTATCATGTGCCATTATTCTTATATTAGGTTTATCACGAAGCCTCGCAACCAGCAGAACACTTCTGGCAGTTGCCTGTATATCAATAGAACCAAGTCCTCTGTATGTTGATTTACTTCCAGATGCCTTATTCATATGACCAATAAGAATAATTGCACAATTATGCTTTTCTGCTATTATTCCAAGATGCTTTAACACCGGTCTTATTTCATTTGCTCTATGCATATCAACTGTAGCTCCGATATATGCCTGAATCGGATCAAGAATGATTAACCTTGCCCCAGTCTCGATTATTGCCTGCTCCAGCCTATCATCTGTCATTGATAATTCCTTATCTGTCTCATCAATAACCCGAATCATGGAACAATCTGCTCCTGCCTTTTCTAATCTGGGCTTAATTGTATCTTCAATTCCATCTTCTGCTGTCTGATATATGATATGAATAGGTTCATATTCCTTATCATCGTCACAGGGGAGCGGCAAGCCCCTGCTAAGAGCTGCCGCTAACTTGAGAACCAAAGTTGTCTTTCCTTCTCCCGGATCTCCTTCAATAATTGTTATCTTTCCGTATGGTATATATGGATACCATAGCCATTCCACCTCCTTTGAAACCACATCCTCCATATGAATAAGTTTCAGTTCAACATTCTGTTTTTCAACCATATTCATCCTCCTTGCTATACTGCTTCTTTGTTAAAATATCCTGTTTCTTCCCAAACTTTTTTATCCGGACAATAATAGCTGAACTCATTTGAGCTCCCTACCTTTATTGCCGTTCCAAATTTGAGTAATCCTTGTTGTATTCCCAGCCTTACATACTGTGCGTCCTTCCCTATTGCACTTGCAATCTCTTTTATTGGTACATTTCTCCCTGTAAAAGCTGGTAAATCACCCTGATAGATAACTTCTGGCATCTCTACCACCTCCTCTTTTTATATAGAGCATTTCATGCTCTGTTATGTTTTGTATTATACAGACCTTTATTTGCTCTGTCAATAGTTTAAAATTTAATGTTGACTATTAAATATTAGTGTGTTACATTTACAATCACAGGAGGTTGAGGCAATGAATACCGGTAAAAAGATTAAATTAATACGAACCTTTCGTGGTTTAACCCAGAAAGAACTAGGCGAAGCTTGTGGAATACATGAAGTTGCAATCCGTAAGTATGAGCTTGGAAAGAATGTTCCTAAGCCTGAACAGCTTAGAAAAATTGCAGATGCACTTGGTGTCAATGTTAATTCATTGATGGAATTTGATATCGAGGCTGATGGTGATGTACTACCATTACTATTTGCTATTGATGAAACATTTGACATTTCTATCAAGGATTTAGACGGAGAGCCCGGTATATTCTTTTCCAATAAAAATCTTGTTCAGTTTCTTAAAGACTGGCAGGCTATGAAAGAATTACTTGATAATGGCAGCCAGACACAGGATAATTACGAAATATGGAAGACTATTCGCCCAAGTGTGACAAAGGTAACCCACGAATAACAATCATTTTATCCGTTTGCTATCAGCTTTCTAGTAAATAGCGAAAGGATGGTGCTTATGAAGTTACCCAACGGATACGGAAGCGTTGTAAAACTTTCCGGCAAAAGAAGAAAACCTTATCAAGTGAGAAAAACTGTAGGCTGGCACTACGATGAGGCGAAAGACAAACAGGTTCAGGATATGATTACAATTGGATATGCAGCTACCAGAGCTGATGGCTTGCAAATGCTTGCTGATTACAATAATAATCCATTTGATACCAAGGCTGCTAAGATGACATTTTCAGATGTCTATGAAGAATGGTCAAAGCGTAAGTTTCCTACTATATCTGAATCTAATGTAAAAGGATACACAGCATCCTATAAATCCTGTGAACCCCTTTACAACAAAATTTTCAAGGATATTAAATTAGTTGATTTACAGACTGTTATTGATACCTGCGGTAAGAATTTTCCTACTCTCAAGAAAATCAAAGTCCTGTTTAACCAGCTATTTGATTATGCTTTGAAAAATGATATTTGCAACAAAGATTATTCAAGCTTCGTTGATATTGTTCAATACAAGGATCGTAACCCTAACAAATACGATAGAAACAAGTTTGAGAAAAATGAAATTGATATTATCTGGGAACAAAAGGAAGACAAATATTATCAGATAGTATTGATGCTCCTATATAGCGGAGTCCGTATCTCTGAAATGCTTGATTTGAAGAAAGAGAATGTTCATCTGAATGAACAGTATTTTGATGTTATCTGTAGTAAAACAGAAAATGGTATCAGAAAAGTTCCAATAGCAGACAAAGTTCTGCCATATTACAAAGCTTGGTATGAATCCTGCCCTGAATGTGAATATTTACTTCATACAGAAGCTGGAAAACATTTTGAATACCGAAACTACTACGATAGCTATTTCAAGCCATTGATGGAACAGCTAGGTATTAATCGTACACCTCACTGCTGCAGACATACATGCATCTCAATGTTAGCAGAAGCTGGTATTAACCAGACGATTATCAAAAAGATTGCGGGGCACTCAGGTGCAATGACACTCACAGAGAAAGTGTATACCCACTTTGATATAAAGGAGCTTGTAGATGCGATTAATAAGATTTAAACAAAGAAAAGGACATTCCCCAGTATCTCTACTGAAAAATGTCCTATACATATCAATATCTTTGTTGCATACCTGCTGCATATGTGTTGCATTCGATGTAAATTCCAGCACATCTGACGGCATTCCACAACTTCTGTAACCCTTGAAAAATGGGCTTTTCTTGATATCTTCGTTCTTGAAAGATTATCTCTTTGTCATCTGAATCACCCGCTCATCCTTTACGTCTCTGCGCAGGATATTTACAAGTAATTCATGGTTCAGTGTATCGAAATACTTCGACAGGTCAAGAACTACCGCTCTTGTATATCCCTGCTCTGCGTACTCCTTTATCTTCTGAACTGCGTCTTTCGCACTCCGTCCCGGGCGGTATCCAAAACTTCCGTCCGAAAACTTTGTCTCATAGATCGGTATCAGCTGTTGTGACATTGCCTGTTGGATGATGCGATCTATGACGGTGGGAATGCCAAGCTTACGCATTCCGCCGTCTGGCTTCGGAATCTCCACTCTTCTGACAGGGGATGGGGTATAGTGTCCCTTTCGTATCCTTTCTGTCAGTTCATGATTGTGTTCCTTCATCCACTCAAACGCCTCTTCAATGGTCATTCCATCTACTCCCGGCGCTCCTTTGTTCGCCTTCACTCTCTTGTAAGCTCTGTTAAGGTTGTCCTTATCCAGCATCTTACCTAAAATATCCGGCTCTGCACTGTCTCTTTCTTTCCATATCCGGTTGAATGAGCGGTGCGCTCTTACATGCCCTTTACGTTCCGCGCTATCTTTCTGCAAGCAGCTTTCTCTGTTTTCTGCATCCATCTGCCCATTCCTCCTTTCCAGGTCATACTCGAAACTCCTATTGATTCAGTCCTTCACCTCTCGGCTACTATGACCTCTGCTGACTTCTGTCCGTTCAGCACTGCTCTTGACAGTGGTTACCTCTTTCAAGGCATGCCGCACAGACCTCCCCGGGTACCACACATTTCTTTCTCTCCATCCATCTGCCACATTTACTGCGCATGATTCCGTGTAGTTATTGGGCTTCGGCTTGTTAGGCAGTCTTACCCTCATGTACAGCCTTCTATGTGATTTCTGTTCGTCAGACCAGAGATTTGCCCGTGGGTTAGTAGGTTCCCCACATCCAGCTTCCTTCAGATTCCACTTCGCAGTGGACACCCTTGCCTTCGGCTATATCCTTCCCACTACCGGGCGGATTCCGGACTTGCACCGGTTAGAAATGTGCGCCGCCGGGCGCACCTCAAAAAACCCGGCGATCCATACGGATCGCCGGGCTTTTATATTCTTCAGAATTACTTTATTTTGCTTTCTGAGCCAGTGCTGCCTGTGCTGCGGCCAGTCTTGCGATCGGCACACGGAACGGTGAGCAGGATACATAATCCAGACCGATCTCATTGCAGAACTCTACGGAAGACGGATCTCCACCGTGCTCTCCACAGATACCGCAGTGCAGGGTCGGACGGACTTTCTTACCTTTCTCAATTGCCATCTTCATCAGCTGACCTACACCACTCTGATCCAGTCTTGCGAACGGATCGTTCTCGATGATCTTTGCATCAAAGTATGCATCCATGAACTTGCTGGAGTCATCACGGGAGAATCCATAAGTCATCTGAGTCAGGTCGTTGGTACCGAAGCAGAAGAACTCAGCCTCTTCAGCAATCTTGTCTGCAGTCAGAGCAGCTCTCGGAACCTCGATCATGGTACCTACTTCATATTCCATCTCAACACCTGCAGCCTTGATCTCTGCATCAGCAGTCTCAACAACTATATTTTTCACATATTTCAGCTCTTTGATATCGCCTACCAGCGGAATCATGATCTCCGGAACGATCTTCCAATCCGGATGCTTCTTGCTTACATTAATTGCTGCGCGGATTACTGCTGCGGTCTGCATCTTGGCAATCTCCGGATAGGTAACTGCCAGACGGCATCCTCTGTGTCCCAGCATCGGGTTAAACTCATGCAGAGAATCAATGATTGCTTTGATATCTGCAACTGTCTTGCCTTTTGCTTCAGCCAGTTTCTTAATGTCCTCTTCCTCAGTCGGAACGAACTCATGCAGAGGCGGATCCAGGAAACGGATGGTAACCGGTTCTCCCTCCATAGCCTCGTACAACTGTTCAAAGTCTCCCTGCTGCAGCGGAAGGATCTTGGACAGTGCTTCTTCTCTCTCTTCTACAGTGTCAGAACAGATCATCTCGCGGAATGCGTCAATTCTGTCTCCCTCAAAGAACATATGCTCAGTACGGCAAAGACCAATACCCTCAGCTCCCAGCTCGCGTGCTTTCTTTGCATCTGCCGGAGTATCTGCATTGGTTCTTACCTTCATGGTTCTGTACTCATCAGCCCATCCCATGATACGATCGAAGTCACCTGCAATCTTAGCATCAACGGTCGGGATCGCACCATCATAGATGCATCCGGTGGAACCGTCAAAGGAGATCACATCTCCCTCATGATACTCTTTTCCAGCCAGAGTGAATCTCTTATTTGCTTCATCCATGATGATGTCACCACATCCGGATACACAACATGCTCCCATACCACGTGCAACAACTGCTGCATGGCTGGTCATGCCGCCACGGACGGTCAGGATGCCCTGAGATACTTTCATACCAGTGATATCCTCCGGAGAGGTCTCCAGACGAACCAGAACAACTTTCTCGCCTCTTGCTGCCCAGCTCTCTGCATCTTCTGCTGTAAATACAATCTTACCACAAGCTGCTCCCGGAGCTGCTCCCAGTGCTTTTGCGATTGGAGTTGCTGCCTTCAGTGCTGCTGCATCAAAGGTCGGATGAAGAAGTGCATCCAGGTTACGCGGCTCGATCATAGCTACTGCCTCTTCCGGTGTTCTCATACCTTCATCTACCAGATCGCAGGCAATCTTCAGGGCTGCTTTTGCAGTTCTCTTACCATTACGGGTCTGCAGCATGAACAGTTTTCCGTGCTCAACAGTAAACTCCATATCCTGCATATCTCTGTAATGTTTCTCCAGAGTCTCACAAACCTCTTTGAACTGTTTGAATGCCTCCGGGAACTTCTCTTCCATCTCACTGATGTGCATCGGAGTACGAACACCAGCAACTACGTCCTCGCCCTGTGCATTGGTCAGGAACTCACCAAACAGACCTTTTGCTCCGGTAGCCGGGTCACGGGTAAATGCAACACCAGTACCGCAATCATCTCCCATGTTTCCGAATGCCATAGACTGTACATTAACTGCAGTACCCCAGGAATACGGAATATCATTGTCACGACGATATACATTTGCTCGAGGGTTGTCCCAGGAACGGAAGACTGCTTTGATTGCACCCATCAGCTGCTCCTTCGGATCATCCGGGAAGTCAGCACCAATCTTCTCTTTATATTCAGCTTTGAACTGATTAGCCAGTTCTTTCAGATCATCAGCATCAAGCTCAACATCAAGCTTCACACCTTTTTTCTCTTTCATCTCGTCAATGAGCTTTTCAAAATACTTTTTGCCCACTTCCATAACGACATCAGAATACATCTGGATAAATCTACGATAGCAGTCCCATGCCCAACGAGCATTGCCGGATTTCTGCGCCAGAACATCTACAACAGTCTCATTAAGACCAAGATTTAAGATAGTGTCCATCATACCCGGCATGGATGCTCTTGCACCAGAACGTACAGACACCAGAAGAGGATTCTCGGTATCTCCGAATTTCTTGCCGGTAATCTCTTCCATTTTTACAATATATTCATTAATCTGTCCCTGGATCTCTTCGTTGATCTCACGACCATCCTCATAATACTGTGTACACGCCTCCGTCGTGATCGTGAATCCTTGCGGAACCGGAAGTCCGATATTCGTCATCTCTGCCAGATTGGCACCTTTGCCTCCCAGCAGATTACGCATACCAGCGTCTCCCTCTGTAAAAAGATAAACCCACTTTGCCATTACATGCCCTCCTAATAATATAAAAATATAAATCAAAAATGCGCATCGTGTAGCTGCCAGGCCTACTATGCGCACATATTTATTGTAACACATATAAATGTTTTGTCAACCGACTTTTGTGCAGTTTATACAACATCATTTACTTTATCACGCTAAACTTTTGACATTTTATTAACAGATGTTCAATTTATAAGGTGGTAATATGTCAAAAAAATCCTGCCGTCTTTCGACGACAGGATTTTACTGTTTTTTTACTATTATACTTATTTACCCTGCTCAAGAGCCAGAGTTCTGGTTGTGATATCGCATACCTCGGTCGGTCCGTAGTACTGGATTGCTCCCGGGAATACATAAGAGGTCTCAACAGCCCACTCATCTCTGTGTGCTTCAAAATATTTGAATGGCTTACCATCAAGCTCAACAAGTGCTTTCTTGATAACCGGCTTGTCCTCGCCATGTCTTCTCTCGATATTCATCATCTTGGTGATCGGCATACCGCCTGCAACCCACTCTTCTGCCGGTCTGGACAGGTTGGAAACCTTGGAAAGGTATCCATTGTATCCGTACTGGATCAGCATGAATGCGTTGTATCCAAGAGAGTAGCAGTAGTCAGCATCAAAGTTGGACGGGAATGCGCATCTTCCTTCATATCCGAAGAAATGAGTCTGGGTTGCGTATTTTCCAGTGTAGGTTCCTGCTGCTTTTCTTGCTTTCAGTTTGTCACCTACCAGTGCTGCAAACAGTTTCTCGGACTCGATCAGAGATACCTGTACGTTTCCGTGCGGATCTCTCTCAAGGAACAGCTGCTGCTGAATAGCCTGCGGAAGAATTGCAAACACTTCCATAGCCTCTTTGGAAAGACCTTTCTCGATGAATGCATATTTCTCAGCCCAGCTCTCCAGAGCGTTGAATGCATCTGCTTTGCTTCCTGCAAGGAGCTCATTGATCTCGCTGATCAGTGCAGAGAACTCCGGAACAAACTCAACAACACCCTCCGGGATTACAACAACACCAAAGTTGTTTCCATTTGCAGCTCTCTTCTCTACAGCATCTGCGATATAATCTGCGATCTCAGACAGAGACTGTTTCTTAGCCTTTACTTCCTCAGAGATCAGGCAGATGTTCGGCTGGCACTCCAGTGCACACTCAAGTGCTACGTGAGAAGCACTACGTCCCATAACTTTGATGAAATGCCAGTACTTCTTAGCGGAGTTACAGTCTCTCTCGATGTTTCCGATAAGCTCGCTGTAAGTCTTGGTTGCAGTATCAAAACCAAAGGAAATCTCGATATCCTCATTCTTAAGGTCTCCGTCGATGGTCTTCGGGCATCCGATTACCTGTACGCCGGTCTTATGTGCTGCCATGTACTCAGCAAGTACACATGCATTGGTGTTGGAATCATCACCACCGATGATAACGATTGCGGTGATACCATGTTTTTTACAAACCTCAGTAGCAATCTTGAACTGCTCTTCAGTCTCCAGTTTGGTTCTTCCAGAACCGATGATATCGAATCCACCGGTATTTCTGTACTCGTTGATATATGCATCATCAAATACGATGAAATTGTCTTCGATCAGTCCGCTTGGACCACCTTTGAAACCAATCAGAACATTCTCTTTATTGGTTGCCTTCAGCGCATCATACAGACCACTTACAACATTGTGTCCGCCTGGTGCCTGTCCGCCGGAAAGGATAACACCTACTACCTGTTTCTTAGCTGCAGAAGTGTTCTGTCCTTTTTCAAAGGTAACCTCCGGCTCGCCATAAGTATTCGGGAACAGCTCAGCGATCTTCTCCTGATCTGCTGCACTTGTGGTCTTCTCGCCTTCTTTAACAGCGATCTCTGCAATACCGTTTCTGAGCATTCCCGGAAGCTTCGGGCTGTACTCATATCTTGCTTTCTGAAGTGGTGAAAGATTCATAATTATACTCCTTTGTTGTATATTTTATAACTATCCAGAGCCATACAGACTATGGCTCTGAATCATTACTCCAACTTATAAATTATCATTATAACGTATTTTCGTCAACCTCTGAGCGTTGATTAGAATGCAAATTTCTCATCAAAATATTTGTCAAGATCAGCAATTGCCACACGCTCCTGCTCCATGGTGTCACGGTCACGAACAGTTACGCATCCATCCGTCTCAGAGTCAAAGTCGTAGGTTACGCAGAACGGAGTTCCGATCTCATCCTGGCGACGATATCTCTTACCGATATTTCCTCTATCATCGAACTCACAGTTGTATTTCTTGGACAGCTCGGTAAATACTTTCTCAGCACCCTCGTTGAGCTTCTTGGACAGCGGAAGAACGCCAACTTTAACCGGAGCCAGTGCCGGATGGAAATGAAGAACTGTTCTCATATCCGGTTTTTCTTCTGTTCCGATGTTCTCCTCGTCATAAGCTGCACACAGGAATGCCAGAACCACACGGTCTGCTCCCAGAGACGGCTCGATAACATACGGAATGTATTTCTCTTTGCTCTCATCATCGAAGTAGCTCATATCCTGACCGGATACCGTCTGATGCTGTGTCAGATCATAATCGGTACGGTCTGCGATTCCCCACAGCTCGCCCCATCCGAACGGGAACAGGAACTCGATGTCGGTAGTACCTTTACTATAGAAGCAAAGCTCCTCCGGAGAGTGGTCGCGAAGACGCATCTCATCCTCTTTGATACCAAGAGCCAGAAGCCAGTCACGGCAGAATGCTCTCCAGTACTGGAACCATTCCAGGTCAGTGCCCGGTTTGCAGAAGAACTCAAGCTCCATCTGTTCAAACTCACGGGTACGGAAAGTGAAGTTACCCGGTGTGATCTCGTTACGGAAGGATTTTCCGATCTGACCGATACCAAACGGGATCTTCTTTCTGGAAGTTCTCTGTACATTCTTAAAGTTTACAAAAATACCCTGTGCAGTCTCCGGACGAAGATAAACAGTATTTTTTGCATCCTCAGTAACACCCTGGAACGTCTTGAACATCAGGTTGAACTGACGGATATCTGTGAAATCTTTCTTGCCGCATTTCGGACAGCAGATGTCATGCTCATCGATGTAGGATTTCATCTCTTCCTGAGACCATCCATCAACTCCGCCTTCATGCTCGATATGATTCTCATCCATATAATCTTCGATCAGTTTGTCTGCACGGAAACGCTCTTTACAGCTCTTACAGTCCATCAGCGGATCAGAAAATCCTCCCAGATGTCCGGAAGCAACCCATGTCTGCGGATTCATCAGGATCGCGCAGTCAACACCTACGTTGTACGGATTCTCCTGAACGAATTTTTTCCACCATGCTTTCTTTACATTATTCTTAAGCTCTACTCCAAGATTACCGTAATCCCAGGTATTTGCAAGTCCACCATAGATCTCACTTCCTGGATATACGAATCCACGGTTTTTCGCAAGAGCTACGATTTTTTCCATTGTCTTTTCCATAACTGTTCTCCTTCATCTTTAATAAATAATATAGGCATACTCATCTTCCGCTTCAATGGGCATCACTTCCACGGTATGTGCATCCAGTATTTCCACATTGCTGCTGACGTATTTCACCGGCTTCTCCAGCTGGATCACGCCTTCTTCCTTTGCAACTGCCACAGTTTCACTCTTATTCTCTGTCACATCCGCTGCTGTATATTCACCTTCATAGTCTGCATCACGGAAGATCATGTTAAATGACAGCCCTTCTGACAGAGCGTCCTCCACAGATCCCACAAACAGATATTCTTCATTATAAAGTCTGTACGTATCCGCATCCGCATAATGCAGCTTCAGATACATCACGCTATCTTTGACTTCTGCACTTTCGACCGTGATCTTTGTCTCTCCCAGCTTCTGGTTGTAGACATCTACTTCCTTCTGTACCATGGCTGAAAACTCATCGAGACTATAATACTCCTGAGCAAAGCTTTCCACGATCGCCTGTGTGATCTCTCCGTTTTTTTCTATGTAAAGTGAAGATACCGACGGGTCGAAGGACTTATCCTTGCCACATCCGGTCATGAAGAGAACAGCCATCAGAACACAGACAGCCGACATCCATTTCTTCATCAAACTTCCTCCTTACCTGCCACGAGGGCTCAACTATTGCACATTATAACCGCTTTACAGGCAAGTTTCAAGTATTTCCAACGATTTGAACCGATGCTCCACATAATGCTTTCGAAGCCACGTGACCACCCTTGCAAATTCTTCGAAGACTTCCTCCGTCAGAAGAAAGGTATAGAGCTTCTCCACAGAAGCTGCCACCACGTACTGAAGAGCATATTCCGTAGATGGATTCAGGTTCCAGTCCGAAAACTGCTCAAAGGTCTGGGGACACTCACCACTGTACGTCATGGCCTTCAGTTCATATATGTAACGGACCAGCTTTCTCGGAAGCGACGGCACCAGCAGTGCCCGCAGAGACTGATAGGCAAGCTTCAGAAAATCCGACCCGTCTGCATTTTCTCTTGTATAATAGTCGGCAAATTCCAGAAAATACTGTCCATAGCAGGCTCCCTCAAAATCTGTCATCAATTCACCAAAATAATTCTGGATCGATGCCTGACTCATAGTATAGGAAGTCCTCCCCTCGTAAATCTGAAATTCACCGAACGCAAATGCATTTGCCGCAGCCATCAAGGCGCTTCCCGGCCTTCTGGCTCCTCTGGCAAATGCTCTGATTTTTCCGCGCTCTCTGGTCAGTAAGACCACCAGCTTGTCATAATCACCGACCGGTGCGGCAGACAATACCATGCCGGTCACGGTGTAGGTCTGACTGCTCATCTTTCTCTCCTGCTTTCTCGGACTTGCAGTTCTTTACTCTGTAAGCCAGATAATCCCGTATATCTCCGGTGTGTGCAAATCGATCCCAACTGTCCATCCTTCTGCCTCCGCTTCTTCGGTTCTGTATGTTCATAGAATCCCCGAAGCGGATCAAAGCTATACTTCTTTTTTGTCGTAACCAAAATTTTTAATAAGGAAGTCAGAATCACGCCAGTCTTTCTTGACCTTGACCCAGAGTCTTAAATTGACCTTTGCATCCAGCATCCGCTCGATCTCATAGCGGGCTGCAGACCCGATCTTCTTCAGCATAGCTCCGCCTTTTCCAATGATAATTCCCTTGTGGGAATCCCGCTCACACACGATGGTCGCTTCAATATCCCAGATCGGCTGGTTTGGCCGTTCCTTCATAATATCAATGGAAACAGCGATTCCGTGGGGAATCTCCTCGTCAAGAAGCTTCAGTGCTTTTTCACGGATCAACTCCGATACGATCTGACGCATAGGCTGATCCGTAACCGTATCTTCATCATAAAACATAGGACCATACGGCAGATATTTGAAGATCACATCGATCAGTTCTGCCTCATTGGAGCCTTTCAGGGCAGACACCGGAACGATATCTGCAAAATCCATCAGTTTCCGGTAAGCCTCGATAAATCCGAATACCTGATCTTTTTTCACCATGTCGATCTTATTGATGACAAGAACAACCGGTGTATTGATATTTTTCAGCTGATTGGCAATGTGCTGATCTCCTGCTCCTACACGGTCAGATGGCTCCACCAGCCACAGTACCACATCTACTTCCTTCAGCGTCTTCTCTGCCACATTGACCATATACTCACCCAGCTTATTTTTTGCCTTGTGAATACCAGGCGTATCTACAAACACGATCTGTCCACGATCACAGGTATAGACCGTCTGGATCTTGTTGCGGGTGGTCTGCGGACGATGGGAGGTAATAGCGATTTTCTGTCCGATCAGCCGGTTCATCAGGGTAGACTTTCCCACATTAGGTCTTCCCACCAGTGTTACAAATCCTGATTTCTTCTGTTCACTCATAGTTTCTCCTCTTTATGCACCAAACAAACGGAATGTGGTGTCAAACAATTCCTTTTCTTTTTCGATCTTACTCTCATTTCCAATAGCACAGAATGCACCTTCCTCAAGCAGCTCACGGATACCGCCTGAAAGTGCCCGGATATCCTCCGGCTGTGCGTCCAGTACTTCATCCCTGTATTTCTGAATATCTTCAAGGGTTGTCTGTGTCAGCCAGGATGCAAGACCACGGCTGCCTTCCATGGCCGGTGTCCGCGGAGTATCCATATCACTGATGGTTCCGATAATATATTTGGTCATATCACGCTCAGATGCATCAAACTGTTCCACATATTCCGGTGTCTGTTCGAATACCTCATTGGTCTGTCCCAGATTCGGGTCACGGTAGGATACCAGATAACTGTCTCCATAAGTACCAAATCCGCTCATACAGCCATAAGCGCCGCCCTTCACACGCACCTGAATCCACAGATAATCGTAGCTTAAGATCACTTTCAGGATTCGATATGTGCCATAGTACTTCTTAATGTGTCCGGCTCTCGCCACATACTGAACAGCTGACGGAGTCTTGATGCCTTCCCGTTTTACCGGACGCTTCAGAAGTTCTTCGGTTCTGGTTCTCTCTGGAACCGGTAAGGTATTCAGACATGCCTTCAGTGCCGGGAGTTCCTTCTTCACGGCTTCCAGTCCATCTGTTTCAGATGTGCAGCTTACGATCAGATTTTCCGGACGAAGCACATACTGCATCACCAGCTTCAGATTTTCCACGATCTGATCTTTCTTCTCTTCAAAATGCTTTTCCAGTTGTTCGATCAATCCGTAAAATGCAATACCACTGATCTGATCGGTCACCCAGGAAGAATCTGAAAATTCTGCCATCGCCCGCACTGCCGCTGCGGAGTGTCCGGAACCAGTCAGATACATCTGTAATCTTGATTTCACCTGTGCCACGATCTCATAAAGACGTTTGGTGTCGGTAAGCCTGGTTCGGCTTAAGATCTCACGCATCATGGCAAATCCAAAATCTGTATCTGAAACCAGTGCCTTGCAGCGCAGCTCCACCATGATCCGGTATTTTTCCGGCTCCCTCATATTTCCATACAGATTTACGGTAGAAGTGATGCCTCCGGTATGGCAGTTGATCTCGTTGAACAACTCACCATAGTTATAATTATCCGTATCCATATATCCCAGCACATGTTTTAACAGACCAAGATACGGAATCAGATCCGCCGGTACCTCTTTGGCATCAAACAACAGTCTGATATAATTGATACCGGAGGTAAACAGATTCTGATGAAGAACGGTAGTTCCTTCCACATTCAGCTCTTCATTGATAAACGGAGCTGCCTCCCGCTTAATATCCTCTCTTGCCAGCATAGGGATCTTTTCCAGATCTGCCTGTGGTGATGGCTCATCCTGATATTCCTTCAGTTCTTTTGTCTGTGCTGCCAATGCTATCAGTTCTTCTTCTGACAGACTGTCTTTGTAGGCTTTCAGCTTCTCTGCCAGTGCTTCCTGCTGCTTTGCTTCCAGACCAGGCACCGGTTTTAATACCAGAAGAGCTCCATGTGGATTATCAAGGATCCAGGTTCTGATCAAAGCTTCAAAATAGCTTTCATCCAGCTTTTCTCTCATCTTTGCAAAACGATCTAATGCAATCAGATGAAGGAACGGCTGATTCTCATCATAGAGCCAGCTGTCAAACATCTGTAATCCGTACATAAGTCCTCTTGGAAAATTCCCAAAATCTGCCTCTCTGTAGCGGAATTCATAGTAATTGATGCCAGCCAGCAGAGCCTTCCGGTCAAATCCGTTTTTCACAATTCCTTCCAGTGTCTCTCTGACCACTTTCATGAATTCGTCCTTCTGGTCTTCTCTTGCATGCTTTGCGATCACAGAAAAATACGGCTGCGCAATACCATTTTCATAAGAGCTTAAAATGTCTTTTCCAATTCCTGCATCCAACAGAGCTTTTTTAAGCGGTGCTCCCGGTGCAGACAGCAGGGCATATTCCAGCACCTGAAATGCCAGATAAAGATCTGCGTCCAGCGAGGTTCCAACCACTGTGCTGTAAGATAAATATGCCTGTGCATCGTCGGTCTCTTCCTCAGACACCGGATATTCCACGGTCTTCTCCACCGGCTTTGCAAATGGCTTCTGCAGGGCAATACTGGAATCCATCTCCAGATACTCATAATGGCTTAAATATTTCTCATCGATCCATGCCAGCTTCTCTGCCATGTCCATATCGCCGTACAGATAGATGTAACAGTTGGACGGATGATAGTATTTTCTATGGAAATCAAGAAATGCCTCGTATGTCAGCTCCGGAATCACTTTCGGGTCTCCGCCGGACTCATGGAAATATGGCGTATCCGGGTACAGTACCCGCATGATCTCACTGTCCAACATATCTTCCGGAGAAGACAGTGCACCCTTCATTTCATTATAGACCACTCCATTGTAGATCAGCGGACTGTCCGTATTTTCCAGCTCATAGTGCCAGCCTTCCTGACGGAAGATCTTCTCTTCCTTATAAATATTCGGATGAAACACTGCATCCAGATACACATGCATCAGGTTCTGAAAATCCCGTTCATTGCAGCTTGCTACCGGATACACTGTCTTGTCCGGGTAAGTCATGGCATTCAGGAACGTATTCAGGGAACCCTTCACCAGTTCCACAAACGGATCCTTCACCGGGAAATCTGTGGAACCGCAGAGTACGGAATGTTCCATAATATGCGGTACACCCGTACTGTCTGATGGCGGTGTACGAAATCCTATATTAAATACTTTGTTTTCATCATCATTAGATAAAAGTGCCACCCTCGCACCTGTCTTTTTATGACGCAGCAGATATCCTACAGAATTCATCTCCGGGATCTGCTGTTTTTCTATCAGTTCATAAGCTGCTAACTGCTCTACTGTCATAAATCTTGTATGACCTCCATGTTCTTTTCTTCTGTGTAGTATATACATTCTTTATGAGTATAACACAGGATGGTTGGATTTTCCATGGAGGAAATGAAAATTCACTTTTTTCAGTGAAAATTCACTTTTTTCACTTTTAAAAGAGTGAAAAAAGAGATATAATAAAAGCACAAGGAGGATCCACCATGAATTATGAAACCGAAAACATCGAATTTAAGTCTCAGTTTACTCCAGAAATATACAAAGAAGTAATTGCATTTGCAAATACTGACGGTGGCATTATCTATGTTGGAATCGACGATAATGGGCAGGTTATAGGTCTTGAAAATGTAGACGAAGAATACACAAAAATAACCAACGGCATCAGAGATGCTATTATGCCTGATGTCACTATGTTTGTAAAATTTAGGATACAGGAAAATCATGTTGTCAGTATTTCCGTCAACGAAGGCAGCACAAAACCATATTATTTAAAATCCAAAGGTTTGAAACCCAGTGGTGTATATATTCGTCAAGGAGCTTCCAGCGTACCTGCCTCACCTGAAATGATCCGCAATATGATCAAATTAAGCGATGGCGATGTATTTGAAGAAATGCGTTCCTTAGAGCAGGAACTTACCTTTCATTATGCAGCATTGGCATTTCAGAAAAATACAGTTGAATTTAGTCCTGAAAAATATCTGACCCTTGGTATGATTCAAAAAAATGATACCTTGTATACAAACCTTGCATTATTGCTTTCTGATCAATGTCCGTATACTGTGAAAATAGCAGTCTTTGGAGATGAAACCAAAACAACCTTCAGAGACGCACAAGAATTTGGGGGATCTGTTTTGCAGCAGATCAATGATTCCTTTTCTTATTTGAAACTAAATAATAAAACTACTGCAATTTTCAAAGAATTAGAGCGAATAGAATATCCTGATTACCCGGAAGAAGCCTTACGGGAGGCTCTTTTAAATGCTGTTATTCATCGAAGTTACAGTTTCAGTGGCAGTATTATCATCAATATCACAGATCAGGAAACTGAATTTATATCCATGGGTGGACTTCTTCCAGATCTGTCTGTAGAAGATATCCGCAGCGGTATTTCCCAGCCCCGTAACAAGAAATTAGCCGATGTATTTCATCGCCTGAAATTAATTGAATCCTATGGAACAGGTATCCGAAAAATTTTTCATTTTTATCAAAGTTGTGCTGCTCAACCGAGAATTGAAGTAACGCAAAATACGTTTAGACTTATCCTTCCTAATATGAACTACTATAAAAATCAAGTCGAAGCTGAAAAACCGCACTTTATTGTAACTGACCAGATGCAGCGTGTTCTGGATTATATTACAGAAAAGGAAAAAGCAACAAATAATGATCTTGAAGAACTGCTCGGAGTAAAAAGCACACGTATTTATACAATAACCAGAAAATTGATACAACATAATCTGATTATTCCTGTTGGAAAGGGAAAAAATAAATACTATATTTTAAAATAATTCAGAACAAAGTAAGGGATGTTGTCAACCGACAACATCCCCTCTTATTTTTCTTAACTTTCCATCGCATGTTTCACATAGATCTGTCGAACCGCTGGGTATTCACCCAATCCTTTCAAGATGCATTCTACTTCATATCCGGCTTTTTCAAATGTGCTTTTCCAGGAATCATCCTCATCGCCTGACATATCATTTATAGCATGGTCTCCTGCCACCACCATAAACGGTGCAAGAATGACTCTTTTCACATGCAACGTCTGAATCTTCTCAAGCAAAGTATCCAAAGATGGTTCTGCTTCCACTGTTCCCATAAATACCTGTGGATATCCCAGTTCCTTCAGCCGCTGATCCAGTTCTGTATAAACACTGTTACTATCATGAGGGGTTCCATGTCCCATAAATACAACTGCTTCCTCTTTTTCGATAGTTCCAATCTCTGCCATCACTGCCTGAAGTACCTCGTATGTATCTTCCGAAGTAGTCAGCAGCGGAGTACCAATCCGAACCTGTTCAAACTGACTGCGTCTTTCCAGAACAGCTTCTTTCAACTGATCATATTCAATTCCTCGGATCACATGGGTTGGCTGCACGATCACATCCGTAATTCCATCTAAAAGCATCTGCTCCATGGCTTCTTCCACAGTATTGATATGTACGTCATCTCTCTTTTCTATTTTTCGGATGATCATACCGCTGGTCCAGGCACGATAGAATGCTCTGTCTGGCATTGCCTTCTGAATATCTGCCTCTATCCGATCAATGGTTTTCTCTCTGGTTGCATTTACACTGGTTCCAAAACTCACTACTAAAATTGCTTTTTTCGCCATACGATAGATACTCCTTGATTTGATTTCTACTATTACTTAGTGTAGCCTGATTCGGCAAAAAAGTCTATAACCCGAATTGGAATAGCTCAAAGACACAGACCTTATATCCACCGCAGGCAGCATGTGCAGAGGAACCGCTCCCGCTAATTCCTCGTCCAGCGGTACTAAGCTTCGACCTTCGCCAGAGGCTCGGTCGGAAGCAAGTACCGGGACTCCGGACGTCCCCTGCACATGCAGACCTGCGGCAGCTACAAGTTCTATGCACCGTAACAGCTCGCGAATGCAGCAGAAAAGCTCCCAAAACTTGCAACAGCCCAGGGCGATAGAAATAAACTGCGCTGCTATGACTTGGAGCGAACGAAGTGAGCTCCGTGTGTCGGCTGGTGCGTACACTGCAAGTGTACGTATCCAGACGATACACAGAGCTTAGTTTGTCCGATACACGTCATACGAGCTTTTATTCTATCACCCGGGGCTACCGCAAGACTTTATCCGAGCTTTTTTGCTGCTACAATGAAGTATTTACAGCATTGACTCCGGCTTAAACAGTGATCTCACCTGTTCGATTTCTTCTCTGCTTGCTGGGGCCGCAGGCACATAATAGGATTTCTCCCTGGCGATCTGATAGATCTGCTCCTGAGCAGCCTCTGCCTTATTTCTCATCTGCTTCAATGTCTGTTTAAGCTTCGGATCCTCGCTCTGAGAAATATACTCCGCATACATTTTCAGTTCTCCGTTGATACCGGTCAGTGTATCACTGACCATGGTCTTTTCATCCATCATGATCTGTTCCTCCTATTTCAAGAATCCCATAAGCTGCTGCTTGTTTTCTTTGGCAGACTGAGCCGCCTGCTCAAAATACTGTCGAACCTGGCTGTCAGTTGCTTCCTGCGCATATGCAGAAAATTTTGCATGACAGGTCTCGCTGCCGCCGATCAGATGACGAAGATTCTGTACATCCAGTTCTGATAACTGTGCCATAATAAAATACCTCCTTGTGGACCATACTGATTACGGCAGTAGTATGTGTTCACAGGGAGGTTTTCATAACATTTAAAATTTTCCAGAATTCCTGTACCGGACTCTGTATCATCTACATTTCATCATATAATTTTTCATATTCTTTTGCAGAATGGCTCCAGGAGAAATCTGCTTTCATGGCACGCTCTGCGATCTTATTCCAAGAACGCTTTCTGTCATAGTAGATCTCCTCCGCATAGCGGATCGCACCCAGCATCTCATGAGCATTGTAATTGGTGAAGGAGAATCCGGTTCCGGTCTCCTCATACTCATTGTACGGCTCCACGGTATCTTTCAGTCCACCGGTCTCACGAACGATCGGCAGTGTTCCATAACGCAGACTCATGAGCTGACTCAATCCACACGGCTCGAACAGAGACGGCATCAAGAATGCATCACTGGCTGCATAGATCTTATGCGACATCTCGTTGGAATAATAGATGCAGGCTGCCACTTTGTCGCCATATTTCCATGCGAAATGACGGAACATATTCTCGTAACGCTCCTCGCCGGTTCCCAGCACCACGATCTGTACTGCATCCTGGCAGAGCTCATCCATAATACAGTCGATCAGGTCAAATCCCTTCTGATCTGTCAGTCGGGATACAATACCGATCATCATGGCTTTCTTATCCTGCGCAAGTCCAAGCTCCTTCTGAAGCTCCAGCTTGTTCTTTACCTTTTCCTTACGGAAATTGTCCACGGAATAATTCTTATAAATATGTTCGTCCGTCTGTGGATTCCACTCGTCATAGTCAAGACCATTAACAATTCCGGTCAGTTGTCCGGCTCTGGCACGCATGAGCCCATCCAGATGCTCTCCGAAGAACGGAGTCTTGATCTCCTCAGCATAGGTATGGCTCACCGTCGTGATCCGATCTGCATAGACGATGCCTCCCTTTAAGTAATTGGCATCACCGAATGCTTCCAGCTTGTCTGCGGTAAAATAAGACATATCAAGTCCGGTCGCATCCTGCACGGTCGGGATATTCCAGACACCCTGGAATTTCAGATTATGGATGGTCATCACTGATTTCATACTGGAATAAAATCCACCTTCGTGGAAACTGTCTTTTAAGTATACCGGCACCAGACCTGTCTGCCAGTCATGACAGTGAATGATGTCCGGCTGATATCCTACTACTGGCAGGATAGACAGAGCCGCTCTGGAAAAGAATGCGAACTTTTCCACATCTTCATGGATGTAGCCATATGGTTTATCCCCATTAAAATAATATTCATTGTCGATGAAATAATAATGAATCCCCGCATATTCCATCTCCATGATTCCCACATACTGGCTTCTCCATGCCATATCCATATAAAAACTTGTTACAAACTGCATGCGTTCTTTCCATTTTGCAGGAATAAACCGATAGTTCGGAAGTATCACACGAACCTCGTATTTTTCTTTATCAAAATATTTCGGAAGTGCACCAACAACGTCTGCAAGACCCCCCGTCTTCACAAATGGAACGCATTCTGATGCAACAAAAAGTATTTTCTTCATCGCTTCCCCTCCAGTTTTTATACTCTTGTATTATTATACCGCAAAGAGAAGTTCTTTGAAAGAAGTTTTCATCCGGTTATGCTCTCTTTTTATAATCCAGTCGGATCTTGTCGGCAATCAATGCGATAAATTCTGAGTTGGTAGGCTTTCCTTTCCCAACACTGACCGTATATCCAAATAATTCATCAATGGTATCCATCTTTCCACGGCTCCATGCTACTTCAATAGCATGACGAATGGCCCGTTCCACACGGCTTGGTGTAGTCTGATGATTTTTTGCAATAGTCGGATACAGAATCTTGGTAATCGAATTCAACATGTTCATATCCTCTACTGCCATCATGATGGCATCCCGCAGATAATGGTATCCTTTGATATGAGCCGGAACACCGATCTCATGGATCATATTGGTCACATCTGTCTCCAGATTCCGTTCCACATATTCTTTTTTATTTTCATAGGGAACCACTTTCCTGCTTTCTGTGCGGATCTCAGATCGCACTTTCGTTCCTGCATGCTTCAGGCTCTGGATCCGGTTCAGCAGCATCTCATGGTCAAAAGGTTTCATAATGTAGTAACTTGCGCCTAACAGAAATGCATCTTCTGTGATCCGTTCCTGTCCAATGGCGGATACAACAACAAACTCCGGCTTCTTTTTGATCTTCGTATCCTGGCTGATCCGCTCCATCACAGACAGTCCGTCCAGCTTTGGCATAATGATATCCAGCAGCATAATGTCCGGCCCTTTGTCCCGGATCAGCTGACAGGCTTCCTCTCCATTGTGGGCGATTCCCACAACCTGCAGATCCTCATCCTGCTTCATGATCTCGCTTAAAATCTCTGTCATTCTTTCATTATCATCTGCAATCGCAATGCTCCATTTGCTCATATACAAACCTCCCCACTATCCTATTGGATTTCTACATCCTTATACAAAACGTATCAGCATTTATAGTCAGATTATAAAAAAGGCTGTAGTATCTGACAAGCTCATCCCGTCTACCGGTTTCGACAGTCATTTTCGACAAGCCCAATATCTCCTGTCAACTATCTTCAAACCGGTGAAAGGTCTGGTGATACAGATGCCCATTGGTAAATTCAGCCCAGCTGTAATTGGACATATATTCACCTCGATAAGCATTGACTGCTGCCACGTTTCCATCAATAAATTCATACAGATCACAACAGATCTTTGAGACATCCACAGCTGTCCTGTTCCTTGATTTGACCAGAACATCTGTCACCCCGGCCTTCCTCAGGGTCTTTCGAAGAGATGAAATGATCGTCTGTACACTTCGGATCTTGCTGTCATCGTCCCACAATGCCAGGGCGATCTCCGCCGTTGTCGCGGATGCTCCCCGCTTGTCTACCAGATATGCCATCAGCTCCCGTGCTTTTTTCCGCTCCCATACCAGCGGTTTGTTATTCACAAACACTTCAAATTCGCCAAATGTCTGCACTCTTACCACAACTCCGGACTTTTTTGACGGCTTGGTCAGAATCTGATCCAGCTGCCGCAGCACATCCCGGATGTCTCCTTCACTGACTGGCTTTAGCAAGTAACCTACTGCATGGACGGAAAATGCTTCCATAGCATAATCCGAATAAGCGGTGCAGAAGATCACCTTTGTCTCCGGGCTTCTTTCTCTGATGTCCTTGGCCAGTTCAATTCCTGACATCCCACGCAGCTTGATATCCAGAAATGCATAGGCGATGGATCCCTTCTCCTGTGCATCCAGCCATTCCATCACATCATCCACTTCATCAAATCCGCTGACTCGATATTCCGGTTTCTCAAATATGCGTTTCAGATTTTCTGTCAACTGCCACAGCATCAAAGGCTCATCATCAACTGCCAGTATATTCATGTATCTTCCTCCTCCACGGAACCTTGATCGTCACGATCGTTCCCCAGTCTTTTTTGCTGAAAAATTCAAGGCTTCCTCCTGCCATCAGCTTTACTCTCGCCTGTACATTGTGCAGTCCCACATGGGTCTTTCCATCATCCCGGATAGGAAGTTCGTTCAGGTTGCGTGCATCTACACCAACTCCGTCATCTCTGATTTCTATCAAAGCACTGTCTCCTTCCCGCCGTACAGAAATCCACACGGTTCCTCCGCCTTTTTTATCTCCTACACCATATTTGATGGCATTTTCCACAATAGGCTGTAAACTCAACACAGGAATGTCAAAATCCATATCCCAGCCTTTTTCAAATTCATAACAGACCTTAAGTTTCTCTCCGAACCGGATCCTTTCCAGCGTCACATAGTTCTCCACATGAGCAAGCTCATAAGGAAACGGTACCAGATTTTCGTTGCCGATGGCATCCATATTTCCCCTTAGATAACTGGAAAAGCAGGCAACTGCTCCGGCTGCTTTCTGGGGATCCTTCAGGCAAAGCACCTGGATCGATGCCAGGATATTGTAGATAAAATGTGGTCGGATCTGCGTCAGCATCATCTGTGTCCGTACTCTCTGTTCTTCTTCTGATCCTTCTGTGTACCTGTACAGCAGAATCGTAAACCGATCTCTGGACTGATTCCACGATACATAGAGTCCAACCAGCATGGCGATCAGACTGTTGGTCAGATTGATTACCATGATCTCGCCATGCTCAAACAGAAGCTCCACACAGATGGTGAGCAGATATGCATACAGAACCATCTTCAGGTGATTCTCCGGATATTCTGCGAAGATCAGTTCCATCCCGATGAAGATTGCACAGAGCATACCGTTGATCTCTCCCGGCCGCATCATAATATCGTAATATAATGCCATTCCGTAAATGGTCCAGATGAAAATCCGAGTCAGAACATGAATGTGTTTCTTCAGCCTGATCCGCGATTTCAGAAGATCTTTTGTAGAATACAACAAATACACAAATATTATGATGGCCAGCACCATGGGCCATACATTTGCCTTCTCAAATCCCAGTGCCACACTTCTTATACAAATCAGCAAGAACATAATCGGAATACCAATACACAGACAGTTGATCAGCACTTTTGCGTTATATTCCGCCAGCGAAAATTCCAAAAACCGGATTTTTTTTGCTTCAAATCCATAGTTTCTCCATATATTCAGTTTTTCTTTTATAAAGTCCATTTATTCGCCTTCATCTTCTGTTTTTTTACAGGAACAGAATACATGGCAGACTACAACAAAACAACAACAGCCAATTATGCATGCGGCAAACCGAAAAGGAGATTACGGTTCTCCGTAATCCCCTCTCTTTTCAAAGCTTTTATACTTCTTCCAAAGGCTTTTCTGTATTTGTTTTTCTCTTCCAGAAATAATATTTCTGTCTCTTTTTCCGTCTGTTCTTCTTGCTGGTTCCATATACGATCAGATAGAATACCGGCATCAATACCAGAATCAGGATCGTAGACGCTACCAGACCTCCGATGATGACCAGTGCCATACCCTGCATCATAACAGAACTTCTTCCGCCAAATCCAAGGGCACTTGGTGTCATGGAAATGACAGTTGTCAGTGTAGTGATCAGGATCGGACGAAGTCTGGTCTTACCGGCTTCGATCAGGGCATCCTCCACATCCATCCGGCGGCGCATCATATTTACACCGTCAACATAGAGAATACCATTATTTACTACCGTACCGACTAATGTCAGCACACCCATCAGACCGACCATACTGAAATCAATTCCACTGATAAATACCAGACCGAAGGCACCAATTAAACTGAACGGGATACTCAGCATGACCATCAGCGAATATTTTGGTGACTCAAACTGCATCGCCATTACCAGAAATACCAGAAATACTGCAGTTGCCAGGGCTTTACCCATATCGCCAAACATATCATCCTGCATGGTATCCATCAGAGTCTTAGCCTCAGATACGCTGTCTGGCAGATCCAGTGTGGTCAGTAACTGATCCATAGCATCCTGAATATCGGATTTGTCATCAGACAGACAGGACGCTGTTACCGTCACGGTATACTTGCCATCCATCTTCATAATTGTCTGCGCTGCATTGGTATATTCAACTGTTGCCAGCTCGGACAATGGAATACCTCCAATATCTGCATCCATCAGCTGACTGGCATTGTCGTAGGTTCCCTTTGGAAACTCAAGATCCACATCATATTCCTCACCGTCTGAGGTAACTGTCATGGCTGTGGTTCCGCTCAGCATGCTATAGAGACCGCCTGCCACCTGCGCCGGTGTCATACCGTGGCTCATGGCACTTAACGGATCTACCACAACACGAAGCTGTGTCGTGTTATTTCCTGCATCAGACGATACATTCAGCACACCTGGAATATTCCATGTTGCTTCCTGGATCATCTCCGAAGCTTCTTTTGCATCTTCCAGATTCACAGATCCAATGGTAATGGATGCGCCGGAACTGGAGCTTGTTCCCATTGACATGGAACTTGACATGGTGATATCAAGCTGCATATCCACAATATCACTGGTATCCTCGATCCATTTATCCACCACTTCCTGCGTGCTCATCTTTCTCTTATCTTTTAAGTTGACAGAGATGGTTGCACTACCGGAAGAAGCCGTCATCGTGTAATTCTCTACATTTTCATCAGCTGCGATCATAGCTTCGATCGGAAGGATCTGCTCACTGACAGTCTCCACCCTGGTTCCGGGACGGAACGTAGCTTCTACGCTGACCATACCTTCATCCATGGTTGGCATGGCTACAATGTTAGTAAAGCTCAGTATCACGAAGGAAGCGATCAGCAGTAACACTGCTACCAGAACGCTTGTTTTTTTCCTGTGAAGAACTTTTCTCTCCATATGGTCATATTTTTCTTTGATGATATCCAGCAAATGATTGATCTTCAGATCTTCCTTCTGCTGCGGCTGATACATCTTAAAGAACAGTGGTACCAGAGTGATCGCAGAGATCAGGGATGCCACCAGGGAGAATACAATCGTAAGACCCAGCTGAATAAAGATCTGTCCGGTCATTCCACCGGAGAAGCACAACGGCAGATATACAACAACCGTTGTGATGGTGGATGCCACAATAGAGGAAATCACTTCTGTGGTACCCTGCAGTGCTGCCTCTTTGAAATCCGGCACTCGATCTCTTGCACGGAAACAGCTCTCGATCACGACACTGGAGCTGTCTACCATCATACCGATGGCGATGACCAGACCACCCAGAGTCATAATGTTCAAAGAGAAGCCCATCAAAGCCATAACGATCACCGTCATGAGCAGCGAGATCGGCATTGAGCATCCTACGATAATACTTGCTTTCCAGTCGCCGAAGAAAATGAACAGAACGATCATGGAAAGGATAACACCTAAAGCCAGTGTACTTCCTACAGAACTTAAGGATTCAAAGATCATTTCCGATGCATCATAGGAAGCTTCGATCACTGCATTTTCATTCTGCTCTGAAATATTTTTCATGACCTTCTTCACATCATTTACCATACCGATGGTGCTGGCACTCTGATTCTTAGTCATGGAGATCGTTACGGTGTCTTCCCCGTTAAATCTTGCAATACTGTCTGCATCCTTCACAGACCAGTCAACATCTGCCACATCAGACAGATGGATCACGCTTCCAGCAGCTGTGTACAGTGGAATGTTCCGGATTGCCTGTACAGTATCATTATCCGAAGTGCTGATGGCACTGATAGACTGACTTCCCTGCTCCAGATTTCCCAATGGAATTGTAAAATCCGTCGCCTTAATATACTGAGCTATGGAGTTCATGTTCAGTCCATACTGGCTCAGTGCATTTCTGTCAAGCTCCACTTTTATGTACTGTTCCTGTCCACCGGACACAGTGACCTGTGCCACGCTGCTCAGTGCTTCCAGCTCCGGAACCACATCCTGATTGGCAAATGCCAGGGCATCAGTTCCATCGGAGGTGCTGACAGAATAGGTAATGCTTGGCATAGAATCCATATTCATCTCTATGATCATAGGATCCTGACTGTCGTCCGGCAGATCCGATTTTACCTGATCCAATGCTGCCCGCAAATCCAGATATGCATCATTTACATTCTGATCATAATCATACTGCAGAAGTACCATGGAGACATTTTCCATGGAACTGGAAGTGATGGATTTTACACCACTTAAGCTTCCGACTTTATCCTCGATGGGCGTCGTCACCAGATCATCCACAGACTCGGAATCTGCACCCGGATATACAGTATATACGATCTTCATCGGCATCTCCATATCCGGCATAAGCTCCAGACGCAGAGTGGTCAGTGATGAGAATCCAAATACTACCAGCGCAAGTACTGCCAGCAGAGTTGTTACTGGCCGTTTTAACACTAACCTCGTCAATCTATTCATTACTCGGCAGCCTCCTCATCCGCAGATGTCTCATCAGTTGCCTGTTCCTGTAACTCTTCTGTTTCCTCAGATGTGTCTTCTGTATTGTTTACCACATCTTCTCCGTTAAGAGTCACGATCTCTACTTCTGCACCATTTCTTAATTTGGCAGACCAGTTATCCACAACCAAACTGTCAGTTGTCAGCCCGTCTTCGATCACTGCATGTTCATCATCCATAAGACCTACTGTTACAGAAGTACGAACCAGCTTATTGTCCTCCACGCAGTACACATAAGCATCTCCACCTGAGAAATACAGCGAATCAAATGGAATCAACATCTTATTGTCTTCTTTTTCTGTGGTGGCACTTACCTTTACAGATACACCGTTTGGCAGGGCATCTCCGGCGCCTGTCACGGTTGCTTTGACACGGAACAGTTTGGTCTGCTGACCTGCCATCGTTCCGATCTCGGTGATGCTTCCGTCAAAGGTCTGTCCATTACGTTCCACTGTCACATGATCACCTATGTTCAATGTATTTTTTGCAGCCTCTGCCACATCAAAAGTCACAGTCATGGAATCCTTGTTGGAAATGATATATGCCACATTACCTGCTGCTGCCATTCCTTCTTTTTCTACATTGATTGCTTCGATCACACCACTGATCGGAGCTGTCACCGTACAATAATCCAGCTGCATCTGTGCAGACTCAATACCTACGGCTGCCTGGTTAAGCTGTGCGGCATACGTTGCATCTGTCTGCGGATATACCTCGTTCTGTGTGATGGAGTAAGCCTGTTTTGCAGTATTTAAGCTGTCTGTCAAGGTATCCTGGCTGGTCTCGATCTGGTCGATGCCGGATTTGAGCTGGGATTTTGCGCTGTTCAAAGAAGAAAGCGTTGTATTTGCTGTTTCTAATCTTTGTTGAGCAAGCGCTCTATCTGAATATAAACCTTTTAAGTCCTTCTCCACATCAGATACATCTGCGTTCGGATTATCTGCCTTCTTATCTGCAATTTCTTTTTCTTTTACACCAATTTCTTTTATCAAAGTATCAACATCGGACTGTGCCGCCTGTTTCGCTGCACTCATAGACTTGATTGCGTCTCTGGTGTCATCCAGATCATCTTCCATATCATCTTTACTTTCATATGTATCATTCAGATTTTTCTGAAGCTGCCGGATCTGCTCCTCAGTCTGATAATTCTGGAGATCTCTGGCTCCGCTGGTCGCCGCCGTAGCTCCTGCCTGTGCTGTATTGTATGCTGCCTGTGCGCTGTCCATCTGAACCTGATATGCTTCATCATCGATTTTGAACAGTACGTCGCCTTCCTTTACCGTATCTCCTACTTTATAATTGACCTGTGTGACTGTTCCGGACAGCTTCGGCATCACATATACCTGTTGCTGCGGTTCTACTGTACCTATGTAAGTAGTATCACTGGTCAATTCACCCATCTGGGGATTTTCCACTTCTACTGAAACCTTGCTGACCTGGGTCGTCTCCTTATTCTTACCGCAAGCGGTCGCGGATACGCAAAGTGTCACTGCGAGTCCCATTGCCATAAGTTTCTTTGCTTTCATGTTGTCTCCTCCTGTCATCTTTTTCCAATTTTCAGCCGTGTACAGATTATAACCCGATTATAAACAAATTATAAATTTTTGTAACAAAATTTGGATCTTGGCATAAAATGAACAACTGCAAATTTTCTTATATAAAAACCTGCAGTTGTTCCTTATCAGCGTAAGCAATTCCTCTACGTTCTAATTTTACAACCCGGAAAGTGTTCTCATTACAAGATCTACATCCTTATTTTCAAGTTCCTGAATAATATGTAGATATTTTCCGCCCGCTGGTCATCCAGCCGCTCATGCATCCAGTTCTTTACCAGATGAGTCTTGATCCTTTCTTACTGCTGAAGATAGCTGTTAACTGTCCGCTGCAAAATCTTCAGACTGCTGTCGATGGTTTCATCATTTTCCAGAATCTGTCCAATCTCACTGTCTGCCAGTGCAAGAGCCTGTTCATAACGTTTAAACTGCGGTTCTATTCTTCCTTCTTCTATAATTCTTCCCAGAAGGCTGCCGCTAATAACCGTATCCGTTTCTTCCATATCTTCCTGTACGATACTTTCCATCTCTTTTGATTCCGTTACCGCCTTCAAAACAGATGCTCCCTGAGAATTTCGGAAAATTTCTGTCTGTGCCTCCTCATCATACGTCAGGAGCTTTAAAAATTCCCATGCCAGCTTCTCATGCTTTGTATGGGAACTAATTCCCATCAAAAGTGTATCTATTTTGGAAAGATTACCTCCCTGGTAGCCTGCCGGCATCGTGATACAGTCCCATTGAAAGTTTGTATAACGTTTGATTTTATAAGGATAAGTTTTATACGTCCGGTATTCTGCAAAGGTAAGCGGCATAAATACCACATTACCTGCATTAAAGTCTTCCTGCGTCACTTTCTGTCCTTGATAAAGTTCATTCAGCCTTCTTACGAACTGAATTGCTTCTACAACCTTATCTTCTGTAAAATGGCTTTCTTTTCCATCTTTTTCAAAGATTTCACCATCATCAGAATAAACTGCATCCATCCAGCCATAATTATAACAGCCAAACTGATCCAGGGCTCCGTCCCCGTCTGTATCCCTGGTTACCTTCCTGCAGATATTATACATGGCATCCCAGTTCCAGTCAGGGTTCGGCATCGCGATTCCTTCTTTGGCAAGAAGTGTTTTGTTTACAAACATCAGTGTCGGAACCGTTTCATAAGGAAGTGCATACTGCATCTCTCCATATTGCCCGGTACGAAACGCACTGCTATAATAGTTTTCCTTTTCAAAATCCGAATCCTGCTCCATCAGTTCATCCAGATTTTTCATGACTTCCATAGAAGAAAACTGGTTAAAATCTGTTCCCAGAATCATAAAAACATCCGGTTCCTTTCCCGCCAGCAGCTTTCTGGAAAACCATTCTGAATAATCATCCTTGCTGATACCACTGTAATAATGGATCTTCACACCCGGATGTTCCTTTTCAAATCTGGCAATGGCTTTATCAAAACTGATAAAACTGTTAGCATTTGCCACATTCCAGTTACTCCCGGTAAACATTCCAAATTCCAGCACCGTTTCCCGCTGATAATTTGCAATCAATGCTCCCACGATTACTGCTGCGGCAGTGATCGTTCCCAGACAGGCAATTACTTTTTTATGTCCAATCATGTAAGCCACCTACTCTTCCATCTCCGCAAGTTTTCCAGCCGCATTGGTCTGAACTGCCCAGATTGCCAGCTGTGTCCGATCTCTTAAATCCAGTTTATTCAAAATCGTACTCAGATAATTTCTGACCGTTCCATCTGACAGTTTCAAAGTTTCAGCAATTTCCTTATTGGAGGAACCTTTTCCTACCTGTGCGATAATCTTCCATTCCGTTCTGGTCAGTTCTTCAGCTGCTTTATTTCCAACTGTAATCGAATAATCTGCCTGTGCCATCTGAGAAAATAATTTAAATACTTTGGTTGCGATATCCGGGTTGATCATGGCTCTTCCACTGTAAACCGTCTTAATCGCATTTTCCAGTTCATCCATAGAGACACCTTTTAGCAAATATCCACTGGCCCCAAATTTCAAGGCATTGTATACATACTCATCATCATCAAATGTAGTCAGGATAATAATTTTAATCTCAGGATAATTTTCCTTAATAATCTTAGTACACTGTACACCATCCATTTTCGGCATCCGGATATCCATAAGAATCACATCCGGTCTTTCTTTCCTGATACTGCGGATCACTTCCTGGCCATCAGCTGCCACATCACACACTTCAATATCCGCTTTGCTGTTTAAAACAATCTGCAGGCTCTGCCGGATCAGTTCCTGATCATCTGCTATCAATACTTTAATCATATGTTTCTCCCCATCGGATCGGAATCCGTGCAGTTACCATAAATCCGTTTCTGCCGTCGAAGGATACCGTTCCTTTCAACATCTCGATTCTTTCTTTTATATGTTTAGTTCCAAATCCACTCTTAATATCTTCGCATCCAATCCCATTGTCTTTAATAACCAGCAAAATTTCACTGTCAATCTTTTTCAGTGTAATCCAGATTTTCTTTGCATGCCCGTGACGGACTGCATTGGTAATACTTTCCTGAATCACCCGGTAAATCGCATTTTCTTCGTCTTCATCAAACTTCAGATGCTTTTCTTCTGTTTCAAAATAAATCTCGACATCAGACACCTTACTCATGTCCATAACCATCTTCCGAATTGCCACTTCCAGACTCAACCGATCCAGTGCATCCGGGCGAAGTTCATTTACTGAACGGCGAATTTCTTTAATTCCATCCCGGCTGACCTGCGACAGAAGCTCCAGCTGCTTTCTGGTCTGGTCAGGTGCCACATCAATAATGGCAAGGCAGGCATCCAGCCCTGCGGTAATGCCAGTCAGTGTATGTCCCAGCGTATCATGAATCTCACGTGCCAGTCGGTTTCGTTCTCTCGTCTGTGCCATTCTCTCTGACATATCCGCATATTCCTTCAACTGTTCATTGGCAGTCTGAAGTTCGTGATAAAGCTGGTTCACTTCCTCAATCGTACCTCTCTGAACATTGATTACATAGACGCAGTACACTATAAATATAATAATATTCAACGAAATCATAATGTTATAAACACTGAACAAATACTGCTGAATATTAGACGGATAATATCTGATATAGTCCGATACACTGTAAAGCGGCGTATAGATAGACAATAATTCATAATCTGCAACCAGATAACCGGCAATTGCCATTGCTACAAAAAAGATTTTTACTTTTCCATCTTTTACATAAGCAATCACATTTGCAAACACCAGAAGCAAAAGACCATTGTAGTTAAAATCCAGCTGTATCACCAGACTCACGCAGACCAGTGCATCCAATATAAGCGTGCAGACAATCAGCCGATTATGGTCCTGCTTCCATATATGACGGATGAGAAACGTCATCACGAGAATAAGCATCATCCCCATACAGACAAAAAACGTTGCTTTCGGATTCACCGGAATGGTCACCACACCATCAAGAAAAGTCCTGGCATCATAGCGTTCCAGAATCCGGTTTGTCGTTGTGTAGATAAATCCACAGATCAGTCCAACTGCCAGTATATTCAAAATAAGCATGCCAGCCTGAAGGATTGTGACATACTTGTCTTTTTTATCATTCATAAACTACTCCTTACTGCCAGCCATTTACTTCATATTCATCCAGATTTTCCCTGGTAATAAGCTGTGGTTCTATACTGATATATTTTTCTACTTCCTGCCCATCCAGATACTGATATGCAGTCTCTGCTGCCACTCTTCCAATGGTCTTAGGGCTCTGCATACTGGTAGCCGTCACATACCCAAGCTTCAGCATAGATTTAAAATCCGGAGAACCGTCAATTCCATAGATCAGGATTCCTTCCTCCCGATGATGCTGCTGCAGCGTTGCCAGTGCTCCCAATGCGGTTGGATCGTTTCCACCCATAACCACATCAAAATCAAGATTTTTTCGGAGCAATGCCGTCATGGCATCGGCAGACACCTCAAATTCTCCGGCACCACCTGTTTCCGCAATAACCTGATAATCAGGATCATCTGCCACTGTGTCCATAAAACCCTGGATCCGGTTATTAATTGACGCCTGAATCGGATTATTGATCACTATGATCCGTGCATGATCCAGTCTCTTCATCATATCCTGTGCACAGAGAACTCCTGCCTGATAATTATCTGTCTCAATTGCTGCCGTCACATATTCCATGTCCTTTACCATAGTATCAATATCTATGACCACGACTCCTGCTTTTTTGCATTCCTCCAGTGCCGGACGTACTTTATCAAGATCTACCGGATTCAAAAACAGAACCTGTATTCCTTCTTCGATCATTTCCATAATCTGGTCATTCTGTTTCTCCTGATCCTGACAGGGATTTCTGGAAATCAGGATATCTCCGTTGGCTTCCACAACCTCCTGAATAGCCTCATGGAGCACATCAAAATACGGATTGTTGCGGGTCATATAGGTTGCTCCAAAGATTCTGGGAGCATGATCCTTTTTCGATGCTTCTACCATTCCACATCCTGCTAAAAGCAGCACGCAGAGGAACAGTCCTGTTATCAAACGATATTTTCTCATTTTCTCCATTTTTCACCTCATGAATTTCATTATAACACTGCTGTACCAAACGTTCCACTAATTTTGCGCAAAGAAAATCCTCCGCACCCGAAAATGCAGAGGATTCTTCTTTTATTATAAGAATATGGATTTGTTATTCGCTTATCTGCCGGCTTTTTTATTACGCAGGAAATCTACGTATACAGCAAGCAGGATTACAAGACCTTTTACAACATACTGGAAGTTGGAGTCCACACCTAAAAGGTTCAGTCCATTGTTCAGAACACCAATGATCAGGACACCGATCAATGTACCTCCGATACGTCCGGAACCACCACTCATGGAAGTTCCGCCAACTACTACAGATGCGATGGCATCCATCTCAGCTCCGTCACCGGCGGTCGGCTGTCCGGAATACAGACGGGAAGCAATTACAACACCTGCAATACCAGCCATAACTCCGGTATAAGCATAAACGATAAATTTTACCTTCTGAACACTGATTCCAGAGAACTTTGCTGCCTGTACATTACCACCTACTGCGTAGATATGACGTCCCAGCTGGGTCTTATTGATCATAAGTGCTGCGATAATAAAGATCACAACCATCAGGATAACCGGCGTCGGAACCGGTCCTACATAACCAGCACCCGGGAATTTGAACGCATCTGTCATACAACGAATCGGAGCACCGCCGGTCAGTACCAGTGCAATACCTTTTGTAATATTCATAGATGCCAGCGTTACAATGAAAGGCGGAATGTCAGTCTTACAGATGATGAAACCGTTGAACAGACCTACTGCTGCGCCAACTGCGATTGCAGCGATAAATCCAACAGCCTCCGGAAGTCCAAAGTTTACCACACATCCTGCTGCCACAACACCGGACAGAGCGATAACAGAACCTACAGAAAGGTCGATACCGCCAAGAATAATAACCATGGTCATACCGGTTGCCAGGAACAGGTTGGAAGCGTTCTGACGAAGAATATTAAACATGTTCTTCGGAGTCAGGAACGTACTTCTTGTAGTCGGGAATACTGTCAGGAAAATAAACATTGCCAGTAATGCAATGATAATACCAATATTGTCTTTAAAATATTTTACAACTCCATTTTTGAATCTGGTTGCCATAATGTCTTCTCCTCCTTCGCTTACACTATTTCGCCGCCAGTGTCATGATGCTTTCCTGAGTAACGGTGTCGTGATCCAGACATCCGGTTACACGTCCCTCATTCATAACATAGATACGGTCGCTCATGTTAATGATCTCCGGAAGCTCAGAGGATATCATGATAATCGACATACCCTGCTTCACCAGCTCATTCATGATGGCATAGATCTCCGCTTTCGCACCGACGTCAACGCCTCGGGTCGGTTCATCCAGAATCAGGATTTCCGGATTCGTAGCAAGCCAGCGTCCGATCATTACTTTCTGCTGGTTACCACCGGACAAGTTACCGATCATCTGATCCTGGCTCGGAGTCTTTGTCTTCATCATGTCAATATATTTCTGTGTAATCTCTTCTTCTTTTTTACCATCTACATGGAGATGTCGGATAAAACTTCCCAGCACCTCTATGGTAGAATTGAAGCGGACACTCTGTACTTTGTAGAGTCCCTCTTCCTTACGGTTCTCAGGTACCAGCGCAATACCGTATTTCAGTGCATCGATCGGGGATTTGATCTTTACTTTCTGTCCCTTCACATATACGTCTCCGGTTGCATGGGGCGCCAGTCCAAAAATCGCTTTCATGGTCTCGCTTCGTCCGGCACCTACCAGACCTGCAAAACCGATAATCTCACCCTTGTGAAGCTCAAAGCTTGCATCTTTGGCCATCTTACCATCGGAGATATGCTCACATTTTAAGATCACTTCTCCCGGCTCCAGATAGTCACGGGTATAATAATTCGTCAGCTCACGGCCAACCATCAAGGCGATCAGATCGTCCGTCGTTGTCTCTTTTACTACTTTTGTTCCTACCGTCTGACCATCTCGCATAACCGTTACACGGTCACAGATTTCAGCCAGCTCACTCATCTTATGAGAAATGTAGATAATACCTACACCTGCTTTTGTCAGGTTTCTCATGGTATTAAACAGGAAACCAACCTCTTTATCAGAAATGGAAGAAGTCGGCTCATCCAGGACCAGAATCTTGGAATTAAAGGAAATTGCTTTTACAATTTCCACCATCTGCTGCTGTGCAATCGTCAGATGCTCAACCAGCATATTTGCGTCGATATGCATTTCATAGGTATCCAGAAGCTTCTGCGCCTCTTCTACCATTTTTCTGCGGTCTACATTCATCTTCGTACCTGGCTCTCTGCCAAGGAAGATATTCTCCGCAACTGTCATATAGGGAACCAGCACCAGCTCCTGGTGCACAATGGAAATACCAGCATGGCGGGCTGCCACGACGCCGTCAATATTCACTTTCTGCCCGTCAATGATAATTTCTCCCTCTTCTGCATGGTAAATTCCACCCAGTACCTTAATCAAAGTAGATTTACCCGCTCCGTTCTCACCAAGGAGAGCGTGTACCTCTCCGGCTTTCAGCTGAAGATCTACATTCTGCAGAGCTTTTACACCGGGGAAGGATTTACAGATTCCTTTCATCTCAAGTAAGTACTGTTCACTCACCAATCGCCACCACCTGTCTCATCTCAGAAAGAGGCTTTGCTCCACCGCTGAAGCAAAGCCCCCAGTTATTCTGTTCTGTTAATTATTTACTGCCATCCGTCAGTTCCGTACTGGTCTACATTATCTGCAGTTACCAGGAAGGTATCGATCGGAATGAAGGACTCAACTTCTTTACCATCTAACCAGTCATATGCAGTGTTTGCAATGGTCTCGCCAATGGTGATCGGGGACTGTGCTCCAGTTCCTTCAAGAATAGTATCTTTCAGAAGAGCTTTTACGTCCGGAGAACCGTCAACACCGTAGATCAGAGGAGTTACGCCAGCTGCGTCAGCTGCTGCATAAGCGCCAAGAGCGGTCGGATCGTTTCCGCCAAAGATAGCAACTACATCCGGATGAGCGGTCAGAAGGTCAGTAGCTTTCTCGTTAGCAACCTGCTGGTTACCCTGAGCATCCTGCTGTCCAACTACATTAAAGGTAACACCGGATTTTTTGATTGCATCCAGGAATCCATTAGTTCTGTCTGTTACAGACTGCATGGTCGGGGAATCCAGTACAAGGATATCTCCGCCTTCCGGAATTTTCTTAGCCAGGTCTTCACCACAAACATAACCAGCATTGTAGTTATCAGATCCTGCATAAGAAGTAAGATAACTCATATCACCAACCTGAGTATCGAAGCCAAACATCGGGATGTTTGCCTCTTTCAGCATATCCAGTGCCGGGATAATACCGTCAGCGTCAACCGGGTTTACGAACATAACCTCTACGCCTCTGGAGATCATATCCTCAATCTGATTAATCTGAGTATTGGAATCGTTTGCCGGATCCATGGAAATAAGAGTGTCTCCATGTGCTTCTACAACTTCACGGATTGCACCTTCCAGAGTTACGAAGAACGGGTTGGTTCCATCCATACAAGTATAACCAAAGATTCTTCCTCCCTCAGATGCTGCTGCATCAGCAGTATCTGCTTCTGCGGCATCGGTACTCTCTTCTTTCGCAGTATCAGCAGAAGTATCTGCTGGCTTAGATGAGCTGCTTCCGCAAGCCGTTAAAGATGCTACCATTGCTGTACACAGAAGTGCACATAAAACTTTCTTTTTCATTTTGGTTTCCCTCCCCTAAAATGATATTGTTTTGTGATGTTTGTATCATATATGATTTTCATGATTTGTACACCTGTACATTGTAACGATTTTTTCATGACATTTGTCATACTTCACATGCCACTTGTCACAAAGTAAAGAAGCAGTGTCATGTGATTTTTCACATAAGCACTGCTCCTGTCGTTTTCTTATTCTCTTGTTTTCCATCCTGCTGCGATCTTGGCTTCCAGTTCTGGAAGTGTATGAAGACCGCTTAGTGTATCTACTTCCTCTACGCAGGATGCCCCCTGGGCTGCCGCCAGCTGAATACAGCGTTCTACAGGGTAGCCGTGCAGCATGGAGTACAGGAAACAGCCAATACTGGAGTCACCTGCTCCGGTTCCGGAAAGTACTCTGCTGGGAATGAAACTCTTCTGAAATCCGGATTTGTCTGCCCAGTCTTCCACCTTCAATTCCACTGCCGGCGGAATTTTGGAAATCAGATCAGTCCCGGCCGTCTGATAATACATTCCCTGTGCACCGCACTTCAACATAAGAACCTTTACGCCCAGATCCATTGCCTGGGATGCCAGCGGACGGATATCATTCTCCAGATCCAGGATTTCCGTCACATCGCCATCTCCTGCCCGTTCTATCCAGCTTTCATAACGTGGACGATCCAGCATAAAGCAAAGTTCTTCCATACTCGGTACAAAGAAATCCACCTCCGGAAGTACGCATGTCAAAAGTTTTTTCCAGTCTACAAGTCCTTCCGGAGAATCCGGATCAACCGCTGCCAGATCCAAAGACATGGCCGCTCCTTTTTCATGAACCCTTTTACACAGTTTTACCAGCTCAGCACCATCATTTTCATACATTTTCCGCATAAGAGGCGGATAACCAAAATGTACCAGTGCTGCACCATCCAGAAGTTCTTCTTTCAGGTCGTCCGCCACAAAGGTATCATTTCCACCCGGTCCATGCAAAAATACACGGTCAATTCCAGGTGGTGCAATCACTATGGTGTATGAAGTCGACACTGCATCATCAATAATCAGATCTTTTTCGGTTCCATGCTGTTTCATCATAGCGAGCATCATTTCACCCAATGCATCATTTCCAATTTTTCCTGCCAGATGAACATTTGCTCCCATTTTATGAAGTGCAAGACCCGTATTGGATACTACACCTCCGCTATAGACAACCATATCGCCAGTGCGGATCAGCTTTCCCGGACACAGTATCTGCGAAAGACTTTTCTTTTTACTTCCCTGGAATACCGGCGTCATATCCACGCTGATATGTCCAGCCACTACAATTTTCTTCTCCATAGAGAAATTCCTCCATCAGTCTTTTGCTGCCGGATATTCCGTACACAAATAACGATATGGCGGTTCATCCTCTTCGATCTCCGGGAAACGTCCCATCTTCTCATAGAAGCAGTTGTCGTTTTCATCATCGTTGCACATGGAAACTTCTCCTAACAGTACCGGTCCGCCTTCTTTCGGCATAATGAAATCATGATACAGATACTGGGTAATAGTAATACTCTCGCCCGGAGTCAGCTTAATTTTTGTTCCCGCAGGAACAGTTCTTTCTACTCCATCTGTTACAACTGTTACATCTGTATCCAGTTTTTTATTACCATCTGCACCGTTAAATACAGTAATGTAAAGATCATTTCCACCGCGATTGATAATATCCTCCATCTTGCTCCAATGATAGTGAAGCGGAGAATCCTGTCCCGGATACAGCATTAGAAGTTTTTCCGCGTAAGGTTTCTTATATTTTGGATCTTTCAGGTTACCATTCCGGATAGTTACCAGCGCAAATCCTACTTCATCAAATCTGTCAAGACCATAGTCTGTAATATCCCATCCTAATTTATTGTCACGGATCTCATCACACTCATGACCTTTTTCTGCCCATTCCTCCGGTGTCCAGCTGCAGAACGGCGGCAAGTGAAATCCATTTTCTTTTGCCAGAGCTTCCATATCTTTAATGACCTGATTGATTCTGGAACGTTTCATAATCGTAAATCCCCCTTTTTTCGATTAATCCAGACGCGCAAATGTACGCATAGCGTCTTTTACATTTTCTTTCATTGCTTCTTTGGCTACAGCCGTCACACTGGTATAGAATGGCGGAACGTTTTCTTTCAGTTCTGCTGCCCATTTCTGTACGGCCATACCAGCTGCACGGTCCATATAGGTAAAGTAGTTGATTTTGCGGACGCCTGCTTGAATGGCTGCATGGAAATCTTCTTTGCTGACGCCGGAACCGCCATGCATAACAACCGGAATACCATTCGTCTCTTTTCTTACATTTTCTACTACAGAGAAATCAAGACGCGGTTTCTTCAGATAAATACCATGAGTGGTGCCAAAAGAGCATGCCAGTGCATTCACACCTGTTCTTGCCACAAAATCCTTTGCCTGTACCGGATCCGTGTAAATCTTAGTCTCATCATCTTCACCGCTTCCTACACCTTCTCCGGACTCGGTCTTTCCCATGCTTCCAAGCTCTGCTTCAATGTCAGCTCCCTGTGCATGTGCCAGTTCTGCTGCCAGCTTGGTATTTGCCACATTTTCCTCATACGGAAGAGTGGAACCGTCATACATAACAGAAGTAAATCCCATGCTCAGTGCAAATTTCACACGGTCAATGCTGTCACCATGATCCAGATGTACACATACCGGAACTTTTGCTTTCTTCGCGAAATCCACCATCAGAGGTCCCATAAGCGCCAGCGGATTATGTACCTCATGAACCGGTGCAAACTGAATGATCACTGGAAGATCCATCTCCTCTGCAGCTGCCATAACAGCCTGCAGACTTTCCAGATTCGGTGCATTAAATGCGCCGATAGCAATCTCTTTCTCCTCTGCTACTTTCAGAACGTCTTTTAATGTTGCCAACATGATAAAATTCCTCCTTCTTTTTTCTGCCTATCATGATGTATAATTTATGGACTATTGTCCAGTGTAACCGCTTTACGCTTATTCAAATAATTTTCCTTCAAAAATGGCAGTCAGCAGTGCACCTGCACAGCCGAACACCGTTCCCTCCGCCTGGAAATGAGATTTCATCACCTTGATTTTCCGGTATCGCCTGGTAAGAAGCCGTTCATTGGCCTGTTCTTCTGCCAGTCTGAGATATTGATCCGGCACCCAGTAACCGTCATGGCCAATAATAATCTTCTGTGGATTCAGACCATTGGAGAAATTAGTAATACCACAGGACAGGTATTCTGCCATTTCCCTGAGAACCAGATCTATTTGTTTCTCTTTCCCATTAAATTCCGTTTCTCTATTCTGCTCTCGTTTCAATGCCAGATCTATTTCCTGACAGAATTCCCGGAAACTCTTTATCTCGCCTGTTACTCTCTGCATCTTTTCTTCCAGCACTTTACTGGAAATGTAGGTTTCCAGACAACCTCTGCTTCCACAATTACAGGGTCGCCCCTTCCAGTTAATGCTCACATGGCCAAACTCGCATGTCATGCCGCTGATACTGGTGTAAAGCTTTCCACCCACTACCAGACCGCTTCCTACACCATTTGCCAGAACTACGTAGATAAAATCTTCACAGTCACTTCCATTTCCGTAGTATTTTTCTACAATGGCAGCACCGTTACTCTCACTGTCAAAATAGACCGGCATCTGATACCTTAATTCTATCTCTCTCTTCAGTTCCAAATCCTGAATTCCACAAAAATTCGTAGGTTTCAGTATTTTTCCTCTGAGAATATCCGACGGACCAAGTGCGGAAATACTAATTCCCCAGATTCGTTCTCCTTTTGCCTCAACAAACATCCTGTCAATCGCATCCAGTATCTGTTCCATCAGATTTTCTGCATTGGCAGATGTCACCGGAAAACTGAATTTTCGAAGTATATTCAGCTGTAGATCACATAAAATCACATTACAGCCTTCCCGGTACAGATGCACACCAATCAGCTTAGGTGCTCTGGGTGAAATACTGAGCTGAATAGGATTTCTTCCCTTTCCCTCCGTCTGTACTTTCTCCCGTTCTTCCAGCATATCGTTTTCCAAAAATTCGTTAACAATATTAGAAACGGTCATCTTGGCCAGGCCGGTCTTCTGTGCCAGCTCAATTCTTGAACTACATTCCCCGGTTGCAATCAGCTTCAGCAGTAAACCACGGTTCTTCTGTTTCAAAAGTTTGTTATTCACACCTGTTTTTGACATCTGCTTTAGCTCCTGTTATTAGTACAACGCTTTTACTTTATATTTACATGATACATTCCTTTTACTAATTGTCAATAGTTTTTGCATAAAATGTGCAAAAAAAATTACCAGATGCACAATTTGTATACAAAATATACAAATTCAACATCTGGTAATCATTCACTTTTCACAAAACTTAAAGATTTGTATAACCCATGCTCCCCAAACCCAGCAACAGCTGTAGAAAATATTTTTCAAATTCACACTCCGTTCACAAACGTCCTTTATGATAAATCCAATTAAGATAAATAATAATTTATATTTGAGGTGACAAGCGTATGTTTCACATTTTAGTTGTTGAAGACGATCAGGCTCTGAACAAGCTGATCTGTCGTGTGTTAAATAAGAATGGCTACGAGACCGCATCTGCCGCAGACGGCGAGGAAGCATTGGCTCTTCTGGATCAGATGTATATTGACCTGATCATCACCGATCTGATGATGCCGAACATGGACGGATATGATCTTACCAAAGCACTCAGAGACAGCGGGTATCAGCTGCCGATCCTTGTGGTCACCGCCCGCGATACGTTCCCGGACAAGGCAAAGGGATTCAAGCTGGGCATTGATGATTATATGGTAAAACCGATTGATGTCAATGAATTGCTGCTTCGTGTGGAAGCACTGCTTCGTAGAGCAAAGATCATCTATGAAAAGAAGCTGGAATTTGACCATGTGTGCCTGGACTATATCAATCTGACCGTCACGATTGACGATAATTCCCAGATCCTTCCTCAGAAAGAATTTCAGCTACTGTACAAGCTTCTGTCCTTCCCGAACCATACCTTTACCCGTCAGCAGATCATGGACGAGCTGTGGGGATATGATTCCGAGACCGATATCCGCACCGTAGATGTGCATATCAACCGGCTGAGAGACCGGTTCCGGGATATTCCTTATTTTCAGATCCAGACCGTAAGGGGACTTGGTTATAAGGGGATGATCACCAAATGAAAATGAAAAATAGTTTTTATTCCATCTGGGCAAAAGTGGTCGTGTGCTGTTTCTGGATGATGACTTTTTCCTTTTTGATCGTAGGTCTTACGGTTCACTTGATGAACCAGCTGAATGTGTGGAATCTGCTTCCCTGGCCTCTGACCGGACTGCATTTTATCCTTGTGCTGGCGATCATCACAACGATCCTTGGGGTGTTTATCAGTATGTTTATCTTCAAGCATGCGCTTAACCCGATCACTCAGCTCTCCAGATCCATGCAGCAGGTGGCAGAAGGCAATTACAATGTGAAACTGGATGCAGATCCGCACAAGGGTGAGATCCATGATCTTCTGACCAATTTTAATCATATGGTGCAGGAACTGAACAGTACTGAGACACTTCACTCTGATTTTATCTCTAGTGTCTCCCATGAATTCAAGACCCCTCTCGCCACCATCAGTGGATATGCCACCCTTCTGCAGGACGATACTCTCTCTGCTGAAGAGCGAAATGAATATATCAATATCATCATCCGAACAACAAGAGAATTGTCTCATATGACCGGAAATATCTTAAGTCTGTCCCGTCTGGAGAATCAGACGATCATCACAGATCAGGAATCCTTCCATGTGGATGAACAGATCCGGCAATGCATCCTGCTGCGGGAGACGATCTGGTCCGAAAAAAATCTGGTGATCGATCCGGATCTGGATTCTATCATCTGGAAAGGCAACCGGGAACTGACTTCGCATATCTGGAATAATCTGCTGGACAATGCCATCAAATTCACTCCGGCAGGCGGTGAGATCACGATCCGTGCCTTCATGGACAAGGACTGGCTGACCGTCAGCTTCACGGATACGGGCATCGGCATGACACCAGAGGTAAAGCAACGGGTCTTTGACAAATTTTATCAGGGTGATACTTCCCACAAAAAAAAGGGAAACGGCCTGGGACTTGCGTTAGTCCGCCAGATCGTTACCCTTTACGGAGGCTCTGTGGAAGTGGAAAGTGCTCCCGACATGGGAAGCACCTTCACTGTCCGCCTTCCGGCACATACTATTTCTTCGGAGTCTTCTTCTGAGCAGAGTGCTTTACACTCTTTACCTTAAATATTCTTGCTGTAAACGGCGGCAGGTCCAGACACAGGGCCTGCTCCTTCTTTTTATATGGCTTGTTCTCCACCGACCAGTTCTGATCCTCCGGCTTTGTATTTCCACCAAATTCTTCCCAGTCTGTGTTCAAAAGCTCTGTCAGTTCATACTGTTCCGGCAAAGCTACCCGGAAATCTTTCCAGAACTGATCAGACAAGTTCATAACCGTCACGATCGTCTGACCGGATGCTTTCCGTTCCCATGCATAAGTCACATAGTCCGCAGCATCCACTTCCAGCCATCCAAAGCAGTCTGAATTATATTCTCCATCATACAATGCCGGCTCTTCCAGATAAAGATGAGAAAGCTTCGCATAAAACCGCTGGAATGCATCATGAAGCGGATATTTCAGCAGATCCCAGTCCTGTTCCCTGGTCTCATCCCACTCCCGGAACTGAGCAAACTCATTTCCCATAAAATTCAGCTTCTTGCCCGGGTGCATGTACACATAAGCGTAAAATGCCTTTGCCTGCGGGAATTTGATCTCATAGTCACCAAACATTTTCTGAATGATCGTTGCTTTTCCATGTACCACTTCATCATGGGAAAAAGGAAGCAGGAACAGATCACTGTAAAAATACATCATGGAAAAGCTCAGCTTGTGATAATCATATGGACGGTACACAGGTGCAGTCTGGAAAAACCGCAGGGTATCATTCATAAAGCCCATATCCCACTTATAATCAAATCCAAGACCATCATATTCTGTCGGTGCGGTTACCTTCGGAAAATCGGTCGAGTCCTCTGCCATCAGAATCGCCGATGGATGAAGCTTATGAAGCCCTGCATTCATATTTCTTAAGAATTCCACTGCCCGTTCATTGACTCCCCTGGCCGGATCACCATTCCAGTAGATGGCACGACTGATAGCATCCATACGGATACCGTCAAAATGAAATTCGGTCAGCCAGTAATTCGCCGCACTTTGCAGAAAGCTCCGAACTTCTCCTCTGCTGTGCATAAAGTTCATGGTTCCCCACTCACTGTAGGCTGTATCAGGATGTGGAAACTCATACAATGGTGTTCCATCAAAATCCTTCAGTCCATAATCATCCATGGCAAAATGCACGGGCACAAAATCTGTGATCACACCGATTCCCTGCTCATGACACATCTCTACCAGTCGTTTCAACTGCTGCGGTGTTCCATAGCGGGATGTAGGTGCAAAGAATCCTGTATTCTGATATCCCCAGGAGCAGTCTGCAGGATGCTCTGACAGCGGCAGAAATTCAATATAATTAAATCCCATTTTTTTCAGATATGGGATCAGCTCCTCTGCCAGCTCCTCATAATCATACCAGCTGCCGTCCTCCTTCTGCTTCCAGGAACCTGCATGCAGCTCATAGATATTCATAGGATTATTGTAATTCTTTCCCACATCCCTCTTCTGCATCCATTTCTCATCCGTAAACTTCCAGGTACGATCTACGATCCGGGATGCAAATCCAGGACGAAGCTCCATAAGCATTCCATAAGGATCGCAGTGGTAAACAACTTGTCCATCCGCACCTGTGATCGCATATTTATAATACATTCCGGCTTCTGCCCCTGCTATCTCAAGTTCAAAAACACCAGGATTCTGTTTCTGTTTCATGGGCAGCAACTTCCAGCCGGAAAAATCTCCCTGTACTTCCACATTAGCCGCATTCGGTGCATACACACGGAACACAGCTCCCTCTTCTGTCAGATGTGCCCCAAAATATTCATAGGCATCAAATGCCTTTCCCTGTAAGAATTTCTGAAAATCCATACATTTCCCCCGTTTAATCTTTTTCTCTATTCTATCGGAAACACGTTACGGAAACAAGATACAAAGAATGCGTTTTCGTACTATGATTCTATCTTTTTCACCAATGCGGCCGTAATCCTCTTCTTCACTTCTCCAGTCACGATGCCGACCAGAAGCCCGGTGATCACCCCCGCAGCCAGAAGCACCGGTCCATAGTAAACCAGACTTACTGTTTCCAGCACTGCCATAGCCACCAGAAGCTGCCCCATATTGTGCATGACACCACCTATCATACTGACACCTGTCATACTGAAAAGCCCACTTTTCTTTGCCAGACACATACACAGAAAACTTACCGCTGCTCCTGCCAGACTGTATAGGATCATGGAAAAATTGCCAAATAAGAAACCAGACAGAAAGATCCTCATACCGTTGATCATCAGTGCCTCCCATGGTCCCAGACTGTACAGTGCCCATACGATCACAATATTGGCAAATCCCGGCTTCACCCCCGGGATTCCCAGTGGAATCGGTATTAAGAATTCAATATAGCCTATGATCAGTCCAAGAGCAGTCAGAAGTCCCATGAGTGCCAATCGTTTTGTTTTATTTTGCATAACAAAAGCCCCTTTCTATGTTTATTCTATCATAGAAAGGGGTTCTGTGAAAACCTGATATTATTCCAAATGAGTGCTTAATTCATAAGCTTTTTTGAAGAAGAATTCTCTGTTCTGATAACAGCTGACCTGATTCATCTGTCATCCTCCATATCCAGAAAATATCCAAAGTTCATGTGTTCCATGGCCATATCTGCAAGATTCACACAGCTGTTTCCCATACGGTCCACACAGTGAAGCAGTCTGGTGAACGGTGCCGATAATTTTGCTTTGCACTTTCCTTTGTTCACCCGATCCATGTGGGCTTTCCGCATGTTGATATCCAGATCCATGACTTTTTCCCGACGATGGATCAGCTTCTCCGGTTCTTCCGGTTCTCCCTGTTCCAATGCCCGCATGGCATCCCCATACATCTTGGATATCTGTTTCAGGCTCTTTCTCAGATCCTCCATAGCTTCTTCTGAAAAACTGTATTTCAGTTCCATTTTACCTGCAATCACATCTGTCAGATCAGCAGCCAGTTCTCCCATACGTTCCACATCTCCACACACATGCATGAGTTTGGCTGTCTGTGTTGCCTGCAATTCTGTCAGTACACCTGCAGAAAACAGCTCTGCCAGATAATCATTGATAGCTTCCATCAAGGAATGAAGCGTCTGACCCTGTTCTTTGATCTTTCCAACCAGTGCTGGATCTTCACTTTTGCTAAGCCCTGCCAGATCCTTCAGCATATTTTTTACCATTCCACTGCAGTGCAGCACTTCCTTGGCCACCAGCTTCAATGCAACAGTTGGCTGACCGATAACTTTCTTATCAAGAAAAGCCGGCTGAAGCGGATTGACTTTTGCATCTTTTGCATCCGGGATCAGCCACATAACGATCTTCACCATCAATCCGAGCAGACATACCCACACTACCGTCATGGTCAAATTAAATAATGTATGCGCGTTCGCAATCTGTCTGGAGATTACTTCCACTTCCGGTCCCTTGGGAGAGATTGCCTGGATCAGTGCAGCATAAGGCTTTACAAACCAGATAAATACAAGGGAGCCGGACAGATTGAAGATGGTATGTGCAATCGCCGTTCTCTTGGCATCACGGCTCTGTCCAAGAGATGCCAGCAGTGCAGTGATGGTCGTTCCGATATTATCTCCCAGAAGAATCGGGATTGCTCCCACCAGTCCCAGAATACTCGTCACTCCATCTGCACCCGGCTGGGCTGCAAAATTCTGCAGAACTGCAATCGTCGCACTACTGCTCTGTACTACCAGCGTCATTGCCGTACCAAGCAGAAGTCCAAGCACCGGAATACCGGACACTTTTCCAATCAGATCTGTAAACACCGGACTGGATGCCAGCGGCTTCATCACATCCCCCATGGTCTCAATGCCAAGGAACAATAATCCAAATGCAAATATAGTCTGTCCGATACTCTTGATCCGCTCTGATTTACAGACGAATGTCAGAATAAATCCAATAAAAATAAACGCATAAATATAGTCTGTGATCTTAAAGGCTATAATCTGTGCGGTCATAGTAGTACCAATATTTGCTCCGAAAATAATCGAAATTGCCTGTGGCAGACTCATAAGTCCTGCGCTGACAAAACCAATGGCCATGACCGTGGTGGCACTGCTGCTCTGCAATACAGCAGTTACCAGTGCACCTGCGATCACACCCATGATCCGGTTCTTTGTCAGAAGTGCAAGAATCGACTTCATTTTCTCTCCGGCTGCCTTCTGAAGACTTTCACTCATCAGATTCATGCCATAGATGAATACAGCAAGTCCACCCAACAGTCCAAATACAATCTGCATATTTTCTTTCATTTGTCCTCTTTCCCCATTATCTTTCTCTATAAAACTATTTACTCGTGCGCTTTATGTTCTCCGGTGACGGAATACTCCACCCACTCGGCAATATTCACTACATGATCGGCAATACGCTCAAAATATTTTGCCACCATTACCATGTCAATGCAGATCTCACCCTGATCCGACTCTTCTGCAATAGCTGTGATCAGCTCGGATTTCACCTGATTGAACAGCTCATCCACCACATCATCCTGCTTCATAACCTTTCTGGCCAGCAACAGATCTTTCTTTACAAATGCTTCAATACTGTCTGTCAGCATTCCCATAGCTGCCTCTGCCATCTGCTGGATATGTACATGCTGGGTCAGCTCACTATTCTCCAGATATTTGGTAATGTCCGCAATATCGGATGCCTGATCTCCGATCCGCTCCATATCAGAGATCATCTTCAGAGCTGCGGAAATATTTCTCAGGTCTCTTGCCACCGGCTGCTGCTGGAGCAGAAGCTTCATGCACAAAGACTCAATATCGCGCTCCTTGTGGTCGATCTCATATTCTGTCAGGAATGCCTTCTGTCTTGCCTGTTTATCAGAATACAGAAGAGCTGTCATGGCATCCGCCACAGCCTCTTTACAGAGAGCTCCCATACTGATCAGATCTTCGTTCAACTGCTGCAACTGTTTTTCAAACTGATTTCTCATATCATCAACCAAACCTTCCTGTAATATAATCCTCAGTTCTCCGGTCTTTCGGCATAGAGAACAGTTTCTCGGTCTTGTCATACTCGACTACTTCTCCCAGCAGGAAAAATGCGGTGTTATCAGAGATACGTGCTGCCTGCTGCATGTTATGAGTAACCATGATAATGGTGTAATCTTTCTTCAGCTCCAGTGCCAGGTCTTCTACTTTGGATGTGGAGATCGGGTCCAGTGCGGAAGTCGGCTCATCCATCAAAAGCACATCTGGCTGTACTGCCAGTGCTCTCGCAATGCAGAGACGCTGCTGCTGTCCACCGGACATTCCCAGTGCGCTCTTTTTCAGACGATCCTTTACTTCATCCCAGATAGCTGCTCCGCGCAAAGACTTCTCAACGATATCATCAAGCTGGGATTTATTATGAATGCCGTGGGTTCTCGGCCCATAGGCAATATTGTCATAGATGCTCATCGGAAATGGATTCGGCTTCTGGAATACCATTCCCACCCGTTTTCTCAACAGGTTTACATCTATATTTTTATAGATATCCACACCGTCCAAAGTGATCTCCCCGGTGATCTTACATCCTTCTACCAGATCATTCATACGATTCAGGGATTTCAACAGAGTGGATTTTCCGCATCCGGAAGGTCCGATGAACGCTGTGATCTCTTTCTCCGGAAGATCCAGATTTACATTTTTCAAGGCATGGAAATCTGTGTAATAAAGATCCAGATTCGATATGTTAAATTTACCCATAATTTTCTTAGCTCCTCGTAAACTTCTTCGCAATAAATGCGGAAAGTGCATTGATCAAAAGTACCATAACAAGCAATACCACTGCAGTCGCATAAGCCTGCTCCATATAGAGACCTTCGTTCAAAAGTGCATACATATGTATTGCAAGTGTACGGCCGGATGACATCATATCAAAGATTGGCACACCAGCCAGTTTTGTAGTGGGGATACCAGGTACGGTTCCCGCTGTATAGATCAGTGCTGCTGTTTCACCTGTGATACGACCGATAGCCAGGATCACACCTGCCAGAATACCAGGAATCGCACTTGGCAAGATGACTACAAATACGGTTCTAAGTCGTCCGGCTCCCAGACCAAAGCTTCCTTCCCGATAGGAATCCGGCACTGCTTTTAATGCTTCCTCCGTGGTTCTCATAATGGATGGGAGAACCATAATAGCCAATGTCAAAGCACCGCTCAGCATAGAATAGCCCCAGTGAAATGCTACACCAAACATCAGGTAACCAAATAATCCATATACAATAGAAGGAATACCGGACAGTGTCTCTGTCGTCATACGAACCAGTTTCACCAGCTTGTTGCCGCGCTTCGCATATTCAACAAGATAAATGGCAGAGAATACACCTACCGGCACTGCAAACAGAAGAGTTACAAATGTCATTACGATCGTGTTGATGATCGCCGGCATCATAGATACGTTATCCGTATTGTATTCCCATGCAAACAGGCTTGGCTTCAGGCAGGGAACACCTTTGATCAGAATATATCCGATCAGAGATACCAGCACTGCCACTGTGATAACTGTTGCTCCCCAGACCAGTATTCTTAAAGCTGCTGCTTTCATTTTCTGAATCTTTGTATAATCTTTTTTCTTCTTAGCCATTGCTATCTCCCTTCTTGATCAGCGAGAACAGCACATTGATGATCAGAATAAATACAAACAGCACTACACCTGTAGCAATCAGTGCTTCTCTGTGAAGTCCTGCCGCATAGCCCATCTCCAGTACAATGTTGGCTGTCATGGTACGGACACCTGCCAGCACACTTCCTGGTATCACCGGCTGGTTACCTGCCACCATGATTACCGCCATGGTCTCTCCGATAGCACGACCAACTCCAAGGATCACACCTGCCATGATTCCAGACTTTGCTGCCGGAAGAACAGCACAGAACACACTGCGTTCGTGGGTATCTCCCAGTGCCAGTGCTCCTTCATAATAGCTCTCCGGAACTGCCCGGATCGCACTCTCTGAAACTCCGATGATCGTTGGCAGGATCATGATTCCCAGAAGAACAGAAGCTGTAAGTACTCCTTTTCCACTGGTTCCGGTCAATTGCTGTATGATCGGAACGATCACCACCAGTCCAAAAAATCCATATACTATGGAAGGAATTCCTGCCATCAGCTCAATGGCCGGTTTCAGGATCGGATATATTTTTTTCGGACAAAATCTTGCCATAAATACCGCACACAGGATTCCGATGGGAACTCCCACAAGAATGGCTCCTGCGGTCACATAGATGCTTCCCACGATCATAGGAAAGATACCAAAGATTTCATTCATTGGCTTCCATTTGATCCCGGTCAGAAACTTGATCGGTCCAATCTTGGCAATTGCCGGAAGTCCATTGGCAAACAAAAAGATGCAGATCAAAGCTACTGCCAGAACAGAAACACATGCTGTGATCAGGAATACTCCGTGCATGACGGTCTCTTTTACATTTTTCATATAGATTCTCCCATCTGCGTAAACAGGCAAGGGTGAAGGCATCCTGTTTTCACCCTTGCATCCTGCCCTTTGTGCAGCTGTTTTTACTGAGCGATCTCGGACCAGTCAGTGGTTACTCCAGTGTAGATGTTCAGTACATCTTCAGAAGTAAGTTCAGTGATCGGGTTCTCTTTGTTTACGATAACTGCGATACCATCCAGTGCGATCACCTGCGGAGTCAGCTGTGCAGCTTCCTCATCTTTCAGCTCTCTGGAAGCCATTCCGATATCATAGGTTCCATCAATCGTGGAAGTCATACCAGTGGTAGAATCACTCTGCTGTACCTCGATGGTTGCATTCGGATTCACTGCAGTATAAGCCTCTTTCAGTTTCTCCATAACCGGTGTTACAGAAGAAGATCCACCGACTGTGATCTTGCCTTCCGGCTTGGTTCCCTCAAATGCTCCGGTATTGCCTTCGCTTACATAACCGTTCTCCTCAACAACTGCCTGACCTTCCTCGCTTAAGATGAAATCGATAAAATCTTTTGCAAGTCCATCCGGATCACCTTTGGTTGCGATGTTGAACGGACGGGATACTTTGTAGGTTCCGCTCTTTACATTCTCAGCAGTTGCCTCAGCTCCGTCGATCAGAACTGCTTTTACCTGGCTCTCATCCAGGGATCCAAGAGATACATAACCGATAGCTGCTTTGTTGCCTGCTACAGTAGTCATCATTACAGAAGTACTGTTGGTGATCTCTGCGCTGTCGATGGTGTTGTCTATTTTATTACCATCTGCATCTTTCTGCTCAATTCCGAACAGCTCGATGAATGCGCCTCTGGTACCGGATCCATCTTCACGGGACAGTACGGAGATTGCTCCGCTTGCTGCTCCTGCTGCGGCGGTATCTGCTGCAGTATCCTCTGCTGCATCAGCAGTATCTGCCGTGGTGTCCTCTGCTGCGGTCTCAGTTGTGGTATCTGCTGCTGTATCATTGCTTCCGCATCCTGCAACTGTGGTTGCGGTCATTGCCATTAACATCATTGCTACGATTACTTTTTTCATAATAATTCTTCTCTCCTTCATGTCATGACTTTTTGTTTGGCTCTTTCAGATTTAATGCCATTTCCTTAGTACGCCTATGATATTACCGTTCCCATGTAAAATCTAAAATCGCTTTTATGTGAAATGTATGTAAAATCTGATGCCAGCGCACTGGCGTCTGTACATTTGATGCTTGTTTAGGATAGTTGGATGTATAAATAAAGTTGAACTGATAGTTTTCTCAAAACAAGAAACAGGGCAGTCATAACGACTGCCCTGTTTCTTCTATTATATCTTCTCACCAAATTCTTCTATCAATTTATTTCTAAAATCATCATCTCTCACCGCTCGTTCTAGGTCATTTCCACGCCCGGCATTTACAAGTTTCAAAGCCACATAAGCCATTGTCACTTCTCCTGTTTTTATGCCTTTTTCTTCAATCCGGTCTAATACATCACACATGGTTTTTAATCCTCCTTTATCATTTTTCAATTCTTCATTGTAAATATCTTCAAATCTGTGATCATCCGTCATAATACTAAGTAACTGCAGAACTTCTTTCACATGTTTTATCTGCTTTATATGCGGTCCTTGTAGTCTGGTCTTCCAGATCATTTTCTAATGTAACTTCTTTACCGCCAAACAACAATACATTTACAATATCCGAAAATACATCATTGTAAGACAGCAATACTTTTTCTGCAATATCTTTTTCCCCATTTGAATCCCATCCTTTGTATATTTTATAATATAAACAAACTGTTGTCACTACTATTTATTAGCAGGAATACAACTATTCGTTTATTTTTTCATTGGAATCTTTCTCTCGACTTGAGATAGATTATATGATCTCTTGATTATGATTAAATAATATCACGTGTTGCTTGGAAATATAAGCAACATTTTTATAAGAAAACATCTTGACAAACAAAATCCTCCCGATTACAATTTTTCAGCAACAATTATTTGTAACAGGGAGGATTTCTTCTATGCAGTTAAATATGACAAAAGGCAAGCCGCTGCCAGTCATTCTGATGTTCACTGTACCGCTGATCATCGGAAATGTCTTTCAGCAGCTATATAATATGGTAGATACGATTATCGTAGGCAGATATGTAGGTGCCGATGCACTGGCAGCTGTTGGCTCCACCGGAACCATCATGTTCCTGATCACCGGTTTTTCTCAGGGGATCACCGCCGGTTTTTCTGTGCGTGTTTCCCAGAAATACGGAGCGCGGGATCAAATTGCAGTAAAGCGAAATGTGGCAAATGGTATCTTACTGTCTATCATCTCTGCTGTGATCCTGACTGTATTCTCCGCATCTATTATGAAACCTTTGCTTCATATTATGAATACACCGGACAATATCTATGATATGGCATATTCCTATATTATCGTAATCTGCATCGGAATTGCCGCAAATATTTTTTACAATTTGTTCTCCTCTTATCTAAGAGCAATTGGAAACAGCCAGATTCCTCTGTTTTTTCTGGTATTTTCTGCCTGTCTCAACGTTGTACTGGATCTTTTGTTTGTTGTAAAACTTCAGATGGGTGTTGCCGGAGCCGGATGGGCAACCAACCTGTCCCAAGCTATCTCTGCTGTTCTCTGTGCGCTTTACATCTGGTTTAAAACACCAGACTTAAAGCCTGAATCAGATCAGTGGAAATTGTCACCGCAGGACACAAAGCCCCAGCTGGCTGCCGGTATTCCCATGGCTCTTCAGTTTGCCATCACCGCATCCGGAACTATGATCATGCAGTCTGCAATCAACCTCTTTGGTTCCGAAGCGGTGGCTGCCTATACGGCTGCTGGAAAGCTCCAGAACATTCTCACCCAGGGAATGGTAGCCATGGGTCAGACCATGGCCACATATGGCGGACAGAATTACGGCTGTTGCAATCTGAAACGCATCCGCTTGGGTGTCCATGCAGCTCTGTTTGCTGAATTTATCTATTCCATGATTGCCAGTGCTACTATGATATTACTCCTGAAACCTTGTCTCCATCTGTTCTTCTCCGGAGATGTGGATATGAATGCCATGATACCATGGGCTACCACTTACAGTTACATGTGTGCCCTCTTCTTTCTTCCGCTCTGCACGATCTTTATCTTCCGAAATATCATGCAAGGTTGCGGATATGGCTTTCTCCCCATGATGGGAGGCGTTGCTGAACTGGTTGCCAGACTGGTCGTTTCTATGCTTTCCATGAAGCTTCTCAGTTATCGTCTGGCATGCTTTGCCGATCCTGCTGCCTGGATCGCTGCAGCTGTATTTACTGGTGTTTCCTATCTATATGTCATGAGACAGATTGAGAAAGAATTTCAGACAACTTAACACTTTGTTTATTAACACCTTTTACCATGAAAAAACTGCTGCTTCACAGATGATCTCTCACCTATAAAGCAGCAGTTTTCTTATTTCTCAGCAAGCTCTGCCAGGATAATCTCCATACACACTCTACGATTTGTTTATCTCATGTCCTAATACTTATTTAGCCCCAATTTACTTATCAATGCTTCCTGAAGTAGTTTAGAAACATTGATATGCGCCGCCTCTGCTTCACGATTCAACCAATTGGGAAGTGTCACATTTCTCCGGACAGCTTTGCTGTCCACGCGCCGTCGATATATCAAAAAATCAACATCTACAAGAGTAACATACCCTTTTCCATCTTCCGCAAACGTCCCCTTTTCCGGATTTATAACAGAAATATCCGATGCATCAGGAATTGTTTTTCCTGCATCTTCAAGTGTTATTCCTTTTAATCCAATTGCATCTCTTGCCATTTCAATTGCATCCTGATAGTCTTTTCCCTCCGTCAGGATCTCCATATCCGGAACCTCAACTAAAATAATATTATCTGCAGGTGTGAGAATGACTGGATATACGCGCTTATTCTTCATACAAATGTCCTCCTGTCATAATGAATTATAATCCCCATTTTTTCAAAATTGCTCTTGCCAGACGTTCATTAATCTCCTTATGCACATACAATACACACCAAATACACACTTGTCAATATATCAAAATATATTTACACATATCCTTTTCCGCAAGAAAAAAGCCGGTGTTCCTCAATGCTAAGTTACACCGACTTATCAACTTATTTACCCTATCCTTGCTTCGCCACCTTTTTCCTGCACCAGAAAAATGCCGGGATCAGGAACACATCTGCAAACAGCCATGCCATGGGGTGGGCCAGACAGGTTCCTGCAAATCCTATCATCTGCACGACCACTGTTGCCGCCAGGATCCGGGCGATCATTTCCATGATTCCCGATAAAATGGCAAATACAGAAAAGCCCATGCCCTGAATGGTAAATCTGACAGTATTTACCAGAGTCAGCAGGCAATATCCTCCAGTACAATACAGAAGAAACTGATAGGAATACGATATGATCGTTGTCTCTGATGCGTCTACAAACAACATGGTCAGCTGTTTTCCAAAGAAGATCGCCAGAACAAAGCAAAGAACGGATACCGCAAAGCCCATGCCTACCGCACTCTTAAGTCCTTTTCCGATCCGGTCATATTTCTCCGCTCCCATATTCTGACCTGCGTAAGGTGCCATGGTCTGTCCCAATGCTTCCAGCGGACACTGAATAAATGCATTGATCTTCTGGCCTGCCGTCACGCCTGCCACCACGGCTGCTCCCAGTCCGTTCACGGCCGCCTGCAGCACCAGTGTTCCGATGGCTGTAACTGAATACTGTAATCCCATGGGGATTCCGATATAACAGAGCTTTCCCATATAAGAAAACTCCGGTCTCCATTCTTCTCGGCTGGCATGAAGCACCGGAAACTTTCGATACATATACCACAAGCAGATGATTCCTGAGATACCCTGCGCCAGAACAGTAGCGATGGCCGGACCTTCCACACCCATATCAAAGACCAGCACAAACACCAGATCCAGTACAATATTGATGCCTGATGAAATCGCCAGAAAGATCACAGGTGTCTTACTGTCTCCCAGAGACCTTATAATAGCTGCCAGAATATTGTAGAGAAATGTACAGGGAATTCCCCAGAATACGATCACAATGTACACATAAGCATATTCAAATATTTCTTCTGGTGTCTGCATTAATACAAGAACCGGCCGGCAGACTGCAACGACCACCAGTGTCATCACTATTGAAAATACGATGCAGAGCCATGCGCCATTCGTCACATACCGTCGAAGTCTGTGTTCTTCTTTTGCTCCGAACATCTGAGCCACGGGAATTGCAAACCCATTGCAGACACCCATACAGAATCCCAGTACCATAAAGTTCAAAGAAGTCGTAGACCCTACTCCCGCCAGCGGGTTGACTCCTAAAAATTTTCCTACGATCAACGTATCCACCATGCTGTAAAACTGCTGAAACAGCAGTCCCAGAAACATGGGGATCGCAAATCCGAAGATCAGCTTTGCGGGTGAACCGCTTGTCATATCCTTTGTCATAATCCTATCCCTCTACCCTCACCAGACCATTTCATATTCTTGGATTCTATATCTGTCTCGTTGCCTCTCTAAGCCAGATTCGCTCTTTTTCCGGCAGACTTTCTGCTACGGTCTCATATACCTTCTGATGATACTCATTGAGCCATTGCCTTTCTTCTTCACTCATCTCTTCCGGAAGAACTGCATCCAGATCAAAGGGGATCATTGTCAGAATTTCAAAGCCTAAAAATGTACCATACTCATTATCTGTAAGTTTCTTACACACCAGCTCATTTTCCAGACGGATTCCAAACTTGCCGGTCAGATAAAGCCCCGGCTCATCCGTGGTCACCATGCCAGGCTCCAGCACCGCATTGGACAGGGAAGGACTCTGCTTCCAGCGAAATGCATTGGGTCCTTCATGAACATTCAGAATATATCCAACTCCATGACCGGTTCCATGCTTAAAATCCAGTCCAAGCTTCCACATAGGCTCCCGGCACAGAATATCAAGATTCAGTCCCGTACATCCATGGAGAAACCGGGCATGAGCCAGATGAAGATTTCCCCGGCACACAGCTGTATAGAGATGCTTTTCCTCATAAGTCAGTTCACCCATGGCAAAGGTACGGGTGGTATCGGTAGTTCCTTCCAGATAATGTCCACCAGCATCCACCAGAAGAAAGCTCTTCGGCTCAACAGATATATTGCTCTCCTCGGTAGCAGAATAGTGGACAATGGCTCCATGACTTCCATAAGCACAGATAGGCGCAAAGCTCTGCTCCACATAGTGTTCCTGCTCTGCCCGTCTTGCCTCCAGATAATCTGCCACTGACAGCTCTGTCATATTCTCCTTACCCACAGCTGTCTTCAGCCAGTACATGAACCGGGTAAATGCCACGCTCTCTTTCCGATGGGCTTCCTTAAGATTTTTAATCTGCGTCTCATTTTTGACAGCCTTCAGGAGTTCTGACGGATTCGCCTCGTCCAGAATCTCCACCTCTGTCGGAATGCTGGTCAACAGCGCACAGTTTACATTCTTTTTATCCAGCAGCACCCTCGCTCCAGCCGGAAGTGCAGACAGATCTTCATAGATTGATTCATAAGGGCGGATCTCCACCTGGCACTCTGCCAGATAGCTCCGAACCTCCTTTGTCACCACGGAAGGACGTACATACCAGATACAGTTCTTATCCGTCATCCGAAGAAATGACAAGGTCACCGGTACGCAGGGGATATCATCACCACGTAAATTCAGCAGCCACATAATATCACAGAGGGAGGCGATCACATGCTGGGTGGCTCCCGCCCTTTTCATAACTTCCCGCACTTTGGTAATCTTACTTTCTGAACTTTCACCACTCCAGCACTTCTCCAGAATCCATACCTTTTCATCGGGAATCTGTGGTCGATCCGGCCAGATCTCTCCCACCAGATCCTTTTCTGTATAGATGGATCCACCTTTTTCCATGGTACTCTCCCGGAACTTATCCGCACTTACTGTGCCCATGGTCTTTCCATCAAAGCCAACACAGCCACCAGCACAAAGCTCCGCTTTTACATATTCTTCCACAGTCGGCACCCCCGGTTCCCCCATACGGAACAGATGGATACCGGTTCCTCTTAACTGATCCTCCGCCTGCAGAAAATATCTGCCATCGGTCCACAGTCCTGCCTTGTCCATAGTGATCACGGCTGTTCCCGCCGATCCGGTAAATCCGGTCATATAAGCTCTTGCCCGATAATGAGGGCACACATATTCAGATTCATGACAGTCAGTGGACGGGACCACATAGACCGTGATCCCGTTCTCCTTCATCTTCTCTCTTAATGCAGTTATACGCTCGCAAACTGTTGCCATTAGTTCCACTCCGCTTTCTGAAAGGCTTTGTAACCTCTGTATGCTTCATAAATATCTGCCTTGCTGGACACTTCCCAGGGACTGTGCATGTTAAGAAGTGCCACACCGCTGTCGATCACATCCATACCATAATTGGCAGTGATGTAAGCGATGGTTCCACCGCCTCCCTGATCTACTTTCCCAAGCTCTGCAGTCTGCCAGTTCACAGACGCATCATCCATAACTTTTCGAAGTGCTCCGATATACTCAGCGCATGCATCGTTGGAACCAGATTTTCCTCTGGAACCAGTATATTTGTTGAATACCATGCCATGTCCCAGGTAAGCGATATTTTTCTTTTCAAATGCGTTTGCATAATTCGGATCAAATGCCGCACTTACATCGGAGGACAGCATATGCGAATTCTGCAGACATCTGCGCAGTGCCAGCTCAGAATACTGTCCGGTCAGGTTCATCACCTCTGCCACCACATTTTCAAAATAGCGGGACTGCATACCTGTAGCACCCATACTTCCAATCTCTTCCTTGTCAGTCAGCAGGCACACAGCCGTATATTTCGGGTTCTCTGCCTGCAGCTGGGCGGTCAGAGAAGTAAATGCGCAGATTCTGTCGTCCTGTCCATAACCCATGATCATGCTTCGGTCGATACCAAAGTCTCTTGCCGGACCTGCAGGTACTGCTTCCAGCTCCGCAGACAGAAAATCTTCCTCTTCTATCTCATATTTCTCTTTTAAAATTTCGAGCAGTGCTTTTAGGATCAGCTCTTTTTTCTCTTTGTCCTTCTTGCTCTTCAGTGGTTTGCTTCCAACAATAATATTCAGGTTTTCGCCTTCCACTACAACCGCTGCTTTTTTCTGAAGCTGTTCGCCGGACAGATGGATCAGAAGATCAGAGATACCAAGTACCGGATCTGACGGATCCTCACCGATGGCAAGCTCCACCACCGTTCCATCCTTTCTGGCAACGACTCCGTGCAGTGCCAGCGGAATTGCTGCCCACTGATATTTCTTGATACCGCCATAATAATGGGTATCCAGAAGTGCCATCTCTCCATCCTCATATAATGGATTCTGTTTCAGATCCAGACGTGGGGAATCAATATGCGCACCAAGTATATTCATACCTTTCTCCAGCGGTTCTGTACCGATCTGGAATAATACCGCCAACTTCTTTTTATGAATGGCATAGACTTTGTCTCCTGGCTTCAGGGTATCCCCGGAGGTCAGTGCTTCCTCCAGAGAAATATAGCCAGCTTCTCTTGCCATTTTCTCAGTCAGTCTGACACACTCCCGCTCCGTCTTTCCTGCAGAAATAAACTGGCGATACTGCTCTGCCAGCTTCATGACTTTCTTTTCCTGAGATTTATCATAGGTTTCCCATGCATTTTTCCGTTCCATATCTGTCACTCCTTCTATCTGTTTTCTATTCTTTTCTCCACACTGGATTTCATTCCTTATGTAGCAGATTTTAGCACAATTCAAAACGGTCTGTCCACATTTCTGCGAACAGACCGCCAGTCTTTTTAACCAAGAATCGCTTTATCGTTAGTGAACTCCTCGCCGCTGACCTCTTCAAACTTATGAAGCAGATCTTCCACGGTAAGATGTTTCTTCTCCTCGCCACGAATATCCAGAATAATATTTCCATCCATCATCATGATCAGACGGTTACCATGGACAATGGCATCCTTCATATTATGGGTAATCATCAAGGTCGTAAGCTTGTCACGGTTGACGATCATCTCTGTGGTCTCCAGAACTTTTGCTGCAGTCTTCGGATCAAGTGCAGCAGTATGCTCATCCAGAAGCAACAGCTTTGGCTTCTTCAACGTTGCCATCAGAAGAGTCAGCGCCTGTCTTTGTCCACCAGAAAGCAGACCTACTTTGGAAGTCAGTCTGTCTTCCAGTCCAAGACCAAGAGTTGCCAGCAGCCTCTTGTATACTTCCCGCTCGCTTCCTTTGATACCGGCGCGAAGCGTTCTTGTCTGACCACGTCTCAGTGCCAGTGCCAGGTTTTCTTCAATTCCCATAGTCGCTGCAGTTCCGTTCATAGGATCCTGGAACACACGGCCAAGATAAGCAGCACGCTTGTGCTCAGGAAGTTTGGTTACATTTTTTCCATCAATGATGATCTCTCCCTCATCCACCGGCCATACACCTGCAATAGCATTCAGAAGAGTTGATTTTCCAGCACCGTTTCCACCGATAACTGTGACAAAATCTCCATCCTCCAGGGTCAGATTCACGCCTTTGAGCGCACGTTTTTCATTGACAGTTCCTGCATTAAATGTTTTATAAATATTCTTGATCTCCAGCATTATCTGTCACCTCCCCTTTTTACCGGTCTGGAAAAATATTTGCTCTGCCAGTACGGAATTGCCAGGAATACAGCAACAACAGCTGCGGACAGGAGCTTCAACAGATCGGTGTCAATACCAAGCCAGATCACGATCTGCAGTACAAAATAATATACGATAGAACCAAGTGCCACGCCTAACAGCCGGAAGCCAAAATTGTGGAATATTTTTCCAAAAAGTGCCTCGCCAATGATCACTGCGGCCAGACCGATAACGATCGCGCCACGACCCATGTTAATATCAGCAAAGCCCTGATACTGGCTTAACAGCGCTCCTGAAAATGCAACCAGTCCATTGGAGATCATAAGACCAAGTACCCGGTTAAAGTCTGTATTGATACCCTGTGCGCGGGACATCCGGTCATTACATCCGGTAGCACGCAGGGAGCATCCAAGCTCAGTTCCAAAGAACCAGTACAGAAATGCGATCAGAACCACAATAATCACCGCTACCAGCAGAATCGTGTTTCTGTAGATCGGCACATTTTTAATATAACGAAGAGAAACCAGCAGGTCGAATTTATCAACATTGATTGCCTGATTGGATTTTCCCATAATCTTCAAATTCACAGAATACAGTCCAAGCTGTGTCAGGATTCCGGCCAGGATTGCCGGGATTCCCATAAAGGTATGTAAAAGACCTGTGACCATACCGGCCAGAAGACCTGCGATCAAAGCAACCAGAAGAGACACCCATACATTATGTCCACTCTGCATCATCATAATACATACGGCACCTCCGGTACAAAGTGTACCATCCACAGTCAGATCCGCAATGTCCAGGATACGGAAGGTGATATATACACCAATCGCCATGATTCCCCAGATTAATCCCTGTGCCACTGCACCTGGCAGCGCGTTCAGTAAACTTACAATACTCATTTTCTTATCACCTCTAAGATCCTTTGTTTTTTATATACAACGGCGACAGCGAGATAGGTGCGGCCCTGTTCTCGCTGTCGTCAATTATATCATTTATTTATTCAGATGCATATTCGCAAAATCACTTTTTAAAGCTTTCCTTTTGCTCATGCATAACTCTGAATGGTTGCATCTACTCAGCTTCGATTGCTACATAATCATCCGGAACGGTGATTCCAAGTGCTTCGCAACGGTCTGCATCGTACTCTTTGGTAAACTGCGGTGCATACTCAATCGGCATCTCGGAGATATTAGCTTCCCCTTTCAGAACCTGTACTGCCATCTTACCAGTAGCAACTCCAAGATCATAATAATCAATAGAAAGAGTTGCAACTCCACATCCACTGCAGATACCTTCCTCACCTGCGATGATCGGAACTTTCTTCGGCTCGCAGATATTGTTAACCAGCTCGGTGTTGTTAGCTACGGTGTTGTCAGTCGGTACATAAAGTACATCGCTTGCATCTGCTGCTGTAGTAGCTACAGAAGACAGGTCATTGGAATCAGAGAAACCATACTGTGTACAAGTGTATCCAAGTTTTTCCAGAGCAGCCTGAACGGTGTCTACCTGATACTGGGAGTTAGCCTCTGCAGTACAGTACAGAAGACCTACATTCTTAGCATCCGGGAACAGTTCCTGCAGCATTGCTGCCTGCTCATCCAGCGGAGCCAGATCGGAAGTACCGGAGATGTTGTTACCTACAGTTCCATTGAAATCATCAATTCCAAGTGCTACACCATACTCAGTTACAGAAGTACCAAGTACCGGGATCTCGCTGGTACCTGCCTGTGCTGCCTGCAGTGCTGCAGTTGCATTTGCAAGGATCAGGTCCGTTCCTTCTGAAACAAAGCTGTTGATAATAGTAGAACAGGTATTGGAATCACCCTGTGCATTCTGCTCATCAAACTGAACTGCATCGCCGAACTCCTCGGTCAGTGCATCTTTGAATCCCTGAGTTGCTGCATCCAGTGCCGGATGCTGTACCAGCTGGCAGATACCGATCAGATAGGAAGCATCCCCATCTGCTGCTGTGGTATCAGCTGCTGCATCTGTGCTTTCAGTTGTCTCTGTTGTAGTGTCTGCCGCTGCAGTATCTGCAGAAGTAGAACTTCCACATGCAACCAGACCCATTCCCATGGTCATTGCCATAACAAGAGCGAGAATCTTTTTCATAATATTTCCTCCGTTTCCCTGCCCGTATGTTACTGATACGGACTAATTCATTAACTGTTTGCAATTATATCGCTTCAACGCGTAAAAGTCAACCATTAAAAATAAAAAAGACAGGTGATATACAAAAAAGGAACCGCTCTCGCTAAGTCCTCGTCCAGCGGTACTAACCTGCAATCTGCGTCTTTGACTTGATTGCAGGAAGTACCGGGACTGCGGAACGTTCCTTTTTGCATATCACCTGTCTCTCTTAATTTCAAAACACAAAGTAATTCATCTAACATAGCAGCGCAATATACGATCTCATGCACCCTGCCTGTTATGTAAAGCTTTTTATGTCCTTTTATAATACTTTGCTTAAGAAGTCAATGGTTCTTGGCTCTTTTGGATTGTTGATGACTTCTTCCGGGGTTCCCTGCTCTACGATATAGCCGCCTTCCATGAAGATCACGCGGTCAGCCACTTCTCTGGCAAAGCCGATCTCGTGGGTTACAACTACCATGGTCATACCGTCACGAGCCAGTTCTTTCATAACAGCAAGTACTTCACCTACCATCTCCGGGTCAAGGGCACTGGTGGGCTCGTCAAATAACATAATATCCGGCTTCATCTCCAGCGCACGGGCAATTGCCACACGCTGCTTCTGACCACCTGACAGCTGGCTTGGGAAGGCATCTGCCTTATCTGCCAGGCCTACACGTTCCAGAAGACGAAGTGCCTCTGTTCTTGCTTCTTCCTTGTTCATCAGTTTCAGATGAACCGGTGCCAGGGTCATATTGTCCAGTACGGTCAGATGATTGAACAGATTGAAATGCTGGAATACCATACCAATATTCTCACGAACCTTATTGATATCTGTATGTTTGTCAGTCACATCATGTCCATCAATGATAATTTTGCCGGAGGTTGCTGTCTCCAGCTGATTCAGGCAACGGAGAAGTGTGGATTTACCACTTCCGGAAGGACCTAAGAGAACAACTACTTCCCCTTCCTGTACATCAACGCTGATATCCTTTAATACTTCCAGTTTTCCAAAATTCTTTTTCAGATTGGTCACATGGATCTTACACTGCTTATCTTCCACGGTTTACCCTCCTCTCGATTCTCTTGGCAACCTTACTGAGCGTTACGATGACAACCATATACATGACACCAACAATCGCCCAGGTCTGCAGACTCTTCAACGTATTTCCCACGATCGTCTTACCAACATTGGTAAGCTCCGGGAAGCCAATGATCGACAGAATAGATGTATCCTTCAAAGTGATGATAAACTGGTTAATAATAGACGGGATCATGGTCCGCACTGCCTGCGGGATCACGACCAGAGCCATGGAGGAACTATAAGACAAGCCTAAGCTTCTGGCAGCCTCCATCTGTCCGCGATCTACACTCTCAATACCGGCACGAATGATCTCTGCCATATACGCACCACAGTTCATAGAAAGGGCTGCTGTACCTGCCTGCAATGCATTCAGACGAAAACTTGCAAATCCCAGTCCCTGCATCCCCGCCGGAACACCAAAATAGATGAAATATGCCAGTACGATCAGCGGCACGCCTCGTACAGCATCTACATAAATGGTTCCGATCAGATTCAGTACCCGGTTATGTCCCACATTCATCAGTCCGAAGATCATACCGATGACCATGGCAAATAACAGGGACAGCAGTGTCAGCAACAGTGTCTGACCAAGTGCGCGGAGCAACATGCTTCCGTAAACTTCAATAATACCTATCATAGTCTCTGTCTCCTTTTTTTATCCTCTGGTTTCCTGAAAATACTTCTTACATTGTGAAAGCCTCTCACACAGGGGTTTTCACAGTGCAGGAAGCAGCCACAGTATCTGCGGCTGCTTTCCGTCACCAGAATCATACGATTCTATTATTCTTATTTGCTCTCTCCAAGATATTTTGCAAGGATCTCATCATAAGTTCCGTTTGCTTTGATATCAGCAAGACCTGCATTGAACATGTCAAGCAGCGGCTGGTTAGCCTCGTTCATGATAGCGAATCCGTAAGGAGCCGGATCACTCTCCATAGCGTCAACTGTCTTCAGTGCAAGACCTTTGCTTACGATCCAGTCCTGAATGATCGGCTTATCCTCTACACAGGCAACGCTGTTGCCCTGGATAACATCCTGATACATAGTCGGTGAATCCTCAAATACAGTAGTGGTGAATCCATACTGATCTTTCAGGCTCTCTGCAAATGCTGCACCCTGAGTACCGTTCTTAACAGCTACGTTCTTTCCTTTCAGATCTTCAAAGGAAGCGATATCGCTGTCTGCTGCTACTGCGAAGATCTGGCTGGAATCATAGTAAGAATCGGAGAAGATCCATCCGTTTGCTTTACGCTCATCAGTGATACTTGCTCCTGCGATCAGACCATCTGCCTGGCCGGACTGTACTGCTGCTACTGCTGCATCCCATCCAAGACTCTGGATATCAATCTTGAATCCCTGATCCTCAGCAACTGCTTTGATGATATCTACATCGATACCAACGAACTCGTTGTTCTCATCGGTGAACTCGAACGGTCTGAATACAGTATCCATTGCGATCACCCATGTTTTGTCAGAAGTATCAGCGGTATCTGCTGCTTCTGCATCCTCTGCTGCATCTGCGGTCTCAGTGCTCTCAGTGGTCTCAGCTGCTGCGGTATCTCCGGAATTGGAAGATCCACAAGCTACGGTTGCCATTGCCATGCATGCGATCATAGACATTGCGACTAACTTTTTCATAATATGTACGCTCCTTTTCCCCGGCTCTGCCGGTCCTATTACATAAGAAGGCGATGTATTATTGTATACACCGCCTTTGATGTTACTAAAAGTATAAATTTTTCTGTCCCGATTGTCAAGAGGGAAATGTTTTATTGTATACACGTATGGCTTTACATGTATTTTACGAATATACCCTGCACATCTGTTACAGATCTTCCGCAGCAGCCAGAACCAGCTGTACTGCCTTATCGATCCCCAGCTTCTCTGTGTTCAGAGTCAGATCATAATTGCGGGAATCCCCATAAACAGTTCTTGTATAATATTCGCAGTTCTTCTTACGGGCACGGTCTGCCTGTTTTACATCAGATGCCACCTGATCCAGTGACACTCCCGGCATCATACCGGACATTCTCTTCACTCTCCACTGGAATCCTGCATGGGCGAATACATGAAGACAATGATCGAACTCGTGCAGTATGTACTCACTGTTTCTTCCTACGATCACACAGCTCTCATGGTTTGCCATCTCACGGATCGCATCCCGCTGCGCCTGCCACAGCCGTTCATCCAGTGGCTTATTGTAGAAGTCAAACAGACTCTGCGCAAATCCAAAGGAACTTGGCACTCTCTCATCCCATCTGCGCACATCTTCCGGGTCCAATTTCGGATTGGCAAGGGCAGTTCTCAGGATAATATCTTTGTCATAAAACTGAATACCCAGCTCTTTTGCAACTTTTCTTCCAATCTCTCCGCCGCCTGCACCGAATTCACGGGCAATGGTAATCACTTTTCTCATGACAATTCCTCCGATTTTCTTATTTTCTTAGTTTTCCTTCTCCAGAAGCTTCCGTCCCATCAGCACACCCATGGCAGATGCCATCATCAGTCCTCTGGTCCATCCGGAAGAATCTCCCAGACAATGCAGACCACCAATGTTCGTGTTCAGATTGGTATCCATCTTGACTTTGTTGGAATAAAACTTAAGCTCCGGACTGTATAACAGAGTTTCCCCACTGGCGAATCCCGGTACTACCTGATCCAGCATACGGATAAATTCAATAATATTAGTCATAGCTCTGTACGGCATAGCTGCAGTAATATCACCGGCTACTGCATCCTTCAGTGTCGGTCTTACGTTGGACTGAGCCAGTTCTTTTGCCCAGGTACGCTTTCCATCAAGAATATCTCCATAACGCTGTACCATAATATGTCCGGCACCCAGCATATTGGTCAGCTCGCCCACCTTCTGCGCATATGCGATGGGCTGGTTAAACGGCTCGGTAAAGTTGTGGCTTACCAGGATAGAAAGGTTGGTATTCTCACTCTTCAGATCCTTAAAGCTGTGTCCATTTACAACTGCCAGATTGTTATCATAATTCTCCTGTGCTACAAATCCACCCGGATTCTGGCAGAAGGTTCTTACTTTATTCTTCCACGGCTTCGGATATCCGATCAGCTTTCCTTCATAAAGAACCTTGTTGACCATCTCCATGATCTCATTACGGCACTCCACACGCACACCAATATCTACTGTACCAGGCTTGTGCGCAATACCGTTCTCCTGGCAGACTTTCTCCAGCCAGTCAGCGCCGCGACGTCCAGTTGCAATGACGATCTCATCGCCAAAGACTTCTCTGACACCGGATCTGTCCTCAATGCGGACTCCTTTGCAGACATCATTTTCCAGAATAATATTATCACATTCCGTGTTGAAGAGCATCTCCACGCCCTTCTCCTGAAGATAATTCTGAATGTTCAGATAAAGCTGCTGCGCTTTCTCGGTTCCCAGATGACGGATCGGGCAGTTCACAAGCTGAAGTCCTGCACGGATAGCACGTTTACGGATCTCCTTGATCTCTTCACCTTCGTAGTTGCCTTCCACATGCTCGTCAGCACCGAACTCCAGATAGATCTTATCTGTATAGTTGATCAGTTCCTGAGCAAAATCTTCTCCGATCAGAGTTGGCAGATCTCCGCCTACTTCATAAGAAAGACTCAGCTTTCCATCGGAGAATGCGCCTGCACCGGAGAATCCGGTAGTAATCATGCAGTTCGGCTTACAGTTCATACATTTGCCGGTCTCTGCTTTCGGGCAGTGTCTCTTATCTACCGGCTTTCCTTTTTCCACCATCAGGATCTTCTGATCTGGTTTGTGACGGATCACTTCCAGAGCAGTAAAAATACCGGCCGGTCCGGCTCCTATAATAATTACGTCATATTTCATGAGTTTTCCCCCTGTATTTTTCTCGCAGGTCCAGACGGACCGCACATCAGTATACCATAACTTTTTCACTTTGCAAGTGTTTTCACAATTTTCCATAATTATTATAGTATGTCAACGAGAAAATGTCAAAATGATTGCTCTGTTCACGGAGCCGGTCAGTTGTCACAATTCAGTGTTCAATCATATTTTCTGCAAAAATGCCATATCCTTTCGCCGGATCATTGACAAACACATGTGTCACCGCTCCTATGAGCCGACCGTTCTGCAGGATCGGTGACCCGCTCATGCCCTGGATCACACCGCCGGTCAGTGCCAACAGATCCGGATCTGTCACATAGAAGATCATGCCTTTGTTCACATCACTCTCATTCATCCGAAGCTCCTGGATCTGGATCTCATAATCCTTCAGTTCTCCGGAAACAGAACTTCTGAGCACTGCCCTGCCGGTCCGCACCTCCTGCTTAAATGCCACCTCCACAGTCTCCGTTCCCAGCATCCGCAAAAGCCTGCCTTCTGCCTGACCGAAGATTCCTCTGGATGTATTTTCCCTGATCACACCCTCCGCATGACTGTCAGAATACGTGATCATGCCGCTCAATTCACCAGGCGTACCTCTCTGGCCACGGACGATTTTCAGAATACTGGTGTCATAGAGCATCCCTCCGGAGACTGTTAGCAGTTTTCCTGTATCCGTGTCGGTAATGCCATGCCCCAGTGCCCCAAAAGCTCCCTGTCTGGTTGCATAGGTCAGTGTTCCGATTCCCTGCACATCATCCTTGACCCAGATTCCAAGTTTATAAGCTCCTTCTTCTGTCTCCACTGCCTGCAGACGCACCCGTAGAGTCTCGTCTCCACGCTTCAGTTTCAGGATCATGATTTCATCCTGAATCTCCTGCACACAGCGGATCAGCTCTTCCTTTGTATTTATCTGACATCCATTAACAGCCAGAATATAATCCCCACTTTGTACAATACTGCCTGCCGGCTCCCTTGCCAGCCCCTCTTCTGTCTCCACCACGGCTGTTCCCACCACGTAGACACCATCTGTCTCCAGGTAGATTCCCACTGGAATACCGCCGGGGATCACCCGGGGTCTTTGCAGCGTCTGCACTGACACTTGTTTGAAGCCCAGATCCACCACCTGCAGCTCTTCTTCTGTTCCCACACGGATCACATCAGGAACCCGGGTCTGAAGATACCATTTACAATAAAAAAACAGTGTCGCAACACTGATCACAAGGGCGCCCCACAGACAGGCTCTATAAACTTTCAGACGGTTCATGCAGCCACACCTTTCTGTCATTATTTCCTAAACATAGTGTCTGCATAAAACCGTCTGATTTTACTGGAAAATGTTGCTATTCTTCAGAGTCATGCACATGTTTAATAAATATGCGAGTTATGCTTGCATATTCGAGCATATTTTTAAACATGTATATGGCGAGAAGCCATCATGAGCAAAAATGGTGCCTCGAAGAGGCATTTTTGCGAATTGACTCTGAAGAATCACCTACGCTCTTTAAACTTCTGCGCCAGATTCTTCATCTCTCTAGCATTATCGATCACTGCATCCGTGATCTGGGCACCGCCAAGGATCCGCGCCAGTTCTTCCACGGACTCCTGTTCATCAAGCAGCCGGATTCCTGTCTGGGTGCTGCCATCCACCGCCCGTTTTTCAATACAGTAGTGGCTGTCTGCCATGGATGCAAGCTGTGCCAGATGGGTGATACAGATGACCTGTCTGCTTCGTCCGATCAGCGCCAGCTTCTCTGATACCTTCTGTGCCGTTCTGCCGCTGATACCTGTGTCGATCTCATCAAAGATCACTGTCTCAATGGCATCCTGATCTGCCAGCACCGTCTTGATAGCCAGCATCACACGGGATAACTCACCGCCGGATGCGATCCTGCCAAGAGGCTTCAAGGATTCACCCGGATTGGTGCTGATCAGAAATTCTACATCATCTGCTCCGTCTGCCCCCGGCTCTTCCATCCGCTGTACAGCAATTTCAAATTCCACATCCAGAAAATTCAATTCTGCCAGCTGCGCTTTCATAAGTTCTGCCAGCCGACCTGCAGCATGCTCTCGGATTTCATGTGCCTGATCGCAGAGACTCATCTGCACCTCTCCTGCCTTTATAAGCTCTCGCTCCAGCTTTTCCTTATGCTCGCCAAGATTCATCAACAGCTCGAGCCGTTCATTCCGTTCCTGTGCTGCCGCCTGGATCTCTTCGATGGTCTGTCCATATTTGGCTTTCAGATGATTGATCTGATTCAGACGTTCTTCTGTCTCCTGGAATTCCTGCTCAGAGAACTCCAGATCCTCCATACAGCTTTCCAGCTCTCGCCCAAAATCTGAAAGCATGGCATCCAGTTCCTGAAGCTGGGAAGAGAGACTCTCCATCTCTTTTCCATAACGCTCCACACCGGATAATTCCCTGCAGGAACGACCAATGAGTTCCGTGGCACTGGGTTCGCCGTCCATGCAGAGTTGCTGCACGATGCCAAGTGCCTCCACGATTCTGCGGCTGTTGCTCATCTTGCGGAAGCGCTCTTCCAGTTCCTCATCTTCCCCGACCTTCAGATTTGCTTCCTCGATCTCCTGCACTTCAAATTCCAGTAAAGACTGTTCTCTCATCCGGTCATTTTCATCCATAGAAGCTTCTTCCAGTTCCCGGCGAAGCTTTTTTACAATATCGTACTGCTTCCGCAGCGCTTTTTTCACATCTGCCAGTGCTTCTGCGGCATATTCATCCAGAATCTCAAGATGCTTCCGCTTATTCAATAATGACTGATGCTCATGTTGTCCATGGATATCGATGAGACAGGACGCCACATCTTTGAGCACAGAAGTGCTGACGGTCTCTCCATTGAGTCTGCAGATACTGCGGCCTTTGGAGATCTTCCGGGACAGGATAACCTGTTCATCCTCTGCCGGAATACCAAGTTCCTCTAATTTATGCCGGATCTCCGGCCGGTCTGCCGTGAAGACCAGTTCTGAGAGCGCGTAGTCCGCATCCTCCCGCACCATTTCCCTGGGCACTTTTCCACCAAGCGCCATTGTCATGGAACCGATCAGGATTGATTTTCCTGCTCCCGTCTCTCCGGTCAATATATTCAGGCCCTCTGAAAAATCGATTTCTGCCTCACGAATCAAGGCCAGATTCTTTACATGCAGGTGCAGCAGCATCGGTTTTTCTACCTCCTTACGATCTTCTCCAGCTCCGCCATCACGGTCTGGGCATCCTCCATCGTCCGGATCGCACACATGATGGTGTCGTCTCCGGCGATGCATCCAACAATCTCTTTCCATCCGATATTATCAAGGGCTGTGGCAACAGCCATGGCCATACCGGACACAGTCTTGATCACCAGAATATTCTGCGCCTGATCCATGGAAACAAATGCTTCCCTTAAGATTCCCACGTACTTTTCTGCCATCTGGTGATCCTGATGGTTCAGAAGCGCGTATTTCTGGCGACCATTCTTTCCCGGCACCTTGGACAGTGCCAGCTTTCTGATATCACGGGATACGGTAGCCTGCGTCACATCAAATCCTTCTTTTCGAAGCAGTTCTGCCAGTTCATCCTGAGTCTCGATATCATATTGTTCGATCAATTCAATGATTTTTTCATGACGTTTCAGTTTCATACCGCATATCCTTCCTGTCTTAATTTCTGCTCAGCTTGTTGCGGAGTACTTCCAGAAAGCTGACCTGATTGATCTTTAAGATCCTGGTCACTTCTCTGGACTTTTTGATTTCCACATAATCCCCTGTCTTCAATGGGAAAATCGCATCTCCATCAAAGGTTGCACATGCCTCATCTGTGTCTCCCCGTCTTCCCTTTCCGATCTCAATCCTGATGTGATCCTCCCCGGAAAATACAATGCTTCGGGAATTCAATGTATGTGGGCAGATAGGTGTGAGCACCAGCATGGATGCTGTAGGGGAGATAATCGGTCCGCCCGCCGACAGACTATAACCAGTAGAACCTGTCGGTGTGGAGACGATCATACCGTCTGCCGTAAAGGAATTGAGATATTCTCCATTTACATAGACCTTATAATCTACTACACGAAGATTGCCGCTTCGATTGAGCACAATATCATTCAGCGCAATATCACTGGCGATCTGCTGTCCATCCACACAGACACTTCCTCTGAGCATCATCCGATCTTCCACCGTATAACTGCCTTCGATCAGTCGATCCAGTGCCGGCATAAGATTCTGCTCCTCGATCTCTGCCAGATATCCCAGATGTCCCAGATTGATTCCCAGAAATGGGATCTTTCTGCCAGCCAGTTCTCTGGCTGCCCGCAGCAGCGTTCCATCGCCGCCCAGCACAAGAATCCCGTCCACATTGCCGGAAGGAAGCTCACAGTGAGCATTTCCATGCTCCTGCTCTTGTCCGCGTACCACACAGACCTGTCCCCGCTCGGTCAGATATCGCTTTGCCTGTTCTGCCAGCCGAAGACTCTCTTCTTTATCACTGTTTGCAATAATATAAAATGTTTTCATAACCCCTTACAGCGTCTGATGCGCCTGCTCCACAATTCTTTCCGGATCTACCGGGCAGCTCTCGGGAGCTATTCCCTCTTCCTGTTTCTTCAGGTGTGCCAGATATTCAATATTTCCCTCCGGTCCTTTGATCGGGGAAAATTCCAGATTCAATACAGAGAATCCAATGCTCAGTGCATATTCCAGCACCTTTTTGATAACTTCCAGATGGACAGATTTGTCACGGACCACACCTTTCTTACCCACCTGCTCTCTTCCTGCCTCGAACTGAGGCTTGATCAGTGCCACCACTTCTCCACCCGGGCACAGAAGCTCGCGCACCGGTTCCAGCACCTTGGTCAGAGAGATAAATGCTACATCAATCGAAGCAAATTCAACAGGCTCGCCAATCTGCTCCGGTGTCACATAACGAATATTCGTCCTTTCCATGCAGACCACCCGCTCATCCTGACGAAGCTTCCATGCCAGCTGTCCGTTTCCTACGTCTACAGCAAAGACCTTCTTTGCTCCATTCTGCAGCATACAGTCCGTAAATCCGCCGGTGGATGATCCTACATCCATACAGACCTTGTCATGAAGCTCCACATCAAAATGACTCATTGCCTTCTCAAGCTTTAATCCGCCACGGCTTACATATTTTAAAGGGCTTCCTTTTACTTCAATGACTGCTTTTTCAGGGAAGGACGCTCCTGCCTTGTCCTCTCGCTGTCCGTCTACAAATACATTTCCGGACATAATGATCGCTTTTGCCTTTTCCCTGGACTCTGCCAGTCCCCGTTCTACCATGAGAACGTCCAGTCTTGTCTTCATCGTCTATTTCTGCTCCTTTCGGCAGGTAATATATTTCTCAATGATCCGTTTGGTCACAGTCTGTGCATCAATACCTACTTCCTCATAGAGAAGTGCCACATTACCATGCTCCACATATTCATCAGGCAGAGAAATGTTCAGAAGCTTCACCGGAAGTTCCTGTTCCACTACATAATCCATGACCTTCTCACCATAACCGCCGCTTCTTACATTTTCTTCCATGGTCACCAGCAGCTTATGGTCAGCAGAAAGCATATCCAGCACCTCTGTATCAATAGGCTTTACAAATCTTGCATTGACCAATGTACAGCTGTAACCGATCTCCTTTAGGTTCTTCCGCACCTGCTCAGCGATCTTCACCATATTTCCCACAGCCAGCAGCGCGATATCCTCTTCCTCGTAGATCACTTCACTCTTGCCGTATTCGATAGGCCGACGGTACTCTTTGAGTCCATCGTAAGCCTCGCCCCTCGGATACCGAAGAGCTATCGGTCCGTCAAACTCCACTGCGTATTTCAGCATATCAGACAGTTCCCATTTATTCTTCGGAGCCATAATATGCATATTGGGGATACTGGACAAATAGGACAGATCAAAGATTCCCTGATGGGTCTCCCCGTCGCTTCCTACCAGTCCTGCACGGTCGATGGCAAATACCACCGGCAGGTTCTGGATACAGACATCGTGCAGCACCTGATCATACGCTCTCTGCAAAAATGATGAATACACTGCAAAGATCGGGCGCATGCCGCCTGCTGCCAGTCCTGCTGCAAAGGTCACTGCATGACCTTCTGCGATCCCCACATCAAAAAAACGATCCGGATAAATATTCTTAAACCGCTTCAGTCCGGTTCCATCCGGCATGGCTGCTGTGATGGCTACTACTTTCTCATTTCGCTGTCCCAGCTTCACCATACAAGTGGAAAATACATCCTGGTAATTGGCTTTTTTCTTCTTATTCAGAGGTAATCCGGTCTCAATATCAAAGGGCTCTGCGCCGTGAAATCTGGCTGGATGGCGCTCTGCCGGTACATAACCATTCCCCTTCCTGGTCAGTACATGGACCAGAACGGCTCCCTTTACTTTCTTTGCTTTATTCAGAATATCCTGAAGCTTTCCAATATCATGACCATCCACCGGTCCTAAGTAGGTGATCCCCATATTTTCAAAGAGCATGCCGGGAATGAAGAGTTGTTTAATACCGCTCTTGGTCTTCTTCAGCTGGTTCGCCAGATGGCTGCCACCTGGGATCCTGCTCAGAGACTGCTCTACACCAGTCTTAAAATTCGTGTAAGCTTCATTGGTTCTAAGTCCGTTCAGATACTCGGACATACCGCCCACATTTTCCGCAATGGACATGTTGTTGTCATTGAGAATAATAATAAAATTCCGTTTCAGACGGGAAGCATTGTTCAGTGCCTCATAAGCCATGCCGCCAGTCAGCGCACCATCTCCGATTACGGATATCACATGCTCGTCACCGTCTTGCAGATCTCTGGCTGCCACCAGACCGATCCCTGCAGAGATAGAAGTCGAGCTGTGTCCCGTATCAAAACAGTCACAGTCACTTTCCTTTCTCTTGGGGAAACCACTCATACCGCCATATTTCCGAAGCTCGTCAAATCCTGACTTTCTGCCGGTCAGCAGCTTGTGCGTATAGGACTGATGTCCCACATCCCAGACTACCTTATCCTTCGGAAAATCAAAACACAGATGGAGTGCCATCGTAAGCTCTACCACACCCAGATTGGAGGCCAGATGTCCTCCGCTCCGGCTGATCTTCTCTACAAGAAAATGCCGGATCTCTTCTGCCAGTGTGTCGTATTCTTCCGGTGGTATCTGTTTGATATCCCCTACCTGATTGATCTTTTCCAGCACCATATCGAATCCCTCTATTTCTCTCTATACACCAGAGATTTTATCAGTTCAGTCAGAAATACATTCTTATAAGGAAGGGACGCAAGTCCTTCAATGGCTCTTGCAGAGATCTCTTCCACATCCTTTTCTGCCTGTTTAAGTCCCTTTAATGTCACATACGTCGTCTTTTCATTTTTGTCATCACTGTGGATGGGTTTACCCAGCTCTTCCAGTGTGCTGGTCACATCCAGAATATCATCCCTGATCTGAAATGCGATCCCCACATCAGAAGCTACCTTCTCGATCACAGATACTTCTTCCTCAGAAGCTCCTGCCAGCACAGCTCCCACCATCATGGCCGCCTCCAGAAGTGCTCCTGTCTTCAGCTCATAGATAAAATCCAGCCTGTCCTGGTCGATGGCATGTCCGGAGGACTGTACATCCACCACCTGTCCGCCGATCATACCATAGATTCCTGCCTTTCTGGACAGAATCTGCAGTGCCTTTGCCGTGCGGCGCAGATCTGTACTCTTATCGAACGCCTCTGCTGCGGTCTCAAAGGCATAGTTCAGAAGTGCATCTCCTGCCAGCACACCCATGGCATGTCCGAATTTTGCATGGGTGGTCAGCTTACCACGGCGGTACTCATCATTGTCCATAGCGGGCAGGTCATCATGCACCAGAGAATAGGTGTGGATCATCTCCATAGCTGCCATGAACGGCTCCACTTCCCTGCCTTCTCCTCCGAACATCCGATAGGTTTCCTGCATCAGCAGCGGGCGCAGACGCTTGCCACCTGCTGTCACACTGTAATTCATGGCTTCCATGATCTCATGCTGCGTACCGCTCTCCTCCGGCAGATAACTCTCCACGATCTTCTCAACAGCTGCCGTCTTACTTTTTAGTTCCTCACGAAAATTCATGTGTCTGTCCCTCCTCATCGATCTGAAGCATCTGCTTTTCCACATGATCGATGTTCTCGTTGCAAAGTTTCAGAAGCCCCATGCCCTCCTGATAGAGACCAAAGGACTCCTCCAGTGTCACATCTTTATTCTGCAGTTTCTCCAGTAGTGCTTCGATCCGATCAAATGCCTCTTCCAGCCGAAACTGCTCCTGCTCTGCTGTCTCTTTCTTCTTCGCCATATCAGCCGTTCCTTTCCAGACTGCGGATACCTTCCGTCCGCGCTACAACGGTTCCGTCCGTCACATGAATGGTCACTGCATCCCCTTCCTTCACCTGAGTGATGGAGGTCAATGCTCTTCCATCAGGGCTCTCTGTATATGAGTATCCCTGCTGAAGCTTCTTCAAAGGGGAACAGCCATCCAGCCGCTCCGCATATAATGCCAGCCTGTGCCGCCGGTCCTTTACTTTATCTGAAAATGCCTGCCGCATTTTATCATTCAAATCTGCTGCATATTGCCGCTTCTCCCGAAGCTGATACTGTGGGCTTGCCTGCAAAAGCCGCGCCTGCAGGTATCTTGCCCGGTCACGGTTCCTTACTATCTTCTGCTCCACCCGGTCTGCCAGCTGATTCTTAAAGATCCGTACACTCTCCACCAGCTGACGGTAATCCACCACAGCCAGCTCCGCTGCTGCGGATGGGGTCGGTGCCCGAAGATCCGCCACATAATCTGCAATGGTGGTGTCCGTCTCATGACCCACCGCCGAGATCACCGGTGTGCGACACTCGAAGATAGCACGCGCCACGATCTCCTCATTGAATGCCCACAGATCCTCAATGGATCCACCGCCACGCCCGACGATCATCACATCCACACCGTAAGCATCCAGCGTCTGTATTCCCTTTACAATGCTCTCCGCCGCCTGTTCACCCTGCACCAGAGCCGGGTAGAGGATCAGCTGCACATAAGGATTCCGCCGTCTGCTGATGTTCATAATATCACGGATCGCGGCTCCTGTTGGGGCTGTCACGATCCCGATCTTCCGATTATAAAATGGGATAGGCTGCTTATACTCTGCAGAAAACATCCCCATCTCTTCCAGCTCCCGCTTGAGCTGTTCGTACCTGCGGTACAGATCTCCTTCTCCGTCCGGCAGGATCTCTCTGGCATAGAGCTGATAACGCCCGTCCCTCTCGTAGACACTGACGCTTCCCAGCACAATCACCTTCTGCCCTTCCTGCATACGGAAGGTTAACCCTGTGCGCCGTTCTCCCGCGAACATCACACAGGCTATCGCCCCGGACTCATCCTTCAGGGAAAAATATATGTGTCCGGATGTATGATATTTGCAGTTGGATACTTCCCCTTTTACATAGATCCGGTTCAGCATGAAATCCTGTACAAACATATTTTTAATATAGGCGTTCACCTGTCTGACCGAATACACATTTTTCGCCATCTCTATGCCTCTTGCGCTTTAAGCCTCTTTACTGGAAAGTTTTGCCAGAACTGCGTTGACAAATGCAGGAGATTCATCTCCACCGAATTTTTTTGCAAGCTCCACTGCTTCGTTGATCGCCACGCGCTCTGGAATATCCTCGTCATATTTCATCTCGTATACGCCCAGACGAAGGATCGTCAGATCCACCTTGTTCATACGGGACAGCTTCCAGCCTTTGGAATACTTCTCCAGCAGCTCATCGATCTCTGGAAGCTTCTCCACGATCTTCTTGTATTTTTCTTCAATATAGGTCTCATCCTTTGGCTCTACGATCTCTTCTTCTTTCATATCGTCCACATACAGACTCACCTGCTCTGCCATCTCGTCCTGTCCATTAAATTCCACACGGAACAGAAGCTGGAAAATATGCTCTCTTAATTCTCTTCTCTTCATCCTTGCCTCCCATATTTATTTCCTGTACGATTAAAAAAGGATGCCTCTTGAGACATCCTTCTTACTTTGTCCAACCCTATTCCAGCACGATGCCGGCCACGCGGACATTCACTTCGGACACCTTCATGCCGGTCATGTTCTCGATTGCTGCCTTTACCTTGTCCTGCACGATGCCGGATACCTTGAGGATATTCGCTTCAAACTCCAGGTTCAGCGCCAGATCAACCTTCACGTCGGTATCTGTCACTTCTACTTTTACACCCTTGGACAGGGTCTTCATTCCCATCATGGAAACCAGTTCATTCTTAATATTGCCCGCCATGGATGCAACTCCACGTACATCAGTGGCCGCCATACCTGCGATAATGGCAACGACCTCATCTGCAATACGAACCTCTCCACGATCTCCATCTATCTTCAATACATGTGTAGCTCTGTCTATCTTCTCCATATTCCTACCTCCTGAATATCCGATGCTTTTGTATTAGTATACCAAAAACATACACCTTTGAAAAGGGGAAATTTAGCGTCCAAACTCGGAAAGAATCAGTCCTTCGTTGCGGTCCAGCGTCATGCCGATGCTCCAGCTGTTGACCCACAGAAGCAATGGTCTTCCCTTCAGATCACGGATCTTCTTCATGTCGGAGGTACCGCTGATCTTATCCATATCGATCTGCTCATTTTCGATCCAGCGGATGTGCTCATAAGGCAGATTTTCCAGACGGATCTCCACATTATATTCATTTTCCAGACGATATTTCAACACATCGAACTGCAGAACACCTACCACACCTACAATGATCTCTTCCATACCGGTATTGTACTCCTGGAAGATCTGGATCGCACCTTCCTGGGCGATCTGCTCGATACCTTTGACGAACTGCTTTCTCTTCATGGTATCGATCTGACGGACTCTTGCAAAATGCTCCGGTGCGAAGGTTGGGATACCTTCATACTGTACCTTATGATTTGGCATACAGACCGTGTCTCCGATGGAGAAAATGCCCGGATCGAACAATCCGATAATATCTCCTGCATAAGCCTCATCCACGATCTTACGATCCTGCGCCATCATCTGCTGCGGCTGGGACAGACGGATTTTCTTGCCATCCTGCACATGAAGCACTTCCATGCCTGCCTCAAACTTACCGGAGCAGATTCTCATAAATGCAATACGGTCGCGGTGTGCTTTATTCATATTTGCCTGGATCTTAAAGATGAATCCAGAGAAGGAATCCTCCATAGGATCGACCATGCCCACATCTGCTTTTCGCGGAAGCGGGGAGGTGGTCATCTTCAGGAAGTGCTTCAGGAAGATCTCCACACCGAAGTTGGTCAGGGCAGATCCGAAGAATACCGGTGACAGTTCTCCTTTATCTACCATCTCCTGATCAAATTCTGCGCTGGCTCCATCCAGAAGATCGATCTCGTCCATGAGCTTTTCCTTCTGACCTTCCAGCAGTACGCCGTCGGCCTCGTCCATAGAAAGTACCCGGTCTTCACCTTCCTTGGTACCCTTCTCCGTATCAGAGAACACATGGATCTTCTGGCTCTCACGATCATAGACTCCCTTGAATTCCTTACCGGAACCGATGGGCCAGTTGATCGGGCAGGTTGCGATTCCCAGCTCTTTTTCAATATCATCCAGCAATTCAAAGGTATCCATGGCATCACGGTCCATCTTGTTGATAAAGGTAAAGATCGGGATATGTCTCATGACACAGACCTTGAACAGCTTTCTGGTCTGTGCCTCCACACCTTTGGATCCGTCGATGACCATCACGGCAGAATCGGCCGCCATCAGGGTACGGTAGGTATCCTCAGAGAAATCCTGATGTCCCGGAGTATCCAGAATGTTGATGCAGTAGTTGTCATAGTTGAACTGCAGAACAGAAGAGGTTACAGAAATACCTCTCTCCTTCTCGATCTCCATCCAGTCAGACACTGCATGTCTTGCGGTTGCTTTTCCTTTTACAGAACCAGCCAGATTGATGGCTCCTCCATATAATAAAAACTTTTCCGTCAGGGTCGTCTTGCCCGCATCCGGGTGCGAAATGATCGCAAATGTTCTCCTCTTTTCAATCTCTTTTCTTATATCTGCCACGATAGTTCCTCCTCATCGCATCTACATCTTTGCATATTCCGTTTTAGTATAGGGCAAAGGGAGGTAGGTGTCAAGGTGGGAATTTATCTACCAGGTGTGAATACAACTTCTTCCAGATTTCAGCAAATTATTGACTATCTTCACATTTTTTTAAGAATTCTTAGGATTTCCTGCTATTGTTTTCTTTTTTTGCATATGCTATGATACCGAAAAACAGGAATAATGACTGATGTTGTGTATTTTGCAAGACGCAGGAGGTTTCATATGCTTGCACGATTCAAAGGATTGAAAGAGAAGTATCCGTATTACTGGGTCTCTCTCTATTTTGTATTTTACATGATCTGGTTCGCATGGGTAGAAAGCCGAGCTAATCTCCCCTATCATGTGATCCATTTTCCACTGGATGATTACATTCCGTTCTGCGAATATTTTGTAATTCCATATATATTATGGTTTGGCTATATCGCAGTGGTATATCTGTGGCTGTTCTTTCACGACAAGTCCGCATTTTTTAAATACATTGCGGTAATCTATACGGGAATGACACTGTTTCTGATCATTTCCACCATTTATCCCAACGGACACCTGCTGCGGCCGACAGAATTTTCCAGAAACAACATTTTTATCCGGCTGGTGTGCTTCATCTACTGGGCAGATACTTCCACAAATATTCTTCCAAGCATTCATGTGTTCAATTCCATCGCCGCACACGTGGCAGTCATGAATGCACCGGAACTGAGAAATAAAAAGTGGACAGTCCGCGGATCGCTGATCTTATGCGTATCCATCATTCTGTCCACCATGTTCATCAAGCAGCACTCCTGCATTGATGTGATGCTCGGTATCCTGCTTGGTATTCTTATGAATTATGCAGTGTACCGTACCTCGTTCCTAGTTAAAGCCCATGACTTTATTGGCAAGCTTGTACGCGAGAACCGAGACCTTTCTCCCTCCCTTTCCAGGGATGTTCATAGCACGGCCAAAGATGCCGAAATATAATTTGTAATAAAGACCTGCGTCCTTCTTCTTAAGGTACTGCCACAGGTCTTTTTTCTTGTCCAGACTTTCCTGTGTTCCTGAACGGATCAGCATGATAGAAGAAACGGTCATCATAATATCCAGATAACTGGTCATATATTTTCTAAGTTTCGGATTCTGGATCGTGCGAAGGTCATACTGATCGATCATGATCTTGTTGACCTTGATCTGCTGATCCACACGTCCGATCATCACCTGCTCATTGACAGACTGATCTGATCTTCCGATGAAGTAGTGATACAGATCCAGATCCATATAGTACAGATTTTTCACATAGGGCAGTGGATAATAAACGAAAATGTTATCCACATAGAAGGTATGCTGTGGCAACTCCAGTCCACAGTTTTTCAACATCTGTGTGCGGTAAATGACGGAGTGCATCAGAATATACTGTCCCAGATGAAAATGCTTTGCATCCTTCCAGGTAAACACCTGATCCTGCGGAAATACATTTGCATAACGGATCGCCTTCTTATGTTTTACGCCCTGCTTATCGTAAATGTAGTTGCAGAGCATCATATCTACATTCTGTCCCTCTCTTACCAGTTCGGCAAGTTTATCCAGCACCTTCGGATAATTTTCCTTGTCCAGCCAGTCATCACTGTCTACAACCTTGAAATAGAGACCGGTTGCATGTTTAAGACCGGTGTTGACCGCCTGGCCATGTCCTCCATTTTCCTGATGGACTGCCTTTACGATTCCCGGATATTTTGCTGCATACTCATCAGCAATCTCAGCCGTACGGTCTTTGGTAGATCCATCATCTACAATGATGATCTCCACTTCGTCTCCGCCCGGAAGCAGGGATTCGATACAGTTTCTCATATATCCTTCTGAATTATAACAGGGGACTGCGATTGACAAAAGCTTCATATTACACCTCTTTATCCTTTTTTATCTTGTCTGTCAGTTCCAGTGCTTTGAGCACCATAGCATCAATATTGTAATATTTATATTCTGCAAGCCGGCCAAGCAGCCATACATTCGGGATATGCTCCACCAGCCCGCGGTACTGCTCATACAGCTTCTGGTTTGCCTCATTTGCAATGGAATAATACGGGATCTCACCCTCTGCTCCTGTATAAGCAAACGGATACTCTTTCACAATCGTAGTTCCCTCTGCCTGCTGTCCGGTCAGATATTTGAACTCAGTAATACGGGTGAAATCTTCACTGACCGTATAATTTACCACACTGTGTCCCTGATAATCCGGCTTGTCATAATATTCAAAATCGAACCGCAGGGAACGGTACGGCAGCCGTCCGAAGCGGCAGTCAAACAGTTCATCCAGCGGACCTGTATAGATCACATCACCGGTAAATGCCTGTCCGTCAAGAGATACGCTTCCTTCTGAAAATGTCACACGGCTTCTGGCATCCACACCGATCTCCACAGTGATATTCTCATGATCCAGCATTTTTTCAAACATCAGTGTATATCCATGAAGAGGCATGCCCTGCCACGGTTCCTGGAAATACCGGTTGTCATGGGAGATCAGCACCGGCACACGGCCTGTCACAGCCGGATCGATCTGCTCCGGCGTCTGTCCCCACTGCTTCATGGTATAATGAAGAAAAATATTTTCATAAACATAATCTGCAATCTCACGGATCTCAGGGTCTTCATGTTCCCGAAGCTTCAGGATCGGCACACGGCTCTCCAGCCCAAATGCATCGATGAGCTTCTTCTCCAATGCATCTGCCTTCTCCTGCTCATATACCATATGAAGGGTGTTCAGGTTGAAGGGCACCGGGATCAGCTTGCCATGGACATTTGCCACAACCTCATGTCCAAATGCATACCAGTCCGTAAAACGAGAGAGATAGTCATACGCTTTCTGCTCCTTTGTATGGAAAATGTGCGGTCCATACTTGTGGATCAGGATTCCATGTTCATCCTTCTCGTCATAGCAGTTGCCGCCGATATGGTCTCTCTGCTCCAGTACCAGCACCTTTCTTCCAGATTCTGCCAGATCCCTGGCTGCCACACAGCCAGCCACACCGGCACCAATGATCACACTATCAAACATATCCTACTTACCTTCCTTGTACTTTTCCTGTCCCAGAGAAATGTTAAGATACTCTGCATATGCTGCAAATGCGGCAGGAATCGGATAATGCTCCTCCGTCTCCTTCACATCCACAAACAGCAACCCTTCCTGGTCCATGTTTTCTGTCTCTTCCAGACTGATTGCATAACCGGTCATGTGCCATTCCACATGGCTGAAAATATGCTTTGCTCCCGTTAAAGGCAGAATACGAAGCGGTGCATATCCCCATGCCTTCACCTGGGCAAGAACTTCTTCCTCACTTAAATGTCCCTCTAATCCTGGCAGTTCGTATAAGCCTGCCAGCAGTCCTTTGGAAGGACGCTTGCGGATACCGACCCGGTCTCCTTCCTTCAGGATCAGGATTGTCCGGTCTTCGATCCTACGCTCTTTTTTCACCTTTTTCTTCGGAAGTTCATCCACGATTCCCTTCTTATATGCCTCACACAAAAATGCCAGCGGACAGATCTCACATTTTGCCTTTCCATTAGGCACACAAACGATGGCTCCGATCTCGATCAGGGCCTGATTAAAATCTCCTGCCCGATCTTCCGGAATGATCTTCTTCACTTCTGCTTCCATGGCAGTCTTTACCGACTGCTTCAGCACATCCTCATAGCTGGCTGTCACACGGGACAACACTCGTAATACATTCCCGTCCACCGCAGGCATGGGTATGCCAAATGCAATAGAGCTGACTGCTCCTGCTGTGTAATGTCCAAGCCCCGGCAGGCTTAAAAGCTTCTCATAGTCCGCCGGAAAATCACCGCCATATTCGGACACGATTACCCTGGCTGCTTTCTGCATGTTGCGGACCCGGTTATAATATCCCAGTCCTTCCCACAGCTTCAGAAGCTCGTCCTCCGGTGCCTCTGAGAGTGCCTGCACATCCGGCAGTGCTTTGATGAACCGCTCAAAAAATGGTTTGACCGCTTCTACGCGTGTCTGCTGCAACATGATCTCAGATACCCACACCCGATAGGCTGCAGTATCTTCCCTCCACGGAAGCACCCGCGCATGCTTATCATACCATGAAAGGAGCGGCGTTACAATCTGTTCAAGCACGATATCTACTCCTTAACTTCTTAAGTTTTCTAAAGATGACTATTCTAATGGGTTATGAATACTACAGCCGAACCTCCACCATCTGATCTGCTCTGATGGATTCCGGCGTCACCTGACAATCCACTGCCAGCACCTGCACGCCTGCTTTTTCTGCCCTTCGGAGTGCTTCTCCAAATGCTGGATGCGTCCGGTCGTTGGGTTCCAGATAACGGATTCCTTTCATCTGGATCACAAATAAGATCCCTGCCTCATAGCCATCTTCCATGCAATGGATCAGTTCCTCCACATGCTTCACACCCCGTTCGGTCGGTGCATCGGGAAATCTTGCAACTCCGTCTTCCTCCAGAGTCACACCCTTGACTTCCAGAAACAGACGATGTTCTCCCTGCTCCAGATAAAAGTCAAACCGGGAATTGCCGTATCGGGTCTCCGGACGGATTGATGTGGTCATGTCGTAGCATTCTAATGCATCTGCTGCCCATCCTTTAACAGCTGATGCCTGTCCGGCACGCGCCAGACCGCCGCCTCGGATCCATTCTTCTGCGACTCTGTTCGGTATCTGAGAATCCATATTGATGATGGTTCCTGCCTTATCCACAGCGATCAGATCCAGTGCCGTCTTACGATTCGGGTTTTCATTTCGCTGCACCCAGATCCTTGCCTCGGGTACCAGAAGTTCCCGGCAGCGCCCCGTATTTTTTACGTGACAGATCTCAATCCCCCGGGAAGTTTCCACCTGTGCTATGAACCGATTAGGTCTTGATTTAAATATTGCTTCTTCTATTCTCTCGTAAATCATGGAGTTAGTATAGCACAAATGCTTGATTTCTCTCAATGTTTTTATTAGAATGATGCAAGGGTCGAAAGCCGGAAACCACGCTGCGCTTGCGCATAAGTGGTTTTATGGCTTAGCGACCCGCTCCGACATGAGGATAACAGTGGGGCGTATGCCACACGATATCCGAATGACGGGCAGGATTGCGAGAGTGCGTAGCACGTAGCAATCCGTAATGCATCATTCAAACTCGATAATTACTATTAGAAGGTAAAGGAGAACATTATGAAAACTGATGGAATTATTTTAGATATAGACGGAACCCTGTGGGATTCCACACCGATCGTGGCAAAAGCCTGGAATGAAGTCATTGCCCAAAGAAAAGATGTGCCAGTCCGTCTGACCGCCAAACAGCTGACCGGTCTCTTCGGCCGCACATTGGAGGTGATCGCAGATATGGTCTTCCCCTTTTTAGAAAAAGAAGATCGTTACACCCTTATCAATGCCTGTTGCGACCGGGAACATGAACTGCTCTACGAATGCGACGATGACATTCTCTATCCCGGTGTAGCTGACACCATCCGTTCCCTGTCCGCAAAAGTGCCTCTGTTTATCGTAAGCAACTGCCAGAGCGGATATATTGAGCTGTTTCTTAAAAAGACCGATCTTGGTTCCTTCATCACAGACTTTGAGTGTGCAGGAAATACCGGACATCCCAAGGGATATAATATCCGCCTGGTCGCAGACAGAAATCATCTGGAACATCCGGTCTATGTGGGCGATATCGACGGAGACCGCGTGGCATCCGAAGAAGCTGGCGTTCCATTCTGTCACGCCTCTTACGGATTCGGTGAAGTCGATCACGCAGATTATGTGATCAAAAATTTTTCTGAATTAAAAAGCATATTTGAATAAATCTCTCACCTGCATCTCGGTCTTCTCAAGTACATCATCCACCACACCTGCAAACCGCAGATATTGGTATTCATCTCTGGTTCCAGTGCCATGCGGGACAAGATATGCTCCCGCATCACTGCCCAGTCCGATATGCGCCCCTATCTGTGCCGCCTTTTTTACATTTTTCATCTGCATATCCAGATTTTTCTGGATCTCTTCATCCGGAAACCGACCACAGCCCAGCAGATTTCCTACTGGTGCAAAAGTTGGAAACCAGGCCGTACCGCGCTCTGCCAGAAGCGACAGCGTCTCATCTTCCATGAAAAACCCATGTTCCAGACTGTCCACACCCGCTTCCAATGTTTCATAACAGGTCCGGTCACCGTTACAGTGCGCCATTACTGCCATTCCGGCTTCATGAGCCGTATCGATCATGAAGCGGATCCATTCCCGGTCAAGTCCCGGTTCTGTCAACGTTCCTGCATGAGCAAAATCCAGAATCCCGCTGACCATGATTTTGATAAAATCTGCGCCTTCTTCTTTAGCCTGTTTTACTAATTGCTCATATTCCGTCCGATCTGCAAACGGATGTCCTACGATTCCACCATAATGCCCTTTCAGGTGAATGGCAAACACCGGTGTCCGATAGTCAATGCCATATTCCGCTGCCACGGATCTAGCATAGCGCGAAGCTCCCCAGGCATCTCCCCCATCTCTCACAAATGTGATCCCTGCTTTCTGATATGCCTCCAGATGGGTTCTCACTGCCTCCTGACATACTCCATTCTTATGCAGTGCTACTGCCGCTTTATAATTCATTCCGTCCATGATCACATGGGCATGACATTCTCCAAACATGTGGTTCATCTCCTTCTCTGTCGTTCATTTTACCATGTTTTCTGTCATTTTTCCATGTCTGACATCCCAACATGTCTTTTTACGGATACATGGAAAAATCCAGTGTCCGCTCATATTTTTCTGCCGCCGGGTCTTTCATCTCATAGATGCGTCTCCACTCCTTTGTCTCGTCATTTCTGGCTGTCTCGGACTGATTTCGATAGAGGAATCCCATAATCTGATAGCAGTCGATCCAGATCTCATTGTCACTATCCTTCTGGGATTCATCAAAGATGAGCTGCATACCAACATGCAGATGTGTCTGGTCAATGTTGTTGACATCTTCTTTGGTGCTATAACCGGTATGTCCCATGTAACCGATCACATCCCCTGCCAGCACTACCGATCCTTCCTTCAATTCCGGCTGATAGGGAAATCCTTGCCGCAGATGGGCATAGTAATAATACCGTTTCTTATCAAAACTGCGGATCCCAATGCGCCAGCCTCCATACTGATTCCAACCAAGCGCCTCCACATATCCAGATTCCACACAGACCACCGGTGTTCCCACCTGACCCATCATATCGTGTCCCAGATGTTCCCTCCGATAACCGTAGCTGCGTGATGCACCAAAATCATCATAATCCGTATAGGGAAATCCCTTTGCAATGGGATGAAATGCTTTCAGCCCATAACGCTTCTGTGTAACCTTTCTTCCCTGTGCATCCGGCTCCTCAATCTCATATTCACCTACCATTCCTCCCAGTACCGTCTCATAAACTTCTCTGTAATATGGAAAATATTCAAGATCCTCCGTCAGTTCTTCCAGCTTCTTCCCGGCTTTTGCTTCCATCTCCAGTTCTTCCATGCATTTGCAGACCGTCCGGTCATCTCCAAACTTTCCACCTGTATGTGCCGCTGTCCATGCCAGCAGATCGATCCAGCTGATATGCCGATCCGTTCCGTATGTATCCCGATCATACTCATAGCTCTCTGTCAGAGCAAACTTGGAGACCGTAAAGTCCACCCACTTGATATAGTCTTTTGTTGCATTCTCTTCACTTGCTTTGTCTGCATTTTCGCTCATCTGTGTTTCCCCAATCTGACCATTTTTCTTTGCCAGATTACTGGAAGTCAGTACCAGAATCTCTTCGTCTTCAGAAGTCTGCTCCGTCAGAATCTTATCTACTAAAGCAGTTAGTCTTTCCTTCTTCACAGACCAGAAACAAGTGCTTCCAAACACCGCCAGAATCAATAAATCAGTGATAATAACCTTCTTCAAAACTGCTGTATTCTCATCCTTTTTTCATCATTCTATGTGTAAAAAAAGGGTTTCATGTCCACCTAATTTTTATTTGACACCCCCCGTAAACTGTGGTAGTCTAATCATGTGCCGTTTGGCACGATTTATTTTAAGGAGGTACCATGATGAACAAAGGTACAGTAAAGTGGTTCAACAATCAGAAAGGATACGGATTTATCTCTGATGAGCAGGGAAATGATGTATTCGTTCATTACTCAGGTCTGAACATGGATGGATTCAAATCCCTCGAAGAAGGCCAGGCTGTTGAATTCGAAGTAGTTAACGGAGCAAAAGGACCGCAGGCTACTAACGTAACCAAACTCTAATCTGAACATTTACAGATTCTTATGTTAAAATAAATATAAGCACACTGTTCTTATATGTGTTTGAATTTGAGAATTATGCAGAATGCTGGGACTGGAAAAAACAGAAACCCCTCAGAGTTGCCGCTCTGAGGGGTTTCGTTTGTTTTTTGAACCATTATGGAACTATTTTCTCTCTTGCCTATTGGCATTGTAGCATATGCCTTTTTCCATTGCAATATTCTTTTATCTTCCAAAATACCGGTCAATGCCGTCTGCAATACCTGCCGCCATCAGATTCTGATAATCATCAGTAGCCATCTTCAGATCTTCATCTGGATTGGTCATATAACCCATTTCGATAATAGTCACCGGCACACTTGCCCAGTTGATGCCGCTCATGGTGTCAGTTTCCCACACACGTTCTCTCTTTGCACCGGTCTTTTCCACGAAGCAGTCAAGTACATCTGTGGACAGCTTGTAGCTCTGATCGTGCAGATTTCCATTGTAGGGATTCGAGGCAGTCTGGCAGATGGTCATGGCTCCATGGACACTGCTGCTGTCTGATCCGTTGGCATGGATCCGAATAAAAGCACCTGCTCCTGCCTGATTGGCAATGGCTGCACGCTCGCTGTTGCTTATATTCACATCATTGGTAGTCCGACACATGAGTACATCATACCCGCGGTTCACAAGCTCCGTCTGAAGCTTCAATGCCACCGCCAGTGTCAATTCATATTCCTTCAGACCGCTGGCCTTACCGGAAGTTCCGCCTGCCACCTTTGCCTTGGTCTGGGATGCACCAGGTCCAATCGGTTCTTTCTCAGAATTGCCTTTCTGCTGATGTCCTGCATCGATCACCACCAGATTGCCGTTCAGTTCGCCGGGGACAGCTGCCTGTGCCGTATCCGCAGCGGTTTCCTGCTTTTCTTCCGTTGTCAGATATGCACTGGCAACATAGTATACTTGTCCGTCCATGATCACCGTGCTCCATTCTCCATCATCTGCCACTCGTTGTGCAGACTGACCTGCGCCTAGATTTGATATAATTTCACTGTCCATGGATGGCTGGTTACGTACTCTTACTTTTGTGGTTGCCCAGACCGTCTCTGCCTCGGACAAATCAAAATCATCTGCGGTAACTGTATCTGTCGCATCCGCCTCTGGCATGTCCACAACTACCGGATTCTGCACGGGATCTTCTGTATCCGTTTCATTACCAGCATCTTCTCCTTCTGCATTCTCGTCGTCTGTCTCTGCTTCGGCCTGTGATTCATCTGCTATCTCTGTCGGTTCCTGTACTCCCACATCCGCACTGCTGCTTCCACAGCCAGTCAGTCCAAGAACTCCTGAAGTCAATAATAGTACTGCCAGATATTTGATTCGTTTCATATGGTTTCACTCCTCCTGTTCGTACCAGACTTACTATTTGTTTTCAGATTTGTTTCCACCAAGGTTCATCATGCTCATCCGCTCTTTCATCAGTTCCATAATAAGATTTCGCACTGTCCAGTCCTTATTGTGAAGCGTCACAACCGCTTTTAAAGGAGTCGGTTCTATTTTCTGCTGGCGATATTCCTTCAGAAACTGATCAAGCAACACTTCTGGCAGACCTGAAAAGATTAAATATTCCGGCAGATCCAGCATCACAAATGGAACTTCCTTTTTCGCACCCATTGCTGTCAGTGGATCAATCCCCGCCAGAACACCTACTTTTTCATCTGCATCCTTTGTCTGTATTTCCTTTGTATGAACACCCAGCTTTTTACACAACGCGGTGATCTGCTGTGCTTTCTTCTCATCCTTAATAGAATATAACACCAATGGTGTATATGCCATGTTTTTCCCTCCTGACTCAGAATCTTTATACTTTTTAGAAAACCTTTATTTCGTGACCACACTTTCGTCACATTTTTTTATTATGATAATATTCGTAACAGGAACACATCAGTATTTCATTCATAACACTTTAGGGGACTCAAATATGAGTCCCCACTCCCTCGAAAGTTCAGGACTCTGTGATCAGAGTCCTTTTTTATTGTTCTCGTACTCCTTCAGGCAATTGGATGCCTTGCCGGACAGTTTCAGGATTGCTGCCATGTTGAAGATCGTCATCAATCCGATTCCCACATCTCCCAGTTCCCACACAAAGGTATAGGCTGCCAGTCCTCCGATAAACAGCATCACCAGTGCCAGTACTTTATAGGATGTCTGAGACACCCAGTTGTCTCCAAAGAGATATGCCACATTGGATCTTGCATAAAAAAGAATTCCAATAAATGTGGAAAAACTGAACAACCACAGGGTTGCTGCAATAAATATGGTTCCGAAGGATCCCAGATGATACTGCATCGCAGTCTGAAGCAAGGTCATCCCTTCCAGCCCCTGAAGCATATCAGCCGGAGCCAGCAGCATGATCATCGCTGTACAGCTGCAGATCACGATGGTATCGATAAACACTCCAAATGCCTGTAACAATCCTGCCTTTGCCGGATGTCCCACATCGGCTGCCGCTGCCGCACAGGGTGCAGAACCGGAACCAGCCTCATTGGAGAACAGACCTCTCTTTACACCGTTCATCAGGATCGCACCGAATCCACCTGCCACCGCCTGACGGATTCCAAAAGCTTCCTCAAAAATTCTGGCAAATACAGATGGCAGCAGTGTCACATTTTTGAAAATAATAAATAAGGTAATCGCAAAATAACAGGTTGCCATAATAGGAACCAGGATATCCAGGACTTTTACTGTTGCATTTTTACGCAATACGATCACAGCCGCCAGTATTACAAGAACAATCGTTGTATATAATGCCGGGATATGAAATGCATTTTCAAATGCACTGGACACAGAGTTACTGATAACCTGGCTGATTCCACACCAGCAGATCAATCCGGAAATCGCAAACAAAACAGCAATGATCGATTTCTTTCCTTTTCTGCCAAAACAGTCCTGAATGTAATAAGCCGGCGTTCCACGAAATCCACCGTACAGCGGATCTTTTTCTCTATATAGCTGTGCTAACGTTGCCTCCACAAAAGCGGTAGCCGATCCAAGTATTGCAGTGATCCACATCCAGAACACTGCACCTGCACCTCCTGCCGAGATTGCTGCCACTACTCCAACCAGATTTCCCATTCCAACTCTGGTAGCAGTTGCGATGATCAGTGTCTGAAATCCGGAAATAGAACCTTTTACTGAATGATCATTCTTTTCTGTCACTGCGCGGATCATATCCGAAAACAGACGGATCTGCGGAAAACGAAGCCGAACTGTAAAAAAGATCCCTGCCGGGATCAGAAGCAGAACCAACAACGAAATGCCCACTGTTCCACCTCCTGGAAGTGGGATCGCGATCAGATCTCCCCACAAAAATTCATAGATTCCATTCACTATATGTATGAATCCGTTGACAATGTCCATATTACTTAATCCCCCTGACTTTTTTGCTTCAACGCTTTTACTCGTTAATAAGTATCTTAACACATGAGGCATTTTCCTGCAACCGGATACCCATGGTAAAAAAGTAAACAACATAAAAAAAGCGCCTTGATCACTCAAGACGCTGTTATTGTTAGTCGAGGTGCGGTGTCCGCTTGCGCGCTTACAGAGCACCGCCCTCATTTTAGAAAGTCCCCAAGGCCTTTCGCCTACTTCATATTTTCTCTAAGAGAAAAGCTCCGGTAGAACTTATAATTATACTTTAGCAGAAAGATATGTCCAAAATATGGGTAAACACTAAACAAAGTATAAACTTTCTTAAAATCACCCTATTTATTTGACATATTCCGAAGCTCATTCAACAGCTCCAGATCCGACGGCTTCACTTTCAGATTTGTGGTCATCTTTTCCCCGTCTGGTTTTGTCACAGTCAGCTCCAGGATCGTTCCTTCCTGCAGGCCACTTCCGAAGGCGGCCTTGAAAAAGGCTCCGACCTTCGGATGATTGGCATTAAATTTATTCTTGGCGCTCATCAATTTCATCAGGGCCATAGGATTCATAGGAAAACTCCTTTTCTACAAAAGCTCTTTCAGAATCTGATTTACCATTCCTGGATTTGCTTTTCCTTTCATGGCTTTCATGGTCTGGCCAACCAGGAATCCGATTGCTTTTTCTTTTCCGTTATGATAGTCCTCTACAGACTGTGGATTGTCAGCAATAACTTTCTCGATGGTGCTGCGCAGTGCGCCTTCATCGTTGACCGTCTTCAGTCCGTGCTCTTCCACGTACTTATCAGGATCAATGTCTTCCAGGAAGATCTTCTCAAATACTTCTTTTGCCACAGAGCTGTTGATGGTTCCTGCATCTGCAAGCTCGATCAGTTTTGCCAGATTTTCCGGTGAGAATTTCAGGTCATCAGCTTCCATCTCGTGCTCTTTCATCAGTCGCATGGTCTCTACCATCAGCCAGTTGGATACCTTCTTCGGCTTCTTGCAGATTGCCGTGGTAGCCTCGAAAATATCAGCCAGTTTCTTAGCGGAGGTGATGATCTGTGCATCATAATCCGGAATATCAAAATCTTTCTTATAACGGATCAGTTTCTCCGTACGCAGCTCCGGCTGACGTGCTTTGATGGCTGCAAGCCACTCGTCACTGATAATGATCGGCACCAGGTCTGGTTCCGGGAAATAACGGTAGTCCTGTGCATCCTCTTTGGAACGCATTGCATGGGAAGACTCTTTATTGTCGTCCCATCTTCTGGTCTCCTGGATAACCGGACGGCCCATCTCCAGCAGCTCGATCTGACGCTCACGCTCACCTTCGATAGCATGTGCAATTGCCTTGAAAGAGTTGAGGTTCTTCATCTCGGTACGGGTACCGAACTTCTCTGCTCCCATTTCACGAACAGACAGGTTGACGTCCGCACGCATGGAACCTTCCTGCAGCTTACAGTCAGATGCTCCAAGATACTGAATGATCAGACGCAGTTTCTCAAGATAAGCGATAACCTCATCTGCATTTCTCATATCTGGCTCGGATACGATCTCGATCAGCGGTACACCGGAACGGTTATAGTCTACTAAAGAGCAGTCTTCCCACTCGTCATGAACCAGCTTACCAGCATCCTCCTCCATATGGATCTCATGGATACCGATCTTCTTCGGACCTGCCGGAGTCTCGATCTCCACATATCCATTGCGGCAGATCGGATAGTACAACTGAGAGATCTGATAGTTCTGTGGGTTATCCGGGTAAAAATAGTTTTTACGGTCAAATTTACAATTCTGAGTAATGGTACAGTTCGTAGCAAGTCCTACGGCAGCTGCATACTCAACGACCTGCTTATTCAGCACTGGCAGAGAACCAGGCATACCGGTACACACCGGGCAGGTATGGGTGTTGGGTGCTCCTCCAAATTCTGTACTGCAGGAGCAGAAGATCTTGGTCTTAGTTGCAAGTTCTACATGAACCTCCAGACCGATGACGGTCTCATACTGTTTGCTCATCTTCGATTCTCCTCCTTAATCCTGCGCTTTTGCTGCTTCACAACGCTCATAGGTTCTGGTCTGCTCATAAGCATAAGCAGCACGGATGATGTTGTTCTCTTTGAAGCAGTCACCGATCAGCTGCATACCGATCGGCAGTCCCTTGCTGTCCACACCACACGGTACAGAGATACCAGGCAGTCCTGCCAGGTTGACAGAAATGGTGTAAATATCGCCCAGGTACATTTTGATTGGATCACTCAAGGAGTTGCCAAGCTTCGGCGCGGTGGTCGGAGCTGCCGGTCCAAGGATCACATCATATTTTTCAAATGCACGGTCAAATGCTTTCTTGATCAGTGCTTTTGTCTTCAGTGCTTTGATGTAGTAAGCGTCATAATATCCGGAACTGAGCACGAAAGAACCAAGCATGATACGACGTTTTACCTCCGGGCCAAAGCCTTCACTTCTGGTCTTCTTATACATATTGTGAAGACCATTGTACTCTTCGGTCCGATAACCATATTTCACACCGTCAAAACGTGCCAGGTTGGAGCTTGCCTCTGCGGAAGCGATGATATAGTAAGCCGGGATCGCATATTCTACCAAGCTCAGATTAAATTCTTCCACGATTGCACCTTTCTCTTCCAGCACTTTGGCAGCTTTCAGAATGCTGTCTTTCACTTCCGGATCAAGACCCTCTCCAAAATAATCTCTCGGAATACCGATTCTCAGACCTTTGACATCATCCTTCAGTGCAGATGTAAAGTCATAGGACTCTCTCTTAACGGAAGTACTGTCCTTCGGGTCATAGGAAGCGATTGCTTCCAGAACCGTTGCACAGTCAGTCACATCTTTACAAACCGGTCCGATCTGATCCAGAGAAGAACCATACGCGATCAGGCCATAACGGGATACGGTTCCGTAAGTCGGTTTGATACCGGTAACGCCGCAGAAGGAACTTGGCTGACGGATGGATCCGCCGGTATCGGAACCCAGTGCAAAGGAGCACTCTTCAGCAGCAACTGCCGCACAGCTTCCGCCTGAAGAACCGCCCGGTACATGTTCTGCATTCCATGGGTTCTTGGTCGGTCCGAAATGAGAGGTCTCTGTAGTACTTCCCATGGCGAACTCGTCCATGTTGGTCTTACCAATCACAACTGCACCTGCTTTTTTCAGGTTCAGCACTGCCTCTGCAGAGTAGGTCGGTTTGAAATTGTACAGAATCCTGGAACTGCAGGTGGTCAGCATTCCCTCTGTACACATATTGTCTTTGATCGCAACCGGAACACCTGCCAGCGGTCCTGTCAGTTCTCCTGCTTCGATCTTCTTCTGGACTTCAGAAGCCTCTGCAAGTGCCGCCTCTTCGTCTACAGTTACATAACAGTTGTATGTTCCATCCAGCTTCTTGATCTGCTCCAGTGCCGCTTTGGTAGCGTCCACTGCAGTCACTTCACCGGATTTGATCTTTTTGCCGAGCTCTACGGCAGTCAGACTCATCAGATTCATATTGGTGTCCTCCTATTCTACCGTCTTAGGCACTTTAAATGCATTGTCTTTCTTTGCCGGTGCATTTGCCAGTGTCTTTTCATGCTCATCACCATTTACAACTACATCCTCGCGGAATACGTTGTGTACCGGAAATACATGGGACATAGGTTCCACGCCCTCTGTATCCAGTTCATTCAGCATATCGATATAGTCCAGCATATTGCCCATATCTTTTTTTGCCTGTTCCTTCTCCTCAGGAGAAAGCTCCAGCTTTGCAAGGATACCGACATATTCAATTGTTTCATCAGAAATAATATTTGCCATCGTATTTCTCCTCTTTTATTAATCTGCTTATGGCTCCAGTCTGGACAGGTCACGCGGATACAAAGTGGTCTCACGCACATTATCCTCGCCGACCAGCTTCATAGTCAGACGTTCCAGACCGATTCCCAGTCCACCGTGAGGCGGCATACCATAACGGAAAGTATCCAGATACTGCTCCAGACCTTCCTGATCCATTCCTTTTGCTGCGATCTTCTCGATCAGCATGTTGTAATCATGGATACGCTGACCACCGGTAGTAATCTCCAAACCATGATACAGAAGGTCAAAGCTTAAAGTATAACGGTTATCCTCCGGATCATCCATCGCATAGAACGGACGCTTTTTGGACGGATAATGAGTTACAAATACAAAATCTGCATCGTACTCTTCTTTGAAATACTGTCCGATCAGGGTCTCCTCTTCCGGTTCCAGATCGAACGGGTTACGGATCTTACGGTTGTATTTCTCTGCTACCAGCTCTTTTGCCTTATCAAAACGAACAGCCGGGATCTTGTCTACCTTCGGAAGAGTGATGTTCAGGATCTTCAGCTCCTTTGCATACTCTTTTTCCAGAAGCTGCATGGTATACTGCAGGAATCCGGTCTCCATTGCCATGATATCTTCAAAGCTGTCGATGTATCCCATCTCAAAGTCCAGAGAAGTGTACTCATTCAGATGTCTCTTGGTGTTGTGTTTCTCTGCACGGAATACCGGTGCCGTCTCGAATACACGATCAAATACTCCTACCATCATCTGTTTGTAGAGCTGCGGAGACTGCTGCAGCACTGCCGGACGATGGAAATACTCCAGTTTAAACAGGTTTGCTCCACCCTCGGCACTCTTTGCACCGATCTTTGGAGTATGGATCTCAGTAAATCCTTCCTGATACAGGAAATCACGGAAGCCTCTTACAATACCTTCCTGAATCTTGAATTTTGCACGCTCTTTGATATTTCTCAGAGATACAGAACGCATGTTGAGCTTCGCATCCAGAGAAGTGTTCAGCTTCCATTTTGCAATCGGAAGCGGCATGGGTGCACTTGGAGTGGAGAGGATCTTGATACCTCTGATCCGTACTTCAATTCCACCTGGAGCACGCTGCTCTTCATTAAGAATGCCCTCTACTTCTACAGTACAAGCCTCTTTCAGATCTTTCAGATCAAATCCGGACTTTCCTTCCTCGTATACGCACTGCAGAAGTCCGTCTCTCTTACGAAGTACCACGAATGCCACATCACCCATATCACGGATGGTATGAACAGCTCCGTTTACCTTGACTGTCTGACCGATCAGCTCTTTGTTCTGCAGCTTGGCAAGCTCGAGCAGGTCTGTCGTCTTAACACCTGTCATAAATTCCATGTTTCATTTCCTCCTGAATCTGTTGTCCGGGTACGGGTATAACGCAAAACGTCCCGTCCCGGAATATTTAGTTACAATACTCCGGGACGGGACGATCCATTCAATCTCCCGCGGTACCACCCGCATTGAGCAGTCATCCTGCTCCTCTCTTTCCTGCATGTAACGTATGCCTCGGGTATGGCCTACTAGATTTCGACCATCCAGCTCCCAGGTGTTCCCTTTGTCTGCTCCTCCAAATGACGCTCTCAGTCGGTGACATCATATTCCTGTCGGTCTCTGCATGACAAGAGTCCTGTTCTTCGCCTTTTCGTATCAAATCCAATCCTAGCATAAAACATACGTAAATGCAAGGGGTTTTGCTTTCTAATTTTCCTTTAATTTTCCGCATACACAGCAAAAGCCAGATCCACGTTTTCCACTTCTTCCGGTGCATACAGTGCACCGTCTGCATAGAGATCCCATGCACTCTGATAATAGAGGAAATCCGTCCGGATCACACAATCCGGATTGCGCAAAGTCACTTCTATAGTATAGGTCTGTGTCCGCTCCGGCACAATTCTGTCAAATGCAATCGTATACGCAGACATGCATGGAGCTTCTGCGCCTATAACCTGACCGGAAGCCACTGCCACGCCACTTTCATCCCACACCGTCACATCATAAACGGAATCATTGGCTGCGCCATCCCAGTTTGCCACCCACAAAGCAATGTGGTCAAATGCTTTTCCAGTTGTAAATGTCTGTAAAAAGTGTTCCTGCAGCGTCAGTTCATTGCTGCTCTCCTGATCTTGTAATACCGAATAGCTTCGCACCGGTTCTCCGCTTCGATGCACCACTGCTGCAGTTCCAAGGAACACCACCAGTACCGTTACACCGCAAGCTGCCAGCGCTGTCCGGGCTGAAGGAAGCGACTTGATGAAGCGATGGACATCCGCTTCCAGCAGACACATACCGTCCGTCGCTTCTGCGAGGATCAGAAGCATAAATGGGATACTGTATGCCTGATCCACTTCCCAGATCAGATAGAACAGATACGCTCCACACAGATTGATTGAGAAGATGTCAAGGAAACTTCTCTGCCGCTTCAACGCACGCCAGATCAGTGCCAGCAGCAGAAGTCCTGTCAACATTCCATGATAGCTGTGCAGATACAGCGCCAGATAATCTGCGCGCCCGCCATTCAAATATTTCTGTAACGGTGACGTGCTCTGCATCGTCCGGAACAATGCATAATAATCATCTGTTCCATCAGAAAATGCCACACGCATCTTATTGCGGAACAGGGTCAGCATCCCAGCCGGTCCCATATCAGCAATCCGTTCTTTCAGACGTTCTACATCTGCTGCAGTCCGTTCTTCCTTGGTAGAGAAGGAGCCCGTATAAGCATCATCTGCACTGTTGTACTGACCGTCTCCCTGGGCACTCATCATGATCCAGTGGACTGTTGGATAGCCCGTCTCTGATGGATCAAATCCTGCATAGTGATCGCGGATCTTGCCATATGCGGCAAATACCAGCAAAAGTCCTGCCACAAAGCACACAACTGAGATGACTGACTGCTGAACTGCCCGTCGAAAATGTTTCCCACGCTCTGAGGCTGTACTTCCATCCGAATCTGTAGACACAGTACCAAAATAACTGATTTCCTCTTTTACACCGCCGATCTGCAGCACCGTATACATCACAATCGAGCACACAGTCAGGATCACCGTTGCCCGGATCTCATACCCCACTGCCAGTAATGCTCCGGTCAGCAGATACTGGATCCATTTTTTCCATAATAGTTTCTGCCTCCTGGCTTTATCATACAGCCAGACTGCTCCCATGGAAAATGCAAGGGAGATCGTGGAGGTATAATACATCTGTCCCAGCAGATACCACAGAGGATTCCCCATAGTCAGCAGCAGAAAGCAGATAGCCCGGCGCCTGGAGCGATATCGGGTGATCAGCCGGAAGGTACAGTAAAATCCCACATTCATAAACAGAATGTTTACAATCTTCACCGCATCCATCCACCAGATTCTGGGAACTCCAGCTAATTCCACTACCTTCAGCCACACGCAGGTAAACAGACACATAGGAATGTTGTTGGGATATTTCATAAAATAATTTTTAAAATGAGTCTGCCCAATTGTGCCACCCTGCTCCACCAATGCCACTGCTGCATCAAAGATCTTCAGATGATCCTGACGAAGAGAGCTTCTGACCGTCAGCACAAACAGCACCTGCACCGCAAACATCGCGATCACCAGCAGTGGGACTGCCCTCCGCCAGTGCTTCTCGATCCATGGTTCTGCGATCCTGAACAGTTCCAGATACAACACGCAAAACAAAAAAGAGGTTCCCAGCAAAAATGCGGGAACCATTTTTCCATGCAGGATTCCCTGGAGTACAGCGGCATTATTTAATGTATCCACAGCACCATAAAAAACATAGGCACTGACAGGGATCAATATGGCAAAGAGCACCAGATAGACTGCTCTTTTACATCCGTTCCAGAAATCCGTCATTATTCCAGACCCTCCGGCAGAGTGATCTCACCGTCGAATACGGTCGTTGCCGGGCCTGTCATGTATACACATCCATCTTCTTCGTTCCACTCGATCTCCAAGTCTCCGCCCAGCAGATGAACCAGAACACTTCGGTCACACAGCCCATTCAGCACAGCAGCCACAGCTGTTGCACAGGTTCCCGTTCCACAGGCAAGGGTCTCTGCGGAACCACGCTCCCAGACTCTCATCTCCATGGTCTTGCGATCCAGCACTCTGACGAATTCCGTATTGGTACGCTTCGGAAAACGTTCATGACTCTCAAACAGCGGTCCGTAAGTCTCCAGCGGGAACTCCTTCACCGGTGTATCAATGAAGATCACTGCATGAGGATTCCCCATGGATACGCAGGTCATCTTCCATTCCCTGCCTCCAGCCTCGATTGCTTCTGCAACCACAGGCTCTTTCTCTGCTTTTACCGGGATCTCACTGGCTTTCAGGATCGGTTTACCCATATTGACACGAACCTTGGACACTTTTCCATTTTCTATGGTTAATTTCAGATATTTGATACCGGCAAGGGTATCCACACTGATCTCATCCTTGTCTGTCAGATCATAATCATACACATACTTTGCCACACAGCGGATCCCGTTTCCACACATCTCTGCCTGAGAACCATCTGCATTATAAATATTCATCCGAAAATCCGCACGATCCGAACTTCCGATCAGAATCAATCCGTCAGATCCGATTCCAAAATGACGGTCACTGACGATCTTTGAGATCTCTGCCGGATCTTTCAGTTCCTTTTTCGTACAGTCCACATATACATAATCGTTGCCGATTCCATGCATTTTTGTAAATTTCATAATGAAACCTCCTGCTATCACTATCTTTTACTATACCAAAAAGGCCGCTTTCATACAAGCTATATCTTTGTCATACTAATGACCATCTCTGCGGTCTCAGTCAGCGATGTACCGCTGTCCATACTGCATTTCTGAATATATCGATGGGCTTCTTCCTCCGTCATATGATTTCGCTCCATCAGAATGGATTTTGCTTCCCACAGAACCTTTTTCTCCGCTTCTGAACGCTGCTTTGGCTTTGCTCTCAGTTTTTTTCTGCGTCGCGTCTGGTTCATGCACATCATTTCCAGTGTGTTCATCAGATCATGAACCTTCAGCGGCATGGATACACAGACAATATCACGGTCACCGCACTCCGAACAGACCCTATGGGACGCCAGCAAAAGCATATCAAATCCCTCAGGCAGCGAATTTTTCAGATCAAAATAATACATATCTGAAAATTTATATCCACTTATAATGATCCCGTCATTCATCATATCTATGTAATTGAGTACCTGCGACCCCTGGGTACAGACAGCCGTCACATCATACCCGTGCCGCGACAGCAGATTGCGGATACTCTTTCCATCCTCTGGTTTGGGAAGGACCACAATTATACTGTTCAAACTTCAACTCCCCTTTCTGTTTTTGTATGGTAAAAACAAAAAGGTCCGCCTAAACTCTCAGCAGATAACTGTCGATCTCCCACTGGCTTACCTGGGCATTATATTCTTCCCATTCCTTCTTCTTGGCATCTGCGATCTTCGCACACATCTCTTCACCCAGTGCCTCTTTCATCAGCGGATCTGCCTCAAATTCCTGGATTGCCTCTCCCAGATCTCTTGGAAGGATTTCCACGCCGTTTGCCTCCAGTTCTTCCAGTGTCATGGCATTCATATTGGCATCCATACACTCCGGCGGCAGAATCTGATTCTTAATTCCGTCCAGCCCCGCATGAAGGCATACAGCCAGCGCCAGATACGGATTGCAGGCAGGATCCGGGGAGCGAAGCTCAATTCTGGTATCCTCTCCTCTGGTACCAGGAATCCGCACCAGCGGTGTCCTGTTCTTTGCCGACCATGCAATATAGGTCGGTGCCTCAAAGCCCGGGATCAGACGCTTATAAGAATTAACGATGGGATTCAGGATCAGCGTCATGGCTTTAATATGTTTGAAAATACCACCCAGGAAATAATATGCCTCCTGGCTTAATCCATATTTATCCCTGGGATCCTGGAAAATATTTTTGCCATCTTTGGACAGAGACATGTTAATGTGCATGCCGGATCCATCCACACCATTTTTCGGCTTCGGCATAAACGTAGCATGGAGACCATGACGTTTGGCAATGGTCTTCACCACCAGCTTAAAAGTCATAATGTTGTCTGCTGTTGTCAGTGCATCCGCATACTTAAAATCAATCTCATGCTGTGCCGGAGAATTCTCATGATGAGAAGCCTCCACTGCAAATCCCATGTCCTCCAGCGTGAGGATCATGTCTCTTCTTGCATTTTCACCAAAATCCAGTGGGCTCATATCAAAATAGCCTGCCTGCTCGTGGGTGATCGTTGTCGGCATTCCATCATCGTCCACATGATACAGGAAGAATTCGCATTCCGGTCCTACATTGAACGTGTATCCCATGGATTCCGCCTCGCTTATGATCTTCTTCAGCACATAACGGGGATCTCCCTCATAACAGCTTCCATCCGGGCGGTACACATCACAGATCAGACGCGCCACCTTGCCCTGCTGGGGTCTCCACGGAAATGTAGCAAAAGTGCTGTAATCCGGGTACAGATACATATCACTCTCTTCCACCCGCACAAATCCTTCCACTGAGGAACCGTCAAACATTACTTTGTTATCCAGAGCATTTTTCAGATGACTGGAAGTGATCGCAAGGTTCTTCATATTTCCAAACAAGTCGGTAAACTGGAGTCTGATAAACTCCACATCTTCGTCTTCTACCATTTCCAGAATATCTTTTTTCGTGTATTTACTCATCTCGGCTGCTCCTTTTCTCGCATATATTGTGTGACAATTCCTTCTATATCAATAAATTGTCAATCATCTGTATTTATAGAAAAAGGGCGTACTTCCTTACGAAAACGCCCTTGTTTCTAAAGGAAAATATAACAGCCGGAAGGCTCTTTGTCAATAACTGGATTTCTACATAGAATATAACAGAAAGGAGTTGAAAATATGAATAATTATATCTGGATTCTGCTGTTGCTCATCCTCTTTGGCGGCTCTGGCAATGGCTGTAACTGTGACTGTGGAGGCAATCGGCCGCGTTGCAATGACAGACCATCTGGAAAACCCTGTGGTCCGGGGTCAGGTTCTGGCTTCCCACCTCCACCGCCTGCCCCCTGCGACTGTGGATGCCGGAAGGAAGAGCCTTCCTGCCCAGGTCCTTCTTCCTGCCCAGGTCCTTCTCCCTGCCCAGGTCCTTCTCCCTGTCCGGGACCTTCTCCCTGTCCGGGACCTTCTCCACGTCCGGTTCCACCGCCACCTCCGCCACGTCCTCCCTATGACAACGGATGTGGCTGTGCCCGCTGATGTCTTCAGTCTGAGACATTCCAGACCACTGTCATGCCAAAGTATTAATCTCAAAATGCAGAGTCACCGCCAGATGACGGTGACTTGTATTTTGTATGCAAAACTTCAGGCTTCTTTCTTCCACATGGTAAATAACAGGATCGGGCAAGCTGCCATCAACGGATAGCCATAGCGAAGCAATGCCGCCGGTCCCAGAAGACTGGTACCCAGATACATCCAGAGCGGAAGGATCCATAGTAATTTCTCATATTCTTTCTGATAGATCAGATACAGACTTGCCAGCACCAACAGCCAGAAATAAAGTCCCATGGACAAGAGCTCCCGCACAATGGGAATCTGTCGGAAGGACGCATCCGTTCCAATGGCAGTGTAATACCGGTTCAACCATTCGCTCTTTGGCTCCATCTGCACATGAGGATAATGGGGATCGTCTTTCTGAATGTCAAAGCAGACAAATTCCAGATATTCATCCTCCACATCCGGATACCAGAATCCAAGGGTGGTATTTAAAAATGCATCAATATAAATCTTCTTATTTCTACATCCAACCTGGAACCAGGTCTTCAGAAATTCTGCCTTTTCTTCCTCAAATGCGTCTGTATGAAACTGATTTTTCACCGGATCAGACAGATTGGGTGTATACAATGCCATAGTCTCTTCATCCATCACCGGTCGGATCACATCCATCTCTTCTGGGCGGATATCCCCGCCTGCCACATACGTGCGGCTCAGAGTCTGGATCACAATATTGTACATCTCTCTGGCATTTCCCGGCTCTGCACCGATCACGTTCAGAAACGGACCATTATAGACACCGTAGACAAGCACCAGTCCAAGTGCCAGCACCAGCAGCTTTTTCCGGTATTTCCACAGATAGATCAGCAGAAATGGAACACACGCCAGCATCGTATGAAAACCATTGTTTCGCAAAAGCAACAGCAGCGAAAAAGTAATTCCTGCAAATATGGTATGCCTCCAGCCCTTAAAATATTCCTCAGGGGTGCTGCACATACAAATCACCTGCAGAAGGCACAGCACCAGTACACCGGAAAACACAGTATCCTTGGTCGTATAGACGGCCATCATGCCATGAAACGGAAACAGACAGAAAAACAGTACTGTTCCGATCCAGAGCCATTGGGGCACCTGCTTCCTTTTTAAGAAACAGCTGATCCATGCAAAGATTCCGGCCAGAATGATCATCTGCAGCACATTGCAGAGTGCCGCAGCCGTATTGTCACTCCATCCAAAAGCTCTGGTCATACTGAAAATACCGCATAAAATGCCCGTATGGAGCAGCGGATGATGAGCCGTCAGCCAGCCGGAAAAGGTCCAGCCGATCTGATTGGGCGCATCTGCCGCAAACAGACCCGGGTAACCTCCCAGAAACGCCGGCAGGAAGCTTATAAAATACAGAAGCCAGTATTTTATGAAGGCAGGGACGTTTTGTGCCGCCCTGCATAATGCCAAAGACTTTGCCATGGCGGTCTGTGGCGCTGTGCTGCCCTGCGATTCTCTCTTTGGCAAACCAGCACCAGAATCTGCGCTCCGCCCCCTTAGCCAGTTCATCAATAAAAAGCTTATCAACACTCCCGCCGTAAACAACGGAACCCGGATCAGAATCCTGTGAAAGATCGTCTTATGCAGTGGATTTTCTGAGATTGCCCACAAAGTCCCATAATGCTGGATCATATATCCACAACGATCAAAGGCGGCAAATACTATGCCGCCCAATAATGCAAATATCCAGATACGAAGGTTCTTCCCATGCAGCTTATCTGTCATTCTCTTTAAGCTCCTTATAATGCATGTCTACTTTAATCAGATTCATCTCAAACTCCTGACGGCTTCTCTGAGCCCCTGCTGAGAGGACCAGACCTGCAAATACAGACTGGATCGCTGCCATCATGGCAAATCCACAGGCGATCAGGGTCGGGAATTTGGGTACAAGCCCGGTTGCAATATACTCCATCAGCACCGGGATAAAGAATCCTATGCTCATCACCGCCAGAACAAGTGCCAGAAGCCCGAAGAAATTCATGGGCTTGTAGTTTCTGTATAACTTTGCAATGCTCATCAGCACTTTTGCACCGTCTGAATACGTGTTCAGCTTGGACTCGCTTCCCTCCGGGCGGTCACGGTACTCGATGATCACATTGTCCACCTGCATATTCTTATCTGCTGCATGGATCGTCATCTCAGTCTCGATCTCGAATCCTTTGGACAGCACCGGGAAGGTCTTTACAAACTGATAACTGAATGCACGGTAACCCGTCATAATGTCCTTGATCTCGGTATGGAACAGCCGATTGATGGTTCCTCTTACCAGAGAATTACCAAAATTGTGGAATGGACGCTTATTCTCTGTAAAATAAGTGGAAGACAGACGATCTCCCACAACCATATCTGCCTGATGCTCCAATACCTTGTCCACCATCTCTCTGGCGAACTCTGCCGGATAGGTATCATCTCCATCCGTCATCACATAGACTTCCGCATCAATCTCGCGGAACATGCGGCGGATCACATTTCCCTTTCCCTGCATATACTCATGGCGGACCACAGCTCCGGCCTTCTCTGCCAGCTCTACCGTCCGATCAGATGAATTATTATCATATACATAGATCACGGCTTCCGGCAGTACCGCTTTAAAATCACGAACTACCTTCTCCACAGTCTTTTCCTCGTTATAACACGGGATCAAAACAGCAATTTTATCCAAGGTTTTTGTCTCCCTCTTACTAATTTTCTTCGATTTATTGATTGTATCATATCCTTATATGAAAAGCAAAGAATTTGATAATCTATAACGCAATAATTCTTTGACATCTATTTTCGTATATAGTAAAATGAGACTGTATTGGAGGAAAATATGGATATAAATGAACTTTTCAAAAAAGATAAACGTGAATCTGCTGTTGACATTGTAGTCAATAATATTAAACAGCTTTTAATTGAAAGAAAATTGAAGCCAGGAGACCGCCTTCCAAGTGAGCTTGAGATTTCTGAAGGCATGGGAGTCAGCCGTGGTTCTGTCCGTGAGGCCATGAAGATCCTTACTGCATTTGGTCTTGTGGATATTCGGGTGGGGAATGGTACTTATATCTGCGATACCCCTGGCACCAAGTTGATGGATTCCTTACTTTTCAGTTTCTTCATTGCCAATCCGGATACGAAGAATCTCTATGAGCTCCGTAAAGCACTGGAAATCGATGTTCTTCAGCTGATCCTTGTGCATTATGATGAAAATGAGGATGACCGTATTGCTCTGGAAGAAAATCTGGAAGAGCTCTCCCAGCTGATCGCCAAAGGAGCCACCCCGGAAAAACTTCAGGAAAATGATCTGGCTTTCCATCATCTTCTTGGAAGCTGCACGACCAATCCTTTGTTAGAACAGATCTACAACATTGTAATTGACTTTATGGAGCCCTCCATTACAGCCACTCATAAGAGACAGCATGGTGAATATGTTTATAAGGTTCACTCTGATATGGTAGATGTGATCAGAACCCGGAACGGCGAGCGGATCTCCGAAGCGGTTGCCGCTTCCGTTGATACCTGGTCATCTCTGCAGGATTTATAAAAATATACAAAATTCTTACGTTCTTTCAAAATCCGTGGGATAACTGCTGTTGTCCTGCGGATCTTTTTTTCAGCCTTCAGCCTGTCGCATCGACCAGGTGTCTACAGAAGATGTGATAACCTCTTCGATCCGGCTGTAATCCCTGGTACGGATCACTTCCAGTATCTGCATATGTTCTTTATACACGATCTCTCCATGCTGATTTTTTAATGTTTCCGCAATGGATGCTTCCATAAAATCGATCACGATTCCATAGATCCGTTCCATTAATACATTTTTAGTACAGATCCCCATCAGACAATGAAAGGAAATATCATTTTCTCTCAACCAGTCAGTATCTGGATTCTTTGTAAGCAATTCTTTCAGCTCATCTACATTTTCCTCCAGCATCCGGCGTTCTTCTTCATTTTCATCATAATGATCCAGGACAGACTCCAGAATGTCGATCTCGATCAGCCTGCGAAATTCATATAATTTCCCAATATTGGGATTATTGACAAAGAAGCTGAACAGCAGAGAATCAGCCAATGTTCTTCCTGGTTTCTGACAGATATAGGTACCTGTCCCTACTCTTGACTCCACCAGACCAAATGCAGTCAGAATTCTGAGAGCTTCCCGTACCGATCCGCGACTTACATTCATCGCTTCAGAGATCTCCACCTCGTTAGGAAGCCGGTCTCCTGGTTTTAACTTTCGTTCGATCAGCAGTTTTTTAATGTTGTTTACCACAATATCCACTGTTGATTCTCTTTTGTTCGCTCTGAACAGTTCTTGTACGGCCATAGTTCTCCTTCTTCTGATACAAAAATTCCCCACCAGGCATGGCATCCTGGCAGGGAGATGTTAGAGGAATTGTATCAAACTTAGCTCTTTCAAATAATCTCTTTTTTGCTTATCTCCGTTTTTTAAGGAAAAGACCGGCAGTATCCGGAATCTAATCCATCTGACCACCGACCTTTTCCATAGGGCATATATTACAAATTGTAAAGATGATTACTTATTTCTGCGGTTTTACGTCAAAACCAAGGTTCTCCTGAGAGGTCTCCGGATGAAGCATGGTTGCGATTACTTTACGAAGCAGCTCGTCATCCCAGATCTTCTTCCAGTCGTCACGAAGTACCAGATGATTACCGATCTCAAGTGCAACCTTACAAGCATCTGATACAGGCGGGTTGCCTGGCAGATATCCAAGGAAGTTAGCAGTCAGGTTGAATACATGTCCTGTCAGGAAGGAAACAGCAGCCTCACGGTCGATTCCTCTTTTAACAGCTTCATTTACGGTCTCAGCCATTGCATAGCAGCAGGTAGCTCCAAGAGTCTCTACCAGAGTCGGCTCCAGGAATGCGATCTGCTCGGAAGTCATAACGAATGCTTTGTCTGCACGATACATGCAGCGAGCGGTCTCCTGAGCCAGTTTGAATTTCTCCTCATCGCCCTGGATGCAGCTCATTACGATATCCTGATGTCCGCCTTCACCGCCGAAACGATCCTGATATGCTTCTTCTTCTTTCTGCCATTTGAAGTAGGACAGATGGCACGGATGTGCTACACCGAATGTACAATCATCACGCAGAGTCAGCTCTTTTGCAACAGCTGCAGCCGGATCAAGGATCAGGAATACAGTGCCCGGTTTCAGCATCGGAACATACTCAGCAGACAGTTTTTTGATTAAAGTATCCGGAACTGCAAAGATAACTACATCTGCAAATGCAAGTGCCTCATCTACCGGAGTAACTTTTAATCCACGCTCTTTTTCGATACGCTCTACTGCAGGCGGGAAAGTCTCAACTAATTTGACATCAAATTTGTCCGGGAATTTTGTTACCAGGTTGTTAGATGTACGGGTACCCATTTTTCCGCCAGCACCAATGACTGCTACTTTGATCTTTTCCATTTTTATGCCTCTTTCTTTTAATAAGATATTATTTGATAGGAATTACTTTCCTAAAGTTTCTTTTACAGTTGCTGCGATCTTCTCCGGAGCATATCCGTAAGCATCAGCAAGCTCTTTTGCCGGACCGGACTCTGCGAAGTCAGTCAGTGCGATTCTCTTAACCTTAACCGGCTGATTCTCAGTTGCCAGGCGGCTGATGTAAGAACCAAGTCCACCATTGATATTGTGATCTTCAACGGTTACGATCTGGCTGGTCTTAGCCATAACATCAAGGATCTTGGACGGATCTTTGCCGTACAGGATATTGATATCTGCAACAGTTACGTTGATTCCCTGCTCTTTCAGCAGATCTGCTGCTGCAAGTACACGATCAAGTACATAACCATTAGAGAACAGTACTGCATCTGTGCCATACTCTTTCCAAACGGTGATACCATCTTTGGAGAATGGAGCATCTTTTGCATATACATCAACTTCACGTCCGCTGCCGCCACGGATATATACCGGACCCTGGATCTCTGCTGCATATTTAACAGCCTCATATAACTGCTCCGGATCTGCCGGGGTCAGAACAGTGAAGTTCGGGATGCTGGTTACAAATGCCAGATCCTCGTAGAACTGATGGGTAACACCCTCACGCTCTCCACCAAGGATACCTGCGTTAACACCGATGAATTTTACATTCAAATCAGTATAACCAACGAATGTACGCATCTGCTCTCCAGCTCTCATGGTAAGGAATCCACAATAGGTTCCAACGAACGGAAGCATTCCTGCGGAAGCAAGTCCTGCAGCTACATCAACTGCGCACTGCTCTGCGATACCACACTCGATGTAACGATCCGGATAAGTCTCTCCAAAAGGAACTGCTCTCATAGCTTTCAGTGAATCCGGGAATACTCCAACTACTTTATCATTCTCTGCTGCCATCTCGTACAGTGCTGCAGCAAAAGCTTCTCTCGTACCCTTAAACTCTGCCATTATTCCTCACCTCCAAGTTCTTTCTTGGCAATCTCCCACTGCTCATCAGTCGGAACACCTTTATGCCATGCATTGTTGTTCTCCATAAAGCTCAGGCCTTTACCTTTGATACAATCACAAACGATTGCGTGTGGTTTTCCTTTATAGCCCTTAGCGATTGCTACTGCTGCTTTGATTCCATCAATGTCATGTCCACTGATTTCCTGTGTATGCCATCCGAAAGCTCTGAAGCGATCTGCAATGTTGTTCTGTCCTACAGTGAAATCTACGCTCTTGTAAGACTGCCATCCGTTACGGTCAACGAATACTACCAGATTGTCAAGCTCACGGCCAGTTGCCATATTCACGCCTTCCCAGCAAACACCTTCCTGAAGCTCTCCATCACCACAGATAACATAGGTGAAATAATCTTTTTTCTGAATCTTGGCTGCTGCTGCCATTCCTGCTCCGATTGCAATTCCGTTTCCAAGAGAACCAGATGTCATATCGATTCCTTTGGTGCTGTGCATTGACGGATGTCCCTGGAATGTAGAACCAAGTGCACGAAGATGGAAGTGCTCTACCTTCGGCTCAAAGTATCCTTTCTCATTCAGTGCTGCGTACCAGATCGGGCAAGCATGTCCTTTGGAAAGGATGAAGCGGTCACGATCTTCCCACTCCGGATTTTTCGGATCAACGTTCATAGCGTCGAAGTAAAGTGTTGCTACGATGTCTGCGATGGATAATGCCGGACCCGGATGACCGTCTTTTCCTTCATACACCATACGCACTGCTTCGAGACGAAGCTTGTTGGCAAGTTTTTGTAACTCCTGTGTGTTCACTTTCTCTTCCTCCTTTAGAATAATTTAATTATTAAATTTTCTATTTTTCACATCATCATTCAACAGTCAACTTATGTCTTTTGTTTTAAGTTTGTTGTTAAACATCTGATGTTTCCTGTTGATGCTAATATACACCATGCTGTCCAATATGTCAATTATTTTTCTAATCATTTTTTCGTTTTAGATGTTTTGCACAATTTACGCATACCTTTTTTATACAGAATGCCGTTTAGGTTCTGTTAAGACGAAAAAAAGACGCATTTCCATGCGTCTTTTCTTCTTATCATATATTACACAAACTTATTAAGCTCCAAATCATATTCGTAATCAATCGAACGTAGCTTTTTACAAATTTCCTCCTGATCCAGTCCATTGTCCTTACAAAAGCTGGTCAGATCCGGATAAAAATCCCGAAGCTGCGTGTTCACATAGCTCAATAATATCATAGGATCTGTTGGTAACATATTTTTTCTCTCCTTTGTTTTTGTCTATGTTAACATGTACTTTATTATTCTTCAATGCTTTCTCTTTCCGCATGATATTTGACATCCTACCTTTGTGCGTGTTAATATACTACTATATTAATAATCTGTTTAGGTGTTGTGCAAATCTGTACAGATTTTATACAATGGGAAAAGGGGTCTATTTTATGGAGGTGCAAAAATTATTCAAAGCAAACAAGCGGGAATCAGCCGTTGATATTGTTGTCAATAATATTAAACATCTGTTGATGGAACGCAAATTAAAGCCGGGAGACCGACTACCAAGTGAATCCGAGATTTCTGAGGGAATGGGTGTCAGCCGTGGTTCCGTCCGGGAAGCCATGAAGATTCTGTCCGCATTTGGACTTGTAGATGTCAAAGTCGGCAATGGAACTTATGTATGTGAGAAGCCAGGATCCACCCTGATGGATTCTCTTCTTCTGAGTTTTTTTGTCACTAATCCGGATCCGGAAAAGCTGTATGAACTCAGACAGGTGATTGAGATTGATGTTCTGGAAATGATACTAAGACATTATAATGAAAATACTGCTGAGCGGAAAGCACTGAGAGAAAATCTGAATTTACTTCAAAAACTGATAGACAAAAATCTGTCACTGGAACAGTTGAAAACCATAGATCTGGAATTCCACCATCTGATGGGAAGCTGTACAAAGAATGTTCTGATGGAGCGGATCTACAGTATTGTTCTTGATTTTATGGAACCGACGATTACCGCTACCCTAAAAACTCAACATGGTGAGATCACTTACCAGGAGCATCAGAAGATCCTGGAGGTTATTGAAACGCAGGATTATGATCGCATCCACGATGTCATCACGGATTCTGTGAACACCTGGTCAACACGCCAACAAGTTTCTAATCTTTAACCCTATAAAAATCCCGTGAACTGCACTCGGCATTCACGGGATTTTGCTTTTCTCATATTAATCTTTGATCACTCTGACTGCTTTCACTGGACTACGATAACTTACACCAGAGATCGTGATACCCACACGTGGGTTGCTGGCATGTACAACCTGTCCGCCACCCACATAGATTGCCACGTGGTTGATACCCGAACGGTTGCCATAGAATACCAGGTCTCCCGGCTTCAGCTCAGACAGACTGATCTTGGTTCCACAGTTCGCCTGCGCACGGGATGAATGCGGAAGACTGATACCATAATTTCGGAATACAGAAAGTACGAATCCGGAACAATCCGCTCCCTTAGTCAGACTGGTTCCTCCCCATACATATGGATTACCAATATACTGTTTTGCAAAGTTACTGAGTGCCATCCGCACATCAGATACACCTGCTCCATACATGACCTCAGAAATCGTCAGTGCTTCATCAAGCTTGGCACCTACATTTACATAATCTTTGAAAAGATATCCTTCCTCACCGTCCAGATCAATCTTGACCCACTCATCCAGCTCTTCCAGAACATCAAAGCTCTGATCGCTTCCTACAATATCCAGCACTTCGCTGTCAGTGCTCGGCTGGGTGCGAACCTTCAGGCCTTCTGTGTTCACATCTGCTACTGTCTTCAGCAGAGAACCTGCTTTCTCCAGTGCCTCACTTCCGGTGAGCACATATTCTGCCTTAATGTATCCTTCTACTTTTCCAGATTTGATCTGCAGCCACTCGCCCTCTTCTCCAAGCACGTCACAGCCTGCATTATTACCGATCTTTCCAACGATCTTACCTTCTGTTGAGGCACTGTCTCGAATGTTTACTTTTCCTTCAGATACGGTCACGATTCCCAGATTGCTGTATCCGTCCAGGTGAAAGGCATCCAGAACGGTCTGATTCATTGCATTTTCAACATCCGTAGTCTCTGCCGCATCCATATCTGCAGAAAGTCCGATCTGTGAACTGATTCCCAGTGCAGCAGATGCCTGTGCATCCATAGGTGCTGCAGTGAATGCCACAGCTCCGGCCAGTACCAGTGCAAATCCTCCTGTTATGATCTTATGGTAAATGTTATTCATATTGATTCTCCTATACTGTCATCACATCATTCAGAGTCCATTCGCAAAATCACCTCTTCAAGGCTTTCCTTTTGCTCACATATAGTTCTGAATTATTACAGAATTGTTACATTTCGAATACGATTCTATAACAAATGCGAGGATTTGTCAAGTAAAGCCGGCATTTCTGCCGGCTTTTCAGATTTTAGATTTTATTTGCTCATTTTATCGACTACTGACATGAGCTCGTCGATTTTTTCATCTCCATTGCCCTCCAGGATTGCTGTTTTCAGGCAGCCTTTCATGTGAGCACGGATAACTTCGTTATTTACCTTTTTCAGAATGGCTTCAGTGGCAGTCACCTGGGCGGAAATATCCATACAATAACGGTCCTCCTCCACCATTCGGAGGATTCCGTCAATCTGCCCTCTTGCTGTCTTCAGCAGCCGTTCAATTTTCTTTCTGTCAGCCTGCATGTATCTACCTCCCTGTGACCCAAGCAGATTACTCGATTCCGGTAACTTCGTATCCTGCGTCAACCACTGCCTTTTTCAGTTCTTCATCAGTCACTGCACCGTCTACTGTCACATAAGCAGCCTTATCTTCCAGGCTGACAGTTGCAGTCACACCATCCAGTGCGTTCAGTGCCTTGTCTACTCTTCCTGTACAATGAGAGCACATCATTCCTTCGATTTTAATTGTTTTTTTCATGGTTAGTTCCCCTTTCTTTTTCTCTGCCGATACGGCAGTTGTTTTTCCGCCACGTTTCTTACGGAAGCCTGGCTGAAATCCTTTTAATCGCAGTGCGTTACATACCACAAATACAGAGCTGAAGCTCATGGCTGCGCTTCCGAACATCGGACTTAACTGCCAGTTCAGCAACGGATAAAATACACCTGCTGCCAGCGGAATACCGATAGCATTGTAACAAAATGCCCAGAACAGATTCTCTTTGATGTTGCGAATCACTGCACGACTCAGCTGTACAGCAGTCACCGCATCCAGCAGATCACTCTTCATCAGAACAATATCTGCGGACTCAATGGCCACATCTGTTCCTGCTCCGATGGCAATACCAACATCCGCTCTGGCCAGTGCCGGTGCATCGTTGATACCATCACCTACCATGGCAACTTTATGGCCTTCCTCCTGCAGTCTGCGGACTTCCCTTTCCTTATCCTGCGGAAGTACCTGTGCGATCACGCGGCTGATGCCAAGCTGCTTTTGAATGGCTCTTGCCGTCTTCTCATGATCACCGGTCAGCATGACCACATCAAGTCCCATCTGCTCCATCTCGCGGATCGCTTCCGCACTGGTCTTCTTCACCGGATCTGCCACTGCGATCATTCCAAGAAGCTTCTGATCCGCTGCAATGTACAGCACTGTCCTGCCTTCCTCTGATAATTTTCCTGCTTCTGCATCCATTCCGTCAAGTATAACTTTCTGCGCATCCATCATTTTCTGATTTCCTGCCAGTACTTTTCTTCCGGATACCATTCCTGAGACGCCCTGCCCCGCTTCTGCGGCAAATTCCGTTGCCTGAGAAACTTCAACTCCTGCTTCCTCTGCATATCTTACAATAGCCTCTGCTAACGGATGCTCACTTGCTTTTTCCAGCGATGCTGCCAGTCCTAAAAGCTCTGCTTCGGTCACACCCGGAGCCATTCTCACTGTTGCCACTGCCGGATGACCTTCGGTAATGGTTCCTGTCTTATCCAGCACCACGGTATCTACCAGATGTGCAGTCTCCAGGCTTTCACCTGACTTGATGAGGATTCCCTGCTCTGCTCCACGACCGGTTCCAACCATAATGGCTGTCGGGGTTGCCAGACCCAGTGCACACGGACAGGAGATCACAAGCACTGCAATACCAGATGCCAGTGCAAAACTGAAGGTTGCTCCTGACAGCAGCCAGACTATGATTGTAATCACTGCAATGGTAATAACTACCGGAACGAAAATACCGCTGACCTTATCTGCCAGTTTGGCAATGGGCGCTTTACTTCCACCAGCTTCCTCCACCAATCGAATGATCTGCGACAATGTGGTATCCTCACCGATCCGGTCTGCCTTCATCTGAAAATAACCGGCCCGGTTAACGGTTGCGCCGGTTACCCGATCTCCGACCTTCTTCTCTACCGGAATGCTCTCACCAGTGATCGCTGACTCATCCACTGTTCCGGTTCCCTCCAGGATCACCCCATCCACAGGGATCCCTTGTCCTGGTTTTACGATAACCGTCTCGCCTACCTGTACCTGATCCGCAGGAATCTCTGTCTCCCGACCATTTCGTACCACCAGTGCCGTCTTCGGAGCCAGATCCACTAGCTTGGTGATAGCATCAGAAGTCCGGTTCTTGGATCGGGATTCCATATATTTTCCAATGGTGACCAATGTCAGGATCATGGCTGCAGATTCAAAATAAAGATTCATGACTGCCATATGTGCCATATCCGTCTCGCCGCGCCCCATGGCATATCCCATCACATACAGGCGGCTGACACTGTAGACAAATGCTGCCGTGGAACCCATAGCCACCAGAGTGTCCATATTCGGTGCTCCGTGGAACAGCGACTTAAATCCGTTCTCATAGTATTTCCGGTTCAGATACATGATCGGAAGTGTCAGGAACAGCTGAGTCAGTGCAAATATCATCATATTCTCATGTCCAAGCAGAATGCCCGGCAATGGCCATCCCAGCATATGTCCCATGGAAATGTACATGAGTACAATCAAAAATACAATAGACCAGCCCAGACGATGCTTCATCTTTTTGGCTTCTTCTGCTGTCCGCTTCTGCAGATCATTCTCTGCTTTTTTCACCGGCTCATGGGCATCCTTGACAGATGCACCATATCCTGCATCCTCCACTGCATGAATGATCGCTGCCGCATCGATGGCTTCATCTTCATATTCCACCACCATGGAATTCTGCAGCAGATTGACCTGCACCTGATCCACACCCGGAACCCGGCTCACAGCCTTCTCCACATGGGCACTGCATGCACTGCAGCTCATGCCGGTCACATCAAACTTTTGCTTCATTTTATCTATATCTCCTCTCTCAGGTCTTATTGATATTTGTTATCACAACACCCCTCCTGGGTGTCCTATTAAATCTGTTATAACATGAAGCAAATCACATGTCAAGGATGCAATCTTACTTTTTATTTTTCAAAGCCCGGAACAATAGCATATCACGAACTACAAACAGCTCCGAAGGATAGCAATAAACTGCGCTGCTATGACTTGGAGCGAACAGAGTGAGCTTTCGTGTATCGGTTGGTGCGTACACTAAAAGTGTACGTATCCAGACGATACACGAAACTTACTTTGTCCGATACACGTCATACGAGCTTGTATGCTATCCTTCGAAGCTGTTTATAATTCTAAAGTATTCTATTATATCTGGCGTGCCACACTCTTGCCCCAGTTCATATCAGACAGAATATGCGCCTTCAGTTCATCCAGTGACTGAAACTTCTGCTCAGGTCTGCGGAATTCAATGAATTCTACCATGAGATCCTGTCCATACAGATCTCCATCAAAATCAAAGAGATAGGTCTCCACTCCTCTGCGGGTCTCGCCGCCGACCGTAGGCTTATACCCCACATTAGTGATACCGTAATACTCATCCTCTTTCACAAATGTGCGGGTCAGATACACACCATCTTTTGGCAGCAGTTTTTCCTGCGGTGGAAGCAGATTAGTAGTCGGCATTCCAATGGTACGACCGATCTGTCTGCCGTGGAGCACAATACCGCTCACATAATACCGGTATCCAAGCAGCTCATTGGCAAGCTTCACATTACCGTCATGAAGGGCTTCCCGGATATAGGTACTGCTGATATCTCTGCCGTGGCTTTGTTCCTTCTCTACCACTTCCACAATGTATCCATATTTGGGTGCCAGCTTCTGAAGCATTGCATGATCTCCTCGCCGCTGATATCCAAAATGAAAATCTGTTCCCACAGCTGCAAACTTCATTTTCAGCTGTCCCACCAACACCTCTTCAATAAAACGTTCCGGCTCCATGTGGGCAATCTCCGGCACAAAGGGGCACTCCAGCAGATTGTCGACACCTGCTTTGGCAAGCATCTCCCGACGTTCTTCATTGGTCAGAATATTCTGTGCAGACAAACCTGACAGCATACGGGTCGGATTGCTGGCAAAGGTAAAGATCGTTGCCTCCAGACCATTCTTTTTCTGCTCCAGGATGTGCTGCAGCAGCTTCTGATGCCCTCTGTGGAGTCCATCAAATTTTCCAAGGCTGACCGCTGATGGTGCCATCGTTCCAAAGCTGGTCTTTCCTGTAATATAATTCATGGTAATCCTCTTCGTTTCCTTCTATCTACTCATAGCCATCCCATATGCGGCATGTACATGGCTCTGAATTATTATTTCTCATAAAACATTTTCAAAAGTCTGAAATGCTGTCTGTCCCGTTCTTTCTCATACTGATAAAGTCCTACAAATGCACCATCTGCATCATAAACTCTGATTTTCTGACCGGCTGCAGGCTTTGATTCCGATACCCCCAGGGGGAGTGCATTTCCATTATGAGCTGCCTTTGACAGTTCTTCATTCAAATGGACTGCAGGCTCTTCATCAAACATCCGGTCGATGGGAATGATGATCTCCTCCAGGCGTTCTTCATCCCGGATAGTCTCGATCTGTGATAAAGTCAGGCTGTCTTCGACACAGAACCGTTCTACCCTGGTACGGAGAAGCTTGTCCATGCAGCCATGGCAGCCCAGCTTTTCGCCAATATCATAACACAGAGTTCTGATATAAGTTCCGCTGGAGCAGTGTACCCGCATCTTCACTCTGGGCAGATCCATCTCAAGGATTGTGATCTCATGGATCACCACCGGGCGGGCTTTCCGCTCCACTTCTTTTCCAGCTCTCGCCAGATCACAGAGCTTCTGTCCATTGACTTTCAGCGCAGAATACATGGGCGGTATCTGCTCATAAGGTCCCTCAAAAGAGAGAACCGCTTCCCGCACTTCCTCTTCTGATGCAGTGACCGGTGCAGATTCCAGCACAGTTCCTGTGGTATCCTGAGTATCTGTAGACTGTCCCAGAAGCATCACTGCCTCATAAACTTTATCATGTCCGGCCAGCAGGTCACACAGCTTCGTTGCTTTTCCCAGACATACAGGAAGAACTCCCTCCGCTTCCGGATCGAGAGTTCCTGTGTGTCCGATCTTTTTCTGTTTTAAAATACCACGCAGCTTCGCCACTACATCATGTGACGTATAGCCGCGCTCTTTATATACATTGATGATACCGTTCACTATTCCTCCTGATGCAGCATCTGGCGCTCAATATGCAGCGTCAGATTGTTAATGATGTCATGGAAGGTTCCTTTCATGGTCACTCCGGCTGCACGCACATGTCCGCCGCCGCCAAAATAGGAAGCGACTTTGCTCACATCTACCTGTTCCTTAGAACGAAGAGAAACCTTGAATTCCATATTTCCCACTTCATACAGGAAAATAGCAACTTCCACACCCTCTGTCAGCTTCAGCTGGCTGACGATTCCATCCAGATCTGTGGTTGTAACGCCGAAGAAATCCATTTCCCGCTTTCTCATGACACTGATAATGATCTTTCCATCCATGAGTCGCATGCTCTCCAGCAGTGCTTTTCCCATAACCTGATTCTGACGGTAGGTCTTTTTGTAGTATGTCTCTTCCAGAATATATGTATGCGGAACACCCTTTTCCATCAGCATGGCTGCCACCCGCATGGTATCCGGCGAGGTACAGCTGTACTGAAAGACGCCTGTATCATGGGCAATTCCCATATACAATGCACAGGCTGCCTGCTTGTTGATCTTTTCCGGATCCATTAGGCTGCACAATACTTCACATGCGGAACTTGCATCCGGCAGAATCACATTTTCATCAGCAAATCCATGATTGCTCACATGATGATCCACGCAGAAAGTACGCTTTGCCTTCTGAAAATACGGCAATGCATCACCCAGACGATCCAGAGCTGCACAATCCACACTGATAAACAGATCATAAGTCCGATCCTGTCCATCCGGCTGCTTCAGTTCTTCATATCCTTCTATGATGGAAAACTTGTTATCTGGCTGTTCCAGCCAGATATCTGCTTTGATCTGCGGATAATTATCTCTCAGATACTGCCAGAGACCAATACATGATCCAACGCTGTCACCATCCGGATGAATATGTCCGGCAATGGCAACATTGGAGACATCCTGCAATTCTTTCTCAAGCTGCGTCATACTTCCTCATCCTCTTCTTCATCATCACTGATATCTTTGGTAACTTCGTCAATAAGTTTCGACATATTTACACCATATGCAATGGACTGATCCAGAATAAATGTGATCTGCGGCGTATTTCTCAGGTTCAGCTCATGAGCAAGCTGTCTGCGGATATATCCTTCCGCACTCTTCAGCCCTTTCATGGTGCTCTGCTGGGAGGCTTCGTCTCCCAGCACGCTGATATATGCTTTACAGGTCTTTAAGTCGGGCGCAACTTCCACTGTGACTACAGAAGTCATAGGATTGATGCGCGGGTCTTTGATCTCCGTGCGGATGATCTCAGACAGAACTTTCTGGACTTCACCGTTGATACGGGTATTTTTAATACTGTTTTTTCTCATATTCTATCTTGGCACCTCTACCATGATGTAGGCTTCTACCATATCAAGCTCCTGGATCTCGTTGAACTTGTCAAATACAAGACCACATTCAAATCCGGCTTTTACTTCCTTCACATCGTCCTTGAAACGCTTCAGGGAAGCCAGCTCGCCCTCGTAGATCTGTTTTCCTTCACGAGAAATACGAACCTTGCATCCACGCTGGAACATACCGTCAAGCACATAAGAACCTGCGATATTTCCTACGCCGGAAGCCTTGAAGATCTGACGGATCTCTGCATGACCGATAACTTTCTCCTCAAATACCGGATCCAGCATACCCTTCATAGCACGCTCTACATCTTCAATTGCACTATAAATGACACGGTACAGACGAACATCTACTTTTTCTCTGTCCGCAGTTTCTTTTGCTGTTGCATCCATTTTTACGTTAAATCCGATGATGATTGCTGAAGATGCACTTGCCAGAGTCACATCAGACTCATTGATGGCACCAACACCACCGTGGATACATTTTACAACGACTTCTTCATTGGAGAGCTTAAGCAGGGACTGCTTTACAGCCTCTACAGAACCAGCCACATCGGCTTTGATGATCAGGTTCAGTTCTTTTAAGTTTCCAGACTGGATCTGGGAATACAGATCGTCCAGAGACATACGAAGCTTGGTATCCTCCAGCATCTTCTCACGGCTCTCTTTGATAAAGGTCTCGGCAAATGTCTTAGCCTCTTTGTCACTTTCCGGAGAAATGAAGATCTCACCTGCCATAGGCACATCGTTAAGACCAAGGATCTCAACCGGAGTGGACGGACCTGCCTCTTTCACACGACGTCCCTTATCATCCATCATCGCACGGACCTTACCATAAGAAGATCCTGCTGCGATGAAATCTCCGACATGCAGCGTACCTTTCTGTACCAGAACGGTTGCAACCGGTCCTTTTCCTTTATCAAGCTCCGCCTCGATGACCAGACCTCTTGCCTGACGCTTCGGATTTGCCTTCAGCTCCAGAACATCTGCAGTCAGCAGAACCATTTCCAGAAGATCTTCAATACCCTCTCTGGATTTTGCAGATACCGGTACACAGATGGTGTTTCCGCCCCAGTCCTCTGCGATCAGACCATACTCAGTCAGTTCCTGTTTTACACGTTCAATATTTGCACCTGGCTTATCGATCTTGTTGATCGCAACAATCACCTCTACACCGGCCGCTTTCGCATGATTGATTGCTTCGACAGTCTGCGGTTTCACACCGTCGTCTGCTGCAACTACAAGGATTGCAATATCGGTAGAATTAGCACCTCTCATACGCATAGCTGTGAATGCTTCATGTCCCGGAGTATCCAGGAATGTGATCTTTCTGCCAGATACCGTTACCATATATGCACCAATGTGCTGGGTAATACCGCCAGCCTCACGGTCTGTTACATTTGTATGGCGGATTGCATCCAGAAGAGAGGTCTTACCATGGTCTACATGACCCATAACACATACGACCGGTGCTCTCTGTACCAGAGTGTCTTCCGGATCTTCCGTATCCTCCAGAAGCTTTCCGATTACATCCTCTTTTACTTCCGGTTCCGGATCAAAATTATATTCCAGTGCGATCTCTCCTGCTGCCTCGAAGTCCAGCTCAGAGTTCACAGTCAGCATCTTTCCTTCCAGGAACAGCTTCTTGATGATTGCAGACGGCTGGATCTTCATGCGGTCTGCCAGATCAGAAATGCTGATCATCTCCGGAAGCTGCAGTTTCTTCGGCTCGGAAGAATCCTTCTTCACTACCGGCTGCGGTTCCGGTTTGATGAACCGTCCCGGTTTATTCTTCAGCTTGCTGATATCCTCATCTTTGTACTGCTTTTCCTGCTTCTGATGATTACGGTTATCGTATCTTCTGTTTTCCGGTTTGGTCTCCACCGGTGTATCGAAGGAACGGTTCATCTGACGGCCTGCACCACCTCTTGCGCCCTGTCCTCCACGGCTGTCACGTCCACCATTCTGCGGACGGTCGCCTCTGTTATATCCCGGACGATCTCCACCACGTCCCTGTCCGTCGCGGTTGTATCCCGGTCTGTCTCCGCGTCCCTGTCCATCACGGTTACCTTGTGGACGGTCGCCTCTGTTGTATGCTGGTCTGTCTCCGCGTCCCTGTCCGTCGCGGTTACCCTGCGGACGGTCGCCTCTGTTATATCCCGGTCTGTCTCCGCGTCCCTGTCCATCACGGTTACCCTGCGGACGGTCGCCTCTGTTGTATCCCGGTCTGTCTCCGCGTCCCTGTCCATCACGATTACCCTGCGGACGGTCGCCATAGCTTCTGCGCTCACCATTTGCAGGACGATCAGCTGCTGGTCTTGCAGGTCTTGCTGCAGGTGCTGCTGCGCCTTCGCGTTTCGGTGCTGCTGTTGATGCTGCAGGTGCTGCCGTTGTTCCTGCGGACGCTGTTGTTCCAGCTGGTGCTGTTGCCGGCTTTGCCGCTGCCGGTCTTGCAGGTCTTGCTGCGCTTTTCTGAGTCTGCGGACGACGCTCCGGACTCTTCTTGTCTCTGCTGTTCTCCGGATTGTGTACCACTACGAATTTTTTCTTCTTTGCCGGAGCTGCTCCTTCTTTTTTAGCTTCCTGCTGCCCGGAACCTACTGCTCCGCGCACCAGTTCTGCCTGATTATCTTCAAGTGTTGCCATATGTGTTGTCACCTCAATATTCTTCTCTGCCAGTACGGCCATGATTTCTTTGCTTGTTTTGTTCAGTTCCTTTGCGAGTTCATAAACTCTGATATGCTTGTTTGGCATGATTTCCAATGCCCCCATTCCCTGTATTTACTCTAATACCCGGATCGCCGCAGCGGCCAGTCCTTCGTCTTCCACTGCTACAGACATTCGGAATTCCTTCCCACATGCTGATCCCAGTTCTGCGCTGCTGTACGCTACATACAGCGGTACTTTGTAATACTCGCAGAGACTGCGGATCTTCTTCTTTGTATTTTCAGAGGCTTCCTCTGATACCACAACCAGCTTCGCTTTGCCCTTGCGGACAGAATTCTCCACAGAAAATTCACCGCTGACACTTTTGCGTGCTCTGGTCGCCAGCCCGATATAAGAGAGAACTTTAGCTTTCTGCAATTGCTTCCATCTCCTTTTCCAAGGCTTCGTATACTTCTGCCGGGATCTGTGCCTTCAGGGATCTCTCCAGTCCTCTGGATTTTACTGCTTTCTGGAAGCATTCCCTGCTTCTGCACAGATATGCGCCGCGACCGTTTTTCCGGCCAGTGGCATCCAGCACGATTTCATTCTCTGTTGTGCGTAAGATGCGTACCATATCTTTCTTGTTCTTCATCTCACCACAGCCGGTGCACTGACGCATCGGTACTTTTTTCACTGTTCCCAAACTGTCCGCTCCTATTCCTCTGCGTTCTCGTCTTCTACAGTACCTTCCGCATACTCATTTTCATCATATGCTTCCTCTTCATCCTCATCTTCATCGTAGAATCCTTCGTAGAATCCCTCGATGGCATTTGCCTGACTCTCGCTCTTGATATCAATCTTGAAGCCAGTCAGACGTGCTGCCAGACGTGCATTCTGTCCCTCTTTACCAATAGCAAGGGAAAGCTGATAATCCGGAACAACAACTTTTGCTGTCTTCTCTTCCACATCTGCCAGAACCACAACAACCTTTGCCGGGCTCAGTGCATTCTCGATCAGAAGTGCCGGGTTCTCATTCCAGTTAATGATATCGATCTTCTCACCGCGAAGCTCATTGACGATAGAGTTGACTCTTGCACCATTCATACCAACACATGCTCCTACCGGGTCAACATCCGGATCATTGGACCATACTGCGATCTTGGTTCTGGAGCCAGCCTCTCTGGCAATGCTTTTGATCTCTACGATGCCATCTCTTACTTCAGTAACCTCAGATTCGAACAGTCTCTTTACCAGCTCCGGATGCGTACGGGATACCAGGATCTTCGGTCCTTTTGTGGTGTCCTTAACTTCCAGAATATAAACCTTGATACGCTCGGTCGGAGTATATACCTCTCCTTTGACCATCTCGTTCTCGTTCAGGATCGCATCTACTTTACCAAGATTTACGCTGACATTTCTTCCAATATAACGCTGTACCACACCGGTAACCACGTCTTTTTCTTTTGCATAATACTGATTGAACAGAACTTTACGCTCTTCCTCACGGATCTTCTGAAGAATCACGTTTCTTGCATTCTGTGTGGTGATACGGCCGAACTCTTTGGATTTGATCTCCTCACGGACGATATCTCCCAGCTCGTACTTCTTATCCAGAAGCTTCGCTTCTGCCAGGCTGATCTGAGTATCCGGATCTTCCACCTGCTCCACAACAGTCTTCTCTGCATATACATGGAAATCACAGGTATCTCTGTTGATCTCTACGCGGAAATTCTCTTTTTCTTTTCCGAAATGGCTCTGACATGCAGTGATCAGAGAATTCTCGATGGCATCCAGCATGACATCCTTGCTGATATCTTTCTCTTTTTCCAGAATCTCCAGTGCCGTTTTCAGTTCAGTGTTCATTTTTTGTTCTTTCCTCCTTAAAAATCAAACGCCAGCCGGATCAGCGCGATGTTCGACCGCTCGATCACCAGTGTGGCTTCATCCTCAAACTCCAGTGTTACTGTATCTTTATCCCATGCTTTTAAGATACCGGTGAATTCCTTCTGTCTGTCGATTGCACGGAACAGTCTCACATCTACGGACTCTCCAATACTTCTCTCAAGATCTTTGTCTTTCTTCAGCGGTCTTCCAAGCCCTGGGGAACTTACCTCAAGAATATAGCTTTCCTCAATAAAATCCTGTTCATCCAGAAGATCTGACAGTCGTCTGCTGACGGTCTCGCAGTCATCCACGCCAATTCCACCCGGCTTATCAATGTAAGCTCTTAAGAACCAGTTGCCGGCTTCCTTTACAAATTCCACATCCACCAGTTCAAACTGATGCTCTTCCATGATCGGAAGCAGGAGCTGCTCTGTCTTCTGTTCATATGTCTCTCTCTTAGTCAATCTTATCCTCCTTCTGAAAATCTCCTATACAACTAAGAAGGAGTGGACTTTTGTCCACCCCTTTCTTCAGTCTACGTATCATGTTATTCCCAGTATAACACAACATCTACTAAAATCAAGCCTTTTCGCAAAAAAAGTTACTATTCACAGCGATAAAGATATACATTCTGACTCGTCGTGCTCGCACGTAAGAGGCTGACTGTATATCTTTATCATGCCTGCGAAGCAGGAACTCCACCCACGTAAGCAGTCTTAGCTCCGTCAGGAGCGAAACTGGAGCCTCTTAACAGAGGCGACGAGTGCGCATGTGGGTGGAGTTCTGTGAATATTCTTTAAATCCTTGCTTACAGTCTTGCCACTCCGGTCTTTCTTGCGGCATCTGCAACGGCAGCAGCCACTGCCTTGCCCACTCTCGGATCAAATGCTTTCGGAATGATGTAATCTTCGTTGAGTTCTTCGTCTGTGATCAGCTCTGCCAATGCGTGGGAAGCTGCCAGCTTCATCTCATCATTGATATCTTTGGCACGTACATCGAAAGCCCCACGGAAGATACCCGGGAAAGCCAGCACATTGTTGATCTGGTTCGGAAAATCGCTGCGGCCAGTGGCAACCACTCTTGCACCACCTGCTTTTGCATCATCCGGGAAGATCTCCGGTGTGGGATTCGCACATGCGAACAGGATTGCATCCTGATTCATGGTCTTCACCATCTCAGTTGTTACCACACCCGGTGCGCTGACTCCGATAAATACGTCTGCACCAACCAGCATATCTGCCAGGCTTCCGCTGCGTTTCTCCAGATTGGTCATTTTTGCCATCTCTTCCTTTATTGGATTCATACCTTCCGTACGTCCCTCATAGATAGCACCTTTCCGGTCACACAGTGTGATATGTTTCACACCCGCAGTCAAAAGCAGTCTGGTAATAGAGATTGCTGCCGCACCTGCCCCATTGACAACCACTTTTACTTCCTCTTTCTTCTTGCCAACCAGTCGAAGAGCATTGGTCAGTCCCGCCAGTGTGATAATGGCAGTTCCATGCTGATCATCGTGGAAGATCGGAATATCGCATTTTTCTTTCAGCTTTCTCTCGATCTCAAAGCAGCGGGGTGCAGAAATATCTTCCAGGTTCACACCTGCAAAGCTGCCGGAGATCAGATAAATGGTATTGACGATCTCATCCACATCATGGCTCTTGATGCACAGCGGAAATGCGTCCACATCACCAAATGCCTTAAACAGTACACATTTTCCTTCCATAACCGGCATACCTGCCTCCGGTCCGATGTCTCCAAGACCAAGGACCGCACTTCCATCGGTCACTACCAGGCAAAGATTGTGACGGCGGGTCAGTTCATAGCTCTTCTCCACATCCTTCTGGATCTCCAGACAAGGCTGTGCCACACCCGGCGTATAAGCCAAAGACAGGTCATCCTTTGTAGCAACCGGAACTGTTGCAACAACCTCGATCTTACCTTTCCATTCCTCATGAAGTCTCAGTGATTCTTTTGCATAATCCATATAAATATATCCTCCAATATTTTTTCAGTTAATCATCAGCGGGAATTTGCCAGTGCAAATATCGCCAGCACCCCCACACCGGTATGCGCACCGATAACCGGTCCCACATACTCGATCTGCACATTTTCCATTCCGTAATCTATGATCAGCTTCTGTTTGATGGCCTCTGCTTCCTCCAGACAGTCCCCATGACTGATAAATACGGTCTTCTCTCCGTCCCTGATCCGTTCCATCAGATCTTTGATAATTGTCTGGATCGCTTTTTTTCTGCCGCGAACCTTTCCGATCACTTCCAGTTTTCCTTCTTCATTGACCCGGATGATCGGCTTGATCCCCACCATAGAACCAAGTACTGCACTGCTTCTGGACACTCTGCCTCCACGGTAAAGATGAAACAGATCATCCACTGTCACATAAGAAGCGATGTAGTCTTTATTTTTCTCACACCAGTCAGCTACTTCATCCATAGAGGCACCCTGTTCTTTCAGCTGTGCTGCTTTATATACAAGAAGTCCCTGACCCAAAGCCGCCAGCAGCGTATCGATCACGACAATTTTACGCTCCGGATACTCATCCTGCAGCTCTTCCGCTGCGATCCGGGCACTCTGACAGCTTCCGCTTAAGCCTGAAGAAAATGCCAGATGCAGAATATCTTTTCCTTCTTTCAGCAATGGTTCAAATGCTGCTTTTGCCTGCTCCGGATTCACCTGTGATGTTGTTGGCATGGCTCCTTCCCGAATATTGTCATACAACTGTTTTGGTGTGATTGGATTCTCTGAATTGTAAATCTTTCCGTTTAAGATGCAGCTCAAAGAAATCATGGTTATCTGATGCTCTTTCAGATAAGCTTCTGAAAGGTCTGCACTGCTGTCGGTACTGATCACATAAGATCTCATGGTTTCTGTCCTCCTCCATATATACAATTAATAGTTTCCAAGAATCTTGAAATTAACAGCCTCTTCCATAATACCGCGGATCGCATTTTTCACCGCACTGTCATCCAGATTGCCTTCAAAATCCACAAAGAAATGGTATTCCCAGTTTCTCTCTGGAATCGGTCTGGACTCAATCTTACACATATTAAGATCGTTATAAATAATATGAGACAAAATATTATAGAGACTTCCACTGGTATGGGGCAGTTCAAAACAGATGCTCACCTTCTTCGCATCCGCCTCATACATCTTCCGGTTGGTAACAATGATGAAACGAGTGGAATTGAAACGGTTATGATTGATCGGCATCTCAAGCACTTCCAGACCGTGATAGCCAGCTGCTGCCGGGCTTCCGATAGCTACCTGGCTTCTGTCCTTGTCTTCTGCCACTTTCCTGGCCGCCATGGCCGTATTGGAAAGACTGATCCGCTGCCAGTCAGAATGTTTATCCAGATAGACAGAGCACTGCATCAGTGCCTGCGGGTGGGAATAGACCGTTCGGATCTCATCCAGAGATGTTCCCGGCAGTCCCAACAGGGCATGGTTGATCTTCAGGATCTGTTCTCCCACAATGTAATTGTCATATTCTTCCAGCAGATCATAGATATCATTGACTTCTCCTGCTGATGAATTCTCAATAGGAAACACAGCATAATCTGCCACACCTTCCTTAATAGCTTCCATGCAGTCCCGCCAGGTCGGAACATGAAACGCATTGGCATCTTTGCCAAAATACTGCAGGGTTGCTTCATGTGCATAAGCACCTTCCACACCCTGATACACCACACGACAGTGCTTTCTGTCAATATGGTCAATTCTTGTAAATGGAAGGTTTCCGGAGACTCCTTCCTCTGCCAGCAGCTGATATTGAAGCTTCCTGCTCATAGCCATAATCTGCTGAAACAGTTCCTGGATTCCATGACGGTTGAAGCTGTCATTGGTAAGATTTCCCAGAGTTTCCAGCTTCTCCAGCTCTCTCGCCCGGTCCAGCACTTTCTTTCCATTAGCAATCTTATATTCTGCCACCTGACGGCTGACACCCATTCGTTCCTCAAAAAGCTCCACGATCTGCCGGTCGATCCGGTCAATATCCTGCCGAAGCTTGCTTAAATCTTCCATCTTACTCCTCTCTGCCCGTCTTCTTCCACACCAGACGGATCATCTCGCCCAGATAGGATAACGAACCGAATGCCACAATGGCATCCTCTTTTTCTGCTTTCTCATATGCCAGATCCACAGCTGCCGCAAGGCTTTCTGCAGCCTGCACATGAGAGTTGTATTTCTTCACCGTATTGGCCAGCTCTTCTGCCGGCAACGCCCTCGGATTGTCCGGTGTCATAACTGTGATCACCTCTGCTGCCAGCGATACTGTCTGCCGGACCACCTCTTCATATTCCTTATCTGCCAGCACACCCATGATAAAGATCAGCCTCTTGCCCGGCAGATCCCGCTCTACACTGTCACGGAATACCCTTGCTGCATCCCGGTTGTGGGCGCCATCCACGATAAACAACGGATCTCTGGCAATGGCACTGAACCGTCCCAGCCAGACTGTCTTCTTCATACCGGCTTTCAGTGCTTCCTCAGATATCTCATAACCTTTTCTCTTCAGCTCATCCAGCACTTCCAGTGCCAGCGCCCCGTTCAGAAACTGATATTCTCCTGCAAGGGCGATCTCCACCTGCGTATGTTCTTTGTAACTGAAGATCTGACCTTCCAGTCCACGCTTCTCAATCTTTATCTTCTCTGGCTCTACACAGATCAGTTCACAGCCTTCCTGCTCTGCTTTTTTCCGAACAGACACAGCTGCTTCCGGCTGCTGACTTGCACTGACCACTGTACATCTAGGCTTTATGATCCCTGCCTTATGCTCAGCAATCTCTCCCAGCGTATTTCCAAGAAATCCCATATGATCCATACTGATGGATGCCAGTACAGCCACCTTCGTATTCCTGATCACATTTGTCGCATCCAGTCTGCCACCCATGCCGACTTCCAGTACCACCAGATCACAGTTCTGTTCCGCAAAATAAAGAAATGCAATGGCAGTCTCCATCTCGAACATGGTCGGATGCTGTCTGCCTTCTGCCAGAAGCTGGTCTCCTGCAGCCTTCACCTTCTCTGTCAGCCGGATCAGATCTTCTCTGGAAATATAGGATTCATTAACCTGGATCCGTTCCCGGTAACTGAAGATCGTTGGCGAAATATATCTTCCTACTTTATATCCTGCTTCCTTCAGAACCGTCGATACATAAGCCAGCACGGAACCCTTCCCATTGGTTCCTGCAATATGCACAAAAGTCAACTGATCCTGCGGATTTCCAAGCAGACTCAACAGATTCCGGATCGGTTCTACACTGAATTCACCAGAATACTGATTGCAGTCTGCAAGATATGTTTTTGCTTCTTCATATGTCATGTCTGTCACACTTTCATCTGTTTACTATCAAATAATCCAGAACCTCATTTGTAAAAGCCCGAATCATTATCAGTATAGTATAATCTGTCACATATTTCAAATACTACGGACATGATGAAACGAAATTTTTTATTATGTGGACTCCTTGGATGGTCCCTTGAAATCTTCTGGACCGGTCTTCATTCTCTGTTTAAAAGAGACAGACAGCTCATGGGCCACTCTTCCCTGTGGATGTTTCCCATCTACGGAAGTGCCGCTTTCCTGGCTCCTCTCATGCGCAGACTCCAGAAGAACTGCATCTGGAAAAGAGGCCTTATCTATATGTTATGCATCTATCTGGGTGAATATATCAGTGGAAGACTGTTAAAAAACAAAGATATGTGTCCCTGGGATTACAGCGACTGTCCTCTCCAATATCAAGGTGTGATCCGCTTTGATTTTGCACCGCTGTGGTTTCTGACAGGGCTTCTGTTTGAGCGGGTGATCCTGTGCAGATCAAGCGATCAGAATTCTGAATTTTCGCAAAATTAGGTCTTGCTTTTTAAGATGTGATAGTGTATTCTCTTGGGTTAGGGAGATTTGGAGAATACACTCCCACATCTTAAAAACACACTTAGGAGGTATCTATGAGACATCTGATGAGTCCTCTGGATTTCAGTGTCGAAGAACTGGATCAGTTATTGAATCTGGCTCATGATATTGAATTACACCCGGAGAAATACGCCCATGCCTGTGACGGCAAAAAGCTCGCCACACTGTTTTATGAACCGAGTACCCGTACACGTCTTAGTTTTGAAGCTGCCATGTTAAATCTTGGAGGCAGTGTTTTAGGTTTTTCTTCTGCGGCAAGCAGTTCCGCTTCCAAAGGTGAAAGTGTTTCCGATACCATTCGTATGATTTCCTGTTACGCCGATATATGTGCTATGCGTCACCCAAAGGAAGGTGCTCCGATGGTAGCAAGCATGGCTTCTTCTATTCCGGTCATCAATGCCGGCGACGGCGGTCATCAGCATCCCACGCAGACATTAACCGATCTTCTTACGATCCGTTCCTTAAAAGGACGGCTTGATCATTTTACCATTGGTCTGTGCGGAGACTTGAAATTCGGTCGTACTGTTCACTCTCTGGTACGTGCACTGTCCCGCTATGAAGGTGTAAACTTTATCTTCATCTCTCCGGAAGAATTAAAAGTACCAGATTATATTAAAGAAGATGTATTGGAAGCAAATAACATTCCATACCAGGAAGCAGAACGTATTGAAGACGTAATGCCGGAGCTGGATGTTCTTTATATGACCCGTGTGCAGAAAGAACGTTTCTTCAACGAAGAAGACTATGTACGTCTGAAAGATTTCTACATATTGAATAACCAGAAGATGAAGCTGGCCAAAGACGATATGATCGTTATGCATCCGCTCCCAAGAGTGAATGAGATCTCTGTAGAAGTGGACAAGGATCCGCGTGCTGCTTATTTCCGTCAGGTACAGTACAGTGTCTACGCACGTATGGCTCTGATTCTCACATTGCTGGAGGTAAAAGTATGTTAAATATTGGCGGACTTCACGAAGGCTTTGTACTTGACCATATCGAAGCCGGTAAAAGTATGGAAATTTATAAATATCTGAACCTGGACAAATTTGACTGCTGTGTAGCGATCATTAAAAATGCACGCAGCAACAAGATGGGCAGAAAGGACATCATCAAGATTGAATGCCCGATCGACCAGATCGATCTGGATGCTCTTGGTTTTATTGATCACAATATTACGATCAATATCATCAAAGATGATAAAATTGTGGAGAAAAAGACCTTATCTCTTCCGAAAGAGATCCACAACGTAGTCAGCTGCAAAAACCCGAGATGTATCTCCTCTATTGAGCAGGAGCTGGAACAGGTATTTGTTCTGACAGATCCGGTAAAAGGGATCTACCGCTGCAAATACTGCGAAGAGCAGTATCGCAGACATAAGAAAATTACCAAATAAATACTACGAAAGCCAGTGTCTACCTGTATGGCAGACACTGGCTTTATTATCATCTACCCTTTCGCCAGCGGAAGTTCCATCTCAATGGTAAAGGTATTTTTCTGTGTATCAGTTCTCCACGCAAAGGTTCCTCCATGATTTTCAATGATCCTTCTGCATGTCTTAAGACCGATCTGGGTGCTCTCTATCTGGTTCTTTTGCTCAAAAACATGGTTCTTGAGCCGGATGTGCAGCATATCCTGGTGCTCGTCGATCTGAATCTGTAATGGATACGCAGGATCTCCATATTTTTTCAGATTGGACAACAGATTGTCCATGACACGCTGCATATATTCACTGTCCACCTGAACTGCTCCTGGCAGTTCACCAATCTGACAGTCGATCGTTCCACCCCGATCCTGCCAGTCAAAGAACTGCCCATTACACAGATCCTCTGCCATTTCCTCACAGGGAATTGTCTGCAGCTGCAGTTCTTTTTCTTCTTTTCCATAGACCAGAAAATATTCAAAGAGCCGGTCAGAGACTTTCTTGATCTGAAATGCTTTCTTTCTGCAATATTCCAGATACTTCTGAAGCTGCTCCTCATTTTCATAGCGATGCATATTAAGGAGCTCCAGATAACCGATCAGCGAAGTCAACGGTGTCCTCAGATCGTGAGACATGGCTGTCACCAGCTCCATATTGGCCTTCTCCGCCTCCGCCTTCATCTGCTGCTCTTCCAGAAATCCATTTTTCAGTGCCGTAATTCCTTCTGCCAGACTGGTAATCTCATCGTTTCCTTTGATTGTGATCGGATATTCCAGATTGCCTCCGCCTAATATCTTAAGTTCACTCTCCAGCCGATTGATATAACGGATCTTATGATGGATCATCAGCAACAGCAATAACAGAAAGACGATTCCTCCGGTCACATACATGGCAACATCTGCCCAGTACATATAATTCATATCCAGATAAACTTCCAGCTGAACCTTTATAGGCGTTCCATCATAAAGGTTGACTGTATAATACATGGATTCATATTCCGTATCTACTTCATAAGGCTCATCCCCGGAGTTCGCCATAAATGGTCCCAGCAGCTCGTCAATATCCCGGTAAAAGGTCACATACACATTTTTCTGTTTCCGGACCCAGTTTACCAGCTGCTTAATATTATCCTCTGTCACCTGCTCTTCCTGCACATAATCCTGCAGGCTCTGCAGCATATCTGTTATATCCTGCTCATACTTTTCATCGGAATATACCACATTATAGATCCAGTCGACAGCAATATTCCGTGCAAGATTCGCGGCGGCAATCGCAATTAGCAACGCTGCCGCACACATACCAAGCAGTTCCAGCGTCAGTCGGTTTTTCCAGATATTTTTCTTCTTAGTTGACACAGTAACCCCTTCCCCAGATATTCTGGATATAAGATTCTCCCTTCTTCTCCAGCTTCCGGCGGATGTTACGAATATGCACCATCACCGTATTACCGGAATTAGACAAAAATTCTTCCTTCCATACCAGTTCATAGATCTCTTTGACGGAAAATACTTTTCTCGGATGAGAGATCAGCAAAAGCAAGATCTGATATTCCATCTCCGTGAGAGCGATCTTCTCTCCCGCCGCCTGCACCGTCTGCAGATCCGGATCAATCGTAATATCCCGATAACACACCAGCTCTTCTTCCTTCTCTTCCTGCTTCTGATACACTTTATAGCGGCGGATCAGCGCTTTCACTCTGGACAACAGTTCCATATAAGAAAATGGCTTTACCAGATAGTCATCGCCTCCTGCAGAAAAACCAAGTACTTTATCATGTTCTCCTGATTTTGCAGTCAGAAACAGGATAGGCACATTATTTTTCTCACGAATCTTCGTACATGCAGCGATTCCCGATTCTCCGGGCATCATAATATCAAGGATCACCAGATCCTTTCCAGACGCTTTTTCTACTGCTTCCTGCGCATTACAGGCTTCTGTGATCTCATAGCCCTCACTGAACAGCATCATCTGCAGCACTTCCCGGATCTCCGGTTCATCATCAACCACAAGAATTTTCTGTTTTTCTGCCATCTGTGCACGCTCCTCTCCTCATATTTTTTCCAGTGTAACATGTATCTCACCTGCAAATAAAGACCTTTGAAACATAATTAAGATTAATTAAGAAAATGGAGCATCAGACTTCTGATGCTCCATTGCCGGTCTCCATAATGTAGAACTCAGCAGTTCTGCCAGTTCTCTCTTTATAATGTGATCCTACCCTGGACACAAATTCATTCACTGCATCGTTCTCCACAATACTGATGGTACAACCTCCAAATCCAGCTCCCATCATACGGGATCCCAGGACTCCCTCGATCTCCCAGGCTTCCTCCACCAGAATATCCAGCTCCTCACAGGACACTTCAAAATCCTCTTTCAATGATAGATGAGACGCATTCATCAACTGTCCGAATTCCCGGATATCTCCTTTATTCAATGCTTCTACCGCCTGGATCGTCCGCTGATTCTCTGTCACTGCATGTCTGGCCCTCCGCAGACACACCGGACGGCGAATCATCTCCTGCACCTGTTCAAACACATCTGCGGTCAGCTCACTTAAATTCTGAATGGCGATCACCGTCTGCAGATCATGAAGAGCTTCCTGACACTGTGCCTGCCGTTCCTGATAGCGTTCATCCACCGCAAGACGCGCTTTCTGACTGTTTGTTACAATAATCTTCTGATGCGGCAGCTCCAGCGGTGCATATTCATAAGAAAGATCACTGGTATCCAGCAGGATCGCATGATCCTTCTTACCCATGGCAATGGCAAAAGGATCCATAATCCCACTGCTCATGCCAATATATTCATTCTCTGCAAGTCTTGCAAACAATGCCAGATCGATCATGCTCAGATCTTTGGTCTCCATCAGGTCTCTGATGATCAGTCCGGTCACCACTTCCAACGAAGCAGAAGAGCCAATCCCCAGACCTTTTGGAATATCTCCATAATACAGCAGATCCATTCCGCAGGCCACTGGCACCCCTTTCTTCATCAATGTACAGATCATTCCCTTTGGATAATTGGCCCATCCATGTTCCCTCTTCCAGTCCAGCTCCCACACGGGCAGCTCCAGGACTCCCTGATCCGGATAATTCAGAGAACAAAAACGAAACCGGTTGTCTGTCCTTTTTCTTACAAGTGCATAGGTTCCCATGGTGATCGCACAGGGAAATACATGACCTCCATTATAATCGGTATGTTCCCCGATCAGATTTACCCGGCCGGGTGCAAAATAGATGCCCGTCACTGCACCGTCCCCATAAATCTGTTGAAATTTGTCCACAAGTTGTTGTTTCATTGCACTCTCCTCACCGCTTGTTTTGTCTATGGGCGTATCATATCATATTTTGTCACTTTTGTTAATATGCCCATCGCATTGACTTTTTCATCTTAGGTGATACAATGGAAAAAAATATTTTATTAAGGAGTATTCTCAAATGTTAGAATTTTTAAAAGTAATTCTTCTGGGAATCGTTGAGGGAATCACAGAATGGCTCCCCATCTCCAGTACCGGACACATGATTCTTGTGGAACAATTTGTAAAGCTGAACGTTACAGACGAATTTCTGGAAATGTTCCGTGTTGTGATCCAGCTTGGTGCGATCCTGGCAGTCGTCGTTCTCTATTTTCCAAAGCTTTGGCCATTCTGCAGCCCGAGAGACGGATGGATCAAAAAGGATACCTGGATCCTCTGGTTCAAGGTGCTGGTAGCCGCACTGCCTGCAGCCATCATCGGACTTCCTTTTGATGATCTGCTGGATAAACTGTTTTACAATTACCAGACAGTAGCTGTCACCCTGATCCTCTACGGTGTTCTGTTCATAGTCGTTGAAAACTATAACAAGAATCGTCGTCCGCGAACCAGGAAGCTGGAGACACTTCCCTGGTCCACCGCTTTATTGATCGGTGTCTTTCAGATACTTGCCCTGATTCCTGGCACTTCCAGATCCGGTTCCACGATCCTCGGTGCGATCCTGCTTGGCTGCTCCCGTTCTGTAGCTGCTGAGTTCAGCTTTTTCCTTTCCATTCCGGTCATGTTCGGAGCCAGCCTTTTAAAACTGTTGAAATTCGGACTTCACTTTACCGGATACGAAGCAGCAATCCTTCTTGTCGGCATGGTAACCGCCTTCGTAGTATCCATTCTGGCAATCAAATTCCTGATGGGATACATCAAGAAAAATAACTTCAAACCGTTCGGATATTACCGGATCGCTCTTGGAGTTCTTGTTCTTGCATACTTCATTTTCCTCGGCTGATGCCGTCCATAGTACATACAATGGAACCTAAGAGCCGCAAACAGCGGCTCTTTTTTATATCACAAACACATAGGAGAGACCTCACATGTACAAAGAAATAGCAAAACTTATTTTATACCGCGACCTTGGCGAGGACAGCATTTTGTTGAAGCTGGGTGGAATCTTTGAAGATTTTGAACTGAACCGGGCCGGAAAGGCAGAACTGACCAAACGAATCTATGAACAGATGAAAGCGCTCTTAGACCTGTCCACCAAATATGGATTTGACAAGAACCTGTGGCACAACTATCTGACCTTTATCCTTCTGACCAACGAAAACTCTTTCAGCATGACCAGTGAAAAAGTCGGTGCCAACGATGGAACTGTCAACCATTTTGCAAAAGCAGATTTTGCCGTATTTAAGAAGCTGTTTGATTTTGATTTCGGACCGATTGAAGAGGCTCTTGGTATCGATTGCTTCACTACTGTATGCAACTACAAAGCGATCCAGAAAAAAGAGCATATGTACAACCGGAATGTAAGTGAAAAAGTGCAGGCTGTCAGTCAGCAGATTGAGAACGCTGCCAACGAAGAAGACATTTTCCGCATCATCACTGATTTTTATGAGGCATATGGCGTTGGTATGTTCGGTCTGAACCGGGCTTTCCGTATCCGTCATCTGGACAATGACGTAGAATTTATCCCCATCAATAACACCGAGCGTGTGATGCTTGATGATCTGATCGGTTATGAGATCCAGAAGAAGAAACTGGTAGATAATACCGAAGCATTTATCAAAGGGCTGCCTGCCAACAACGTGCTGCTGTGCGGTGACGCCGGTACCGGTAAATCCACCAGCATCAAAGCCCTGCTCAACGAATATTACGATCAGGGTCTGCGTATGATCGAGATCTACAAGCATCAGTTTCAGGATCTGTCCAATATCATCAGTCAGATCAAAAACCGGAACTATCGCTTTATCATCTACATGGACGACCTTTCTTTCGAGGAATTCGAGATTGAGTACAAATTCCTCAAAGCAGTCATCGAAGGCGGTATGGAGACCCGCCCGGACAACGTGCTGATCTATGCCACCTCCAACCGCCGTCACCTGATCAAGGAGACCTGGAATGACAGAGATGACATGGAGACCGATAACGGCATGCACCGTTCCGATACCATGCAGGAGAAGCTTTCCCTGGTTGCCCGCTTCGGCGTAACCATCTACTATGGAAAGCCAACCCCGAAAGAGTTCTTTACCATCGTCAAAGAACTCCGGAAACGCTACCCGGAGATCACCATGAGCGACGAAGAGCTCTGCGCAGAAGCCAACAAATGGGAACTGAGCCACGGTGGTGTCTCTGGAAGAACCGCACAGCAGTTTATCAATTATATTGCTGGAAAATCTGGTGAGACGGAGTAATTATTCTCTCTATAAATCCCTGACAATGGCGGATGAGTAATGCTCGTATGAAGATCAAAAGACAGAATGTCTCGCGTGTTCGTGTGAACTGGACTTAAAAGTCCAACTCACACGAACACGCGAGACATTCTGTCTTTTTTCAATTCATACAGCGCCATTACATCATCCACCCTCGCCAGGGAATTTACAGGCATAGAAAAACTGCCCCAACAGATTTTCCATCGGGGCAGTTTTATAAGCACTATATATTTACTTGGTCTCCAGCAGCTTCTCCACGCTTGCGAGTTTTACGCACAGAGTGAACAGTTCTGCAGTGATCTTCAGTTCTTCCAGTGTTGGATAGGACGGAGCGATACGGATATTGGTGTCATGCGGATCCTTTTTGTACGGATAGGTTGCGCCAACCGTAGTCAGTGTAACTCCAGCCTCTTTACATTTGTTGTAAATGGCTTTTGCACAGCCTTCCATGGAATCGAAGGAGATGAAATATCCGCCCAACGGTTTGGTCCAGGTTCCGATACCCAGTCCGCCCAGTTCGCGTTCCAGGGTCTCCAGTACCAGCTCAAATTTCGGACGCATGATATCTGCATGTTTTCTCATCTGCTCTTTAATACCGTCCAGGTTCTTGAAGTAACGTACATGACGAAGCTGGTTGATCTTGTCATGGCTGATGATCTGAATGGTCATAGATTTCTTCACCCAGTCAAGATTTGCCTTGGAGGCTGCCAGACAGCTGATACCTGCACCTGCAAAGCTGATCTTGGAAGTAGAAGCAAATTCCAGAACCATATCCTCTTTACCATTTGCCTTGCACATACCAAGGATCTCCGGCAAAGTGTCCTGTTTGTCCTCATAAAGATGATGTACGCAATATGCATTATCCCAGTATACTCTGAAATCCTCTGCTGCAGGACTTAAGTCTGCCATACGGCGGCATACTTCCTCAGAGTAAGTGATTCCCATAGGGTTCGTATACATCGGTACACACCAGATACCTTTGACTGCCGGATCTTTTACATACTCTTCCACCAGATCCATATCCGGTCCTTCCATGGTCATCGGAATGTTGATCATCTCGATACCAAAGTGCTCGGTAATAGAGAAATGACGGTCATATCCCGGAGCCGGACATAAGAATTTTACTTTTTCCAGACGGCACCACGGAGTGCTTCCCATAATACCATGTGTGTATGCACGGGAAATGCTGTCATACATTACATTCAGGCTGGCCGTACCAAATACGATCACATGCTCCGGATCCACGCCCAGCATATCTCCAAGAAGCTTTCTGGCACTGTAAATACCCTCCAGACATCCGTAGTTTCTGGTATCTACACCCTGATCATCCTTCATATCGCAATGACTGCTGAAAATATCCATCATAGGCATTGTCATATCAAGCTGATCCGTGGAAGGCTTTCCTCTGGACATGTCAAGCTTCAGACCTTTGCCCTTTGCATCCTCATATTTCTGAGTCAGTTCCTTTTTCAGTTCCAGCAATTCTTCTCTTCCAAGTTCACAATATGGTGTCATCTTATGTCCTCCTCTTTATAAAAATGGGGCTGTAAATACAGCCCCCTAAATGAGATCCTCATGAAATACTCTGCGAATCAGTCGATCATATTCCTTCCAGGCCGGATATTCTTCCAATTCCCGCAAAACTTCTGCTGTCTGACGATAAAGCCAGCCATGCATCTTCTTGTCTTTCTGGTGAAACCGTTCCCATACCTGATCACCAATACTGGTCACATCCCGCTCAATTGCTCTGAGGTTGGAAAGCTTGTCCGCCAATGCCAGTATTCTGGCATTCCGATCTGCCTTGTCTCTCAGGAATGTAAGCATCTCCTGCTTACGAACCAGCCAGGTCTCCTCTGCCGGCAGATCCCGACGCTTATCCTCGGTCTCATAACCTACATAGGCGGCGATCCGTTCTCCGAAATACTGTTCCACCTCTTCCAGCGTAACAGGCGTGTCCTCCACTACATCATGAAGCACCGCCGCTGCGATCAGTTCTTCATCATCTGTCAGTTCAGATACGATTGCTGCTGCTTCAATCGGATGAGAAAGATATGGAATCCGACTTCCTTTTCTATGTGCTCCCTGATGAGCAATCGCTGCAAATACTACAGCCTTCTCATACAATGGCAGCCCGCTGTCCGAAAGCATCTGATTCATCTGTTCTGACATTTCTGTTGTCATTCCTCTAACACCCGTTACCCTTCAAACCCCAATTTCGTACCTAAATATATCACAGGTGTTTTCAAATGGCAACCCTATTTTTCGGATAAATGCCTTTATATCCTTGTTATCCTTATTTTTCAGACAAATGACCATAAAAAGAGATCAGATATAAGCCACAGATTCCCACCAGTCCATAAATGATCCTGGACAGCCAGGTCATATTTCCAAACAGCCAGGCAACCAGATCAAAACTGAAGAACCCGATCAGTCCCCAGTTGATCGCCCCAATGATCGTAATGGTAAGCGCAAAACAGTCCAGACCTTTATTCATAACAGTCTACCTCCTTTTGCACCTAGTATATCCAGACCACTTTATCTTATGCGTAACTCCACTCCAGACTTATTGTGCTTCTGCCATGGCAGTGGTGCCACATTTGATCTCTTTCAGTACAAAATATGTTTTTGTATTGGATACGCCTTTAATGCTTTTGATGATCCGATGAAGCTGCTCCAGTGTCTCCGATGATTTTGTCTGGATCTTCAGCATAAAATCATAGTCACCGGTGAGATAATCACAGGCTACGATGCTCGGATTATCATGCATGACTTTTGTAAATTCATCGTAATACTTTGGATGTTCCAGCGAAACTTCCATGAGTGCTGTCACATCATTACCTATTTTATGCTGATCTGCAACAACTGTATACTGTCTGATGATTCCATTCCGCTCCAGTTTTCGGATTCGCTCGATCACAGCAGCCACTGAAAGATGCACTGTCTGACTGATCTCCGTTGCAGACTGTCTTGAATTCTCACTGAGACATTTTAAAATACTACGATCCATGCTATCCATATTCATTCCTCCTGCACTAAAATCAATGCAAAAAGGGCATGGAAAACCAATCATTTCCATGCCCATTCATGTACATTTTTTAATTTTTATCTACTATACAATAATTTTTTCTGTTATGCAAGAGATATTTTCCACAATTTTCAAAAAAATGATGGATTATCCTCTATGAAACAACGAAAATCCCTTCTTTTCATAAGGTTCCGTCTTCATATCCAGCACATCGTAACCGGAAGCCTCGATAACTGCTTTCAGCTTATCCGCATCAAGCTCCGTCTCTGAGATGATCTCCGTTCTTCCTTTACTGTGGGAAGATGTTACTTTTTTCACCTGGAATGCTTTTCTTACTGCATCATTTACATGAGCCTCACACATTCCGCATGCCATTCCATCTACATCTACTGTGATCTTATACATCATATGCCTCCTCACAAGCCAACTTCATTCAGTAAGTCTACTCTAACACTTTCTGGTTTTTTCGTCAATCAGCTTTTCTTTGGAAGTTCATCGATCAGTTTCTCGATCACCTGCTTCTTCACATACACATCAAAGCTCAGCAGACAGATAAAGGAAAAGATCCGGAGAAACTCCTGGTCATCTGCTTCTGCCTCCGGGAAGATGCGGGATGCAGTCTCATACTTCTCCGTCACGTCCTGCTTCATCTTCTCCACCTGTTCTTTTTCCAGACTGAAGACTTCCTCATAGATGGACTGCATGTTCATCTCTCCATCCTTATGGAAATACCGCTGGGTCAACGGTTCCAGCAGACTTTGGATATCGCCGATGGACAGAATGGATTTGTAATAATAAATATAGATCAGAAGTAGCAGATGCTCCTTGGAATATTTCTTCTTATCTGGTGCCGGCAGCAGATGATTCTTCGCATAATTATTAATCATAGTCTTGGTCAGAATCTTATCATCCGGATACCGCTTGGATGACTGCAGGTGTTCTTCCATAAAAGTCGTCACCTGATCCATGTAAAGATCGATATTCGGAATCTCCGTCGGTTTAATATAATCGATCCTCTCAAGGCTTGAGAGGATACTGTTTAAGATATTTTCAGAATCAATGGTCATTTTTCTCTCACCTCATGATTCATTATATAGTATTCAAAACTACATAACAAGTTTTTTTTGTAATTTGTGAGTTTTTTCCATCAGGATCATGTATATCTTTCCATCTGACGGGTATACTGTAAATGTACCAAAGAGAAGTTGAATACTTATCCTCCCCTTTGAAAAGATCCGCCTGCTGTGCTCTCACACAACAGGCGGATCTTACGTTATCTATTCTTTTGTGTCTTTTTGTTCTTCTGCTTCCATTCTCCGGAATACCATGTCATATCCATCATTGCCATAATTCAATGATCGGTTCACACGGCTGATCGTAGCGGTGGATGCACCTGTCCGCTCTGCAATCTCCAGATAAGTCTTCTTCTCTCTCAGGAGTCTGGCCACTTCAAATCTCTGTGCCAGTGACTGGATCTCATTGATCGTGCACACATCTTCAAAAAATGTGTAGCACTCATCCATATCCTGAAGACTTAGGATTGCCTGAAACAAACCATCCGTAGATTCGTTACGAATATTTTTACTCATGTCCTGCCTCCTGACTTTATTATCTGACTATGCCATTTTAGCACAGTAAAATCATAAAGTCCAGCCGTTTTTCTATACTTTCTGATACTTATTGATAAATGGATACAGCTTCTCCCGGTCTGTATTGACCACCAGTTCTTCAGGGAACCCTGTCTCTTTGATCACGTCAAGAGCAAGCTCATGATTCAGGATATCCTCATAATAATGAGCATCGCTTCCCATGACAATGGGCACCTGATATTTCTTGCAGAGACGCAGCATCTCCATATCGTTTTCCCTGGCATTCTGACGGGTACAGCGGGGATTCAGTGAGTTATTGTTAAGCTCCAGCAGTGTATGATATTCCTTTGCCGCCTGAACGACTGCTTCCATGTCAACCATATATCTTCCATCATCCGGATGTCCGATAATATTGATATGTGGATTTTTCATAGCGCTGATCAAACACTGAGTATTATACTCCCGGCTTCCCGGCTGAATACATGGTTTGTGAAGGCTGGCGATCGTCACATCCATATCTCCCAAATGTGGTTCTTCCAGATCCACCGTTCCATATTCATCCAGAATATTCAGTTCCACGCCAAGCAGCAGTTCCAGATCGCCATGCTTCCTTGGAACCACCTTCAGATTATGAAAATAAAAATCTGTGCAGGTTCCCTTCATGCGCGGTGCATGCTCTGTGATTCCATATACATCCAGTCCCTTATTCTGTGCCTCACGAATCATCTCCATCATGGTATTGTACGCATGACCACTGGCGATGGTATGAGTATGCAAGTCTAATACATCTCTCATCTTCTGTGTCCTTTACAATAAAGTCTCCAGTTCTTTCTTCGCCTGCTCCTGGCTGGTCACAACAATGCCCGCAATACCAAGAGCCTGCGCTGCCTCTACATTTCGCACTGTATCATCCAGGAATACACACTCCTCTGCCTTCAGTCCATACCGGTCCAGCAGCGTCTGATAGATGGCCGGATCCGGCTTTGCCAGATGAACCGTATAGGACATGATGCCGCCGTCCATATGCGACAGGAAAGACAGTTCCTTTGATGCTTCCCTGCGGATCCGTTCACCATAGTTGGACAGATAATAGGTGTGATAGCCTCTGGCTTTCAGAGACTCGATCCAGTCCACAGAGCCTTCATACTCGCGGACGATCGTGCTTAAGTCACTGAATACCAGACGAATCTCCTGCTCCAGCTCCGGCGTATGCGTCACAAACTGTTCCAGAATATCCTCATCGCTCTCCAGCCCCAGGTCAAGCTTTGGCCAGATGGGACCAAGCATCATCGCCTGGGCGATGCGGTCTGCTTTTTCCCCCTGGAATCCAAATCTTGCAATGTGATCCTTCCAGCAAAAATCAAGAAGCACGTTTCCAATATCGAAAATCACATTTTTGATCATAAGATGATCCTCTGCTTATTTATTTCTGTAGATAATATCGTCACGTCCCGGTCCGTTGGAGATCATCGTGATCGGGCACTCGATCTGTTTCTCGATAAACTCGATATATTTACGGCAGTTCTCCGGCAGATCCTCATATTTCTTGATGCCACGGATATCGCATTTCCATCCCGGAAGAGTCTCGTATACCGGTTTTGCTTTCTCCAGCAGATAGGTGGTCGGGAAATCTGTCGTTACTTCGCCATCAATGTCGTATCCGACACATACCGGGATCTCATCCAGATAGCCCAGTACATCCAGTACGGTAAATGCTACGTCAGTTGCTCCCTGCAGACGGCATCCGTATTTGGTAGCCACACAGTCGAACCATCCCATTCTTCTCGGACGTCCGGTAGTTGCACCGAACTCTCCGCCGTCTCCACCGCGGCGTCTCAGCTCATCAGCCTCGTCACCAAAGATCTCGCTGACAAATGCACCTGCTCCAACTGCACTGGAGTAAGCCTTGGAGACTGCGATGATCTGTTTGATCTCATATGGCGGAATACCTGCTCCGATGGCACCATAAGCTGCCAGAGTGGAAGAAGAAGTAACCATCGGATAGATTCCATGATCCGGATCCTTCATGGTTCCCAGCTGGCCTTCCAGCAGGATGTTCTTGCCTTCTTTGATCGCTTTCCACAGATAAGCAGATACATCACATACATACGGCTCTACCATCTTCTTGTATTCCATCATCTCTTCGTAGATATCCTCTGCCTTCAGAGCCGGTGCATGGTACAGATGCTCCAGAATAACATTTTTCTGAGCCAATACACTGTTAATCTTCTCCATCAGATCTTCTTTGCTTCTGAACAGCTCGCTCACCTGGAAGCCGATCTTTGCATATTTGTCTGAATAGAACGGTGCGATACCGGACTTGGTGGATCCGAAGGACTTTCCTGCCAGACGCTCCTCTTCCAGTTTATCAAAAAGAATATGATAAGACATTACCATCTGAGCACGATTGGAAATCAGGATCTTCGGCGCCGGTACTCCTCTGTCCACAATGCCTTTTAACTCATTGAAAAACACCGGAATGTTCAGTGCCACACCATTTCCAATGACGCTGGTGGTGTGTCCGTAAAAGATTCCTGAAGGAAGTGTATGCAGTGCAAATTTACCATAGTTGTTAACAATGGTATGTCCCGCATTTGCTCCACCCTGGAACCGAACGATGATATCAGACTCCTGGCCAAGCATATCTGTGATCTTGCCTTTGCCTTCGTCTCCCCAGTTTGCTCCTACTACTGCTCTTACCATAATATAATGTTCCTCCATTTCGCAGGTTTTTCCTGCTTTGTACATACTAAAGTGGGAAATCTTTCTGCTTTTTCCCACACACTGCTAAGTATAGCTTAAAAATATTTATAAGTAAAGTGCTATATCGTGAACAAATCATGCAAAATCAAATAAAGAAAGCTGGTTGGATTCGGGCAATCCATCCAAAAGTCCCAGATCTCCCATCAGATCGATGACTGTCTTACTTAATTTGCTTCTCTGTCTTAGATCATCTCTGGAAAGAAATGGTCCCTCTGCCGCCGCCGTAACAAATGCATCGGCTGCCTTGTCTCCCAGCCCATCGATGGTGGACAGAGACGGCATCAGTTTTCCATCAATGATCTGAAACTCATGGGCATTTGCCCGGTAAATATCGATCTTCATGAATTCAAAGCCTCTGGCATACATTTCCTGCACGCTCTTCATATCCTTCAGAGTCTCCTGTTCCTTCTGTGACAGGGTATCGCTCCTGCGCTTGTAGTCATCCATATAACGCTCCAGCCGCTCTCGTCCCTGGCACATAAGCTCATAGTTAAACGCATCCGCACGAATGGAAAAATATGCCGCATAATAGGCCAGCGGATAATTGATCTTGCACCAGGCGATGCGCCATGCCATCATAACATAGGCTGCCGCATGTGCTTTCGGGAACATGTACTTGATCTTCTCACAAGACCAGATATACCAGTCTGGCACATTGTGGGCGATCATCTCTTCCTTCCATTTCGGCCAGTTGTCACATTTTCCTTTCGCAACCGTTCCCTTACGGACTGCCTCCATGATCTTGAAGGACATCTCACTCTCCAGCCCCATACCGATCAGATAGGTCATAATGTCATCTCTGGTACAGATGGCTGTGGAAATGGTTGCTTTCCCTTCCTGGATCAAGGTCTGTGCATTACCCAGCCATACGTCTGTTCCATGTGCCAGACCTGCGATCCTGACCAGATCGGAGAAATGAGTTGGATGAGTATCAATAAGCATCTGCATAGCGAACTCTGTACCGAACTCCGGGATTCCAAGGGAACCCAGCCTTGTGCCGCCGATATCCTCCGGCTTCACCCCCAACGCCTCTGTACTCTGGAACAGACTCATTACCTGCGGATCATCCAGCGGAATCGTGGTGGCATCCACACCTGTCAGGTCCTCCAGCATACGGATCATAGTCGGATCATCGTGTCCCAGTATATCCAGCTTCAACAGGTTGTGATCAATGGAATGATAATCAAAATGGGTAGTTACAATATCCGTAGTCATATCATTTGCCGGATGCTGTACCGGTGTAAAGGAATAGATGGTCTCTCCCAGCGGAAGAACGATGATACCGCCCGGATGCTGTCCGGTGGTCCGGCGCACTCCGGTACACCCCATAACGATCCGGTCGATCTCGCAGTTCCGTTTGCTGGTTCCCCGTTCTTCATAGTATTTTTTTACATAGCCAAATGCAGTCTTGTCTGCCAGTGTACCAATAGTCCCTGCACGGAAGGTCTGACCTGCGCCGAAGATAACCTCCGTATATTTATGCGCCTTGGACTGGTAATCACCGGAGAAATTCAGGTCGATATCCGGCTCCTTGTTTCCCTTGAAGCCAAGGAACGTCTCGAACGGAATATCAAATCCTTCCTTATTTAGCTTGTGCCCACACTTGGGACAGTCCTTATCCGGCATATCGCAGCCCGCCATGCCGGCAAATTTCCGCACATCTTCCGAATCAAAGTCACTGTAATGACACGCCGGGCAGATATAATGAGGCCGCAGCGGATTTACTTCAGTGATTCCTGCCATGGTCGCGACAAAAGAAGATCCAACAGAACCTCGGGATCCTACCAGATAGCCGTCATCATTGGACTTCCACACCAGCTTCTGAGCGATAATATACATAACGGCAAATCCATTACCAATGATAGACTTCAGTTCTCGCTCCAGACGCTCGGTCACCACCTCCGGCAGATCCTCTCCGTAGATCTCATGAGCTTTGTTGTAACAGATCTCACGCAGGGTCTTATCAGAATCCGGAATGACCGGCGGACATTTATCCGGACGCACCGGTGACAGATGTTCACACATGTCGGCAATCATATTGGTGTTGGTGATGACCACCTCTTCCGCTTTCTCCGTTCCTAAAAATGCAAATTCCTCCAGCATTTCCTCCGTGGTCCGCAGGAACAGCGGTGCCTGTTCGTCCGCATCAGAGAAGCCTTTTCCTGCCATGATGATCCGTCGGTAGATCTCGTCCTGAGGGTCGATAAAATGCACATCACAGGTGGCAACAACAGGCTTGTGGAACTCTTCCCCCAGCCGGACGATCTTTCGTACATTTTCCCGAAGGTCTTCCTCTGAGTTCACTGGATTTTTGGAATCCCTCAGCATGAACGCATTATTTCCAAGAGGCTGGATCTCCAGATAATCATAGAATTCCACGATCCGTGCAACCTCCTGATCCGGCGCGCCTCTGAGGATCGCCTGATAAAGCTCTCCCGCCTCACAGGCAGAACCCACAATCAGACCTTCCCGGTACTGATTGAGCTCACTCTTGGGAATACGTGGTCTTCTGGCAAAATGATTCAGATGGGACAAAGAGACCAGCCGATACAGATTCACCCGGCCAATATCATTTTTCGCCAGAATGATCACATGATAAGTAGGCATCTTGCGGATGGCACTCTCATTGGATTTTCCCATCTCGTTGACCTGATCAAGATCAAAGGCATCCTTATCTTTGAACATCTGAATAAATTTCACGAAGATCTCTGCGGTACAGGCCGCATCGTCCACCGCCCGGTGATGATGATCCAGGGAAATGTTCAGTGCTTTTGCCACGGTATCCAGCTTGAATTTATTGAGGGCAGGCAGCAGGATACGCGCCATGGCAACGGTGTCTCCCACCGTGAAATCTGTGTCGATTCCCATGCGCCTGCAGTTTTCCTGGATGAATCCTGCATCAAAAGAAGCATTGTGGGCGATCAGCACACAGCCTTCACAGAACTCCAGGAATTTCGGCAAAATATCTTCGATCACCGGCGCATCAATGACCATCTCATCGCTGATACTGGTGAGCTGTTCGATTTCAAATGGAATGGGCTCCCTTGGGTTTACAAAGGTGCTGAACCGATCTACGATCTTACCTTCAATGACTTTGACTGCACCAATCTCAATGATCCGGTTGTTGACCGCCGACAGACCGGTGGTCTCCAAGTCAAACACCACATATGCACCGTCCATGCTCTGACCTTTGGAGTTTTCCACAACTTCCTTCAGGTCATCCACCAGATATCCTTCCACTCCATAGATGACCTTAAAGTCCTCATCCTTGGAAATGGTATGGCTGGCCTCGGTAAATGCCTGCACGCAGCCATGATCTGTGATCGCCAGTGCCGGCATTCCCCAGGATTTTGCACGGTTCAGAAGGACAGCCGCATCGGTCACTCCATCCATATCGCTCATCTTCGTATGGCAATGCAGTTCCACTCGCTTCTTATAAGAATAGTCCATGCGATGAGTGGTAAAATCTGCAATCTTTTTGATTCCCACCACAGAGCTGATGGTCAGCTCATGGTCAAACCGGTCAAGAGTCGTCATACCCTTTAATTTTACAAAGGCTCCGGCCTTGATCTTGCCCCTGATATCCTCCAGGAACTCATTTTTCACAAACATTTTCACATGAATGGTATCGGTAAAATCGGACAACGTCATTGTAATGATCGTACGCTCTCCACGGATCTCCCGTTCTTCCACATTGAAGATCTTGCCTTTGACAGTGACTTCTCCCATCTCTTCCTGCACCTGTTCCAGCGGGATCGGTTCATCTTCAAAATCTCTTCCATAGAGTACATCCGGGTTATCGCTTCTGCGGTAGCTTCCGCCAGAACCGAAGGATCCTCCCTTGCGGCCTCCGCCAAAGCCTCCACCATTGCCGGAAGAGCCGCCCTTCTGTCCGCCACCAGCTTCTGCAGCCGGTGCGCTCTTTCCTGCTGCGGCTGCTTCCGCCTTCTTCTCTTCTCTGGCGGCTTTTGCCTCTGCCTTCGCTTCTGCTTTGGCGGCCTTCTCTTTCCGCAGATTCTCACTTAAGAAGCTGATCCTCTGCTGCAGCTCTGCCTCGCTCTTCTCCATGGAGACGCTTTCCTTTGGCTCCCGATATTCCACATCAACCTTTACCCGAAAGCCACAACGCTCGTTGAATACCCGGTCCAGAATGCGGATAATATCCTCCACTGCATCTTTGTCATAGACCTTACTGGAGATACCTACCAGCACATTTTCTTCATCAGGAAATTCCACAGCTGCATTTTTCAAAATGCTTCGTTTGTATGGGCTGTACGCTTCCAGTTCCGTCAGAACACTGTCCTCATACAGAGACCACAACTTCTGCGGCGTATACTGACTGGATAGCTGAAACTTTTCAAAGATCAGCACCTGTACTTTCCGATATCCGAAAATCTGTCTCTGAATCTGTTTTGCCAAGTGAAAAAGCTGATTTTTTGCAATCAGCTTTTTACTCGTAATATAGACCCGCAGTACATCCTGAGAAGGAGATGTGGACACTCGTGTCACCACCACCTGCTCGAACAATGCCCGTGTCTGGTTATCTACTTCCAGTGTGCGAAATACCTCAAAAAACGGTTTTTCAGTCATTCCAGTTCTCCAGTTCATGCCGGAGTGCATCAAGGAGCTGATCTTCCGGCAACTTCTGTACGATCTCGCCATGCTTGATCAGAAGACCGATGCCGTCTCCCCCGGCAATTCCGATGTCTGCTTCCTTTGCCTCTCCAGGTCCGTTTACCACACATCCCATAACAGCCACCTTAATATCCAGTGGGAAGCCGGATACCATGGTCTCTACTTTATTTGCCAGACCGATCAGATCGATCTTCGTACGTCCACAGGTCGGACAGGATACCACCTCAATCCCACCTTTGCGAAGTCCCAGAGTACGAAGGATCAGTTTTGCGGACTTGATCTCTTCAACGGGATCACCAGTCAGGGAGACACGGATCGTATCACCGATCCCCTGGCTTAAGATGATGCCAAGACCCACAGCAGATTTGATATTTCCGGAAAACAGAGTCCCTGCTTCGGTAATGCCTACATGAAGTGGATGATCGGTCTTGTCTGCGATCAGCTGATGCGCCTTCGCACACATCATAACATCTGAAGATTTAATGCTGATGACCAGATTGTCATAGCCCAGGTCCTCAATGATCTTTACTTTATCAAGCGCACTTTCCACAATGCCTTCTGCAGTCACACCATGGTATTTCTCCACCAGCTCTTTTTCCAGAGAACCGCTGTTCACCCCCACACGGATAGGGATATTGCGCTCCCTTGCAGTGTCTACCACTGCTTTGATCCGGTCAAGACTTCCGATATTTCCTGGATTGATGCGGATCTTGTCTGCTCCATTTTCCATGGCTGCAATGGCCATCTTATAGTCAAAATGAATGTCTGCCACCAACGGAATGGTGATCTGCTTTTTGATCTCCTTGATCGCCTCTGCCGCCTCCTTGGTGGGTACGGTACAACGGATGATCTCACAACCTGCTTCCGTCAGTCTGTGGATCTGCTCTACCGTCGCTTTTACATCTTCTGTTCTTGTATTTGTCATAGACTGGATCAGGATCGGATTCCCTCCGCCAATGACCCGGTCTCCAATCTTCACTACTTTTGTATGATCTCGATACATCTTAAACTTCTCCTTCCCTTATCATTTTTATAAATGAGCTTCCCTGGCTTCATCCAGGCGCTTCTGAATACTGTATTTATTAACGCTTAGCACCAGCCCGATCTCCATCAGCAAAAATACGGATGCCGAACCTCCGTAACTGAAGAATGGCAAGGTAACTCCTGTAGTCGGAAACAACCCTGTCACGACCAGCAGATTCAGGATCACCTGCAGTGCAATATGAGAAAACACACCGATGGCGAGCATTCTTCCCAGCATATCCTCTGCGGTCTGTGAAATGGTATAGATCCGGAACAGCAAAAAGATGAACAATAAGATCACCAGACCTGCGCCGAAGATTCCCAGCTCCTCGCAGATAATGGAAAATATGTAATCATTGTAAGGTTCCGGGATCTTACCCAGCTTCTGGATACTGTTTCCCAGACCCTTGCCCCATAATCCACCGCTTCCGATGGCATAGAGTCCCTGCAGCGCCTGCATGGCTTTTCCGGTCTCATATTCATAAGGATTCAGCCATGCGCGGATACGCTCAAAACGGAAGCTCTCTGCTGCCTGTGCCGGGTCCATGCTGGCCACATAGTAGACAATAACCGTCACCCCAACGCCGACAATCAGAATCGCCACAATGAATTTCCAGTATTCCGGATGTACCACAAACATCATAAATGCTGCTGTACCCAGAATGATCACAGCAGAACTCATGTTATCGCTGACTTTCCAGATTGCTATTGCAACAGCACCTGGCCAGACCATAATATAAAGCATGGACAGCCAGCTTTTAATGCGTCTTCCATTTGCTGTCAGCAATGTTGCCATAAAGACGATCATCAATATTTTGACAGGCTCTGCCACCTGTACCTGTACTGGTCCCAGCTGTACCCACCTGGTCGCCTCATTTGCTGTAATTGCCAATGGCGTGAACAACAACGCCACGAACCCAAAGCAGGCAAGATAGCCCACACCTGCAAACCGGCAGATCCAGTGATAGTTAACGCCAGCCACCACCAGCATGGCCAACACTCCCACCATACTGAATACCACCTGTCGTTTCAGGAAGTACATGGAATCGTTGTTAAAAGCAGAACTCATTCCTGCTTTATAATAACTGGCACTATAGATCATGATAAAGCCAAATACCATGATAAAAAAAAGCACAACCAGAAGGTTCGTATCCATCCCTAACGGGCCGAACTGAAAGATCCGGTTCCTTCTTTTACGAGCCATCTATCAGGCCTCCCGTCTCTCATACCGGCAAAAACGGAATTCCAGATCAAAATAAGTCTTCTCTTCACTTTCACCGGTCAGTACCCAGGCTGGATCCTCTTCCAGATTCGGGAACCAGGCATCTGCATCATAGACATGATCCGTTCTTGTCACATGTGCCACGTCACAGTACGGAAGAAATTCCTTATAAATAGAATCTCCGCCGATGATATACACGTCTTCGCTGTTATATTTTTTCAGTTCTTCCAGAACTTCCTCTACGGAGTGGCAGATAATGGCACCCTTCACCTGATAGTTGGGATTTCTGGTCAGAATAATGTTCGTACGGTTCTTAAGCGGCTGTCCGCCCGGGAAGGTATCCAGTGTCTTTCTTCCCAGCACCACTACTTTTCCGGTAGTCTCAGAACGGAAGAATTTCATATCCTCCGGTATGCTCACTAAAAGTTTTCCTCTATAGCCAATGGCCCAGTTACTGTCCACATTTACGATCAGATTCATCTTTTATCCTCCTGAATTTCTCTTTGTTATGCTGCGGTTATTATACTGCGATCGGAATGTTTTTCACCTGCGGTCCTGCCTGATAGTCTTCCACGATCAGATCCGCAGTAGTAAATGCATAAAAATCTTTAACTTCCGGGTTCAGTGATACCTTTGGCGCCGGGTAAGTCTCTCTGCCTATCAGCTCTTTTACCACATCCACATGACGGTCATAAATATGTGCGTCCGCGATCACGTGAAGCAGTTCGCCCGGAATCATATTGCAGGACTGTGCCACCATCATAAGCAGGATCGCATACTGACATACGTTCCAGTTATTTGCTGCCAGCACATCCTGAGAGCGCTGGTTCAACACCATATTTAAGGTAAGCCTGTCCTCTCCCGGTGTCTGTGTCACATTCCATGTGGTGCTGTAGGCACAGGGATACAGATGCATCTCGCTTAAGTCCGCATGCACATAGGTGTTCGTCATGATCCGGCGGCTGAACGGATTATTTTTCAGATCATACAGGACCCGGTCCATCTGATCAAACATGCCTTCTTTGTACTTGCTCTTTACGCCGATCTGATAGCCATAAGCTTTTCCGATGGAACCGGTCTCATCTGCCCACTCGTCCCATACATGGCTGTTCAGGTCATGAATATTGGCTGATTTTTTCTGATAGATCCACAGGATCTCATCCATACAGCTCTTCAGTGCTGTCTTTCTCAGTGTGATCGCCGGAAATTCCTTTCTCAGGTCATAACGGTTCACTACTCCGAATCGTTTGATTGTATATGCAAAGCTTCCGTCTTCCCATTTAGGACGAACCTTTTCTCCTTCCGTACTGGTCCCATGTTCCAGAATATCGTGACACATATTGATAAAAAGCTGGTCTGCGTAACTCATGGATCGTGATCCTCTCTTTCTTCTATGACAATTAAGTACAATTATATCGCATCCCCCGGAGGCTTGCAAGAGTTGTCGGAGTCTCTGAGAGAAGGAGGAGAGCCGAATGCTGACAGTTGTGCAGAGGGACCGCTTCCGCTAAGTCCTCGTCCAATGGTACTAACCTTCGACTATCGCCAAAGGCTCAGTCTCAGGAAGTACCAGGACTGCGGGACGTCCCCTGCACAATCTGTCAGCAACCACCCCTCCCTCTCTCATTTACAAATCTTCGCCACGCATGAATTGTCCAAAGTCTTTCACCTGACTTTTAGAGGAGGAAAAATCCGGCAGGGCTTTGACACGATATGCGCAGGAGCGGTGCAGGCACAGACAAATTGTACAGGGGGACGTCCGCAGTCCCGGTACTTCCTGAAATCAAGCGGGTAGCGCAGATTGAATGTTAGTACCGCTGGATCGAGGACCTAGCGAGAGCGGTCCCTCTGAACAACTGTCTGTGCCTGGCATCGCTCCTGCTCACAATAAAAAAGGAGCCCTGCCACGCAGATGTTTCATCTACAAGGCAGGGTTCCATATTCTCAGGAGACTTACTCTCCCAGCACTTCTTTCATAAATTGCGCGATATATTCTGCCAGTGCCATACGGACATTGCACATGCAATGATCGCAGTCGAAAGTGATCTGCTTCTGCACAGCCACTGTATCGTGTTCTTTCAGGCGGTTCCACAAAGGCATTATCATATGTTTGCCAGGTGCGATATCATCTCCACCTCCAACTACGATACACATATTCCGATCCTTCACATCTTCAAAGGCATCTGCAAAGCAATACGCTTCTTTATGTGCATCCGCATCCTTGTAGATGGCTTCCAATCCGTCACTTTGAAGAACACTTCCTTCCTCTATCAGTCCCCGGAACCGTTCCCCCTGCCCATGAAGCAGATAATAGGAAGGATCATAGGGGGTCATCAGGATGATTCCTTTTACCCACTGCAGGCGTCTGCCGCTCTGAAGTGCAGTATTGCCGCCCATACTATGTCCGCACAGGAAAATGCTGTCAGGATCGATCTTCCATTTTTCACAGATTTCAGGACTTCTGACCCATTCTGCAATGTGTACCATATCTTCCACGCAGTTAGAGATCAGATATTTTCCTTCTGAGCCCCAGGCTCCCCGATGATGGGGTGTCAGTACCACACATCCGATACGGCGTAATGCCTGTGCCAGATCATCATTGCGTGCCGTCCCCGGAAATCCGTGGATCAATATCACGCAGGGTCTTAAAGCTTCATAACTGCCATCCGGGATCAGTACTGATCCATACAGATGACTTCCCTCGCTGAGGATGTCAAGAGCATCCGATCCAGCAGCCTCCACGCCCGGTTCATTAGGCTTATCCTTGCCTAAATATTCCAGTCTCAGCCGCTTTTTAACATTTGCACTCATGGTTATGATGCTGCTCCCTTCTTATGTGTTCTATCATATTCGTCGAAGAATTCCTTTGCATCTTTTACTACAACACCACCGAACAGGAACAGTGACAATAAGTTCGGCAATGCCATCAGACCATTTGCCACATCTGCTGCATTCCACATGATAGATACGCTGACCAGTGCTCCCAGGGAACAGATCACACAATGCATCACGCGGAACACGATTACACTTTTTGCTCCGAAAAGGAATGCAAATGCAGACTCACCATATGTATACCATCCGAACATGGTAGAGAAGCAGAACAGTAAGAGGCTGATCATCATGATCACATTACCGAAGCTTCCAAAGTTCATCTGAAATGCCATGGATGCCAGTGCAGTTCCATCCGTCACACCGGAGTTCCATACGCCAGTAGTCAGGATCAGTAAAGAGGTAACTGTACAGATCACCATCGTATCGAAGAACACCTCAATGATACCGTACAGAGACTGTCTGGTAGGCTTATCAACGATTGCAGTTGCATGCACGATTGCAGAAGAACCGATACCTGCCTCGTTGGAGAATACACCACGGGATACACCTTTCTGGATGGCAAACGCCATGGTTGCACCAGCCACACCGCCAACTGCTGCATCACCGGTAAATGCAGATTTTACTACATAATAGATGGCAGTCGGGATCATATTTGCATGAAGGATAATAATAATCAGACTGAATCCAATATAGATCAGTGCCATAATCGGAGTCAGGACAGTCGTTACATTTGCGATCTTTTTCAGACCACCACAGACTACCAGTCCATCCAGTACCAGAACAACAATTGCAACTACCCACAGCGGGATACCGATTCCAGTCTCACCATTCAGAGAGTTTGCAATTGTATTTGCCTGAAGTGCTCCACAGGAAATGAAAGATACCATGACGGTAAATACAGCAAATGCGCCTCCCAGAATCTTACCTAAGGTCTTGTTCTTCATTCCTCTGGAAAGAATGTACATAACACCGCCTCGGAAGTTGCCTGCCTCATCCTGAATTCTGTAATGCATGGCAAGACAGATCTCAGAGAACTTCGTTGCCATACCAAGAAGAGATGCAACCCACATCCAGAAGATTGCGCCCGGTCCACCGATGGCAATCGCTGCAGCGATTCCTACGATATTACCATTTCCTACGCAAGAAGAAAGCGCGGTTGCCAGTGCTTTGAAAGACTTGATCTGTCCTACCTCTTTACCGTTCTCATCCTTGCCACCAATGTTTCCCACACATTCACGGAATGCCATCCCAAATCTGCGGAACTGCACACCTCGCAGGCGAATGGTCATCATGATACCAACTCCAAAATACACACATAGCATGATAGGACCAAACAGGAAATTAATCAATGTTACCAATACTCCATTAATTGCTTCAGTCATACACTACCTCCAGTTTTCCGTCCGTTTAGCAGATACAATCGTCCGCTCTTCAGAAACAATTTTAGTTTAGTATAGTACAATATTACAGTATCAGCAACCCTAATTTTCCATTTCCTTAAATTTTTTCGACCATATTCGATCTTATTTTTCCAGTTCAGAGGTACAGAACGGACAGCGGATCGCACTTTTATGTTGTTCTCCTCGTAATATTTTTATCGATTTACCGAATATGCCATCCGGCGGTATGCATGTCTGGCTCCACGGATCGCTTTGGAATAAGCCAGAATGTTTTCCGGCAGTGCCATGCCGGTGTAGCCGGAATCTCCCAGATGATGGATATCTGTTCCTGCCATCTTGCACATAAGAGCGATCTGGCGGATGGTCTCCGTATCAGCTCCCTCCTGAGAGGTTCCGATAGAAGTCATGGTCAGCACGCCTCTGCTGTGGGCTTCTTTGACCAGGCTTCTTACATATTCCATGGTGATACCTGGAACTGTACCAGGAGCCGGGAATAATACAACATCTGCCCCTGCGCCGATAAATTCCTCCACATCCCGCGCTGTGATAATATGCTCGCCAGCCTCCGACGGAATTCCCGATGCATGCATCTTGCCTGCTGCCAGGATCACCTTATCTCCCACTGCCGCTTTCAGCCGCCGCAAAGTGTCAGTAATCGCTCCGTTAGAGACACCGTTACCGGGATTTCCGGTAAGAAGGATCATGTCCACACCCATCTCACAGGCTTTCACTGCATTTTCCACTGTCGCCCGGCGTCCCGGTGACATTTTCCACATATTATCCGGATCTTCTCCACCGGCGTTATCCTCCACCGGTTCCAGATTGATGCCAACCATGCGGCCGGTCAATCGCTTCAGCTCCCGGACACAGTCTTCCGGCTTCACCTTTGGCAGACCCTGAATCACCGGATTCTGCACATCAAAGATGTTGAGCAGCAGAATATCTGCTCCCATGGATGCCGTAAACTCCGCATTGGTAATATTTCCAAGCATAGGCAGCACGGTTCCGATGCTCTCACAGGCGATCACTCGCCCCTCGCTTCCACTGATACTGGACAGCCAATCCTCTTTTTTGAAGGTCACAAAATCTGATGTGACACAATCCAACATTCTCTTTGCCATAGTTACCCCTTTCTCTCCCTGCTCTTTGCCTCTTCCCAGATGGTGCACGCTGCACTGTTGGGACATTTCTCCGGATTGCAGTCAAATTCCGTCAACGTCACGCTTCCATCATCCCTCTGCTCATATTCACAGCAGATGGTCCGCGTCTCGTTGCTGGTCCGGCAGAAACCGCTGATAAATTCTTCCAGGATCTCACCCATACTTTTTCCTCCTGTTCCATAGTTCCTCTTTTCTGTGTATACTATACCATGAAACCATGTTACAATGAACAGGCAATCCCGAAAAAAAGAAAGGCAATTTTTATCTATGGAACATCTTTTTTATTATTATCTGATCGTGATCAATGTTCTCGCATTTGCGCTGATGGGCATTGACAAATCCAAGGCAAAACGGCATCTGTGGCGGATCCCGGAGAAGACTTTATTCCTGTCCGCACTACTTGGAGGCGGCGCTGGAGCCATTATCGGCATGTACTTTTTCCATCACAAGACCCGTCACTGGTACTTTGTGATCGGCATGCCAATGATCTTAATCGCAGAAGTTGCTATTTATTTGTATTTTATCCGCTGAATCGCTTGAAAAAAGCAGTGGTATCTATTATTATCATTACTAAGAATACATAATTTTCATAAGGAAGACTAATAAAATGGATATCAACTACGAACTCTATAAGGTATTTTACTATGTGGCGATCTCACTGAGCTTTTCGGAGGCGTCCAAAAAATTATACATTTCCCAGTCTGCAGTCAGCCAGTCTATCAAAGTACTGGAGAAAAAGCTGAATCAGCCTCTGTTCATCCGAAGCACCAAAAAGGTGCAGCTGACTCCGGAAGGCGAGACTCTGCTCCGTCATGTGGAACCAGCCATGAACCTGATCCGCAGAGGGGAAGCACAGATCCTGGAGGCAAATACTCTGGGTGGCGGGCAGCTCCGTATCGGTGCATCCGACACCATCTGCCGCTATTTTCTGGTGCCGTACTTAAGCCGTTTCCACAAGGAATACCCGAACATTCACATCAAAGTAACCAACCAGACTTCCATTGGATGTGTGGATCTTCTGGAAAATGGCAGCGTGGATCTGATCTTTACCAATTATCCCAATTCCCGGCTTGGAAACGGAAAACAGGTACAACATATCAAGGATTTTCAGGACTGCTTTATTGCCAGCCGTAAATACTATGGCGAACTGGAACATCAGCCTTTATCTTTCAAGGAACTTTTAAATTATCCGATCCTGATGCTGGACCGGAACAGCACCACGAGCGAATTTCTCCATGCCCTGTTCCAACAGCATCAGCTGGATCTTGTCCCTGAGATCGAACTAAGTTCCAATGACCTGTTGCTGGATCTGGCAGATATCGGTCTTGGCATTGCCTTTGTTCCGGACTTCTGCCTGGCAAGGGCTGGCGGCGATCTGTTCCAGATCCCCTTAAAAGCAACATTGCCGACCAGACAGCTTGCACTGGCTTACAGTGACAAGATGCCGATCAGCAACGCAGCCAAACAGTTTATTCAATATTTCAGCCAGAATTCCTGAAGCTGTCCTGCCAGCGAATCCACCTGACAATAAGCGTGCTGTTCCCATTCTCTCGGGAACAGCCGCTGATATGAGATCGTGGCAAACCGATCATCCATCAAAAGGATCATTCCTCTGTCCGCTTCTGTCCGGATCACTCTCCCCGCCGCCTGCAATACCTTATTCATCCCCGGATACTGATAAGCATAGGCAAATCCATCCATTCCTTTTTTATCAAAATATTCTTTCACGATCTCCCGTTCTCTGCACACCTGCGGCAAACCAGTTCCAATGATCAGTGCACCGATCAGCCGATCCTCTGTGAGATCGATTCCTTCTGAGAAAATACCTCCCATAACACAAAATCCAACCAGAGAATGGTTTCGTTCTTTTTCAAATTCTTTCAGAAATGCTTCCCGTTCTTCTTCCTCCATACCTGATTCCTGTCGGATACATTCCATATCTTCATAAGCCACGCAGCGATCTGCTACCTGCTCCATCACCTGATAGGAAGGGGCAAACACCAGATAATTGCCAGTTTTCACCGTGACTGTCTCGTGAATATACCGGGCCATCCGCTCATATTCCGATGCTACTCGCCTGGAATACCGGCTGCTCACATCCGTTCCTACCAGCAGTAAGCGATTGGCAGGATCAAAGGGAGACTTTGCATAGACCGCATAATCCTCCAGATTTCCAGTGAGCAGATCCTTATAATAATTGACCGGCAGAAGGGTTGCTGAGAAAAAGATGGTTGCTGTACCACAGTCCAGACACTGGCGCAGATTTTCCGCCGGGCGCACGCAATACAGATGCAACCAAAAGTGTCCTTCTTCCGAAAAGTCTGTATAGATCACATAATTGTCATCCAGCCGATCACAGATTCCCAGAAAGTTCCATACTGAAAAATAGAACTCCATGACCTGTTCCCGGATCTCTTCCGGCACCGGCTGCTCCAGATATTTATCCAGTTCTGCGCTGAGTCTTTGCAGCTGCAGTTCAAAGCCACCAACCTGAGGCAATATCTGAAATTCACTCTCGCATTCCCTCTTCAAGGTTAAGAGATATCGATTACAGCCATCCAGTGCTTTGGTAAGTCCTTCCCGTTTTCCACGCAGCAGCTTTTTCATCTGCAGAAATGCTTCCTTCTCCAGCGAAGCACTGTACATCTCTCTGCCACGCTCCACCAGGTTATGCGCCTCATCAATCAAGAACAGATAATCTTCCCTTACACCATCTGAAAAAAAGCGTTTTAAGCTGACATTGGGATCAAAGACATAATTATAATCGCAGATTAGTGTGTCCACCCAGACTGCCAGATCCAGACTCAGCTCGAACGGACAGACCTGATATCTTTCCGCTGACTCAAGAATCACCTCTCTGGTACAGGCATCCGGTCCCGTAGTCCATAATTCATAGACCGCCTGATTGATCCGGTCAAAATGTCCCTTTGCTCTTGGACAGTGATCCGGGTCGCATTCTGGCTTTTCACAGACACATAACTTCTCCTTTGCAGTCAGAACCACTGTCTTAAGTTTCATGCCCTGCTGCCGCAGCAGATCCAATGCGTCCACCGCCACTGTCCGCGTGATCGTTCTCGCTGTCAGATAAAAGATGCGGCTCGCCAGCCCTTCTCCCATAGCTTTCAGTGCCGGAAACAGAACCGAAAGTGTCTTTCCAACACCCGTCGGAGCCTGGATAAACAGCCGCTTCTTTCTTGCGATCGTCCGGTAGACACTGACTGCCAGATCCTTCTGCCCTTCCCTATAATCAAAGGGAAAGATTAGCTTCTTCAGACTCTCTGCACGTCGTTCCTGCCATAGGGATTCAAAGGACACCCATTTCCCATATTCTGCCATAAGATCCCGGAACCATCCGGAAAGCTCTTCCATCGTATAAGTCTCTTCAAAATAGCGCAGTTCCTCCGTCTCAAGATCCACATAGATCATCCGAACTCCCATGCGCATCTGCCCATGCTGCTGTCCGTAAATATAGGCATAACACTTTGCCTGTGCCAGATGAACCTCCACCGGTGCTTCCATCCGGGACAGATCCCGATAAGTTCCTTTGATCTCATCAATCACGATTAATGGCTCTTCGCCCCTCTTATCTGTCCAGATGCCATCGGCACGTCCTTCCACGGACACCGGAATGTCCTCCAGCAGGATCTGATATTTTAATGTCACTTCTGCCTGATAACCGGAACCCATCTGCTTCTGTAATTTTCTGTGAATGCGGCTTCCCGCCTGCATGGCCTGTGCATCCCGCCTCCCGCTGCTCTGCCGTCGGTCCAGATCACCGCTTCGCAGCAAGAATTCCACCAGATCCCGGACGGAGATTCGTTGTGTTGTTCTCACGTATTGTTACTCCCATTCTTCTTTTTCGCATCTCCTGTCATTATATCATGAAGCATAGCTTCATGATCGACATTCGCCGTTCGTCAAGAGTGAGCAAGCTCCCTCTGGCTCTCTTGCGCTCATTATAACGCAAAAAGAGTCATTGCTCCACTGATTCCTCTCAGTAGTGCAATGACTCCTTTCCGATCTTATGATCTTCTCTTATGCAACTTTATGTTTTTCCAGAAAGCTGTCAAAGTCGCTGTTCTCGCCATGACATTTAACAATCAGGATCTGACCCAAATCCATACTGAGCACACCCAGAATGGATTTTGCATCAACAAGAAAACGATTGTATCTTACATCAATATCAAAATCACATTTTGTTGCAGCTTTAACAAAATCATGCACATCATCCATATTCAGTCTGATCCTTGTCTCTTTCATCTCTTTCACTCCTCAATGACACATCCTTTTATAGATGGTCTTTTTCTGCCTTTTACAGATACATTTTCTTATTTTTACGATTATTATACTCACAGATTTTCCTTTGTCAAATTCACCACGGTTCAGATTTTTCTTTTTTCTTTGTTAAATATGTATAATTTTGTTGCTGATTTTCAGGCAAAATAACCATACTTTTCTACGAGAATGCGTATTCATGGACTATTCCTGTGATATCTGTTTTTCGTATTCTTGTTTCGTTTCCTTGTTTTGACATTTTTCACAATCTTCACGCAGACTCTCATTCTGAAATTCCTTCATAAAATCCCGGTATTTCAAGGGAATTAACGAAGTTTGCAGCTTTTGATTAACTCTTGCTTCAATCGTAAGGGTCTTAAAAAAGCACTTCCACAGCTCTCCATATCGGGCCTCCTCATGCGACATCTCCGCCTCCAGTACGGATCGCTCATCTACCTCTTCTACCAGGAACCATCCTTTTCCTGCCGGATGAATCACTGCCTTCTGCCTCCTGCGGTCATAGATCATCCAGTTCTCCAGTGGCAGACGATTGGAAAAATGTGGTGCGATCAATGCCAGCACATCTGCCTCCGGATCGATCACTGCCAGCAGCGCACCGGAATCCAGTTCCTGAAACCGGATGATCTCGATATAGCGCATGGCAATATTTCCTGCTTTCCTACCTAGTTCAAACATCCGCTGCATCACAGGATCTCCCAGCATCCCTGTAATCCGGTGTCCATCTTTCAGATGGAGCCCCAGGACGATTATCCGATAGATCAGATCTGCCTTGTCCTTATCGGGGCAGGCTGCTGCCCGTGCAATCATGACAGCGGCGTCTTCTCCCATCCGTTCCCGGATCGTCCGCAATACCTTCCCGGCCTTATCTGTATCCGCCATCACTTCTTCATACTCGCAGAACAGTTCCATGTTGCCCTGGTCCAGAATCGCCAGCCGCACATGGGAATGCCCCAGACGGCTGGCCCATCCATCATATACACCCGTCAGTATCCCTGTCAGACTATCCTCACACTGAAAAACGCGGATCATCAAATAATGACAGCTGCTCATAAGAGGGAACCTTCACCCCCGCAGGCAGCCTCTCCTTTCCATCCATAATATTCCGTAAAATATAATCTTCCTGAAGCTTTGTCGGGTACATCTGTCTGCCACCGCAGGTGATAAAGTAAATAGCCCGCTTCAGCACCACGCCCATCTTCTTTAATGCTGCATAATCAAGACTTCCAAGTCTTCTTGCCTTCACAATCCGGGACGCAGACTTATACCCGATTCCCGGCACTTTCAGAAGTGTCTCATAATCCGCCCTCATGACCTCCACTGGAAACTGTTCCAGATGCCGCAGTGCCCAGTCACACTTGGGATCTACAAATACATTAAAATCCGGCTTGTCTTCCGACAACAGATCCTCTGTACGGAATCCATAATAGCGCAGCAGCCAGTCTGCCTGGTAAAGCCTGTGTTCCCGCAGAAGTGGCGGTCCCCCAGGCAGGGCTGGCAGGAGACTATCCTCATTTACCCGAATAAAAGCTGAATAGAATACCCTCTTCATCTCATATCGATCGTACATGTGCTGCGCTACCTTCATGATCTGATAATCACTTTCCCCGGTTGCACCGATGATCATCTGCGTAGACTGTCCTGCTGGTACAAACTTCGGTGCATGACGGTACAGCGCGATCTCATGCTTATTAACCGTCCGCATGGTCTGTACCTGCTGGATCGGTGCCAGCATACCTGCACGCTTCTTCTGAGGTGCCAGTGCTCTCAGCCCCTCCGCCGTGGGCAGCTCCAGATTCACACTCATACGATCTGCCAGATATCCCACCTTCTCGATCAGTTCCGGTGATGCTCCCGGAATGGCTTTCACATGAATATATCCCTGAAAATGATACTCGGTTCTCAGCTTATACAGGGTCTGATATAAGAGTTCCATGGTAATATCCGGGCTCTTGACCACACCGGAGCTCAAAAATAATCCTTCAATATAATTTCTCCGATAAAACTGTATCGTCAGCGTGCAGATCTCTTCCGGTGTAAAAGTTGTCCGCGGCACATCATTGCTTCTCCGGTTGATGCAGTATTTGCAATCGTAGATGCATTCATTGGTCATCAATATTTTCAATAGAGAGATACATCTGCCATCTCCGGCAAAGGTATGGCAGATCCCTGCTTTCAGGCAGTTGCCGATCCCGGTACCATCATTGGATCTGTCTACCCCGCTGGATGTGCAGGCCACATCATATTTTGCCGCATCTGCCAGGATTGCAAGCTTCTGCATCAGGTCCATGGGCTGTTCTATCTGGTAATTCATAGTTCGCCTCCAATTTTGTTGCCTTCAAAAAAGAACGTATGTTTGCTCTTATTGTAGCAAACATACGTTCTTTTGTAAAGTATCATCTATACAGATCCATCCTGAAACTTTCAACTACCTGGAGCTCTGCTTTCTTCACCGTGTTTTCAGATACTCCATAAAATTCACTTTATTTTCCATAGCTGTTGTGGTTGGACGCCCCAGATCCTCTCTGGCTCCGATGGCACATTTTACTTCGATCAGACTCAGTGCATTTCGCTTTTTAGCCGCTTTCAGTTCCCGGTCAAGGTCATCAAAATTATCAACACTCACGGCATAAGGATAACCGCATGCCTCAGCAACAGCCGGAATATTCATATCTGCTGCTACAGTAGGCATACCGCCTACTGTCTCATGGGCTCCATTGTTGATCACCACATGCACCAGATTTTCCGGATGATTTGCTCCCAGAACAGCCATAGAACCCATATGCATGAGCACTGCTCCATCTCCGTCAATACACCAGATCTTCATCTCCGGCTTCTGGGATGCGATTCCAAGTGCGATGGATGAACTGTGTCCCATGGAACCAACGGTCAGGAAATCATATTTATGACTCTTTCCGGCGGCTGTCCGAAGCTCGAACAGCTCACGGCTGGCTTTACCTGTCGTGGACACGATGGGATCCTCGCCGGATACTTCCACAATATGACGGATGATCTCTTCTCTGGACATGGTATGATCATTTTTATAAACTACTTTTTCGTCATAGGAAAGAGCGCCTTTTCGGATCACAAATGCCACATCTTTTCCTGCTTCCAGCACTTCCCGGAACTGCTTCATGGTATCTGCCAGTTCTTCTTCTGTGGTATCTTTTCCCACTACAAATGTGCGGATATCCATGTCCTCCAGAAGCTTCACAGTCACTTCACCCTGGTAAATATGCTGGGGTTCATCATGGATGCCAGGTTCTCCTCTCCATCCGACCACAAAGATCACAGGTATTCCGTAAACCTTGTCGTTCAGAAGTGATGCCGCCGGATTGATGATATTTCCCTCACCGGAATTCTGCATATAGACCACCGGCACTTTCCCTGTTGCCAGATGATAACCTGCCGCCAGTGCCGCACAGTTTCCTTCATTGGCTCCGATCACATGATGCTTCGGATCAATGCCGTAGGTATTCATCAGATAATTACACAATGCTTTCAACTGAGAATCCGGGACTCCCGTATAAAAATCAGATCCAAGGATCTGTACAAATGATTCAACTTTCATCGTTGCTGGTTCTTCTCCTTCTATTTTCTAATGCCAGGCACACTCTCACAGATTTTTTCCATGTATGTGCCACTGCATACCTGTTACTACATCTACTGTAGTATCTATCGATACCGATGTTACTACATCTGCTGCAGTATCTGCCGGTACAGACTTTCCAGCGTCTCTTCGGTAAGCTGCACCGGATTATTTTTCAGTCTCACCGGATTGACCGAATGTGTCAGAAGATCAAGCTGTCCTGCATTCTGAAGAATGGGTCTTTCCAGATCAAGAGCTGCAAACCAGTTCTGATATTTCTCAATGGATGCTTCCACACTGTCACATCCGCAGACCTTTGCCAGTTCCTCAAACATGGTCTTCAGATAAGCTTCTCCACGCGGATCAATGCAGTTCTCCGTATGAGCTGCCATATAGGGCCACAGACTGTCCACAACCAGGGCTACTGCATGTCCATGAGATAAACCATAGAGAGTCGTAATCTTGTATGCCATGGCATGACCGGCAGTGGTCTGAGTCACATTGATGGCCTTACCTGCAATATTGGCCGCCAGCAGCATCTGTGCATTGCCGTCCTTTTCATTGGCAAGATAGCTGTCTGCGTATTTTAATACCAGCCGGATAGCTTCTGCAGCATCCTCCCGGCTGTCTTCTGTAGAATTCACAGACCAGAATGACTCTGCCGCATGACAGAACGCATCCAGCATGGTGGCTTTCCGCTGGTACATAGGAAGACTCTCTAAGAGTTCCGGCTCCATCAGTACCCAGCCCGGCACACAGCTTGGATGTGCCACGGACTGCTTATTTCCCTGATAGTAGATCACTGCAAAACGGGTTGCCTCGCTTCCGGTTCCGGCCGTAGTCGGAATCGCCAGCAATGGCACTGCATTTTCCACGATCTCCTGCTCCAGACAATTCTTTGACAGATCCATCTCAGAAAAAAGTTTGATGCACTTTGCCACATCCATGGCACTGCCGCCGCCTGCAGCGATGATAAAGTCACAGTGATGCGCACGAAGTGCTTCAATACCAGCCACCACAGACTCATATTTCGGATTGGGCTGAAAATCTGAGAACTCTGTACAGCCCACGCCTGCATTCTTCATCAGCTCCTGAAGCCTTCCGTACAGCTTCTGTTTTCTGAAAGAAGCTCCCAGCACAAATAATACCTGACGAGTGCAGTGCTGCTCAAATACTTCTTTTAGCTGTATCTCCATGGTCGTTGCTTCAATAATTGTCTGCTCCATATCACTCTTCCTCCGGAATGAGATTGATGATTTCCTTGAACGGCATACACATGGCATCGCACTCCTTCGCACGGTGATGCTCCAGAATCGTTCTGGCCGCATTCTGCATGGCAGGAAAACCAGTTCTGGTCAGCTGATTTGCATAAATCACAAGATTCACGCCCCTGGCCTTGAATTCTTCCTCTGTTACCTGATTAAATGAAGTCGGAACCACCACTAATGGTGTTACAGAATCCTGCGCACGGAACTTCTCTACAAACTCAAAAATCTCATCCGGCTCCGGTCGTCTGCTGTGGATCATGATGCCATCTGCACCTGCCTTGACAAACGCGAATGCTCTCTCAAGCGCATCGTCCATTCCACGCTCCAGGATCAGGCTCTCGATCCTGGCAATGATCATGAACTCTTTGGTCTTCTGTGCACGTTTTCCGGCAGCGATCTTCTCTGAAAAATGCTCAATGGAATCCTGGGTCTGCACAACCTCTGTTCCAAACAGCGAATTTTTCTTAAGTCCGGTCTTATCCTCAATGATCACTGCAGATACACCCATACGCTCCAGAGAACGGACCGTATATACAAAATGCTCGGTCATTCCGCCAGTATCTCCATCAAATACGATCGGTTTGGTCGTTACTTCCATAATATCATCGATGGTACGGAAACGGGAAGTCATGTCTACCAGCTCGATATCCGGCTTTCCTTTTGCAGTGGAATCACACAGAGAGCTGACCCACATGGCATCAAACTGTCTTGCCTCTCCATTCTGGTAGACAACGGTATTTTCCACGATCAGACCAGTCAGACCGCTATGTGCCTCCATGGCTGTGATCGTGCCTTTCATCTCAATGGCTTTGCGGAGCCTTCCACGGCGCATATCCGGCAGAGACAGATCTGCTCTTGCCCGGCGCTCCAGACTCTTGTATTTCTCATCGCTGGAGTATGGGAACTCCACCAGCTTTCCGCCATACTCAGCCAGTACTGCCAGCACTTCTTCTCTCACCGGCTTCTGGAATCCAGTCACCCAGTCATCTCCATGAACCACAAAATCTGGTCTTATTTTCTCCAGATTTTCCTTATAGCTCAGGGTCTTCTGCTCTACCACACGACTCACGCCACGAATATTTTCAAACAATGCCTTTCGCTCCGCAAAAGGCAAAAGCGGATATCGTTTATAGCTGATCACCGCTTCATCAGACAGCACACCGATGATCAGACGTCCTAGGCGGGCTGCTTTCCGGATAATGGAAATGTGACCGCTGTGCAGCATATCTGCGGAAAAACTCATATAGACTGTGCGGTTCTCCACTTCTGCCAGCTTCTCAGATACTACTTTCAAATCCTCAGGATTGTCGATCTCTGCACAAAGCTGATCTTTCACATCCAACGGACGGATCACGCATTTGTCAGAAACTTCGTTCAGTGCATTTTCTGCATAGCATTTCACCTGATCAGCCTCACAGAATGCCACGATCCGGTCAAGCCAGATCTTCCAGTCCTCTTTCTTCAGATGATAAAGGGGCTGTGCAGCCAGGGCATCCTCAAAAAATTCAATGCCTACTTTTTCAATCTGATTATCATGAACCACTGCTTTAAAATCCTTCTCAGGAAGCGGAAGTGTGGTGCTGACCGTCATACAGCTCTCTTTACTTTCAATCACCTGATCCAGAACCATATTTTCAAACACCAGATCCCCATGCATCAGCAGAATGTCATCCTCTGCCAGTGCCTCTCTGGCACAGTAGATGGAATAGATATAATTGGTCTTGTCATAGACCGGATTTTTCACAAAGGTGTAAGTAAGCGGCAGATCCAGGCTCTTACAGTACTCTGTCAGTACCTGATCATGCCGTCCAGTAGTCATGACCACTTCTTCGATCCCCTGATCAGCAATCTGGCTGAGCTGACGACTTAAAATGGTCTCCCTGCCGGAGATCTCCGTCATACATTTGGGATGTTCAGAAGTCAGAACTCCCATGCGGGAACCCATTCCGGAATTTAATATCAAAGCTTTCATGGATAAAAATCCTCCTGATTCTTTCAAAATTCGCTTATAATCTAAGTTTCATTTTACCATTGTGTATGAGAGTTGTCGAGATGGAGTTTTTATGCTGTTTGCTTGTGAAGCTTTCACCAGTTGTAAATTTTTATAAAGCCCCTTGCGATGCAAAGCTAATGCAGATACAATAAAGGAGAAATCTATTGAAAACATTAAATGAATTAACTTTGCTTGACAAATCATCTGCACTGCCAGAATCAATTTCAAACCAGAAGGGAGAGTCTCTTGCATATCATATGTTTTACTGCAGGCATTGTCTGCGCCCTGTATTTTATCATTTTACTGATATACAGCGGATTTACCTCCGCTTTTTATCTGGTATGGCCTGCCATGACAGTCTGTTTTCTGCTGCTTGGCTGGTTATTCCATATTCACTTTTTTGCACAGCTTCCGCCAAGCGTCCGGGGAATTCTGCTTGCTTTTGTCGCAATAGGCATTTTGGTCTTTGTCGGCGTGGAAGGTATGATCCTTCGTGCCGCCACTTTGGATCCTGCTTCTGGTCTTGATTATGTCATCGTCCTTGGCGCCCACGTGCGTTCCACCGGTCCAAGCCGGGCTCTGGCTCTCCGGCTGGATGCAGCCCTTGATTATGCTGCTGATAACCCGGATACCATCTTCATCGTTTCCGGCGGACAAGGCTCCAATGAACCTTGCACCGAAGCAGATGCCATGAAGACCTATCTGGAAACCCACGGCCTTTCCTCCGACCGGATCCTGACAGAAGACCAGTCCACCAACACCCGGGAAAACCTGATCTTCTCCGCAGAACTCATCCCGGATGGCGCAACTGTCGGTATCATCACCAATGGCTTCCATGTCTGCCGCTCCCTTCACCTGGCAGATGCTCTTGGCTACGAGCATGCTTATGGCATCCCCGCAAAAGGAGACCTGATCACCCAGCCAGCCAATCTCTTTCGTGAATTCTTCGCAGTGATAAAAGATTATGTGCTGGTGCGGTAAGCAGTCAATGAAAATCTTGAGCCTCATATATATGAGAAAGCAGCACAGAGAGTGAACCTCGTATGTAGTGTATCGTACAAAATAAAAACGGTTGTCATTCTGAATACAGACATTAAAATGTCTGTCTCAGTCTGACAGCCGTTTCCTTTTGTACGCTCCAATACATACAGCGTAGTTCACATCTCTGTGCTGCTTTCCTTCACATATTGTGTTGCTCAAGATTTAATGTTGGTTTTTAACCCTCCAGAGCGATCAGCAGACTCTCTGCAGCAGCCAGATATTCGTTATTAGCTTTTGCAAACTCTCCACTTGCCAGTTCAGCAAGCTTCGGATCGATCGGCATCCGTCCAAGGATCGGCAGATCCAGTTCTTCTGCCAACTTGTCAAGGCCGCTCTCACCGAAGATCTTAAACTCTTTGCCACAATCCGGGCAGATCACATAGCTATAATTCTCTACCAGACCAATTACCGGGATATCCATGCTCTTTGCCATATTCAGGGCCTTCTTTACGATCAGGCTTACCAGATCCTGTGGAGATGTCACAGTGATGATTCCATCCACCGGAATAGACTGGAAGACCGTCAGTGGCACATCACCGGTTCCTGGCGGCATATCTACGAAAAGATAATCGATCTCTCCCCACACAATATCTGTCCAGAACTGTTTTACCATATTTGCCAGGATCGGTCCTCTCCAGATGACCGGAGATTCCTCATCCGGAAGCAGCAGATTGATGGACATGACCGGAATACCATTTTCTGTAACTACTGGTTTGATATAATCGCCATCCATCTCTGCCGGGCCGTGAAGACCATACATCTTCGGGATGGACGGGCCTGTAATATCCGCATCCAGGATTCCTACGGAATATCCCTGCTCTTTCATAAGGTTTGCTAAAGATGCTGTTACCAGTGATTTTCCAACACCACCTTTTCCACTGACAACGCCGATCACTTTATGAATATGTGACTTCGGATTTGCCGGTGCCAGCATGCTCTGCGGCTTCTGCGCACCTTTTGCACTTGGACATCCTGCACAGCTTTCTTTGGTGCAGCCTGTGCTGCTGCATGACTTTTCTGCCATTTGTTCTTCTCCTTTATGCTTCGTTTCTTTATGTTCTGTTCCTGCTTCTAACGAAACCGGTTCGTACATTCAAAATGTTTCATCATAGACAGGCAGTTCATGATCTCATCATAGGTCTCCTGCAGCCCTTTCTTATCCACCACCAGATCCAGTGAGATAGCAATGCTGTTGAGAAGTGCCTCATCCATCTGATTGCGGTAAAATGTCATAATATGCATCTTCTCCTCCAGAGTGTCTGCATCGAGAAATTCTAATAAAATCGGATTGATGGCGCCCAATACATCCTGCTTTTCTTGTGCAGGTTGATCATCTGACATTTTCTTCGGTTCTTCCTCCACTGCAGACTGCTCCGGCTCCATGCTTTCATCCAACTCAAGTGTCAGATCCGGAACCTCCACCTTATCAGACTCTTCCTCCATCTCCTCTGGATGTACCTGCGTAAATCGATACACCTGTTTTACCTGTGGATATTTTTCATGATCCACTTCACTGGCGAACATATCATAGGGACGTACATAGATTCCATAATCTCCATACAATGCCTGATAAACCACCATCTTTTCCTTTGTTTCCGAATGCGTGGCGATTGCCATGACCTGGTAAAGGCCACCCTTAAAATGTCTGTAAAACTGTCCTTGTCTGATCTCACGCATTTCATTCACTTCCTTTCAGAATTAGCCGGCCGGCTGGGTCGCCGGGTCAGTGGCTGGAGTTGCCGCCGGATTTGCCGCTGGCGCCGCTGCTGCCGGATCGGTCGCTGGCGCCGCTGCCGGGTCGGTCGCCGGTGCCGCTGCCGGGTCAGTTGCCGGTGCTGCTGCCGGGTCGGTTGCCGGTGCTGCTGCCGGGTCGGTTGCTGGCTGAGTCGCCGGTGTCTGCATTTTCACTGTCGTTTTCTTTGTCCGGTCCCGTTCTCTTGTCATCTCACTGTCGTCAATAGCAGGATTCTTCTGTGCTGCCTGATGAGTTGCCTCCGCCAGCCAGTTATAATAAAGCTTCTGCACTTTTACTTCTTCGATTGCTTTATTGACTGCATCAAGAAATACTTTCTGATCTTTGACCACTCCGCCAACCACTCCGGATGCCTCATATTCCAGCTCCAGAGCTGACAATGCCAGATCATCATCTTCCTTCATCAGATCTTCCGCCACCGCTTCATCCAGTGCCACTGCATCTGCTTTGCCTGATCGAAGCATCTCGATTCCATCTGAAACCACATCGATCAGCGTCATATAAGTCTCCGGCATCTGCTCCATCACCAGCTGTGCCTGCAAGGTTCCATACTGAGCCACCACCGTTTTCCCGGTAAATGCGTCCAGATCCTTGTATTTTTTCTGTTTTTCCTCTGTGACCAGCAATACCTGTTTCCCTGGTTTATAATATTCCTCTGTAAAATCCACCGATGTCTTACGATCGTTCTTGGGCAGCATTCCAAGAAGCACCAGATCCACAGTCCCTTCCTTCGCCGCTTTCAGGCAATCATCAAACTCCATCTCCACGAACAAAGGCTCCACGCCTAACTGCTTTGCAATGTATTCGCCAAGCTGCACATCACTGCCTGCACATGTGGGCGTATCATCTGTCTGTGCGGTGTTATCCGCCGCAGATGTCTTTGTTGTATCGGTCTCCTTATCTGCCGCAGATATTTTTGTCGTATCTTTACTGTCCTCCGTAAATGCAAATGGCGCATAATCCGGCGAAATACCGATCAGCAGTTTTCCTGATTCTGTCACCTGCTCCAGTCTGTCATCCTTCAGATTCCGTTCTGGAAGTTTATCTTCTGTCACCCCGACATCTTCTACCACAAGCTCTTCATTTTTAGCAGTTGACTCCTGCGCATTTACTCCACATGCTGTTGTCTGTACGGCCAGTAATGCCGCCAGTCCCAGGCATACCAGTTTTTTCATGCAATCTATTTCCTTTCTGTTATAAGCATTAAGATAAGAAAAAGGCTCCGGAAATCTGTTATTTCCGAAGCCTAGCAGGGACAGAAGGACTCGAACCCTCGACATTTGGTTTTGGAGACCAACGTTCTACCAACTGAACTATATCCCTGTGTATCACTGACACCATGAAACTATACCACGATTCGACTTTTGTGTCAATGAAAACTTGCGAAAATATTGAAATATTTTATAAGCACTTCATAGCATCCCACACAGCAGACACGCCAATCAGTTCAATGCCTTTGATGTCCTTCACCTGATCCATAGAGCTCTTAGGAAGGATCACTTTCGTGAAGCCTAATCGTTTGGCTTCCTGTACCCGCTGCTTTGCCATACTGACTGCACGGACTTCACCGCTTAATCCTACCTCACCAAATACGATGGTCTTGTCAGAGACTGGCACATCTTTGTAACTGGAGATCACCGCAAGCACCAGCGCCAGATCCATAGCCGGTTCACTTAAGCGCACACCACCTGCAATATTTACATAGGCATCATAGCCTGACAGCGGCAGATTCAACCGCTTCTCAAGTACCGCCATAAGAAGATTCAGCCGATTATAATCGGTTCCTGCCGCAGTTCTCCTGGGCAGTCCGAAATTGGTCCGGCATACCAACGCCTGTACTTCCAAAAGCATAGGCCTGGTGCCTTCCATGGTGCATGCCACCACTGACCCGGAAGCCCCCTCTGGCTTTCCACTTAACATATACTCTGAAGGATTGCTCACTTCCCTGAGCCCTTTGTCTGTCATCTCAAAGACACCGATCTCATTGGTAGAACCAAAACGGTTCTTTACACTTCTTAAGATTCGATAGGATGCATACCGGTCACCTTCAAAATACAATACCGTGTCCACCATGTGTTCCAGCACACGTGGTCCTGCCACAGTTCCTTCTTTTGTTACATGTCCTACAATAAAAATTGTAATATTATTTTCCTTTGCCAGACGCATAAGTACTCCTGTTGCCTCCCTCACCTGGGATACACTTCCGGGTGCAGAAGATACATTTTCCTGATACATGGTCTGGATCGAATCAATGATCACTGCCTGCGGCTTTTTCTTCAGAACAATGGACTCAATATCATCCAGATTGGTCTCACACAGCAAGGTCATGGCATCAGAGAACTCTCCGATCCGCACCGCACGAAGCTTGATCTGCTGCAGTGATTCCTCACCGGAGATATATAAGATGCTGTCAAGCCGCTCTGCCAGATTACGACATACCTGCAGGAGCAGTGTGGATTTACCGATTCCCGGATCTCCGCCTACCAATACAAGGGAACCCGGCACAATTCCTCCACCCAGTACCTGGTCAAGTTCCGACATTCCCGTGGAGATCCGTCCTTCTGAATCAGCCTCAATGCCTTTCAGGGTAACTGGTTCCCGGACTTCTCTGGCACTTCTTCGGCTGCTTCCGCCCTTGGTCTTTGGTGCTGCCGGTTCTTCCGCAAACGTATTCCACTCCCGGCAGGCCGGGCACTGGCCCGACCATTTCGCCGACTCATATCCACAATTCTGACAAAAAAAGATCGTTCCGCCTTTTTTCTCTTTATTTTTGTACATTGATTTTCAGTTTTCCTCCGACCACTTTCACATCCACATGATCGCCTGCCTTGATCTTTCCATCCAGCATCTCATCTGCCAGACGGTCCTCAATCCGGTTCTGGACCGCACGTTTTAGCGGGCGGGCACCATATTTCGCATCATAACTGGTCTCAGCCAGCCATTTCTTCACAGAATCTGTAAAATGCACCTGAATGGAAAGCTGATTTTTGCAGCGTTTCTCCAGCTCCTGCAGCAGAAGTCCTGTGATCTGCGTAATCTCATCCTTCTGGAGCATGTGGAATACGATCGTCTCATCAATTCGATTCAGAAACTCCGGCCGGAAGATCTGTTTTACCTCATTCATCACGCTGTTCTTCATGAACTCATAATCCTGCTTTGCGTTTTCTGACGATGCAAAGCCCAGCTTCTTCGGATTGACGATGGAACCTGCCCCCGCATTAGAAGTCATGATGATCACGGTATTTTTAAAATCCACCTGTCGTCCCTGGGAATCTGTAATGTGCCCATCATCCAGCACCTGCAGCAAAATATTAAATACATCCGGATGAGCCTTCTCGATCTCATCAAACAGAATCACTGCATAAGGATTTCTGCGAACCTTTTCACTGAGCTGTCCGCCATCATCATGTCCCACATATCCTGGCGGAGAACCTATCATCTTGGCTACACTGTGCTTCTCCATATATTCAGACATGTCAACACGGATCATGGCATCTTCTTTTCCAAACAGCACCTCTGCCAGTGCCTTGGAAAGCTCTGTCTTACCCACACCAGTAGGTCCAAGGAATAGAAATGATCCGATGGGACGTTTCGGGTCTTTTAAGCCTACTCTTCCTCGCTTCACAGCCTTTGCAACCGCCTGCACCGCTTCATCCTGTCCGATGACTCTCTTATGAAGTGTCTTCTCCAGACGCCGAAGCTTCTGGGACTCTGCCTCTGCGATCCGTTGTACCGGGATTTTGGTCCATTTGGCCACCGCTTCCGCTATCTGCTCTTCTGTCACAATGTTGGAACTCTTACGCCCACGCCGGTTCTCTTTTTTCTCCAGCAGATGTTCCAGCCGTTCCACTTCCTCTTTGCAATTGTGGGCTTTCTCCAGATCTGACTCCATCAGTGCCTGATCAAGTGCCGCTCTTGCATCCAACAGCTCCTGGATCGTATCCGTAGAGCCTGCCTGTTTGCTGCCGAACTGTCCCAGTCTCAGTCCTGCTGCCGCTTCATCCATCAGATCGATGGCCTTATCCGGCAGAAATCGGTCATTTACATAACGATCTGACAGTCTTGCTGCTGCCTCCAGTGCTTCATCCGAGATCTGTACCTGGTGATGAGACTCATAATACGGACGTAATCCTTTCAGGATCTTAATCGTCTGTTCCACCGATGCCGGTTCTACCGTCACTGGCTGGAATCTTCGCTCCAGAGCTGCATCCTTCTCAATATGCTTCCGGTACTCTTCCAGAGTGGTAGCACCGATGATCTGAATCTCCCCCCTTGCCATGGCAGGTTTCAGAATATTAGAGGCATCCATGGCTCCCTCGGCACCTCCTGCACCAATGATCGTATGAAGCTCATCAATAAACAGAAGAATATTTCCGTCCTCACGAACCTCATCGATCACATTCTTAATACGCTCTTCAAACTCGCCACGATATTTGGACCCGGCTACCATAGCCGTCAGATCCAGAATGCACAGCCGTCTGCCCCGGATAGAATCCGGTACTTTTCCTGCTGCGATCCGGGCTGCCAGTCCTTCCACAATGGCAGTCTTACCGACTCCGGGCTCCCCGATCAGACAAGGATTGTTCTTAGTCCGGCGGCTTAATACCTGAATGACACGCAGGATCTCTTCTTCCCTTCCAATCACCGGATCCAGCCGTCCTTCAGTTGCCATAGCGGTCAGGTCACGGCTGTACTGTTCCAGCGTCTGGGTCCCTTTGGACCTGGATTCATCCTTGCTGTACTCAGACGCCTTCTCACCCATGGAGTTAACCAGATCCACATAGATATCCCGCACCCGGATACCCATGGTAGTCAGCAGACGGGAGCCTACGCACTCACCATCCTTAAATATTGCAATCAGAATATACTCGGTTCCCACCAGTCTCTCATGAAACCGATGTGCTTCCATCTGTGCATCATCCAGAATCTTTCTGGCTCTAGGAGTAAAGCTTCTGCCTTCCTCCGGAAGCATCCCGCCTTCCGGCGCGATCAGCTGACTGATCATATCTGTAAGTCCCGCCTCTGTCACGCCTGCATTTATAAGCACCTGTCCGGCTGTGCTTTCCTGCTCCCTTAACAGTCCCAGCAAAATATGCTCGGTTCCTGTATAGGGATGTTTCATCTGTCCTGATATTCTCTTTGCCTGTCGGAGCGCGGCCTGTGCCGCATCCGTATAGATCTGCATATGTCTCCTCCTTATGCCCCGTATTCTTCGTAGATCTCATCTATTAACTGATGCACTTCTTCTCTGGTAATGTTTTTACAGCTTCCCTTTGCCAGAAGAACCAGAAGTCCCTGCTTCATGTCCTCCATCGCTTTGAGCTTATCTGCATCCACTGCGATCACTGCACCATATCTTCTGTCCAGCCGGATATAGCCCTCCTGCTTCAACAGGGAATAGGCTTTGTTTACCGTGTGCATATTGATGCCCACCTCATCTGCCAGCTGACGGACACTGGGGAGGGTATCTCCCTCCTGCAGTCTGGAAGTCGCGATGCCAATAATGATCTGATGATATAACTGCACATAGAATGCTTCATCACTGTTAAAATCAATTTCTAAATACATGATCATGTCCTCTTACGTTATTGATAATTCAGAGCCACATCCGCACGGCTCTGACATATCCATCATTTGTTATATAGGCAGTATAACAGCATCTCATTTTCCGGTCAACACTTTCCTGTCTTTGCAAAAGCTTTCCAAACAGAAATGAGCGAAGCTCGCAGTTCTCTTATCCCCGCAGGTTTCGCTCATTCTTCATTGTCTGTCAGACTATTATTTTCTTTTGTTTATTGCTTCCTCTGATCAGTCTTCGTCATCGTCGGATGCATTGTCCAGATCAATGATCTCCAGTTCATCCTCTTCCGGGTCATGGAAATCAGACTCATTTTCCTCCAGACTGCCGGTTACATAGGAGCTGCTCTTGGGAGTATGATCCTCTTCTTCCTCATCCTCCTCTTTTTCCGGGAGCATCTGCATCTTCTTCATACGCAGAGTCAGAATCACAACCGCATTAAGCAGAATAATGATGATCAGCGTCATGACCAGAATGATCATCAGACGACGTCCCATATCAGTGGTATAGCGATTCTGCTGATAGTCTGCCTCTGTACGAAGGGCTGCATCCTGATCCTCCAGCTCGGTAATATAATTCTGCTCACCCTGGTAAGCCACATCATCAAATAACTGCAGGGAATCCTTATCATAGTCATAGCTGTACCACGCTTTTTCGCCATCCTGGTTGACACCATAGACCAGATAACGGTTAGTATCATCAAAGATCTCATCCACACCATCGATGATCACATGCTTATACGCCGGTACGGTATATTTTGCACCCCACGGCATATCTACATAAGAATAACGGATCGGCACATATCCGCCCTCTTCCGGCTCAATAAAGGTCACCGTATCTGTTCCGCTCTGCTTTTCAATATAGGGAACAATATTACCGGTATCCGGGTTATATACAAAGTAATCACGGTAGCTTCCGTTATCGCTGAACAGATATACAAGATAGACATCTGTTACAGTGTTATGCAGAACGCGGACCTGCTTTCCCTGGATCTCTATCTTTTCATCATCATATCCATCTATCCCCGGAATATGATGAGTCAGGAAGGTTCTTCCGTCGATGACCCAGGTCGCACGATCTGCATCATCTTCTTCCTCTTCCTCATCTTCTGCAGAGGCATCTGCTTTTTCTTCCTCTTCTTCCTCCAGAGATACACCGCTTAAGGCATCGATCTCTTTTCCATTTACCGTGATGGTACAGGAAGATACCGTCACTTCAGAGGTACCATCTGTCAGACCTTTGAATTTTACTCCAAATGTAGCAGCCTTACTGCCTGGATTGCTGGACAACTCCACCAGACCATTTCCACCGCTTCCGGAGAAATTATCTCCACCACTTCCGGACATATAGGTCAGATCACTCTTATCATAAGATAAAGTCAGTTTTACACTCTCAATGGAATCATCATTGGTGATCTTATAAGATGCAGATACGATTTTATCCTTCTGTACTGTCAGTTCTGTATCCCCGGTTACGGAAGGTGCCGCCAATACTGTCATGCCAAAGCACAGCACCAAAGCTGCAATCAGCCCCATCGTCTTTCCAAACAGTTTCTTTTTATTCTTCATATAACTCTCTCTTTCCGGATTTTTAAAATATATTCTACCATATCTTGTATCCGCAGGAAAGTCAACAGATTTCATAAAAATTTCACACCTCGTCAATGGCTTTTCCAATGTCATGACGATAATATTTGTTATCAAAATCCACCAGTTCTACTGCTTTATATGCATTGGCTCTTGCTTCTTTCAAAGTACTTCCAAGTGCTGTCACGCCAAGCACACGGCCGCCATTTGTCACGATCTGACCATCTTTTAACTTACTTCCTGCATGGAATACAAATTTATCCTTGCAGCCCTTGAAATGTTCAAGGCCATGGATTGGGAATCCTTTTTCGTATTTTACCGGATAACCATCGGATGCCAGTACCACGCAGACTGCCGCATTGTCCTCAAACTCCAGATCAATCTGGTCAAGGGTGCCATCCACGCATGCCTCAAAGACATCCACAATATCATTTTTCATACGTGGGAGAACTACCTGCGTCTCCGGATCACCGAATCTGGCATTGTATTCAAGCACCTTCGGTCCCTTTGGTGTCAGCATCAGTCCAAAGAAAATCACTCCTTTGAACTCTCTGCCCTCAGCTGCCATGGCATCCACAGTCTTCTGATAAATATATTTTTTACAGAATTCGTCCACTTCATCCGTATAGAACGGGCTCGGAGAAAATGTTCCCATACCGCCGGTATTGAGTCCCTGGTCTCCATCCATGGCGCGCTTGTGATCCTGGGAAGAAGTCATGATCCTGATATTCTTTCCATCCACAAAGCTTAACACGGATACTTCGCGGCCAGTCATGAACTCTTCAATGACCATCTTGTTGCCTGCGGTACCGAACTTTTTATCCATCATAATGGACTGTACGCCCTCGCGTGCCTCTTCCAGTGTATTGCAGATCAGCACACCTTTACCAAGTGCCAGTCCATCTGCCTTCAGTACGATAGGCATATCAGCGGTCTCCAGATACTCCAGTGCTTTCTGCGGATCGTCAAAATTCTCATAAACTGCCGTCGGAATATCATATTTTTTCATCAGATCTTTTGAAAATGCTTTGGATCCCTCCAGGATCGCAGCGTTCTTTCTCGGTCCAAATACGCGAAGACCTTCTGCCTCAAACGCATCCACGATACCGCCTACCAGCGGATCATCCATACCTACGACTGTCAGATCAATCTGCTTTTCTTTTGCAAATGCGACCAGTTTGTCAAATTCCATTGCTCCGATATCCACGCACTCTGCATATTCAGAGATTCCTGCATTACCCGGCGCACAGTAGATCTTGTCTACCTTCGGACTCTGTGCCACTTTCCATGCGATGGCATGCTCTCTTCCGCCGCTTCCCACGATCAAAATCTTCATCTGTATTTCCTCCGCGCTTGTTCTACTGTTCGATCAGGACTTTTCCATCCTGAACTTTTACTTTTCCATTGGCGATCAGATCAATTGCCTTTGGCATGATCACCCACTCTGCCTGCTCCATCACTCTCTGCTGAAGACTCTTCGGTGTATCATCCGGAAGAACTTCCACTGCTTTCTGAAGAATGATCGGACCGGTATCTGTCCCTTTATCCACAAAATGTACCGTTGCACCGGTAAGTTTTACACCACGTGAGAGTGCTCCTTCGTGGACTTTCAGTCCATAATACTCCGTTCCACAGAATGACGGGATCAGAGACGGATGGATATTGATGATCCGATTCGGGAACCGGTCAATGATCATTTCCGGGATCACTACCAGGCATCCTGCCAGCACGATCAGATCCGCTTCTGATTCCACCAGTGCCTTAAGAAGTGCTTCGTGGAATGCCTCACGGTCGGCATAGTCCTTCGGGCTGATGCACGACGCCGGAATCCCCGCCTGCTCTGCCCGGGTCAGCGCATAGGCATTTTTATTATTGCTGATTACAGTCACGATCTTTGCATTGGTGATGGAACCAGATGCGATCCCATCCATGATCGCCTGTAGATTGGTGCCGCCTCCTGATACCAGAACTGCCAGCTTTAGCATAAAGTCACACCTTTCTCGCCTGCTTCCACAGAGCCTACTACATATGGCGTATCGCCTGCTGCTTTGATTGCTTCCATTGTCTTATCCACATCTGCCGGATCTACCGCAATGATCATTCCAAGACCCATGTTAAAGGTATTATACATCATCTCTTCTGCGATATTTCCTTCTTTCTGAAGCATACGGAAGATCGGAAGTACCGGATAACTGTCTTTTTTCACGACTGCACGCACACCCTCCGGCAGCATTCTTGGAATATTCTCATAGAATCCGCCTCCGGTGATATGGCTGCATCCTTTCAGGGTCGCACCTGCTTCTTTTACATTTTTCAGAGCTTTCACATAGATTCTGGTCGGACGGATCAACGCCTCTCCAAGAGTCTCACCCAGACAGTCGTAATATGTATTCAGTGCTTCCGTTGTCATACGGAACACTTTTCTTACCAGAGAAAATCCATTGCTGTGTACACCGGTACTTGCGATTCCGATCAGGGTATCGCCCGGTTTGATATTCTCTCCGGTGATCAGATCTTTTCTGTCAACTACGCCCACTGCAAATCCAGCCAGATCGTACTCATCCTCCGGCATCAGCCCCGGATGCTCTGCAGTTTCACCACCGATCAGAGCAGCTCCGGACTGTTTACAGCCCTCTGCCACACCACTTACGATAGTTGCGATCTTCTCCGGATAATTCTTTCCGCAGGCAATATAGTCAAGGAAGAACAGCGGTTCACCGCCTGCACATGCCACATCGTTCACACACATGGCAACTGCATCAATACCGATGGTATCATGTTTATTCAGAAGAAATGCGAGCTTTACTTTGGTTCCACATCCGTCGGTTCCGGACAACAGTACCGGATCTTCCATATCCTTAATAGCTTTCAGTGAAAATGCACCAGAGAACCCGCCAAGACCTCCCAGTACTTCCGGTCTCATCGTCCCTTTTACAAATTTTTTCATCAGTTCCACGGACTCATATCCAGCTTCAATATCCACACCTGCGTTCTTATAATCCATAGCCATCTTACGTCTTCCTCCCTCTTTATTTCATCTGTGCCTGGTAGGCTTTGTATCCAATCTCATCAAGCTTTGCAGCTTTTGCTTCCACTTCCTCTTTCATCTCCTGAGAATATACTTTCAGTCTCTCCAGAAGATCTGCGTCAGAGGTTGCCAGGATCTTTGCTGCCAGGATGCCGGCATTGGCACCGCCATTGATGGCAACGGTGGCAACTGGAATACCAGTCGGCATCTGCACAATAGAATACAGAGAATCCACGCCGCCCAGATCAGAAGTCTTCATGGGAATTCCGATCACCGGCATAGGAAAGATCGCTGCACACATGCCAGGCAGATGAGCTGCTTTTCCGGCACCTGCAATGATCACTTTGAAACCTTTTGCTTCTGCACTCTTAGCATATTCAAAGAATACATCCGGTTCCCGGTGTGCAGAGATGATCGTCATCTCAAAATCTACACCTAACTTTGCCAGTACATCTGCTGCTTTGCTCATAACGGGCATATCTGAATCGCTGCCCATGACAATTCCTACTTTTGCCATTGCTTTTCTCCTTTTGCTTATGATGGTTATAAGTTTTTTTAATAAAACACCTGTTACTTATAAGTTATCTTACCGTTACCTCTGCATCTTGTCAAGCCTTACTTCCACTCATCCAGAGGTACATTCAATTCTTCTGTTCCTGGAAGTACAAATCGTCCCTTCTGAATGATCGGGACTTTCGTTCCATCTTTTTGGATCACAGCGATCTCATCCAACTCCTCATAAGGAATTGTGATATCTGTGTGACAGTTAAAATAAGCTTTTCCCGGATCCTTACGACGAAGGGCAGAGCACTCATTTTCCTTTGCTATGATCTTCTTTCCATCCGGATTATGTGTTACCACATCTTCCTCCCAGGAATAACAGGTATCTCCTACTGCAAAATGTGGTCCGGTCTTCTCAGCGATCAGGATCGGCATCAATGCTTCAATGCCATATTTTCTGGCTGCCACATAAGCAGTGGTATTGGTTCCGATGGCAAATTCTCCCATAGGCAGTGTATCATGATGATACAGTACATTTTCCCTGATATACCGGCGGTTCTCGTCTGTATTTTCATAATTGCCACAGTCGTAATCTGTAACCATACCATCTGTAAAAGATAACACCAGATCTTTATAGTACAATCCATCCAGATAGACGCCGCTCACATGGAGAAGGCCGGTGGTTCCGGTAAGTTTTGGTGAAGTAAATACTTCTCCTACCGGAATATTCACATCTGCCACGCAGTTCTCAAAGACCGTTTCATGAGCCGGATCCTTGACAGATGCAAGTGCCACATAAAGGTCTGTCCGGTTTTCCCCGCTTCCTGTAATGTGTACTTTTTCTCCTGTATCCAGCACATCAATCATGCACTGCTGGATCCGCTGCCAGGTCCGATAATCCAGAGTATTGATTTTCACTGTCTCCCGGAATATCTCTTCAAATTTGTCTCCAATGTCCGGTACTGGGAAGGCAATAATGGTAAAGCTTCTCTCTTCACCTTTTATATACTCATTGGTCATCTGACCGGATTTACTATAGAGAAGCACCTGATTCTCCTGCTGACGGTCTGCCAGCTTGTAAGCCTCCGGGCAGGCAGCCGGTTCAAACGGAGTTTCTCCAAAGATCTCCATCACAGCCGGACCTCCATGGACAGCTGCCAGTTCCTTGTACTGCTCATAGGTAGTTCTCATAACACCAAGCTTTCGCTCCACAAAGGCTTTATCCAGAAACAGTGCTGCATCACCCTTGTGATCGTAATCGTACTGGCGGTTCGGGGAAGAGCTGTAATATCCTATTTTATTAGCTTCTCTCATATTAACCCTGCTCACTGCTGCACGGTAAATGATACTCTCAAGTCCCATTTCTTCAAAATTCTTTACCGCCTGGCGGATGATCCGCTCGAATCCCAGGCAATAACGGATATTGACGGTTCTTTTCTTCTTCAGATTCTTTTCGTTCACCTCAAATCCGATCCGGTATCCTTCCGTAAATACAGATGCGATCCGCTCGATCTCTACTTCCGGAAGACGGTTCAGAAATTCGCTCATGCGGATCTCCCGGTCTGTGATATACTCGCCGAACTGATAAAGGTAGGACGGATCCGTAAGATCTGCCTTCATAATAATATCTCTTGCAAAAGACAGGGTCGGATCCAGCTGCTCCCTGATCCGGTAACTTACCAGTACATCACTGTAATCACTGACAAACCAGTACACATCCTGCCCAAGCTGCCGTTTTGTGGGCAGATCTCCTTCTGCAAATTCACTGTGGATCTGTAAAAACAGTTCCAGATGGATCAGAAGCTCCTCATCCCGCTTCTCAAATGCATAGACGATCATACCCCGCAGTTCCGTATATACAAAAGAGAGGACGTTTCCATATTCCTCTCCCAGCTCTGCAACTGCATAAGCCGGATTGGCATAACTTGTCTCATAAGCATTTCCGGCAATATCCTCATAAAGTTTTTCGTTCCATGCTTTTAATTCATCAACTGACGCTTTTGCAAAATAATCCTCTTCAGCCAGCTCTCTCGCCTTCAGGATCAACAGGGCAAACTTCCCAGTCTTTTGAAAATAATCGCCAACGGCTCCATTGATCTCAGGATCTGCCGCAATCTGGCGGATCCTCTCATATGCAAGCTGCTGGCGTTCTCTCAAAGTCTCATTCATTTCCATTGATGTCACCATCCCATTATATAAATCATCACAAATCCGACCAGAAGCAGTCCATTGATACCGATTCCAAGATCCGGAAACAGCCGGTAAGAATCTTCTTCCCGTCTTCCAAGCACGCCGTACCATGCACCTGCGCATGCTACAAAGAATGCCAGAAGTCCCAGAACCGCCACCGCTTTTCCCGCCTGCCCGGACGTCAGATAAGCCGCCGCCAGCAGGCAGAACAAGAGCCCTGCAGACACCGCTCCCAGGATCGTAGACAGAATTCCATTTCTGGAATGCTTCTTATCCGTGAATTTAATTTTTCTCTTTTTCATGTTTTCCTCCAGATACTACCAGGCGGTGCAGTGCATAACCCAGACATCCTCCCAGAGTATTCAGCATCAGATCATCCACATCACAGCTTCCTGCCTGCAGCACAAGCTGTGAAAGTTCGATGAACAGGCTGAGTTCCAGACTGAAAAGCGCTGTCCTCCAGAACCCTGCAGGCTTCTCCTTCAGGGCTGGAAGCAACGCTCCAAACGGCATAAAACCAACTACATTTCCTGCAAGATTCAGAAACACCCGCCATGATCCGATGGTCCCGCGATATTTCAGATAGCGTCGAATCTCCCGAAACGGAACCAGATTATAACGGTAGTCTCCCCCTAAGATCGACCGGCCCCATTCCTCTGAGAAAAACATCAGATAGATCAGCAGAAGAATGTACCCTGCAAAGAAGATTCTGCATAACAGCCGGACTTTTTTTCCCGTCTCCTTTTTCAAGTCTGATCCCCTTTTAGAACAACAAGTCTGATTTTCCCTTGAGCAGTCTGGCTCCTCCGACGATCATCAGAATACCGGACACAATACCGGCTACCAGGACTACGATTCCCAGAGCCAGATTGCCTGCTCCAATCACAGACATTAATTTATATGTTTTTTCGTTGTTCATGAAACTTACTCCTTTTCAGAACTTACTGTTTTGCACCATACTGTTCATAGTATGCATCGATAGCAGCCTTTAATGTATCATCAATGATAACTTTTCCCTTATACGGACGGTTGTAGAGATATTCTACCACATCAGCCATGGTCACGATCGCATTAGTCTCAAATCCGTACAGATCATGTACTTCATCAAGTGCGCATTTTACGCCGCCCTTTCCAACTTCCATACGGTCCAGAGATACCATCAGTCCCACGATCGTCACATCTGCTGCACCCTTTACCTTCGGAACGGTCTCTTCCATGGATTTACCGGAAGTAGTTACATCCTCGATCATGACTACACGGTCACCGTCTTTTAATTTGCTGCCAAGGAAGCTTCCCTTGTCTGCACCGTGGTCTTTCTCCTCTTTTCTGTCTGAGCAGTAGCGGATCTCTTTTCCGTACAGCTCGCTGTATGCGATTGCAGTCACAACACTCAGCGGAATTCCCTTGTAAGCCGGTCCGAATAACACATCAAAATCATCACCATATCTGTCATGGATCGCTTTTGCGTAGTACTCGCCCAGTCTCTTTAACTGAGAACCGGTCACATAAGCTCCTGCATTCATGAAGAACGGGGATTTTCTTCCGCTTTTCAGAGTAAACTCTCCAAATTTCAGCACATCGCTGTCTACCATAAATTCTATAAATTCCTGTTTATACTGTTCCATCTTCCTGTAACCTCCTTATCTCACAGCACCGATCAGGTCGCGGATATCCTCCACCTGATACCGTCTCATATAATTCTCGATTCCTTCTGCCACTTCTTTCGCTGCATAAGGATTTGCAAAATTCGCTGTTCCCACAGATACTGCCGTGGCTCCTGCCAGAATAAACTCCAGTGCATCGTCCGCATTGGTGATACCACCCATTCCGATGATCGGGATATTTACCGCCTGAGCTGCCTGATAGACCATCCGGACAGCCACCGGCTTCACAGCAGGGCCGGACATGCCGCCGGTCTTGTTGGCAATGGCAAATGTCCTTCTATGGATATCGATCTTCATACCGGTCAGTGTATTGATCATGGAGAGAGCATCGGCTCCACCAGCTTCTGCCGCCTTTGCCATAACAGTAATATCTGTTACATTGGGACTTAATTTCATGATCACCGGCTGTTTTGCACGTTTTTTCACCTGCTCTGTAATATGCTGCAATGCTTTGGGATCCTGGCCAAATGCGATACCGCCTTCTTTGACGTTGGGGCAGGATACATTGATCTCCAGCATATCCACCGGCTCATCTGCCAGACGCTCCACAACCTCGCAGTAATCCTCTTCACTCTTGCCACACACATTGACAATGATCTTTGTATCATATTTTTTCAGAAACGGAATATCTCTCTTTACAAACACATCAATTCCCGGATTCTGAAGACCGATGGCATTGAGCATGCCACTTCTGGTCTCTGCGATCCTCGGAGTCGGATTGCCCGGCCACGGCACATTGGCAACTCCCTTGGTCACCACTGCACCAAGAGCTCCCAGATCGTAAAATTCACTGAATTCTGCACCGGATCCAAAGGTACCTGAAGCTGTCATAACCGGATTCTTCAGTTCCACTCCGGCAATCGTCACTTTTGTATTCATTACAGCTCCACCTCCGTGCTTAAAAATACCGGTCCATCTTTGCAGACACGCTTATTGTGTACCTGAGAATGTTCATCCTTCTCTTTGGACTGACAAACACAGGCAAGACAAGCACCGATTCCACAGGCCATACGCTCTTCCATGGAAAGATAGCACTCGATTCCCTTTTCCTCTGCATAGGCTTTGATGGCACGAAGCATAGGCTTTGGCCCGCAGGCATAGATCACATCGGCTTCGATTCCCTGCTCACGAACAGCATCCAATACATTTCCCTTTGTTCCCGCACTGCCATCTTCTGTTGCCACATAAAAAGCTCCGGAAGCACCCAGCTCCTCTGTCAGAAACAGTTCATCCCTGTATCCTGCTATTGTCTGCACCTGCGTACAACCATTCGCTTTCAATGTCTTTCCCAGCTGTACCATAGGTGGCACACCGATTCCTCCACCCATAAGAAGGGGCTTTTCCCCTTTCAGTGGAAATCCATTTCCCATAGGTCCAATGATTTCCAGCTGGTCTCCTTTTGTCAGATGTGAAAATTCATCCGTTCCTTCTCCTACTACACGGTAGACCAGACGAAGCTTTCCGTTCTCTTTATCTGCTTCACAGATACTGATCGGGCGTGGAAGCATACGGCTCTTGTCCTTGCTGTACACAGATACGAACTGACCTGGAACTGCCTCCTTCGCAATGCTCTCTGTCTCCAGCCAGAGACTGAAGATTCCTGAAGCGATCTCTGTCTGTTCAGCTACAACTGCAAATTCTCTGCTCTTCATATCTGTCCTCTCTTCTGAAGTTTATTTCGCTGCAGTCAGCGCACCCTGAATATCTGCAATCATTGCCTCTACTGCTGCACGGGAAGCGTCTCCGAAGTTCTCTGCACCAAATTTTGCATAAGCCTCCTGCTTGTAAGCAGCAATGATTCCTCTGGAAGAGTTTACGATAGCTCCCAGTCCATCTTCATTGAAGAAATGAACCAGATCCTTGCCTTTTCCTCCCTGTGCACCATACCCCGGCACCAGAATAAAGGATTTTGGCATAACTTTACGAAGGATCTCTCCCTGCTCCGGATAGGTTGCTCCTACTACAGCTCCAACATAACTGTATCCACTCTCTCCCATATGCTCTTCTCCCCACTGGGCTACCTTCTCACCCACCAGCTCATAGAGCGGCTTTCCATCGATCTTCTGATCCTGGAACTCTCCACTGGACGGATTGGAGGTCTTCACAAGAATGAAAAGACCTTTGTTCTCCTGCTTGCATACATCGATAAACGGCTTCACGCCATCAGATCCCAGATACGGATTGACGGTTGCAAAATCCTCGTCAAATCCTGCATAAGTCTTGCTTCCTACCTGTACTTTTCCCAGATGTCCCACTGCATAAGCTGCTGATGTAGATCCGATATCACCTCTTTTAATATCTCCGATCACCACAAGATCCTTGGATTTACAGTAGTCTACTGTCTTCTTATACGCCTTCAGTCCCTCGATACCGAACTGCTCATACATAGCGATCTGCGGCTTTACTGCCGGGATCAGATCATAGGTCTTGTCTACGATTTCTTTATTAAACTGCCAGATAGCCTCTGCCGCCCCTTCCAGAGTCTCGCCATACTCTGCGAACGCCTTTTTCTGGATGTGCTCCGGCACATAGGAAAGCATCGGATCAAGTCCTACAACAATCGGTGCTTTTGTCTTCTGAATCTTGTTGATCAGCTTATTAATCATGAGATATCTCCTTTTTCTGCTTGTTTTCTGGGCTTTGCCCATTTTCTGGGTATAAGTTTAGCATATGTGGACAGGTATTTCAACGTAATCACGTTCTAAAAACTTAAGTTTTGCTTAAGATGTCCGGCAAAAATTGACATGAAATATACAGTCAGCTATACTGAATCTATCAATTACCAATGGAGGGAAAGAGTATGAGTTATGCAAATGCTATTATTGGACTGGGAGTTGGAATTGCAGCAGTTATCCTTATTATTGCAATCGCCTGCTATGTGATTTTTTCTTACGCACACATGAAAGCATTGAAGGCATTGGGATATGATAAGGCATGGCTTGCATGGATTCCATATGGCTGCACTTTTGCATGTGCAGATGCGGCAGCAAAAGATGAAGACCCGGTAGAATTGTTCGGAAGCTTCACTGTCCCGGCACTTCTGTTCAAACTGTGGTGGATCCTGCTTCTGGTACTTGGATTCCTGCCGTTCCCTGGATGGCTTTCCAATGTCCTGAATATTGCATTGAATATTGTATTTATGGGATCGATTTACGCAAAGATGTTTGCAGAACTGGATGGCAAGACAGAAAGCGAAGAGCAGGTGCTTGGATGTGTATCCGGATTCCTGCCGATCGTTGCAGTATTCAAATTCTTATGCATGAAATAAATCATTACCAGATGAAAGGGGCTGTCGTAAGATGTGATTACGGTAGCTCCTTTTTTCTGTTTTATTTTTCCAAACACAAAAATTCCAGGCCGGACAACCTGGAATCTTTGCGTTGAAATGTATATAACTACTAAGGGGATAGAGAAAAGCAAAACGAAAAAAAAGACAGTACCGGGCTTCGGTGCTATCTCCATTGATAACTTTTCGTTTTAGGCTTCCAGGAGTTTTCCTCCTGTTGAGTCCTATTATACGTTTTAAGACTTGAAAGTCAACGTTTTTTCAAATTTCCATATTTCTTTTATCAACTCTGATTTTCGCCAAAAAAATTTTAGATTTCTGTGCAAAAAAGGAGCCCTCCTGTAACTGGAAGGGCCTTAAAAAGGGAGGATGCCGAGTGCTGCTCACTCGGCATATTATGAAAAAGTTTTATTTAAAGTATTTAACTAGCTGTCTTTCTTTTGATGATTTTATTATATGCAACAATCGTGAAGGAATCATGATAAGTTCGTTAACCTTTTTTGAAAGATAAATGAACAAATTATGAACAGCCTAAAACCTTCTCCAACTCCTCTACCACAATCCGCAATGCCTTGATCCGGGCATATTTTTTGTCTGTGGATTCCAGAATATGCCACGGAGCATAGACTGTGCTGGTCTTCTGGATCATCTCATTGACTGCGGTCTCGTACTGATCCCACTTGTCTCGGTTTCTCCAGTCTTCGTCCGTGATCTTCCACTGTTTTTCCGGTGTATTCTGGCGATCTGTAAAGCGGGCAAGCTGCGTTTCCTTATCAATCTGCACCCAGAATTTGATCAGCACAGCACCCCAATCCTGCAATTCCTTTTCGAATTCGTTGATCTCGTTGTACGCACGCATCCAGTCATTTTCACTGCAGAATCCCTCCAGCCGTTCCACCATCACCCGACCGTACCAGGTACGGTCAAAGATTGCAATATGCCCGGTCTTAGGAAGTCTTGTCCAGAATCTCCACAGATAATGTCTTGCCTTCTCATGAGGCTCCGGACTGGCAATTGGATGCACTTCATATCCACGCGGATCCAAAGCACCGGTGATTCTCTTGATATTTCCTCCCTTGCCTGCTGCATCCCAGCCTTCATAGGCGATGATCACGGGAACTTTCTTGCGATACAGACGGTTATGCAGTTCTCTCAGCCGTGCCTGCAGCCGATCCAGTTCTTCCTTATAAGTATTGTCATCCAGTTCCTTATCAAGCGGGATCTCTGAAAGCTTCGGCATCTGCGTCATGGGAAATACATTCTGAAGAAGCGGCACCGCCAGTGCCTGATTGCTCAGTGCAATGTCGATCCCCTGAGTCAGATATTCCAGCACCTGCAGCTCTGTCCATTTTCTGGACTCCGCATCGATCATATACCAGGGTGCTGATGACAGACTGGTGTCTTTCATAAATGATAAATAAGCTTCCTGACATTTTTTATAATGTTTATGCTGCCATACATCCCGTTTGCTGATCCGCCAGGAAGTATCTGCTTTTTTCTCCAGGACTTCCATCCGTTTTTCCTGCTCTTTTTCTGAAATATGCAGGAAGAATTTCATGACCAGATATCCGTTATCTGTAAGCTGACGTTCAAATCTGCGAACACTTTCGATCCGGTCTGCATATGTCTTTTCCGTCAGATCACCAGAGAGCTTCTCCTGCACAGTCTCATCCATCCAGCCTGAATCAAAAAATGCGAACTTTCCAGCTTCCGGAAGTCTCTTAAAATACCGGTAGAGAAATGGCTTTCTCTTTTCCTCTTCGGTCTTCTTTTCCAATGACTCCACATTGAAAAAACGGGGATCTATGTTCTGGATCACACGGCCAATGCAGTTTCCTTTTCCTGCAGTTCCCCATCCTTCCATCAACACCAGAACCGGAAGCTTCTTCTCTTTGAGCAGCATCTGCTGACGAGCCAGCTTCTCCCGCGCCGTCTGCAGACGATCTTTCAGTTCTTCCGTTCCAGGACATTCTGTCGGTTCCCACATTTTCATTTTAATACCCCCTTACTCTTTTATTCTTTCACGTTGATCTATTTTCCATACCTGATCTTTTTTCGCTTTTTCCAAACAGTAAGAATCTCAACGGTTTCACACAATCAATGATATAGATCAATGCCGCTGTAATCACACTCATAGCCACAAATGCTGCTGCCGCATATAAAAGCCCTTCTACGCTCCAGAACGCATATGCGATCTTGTCCGGATTCAACACGGTCGCAAACTGATAATGAATCACATAGATCTCCAGTGTATAAGTACCAAGCTTTGAAAGCTTTCTCTTAAGCTCACAGGTTTTCCAGTCCAGTACCATACGGATCAGCCAGAAACAGCCCAGAAACGAAGCAGCCGTCTGCACTCCCAGCATCCCAATTCCGGTCACAGTCACCAGATCGAGCATCACGACCATCACCAGAAATACAACAGCGCAAAGTCCTGCGATCCACCTTTGCATGGAAGCCGATGCATATGTTTCCACAAATTCCCGGTGTCTTCCCACAAAATATGCTACCGTATAATAAGGCAGATAAATGATCAGAATAGAAGGACTAAAAAATGTGACTCCAGCAAGATAAGACACTAATATCACACAACAGCCTGTCAGCCAGACAGCCCAGAAGGCAATCTCTTTTTCCGTAACTGCCTCAAGAAGCTGTGCCGTATAACACAGTACGGTAAATAAAAATAATGCCATCAGAAACCATAATCCATAGTCCAGCTGAAACAGGACTGTACGTAATGCCTGGGGCACATATGTCATATGCTGCACCACCAGCCAGGAGAAGAACGGAAGCAGATAAGCCACTGCCCGTCTGCCGATCTTTTTTCTATATTGTTCCAGATTGGTAATCTTCTTTCCTGTTCCTGCCAGATACCCGCTGATCAGGAAAAACATTGGCATCTGAATGGATTTTATTACATCATAAAGGTACGGATCTGTCATATGATTGTGTACCTGCACATGGCCGAACATGACGAGCAGGATCGCAATTCCTTTCAGACAATCCAGGGATTCATTTCTCTCTTTCATACAATCTCCATTTACATATCATTCTGTTTTTAGTTTAGCACACCAATTGTCACGGGGCAAGGAATGTGTTACACTGTAACCGCTTGTTGAGACCATACTTTCAAGAAATGGAGATTACCTATGATAAACTTTTTACGGCGTACCCCGTTATATCCTGTGCTGGCCGGTATCTATCCCCGCCTCCACAATTTCTATATCTGGCTGGTGTGGCAGATCTGCTATCTGCTGCCCGTGGATCAGCACAAGATTGTATTCAGCAATTTCAACGGCGGTGGATTTGGCGACAATGCCCGCTACATTGCTGAGGAATGCATCCGCAGAAAGATTCCTTATAAGCTGTACTGGGTCTGCAGTAATCCTGCACTTCCTTTCCCAAAGGAGCTGAACCTTGTTCCTCCGAACACAGCAGCTTTTGTATACCATATGGCAACTGCCGGCTGCTGGGTAGATACCACCAGAAAGCTTTACTATTTTAAGAAGAAAAAGAATCAGACCTACATCCACACCTGGCACGCAGGTCCTGGTCTCAAAAAGATCGAACGTGATGCCGGAAGCGGACTTACAGATAAATATGTCCGCTATGCGCAGCGTGATTCCAAAGCCATCGACCTTCTGTTATCCAACTGCCGCTTCTGGACCCAGTGCTTCCGCAGCTGCTTCTGGTATGACGGTCCGATCATGGAGAAAGGTCTTCCAAAAAATGATCTGTATTTTCAGGATCAGGAGCCACTCTGCCGCATGATCCGGGAATATTATGGTCTTCCCATGGATGCAAAGATCGTGCTCTATGTGCCGACCTGGAGAGAAAACAGGAAATTACATGTGTATCATCTTGATTTTGAAAAGTGTCTGAAAGCCTTCACCACACGCTTCGGCGGTGACTGGTATATGCTGGTCCGCATGCATCCCAATGTAAATGCAGCGGATTTTGATATTCATTATACAGACCGTATCCTGAATGCATCTCCCTATCCCAACTCCCAGGAGCTTCTGGCTGCCGGTGATGTGGTCATTACCGACTACTCTTCCTGTGGCTTTGATTATATCCAGCTGGATCGTCCTTCTTTCCTGTATGCAGAAGATTACGACCAGATGAAGCGTGACAAAGGTTACTACTTGGAATTATCCGACCTGCCTACACCGATCGCATTTAACAATGCTCAGATGCTCAAAAATATTCTGGACTATTCAGAGGAAGAATATGAACAGAAACGAGAAGTGTTCATGCAGAAAATGCAATATTATGATGATGGCCATGCCTCAGAGGCTGTTGTCGATTATATTCTGGAACATACGAAATAAGAAATGCTGTCAGTGGAGCTTTCATTTATCCGGCTGACAGCATTTTTATATATTGCCTGTTATTTACATATAATGGATCTGATCTTTGCATTTTTCAAATAAGGTTCTGTTGAACTCATCTCCGCCATCTACATTGGCACTGTGAAATACCGGCGGTTCAACACCCATCTCCAGCAGATATTCGACGGTTCGAATCTCCAGCATATTTACAATGGCACATCCTACCACGCTGGAAGTCGGTGCGATTTTCTGCTTCATTCCCTGAAGCAGCATACTAGAATCCTCATAATCACCACAATTATCAATCACCACATCGCACACCTCATACAACTTTTTCCTACTAGAATGGCGGCTGGTAACCTGTGTGCTGTACTCCATATTGGTAATTGCCATGGTAGAGACTCCCATCTCTGATGCCTTGATTGCCATCTCAATGGCCGCTGTATTTCGTCCGGAGACAGAATGCAGCAGGAGCATATCTCCTTTCTTCACATCACTGTTATTAAGGATCACGGTTGGATAACCCTCCAGCCGTTCCATGGCCGACGTCTGTGTCACCGGTCTGGTATTCAGCATAAATTCCGACGGAAGGATTGCATTGACTACGGCCAGTCCTCCGGTCCGATAGAACATCTCCTGTGCCAGAATTCCTGCGTGGGAAGCTCCGAAAATATACACAGAATGACCTGCCGCAATGGTCTCTGCCATTTTCTTTGCACTCTTTTCAATAGAATCCCACTGTGTTGTCTTCACCTTCTCCAGGATCTCGCCTATGTGTGCAAGATAATCATAACATTTGCTGCTCATACTATTCCTCCATTTTTCTATCTATGAGATACTGCAATACCTCCTGGGCTGTTGTCAGCTTATCCAGTTCTTTTCTCATCTGCGGATCACTCATCAGATTCATGATCCCCAATAACTGCTGAAGTCTGGGATTGCGCTCTTCACTGGCAAGACAGATGACCCATATGACCGGATCATTGGATTCATGTCCAAAGCGGACAGGTTCTTTCAGTTTTACCAACGACACTCCAAACCTGTTCACGCCATTTTCCGGACTTGCATGCACCAGCGCCACTCCCGGACAGAACACACAATAGGGACCATATTTCTCTACCGCCTCTTTCATTCCCTGAATATACTCCGCCGTGATGACTCCCTGCTTCTGAAGCAGTCCGCCTGCCGCATCAATAGCACTCTGCCAGTCCCTGCATGCAGCATCCATGGAAATATTCTGCGGTTCCAGAACAAATACATCCTCTGCCTCTGCGACAGGTTCCGTCATACTGTTATTTTTATGTTTCCATTTCTGTTTTCTCAGATTCAGAAATATTTTCTGCAGCGCAAGAATATCATTGTCTTCCAGCATAGGAGAAACTTTGATCCATGTGATTCCCTGCAGATTCAACGTAACAGTCGATACCACCAGATCAAAATCATACAGATTCATGGTCTCCTCCAGCTTGTGTCTGGATGTGATTGCAACGATCCGGATATTAAAATTATTTTTCAACTGCTCCGCCAGAAAACAGGCAGTACCGATCCCCGTATGACACACAACGACCACTCCCGGCTTCTGATAACTCTGATAATACCGTTCTGCAATCGCAACCACATGGAACAGGATAAATGTCAGATCATCCTCAGAACAGGAATATCCAATTCCATGCTCCAGCATATAAATATTCCGCTTCACCGCCTCGTAATACACCGGGTATGCTTTCTGCATGGGTTCCCGGTATTCATTTTGAAAATGAATTCCTTCCCGGTGCGCCTTCGCAATATCTTTCAAATGCTTTTCCAGCTGATCAGCAGCCTGCATATCTTCACATAACGGAAGGGACAGTTCTTTCCCAACCTGTGTGAGAAACCCGGTCACAGCCACATGCATCTGCATATCGCGAGCCCGGTCTGCGGCTCCATCCTTATAAAAACGGCATTCATACAATGCATGTGCAAGAAACAGTTCTTCCTGTTCTGTATATGGAAAATGAAAAATTGCATGCATCCTGGACCATAATCGTTCCGCCATCTCAAACACCGGATACATTCCTGTAAAGGGCTGCTCTTTATCCATCCGATCAACCAGATGCCCATGTTTCATCCTCGCTAGCGAAATTACTATGGTAAACTGAACCTCTTCAAAGCAGGAATCCGAGACATTCAGTTTCTGATTTCGTTCTTCTTCCAGGAGAAGCATCCTCACTTCTCTTCGATAAATCTCCAGACCATATTCATCCCGCAGATATTTCCAGTAAATATTTTCCTGTTCTTCGCCCATATAGGCACTTTCCAGAGTGCCCTGAACCAGTCTTACCAGGAGCGAACGACGTTCATTTTCATGAATGTCCAGACTATATCCTTTGTTCATAAGAGATCCGAAAGATATCCCCTGCCGCTCCAGATAACGGCGAACCTTCTCCATATCCTTGAGGATCGTTCCGCGACTTACCTTGAATTTTTCTGCAAGATCATTGAGTGTGCAGTAAGTGTCGCTCATCAAAAGTGTTATCAGTATCATCACAAACCGCTCCGTGGGAGCCAATCGATACAGGTAAAACTCATGATCAACAGATGCTCTGGATAGCATCCAAAGTTCCTCTGCTGTTCCAGTCACACAGATTCCTCCTTCTGACTGCTGCAGGAGCGCTTCTTTTCCATTCTGATTCATAAAATCCCGGATCGTTGTCATATAATTACGTATCGTTCTGGTACTGACATGCAGGTATTCCGCCAACGCTTCACAGGTAAAATACTGTCCGGGAGAATTCAGCAGAATCTTCAGCATCTCACTTGTCTGCTTGTTCATGTACATCACCTTCCTAAAGTGCGTAAATGTTCTATTTCATCATATGTGCAGTTTAAAGTTTTCTGACATTCCTGTAAATAGTATCTTGTTTCCAGAAAAATGGAAACAAGCTGAACTGTGCGAAACATGCTATGAATGATAGAATAATTCTACAAGTAGTAGCGCCCACAGGCACAGAAAGGAGGTCAGTTATATGGTGAGTATGCTCGAAGAATCGCATGTACAGATCCATGTTCACGCAGACGACTGGGAAGATGCCATCCGAAAGGCCGGAAATGTTCTTGTTACTGCTGGAAGTATTGATACTTCCTACATTGAGCACATGATCCAGTCCGTAAAAACACTTGGACCTTACATTGTAATCATGCCTGGCTTTGCACTGGCTCACGCAGCCCCCTGCGAAGCTGTGAAAAAGAGTGACATTGCGCTGATCACGTTGGATCATCCTATTGACTTCGGTTCAGAAAATGGACCCGTATCTGTCATTCTCTGTCTTGCATGCACAGACAGTTCTTCCCATCTGGATCGACTTTCCCAGATTGCGGAACTGCTGATGCAGGAACATAAGATTGAGCAGATCGCTTCTGCACAGACTCCAGATGATGTGGTTCGTCTGTTTCAGACTGCATAATGCTCAGGAATCGCTTTCTGCCTGTTACACACGGCATTATGAAAAAGGAAAGGAGGAAAAGATATGGTTAGGATTCAGACAGTTTGTGGATTTGGATGCGGCTCTTCCCTGTTTCTAAAAATGAAAGTGGAAGAAGTCCTCAAAGAGCACAACTTGGAAGCAGAGATTTTCTGCGGAGATGTAGCTACCTGTGTATCTACTCCGTGTGACGCAATCTTTATTTCCGAAGAACTTGCAGAGCGTATCAAAGATCGTGCTACTGTTCCCGTAGTAGTGATCAAGAGCTTTGTAAACAAAAATGAAGTTACTGAAAAAACACTTGCTTACTTTGATTCATTAAAATAGTTTACAGGAGGGAGAACAATGGCTGTACTTAACTTTATAGTCAACGAAATTTTTGGTCAGGGAGCTATTTTCCTGGCAATGATCGCAATGATCGGACTTCTTTTACAGAAAAAGGACTTCAGTGCTGTCGTAAGAGGCACCCTGATGACCGCAATTGGTTTCTTCGTATTAAATGCAGGTACCGGACTGATCACCGGAAGCTCCATCGATGGACTGAGCACTGCATTTAACGCAATTCTGCCACAGGCACACAATCAGCCAGATATTGATATGTCTGTATATGGTACACAGATCGGTATCGTAATGATTATCGCATTTGCATTTAACCTGTTATTTGCACGTTTCACTAAATGGAAATCCATCTTCCTGACCGGACACATGCTGTACTGGTTCCCGTATGTATTCATCGCAGCAGGCGTTGATGCAGGATTGACCGGAGGAAAACTGATTATTCTTGCTGCTATCTTCACCGCTGCATACATGGTGATCTGCCCGAACCTGATGCGTCCGCTTGTCAAAGAAGTAACCGGCAGCGACAGCTTCACCATTGGTCATCCAACCACGATTCTGTCCCTGATTTCCGGATATCTTGGCAAAATCGTCGGTGATAAATCCCATTCTACTGAGGATCTTCATTTCCCGAAGAGCCTTGGATTCCTGCGTGAAGTATCCATCACCGGTTCTATCGTGATCTGCATTACTTATATTGTCATGACATTTGTTTTGATGGCAAACGGACTGGTTCCTGGAGAAGTATGGGGCTATGCTGGTGGAAGTACTGGTATCTTCACTTATATCTTCACTAAATCCATCTACTTCGGTGTAGGTATGACTGTAATGCTCCTTGGTGTTCGTATGTTGATTGGCGAGATCGTTCCGGCATTCAAAGGTATTGCTGAGAAAGTTGTTCCGGGAGCTATTCCGGCTCTGGACTGCCCGGTTATCTTCGACTGTGCACCAAACGCTCTGATTATCGGCTTCATTGTAGCTATGATCACTTCAACCATTACCATTATCCTCACTGCAGGTATGTTCCCGACTATCGTTATCCCGCTGACAGTTACCTGTTTCTTCGAGAACGGCTGTGCTTCCATTATCGGAAATGCTACCGGCGGTATCCGCGGATGCATCATCGGTGCTATCCTCTCCGGTATCATCATGGTACTTCTCGTTGGTTTTGGTTCTTACTTCTTTGGCAATACCATCGGAAACTGGATGCTGGTATACGGCGGACAAGATTTCTCCCTGTGGGGTATTGTGGAAGGATTCATTGCAAGACTTCTGTAGTATAACGACTGAACGAATCTTTCCGATATAGCAAAACCCCCGGTGATCCATATGGGCCACCGGGGGTTCTTGTTATCTTCTTCTATTTTCTCTTTTTCTTCAGGAAATCCCAGCCGCAGCCAACAACTGTCAATACGATCATGCTTCCAAACACCATCAGCGCTTTTTGCAGCGCTTCAGGCAGTCCCAGCACCATCGCTCCTGCCTGGATAAACATGTAGACAAACATATGAAGGCACAGGATCAGAAGCGTCTGCTGTCCAACCAGGCTGATCAGATGGGATACCTTTGGAAGCTTCACTTCCACCAGTGCACCCAGCATGAGGATCACGATGGATCCTGAGATTCCAACCAGCAGATATGCCAGCATGCTGACACCATAGTTACCGCAGGATAAGTTCACACTGCCGCATACAAAGCCCAGCAGCAGAAATACATTAAAAGAACCGATCCACAACCGCTTATCCTGATCCAGCTTCTGTGCTCCGTCTCTCTGTCGGAATGCTTCGCCTGCTGCAAAGAAGCAGGAAAAATAAGGAACTGCTTCCAGACTCCAGGGCAATAAGAGAGGTGTGACATAATGCCAGATCACTGATGCCATGAGTCCTGCCATCAGCAACTGATACTTTCGTCTGCTCTTACTGATCAGTCCATACCAGGCATAGACCAGAAAAAGAGCTGTCAGAAACCACAAGGGAGAATTCAGAAGATTCAAGAGCACTGGATTCTCTCCTGCATAGCTGCTCTGCCACATCTGATTCCGTGAATAGAGGATTCCCAGAAGTGACTGAATCTTCAGATCTCCTGGATTGCCGCTCAGCACGGAATCCTTCAGATAAAAAAACAGCCATAGAAAAGCACTGGTTCCAAAGTACGGGATCAGAAGACGCTTTGCTTTTTTCCAGAGAAAAGCACCATAACTCTCCCCTTCTTTTCTACGAAAAGTGTAGCCCGCCGCGAAGAAAAAGATGGGCATATAGAACATACCGCCATAATAGGTGAGGGCTCCCAGCGAGCAGCCTGCATGGACAGCCAGCACCACCAGGATTCCCATGGCTTTTCCAAAATCCAGCCATTCCAATCGTTTCTTTTGTTCTGCATTTCTACTCATCACTGAAAGCAACTCCTCTTTCTTTTTCACCCATCTTACGTAGCAGGATCTGCAACAGAGCTTACTGCTTATCTAATAATGCTGTCATCTTCCCACTCAAGGGCTCCACATACCGAACAGACAGTTCTGACAATCCCACGGTAATGACACTGATCAGTACCAGATCGATCAGACAAGTCAGATTATATCCAAGCAAAGGCTCCACGGTCAGCAAAAACCAGGATCCAAATGTGGCAATCACCAGAAAATGAATCAAGTACAGGGAATAGGAAATCCGTCCCATATACAAAAAAATCTTTTTTGATAAGAACCCCTGCACCGACTTCAGGTTTAACACTGCAAATACGAAGCAGAGCACGCCAAAGATATGATAATAATTCACGAATACGAAAGGAAGGATTCCCCACAGAGTTCCTTCGTAGCCAAAACCTGCAGACGGATAACACATAAAATAAAGTCCCACTGCAAACATGAGCCAGTTTAAGATCCGGTTACCACACAGCCACTGCTTCCAGTTCCAGTCCGTGCACATAAAGTCACACAGCACATAGCCAAGAAAAATACCAAGAAAATCTGTCCGCAACAATACAACCGCAACAATCGCATACACGATCCAACGGAAACGTCTGCCACCGGTCAGCGCCGCCAGCGCATAGTCAATGTACGCTCCTAAAAACAGAATCTGCAGAGTCCACAGCACGCCATTATAATCATTCGTTCCAAACAGGAAACATCCGTACAAGGATTCTTTGAGCATGCTCAAAAATGATGGTGAAAAACTGTTAAATCCGGCAAACCATTCTTCTGAACCTGCCAGTACCGCTGCAGCCGTATTCTGATAGAGTCCAAGCTTCATTGCCAGATAGATCAGGATATTGATCACCAGAACCGTCGGCATCAGACGAAGATATCTCTTTTTCGCACTTGCAGCCAGTCTCTTTTTATCTCCTGTTATCAGGAAGCTTCTGCACAGCAGAAAACCGCTCAGAATCAGGAACAGTCGAACCGCTGTATTTCCATTAAAAAATACATTCAGAGGGGATTTTCCGATGACAATATCTATCTTTCCCGGCAGATGACAGCTCGCCGGGTCATAATGATACATTCCATAATAAAACGCATAGACGAAATGGGTCAGGAATACGGCCACACAGCCGATTCCTTTAAGCCCGTCTAAATATTCCAGTTTTTCCGTACGCACAGATCCACCACCTTCGCTTCCTTCAGAAGCTTCACACCCAGATACATAAGTACCAGAAGCTGCAATACCGCAAATACCCACATAGGCATCATAGACTCGCCATTCACACACTCCTGATAACCGGCAAACGTTACGATCTGCAGTGCAGCCGCAAGGAAAAATTCTTTCGGCTCCGCCAACACCAGAATCACTGCCAGTACACAGAACAGATAACCGTAAGCCTGATCCATATAAGGCAGAAAATACCCGGCCGCCAGTCCAAAGAACAGAAGCAGACGAAGCACCGGCAACATCTGGATCTCTGCCCCATTTCTTCTGGCAGATACATCTCCTGAAGTCTCATCCACTGTCTGGGTCAGTTTCCACTCGCCCTGGCAGAACACCCACACGCCAAGCAGCAGAATTCCCACTGCCACGAAACAGCCAACCGTTGCCACCGGATCAAAGAGCTGTCCCTGCATGGCTTCCCGACCGACGATTTCATAGATGTTGGCCCAGTGAAAGGTCGTCAATGTATAACCGGCTCCGAACCAGGCATGAAAGCTATAGACAAATCTGGCTGTTCCTGTCAGAAGTAACACGAAAAGCTGTTCAAAACGTAGTCCTTTGTATTTCCACAAAACCATTGCCACAAGAACAAGGCCTATATATTTGACATTCCACAGCAACAGCGCACCTGCCAGGATCGTGAACATCCACGTGGTTCCACTTTCCAGATAAAACAATGCACAGATACATATAAGTGCGCCGATACTGGCATTGCTTCCCATGATCGTCCCATCCATAACGATGGTCGGAAGGATCATCAGGATTCCATAGGCATAGAGTCCTCTTCTGACACGTCCGGTCATACGCTTCACCAGCACGCCTGCGCAGACTGCCAGATACCATTCTTCCATGAGCATCCGCATATCAGGCATCCCACTGTCCGGGAATGCGGTTCGAAGAGCGAATCCCACACCTGTGATACACACAGCAAGAAGCGCTTCCATAAAATCAAATTTTACTTTCCCAACACAGAACTTCCGAAAGAGAAGTGTACGCAGGAAATCATCAAAACCTGTCATAATCCTGCCCTCCCTTCTGTCCGTTCACTCTCAATTCTGTCAGATTCCAAAGTTCCACCCTCCAGCACATTTGCCGGATCATGCAGATACCGGTAAACATCCAGACTGATCAGCACCAGCAGTGCCAGCTGGATAAATGCAAGTACCCCATAAGACACCAGCGCTGCCTGCTTGGTCAGATACTGCCCATATCCCACCACAGTCAGGAAGGAGGCTGTCACAAACAGCGGGAATCTTCTGACACGGATCAAGGTATAGATCAGCAGAAATGCATCGGTCAGATACAGATACCGCTCATGCATATGCGGGATAAAATAGGTGGTCAGCATTCCGAAGAACACTACCAGCAGGATCACAAACTCCTTCGTTATCCGAACCTTTTGATAGGCCATATAGCACATGACCAGCATAAGTATTCCCAGGATCAGAAGCATGCCTGCCTTCACATACTCATCCAGGAAGAAATTATTTCCAATGATCTGGTAAATATTCGGGAATTTGATGGATAAAGACCAACGGTCTTTGCCTCCCTGGAACGCATAGATTCCCAACAGTTCCATAAAGGGTCTTCCTGCCAGCCATGCCGGAAAGATTCCAACCAGATACATGATCGGGATCGTCACAAAATGCTTCAGATCCACTTTCCGCCGTACCCAGAGGATCACCAGGAACGGGAAGATAAACAGGGTCTGAAGTTTCACCGCAAAAGCAGCTCCATAGAACCACATACCTGCCCATTTCTTATTTTTCATCAGACAGTTTACACATTCCAGGATCAACAATGTATAGATAATATCACACTGAGACCAGACTGCCGCATTGAGGATCACCGTCGGAAGAAACAAGAATACACCATATGCCAGCATCCCCCGCTTCTTGCTTCCGGTACAGTCTGTCACCATATTTCCTATCAGACCTGCTCCCACAAAATCAAGCATACAGCAAAAAGCTTTAAATGCTGTCATAGAATTGATGGGGAGAAGTGTGATCAGATACAGAAGATACATGACTGGAGGTGCATAATCATAGAAGTTCCCTGCCAGGGCTTTGAAACCGCCAGCTCTTAACTCCTCAAGCCACAGGCTCCAATAGTCGGTCCAGTCCTGAGCCACAAAAGAACGGACGGCTGTGCGCACCCACACAGCCAGTACCGTAATTGCCGCCAGAAGCAATACGTCTGACACGTTCAGCTCCTGGCCGCCTAATTTCATTTTTTTATTTAGAAGGTTTCTCACAGACTGATCCATGTAAAGTCTCCCTTATCTCAAAACTTTTTCAATGATATATCTCGGACGCTCTTTGGTCTCCAGATAAATCTTGCCAATATACTCTCCGATCACACCGATGGCCAGGAGCTGCAACCCTCCAATAGCCCAGATGGATACGATCAGGGATGTCCAGCCAATGCTTGTATTTCCAAGGAAATGCTGTACCAGGGAATAGATCAGCATCAGAATACTGCACATGAAGATCATAAAGCCCAGGAACACGATGAAACGGATCGGTTTGATGGACAGAGACGTAATACCATCCACTGCCAGTGCCAGCATCTTCTTCAGCGGATATTTGGACTCTCCTGCCAGACGCTCATGTCTCTCATAAGTAACCACATCGGTCTTAAAGCCGATCATTGGCACGATACCACGCAGGAACAGGTTGACTTCCTTGTAGTTTGCCAGTTCATTGAGGGCACGCTTGCTCATGAGACGATAATCTGCATGATTGAATACCACTTCGCCGCCCATCAGATTGATGATCTTATAAAATCCTTCTGCGGTAAACCGTTTGAAGAAAGTATCTGTAGTTCTGGCACTGCGGACACCGTAGACAATGTCACAGCCCTCATAGTATTTCTCTACGAACTGATCGATCACATCAATATCATCCTGCAGGTCCGCATCCAGTGATATCACCATGTCTGCGTATTCCTTTGCAGTCATAAGTCCACCCAGCAATGCATTCTGATGTCCTCTGTTACGGGACAGCTTCACACCCTGATAGAGCGGATCCTGATCATGCAGCTCCTCGATCATCTCCCAGGTACGGTCTTTGGAACCATCATTGACAAACATGATCTTGCTGTCACGGGAGATCATATTCCGATCCATCAGACTTTCCATTTTTTCCTTGAGACGTCTTGATGTCTCCGGAAGCACCTCCTGCTCGTTGTAGCAGGGAATGACAAGATACAAGATCTGATTCTTTTCTCTCTCCATAATCCTCTTCCTTACATTCCTTTGATGTACTCTTCAATTGCATCATGCCAGTCAGCAAATCTGTGTTCACCGGTCAGGCGGAACATCATGTTATCCAGAATGGAATATGCCGGACGGTTCGCAGATGCCGGATTATTTTTTACATACTCTTCCGTCGTAATATGATTTACTTTGGTTTTCTTTCCAGCCAGACGGAAGATCTCATCAGTAAAATCTGCCCAGTTGGTATCACCCTCACAGGTACCATGGAAGATACCATAGTTCGCGGTTGGAAGCAGCCATGCCATAGCTCTTGCCAGTTCTGCTGCACTGGTCGGAGTTCCCAGCTGATCCTTTACAACGCTTACCTCGTCATGTGTCTCAGACAGCTTCAGCATCGTCTTTACAAAATTGTTGCCATCGCCGTAGAGCCATGCAGTACGGATGATGAAGAACTCTTTTGCAAACTGCTGAACAAATTTCTCACCGGCAAGCTTGGTCACACCATAAGCACTCTTCGGATCCGGAGTATCGAACTCGGTGTACGGTCTGGTTCCATTTCCATTAAATACATAATCTGTGGAAATGTGCATCATCTTGGCACCGGTCTCAGTTGCCGCAATACTTAAGTTGCGCGGTCCCAGTGCATTGATCTTCCATACGATATCTCCTGCGGTCTCACAGCCATTTACATTGGTAAATGCGGCACAGTTCAGGATCGCATACGGTTTTACCTCCCGCGCCATCTCCATTACTTTATCAATATCGGTAATATCCAGTTCAGCCACATCGGTATTTACCAGCTCATAATCTTCATTACCTGCCAGCTGCTTGTTGATTGCTCTTCCCAGCTGTCCGTTACATCCTGTGATGATCAGTTTCTTCTTCATGTTTTGCTTTCTCCTTTTTCAACTCTTGTTCCAGGTCCTGTAATCTCTTCTCATTGAGTGCCACCATCTGATCCAGGGTACGCACACTGTTGGACAGGCGGGACAATGCCACCGTCAGTGAAAAGATAATGAGCAGGGAAAAACAGAATCCCAGGAAAAATATCATATTTACCGGTGCGTAGATTCCAAGGAATCCAGACACCACATTTAACAAAGCCGGGGCGCAGTCAAATACAAACAATGCTGTCAGAACCAGCATCCAGACCAACGCATATTTCAGTTCCAGACTTCTGCGGCGGATCATATTGATCAGGATCGCCAATATAAATAAAATAGCCAGACCGACCACGATCTGCAGTTTTACTGTCATCATGGCAATTACCTCCTAAGTCTTTCCATCAGAATTGCCAGCGTCACCTTGATCATATAATAAGCTGACTTAAATCCTGCGATAGAAGAGCTGCCCTCTTCCCTTTCTCTCATAACTACCGGAAGCTCCGTGACTTTCTTACCCATTCTGAGGATCGCCATCACACTCTCCGGCTCCGGATAATCCTTCGGATAATTCTGTGCGTAGATCTCCATAACCTGACGGTTCACCATACGCATACCGGAAGTGGGATCTGTCACCAGCTTTCCTGTCATCAGTTTGATCAGAACTGAGAAATAGCGGATTCCCACACGGCGCAGTCCCGATGACTGAAATCCTTCCTTTTCAATAAAACGGGAACCAATGACCATATCACTGCCTGTCCGTTCCAGTTCCTCTGCCATCTGTTCCAGATAAGACGCATCGTGCTGTCCGTCTCCATCAAACTGAACCGCCAGATCATAGCCGTTCTGGCATCCATACAGATAGCCTGTCTGCACAGCACCACCGATTCCCAGGTTAACAGACAGATTTACATGTTTGATTCCATTTTTCCGACATACTTCCAATGTATCATCGGTGGAACAATCGTTGATTACTATATAATCAAATCCCGGCGCATTCTGCCGGATATCGTCAACTGCCCGCTCAATACTTGCACTTTCATTAAAAGCGGGAATAATGACCAGTTTTTTCATAAAAACAGTTCTCCTGATATCATGCTTCTTTTAAGCATACCACATTTTGACTTGTTTGTCACTCTCCGCGGGCGGTCACAAATTGAGACAGCACCCGGAATACTCTGCAAAGATCCGTAAACCATGCAAAATGCACACCATTTTCCTTCAATGCCCGGTGTCCTTCCAACATGGATTCCACATAGGCTCCCAGACTGTTGGTGCTGGTTCCGCCATGGGACATGTACACCAGCACTTCCGGAATGTAAGATAATTTTACTTTATCTTTGTATAAAATTCGTACCATAAATTCATAATCCCCGGAAATCCGATAATCAGTCCGGTAATATCCGTACGAATCATAGACTTCTTTTCTAAGATACAGAGTCGGATGTCCCGGCATCCAGCCGCTCCTGATATGTCCCTGACCCTGGTGCCACTTCCGCACCACCCGGTCACCGTCCATATAGCACAGGTCACCGTGAACACCGTCTGTTCCTTCCCGCTCCATGATCTCCACCATGCGCGCCAGCACAGTCTCATCTGCAAAATGATCAAAGCAGGTGCCGATAATATCACCGGTACACAGCTTAAGTCCCTTATTGATTGCATCATAGATGCCATCGTCCGGTTCTGAGCTCCAGCGGAAAGCTCCCGGCTGTTCCTCTGATAATCGGGTCAGCATCTCCACGGTTCCGTCCGTGGAACCGCCGTCCACGATAATATGCTCAATATTTTTATACGTCTGTTTCCGCACTTCTTCCATAATGCGGCAAAGATTGTCCATGTCGTTGTATGTGGTCGTCACCACCGACACTTTTGGCATTGTACTCATCTATTCCCCCTGACCGGCCAGACTGTGATACAGTTTCACATAGTCCATAAACCGATCCTGTTTCTTATAATATGCTGCTCTTTGTAAGCAGTCTTCTGTAGTCCCTGGACTGGCTGCCTCTTCTCTGATTGCCTGCTCCAGTGCCGCTTCATCTCCCTTTGGCACGACCCGTCCACATGTTTCATCGAGACTCTCCGGACTTCCGCCAGTCTCATAGGTGATCACCGGTGTTCCGCAGGATAATGCCTCCAGATTGGTGGTCGGAAAATTATCCTCCAGAGTAGCATTCACAAACACATCCGCCATGGAATAATAGTCTGCAAGCTCCTGTGCACTCTCCGTACGCTCCAGCCCCATCACATTGGATGGCAGATTCTTCAATTGCTTTTTACTGAGTCCAATCAGGATGATCTGCATGGATGCCGGCAGCTTTTCTGCCAGTTTTAAAAATGCAGGCAGTCCTTTTCTGCGCTCCCACACATTGGCAACACCCAGGATCACATACTTTCCTTCCAGTCCAAGCTTCTGCCTCAAGGCAGTTCCGTCCGTCGGATGAAATACACTCTGATCAATACCGTTCGGAATCACTACCACCGGATAGTCCTTGAGGAACGACTGCTCCACCTGACCTTTCAGCCACTGGGAAGGTGTTACAATGGTCAGATTCTTCACGCCGGTAAATGCAGCCTTCTTTCGCACATAATTCTGCTCCGTATGATTGCAGAACAGCGCATATGGGTAGGTCTTCCGATATTCCCGACAATGTTTACAGCCTGTCTTCCACTGGTCGCAGCCTGTATAATCATAAAATGCACAGTGTCCCGTATAGGGCCAGCAATCGTGCAAGGTCCACACCACTGGCTTACCTGCCTGTTTCAGATAAGAAAACAATTCTTCCACCTGCAGAATAAATCCATGTATATTGTGAAGATGGATCACATCTGGATCCCATTCTCTGATCTTCTCAATGAGCTTTCTGGTCTGCCCTGTGGATGCAAAGCCATGCTCTCCGCGGAAAAAGGTAGACAATACATGAAATCCCATATCAAGATCCGATCCAAACCGGAATGCCTCCACGCCTTCTGGTGCCTGTCGTCTTCCATAGGCGATCAGCCCTTCATCACCGCAGCTTTTCAGTGTATGGTAAATATCCACCGTGATACGTCCCACGCTTCCGCTTCCGCACACTGTACTGATCTGCAATACCTTCATGTTCTCTCCTTTGCCGCATTGCCCGCTTTTCAAATCTATGCTATACTTTTTCATAAGTATAGTATAAGCGAGGTAATTCAATGATAATCATACAACCTTCCGGCGGTTTATGCAATAGAATGCGGGTGATTAATTCCGGCTGGAGGCTGGCACGCGAACGCCATGACCAGCTCAAAGTCCTCTGGAATTGTAACGCAGAGCTTAACTGTCCGTTTGAATCTCTGTTTCAGCCTGTGAAAGAGTTTAAGATCACCAGCATCCACTCCGTGGCAGATCCGCGGAAACTGTTTCACCAGAAGACGGCCCGCCACTATCTGACCAACGATGAGATCCTGGCACACCGCAATGCAGATGGTATCCTGGATCCAGCCTATGTGGCTACACTCACAGGCAAGACCTATATCTTCACCTGGGAGTGGTTCTATCCATCCGAAGACTATCATCTGTTTGTCCCCACAGACCGGCTGCAGGCGCGGATTGATGCCATGACTGCAAAGTTTGGATCTTCCTGTGTGGGTGTCCACATCCGCCGTACGGACAATCAGCCAGCCATTGGAAAAAGCTCTACGGATGCCTTTATCACTTCTATGAAGAAAGAATTGGAAGCGGACCCTGACACCATGTTCTATCTTGCCACTGATGACAAGCAGGAAGAAGCTGCTCTGCGAGAAGTATTTCCGAATCGTATCCTCTCTAACGAAGACCGGTGTCTGCGTCGAGACAGTGTAGACGGCATGCATGATGCTTTACTGGATCTTTACTGTCTGGCTTCCACCAGAAAGATCATCGGAAGTTATTTCAGTTCATTCACGGATATTGCTGCAGATATGCATAAGATTCCAAAAGTGATTGCAGGAGAATAATCCTAAGCGGTACGCCGCCGGGCGCACGCATAACATAAAAAAGACATTGACCAGACGGCCAATGTCTTTTTTGTCATATGTAAGATAATCCTTACTGAGCAGTAGTCTCCTCAGCCTCGGTATCCTCGGTAGCAGTCTCGTCTGCAGCAGCCTCGGTATTCTCCTCAGCAGTTGCATCCTCTTCAGTTGCTTCCTCAGCAGTTGCGTCTTCCTCGGTAGCTTCCTCTGCAGTAGCATCCTCTTCTGTTGCTTCCTCAGTTGCCTCAGCGTCAGTAGCCTCCTCGGTTACTTCCTCAGTTGCCTCGGTAGTAGTCTCAGCTGCAGCATCTTTAGAACCGCAACCAGTCATAGCGAATGCAGTCAGCATTCCAACACAACATAATACAAGCCATTTGTTTTTCATAATAATCTTCCTCCTCGTTGGCTTCTTTTTTTGGTACAAGAAAGAGAATACAACGAATTTGTGTCTATTCTGTGAACAAATTATTAAGAAAATATTATAAAAAACCTAAGAATTAAAACTCAAAGACTGCAGTTCCGTATGCTGACAGCGGATATTCTACGTAATATTTCTGATTATCACAGCTTCCTTTCTTTGCATCGTACACTTTTGCACGCTTGCGTCCGCTGCCGCCATATTCCTCTGCATCAGAGTCCAGAACCAGCTCATATTTCTTCTTTTTCGGCACACCCACCCGGTAATCCGGTCTCTCCATAGGTGTAAAGTTCATGACAAACAACAGGTTCTTTCGCTTGGTCTTACTGTAACGGACAAAGCTGAAGATGCTTCGATAACTGTCATCCGCATTGATCCACTGGAAACCATCCCAACTGTCATCCAGCTCATAGAGACAGCGATATTTTTTATATAACTGAAGCAGTGCCCGTACATAATTCTGCATATGCAGATGCCTGTCCTCTTTTAACAGGAACCAGTCCAACTCTCTCGCCTCACTCCACTCCTGGAGTTGCGCAAACTCATTTCCCATGAACAAAAGCTTCTTGCCCGGATGACCGAACATAAAAGTATAGCCTGCCTTCAGATTTGCAAATTTATCATCCAAATAACCCGGCATCTTATTCAGCATGGAGCATTTCAGATGCACTACCTCATCATGGGACAACACCAGAATATAATTCTCACTGTAAGCGTAGCTCATGGCGAAAGTCATCTTGTTATGGTTATCTTTTCGGAAATATGGATCCAGCTTCATATACTCCAGGAAATCATTCATCCAGCCCATATTCCACTTAAAAGTAAAGCCCAGCCCGCCATCATCCACATCTTTGGTCACACCCGGCCATGCGGTAGACTCCTCCGCAATGATCATGGAGCCGTCTCCCCGGCCATGAATAATGGAATTCAGGTGCTTGAAGAACCAGACAGCATCCAGATTTTCATTTCCGCCATACTTGTTCGGAAGCCACTGTCCGTCCTGCTTTCCATAGTCAAGATACAACATGGAAGCAACCGCATCTACACGCAGCCCATCAACATGATACTCTCCCAGCCAGAACAGGGCGTTGGCAATGAGAAAATTTCTCACCTCTGATTTTTCATAGTTAAAGATCTTGGTTCCCCAGTCCGGATGCTCGCCTCTTCTGCTGTCCGGATGCTCATACAGTGCTTCCCCGTCAAAGTTGGCAAGTCCATGGGCATCCCGTGGAAAATGAGCCGGTACCCAGTCCAGGATCACGCCAATATTATGCTTATGAAAATAGTCGATCATGTACTGAAAATCTTCCGGCGTTCCATAACGGGAAGTCGGTGCAAAATAGCCTGTCACCTGATAACCCCAGGATCCGTCAAATGGATGCTCTGCGATTCCCATCAATTCGATGTGGGTGTATCCCATTTTCTTAATATATTCTGTCAGCTCTTCTGCCAGTTCCCGGTAATTATAGAATCCATCCTCGTCCTCCTCATGAGGATGGCGCTTCCAGGAACCTGGATGAACCTCATAAATAGACATGGGAGATTCTGCTGCATTCCAGCCCGCACGCTTTGTCATCCAGCGGTCATCATGCCAGGTAAATCCACTGATATCCGCCACACGTGAAGCCGTTCCCGGACGCTTTTCCGCATAAAAAGCAAATGGATCTGCCTTGTAAAGATAATCCCCTTTTTCCGTCTCGATCAGATATTTATACATACAGCCTTCTTCCAGACCAGGTACAAATACCTCATAGATTCCCAGCGGTTCCAGTCGGTTCATCCGATATCCGTCACTGCCCCAGCAGTTAAATTCGCCAACCACCCGCACGCCTTTTGCATGAGGTGCCCAGACTGCAAAATACACACCCTTTTCACCTTCATACTCAGTCAGATGTGCACCCAGCTTTTTATAGATCTCATAATGGGTTCCCTGTCCAAACAGATACTGATCCATCTCTGTGATCATACACCAGGGTCTTTCTTCTTTTTTTTCCATATGCCTTCCCCTTTTACCGGAAACCGCAAATTAGTCCGGTTTTCTGTAATGATAGTGCTATTTTATCACATTCTGCTGTATATTCCCATAGCATTTCAAAAATTTCTAGTTATTTTCACCAAGTTCATTTTGTTCACGCCTGAATTTTTCTCTTTTTCAAAAAAATCGACAGCTATCTGCATCGATAGCTGTCGATTCCTTATTACCTCTTAATCAGGAAAGCTTTAAGATTCCCTGCTCAATTTTCTCCATTCGTCCAAGATCCATCTCAATATCCGTACTTCTGCGGGCACCTTTTACAAGGATCTTATTATCTTTCATGCTGCCGGAACATAGCAGATATCCATTCTGGAACTCTGCCAGCGCTGTATTTTCATATTCTTCATCAGTCAGCGGAACCAGATGCACGGAAAGATCAAATGCTGCAGCAGCCTCTTTTGCCTTGTGCTCACAGCCTTTTTTATATGCCAGAAACAGTTCTTCTCCGTCTGACAGACAGTCAAGCACCATCACCGGCTGATTCTGTACCTGTGCAGCAAATTCAAAGAATCCGGCATTGTTCATGATGCCATGATCCAGAAATGCATAGCATCCTTTCCCAGACTGTTCTGCACAATCGTAAAGGATCGCTACCGATCCACTGTTCCGATTCATATTCATACGATTATCCGGCTTTTTCATCCAACGTAAGATCAGATACACTGCGATCAGATCAAGCAGTACAACACCGATCTTCATTCCCAGCCCATAAGTCATAAAGTCCTTGCTGACAAACACGGCTCCTGCCACCACAATCAGACTTAAGATAGAATAAATTGCCACGTTGAGCATCTCCTGGTGGAAATTATGCTTTCCATCCAGCGGCATATACGTATATGCCGGATTCAACATCTTAGTCCCTGTATCATAAGCTGCTGCAAAGATCCATCCTCCTCCGATCTTGCCGGATACCAGATGGCGTCCTTCACCACTTTCCTGGTTCTTCTGGAAGATCTGTAAGGTTCTCCCTGCTTCCTGAAGCTTTCCAGCCAGACGGTTCACAAACAGATACTTATCTCTCTTACTTCTTCTTGTAGAAAAATGAACTCCTACTTCCTCTACTTTTTCTTTTATCATCGATATCCTCCGGTATTAGTTGCCAAAGCTGGCATAATCCTTTGCCTGATACGGTATTGTCTGAAAATACAGCCTGATTCCATGATTCTGGATCTCACGCACCGCATCGATCTGTTCTTTGTTAAAATAGGAAGAAAGCTTCTTTTTTCCTACGATTTCTACGGTTGGATAGGGCAGCTGGATCTCTTCCACCCAGAATCCCAGTTCCACACATTTTCTGGCAGTCTCCAGATCATTGAAGATCACCAGCACTCTGGAGGCCTTGGGGCCTTCATTCAATTCAAGGAACTCCATCAGTTCCTCTTCCTTCAGGATCTTTACTTTCATCGTCCTGGGAAGACACAGCTGCAGTACGCTTGCTGTAAACGGATCATTTTTGTATTCTGATCCTACCACTGCCACATAATCAACCCTGATAAATGGATCCCAATTCAATGTTACGGTTGCATGAAGCAGTCTTTTATCTATTCGTGCTAAAGAAACTTTTTTACTCATATATCTTCACCTACCTGTTGTCTCTTCTGATATTCTTTCATCATGGAAGCTATGAGTATAAACAAAAATCCACCTTTGAAATCTCCTCTGATGTCGATCTGAAATGTTTCCTCATATTTTTTTAACTTATAGATCAGGGTGTTTTTGTGGAGGAACAGACTTTCTGCCGCCTGAGAAATATTGAAATTATTCTCATACAGAGCATCTGCGATCCGTACCAGCTCTTTGATATCCAGCCCTTTGCTGTTACTTCCGTAATAATATCCAAAGATTCCTTTAATATCCTGGATCCCGATCTTTGACTGGAAATATGGATACAGGTAATCAAAGAAGAAGACAGCTTCTCCATTTTTTCTTTTTACATTATCCCTGAGCCACAGGCAGTGGTTATAACTTTCTTTATAATTTTTCAACTTACGCTGAATGGAGCCTATCCAGCAGGTATCTCCGGACAGCTCCATTCCCTGAAGTGTCTTCAGAAATTTTTTCACCTGCTCTCTGATTTCCTCCTGTCCCGCTTCATCCGGGACTGCATAGAAAATCAGAAGAATATAATTATTCAAAAGTGAGCACAGAAGCGTATCCCCTTCGGGAAGCATCTTGATCCGGGATACTTTTCTGCTGTCAAATCCCTTCTCACTATACAGGCAGATTGCCACCCGGCTTCGGGTTCTGTCAAATCCGATCTGTTCTGCAAGCTGAAGAATCTGATCTGTGTCAAACAGATCATTATCCAGCAACAGCTTCATAAGCTGGTCATCATCTGTGGATGTGGACCGCATCATATTCTGGGTGATCTCATAGGTAAGCCGGATAGAGAGGGAATCATTGATCAGATTCCCCATCATTTCCAGATTTTCATCCTTACCATACAGCCAGAGCCAGCCATAATCCACATTTTTGACCCGAATACGGTAAAACAGATTATTACTGTCCGGTGCATCTACATTCTGCACGGAACCGATCATGTTCTCATCACTGCAGGCCGTTACCTTTCCGTCCCCGTTCACCAGTCCGATCGTGTAATTTCTGTTTTCCTGTACTACTTTAATAAATTCCTGAAAAACACTGTCAATTATCATGTTTTGCCCTCTGTACGGGCGTCGGTCTTAAATCGATCTTAATCCTTATACCTGTTTATTGGTATGCACACCGCTCTCTTTAAGCGTGTCAATGCACTCCTCAGCCAGTTTATCGGTATCGATCTCACTGTCCTCCATACTCAGAGTCTTCACATAAAGATCTATGAGCATAGGCAGGTTTACACCACTTACAATATCGTAATTATACTTTTTGCTCAGTACAGTCAGTACATTGCATGGGGTTCCTCCGAACAGGTCTACCAGTACTACATACGGTTTTTCTGTGGTGGAAAGCACTTCCTCTGCATTCTTCATGAAATCCTCAAAGGACATCTCCGGAAGCAGAGACAGTGTCCGAACGCCTTCCATCTTTCCAGTTATCAGTTCTGCTGATTTTACAAGTTCCTCGCCGAAATGACCATGTGTTCCAACGATAATATTTAATTTTGCCATATCTTTCCTCCAAAATCAATAGGTATTAGCCAAGAAGCTGTTTCATTACGATATCTGAAGACATCTCACAGGTTCTTCTCTCAGACTCTCTACAACGTGCAGCGGTATGCGGAGTCAGAAGGAAATTGTCAAGTGCTACCAGTTTATCATCTGCCTTAGGCGGCTCAGAGCTGTATACATCGAAGCATGCAGAACGGATCTTGTGCTCAGACAGTGCAACATACAGTGCTTCTTCATTTACGATTCCGCCTCTTGCTGCATTGATCAGGCAGGCGTCATCTTTCATCATCTCAAACTCTTTAGTAGAGATCATATCTCTGGTAGAATCAAGCAGCGGCACATGAAGGGAAATATAATCGCTGGTGCGGATGATCTCCTCCTGGGAAGCTTTTGTTACATTATACTGTGCAGCAACTTCATCAGAGATCTCAAATACATCATAAGCAAGTACATGCATGCCAAGTCCGTTTGCGAACTCTGCCAGATGTTTTCCAATCTGTCCGAAGCCGATGATACCAAGAGTCTTTCCATTGAGCTCTCTTCCGGTCGGTTTGTTCCATCCGCCGTTCTTTACGTCACGAACAGTGGTGTACAGGTTTTTGGATTCCATGAACATCATGGCGATTACATGCTCAGCAACAGATTTGGAGTTGGAACCAACGGTTCTTCCTACATAGATACCTCTCTCTTTTGCATATTCCAGATCGATGTTATCTGTACCAACACCAAACTTGCATACAACTTTCAGATTCGGGCACTGCTCCATCATTGCTTTATCCATAACGTCAACACCGACGATGATGCCATCTGCATCTTTTGCCAGCTCCAGGAACTGCTCCGGAGTATACTGTTTTCCAGTATCGTTATAATGAACGGTTACTCCTTTTGCTTCCATCTCTTTTACAATATCAGTTCCATAATTTGCAAATCCTCTTGGTGTAATTAAAACCTTCATGTCTATTCTCCTCTTTTCTTTTTCAAAAAAGGGGGATCTTGCAGATACTGCAGGATCCCCCTCTCCATATCCGCTAACGATTAAATAATTCCAAAGAATGTTAATGCGATTGCAATCACCATTGTGTAGCAGATCAGTCTTAAATATTTAGGTCCGCGTTTTGTAATATACAGGTACATACCCATTACTACGCAGAACGGAAGCAGCTTCGGAAGAATGCCATCCAGTGTATCCTGAAGAGCTACCATCTGAGAATTGCTCTCGTACTGGATGATCGTACTTACTTTAACATACGATGCTGACAGACAACCAATCATGAACAATCCGACAATACTTGCAATGTCGATAACTTTCTTGATGGTGCCAGAGTGCAGGATCTCGATAACTGCGTTTCTACCCATCTTATAACCTTTCTGGAACAGGAACCAGGACCAGCCATAGGACCATGCCAGATAGATAAGGCCAGGCATAAATGCTGCCAGTACAGAACCTTCCAGAGCCATCGGAACGAAGATTGCCAGCGGGATCGTAGCTACGATACCCTGGTCAACACTGTCACCAATACCAGCCAGAGGTCCCATCAGACCAAGTTTCAGAGACTGGATCACATCCGGAGAAACATCCTCGCCGTTTGCTTTCTGCTCCTCAAGGGAAATGGTAATACCATGGATAATGCTACCCCAGTCACAGTTCGTATTGAACATGGAGTGATGGCGTCTCATTGCATCCTGAAGTCCATCAGGATTATCTTTGTAAAGCTTTCTTAAGATCTTATTCATTGAATATCCGAAAGCAAGTGCCTGCATACGGTCGAAGCTGACCGGTACCTCTACTGCCAGACACCATTTGAACCATGCTTTAAGCAGGTCAAGCTTTGTAAGAACAGAGCTCTTTACTTCATTTTTTACTTCGCTCATGCGTCAACCTCCTGTGAATCCTCCTGAACGAACAGAGATACGATCAGGGCTAAGCAAACTGCAATAACTGCTCCGGTCAGCATGGAGAATCCTAAGATTGCATACAGGAAGAATCCAAGCACAAAGAACGGAAGGTATTTCTGTTTACCCATAACCACAAGTGTCAGTGCAAAACCAAGTGCCGGAAGCATATTACCTGCGTTTGCAAGACCATTCATAAGCCACTGAGGAATGATGCTGATGAAGGACTGAACTACGCTGGTTCCCAACCAGGTTGCGATAAATACCGGTGTGAAGTAAAGTACACCGTTAGTAAGCCACGGAAGTACGAAACAGTATTTGGAAAGTTTGTCATACTCTTTTTTCTCGATACAAGCATCTGCTCTGGTGCAGAAGAAAGTATTGATGGTACGTCTTACGTTGTTGATCAGGACACCCAGTACTCCAAACGGTACTGCAAGTGCTACTGCTGCGCTGGCGTCCATGCCGCCTGCGATGGCTGCCGGAATTGCGATACATGCTGCAAGACCCTGGTCACTCGGGATGTTTCCTCCTGCCTCAATACCGCCCATGTACATCAGCTGGATCGTAGCTCCATAAAGAAGTCCTGCCTGTACATCTCCGAATACAAGACCGATAAATACACCAAGTACTACCGGCTTACGGAATGCAAATGAGAAAAAGTACTGTGCTCTACCCATTGAGATCCAATAGAGCAGACCGACTAAAGCCGCTTTAACTATCATGAATAAGTCTCCCCCTTTTTATTTATTACTTTTTGGTTAATTACAGTTTTGCAACTGCTTTGTCCAGTGTCTCACTCGGATAATCCGGTGTTGTCTGGAAATAAATGTTGATGCCGTCTTTCTGAAGATCCAGAAGCAGATCTGCGTCTGTACGGTCAAGTGTGATAGCGTTGTTTACCGGTTTTCTACCCGGACCTCCGCCAAGTCCACCGATCTGAACCTCTTCCAGTTTCAGTCCGGCTTTGCAAGCTGCGTGTAACTCCTGTACGTTTTTGAACAGAACCATTACACGATTCTTGTCAAATGCGCCTTCCTGCTGCTGCTGTACTGCAGTCGGGATGTCAAGGATCTTGATTTTCACACCCTTTGGAGCTGCCATCTTGAACACATCCTGCATGAATGCATCTTTGCTTAATGTGGTGTCAATTGTTACGATCTCATTGATCTGGCACTGGGTCAGCCATCTGGTGATAACCTGTCCATGGATCAGTCTGAAATCTACTCTTGTTAATGCGATACTCATAATTGGTTCACCTCCTGACACTAATATTATGGCTTTTTTGTTCAATTTACAATATTCGACACAGCCAAAGAATAGTGAATTTTTTGTTCGTTTGTACAAATCATATGTTTTATAGCACATAATTCTTGTGTCTTTGAACAGTTTAACGACTTTTCCAGGCCTACATGCACAAAAAGACGGCCTGTACCAGTGGTACAGACCGTCTTTTTGTGTGTTTTATTTTATATCTTTATTCACCAAGATATGCTTTTTTCACAGATTCATCATTCAGAAGTTCGCTTGCCTTGCCTTCCAGCACAATTTTACCAGTCTCGAGGACATAACCGCGGTCTGCGATGGAAAGTGCTTTCTTCGCATTCTGCTCAACCAGCAGTACGGTGGTTCCACCGGCACTGACCTTCTGGATAATGTCAAAGATCTCATTTACGAAGATCGGGGACAGACCCATAGATGGCTCATCCATCAGAATGATCCGCGGTTTTGACATCAGTGCACGTCCCATAGCCAGCATCTGCTGCTCGCCGCCGGAGAGAGTTCCTGCCGGCTGGTTCTTACGCTCTTCCAGACGTGGGAAACGGCTGTATACCATCTCCAGAGTCTCTCTGATCTCGTCTTTATCTTTTCTTGTATAAGCACCAAGCTTCAGATTCTGCAGAACACTTAATGACGGAAATACACGTCTGCCTTCCGGTACGTGTGCCATTCCCAGTTCCACGATCTTGTGTGCCGGAATCTTTGTAATCTCCGTTCCCTCAAAAGTTACGCTTCCATGCTTCGGTGTCAGTAATCCGGATACTGTATGAAGAGTGGTAGTCTTGCCGGCACCGTTGGCACCGATCAGAGCGATAACTTCTCCTTCATTTACCTGAAAGGAAATTCCTTTGAGTGCCTGGATCATTCCATAATAGACTTCCAGGTCTTTTACTTCAAGCATTGCCATTTGTCTTTCCTCCTCTACTCACCCAGATATGCCTTGACTACCTCAGGATTCCGAAGAACATCAGAGGTCTCGCCACAGGCAAGCACCTGACCAAAGTTCAGAACCGTCAGTTTTTCACAGATACCGGATACCAGCTTCATATCATGCTCGATCAGAAGGATCGTCATATGGAAATTATCTCTCACAAAATGGATGGTCTCCATCAATTCCTTTGTCTCGTTGGGGTTCATGCCGGCTGCCGGCTCATCCAGAAGCAAAAGTTTTGGATTGGTTGCCAGTGCTCTGGCGATCTCCAGCTTTCTCTGTTTACCATAGGGAAGGTTGGATGCTTTATAATCAGCCTCTCCATCCAGTTCAAATACCTTCAGAAGCTCCATAGCCTTTTCATTCATGGCTTTTTCTGCCTGATGATACCGGGGCAGACGAAGGATTCCGGTCAGAGTGGAATACTCATATTCTTTTTGATTGTGCAGACCTGCCTTTACATTATCAAGTACAGACAGATCAGAGAACAGACGGATATTCTGGAAGGTTCTCGCAATACCTTCTTTGTTGATCTCAATGGTGCTCTTTCCGGTAATATCCTCACCGTCCAGGAAAATCTTGCCATCGGTCGGCTTATAGACACCGGTCAGCATATTGAATACAGTAGTCTTACCAGCTCCGTTTGGCCCGATCAGACCATAAAGCTGTCCCTGTTCAATGGACAGCTTGAAATCGTCTACTGCACGCAGACCTCCAAAAGAAATACCAAGGTTTTTTACTTCAAGCATTGCCATGATTACTGTACCTCCTTCTCTTTCTTCTTGAAGATGCTGAGGGTTCCCAGTTTTTCACGAAATGCGATTCCGCCCGGGCTCCATACCAGGATCATAGTCACGATCAGAACCACTGCATAGATCAGCATACGATAGTCACTCAGGAAACGCAGCAGCTCCGGAAGCAATGTCAGTACCACGGCTGCAATGATGGATCCGCGGATATTTCCGATTCCACCCAGTACCACAAATACAAGAACCGTAATGGACATGTTGTATCCGAAGTTCTTTGGCAGTGCAGTCAGCGTAGACAGATTGTGTGCATACAGGACACCTGCGGCTCCTGCCAGTGCTGCAGAAATACTGAATGCAAGGATCTTATATTTGGTGATGTTGATTCCGATAGATTCTGCTGCAATCCGATTGTCACGAATCGACATGATCGCACGTCCTGCTCTGGAATGGATCAGGTTCAGTACAATAAATAACGTAATCAGCAGCAGAATGATTCCCAGCGTAAAGTTGGAATCTGTCGGTGCACCGGTGATACCCTGTGCTCCTTTAATGATCACTTCCCCATCAGGCTCCATATTCAAAGCCATGATATCTTTCATGGAAAAATGAAATCCTGCGCTGTCTCTTCCAAGATAAATAACATTGACCAGGTTCTTGATGATCTCGCCAAATGCCAGGGTTACGATTGCCAGATAGTCGCCTCTCAGACGAAGAACTGGAATACCGATCAGCACACCGCAGATGCCTGCACATACAACACCTACCAGCAGAGCCAGAAGAAAACGGACCGTCGGAACTGTGATCGTATGCATCATACATTTGGTAAATACTGCACTGGTAAATGCACCCACACACATAAATCCTGCATGGCCAAGGCTTAACTCTCCTAAGATACCTACAGTCAGATTCAGAGATACTGCAAGAATTGCATATACGCACAACGGAACCAGAAGTCCTTTTAACAGGCTGGTCATGTGACCAGTTTTCATAAAGATCTCAGCCACTACATAAGCCAGTACGACCAGACCATATGTAATCAGACTGCTTTTTGTTGTCTTTGACATATTTTTCATCGTTTGCAGCCTCCCTTATACCTTTTCCTGGATCTGCTTTCCAAGCAGTCCGGTTGGTTTTACTACCAGTACCACGATCAGCACTGCGAATACGATGGCATCTGCCAACTGGGAGGAAATATATGCCTTACCCAGAATCTCAATAATTCCAAGCAGAATACCTCCGATAAAAGCTCCTGGAATGGATCCGATACCACCGAAGACTGCTGCCACGAATGCTTTGATACCTGGCATAGATCCCGTGTACGGTGTCAGGGACGGGTAAGCGGAGCAGAGCAGAACACCTGCGATGGCTGCCAGTCCGGAACCGATTGCAAAGGTAAGCGCGATGGTCGCATTCACATTGATTCCCATCAGCTGTGCTGCACCGTCATCCTCTGATACCGCCAGCATAGCATGACCTGCTTTGGAATATTTCATAAATGCCATGAGTCCGATCATGATGATCACACAGGCTATCACTGTCACGATCGTTACAACTGTAACTGACAGACCTTCTGCCAGCTGGACAGACGCATTTCCAACCACAGACGTGAAGGATTTGGTATTGGCACCAAAAAGCAGAAGTGCTACGTTCTGCAGGAAATAGCTTGCACCGATGGCTGTGATCAGTACTGCCAGTTTGGATGCATGACGGAGCGGCTTGTATGCCACTCGTTCAATCACCATACCAAGGACAGTGCAGACGATCACAGACAGCACGATTGCCACTGGAACCGGCAGCCCCATACTGTTAATGGCAAGGAATGCCACATAGCTTCCAACCATGATGATGTCACCATGAGCGAAGTTCAGCATCTTGGCAATTCCATATACCATGGTATATCCCAGTGCAATGATCGCATACACACTGCCAAGGCTGATGCCGTTTAATATGTAGGATACGAAACTCATACTTATTCAACTCCTCTTAATAGTTATTGTGTTTACAGTGGATCTGCCCAACTGTAAAAAATACAGAGACGCCCTTTATCAGAACGTCTCTGTTCTAATCGGCTATTAAGCCGCAACTGTCATGCAGTTCACATTACATAGCGGTGTAAGCACCATCTACGATCTTCATAGCCTTCGGTGCCTTAGCCGGCTCACCGTCAGCACTCCAGGTCATTCCCTCACCGGTCAGACCATCAAAGGTGATCTCAGTCATAGCAGTCTTCATAGCTTCGCAGATATCAGATACGCTCATATCCGGAGTAACACCAGCTTTTTCTGCAGCTTCTTTGATGATTAACATTGCATCATATGTATCTGCTGCAAACTGGTTCGGAGTGTCATTGAATTTCTCTTTGTATTCACTTACAAATGCCTGAGTCTTCTCATCCTGAGCATCTGCTACGAACGGAGTCAGGAGCATCAGATCCTCAGCAAGAGAGGTATCGAAGTTCTCAACACCAAGGATACCGTCCATACCGTCGCATCCGAAAAACATCGGATCATAACCCATGGTATTTGCCTGAGTCAGGATGATGGAAGCCTCGGTGTAGTAGATCGGCAGGAATACAAGCTCAGCGCCTGCTTCTTTTGCTTTCTGAAGCTGTACGGAGAAATCAGTCTTGCTATCCTCGGTAAATGCCTCAGCAGCTACGACCTCAAATCCCTGGTTTGCAGCTTCTGTTGCAAATGTCTGATAAATACCGCTGGAATATACATCAGAGCTGTTGTAGATAACAGCCACTTTGTTTGCCAGCTTGTTCTCTCCAATATACTGTGCAGATGCAGTTCCCTGGTTCGGGTCAGAGAAGCATACACGGAATGCATTTGCCGGTGCAATACTCTCTACAGCAGATCCTGACGGAGTCAGCTGGAACATATTGTCCTCTTCTGTCTTAGCAGATACTGCAGTACACGGTGTAGAGGTTACAGTACCCATGAGCATCTGCATACCCCAGTCTTTCAGTGTATTGTAAGCGTTTACAGATTTCTCTGCATCATGCTCATCATCCTCAAAACGGAACTCAACCTGATATCCGTTGATTCCACCATCAGCGTTGATCTTATCAACAGCCATCTGTGCTGCATTCATAACAGCCTGGCCATAGATTGCAGCTCCTCCGGTGATCGGTCCGATTCCACCAATCTTAAAGGTTGCTCCATCAGCTGCTGCTTCAGTGCTCTGTGCGCTGTCAGCAGTGCTGCTTGAAGAATCGCTGCTGCTTCCGCATCCAACTGCAGAAACTGCAAGTACAGCTGCAAGTGCAAGACTTACTAATTTTTTCATAATAGTTTCCTCCTCAAATAAAAAATAACCGATACATGAAATTATGTATCGGTTATCATGATAAGGTTTCAATTATCGTTTGTCAAATTTTTTTTGCTTAAGTGAAAAGTTTTCGTGTTACCAGTATCTGCGGATACAACTGATACTTCTGTAATACATGTTGCTGACTTTAATACCAGTTCTCTCAGTACTAGCATGTACGATCTGATTATTACCAATATAGATACCGACATGACCATAATAGCAGACCACATCACCCGGCAGCTTGTCCGCATCGCTGACGGCTCTTCCTGCTCCCGCCAGTGCACCAGACTGTCTCGGGGTAGAGATGCCAAAATGTGCATGAATCAGATTCACAAAACCTGAACAGTCAGTACCATTGGTCAGACTGTTGCCACCCCTCACATACGGATAACCTACAAACTGCAATCCATAAGACGCAATAGCCGCACCTGTCCCACTGCCTCCGGAGACGGTTGCCGTAGTTCCTGTTGGCTTGGAAGATCCTGAGGAAGAGGAACTGCCGCTATTGCTGCCCTTGGATGATGCACTGGCTGCTGCCCTTGCCGCTGCTGCTTCCTGTTGCTGCAGCTTCTTGATCTGGGCATTCTGCTCCTTGATCTTCTTCTGATATTCACTGGCCTTCGCCTTCGCCGTACTTAACTGACTGTCAAAATCTGCAATCTCACTTTTCTTCTGTGCGATTACAGACTCCAGATTCGCTTTTTCTTCCTCCAACTGAGCTTCCATCTCCTGAAGCTCTTCCTTCTCTTCTGCCAGCTGCTGCTGAAGTTCAACTACTGCCTCTTTGGCCGCTTTATACTGATCCAGCAGACGGCGGTCAGACTCCTGAAGTTCTTCCGCATAGTCTACTTTATTGATCAGATCACCCACATCCTCGGATGTGAGCAGCAGTTCCACGTAGCTGGTCTCACCGGATTCATACAGATACTGGATCCGTGTCTTCATGGAAGCATACTGCTTATCCTCTGTGGCTTTTGCCGCCTCATAATCTTCCTGTGCCTGTTCAATCTCTACTTCTTTGTCTGCCAGATCGCTCTCCAGCACTTCAATATTCAATAAGGTGTCCGTCAGACTGTCATTCAGACTGTTGACCTCGCTGCTCAGAGAGCTTCTCTGGCTCTCCAGATTGCTGATCTTTGACTGAACATCCTTCAATGCTTTTTCATTCTGTGTTTTCTGGCTCTGGATCTCTGATGCCTTGGTCGCATATACGGTCATCCCGCTGATCATCATCAGTGCTGCCATTACCACACAACATATCCTCTTGAATTTCATATGTAAAACCTCCGCTTACTTATCAGAATATCATAGATATTTCTCTTTTTCAACCGAAGATTTTATGTCTACCATTCCTTATTTTTCCAGATTTTTACTCGTACCGCAATGCCTCGATTGGATTCAGTTTCGCTGCCTTATTGGCCGGATAATATCCGAAGAATACACCGATAAAGATAGAGAAGCTGACCGACAGCACAATGCCTGTAACAGACGGGCTGACTGCATATCCCATCATATTGGTAGCCACTGTTGCAATGGCCATTCCAAGGATGATTCCGATGATACCGCCCACGATACACAGTACGATTGCTTCCATGATAAACTGTAACCGGATGGAACCGTTGGTAGCTCCCAATGCTTTTCTCGTTCCAATCTCCCGGGTTCTCTCAGTGATGGACACCAGCATAATATTCATAACACCGATGCCTCCTACCAGCAGAGAAATACCAGCAATAGCTGCGATGGCAAGAGAGACCGTGGACAACATAGATGTCATATTCTCTACAATAGACTCCATACTCATGGCACTGATCTCAAAACTGTCATTATCTTTATAGTAACGGTTATTCATGTAAGTTTCTATCGTGGTGCAGAAATCTGTAGCACTGACTCCGGCTTTTGTCAGAATCGTCAGCTGACTGTATCCATTCCTGTTGTGGGTCTGATCCAATGCAGTCTGAAGCGGCAGATACATGGTGGTTACTGTATCTTCAGAAGAGCTGCTGGAAAACGTACTTTCTTCATATTCATAAACACCTACGATGGTGTAGCTGTAATATCGGTTATTAAACAATACATCCAGTTTCTGTCCTACTGCTGACAGATTGTTACCATTGAATAATTTTTCCACCAGAAGATCAGATACCAGAATCACTTTTTTTGCCTCGTCCTGATCCTGGCTGGTCAGTGTTCTTCCTGCCAGAAGTGTCAGGTCTGCATTTTCCAGATTGTCTGCATTGACACCGATCGCACTGATATAGGCTGTACTGCTTCCTGACTGGGCAGTTCCGTTTCCCACAGATTCCTCCAGTGAAAATCCCTGAATAGAATCCGTATAACGCTCCTGCAGATCATCCAGCATCTCTTCTGATATGTAATCATCCTCTGACATCTGCGTGAATCTTGGTCCCGCGGAAAATGTCATGCCGCTGGCAGTAGTCTCCTCCGTCGTACTCTTCTGAGACACGCCAATCGTCACGTTATTAGCACCCATAGAGGACATGGACTCCGTTACAGAACTGGAGATAGAATCTCCCAGTGTCATGATCGCAATTACAGATGCGATACCGATAATAATACCCAGCATCGTCAGAAGGGAACGCATTTTATTTGCCCGCAGACCATTAAGTGCCAGCAGGATATTTTCTCCGATCAGCATCCGCTTCCCCTCCTTTCACCGATGATCAGTCCATCTTTCAAGGTGATGACCCGCTGAGTCTCCTCTGCCAGCTCCTGCGAATGGGTGATCAGTACAATGGTCTTTCCCTGTTCCTCGTTCAAACGATGAAAAATATCCATGATCATCCGCCCGGTCTTGGAATCCAATGCGCCAGTGGGCTCATCTGCCAGTATAATAGAAGGATCATTGGCCATGGCTCTGGCAATGGCTACACGCTGCTTCTGTCCACCGGACAGTTCATCAGGATTGTGCGTCATACGTTCTTCCATGCCAACCATAGCCAGCAATTCTTTTGCCCGCTCGGTCCGTTCCTTTTTTCCTACACCTGCATATAACATAGGAAGCTCTACATTTTTCAATGCACTGGTACGGCTGATCAAATTGTAGGTCTGAAATACAAACCCAATCTTCTGATTGCGGATCATGGACAGTTCCTTGTCCTTTGCACCAGCTACATCCACGCCATCCAACATATATTCGCCTTCTGTCGGCCGATCCAGAATTCCGATAATATTCATCATGGTAGTCTTGCCGGATCCGGAAGAACCTACGATGGATACAAATTCGCCTTTGTTGACCTTCAGATCAATACCGTGAAGGATCTCCAGCTCATTCGGCTGACCAATATAAAATCGCTTAATAATATGATGTAACTCAATCATTGTATGTTGTTTCGTCATGTTACACCTCCGGCCTAAAATCCGCCCGAACCGCCGCCACTGGGTCTGCCACCTCCCGGTGCTCCGCCGCCTCCCGGTGCTCCACCGCCTCCTTGCATTCCTCCGCCCATGTCGAAGGTGATGCCATCCTGCATATCACCGGCTTCACCGTTAGATTCCTGGTTGATCAGTGGAGTGTTGTAATATACTTTTGTATTTTCATCAATCCCATCACCAGAGATTTCTACATAGTAATCACTCTCCATGCCTACGGTCACCGGAACCTGTGTCTTCTCTCCATTCTGATCAATATTTACATAGGAATTACCGTCCTCATCCGCTGTCACACAGTCATAAGGAACGGTCAGCACATCATAGACAGCATCTTTGACAATGCTTGCCTTGGCAGTCATACCGATCCGCAGATTTGAATTGGGCTCATCCAGTGCGATCTCAATAGAATAAGATGAGCTTCCTGTATTAGAAGTTGTTGCCACCGGAGATACAAAAGAGACTTTTCCAGCAAGCTCATCCTCTCCCAGAGCTTCCACGATCACAGCAGCTGTCATATCTGCACTGATACTGCTGATATCATATTCATCCACACTGGCGGATACAATGTAATTCTGCTCATCTGCAATCGTGAACAAAGCTTTCCCTTCTCCCAGATATGTATCACCTTCCTCTACATTCATGGCAGTGATCACACCGGAAATCGGTGCCGTTACGGTACATGCCTCGATCTGTTCCTGATAATTATCAATACTCTGATCGCTGCTGTCGTTGGAGTACGTCTTCTGCATCTGTGCTTTTTCCAGGGAATCCGCTGCATTACTGATGTTGCGGTCATTCTGTTTCGTTGCTGTCTCCAGATTCTCAGCAGCAATCTCATATGCATCTGAAGCTTTTTCTTCTGCTTCCTTTGCAGCAGTATAAGCCTGATGTCTCGATGTATATTCAGCCTTGGCTGCGCTTAACTCTGTCTCCAGTTCTGCCTTCTTCGCTACATCTGTCTGCGCATCATAAGATGCCTGTAATTCAGATACCCGTTCTTCCTGTCTCTTTAAAGCCTCTGCGGCAGAGCTTAGATCTCCTTCTGCATCCTGTAGATCTTCTTTTGCCTGTGCCTCATTTTTTACCGCTTTGCTGTAATCATCCGTTCCATCTTCCACTGCCTGTTCATAACTTTCAGAAGCCGTCTCGATGGATTTATTTTCGTTGTATGTACTCAAGGCCTGATTATTCTGTGCCTCTGTCAGCTTCAGTTTCAGATCTGTAGAATCCAGAACTACCACCGTATCTCCTGCATTGACATAATCACCCACCTTGTAGTTAACCGTCTGTACCTCCACATTGGATGCAATGGCCGACACATCTCTGGAATCCGCACTGGCAATGGTTCCCGTTACACTGATGGAATCCACCAGATCCTGTCTGGTCACCTGTGTGGTCTCCACCTGACTCATTGCTGCCATTTTTTCTTTTGCTGCCTTTGCCTTACTGTAGGAATGAATTCCCAGTCCACCAACAATCAGCACCAGCACTCCACCTGCCAGAATCCATTTTTTCTTCTTTCTGCCCGGTAGTTTGATCTTGCTTACAATATCCGGTAATTTCACGCTATTCCTCCTTCATCTCTATAACATCATTATATAATATAAATTTCACGATATATTTTAGAGGAATAATGTGTGAGAAATTTGAAATGAATGTGTTTTAATTGTGAAATTTTTATACATTGAAAGATAAAACTATGGAAACTCAAACGACAAACAGCTTGACAAAAAACAACTTTTCTTATAAGATAAATACATCTGAGAACAATCTATAGTCACGATTCTGTGACGAAGAATTCCCGGTAAAGACAGAACAGAATGGCAGAACAAATGTATAAGGTTTGCATGTGGATACCTGTATTTGCAAATAAGCAGAGGGAGGAAGCAAGATGTACATAGAAGAAAACGGGTGGATGCTGGAGTTGATTTTTGATCTGTCCAGTCAGGCATTGATCCAAATGATCAATCAGTTGTTTCATACAGCTTATTCAGATGAAGAAAAGATCTGGAAAGAATGGCAGAGGGCGAATAGTATCGGTCTGAAAGTGGGGGAGACAAACCGATATGAATTTCAGGTGCGGAGACTGGATGGATGCACACAGATCTATGCAGAGGACAGAGGCAGTGTATTTGCTTGGGGACGGTCCGTGCGACGTTCTGTGGTACATATTCGAGAACCACAGATTATTTATTTCGGAAAAAACCATCAGGAAGAATACAGCACGACGCTGGAGTTTCCGGATAAGGCACGGGTCACGCTGCCTACACGGATCATAACCATGGAAAATTATTCGCCACTTCGACTGGAAGAATGCGGACTGATCCTGTTCCTGCCGTTTTTGCTGGAAGGATATATTGAAAATATGAAAGAAGACAACTGGGATGGACTGCGTTATTTTCTGATGGATGAGATGCGAGAAGCACTACGCAGAGCATATGGAAAAGGTAGCCTGACAGCTGTTGATATGCAGAAATTAAAACAGATCTGCCGGAAAAAGGTCTGGAAATCCTACGGAAATAAAAAGTGGATGCAGGATCTGGGAATGCAGACATTCATGCTGGACGCACTTGACACAGATTTCAGTCTGATCGAACATCCTTACAAATAAAGAAGAACAAATAGAACCGGTCAGAAAACGACCGGTTCTATCTGTATTCATTATTCTTCAATGTGTTCCAGTCCCTGGTTCAGAATGGTTTCCACATGTTCGTCAGCCAGAGAATAGTAGACAGTCTTGCCGTCCCGGCGGAATTTTACCAGACGGTGCTGCTTTAAGACACGTAGCTGGTGAGAAATGGAGCTTGGGGTCATAGCAAGCTCGTTGGCAATATCATTTACACATAACTCCCGATTGACCAGAAGGTAAAGCACCTTAATCCGGGTGGAATCGCCAAACACTTTATAGAATTCCGAGAGATAGTAAATCTCCTCCTCTGCGGGCATGGTGATATTTTCGCTCATAAAGAACTCCTTTTCTATAGGTATACAAAAATATATTCTACTCAAAGTATAACAGTATATTTGAGTAAAATCAATGCATGTTCATTTGTTCAGATTAAAAATCTTTGATTCTCGCACATATTCTCCTCTGATTCCTATCCAGCTACACCTTCCTTCGTCGCCAGATTCTCATTGAATGTTTACTTGTTTTTTGCTATACTATTTGTATAATTGAACAGAAAGCAGGATGTGATTTTCCGATGTCAGATGCCCTCTAGTACAAAAGGAGGGTGATGCCCTATGAACACAATGGAAGTTTTGACTTTATTGCTAGTAATTTTTGCGGCTCTGTCTTACATAGATAATCATTTTGACAAAAAGAAATAAACATCCCCACCGTCCAAAGTTAAGGATGTTTATTTCTTTTAGATAATCATAATTTAACTGAGGGCAAATCGGATTCACATCCGATTCACTTTCTAAGTAGATTATAACTAAGGGCACTTGAGAAATCAAGTGCCTTTTTCACTTATGTCAGTGCATATTCTTGTCATTTTTCCAGGTGATTGTACAATTCAAACGCAGGATTGGGCTGACACCAAAAAAGAGACCACCATCTCGATGATCTCTTTCTTGTATATACCTTCAAAACTGCATACAGTCAAATACTAAATCCATCTTTTTTAAACCTATTCGTCGTTTGTAAACCATAACCGCGGTTATTCGTAGAACCTTCGGTTCTACTCATCCATCGGCTGTGCCAATGGATCCAGCCACATGTTTCCAGCCTTATGAAAGTAAACTTTCAACGGCTTCCACCATCTGTCTGTAACCGCTCCCAAAAACCATCTTGGTTAAGCCCTCGACCTATTAGTAACAGTCAGCTCCATGC